>Ga0207718_100066_pt1 | contig 128985 bp, 106 predicted proteins | sample A23M2SouthBayCA_FD_187749 | JGI IMG/M metagenome (GOLD analysis project Ga0207718, IMG submission 187749) | Aerobic enrichment media microbial communities from Eden Landing Ponds, California, USA - A23 M2 (SPAdes) | ecosystem: Environmental > Aquatic > Marine > Unclassified | place: Emeryville...
ACCGGATCCGCCGTGCCAGCCGACACACGACCGAACTCACCGAGGAGGTGCGCGATCTGCTGGTCCTCCTCGACGACGACCACGACGACCTCGAACTCGACGCGGTCGATCTCGGGCGCGTGGTCGAGGGCGAAGTCGAGCGGGTCAGGGACTCGTTCTCCGACGTCGAAATCGAGGTCGACGACCTCCCGAGCGTCGAGGTGCGCGCGAACGCGATGCTCTCCTCGGTCTTCGGGAACCTCCTCAGCAACGCGGTCCAGCACGCCGACGAAGCGGTCGCCCGGATCACCGTCGAGACCGACGTTCGCGCGGAGACTGTCGCGCTCTCGATCGCGGACGACGGGCCCGGGATTCCCGCGGATCGACGACGAGCCATCTTCGAGCAGGACGAGAAAGGGCTGGACAGCGAGGGAACGGGACTCGGGCTCTTCCTCGTGAAGACCCTGGTCGACGCGTACGGCGGGTCCGTCGACGTCACCGACAACGACCCGAAGGGCTCGGTGTTCACCGTCGAACTCCAGCGGGCCGACGCGGCCTGAACGGCCCCGCCGACCGCCCCGAGGCGGCCGAAGCGGAGAGCAGACACAGGGGCCGCGTTCGATACGGGGGGTCGAGAGCAGACGCGCGCGAGGTCCGCACTTTCGGCGTTCGGGCGGTAGCTCCGACGGTGTACGCTTATTACGCCGATGGCAGAAGGGAGACACGATGAGCCTGGTGACGGCGGTCGTCGTGTTCCTCGTCGGACTGCTCTCGGGCGTCGTCGTGCGAGCGGTCGCGGGGCTCGCGGCCATCGTCGCGCTGCTGCTCGTGCTCTTCGGCGTCGCGGCGCCCGAGATCGGACTGATCGACTACGTCCTCCAGCAGTACTACCACGGCAACGAACTGCTGTTCCTCGCCGGACTGTTGTTCGGCATCGACGCCAACAAGACACGCGAGGTCGTCGCCGAGTCCTGACGCGTCGCGAGCGGACGTCCCCCTTCCGGAGCGGGGTACAGCCGTACACGGAGTCGAGAGTCCCGTGTGCCACCGACCCGCTGGCGGGTCGCCCTGCCGGGGTCGTCGGTCGCGTCGCCCGCCCACACAACGGCGCCGGGGATCACCGCGTGTCGACGAAGTACCGGCCCGGGACCTATCACCGCGTGTCGACGAAGTGCTGGACCACCGCGGCCTCCGCCTTCCGCACCAGTTCCCCCGCCGTGCTCGTCGAACAGTCGAGGCAGGCGGCGACGTCCGCGACGGTGCCCTCGCGGGGGACCTCGTAGTAGCCCGTCGACACGGCCGCCTCCAGCGCCGCGCGCTGGCGGTCGGTGAGCCGCGACGGGGAGGCGGTCCGCTCGAACTCGTGGACCCGTTCGATGGCGAGGTCGCCGAGGTCCGCGAGCGCGTCGTGGAGGTCGCCGAGCGCCGTCGGTTCGCCGACCGCCTCGAACAACACCTCGCCCGTGTCCGCGAAGACGACCGGCGGGAGGAAGATCACCCTCGACCCCGCGACGACGTCCAGGATCGCCGCCGCGAACTCGTAGTCGTCCTGCAGGAGGAACGCGTAGGTTCCCTCGGCGTCCTCGACGAAATTGCTGACGACCAGCGACTCGATCCCGCCGATGGCCGTCTCCGTCTCGGCGCGGTCGCCGTCACACCAGACCAGCGACGTCGCGTCCGGCGTGGGACTCCACATCACCAACTCGGCGCGCGTGATCGACGTCCCCGCCACGATCCGCCGGTGGAGGGGGTGGCGCAGGCGCTCGGGGTAGCGGGCGGAGAACTGGACGCGTTTCATGGTGCCGGTGAACGAGCGTCGGCCCGTCCACATATCAATCAGGGTGGTCTCCCGGGCACCCCCGGCGTCCGCGATCGAAACCCGACCCCGTCCCCGCCGTCGCCACCTCAGGCCCACCCGGCCGCGACGACGACCACGTAGGCGAACAGGTTGTTCAGCGCGTGCATCACGACCGCCCCGGAGAGGTTGTCGTACCGGAGTCGGAGCGCCGCGGGGAGCACACCCCAGGCGGAGATGAAGATGGTTCCGGCGACCCCGAAGTTCGGCAGGTGGATGAGCGCGAACAGCGCCGTCATGAGGGCCGTCGCGCTCGCGGGCCCGAACCCGCGGTCGGTGAGCGCCTCCAGGACGAGCCCCCGGTAGAGGATCTCCTCGGTGATCGGCGCCAGCACGACCGCCCCAACCACGATCACGAGGACGGTCGTCGGGTCGTCGAGCGAGTACGAGAGCCCCTGGAGTCGGTAGCCGAGCGCGGCGCTCACCGCGGCCGTGACCTGATAGACGCCGAGGCCGAGGACGAACGCGACGAGGGCGGCGCCGGCCTCCCGGAGCGACGGCCGCTCGAACCGGAAGACGCCCGCCCGGGCCTCGGGCGTCGACAGGCCGTAGAGCGCGACGACGACGACGAGGTTCACCAGGCCGTAGAGCAGGTAGCCCGTCGTCAGCGAGTACGCCCCCGGCGGGGTTCCGGTGAGCGACGCGTGGACGGCGAACAAAAGCGACACGAGCGGGACCGGCAGGAGCGTGATACCGAGGACGGTGCCGAGGCGGTCGCCCGGCGACGCGTCGATGCGGACGGTCCCGAGCGTGCGTCGGAGCGCGGGCGCCACCGTCATCGGTGCCCCTCCAGGACGTCCGGGACGCTCCGCAGGAGCGCTCCCAGGTGGTCGGCGTCGTCGAGCGCGTGCATCCGGGCGGTCGGCATCGCCGCCGCGAGGCGTCGCGCGTCCGCTATGGGGACGTTCGCGTCGTCCTCGCCGTGCCAGAGATGCACCGGCGCGTCGATCCGGTCGAAGTCGACGCCCCAGTCGGTCGCCGTCTCGCGGAACTCGGCGACGGCGCCGGATCGGTGGCGGGCGAAGGCCTCGACGAAGTCCGCCCGAACGAGGTCCGCCACGTCGTCGGGCACCGACTCGGCGTCGTCGGCGTACTGGTCGACGACGACGGACGGGTCCAGGCGGTCGGCCAGCCACGCCTGTCCGCGGAAGAGCCCCCGGAGGACGGCGGGCGTCGTCGTCGCCAGACGGGCGAGGAGGCGCTGGGTCGCGGGCGTCTCCTCGCTGACGGCGGGGGGCGTCGCCCCCGAGACGACGTCGACCCGGTCGACCCGGTCCCCGTCCGTCGCCGCAGTCGCGAGCGCGTACGGGGCCCCGCCGGAGAAGGCGACTAGCCCCGCGGTCGCCGCGTCGGCGTCGTCGAGGACCGCGCCGACGAACCGGCCGGCGTCGCCGATCGAGCGGTTCGGCCACGGCGACGACCGGCCGTAGCCGGGTCTGTCGAGCGCGAGGACGCGGACGCCCCGTTCCCGCGCCGCCGTCTCCAGGAGGGCGCCCAGTCGACGGGAGCCCGGCGTCCCGTGGAGGAAGACGACGGGAGCGCCGTCCGAGCGGCCGTACTCGGCGTAGGCGAGCCGTCGCTCGTCGTCCAGCCGGACAGTGTGAAGGCGCTCACCGTCCGGTCTCGATCCCTGCCGAGGCGAACCGCGCGTCTTCGTTGCCATACCCGAACGTTCTCGTTCGGCTAGTGAATGATTGGTGCCGGATCAGTGCGGTTATTTATATGTGGGGGGAGGATCGTCCCCCGGCGGATGCGAGGCTCCGGGTGAACTCCGGTGATCGGGTCGTGTCGTGGGGCGGGCCAGCGGTCGGCGAGGTGGTCGTCCCTCACCGTCGCCCGGGAGGGCGTGATCTGGGGTGGAAATCGGGTCGGAGTTCGGAAAAGAGCTATTCGAACACGACGCGACGTGAAAGGCCACGGGGACCCCCCATGACTCGAAATCCGCTCGCGCGCCGGGAGCTGCTCACACTGACCGGAACCGCGCTCGCCGTCGGTCTCGCCGGCTGTGGCGGCGGCGGGGGCGGATCGGCGGGAGACTCCACGACGACCGAGGCAGCGACGACGGTCGAGATGGCGAACACGTCGTTCGCCCCGCTCCGGGCGTCGGTCGACCCCGGAACGACCGTCGAGTGGGTCAATCAGGACGCCTTCGGCCACGACGTCGTGAGCGCTACCTTCCACGACGCCGCCACGGCCTGGGAGTTCGAGAGCGACACCCTGGGCGAGGGGGGGACGACCGGCCACACCTTCGAGGAGGAGGGGATCTACGAGTACTACTGCTCCATCCACGGACAGAGTAACATGTGCGGGGTGGTGCTCGTCGGCGACGTCTCGCTCGACGCGCAGTTGCCGTGCGAGGGCTGAGCGGCCGGTTCACGACGACGCGGGCTACGCCTCGGCGGGGTCGGCCGGCCGACGCGAGTCGGGTCCCCCGGCGAACAGGGGCCGGTAGATCCAGGCCGCGAACCCGGTGAACAGCACGGCGGCGAGCGAGAACACGGCGAGGCTGGCGACGGAGGCGTTCGGATCGCCCTCCAGCAGCATCACCGCGCCCATTGCCCAGACCGAGAGCGGCACGAACGCGTACCAGGCCGCGATCCCGTACACCGCTTTCCTCGCCCACCCGGCACCCCGACGGAGGCCGACGCCGGCGGCCGCCGTGACGGGCACGACGACGCCGAGGTCGAGGAAGACGATCACCCAGTACATCGTCGGGTCCTGGGCGAACTCCTCGGAGATCGGTTCGCCCGTCGGGGCGCCCAGGAACGCCGGGAGGTACCGCAGGACGATGAACAGGGCGGACAGCCCGAGCCCCCAGCCGGCCACCCGTCGCCGCCGGGCCGACATCGCCGGGAGCGAGCCGACCTCGACGTCCCCATCAGCTGGCACTCGGGGCGCGTGTCGGGGTACTCCAGCGGCGACAGTCCCCTCGACGTCTATCCCGACTGGGAGGACCCCAGCCTCGCGTCTGAACTCGCCGGGGAGTTCCCGGAGGTCGACATCATCCTCAACCACGGCGGCATGCAGGGGACCTGGCACGAGGACACCGTCGACGAGGCGTGCAAGGTCGCCGCGACCCACGACAACGTCTACCTCGAGATCAGCCTCTACTGGAAGGACCTCCTGCGAAAGCCGATGAACGACCCGAACATCTCGATCGAGCAGCTGCTGTGGGGCACCGACTGGGGTGCCTCGATCGTCGCCCACGGCCAGCCGAAGGAGGACCCGCCGATGTACTGGGACCAGATCGACAGCCGCGGGCTCCCGGCCCACCAGCCCGACTACTGGGGGACGTCGCTCAGACAGCTCGAGAAGTACGTCTGGGAGACCGAACTCCCCCAGGACGAGTTCAACCAGCTCCTCGGCGGAAACGCCTGCGAACTGCTGGACCTCGACCCGCCGGAGACCCGGCTGTTCCCCCAGTACGTCCAGAACTGAGATGTTCAGGAACCAGGTCTCGATGCCGGCACTGGGCGAGTTGTCGACTGTCAACGCGGAGAACAACCCCGAGCGGACCGCGTTCGTCGACGGCGAGCGCGAAGTGACGTGGGAGGCGTTCGACGAGGAGAGCCGGCGGGCTGCTTCGGGGTTCGAGACGCTCGTCGACCAGGGCGACCGGGTCGCCTTCCTCTGTGAGTCGTCGGTCGACCACGCCGTCCTCTGGAACGGCGCCCTCAAGACGGGGGCGATCGTCACGAACCTGCACTACCGGGCGTCGACCGACACGATCGCCTACTGCGTCGACGCGACGACGCCGAAGGTGCTGGTCGTGGACGCGGCGTTCTCCGAGTTCGTCGCCGAGGACCTCCTCGACGCGCTATCGTACGTTCCCCCGGAGGTCGTCGTCATCGGCGAGCCGACATACGACCACGAGACGTCGGCCGACGCCTTCACCGCCGAGCCCCCCGTGGACCCGGACGTTTCGCTCGCCGAAGACGACATAGCCGTCATCGGATGGACCTCGGGGACCACCGGCCGGCCGAAGGGCTGGTGTCACACGCACCGCTCGGTGGTGCTGAAGGGAATGAGCCAGAACATCTCGCGGACGACCCGTCGGATCACGACGACGACGCCCTCGTTCATGGCGTGGTACAACAACGTAATTCCGATCACATTGGCCGGGGGGAGCCTCATCTTCGTGGAGAAGTGGGACCCGAAGGTGTGGGCCGAGCGCGTTCAGGAGCACGGAGCGACGATGGCCGGCATGGTCCCGACCATGTGGCGCGAGGTCCTCGACATGGAGGACCTGGACGACTACGATCTCTCGTCGCTAGAGAGCATCACGTTCACCGGCGAGAAGATCTCGGTCGAACGGCTTCGACGGCTCCGGTCGGAGATCTGTCAGAACGTCAAGAACGCGTACGCGTCGACGGAGCTCAACGTCGCGACGATGGGTGCGGCCGAAATGACCGACGAACGTATCGAGAGCGTGGGGAAACCTGACGGCGGGACTCGGGTTCGGATCGTCGATCCGGGCGGCGACCCCGACGACACGCTCGACCCGAACGAGGTCGGCGAGATCATCGTGAAGGGGCCCGACTGCCCGGTGTGGGTCTGGAAGGACACCGAGACGACGAAAGCGGAGTTCACCGACGGGTGGTGGTACTCCGGTGACCTCGGCTACAAAGACGAGGAGGGGTACCTCTACGTCGAGGGCCGCAAGGACTTCATCATCACCACGAAGGGAGTGAGCTTCAACCCGCTCCCCGTCGAAGATCGACTGACCGAACACCCCGCTGTCGAGGAGGCCGTCGTGGTCGGCGTCGACGACGAGGAGTACGGCCAACTGGTCACCGCCATCGTCAAGTCGAGCGGCGAGGTCGACGGTGACGACCTCGACCAGTGGTGTCTCGACAGCGACGAGGTCGCCGATTATCAGCGGCCGCGCGAGTACGAGTTCGTCGACCGAACCATCGCTCGAACGACCACCGGGAAACTCGATCGGGACACGGAAAAGCTGCGCGTCGCCGGCGACGCCGATCCCTGACCTGCCGCACCGACCGAGAGGGGCACGTCGCGGATCGAACTCCGTCTGGCACCCACCCGTTGACGGGGAACCCCACGTTTGTACAACGATTATGATCGGAGAGGAGCACACCACCAGAATAGAGTATATGTTTCGTCAAAGGTCTGGAGTTATATTCCAGTATATAAAATAAAAACTTTTAAAATATTAAAATGTGAGTTTATACTGATCCATATTCCTGGTGAATATGGCCTCGCCACTATTCGGGAACAATCGAACACTAATTTTTGTACGTATATGGGGCAAGGTGAGTTTCTTCGGCGTCGCTGTCGAACGGAGGCGCGCCAGCATCTCGTCGTCGTCCAGTCGCGGTCGTGGCCTCCCTATCGTCCGCTTCGCACGGGCGCCGCCGGTCGCAAAGGACGGCGTGCTCGGCGGCGGTCGATCACCCGAGATACTCGCCGAAGACGCCGCGGCCGTACTGTTATCGTCGCTCGCAGTAGGGGACGGGCGGACACGCGCCGGAGTATCGACGTGTCCGGCGGCGTACTGCCGGCGAGCGACGTTTCCCAGCCAGTACGCGTTTGCACCGTCAGGTCACCTGCGGCGACCACGTGTTCAGGCGGTAGAGCAGGCGCAGCACGTCCAGTACGATCACAGCCCCGACCAGGGCGCCCAGATACGGCGGCGGGTTCGTCCACGTCGCGAGGACGCCGAACGTGAAGACGGCGATGCCGACGCGGAGGACGGTGTTCCCCGCCACGTCCCGCACCACGTCGTCCGGGACGGGCGAGGTCCCGTCGTGGCCCGCGAGGAGAAACGTCCACCCGCGGAACCTGATCAGCGCTCCCACGACCGTCAGGAGGCCACCGACGGCGAGCCACTCCACCGCGGGAGCGGACGAGTCTATCACCGTTCGTCACCCCGGTCTGGCGTTATCTCGAAGGTGGTGATCGTGCCGAGGAGCCCGGTGGCGGTGTCCCGCACCTGGAGGCCCGCCGCCGCGACGACCTCGCGCGGCTCCTGGGTCCAGCGACAGCCGCTCTTCGCGTAGTGAGCGTCGGCGCGCCACTCCTGGAACCGGGCTATCGGCCCCACGTCGCTCCGGCCGTGTTCGACCAGGCGGATCGTCCCCTCGGGCTTGCAGACCCGTTCCATCTCTCGGAGCGCGGCGACGGGATCCGGGAACGTACACGTCGACAGCGAGGAGATCACCGCGTCGAAGCTGTCGTCGGGGAACGCGAGATCCTGGGCGTCCATCTCCCGGAGCGTCCCCTCTCTCCCGAGGTCTGCGAGTCGCGCTTCGGCGTTGGCCAGCATCTCCGGGCTGACGTCGATGCCGACGAGTTCGACCGTCTCGGGCAGGTACCGGAAGTTCGTCCCGGTGCCGCAGGCGACGTCTAACACCCTGCCTTCCACGTCGCCGAACCGGTGGCGGCGATGGCGGCCGACGACGATCCGGTCGATCCATTCGAGCCGAGGTATCCAGTCCGCAACCTCGGCGTACGACGCTTTGATCTCCGCCACCGACATCGACCGATTCGCGACCGAGTCGCTGGCGGTTCGCTCTGCCTCTCGGTTGTCACGAACTCGTTCCGCGCGTTCTGTTGAGGTCATCGTGTTGGGTGTGTCGTTCTCGGGGTGTGGTTCAGACGTGCGAGCGGAAGAACTCGACCGTCCGCGTGATGTACTCGACGCGGTTCCTCGTCCGAACGACGCCGTGTCCCTCGTCCTCGAAGAGCAGGTACTCGTGATCGACGTCCCGCTGTTCCAGCGAGGAGACGAGCTGCTCGGCCTCGCTCCGGGGGACCCGCGGGTCGTTGGCGCCCTGGACGACCAACAGCGGTACGTCGACGTCGTCGACGTACGTGATCGGCGAGCGTTCCTCGTACAGCGCCGGCTTCTCGTCGGGCGTCCCGTCGAGTTTCCGCATGAGCACGTCGCCCAGGTACTCCCGGGCGTTCTCGACGGTCGTCGCCCAGTTGACGACGCCACAGACGCTCGCGCCCAGGTCGAATGCGTCTGTTGCGCCCACGCCCATCAGGGCCAGATAGCCGCCGTAGGACGCGCCGAGGATGCCGACCTGCTCGCGGCCGCGATCGCGGAGGTAGCTGGCCCCGGCCGCCACGTCCGTGAGGTCGTCGCCGCCGAGGTCGGCGTCGCTGGCCTTGCGGAACGCCCGGCCGTAGCCCAGGCTGCCGCGGAAATCCGGCGCCAGCACCTTGAACCCGGCACGCACCAGCGCCTGGGTGGGCGTGTCGAGCCGGTTGTAGTGCTGGGCCTCCGGCCCGCCGTGGGCCTTCACGATCCCCCCGATCGGGTCGCCGGCCGGCCGGTAGAGCCGGGCCGCGATCTCCGTCCCGTCGTACGACTCGTAGGTCACCTCCTCGGGAGCGACCGTCCGGACGTCGACCGAGCCCTCGTCGACGACGGTCTCCCCGCCGCGGCGGAGGTCGCCGGCGGTCGCGGGACTCCGGTGTTCGTAGTAGGCGGCCCCGTCGAGGCACGTCACGTTCACGTTCATGCCGGTTCGTTCGACGGTGGTGACCTCGCCGTCGTCGAGGACGCGCACGTGACGGTCGCCGCCCCTGGCTTCGAGGAAGACGACGTCCCCGTCGGCCGTCCACCGGGGGTCGTACTTGTCGCGGGTGTTGACGTAGCGGAGGTCGTACTCGCCGTCGGCGTCGGCCACGGCGAGTTCCCGATAGCCCGTCTCGTGGTTGGTCGTGAAGACGACCCCCGCGTCCGACCAGGCGCCGCGCCCGTCGTCCGTGAACGCGAACGACTGCTCGGAGTCGGGCTCGTCGACGAAGACGTCGTCCCTGTCGAGTCGGCAGTCGACGACGCGGAGCGACGTGTCTTCGAAGGTGCCGGCCTGGTAGACGAGGCGGTTGCCGTCGGGCGACCACGCGTACCCCATGACCGGCTCGTCGGCCTCGGAGCGTCTGGTGACCGCGCCGGTGTCGAGGTCGACCGTGTACAGGTCCAGCGAGCGGTCGCGGTTGGAGACGAACGCGACCCGGTCCGGGTCCGTCGGATGCTGGCGGGTCTTGACGTTCATGAACGGGTCGTCAAGGATCGGCGTGATCGCGCCGCTCTCCGGATCGATCTCCAGCAGATCGTACCGTTCGTTGCCCCCCTCGTCGCGGGAGGCGAGAACCGTCTCCCGGTCTCGCAGCCACTCGGGGGACGTGACGTCGCCGTCGGCGTCGGTGAGCCGGCCGTCGGGGGTGTACAGATCGTATCCGCCGTCGCGATAGGCGGCGTAGACGAGCGCCCCGTCGGGCGTCTTCGTGTAGCCGGAGACGCCGTGCGCCTCGGCGAGCTGATGCAGCTGGTCGGCGAGCTGTTCGACTGATCGGTTCCCTGCGGGTTCGGTCGGCGTCATCGGCTGTTCTCGTTTCACACTCGGAACGTCGCACCGCCCACCCATAATACTTATCGAAGAATTGATATATTATCGAGGGAGTTTCAAAATCAAATTTAAGCGGTTCGACGGGGGAGAGAGTCCCAGGACCGGGCGGAACGTCGGTCGGTACCGGATGCGTCCCGTCTGGCTAAACCGAATTTTTAAAACATTTCTGTCAGGAACGCGGTTCGCGCTGGTCCCTGCGTCGCACGCGCTCGGTTCGTGTGACGACGGCGCGCTCGTCGAGGAACAGTCGAAGCGTGGAGGTACCGCGCCGCAACTCGACCCGGTACTCGTCGGAGTCGGGGGCGACCCGTTCGGAGGTCCATCGACCGTCGTGGAGGTAGCGGTTGAACTCCCACACCCCGGAGCCCAGGATGTCGACGCCGCGTTCCCAGTGGAAGGAGACGGACTCCGGGTGGTACGCGGCGGCGGCGGGCAGCGGGAGGCTCAGGAACCGCAGACAGTCCCGACAGTCGCTGACCGTGAGAAAGGAGACGGGCGTCTTGTCGGGAAACGGGAGGTCCGCGGCGTCCCACACCTCGGTCTCGACGCGGCCCGCGCAGTCCGGACAGACGCCGCGACGGGCCTTGAGGAGGTCGCCGACTTGCTCCCGGATCACGGCGTCGATCAGCTCGTCTCCGGTGCGCTCGCGCACCTGCGCCGGCCGGACGCGGTACGCGTTCGCGCCCCTGTCGCAGGCCGTACAGTACATCATGAAGTACTGGTCTTCGAGCACCGCCCGAAGCGTCGTCTCGCCGCAGAACTGGCATCCACCCTCCGTCTCGATGGGTCCGATGTCCGGGGGCTGGCGGTAGTTCTCGGCGAGGACGAAGCGGACCAGCTGCTCGCCGGCGTGGGTGAACGCGTAGCCGCCCTCGTGCTTCCGGAGGAACGTCCCGGTGAGCTCGCCGAGGTGGTACGAGAGCTTGGACGTGTCGTCGACGTCGACGCGGTCGTAGATCTCCGAGAACGACAGCCTGGCGACGCCAGTCCGTTTGTTCTCGTGCTGGGCGACCGCGACTGTCCGAAGCACGTCGAGTCTGGTCCCGTCGGACAGCAGTTGAAACACCTGCTCCGCCGTTTGTTCCGCGCCCATACGTGCCGATTCACCACCACGGTGTTGAAATTTCGGTGTCCGACGCACCCGCGGAACGGTCCCTCGACCGGAGCGACCCGCACGAGAACCCGGTCAAAACCGGCCTTGCTTCCGTCATCGGTCCACCCGCACCGACTCCCGCGGCGGTAGTGTAACCTCGGCGCGCCGGGGACGCGTCTACGACGAAAAGTCGCCGAGCGTCGCCTGGTTCGCTTCGAGCGCCCGCGCCGCGTACCCCCGCCGCGTGAGTTCGGTCGCGAACTCGCGCGTGAAGCCGTGGGTCGTGTACACGATCTCGGGGTCGACCGACTCGACGACGGCGAGCAGTTCCCCGAAGTCGCCGTGATCGGAGAGCTGAAACCCGGCGTCGACGTTCCGCCGGTAGACGTAGCTCTCGTCCGCGGCCCACCCCGAGAATCCCGCCGTCACCGCCGCCGAGTCGGCCCGGAGTCGCTCGACCCACTCGAACCGACCGACGCCGCTCGGCAGGACGACCGCGTCGCCGCCGCCGAGGTCGACGTCGGTGTCGAGCCGCCTCGCGGCGAACGACACACCCAGTTCCTCGGCGATGACCTCGTTCATCCGCAGGATCGCGTCCGTCGTGAACACCCGGTCCAGGTCGGCGCGTTCGAGCACCTTGAGGATCTTCTGTGCCTTGCCGAGGGTGTACCCGAACAACAGCGCCGGTCGATCGTCGTGCGCAGCCAGCCACTCGACCGCCGCCGCCTCGACCGCCTCGACGGGCGGAAATCGGTACGCTGGTCGGCCGTAGGTCGTCTCGATGACGAGGACGTCCGCCGGGACCGGCTCGAACCCGTCGAGGTAGTACCGGCTCCGCGTCGAGACGTCGCCGGTGTACAGCACGGTCCCCGCGTCGCTCTCGATGAGTGCCGCCCGTGACCCCGCGACGTGCCCCGCCGGCAGCAGCGTGATCCCGTCGCCCGAGGGCGTCGACTCGAACTCCGCGTCGCGTCTCGCCGCGACGAGCCGCGCCGTCAGGTCCGAGCAGACGATCGGCGCTTCGCCGTGGGTGTCGAACAGGTGGTCCCCGTGGGCGTGACTGAGGATGTTCCTCGACGCGTCCGCCACCCCACCGTCGAGCCGAATCTCACCGAGGTCCGGCGTCGCGACGGTGACTCCGTCCCCCAGTCGGACGTCGATGCCGTCGGGGGAGTCCGCTACGGACATGGCGTCCAAGAGGGCCCGTGACTGATTAGGCGTTGCGCCCGGACGAGCGGTGAGCGGACGCCGGTGACCGTCGCGATTCGGGGGGCCGTCCCGAGTGGGAACATCGGCGGTGTCGATGACCCGCCTCGAGTGGGAACATCGGCGGTGTCGATGACCCGCGACCACTGGGGATCGACCCTCGTCCGCGCGAGTCGACTCACGTCAGCGGGAGCCGAACCGGCGTTCGAACCGCGTGATGTCCTCGTCCGTGCCGGCGATGACGACCTCGTCTTCGGCCGCCAGCTCGAACGTCGCGGGATCGAACTCGGTGATCGACTCCCCGTCCCTGACGATCGCCACGACCGTACAGCCGGTCTCGGTTCGTACCGCTTCGTCGACCACCGTCCGCCCCGCCAGGCCGGGCGCCGGAAGGCGCACCACGCTCACCTGCTTGTCGTACACTAACAGCTCCTCGTCCTCGAACACCGTCGAGGCCAACATCCGGCCGCTGACGGTCGCGAGCGACTGCACGTAGTCCGCCCCCGCCCGGTAGAGCTTCTGGACGTCCGCGTCGTCGGTCGCCCGGACGACGATCTGCAGGTCGGGATTCAGATCCCGGGCGATCAGCGTGGCGAAGATGGCCGTCGTGTCGTCCTCCACCGCGAGGAGCAACACCGACGCGTCCGCGATGCCCGCCGCCTCCAGGACGTCCGGGTCGCGCGCGTCACCGACCACGTCGACGCGGTCGTCCGCCTCGACGTCGAGGACGGTCAGCCGTGAGCCCGTGTCGACGAGCGCCTCGTAGGCCGCCGTGCCGGTGTCGCCGTATCCGGCGAGAATGACCTCCTGCGGGGAGAACGGACTGACGGTCGCGGCCGTCGCGTCGCGGAGGGCGTCCAACTGCGCGGATTCGCCGGCGACGAGCAGCCGCGTCCCCGCGTCGAGTTCGGCCTCCGGATCGATCGACGTGTGGAAGTCGCCGTCGACCCACACCCCGATCACGGTCACTCCGACTCGCTCGCGGAGCCGGGACTCGGCGAACGTTTCGTTACAGAGGTCGCTCCCCTCCTGGATCGAGAGTTCGCCGAGTTCGAAGTCCTCGCCGATTTCGACGCCCGCTTCGACCGTCGTCGTCACCGCGGTCGGGGCTTCGCCCGCCAGGCTGCGTCCCAGCAACTGCCGTGGCGAGAGCACCGTGTCCGCGCCCGCCAGCCGGTGGTATCGGGCCAGGGACGCGTCTTCGATCAGCGAGATCACCCTGGTCTCCGGATCGGCTTCGAGTGCGGAGAGGGTGATGCTCGCGTTGGTGTCGGCGGCGGCGTCGACGACGACGGCCATCGCCGCGGAAACCGCCGCCCGTTCGAGGACGTCGGTCGATTCGGGATCGCCCCGGACGACGTCGTAGCCCGCCTCGTGGAGGTCGGCCGCGGTCTCGGGATTCGGTTCGATGAGGACGTACTCGTGCCCGCGGGCGTCGAGTTCCTCGATCAGGACGTCGGTGCGAGGCGTGTGGCCGCAGACGACGACGTGCTCGTCGACACCCGGAACCGCTTCCGGGGCGCTCGGGGACAGGGCGGTGCGAAGCCAGGGGACGGCGAACACGTCCACGGCGGTGAGGATGAGTCCGATGCCGGCGAGTTGCATCACGATCGCCAGGAGGTTCATCTGGAGGCTCCCCCACGGCGCGTCTTCCCCGTAGCCGGTCGTGGTGAAGCTCTGGACGACGACCTCCAGGGAGCGATACAGGGGCTGTGGCCGACCCTCCCAGACGGCCATGCCGACGTTGTACGCCACGGTAAACGCGAGCGTCGTGACGACGACCAGCGCCAGGTAGTAGGCGGGGCGACGGCTGCGTAACGCCATGCCCACGAGAACGGTGCGTCTGTAATAACTCTGAAGGACTCCCGCACCAGACCGCCGACGAGCAGACGCAGGCACCGCTTTATTGCTCCGTCCGACCGGACGTACGAGCGACATGAGGGAGACCCGAGAGAACGTCGTCGTCGTCGTCCTCGACACGGTGCGTGGGTTGACCACCGTTCCCGCCGACGACACGCTCCTCCCGACGATCGCGTCGCTCGCCGACGAGGGGACCGAGTTCACCCGGGCGTTCACCAGCGCGCCGTGGACGCTCCCCGCTCACGCTAGCCTGCTGACCGGAACGTACACGTCGAAACACGACACGCACGGTCGCAACCCGGCCCTCGGCGAGTCGCTGACGACGCTGGCCGAAGTCTTCGCCGCGAACGGGTACGAAACCCGGGCGATATCGAACAACACCTGGATCAGCGACGAGTTCGGCTTCGACCGGGGGTTCGACGGCTTCGAGCACGCGTGGCGGTGGGACGACGCGGACGGGGCGGAGCGGTCGCGGGAAGCGGGTACCGACGAGTGGCGAACGCGGGCGACCGAGGACTTGCGGGCCGGCGAGACGACCGACCGGGCGCTGGAGTGGCTCTCCTCGTCGACGGATCGGCCGTTCTTCCTGTTGCTCAACTACATCGACGCACACTTCGAGTACGCGCCGCCCGAAGAGTACGTGGCCGATCGGCTGCCGCCGGGGTACGACTACGACCGGGCCGTCGACGTGCTCGACGACCCGCGGGCGTACGACGCCGGCGAGGAGACGTTGACGGCGGCGGATCGCGCCGCCCTCCGGGCGCTGTATCACGGCGAGCTGGCGTACCTCGACGCCGCCGTCGGGCGGCTGGTCGACGGGCTCCGGGCGAACGGGACCTGGGAGGACACGGTCCTGGTCGTCACGAGCGACCACGGCGAGAACGTCGGCGAACACGGCTTCGTCGGTCACCAGTACAACCTCTACGACACGCTGCTCCACGTCCCGCTCGTCGTCGCCGGGGGGGCGTTCGGCGGCGGTGACGGATCGGTCGACGACGCCCGCGTGTCCCCCGCTGCCGACACCGACGACGCCGACGGCGGAGCGGGGGCGGACCGCCTCGTCCAGCTCCTCGACCTCCCGGTCACGCTGCTCGACGAGGCCGGGATCGACGCGCCGCGATTCCGATCGCAGTCCCAGGGTCGGTCGTTCCACCCCGACTCGACCGTCCCGGAACGCGAGCACGTGCTCGCCGAGCACGTCACCCCACAGCCGGACGTCGACACGCTCCGGCGGCGGTACGACGACCTCCCGCCGGGGCTCGATTCGCTGGACGAGCGCCTGCCGCTCCGGGCGGTGCGAACGGCGCGCTGGAAACTGGTGTCCGGCGCCGACGGCTCCCGGTCGCTGTACGACATCGACGGCGACTCGATTGAGCCCGGCGACGTCGCCGAGCGGGAGCCCGAAACGGCCGACCGTCTCGACGGGATCCTGTCCGAGTGGCTCGGGTCCTTCGTCCCGGCGCTCTCGGAGTCCTCGACCGCGATCTCATCCGAATCGAAGGAACGGCTCCGGAACCTGGGGTACCTCTGAGATCCATGCCCGGGAACGACCCCCCCGCCGCGAGGGCCACCATCGCTGGCGGGTGCCACCGGTCACGGCACCGCCGTTCCGTTTCTGGACCATGACCGCCGACGGCCGGGACCCCAACGTCCTCCTGTTGCTCACGGACCAGGAGCGATTCGACGTGCTGGGCGAGGCGGGACCGACCGTCGAGACGCCGGCGCTCGACCGGCTCTGCCGGGACGGGACGCGGTTCGACAGCGCCTACACGCCGATCAGCATCTGTTCGGCCGCCCGCGCGTCCATCCTGAGCGGGCTCTACCCGCACAACCACGGGATGCTGAACAACTGTCACGAGGCCGATGCGATCCAGGCGAATCTCCCGCCGGACGTCGTGACCTTCGGCGAACTCCTCCGCGAGGCGGGGTACGCGAACACGTACCTCGGGAAGTGGCACGTCGGGCGGGACCAGGGGCCGTCGGACTTCGGGTTCGACTACCTGGGCGGGAGCGATCGCCACCACGACCAGGCCCTGGAGTCCGGATTTCGCGCGTACCAGGAACGACTCGGCGTCGAGCCCGACGCCGACCACCTCTCCGAACCCGTCTACACGGCTGGCGAGCGGAATCCGACGCTGGTGGCCGGGACCACGGACGTCCCGCCGGAAGCGACGCGGGCGTACTACCTGGCCGAGCGGACCATCGAGCGACTGACGTCGATCGACGACGCGACCGAGCCGTTCTTCCACCGGACGGACTTCCTCGGCCCGCACCACCCGTACGTCGTCCCCGAGCCGTACGCCTCGATGTACGATCCCGACGAACTGGAGCTCCCGCCCTCATACGCCGAGACCTACGCGGGGAAACCGGCGGTACAGGAGCAGTACCTCACCTACCGGGGCGTCGACGACTTCGATCGGGACCTGTGGTCGGACGTGCTCGCGAAGTACCTCGGGTTCGTCACGCTGATCGACGAGCAGATCGGACGGATCCTCGACGCCCTCGACGACGCCGGACTCGCCGGGTCGACGGTGGTGGTCCACACCTCCGACCACGGGGACTTCGTCGGGGGGCATCGCCAGTTCAACAAAGGGCCGTTGATGTACGACGACACCTACCACGTGCCGCTGGTGATCCGGGGGCCGGACGACGTCGACGCCGGCGTCCCCGCGGGGCGGGCGTGCGACGAGTTCGTCTCGCTGGTGGACCTGATGCCGACCTTCCTGGAGCTGGCGGGGGTGGCCGTCCCCGGCCACGTCGACGGCCGGAGTCTCCTGCCGCTGCTCGCCGGCGAGGCCGACGACTGGCGGACGTCCGTGTTCGCCGAGTATCACGGCGACGAGTTCGGCCTCTACTCACAGCGGATGGTCCGGACGGCGGAGTACAAGTTCGTGTACAACGGCCCGGACGTGAACGAACTCTACGACCTGCGGGCGGACCCCCACGAACTCGCGAACCTGATCGACCACCCGGACCACCGGTCGGCGCGCCGGGAACTGGGCCGGTCGCTCCTCGGGTGGATGGAGTCGACCGACGATCCGCTCTCTCGGTGGACCGCCACCCACCTGACGCGGTGACGCCTCCGCCCCGGCATCGCACACCACTCCCGGGGCGGCAGCCGCGACTGTGATCGGACTGGTACGCCACCGCGCTCGCGAACGGTTATACCGTCTCGCCCCGAACTTCTCTCAATGCAGCACCTTCCGGACGGGTTTCCCGTCTCGCCACCGGCGCCGGGGTCGCACCTCCTCGGGCTGAGTCCGCCGTTTCTCGGCCTCCAGGGGGTGACGAACCGGTATCTCGCGTCGGGGCTGGACGCGGGCGACGGGTGCGTGCTCGTCACGACGACAGACGGCGTCGAGTCTACCGTCGCCGCGGTGAGCGACCACGCCGACCGGGAGGTCGGTGACCGACTCGGCATCGTCGACGCGACGACCCGGGAAGGCGATCCCTCGGCGGTCCCGTGTCGGGTCGAGACCGTTCCCTCGCCCGCGGATCTGACCGGGATCGGGATCGCGCTGAACAAACTCCTGGAGGCCCACTACGAGTCCGACGTCGAGGGCTACCGCGTCGTCGTCGATTCGGTGTCGGCGCTGCTCGTCTACGCCGGGTTCGACCGCGTCTACAAGTTCCTGCACACGGTCACGACCCAGATCGACGGGCTCGGCGGGACCAGTATCACCCTCCTCGCGGCCGACACCGAGGGGACGGACGTGCACAGACTCGAGGGGCTTTTCGACGGCGTCGTCGAGGTGCGCGACGCGGACGACGGCCCGCAGTACCGGGTGAGCGGCCACGAGGGGATGACGGACTGGCGCTCGTTCGAGCGGGTCGACGGGACGGCCCCCCCTGACCTCGTCGACGCCGTCGCTCCAGCGGACGCTTCGACGGCCCCGGACGCCTCGACGACCCCGGACGCGGCGGAGATCGGCCTGGAGTCCCCGAACGCCCTGGCGGAGATCGTGGACGCGGTGGAGCGGTCCCGGTTGGCGCTCACGCTGGTGAACGACGCCGGCGACGGGGACCGGCGAGCGTCGCTCCGGGAATACTTCGAGCGACTGAACGTGGACGTGCGGACGGCCAGTCTGTCGACCGAGGAGCCGCGGGACGTCGCGTTGCTGCACAAGGGCTCGGACGTGTTCGCGACGAGCGCCCTCTCCGACCTCCACACGGCCATCGAGGTGGGGACGATCGAGACCGGACGCGACCTCCAGGGGATGGCCTACCCGGACGTCCTCGAGGAGGTTCACCGGGACGAGTACTCGGTTCAGGACGGCTCGAAGCGAGAGATGGTCCGCATCAGTCGGCTGATCGAGCGACGGGCACTCGGCGCCGGACGCGGCACGCTCCACGCCGGCTTCCAGCGGCTGGACCGGCTCGACGACGAGTTCCACACCCGAGACGTGTACGAGGCCATCGCGGAAACCGACGTGACGGTCCACCTCTACGGCGAGCCCGGATCGGTCCCGAACGAGGAACTCTACACGCTCCATCCCGCCGAGTCCGGTGAGCTGTCGGGCGCGTGGTTCGTGGTGTACGACGGCGGGGGAGCAGACGCCCTCAAGGCCGCGGAGCTGTGCGAGGAGACCGCGCCCTCGCGGTACTCGGGGTTCTGGACCCATCGGCCGGCCGTGGTCGACGCGGTCACGTCGTATCTCGATTCGACCTACGGGTCTTCCCCATAGATTCGAACAACCACTATCTCGAAATGAACAAATCGCTGCACCGTGCTACGACACCGCTGCAGCCGCCGATCTCGCCATCCGAGGAGACCACGCCGCTCAACCGGAAATAGATAGAACTGATTACACGTCTGCTCGTGTGATCAGCACCTGAGCCGTGCTCGGAGTTGCTGAGCGAAACCCGATACAGATCCCGAACGCCTCTGTAACTCCCTCGGTGTCGAGCGGTCTGACCGAACTGTCGCCGACTGCCGAGAGAGGTGCGGACCCCGGTCGCCAACCACGGTACACCGCATCAGGAGCGAAGCAAAGAGAATGCGGGGAAATCCAGGATGATGTGGGGGCGGGGAAGGATCGCGATGGTGCGGAAGGCGAGGAAGGAACGGAATGGTGTGGAAGGCGAGGAAGGATGGACGCTTCCGTACGTGGCATCAGGAGGTATTTCATTTAGCCGGTGTGAGACCGGCACTGTGGAGGTTTGAGAGGCCTCGATCGATGGGCGGTCGACCGGTCGACGTGGGGTGGGCGTGTCCGCCGGCCGTGATCTCCGAGGATGACTCCTCATGCGATCTGGGAGCGCCAGTACGACCGTGGGTACACCCCAGCCCCACCACGAGCGTTTTACAAAAAATTATGTTCACCTTGTCTGGGGGAGCCGTATAGTCGGGCGCGGCCGTCCCGGGCCTGGCGGCCCGAGACGACGTCACTCTCGCCAGGTGCCCGGCGCCGTCGTCTGCGGTGACGGATCACCAGGATTCGCCCCCCCACTGACCGCAGATCGGGAGGGCTGTTCGCCAGGGCTGGCCCCGCTTCCAATCCTCCGGCCGACCGGCGAACACGCACGGGGAGTGTACGGCTTGTAGTAACCGGACAGAACGGCAAGCTCCGACACTGCGCTCGAAGCGGCTTCGAGACCTCCGTCCAGCGTGGCAGGAAGTCGAGGGCCACCGGGGATACTGCAACATTCGGCCGGTCCGGCGGCAACGTCGGCGCCTCGTACTGCCCCACCCCGCTCGCCCTGTTCGGTTGACGAGAGTACGAGACGGGGATCGTGAAGCGGTCGCCCCAGGCCACTCAGTCGGCGCTGTAGTCGGCGGCGGTCTTCCGCTTGTCCTCGTAGTAGGGCGCCGGCGCGACCGTGGCGGTGACCTCCATCTGTTCGTGGGGTTCGACCCGCGGGTTCGGGGAGTCGCCGGATGGCTCGCCCCAGACGAGCGTCACTTCGGTACCGGGCTCGGCGACGTCGGTGTCCACGCAGGCCAGCGAGAACAGCCGTTGTTCCCAGAAGAGGTAGCGGGTGTTGTTTGCGCTCCCGACGAGTTCGCCGTCCTTCTCGACGGCGTCCGTCTGGGCGAGCGACCATTCGGGGATGGGGAGTTCGGCGTAGCGGTACTCGGTGTCCGCGTCGAACATCGAGCCGAACAGCTCGGTTGCGTCCGCGGGATCCCAGACGAGCGTTACCTTCTCACGTTGCGGGTTTTCGACTTTTTCGCGCAGGGCCTCCTTGCCGACGAAGTCGTGGTCGAAGTCGATGAAGCGACCGTAACCGACCTCGACCGGATCGAGGTAGTAGTCGCGCACGTCGTCGGACTCGAAGCTCCCACCCACGGCCAGCGCGCCCTCGAAGCTGTCGGCGTCGAGCCACTGGCGGTACTCGGTCATCGTCGGGTCGTCGTGATAGATGGCCGGCACGGGGATCGACATCCACGCTGTGGGGATGACGTTCGTCGGGTAGGCCTTGCCGCCGATCTGGAGCATGTCGTACTCCTCGCCGACCGTGAGCAGTTCCTCCTTGACGGCCTCGGCGTGCTCCCACGGGCCGAAGATCTCGAAGCCGGGCTCGTCCATCATCCCGTGTCGGAGGGCGTTCACCTCCCTGCCTGCGATGGTGATGGGCCGGAAGTTGAAGAAGGGGACCTCCGGCAGGTCGCCGTCGATCGCTCCCCTGATGACCTTCAGGGCCTCGGGGCCCTGGACTTGATAACGGAACGTCTTCGGTGGCCCCTCGCGTACGCCGCCGTGCTCGTCGCGCGTCGCCGTCGCGTCGTAATCGCCGGTCTCGAGGTTGAACTGGACCCAGTTGATCGGGCCGTATCCGACGAGGTTGTACTCGTCATCGCCGAGACAGAACAGGATCCCGTCACCGATCAGGTAACCGTCGGGGCTGCAGGCGACGAACTGCTTTGCCTTCCCGGGCTCGACGTTCGAGAAGTCGTTGACCCCGAGGTCGGAGAAGAGGTCGAGAGCGTCCGGCCCCTCGACGTGGAGGTCCGTCATGTGGTGGGAGAGATCCGCGAGCGCGCAACTCTCCTTCCAGGCCTGCTGTTCCTCGCGCCAGTTGACGAACTCGGGAGGGAGATCGACGAACAGGCGGAGGTGACGTGAACTGGCGCCGGGGCCGATCAGGCGAATGTACTCGGTGGGATCACCGACAGATTCGAGGGCTTCGTCGAGGCTCTGTGTCATCTGATGTACTCCTACTCCTGGCCTCGGTATTCTTGTACGTAAACGTTTCGTAAGCCAGCAGACCAGTCTGCGACGGCGGGACGAAACGGTGACCGACCGTTCCGCCGTGGAAATGGCCGACAGAACCGCCGTCGACGCAACCTCTCGGTCAGGTGCCGAAACGATTATTGCACTCCGATCGGTGCGTTCGGCCATGTTGTTTCCGCGGCTGTTCAAGCAGTCGGTGGCCCGCACGCCCGACCGAACGGCGGTCGTGAATCTCGCGGCTGACGTCAGCTACACCTACGAGGAGCTGGCCGACGAGGTGTACGGGGTGACCGACTCCCTGCGCGACCTCGGCGTCGGCGAGGGAGACCGCGTGGCCATCTGCATGGGGAATCGCCCGGAGAACGTCGTCACGTACCTGGCGACGCAGTTCCTGGGTGCGGTCGCCGTCCCCTTCAACTTCCGCGTGCCCGCGGGCGGCGTCCGATACCACGTTCAGGACTCGGAGCCCGTGCTGTTCGTCTTCGACGACCTGTCACGAGCGGCCGTCGAGAAGGCCGAATCCGACATCGACGTGCCGATGGTACACGTCGGCGACGACACGCCCGCATTCGCCGAGTCGTTCGACACCCTCAGGGGGACGGGCGCCCCGGAACCGGAGATCGTTGTCGGTCCAGACGATCGGAGCGTCATCCTCTACAGCTCCGGGACGACGGGCGACCCGAAGGGTATCCCTCTCACGCAGGGTAACTCGGCCGCCCGCGTCGTCATCAACTCCCTGGGCCAGGGCTACTACCTGGGGGAAGTGATCCCGGGCGTGATGCCGCTGTACCACACCGTCGGCCTCCACGGCGTCCTCGGGTGTGTGCTCGGGATGAGCGGGACCTACCTGACGATGCCGGAGTTCGATCCGGAGACGTACGCCCGGGCGATCCCCGAGTACGGCGTCACCGCGATGCACGAGGCGCCGACGATCTTCCAGAACATCCTCGACACCGACGCCATCGACGACGTCTCGGTCGACTCCGTGACGACCCTCGGCTTCTCGGGTGCGCCGATGAGCACCAAGACCTTCGAGCGCCTGCTCGACCGGTTCGAGCCCGATCACTTCGCCAACCTCTATGGCACCACCGAGGTGTACGGCACGCTCGCGTACGTCGATCTCCGGGAGATCGGCGACCCCGCCGTCGTCGGCCCGGCGAACGTGTTCATCGAGACACGCGTCGTCGAGATCGGATCGAACGATCCGACGGCCACCGTCGACCCCGGCGAGGAGGGCGAACTGATCGTCGACACCGACTCGCCCGTCTCGTTCACCGGCTACCTGAACAAGCCCCGGGAGACCGAGCGCGCGATCCACGACGGCTGGTTCTTCACCGGCGACGCCGTGCGTCAGCGGGAGGACGGGACGCTCGCGCTCACCGGGCGCGCCGACGACATGATCATCTCCGGCGGCGAGAACGTCCACCCGGCCGAGGTTGAGGACGTGCTCGCCAGCCACCCCCGCGTCCGCGACGTCGGCGTGATCGGCGTCCCCGACGACGACTGGGGGGAGATCGTCTGTGCGTTCGTCGCAGCAGACGACAGCCTCACCGCCGAGGACCTCGACGAGTGGTGTCTCGAGGACGACGACTTCGCGGACTTCAAGCGGCCCAGGGCGTACGAGTTCGTCGACGAGATCCTCCGCAATCCGAGCGGCAAGGTGATGCGATACAAGCTTCGCGACCGAGCCTGAAACGAACGCCCACTGACGGCGCTGCCTCGACTCCTGTCGCCATCTCTCTGTTGGGCCACCGTCGATGCAGCCGCAGGCACGACTCGCCGGTGGTGTCGTCGTGGAATTGGTCGCCGCCGTCTGAACGCCTCCGGGAAGGCGGGCGCGAACGGCGAGGTGACCGCTCAGGAGGGGTGGTAGTCGTTCGTCGCGAACTCGCTGTAGTCGCGGCCGCCCTCGGTGAACCCCAGGTCCGAGATCACCGACATCACGTTGTTCAGCGCCTCGATGTCCATGGACATGTCGCCGCGGTAGTAGTCGTTCTCGGTGGCGACGATCGCGTCCAGCCCCGCCTCCGGCAGCTCGAAGTGGTCGGCGGCCAGCGAGACGGCCTCCGAGCGGTTGTTCTGCATCCACTCCCAGGTCGCGACGTAGTCCTCGACGAACGCAGACATCGCATCGTTCTTCTCGTCCAGTACGTCGTTGGGCGCGATCATGTAGCCACAGGGGTAGGCCTCCCAGAAGTCGTGGCTGGTGAACACCAGCGGGAAGCCCTCCGATTCGGCCTGAAGCGCGAACAGCGACGGGAAGATGGCGGCGTCGAAGCGGCCGTCCTTGAGCGCCTGGATGAACGCCGGGAACCCGAGTTCGACGAACTCGACGTCGTTCTCGGGATCGATGCCGCTGTCGACGAGCCCCTTTACGAACACCGCGTGGACGCTCGTGCCGGTGGCGTTGACTCCCAGTTGCTTCCCTTCGAGGTCGGCCGGTTCCGAGATGTCGGTGTCGGGACCGGCGTAGATGTGGAAGCCGAACTTCTCCGGATAGGCGTCCCAGAAGTCCGTCAGGATGGCCTGGATTCCGCTCGGCACCGCCTCGTTCCCGATGACGTTCGCGTAGCTGACGGTCGTGACCAGCGTCGCGTCCGTCTCGCCCGCGGCCAGCGCCGAGACGCCCTCGGGCGTGCTCGAGTGGTGGACGCTCTCGAACTCGTAAGCGTCGCCGAGGTTGGGGAGTTCCTCCTGGATCTCCGGGATGTCGAGCATCGAGCCGATGTTCTCGACGGGAACGACCCAGCCGAAGGAGATGGTCGGCGTGCCACCGCCGCCGATGCTACCGAGGCATCCGGAGAGCCCAGTCAGTCCGACCGCACCCGTCGCACCGCTCGTCTTTAGGAACGCGCGGCGATTAAATTGGGTCATTGTAACACACCTCACACGTAGTGGCGACAGCGGCGTAATAAAGATTTGGATCGATCATGTGGTTTCTGGCAGGGTCGCTTGGCGTTCACCGGGAGATAGCCCGGCGAGTCGACCACGGGCCGACGGATGCGAGAGCGAGTCGACCAACCGACGTACCGGACGACGCGCGAAGGGTACGCCGCGGGCCCGGCTCCCGGCGCGTTCAGCCCTTCGGGCGCTGCTCGATGTAGTCGTAGGCCTCCGGATGCTCGTCGAGGAACGTCTCGAAGCTCTCCAGTTGTCGGCGGAGCGTCGGCGGTAGTTCGTCGTAGAGGTGGACGAACAGCTCCTCGACGGATCGCTCCTCGTAGGCGTTGGCTGCCTCGAGGGCCTCGTCGAACTCGGCGTCGATCTCCGCCTCCATCGCGTCGACGTCGACGTCCGCGAGGACGCCTTCGGCGTCGAGGACCGTCCGGAAGCGGTCGAACGGGTCCCGTCGCTCCCACCGTTCGACCTCCTCGTCGGAGCGGTAGCGGGTGGCGTCGTCGCTGGTCGTGTGGGCGCCGCGGCGGTAGGTGACGGATTCGACGAACACGGGCTGGCCCTCTCGGACGAGGTCGCGGGCGGTCGAGACCGCCTCGTAGACCGCCAGGACGTCGTTGCCGTCGACGCGGATCGCCGGGATGCCGTACCCGAGCGCCCGCTGGGCCAGCGTGTTCGCCCGGGTCTGCCTGTCGACCGACGTGGAGATGGCGTACCGGTTGTTCTGACAGAACAGCAGGACTGGAGCGCCGAGCACGCCCGCGAAGTTGATCGCCTCGTGAACTGCGCCGGTGCTCGTCGCGCCGTCGCCGAAGAAGGCGGTGGCGACCGAGTCTGCGCTGGAGAGCGACATCCCCCATCCCAGCCCCGTCACGAGCGGGAGGTGCGAGCCGATAGGGATGGTGATCATCGTGTTGTGCTCGGCGAAGTACTTCGCCGCGTCCTCGATCCCGCGCCAGAAGAGGATCATGTCGCGCATCCGGACGCCCTGCATGAACATGGCGGTCCACCCGCGGCCGATGAACAGCCAGTCGTCGGGCTGGAGGACGTACCCCGCGCCGACGATGCTCCCCTCCTGCCCGCGCTCGGAGCCGTAGGTACCCATCTCCCCGCGGCGCTGGAGCTGGACCATCCGTCGACTGAAGATGCGGCTCGTCTTCATCCAGCGGAACAGTTCGAGGAGTTGCTCGTCGTCCAGGTCGGGGAGGTCGGCCGCGTCGTAGCTCCCGTCGGGCGCCACGATCTGATGGGTGACCACCTCCAGGTCGTCCTGCGAGAGCATCGGGACGCCGGCACCGGCCCCACCCGCCTGAGCAGTTGCGTCGGATGCGGTATCGTCTGTCATGGGTGTCGACAGTCAACGCGTTCGCGGGCGATCCTCAAGAAGGATGGGGTCGCGGCCGACGCAAACGGATCGGACTCGACGACCTACCCGTCCCCGCCTTCGACCCTGACGAGGTCCGTCTTGTACACCGACAGTTCGACGTCCTCGCGATCGACCAGGCGGGGCGCGACCCGGACGTTCAGCCGCTCCCGGACGGTCCGCTCGACGGCCTCGGCGATGGCGTCGTCCGTCCGGTCGGCGTCCGGATCCCGGACGACCTCGATCGGGATCGGGCTGTCGAACTGGACCTTGCCCGGTTCGGGGAGGACGACCTTCACCCGGGAGGTCGCCCCGTCGACGTCGCTGACCGCGTCCCGGATCGCCGCGGGGTAGACGTTCTGTGCCTTGTAGATCAGCATGTCGTCGGTCCGGCCGACGATCCGGAACCGGGGGGCGGTCCGACCGCACGCGCAGTCCGTGTCGAGGAACTCGACGTAGTCGCCCGAGCGGAAGCGAAGCAGCGGCGTCGCCTCGCGGCCGAGCGGGGTGTAGACCAGTTCCCCCTCGGCGCCGGCCTCGATCGGTCGCTGGTCGCCCGTCTCGGGGTCGATCAACTCCATCAGGACGTACCCCTGGCCGACGAAGTGCATCCCCTGTTCCCGCTCGCACTCGCCGGCGACGGCGGACGATACTTCGCCGATTCCCATGACCTGCCCGACCCGCTCGGCGTCGTAGGCCCGCCGGATGGCCCCCCGAATCGCGGGGTTCGACATCCCCGGCTCGCCGCCGCCGATGATCGTGTCGACGCCGAGGTCGCTCACCGGCTTGCCGATCGCCTCGGGGGCGCGGTCGCTCAGATACTGGGAGTGGGAGGTCGTCACGAACAGGCCGTCGACCGAGAGCTTGTCCGCGGTCGTGAGGATGCGCTCGGTCGAGCCGTCGCCCGCGGGCACGACGGTCGCGCCGACGTGCTGGAGGGCCTCGACGTACGGGAAGCCGCCGGGAACCATCGTCCGGCCGACGCCGTGGAGGATCACGTCGTCGGGGCGCACCCCGGCGGCGTACACCGCCCGCGCACACATCTCACGCCAGGCCTCCCAGTCGGCGTGCGTCTGTCCGAAGAACGTCGGCTCGCCCGTCGTCCCCGACGAGGAGAGGATCCGAGCGAGGTCCCCCCGAGACGCGGCCTGGTGGGCACCGAGGGGTCGTTCCGGCGTCGGGTCGGTCTGGTTGGCCCGCTCGTCGTCCTTGACGGTGAAGGGCACCTCGGCCAGGTCCTCGACCGTCCGGATCGTGTCCGGATCGACGTCCCACTCGTCGAACATCCGGCGGTAGTAGTCCGACTCGCGCGCCAGGTAGTCGACCTGCTCGCGGAGGCGTTCCTCCTGGAGCGCCACGACCTCGTCCCACGGGCGGGTCTCGATCTCTGCCCAGACGTCGTCGGAGTGCGCTGTCGCCATCACACTGGGTGCTACCACAGTACCTGTGTTAGTTGTTACTGTGGGTCACGGTGTCCGTCATGCCGTCGAGGCCGGCGCGACGCGGGGCTGTGCGTCCCCGTTCGAGGCAGGGTCACGGGGGAAACTACCATTGCACACGACAACTATCGTACGAGGCATGAACGTCCTGCATCTGCTCCACACCGTTGGGGAGGCGTATTCAGAAGAGACCGCGGTGGCGAGCGTCGACGGCGAGTTGACCTACGAGGAGCTCTACGAACGGGTCGACCGGTACGCGGCGGCGCTGCGAACGCACCTGGAACCGGGCGACCGGTTCTCCCTCTTCATGGGCAACTCGAACCGGATGCTCTCGGTACTGCTAGCCGGGTGGCAGATGGGGGCGCTGCCGGCCCCGATCAACACCCGTCTCGGCGTCGACGAGATCGCGGGCCTGATCGAGGACGCGGGCGCGCGGTTCGTCGTCGTCGACGAGGCGTACGCCGACCGCGTCGACGAGTCGGTGACCCCGGAGGGCGTCCCCGTGTACCGGTCGAGCGGTGACGGAGACGGCGGACACGCCGGGAGGTTCGAGGCCGCCCTCCCCGAGGGTGACGTCGAGCGATGCGTGCGCTCGAAACTCGACACCGAGGAGGCGATGTTCCTCCACAGCGCCGGGACGACCGGCCGCCCGAAGTGGGTCCGGATCACCCACGGGAACCTGGCGGGGAGCCTGGGCCCGATGGTCGCCGCGAACCTGGACGCCGACGACGTGGGGCTGCACTACTACCCGCTGTACCACTCGGGGGGCATCGACATGACGCTCTGTCGACTGCTCTGTGGCGCGACCACTGTGATCGGGCGGGGATGGGATGCCGAGGACGCCCTCGAACGTATCGAACGCCACGGCGCGAACGGCATCACCGTCGTCCCGCAGATGGGGTACGAACTGGCCCACCACGACGCGGTCGAGGACTACGATCTCTCGACGTTCCGGTACCTCCTGGTGGGGTCGGACACGCTCTCGGAGGAACTGGCGGGCGAGTTCCGCGCCCTCGGCGTCCAGCCGATGCAGGCCTACGGGCTCACCGAGACGATGGCGGTGATCGCGATCTCCGCGTACGGCGACGAGGACTGCCCCCTCGATAGCACGGGTCGGGTTATCGAGGACGTCGCGCGGGTGCGGATCGTGGACCCGCAGACGGGCGAGGAGGTGCCGTCCGGGGAGATCGGCGAGATCCTCGTCGCCGGCGACAAGCTCGCGCCGGGGTACCACGAGCGCCCCGACGCGGACGCCGAGGCCTTCGAGGACGGCTGGCTCCACACCGACGACCTCGGCTCCTTCGACGAGAACGGCTACCTACACATCACGGGGCGGTTCGACAACATGCTGATCGTCGGCGGTGAGAACGTCTATCCGACCGACGTCGAGGAGACGCTGGCGGCTCATCCCTCGATCTCGCAGGTCGTCGTGGTCGGCGCGCCCGACGAGCGAAAGGGGGAGATCCCGGTGGCGAACGTCGTCCTGCAACCGGGCTCGGAGCTCACCGAGTCCGCCCTGCAGGAGTGGTTCATCGAGCGGGACGCCGCGTTCAAACACCCGCGGATCGTCCGCTTCGTGGACGAACTGCCGAAGACCGCCCTCGGCAAGATCGACCGGGGGGACATCGAGTCGACCGTCAGGCGCGAGGTCGGCGGCTCCGACCGCTGATCACATCCACTCGGGCTGCCGGTCGTTCTGGATCGCGTCCATGGCCTCGTCGAAGTCCGGCGAGGACATCGCCTCGTCCTGGAGTTCCAGGTACTGCTCGAAGAACGCCTCGTAGCCCAGGTCGAAGGCGTCGTTGGTCGCCTGCTTGGTGAGGCGCGCTCCCTTCGAGTTCGAGAGCATGTACCGGTCGAGCAGTTCCTCGCACTCCTCCTCGAAGGTGTCCTCGTCGACGAGGTGGTCGACGAGCCCGATGCGTTCGGCCTCCTCGCCGTCGATCAGGTTCCCCAGGATGTTCATCTTCTTCGCCCGGCCCATGCCGACGTAGCGGGCGAGACGCCAGGTGCCGAGTCCCGGGAGGATGCTCTCCTCGATGGCAGTCAGCCCGAGTTCCGCGCTACGGGTACAGATGCGGATGTCGCTGGCGAGGGCGATCTGGAGGCCGCCGCCGATGGCGTACCCCTTGATCAGGCTGATCACGATGGCGTCCATCGTCTCGAACCGCCGGAGCCCGTGTTCCCAGGGCGGGAAGATCCCCTCGCCGATGTTCCCCTTCGACAGTTCCTTCAGATCGATGCCGGAGCAGAAGGCCCGTCCCGCGCCCTCGATGGTGATCAGCCGGACCTCGCGGTCGTGATCGAGCAGTTCGGCGACAGCGTCGAGGTCCCGTGCGATGTCGTGGTGGATGGCGTTCAACCGCTCGGGGCGGTCGAGCGTGATGCGAGCGATCTTGCCCTCCTTCTCGACGGAGAGGTGTTCGAAGTCGACCTTCATGGACAACCTGTCGAGGTCCGAACGCGGACGCTATAAATGTACATGGTTCTCGGTACCAGGGATCACGCGCCCCGGTGGGACGACTGTCCCAGCCGTCTCCCGTCTGCGACGGCGCGGAGGGGAACGAGTTATGTGTCATTGGGTACCACTACACACGCATGTCCGGGAGTGACCTCACACTCACGCCGTTCCTGCAGCGGGCGGCCCGGCTGTACCCCGAGACGGAACTCGTCACCCGAACCGACGACGGCGTCCACCGCTACACCTACGCGGACTACGCGGCGCGGACGGCGCAGTTGGCGCACGCCCTCGACGATCACGGCGTCGAGCGACGCGACCGCCTCGCGACGGTCTGTTTCAACCACTACCGCCACTTCGAGATTTACTTCGGAGTGCCCGGGATCGGCGCGCAGTACCACACCGTCAATCCGTTCCTCCCGGACCACCACGTCGACTACATCGTCGACGACGCCGAGGACCGATGGGTGTTCGTCGACGCCCCAGTGGTGGAGCAACTCGAAGGCGCGCTCGCCGACGAGACGGCCGACGCCGTCGAGCAGTTCGTCGTCGTCGGCGACGAGGTCCCGGCGACGTCGCTGGAACCGATCACGACCTACGAGACGCTCATCGAGGGCTACCCGACGGACTACGACTGGCCAGACGTCGACGAGGACCTCCCCGCCGGTATGTGCTACACCTCGGGGACGACCGGCCGACCCAAAGGGGTCGAGTACACCCACAAGATGCTGTGGGCGCACGTGATGGCGTCGCTGACCCCGCAGGGGTACCACGTCGACGACCGGGAGACGGTCATGTCCGGGGTGCCGATGTTCCACGTCAACGCGGTCGACTCACCCTTCTTCTCGGCGGCCGCGGGCGCGAAGCAGGTGTTCGCCGGACGTTCGCCCGATCCGGAGGACTACGTGGAGTTGCTCGTCGAGGAAGGCGTGACGCTGTTTTTCGCCGTCCCCGCGATCTGTCTCGGGATCATCGAGCACGTCGAGGAACACGACGTCGACCTCTCGACGTTCGACCGCATCCAGATCGGGGCCGACTCGGTCTCGAAGAGCCTCGTCGACCGGTTCGAGGCGCGGGGGGTCGAGGTGATCCACGGGTGGGGCGCGACCGAGGCGCTCCCGCTGACGACGGCCTCGCACCCGAAGCCCGAGATGGAGACGTGGTCGGCCTCGCGCCGCCGCGAGAAGCAGATGAAGATCGGGCTCCCGCTCCCCGGGGTGGAGTGCCGCGTCGTCGACGAGGACGGCGACCCCGTGCCGTGGGACGGGGAGTCCCTCGGCGAACTCCACGTGCGGGGGCCGTGGATCACGACGGAGTACCACGGCCGGCCGGACGCGACCGAGTCGGGGTTCGAGGACGGCTGGTTCCTGACGGGTGACGTCGTCACCGTCGATCCGGACGGGTTCATGGACCTCGTCGACCGGGAGACGTACCTCATCAAGAGCGGCGGCGAGTGGATCTCCTCGATGGAACTTGAGACGGCCATCGAAGGTCACTCGGCCGTGGAGAGCGCCGTCGTGGTCGGCGTCGACGACGAGCGATGGGGCCAGCGGCCCGTCGCGTACGTGATCCCCGCCGACGGGGACACGACGGACGACCGCGCCGAGTCGCTGACCCCGCTGCTGGAGGCCCACGTCGAAGAGGAGTTCCCGGCCTGGTGGGTGCCGGACGAGTTCGTCTACGTCGGCGAGATCCCCCGGACGGCGACCGGGAAGGCGGACAAGCAGACGCTTGCCCGGCGGTACGAGGCGTAACGGTCCCCTACGGCGCCCGCAGCGCCACCGGCGGGGCCATATGGAGCGGGTCGGTCCGTCTAGTACGCCAGAACCCGCTCGATCCCGGCCGCGATACGCGGCGGACTCGGGACGTAGTAGTCCTCCATCGAGAGCAAGGGGACGGGCGTGTCGAAACCGGTGACGCGCTCGATCGGTGCCTCCAGGTACATGAGCGCCTCGTCGTTTATCGAGGCCACGATCTCGGCGCCCCAGCCACCCGAGCGGTGGGCCTCGTGGACGACGACCGCGCGCCCGGTCTTCCGCACCGACTCGACGATCGTCTCGGTGTCCATCGGCGAGATGGTTCGCAGGTCGATCAGGTCCGCGTCGACGCCGAGGCGATCGATCGCCTCCTCGGTCGGCCGCATCATCGCGCCCCAGGCGATCACCGTCACGTCCTCGCCCTCCCGGCGGATCGCCGCCTCGCCGATCGGGACGGTGTAGGGCTCCTCGCGGATCTCCTCGCGGAACGACCGGTAGAGGTGCTTGGGTTCCATGAACAGCACCGGATCCGGGTCGCGGATCGCCGCGTGGAGGAGCCCCTTCGTGTCGTGAGGGGTCGAGGGCACGACCACCTGCAGGCCAGGGACGTGCGCGTAGGCGCCCTCCAGACTCTCCTCGTGGTGTTCCAGCGCACGGACGCCGGCGCCGTACGGGGTTCGGATCACCAGCGGCGCGTTCCAGGCCCCTCGGGTCCGCCAGCGGATGCGGCTCGCGTGGGAGACGAGCTGGTCGAACGCCGGCGGGAGGAACCCCGAGAACTGGATCTCCGCGACGGGGCGGTACCCGTAGATCGCGAGGCCGACGGCACCGCCGACGATGGCGATCTCCGACAGCGGCGTGTCGACCACCCGCTCGCCGCCGAATCGCTCCTTCAGCCCGTCGGTCGCGCGGAAGACGCCGCCGCTCTCGGCGACGTCCTCGCCGAACACCAGCACCGCTTCGTCGCGGTCCATCTCGTCGTGCAACGTCTCGTTGATCGCCTCGACGATCGTCGCGTTCATCGAACCCCTCTCGGCTTCCGTGCGAGAGTGCCGCCCCCGCCTCTGACGGTGATCCTGTCCTCGTTCATCTCTGAGTTCACCTTCCGCGCGATCGTTCGGCGGGGGAGTTATTAAAGCCACCAGTGGGGACGCCTCTCGATCGGGACGCCGTCAGGAGGCGTCGGGGGGACGACTAACGCCGCCGTGCCCGGTGACCGCCGGTTCAGCCCACGCCAGGCGGTTCGTCGGCACCGACCGTTCCGTCCTGCATACCCGGACGCGAATTCGGTCGGCCGATCCGACGGATCTGCCGACGTCTCCGAGATTTATCGTGATCGTTCACCCGCTTTCCGGGCCGAATCAGTGGGTATTGTTACCAATCAACCCCCATACATTACAGTCCTATTCGTGTAAAACGACGGCGACCGGCCGAATTATCGTCCGGAATGTACGGACGGATGTTCGTAGCGACGGGTATCAAGAGCCATAGCGGTAGTTGATGACGATGGTCTCGGCGGTCTCCCTGACCTTCCGGATCAGCTCGTCGCGGTACTGGTCGTCCTCCAGTCGACCGCTGGGGCAGACGATGGCGACCGACCCCACGACCGAGTCGTCGATCGAGATCGGAAACGCGACGACACCCATCCCGAGCACCTGCTGGTCGGCGTCGACCGCGTACCCGTTCTCCCGGATGCGTTCGAGCGCCGATCGCATCCTTGCCGGGTCGGTGATGGTCTCGTCGGTCACGCGCGTCAGTCCGTCCTCGACGATCTCCTCACGCCGCTCGGCCGGGAGGTTTGCGAGGACCACCTTGCCGGCGGCGTGCGTGTGAAGCGGCGTCCGGAGGCCGGAGTAACTGCCCTCGTTCAGCGAGTGGTCGCCGCGGACGACGTGGAGCATCACCCACTCGCCGCCCTCCTCGATCCCGACGTTCACCGTTTCGCCCGTGTCCGCAGCGAGGGCGTTGATGCTCGGTTTCGCGATCTGGAAGTACCGGTTTCGCTGTTTCATCCGCTCGCCGAGGCCGAGAAACCGAAACCCGATCCGGTAGGTTCCGGCCTCGTTCGTCACGTAGCCGATCCGCTCGAGCGTCTGGAGGTAGTCGTGGGCCGTGCTCTTCGGGATGTCCAGGTGGTCGGCGAGTTCGGCGGGACCGGCCCCGTCGAGCGCCTCCAGCACGTGGATGACGTTGAAGGCCCGCTGGACGGTCTGGCGCGGTGGCATGGACCCATCGACGATCCAGAGGTAGTAAAGTTGTTCGAACTACCCGGACGCGCTCGTCGATTCGGCTCGCCGGCCCGAGCAGGCGCCGGGCCTGCAAAACACCGGAACCGGTGCGGGAGGAACACTCTCACACGATCGCGCCGGAGCTAGCCGTCCGAGCAGGCCGGACGAACGAACGGACTGCCGGCTCCACGGTCGCGGGGAACTCGCCGTGGGGACGGAAGTCGGTGCCTGTAGAAACCCGCAGTCGGTCGGGAGCTACCAGCAGTCGATCCGTCGGGTGTGTCGTGTCCGGTCCGCGCATCGTCACCACGCGTCGGGCCACTACGCGAAGAACCGTTCCCGAAGTTCCGCGCGGTCCAGCGTCCCCGTCTCCGAACGGTCGAACGGCTCGTCGGTGAGGGCGTACTCGCGGGGGCGTTTGAAGTCCTCCAGGTCGTCGCTGGCGAGGCAGTAGGCGTCGAGGTCGTCCTCGGCAATGTCGGCCGTCGTCACGACGATCGCGGCGATCTTCTGGCCCCAGTCGTCGTCGGGAAGCCCCACGACCGCGACCTCCTCGACCGCGTCGTGCCGGCCGAGGACGAGTTCGACCTCCTGGGGGTAGACGTTCTCCCCGCCCGAGACGAGCATGTTGTCGATGCGGTCGACGACGTGAAGGCCGCCGGCGTCGTCGACGCGGGCGACGTCGCCGGTCCGGAGCCAGCCGTCGACGTACAGTTTTTCGGTCTTCTCGGGGTTCCCGAGGTACCCCTCGGTCGACGGCCCCTTCGCGACGATCTCGCCCGTCTCACCCGGCTCGACCGTCGCCTCGACGTCCGGTTCGGCCGGCGGGTCCGCGGCCTCGACGACGCGAACCTCCTCCCAGACGAACGCGGTGGTGCCGACGGTACCGGGGTTGTCGTCCTGCTCGAAGGGGTAGGCGTGGGTCAGGCTGGCGATCCCCTCGGTCAACCCGTAGGTGTTGTGGATCTCGGCCTCGAACACCTCGCGGGCCTCGGGGACGAGGTCCGGGGGCACGACCGCGCCGCCGGTCCGGATCCGCACGAGCGAGTCGAGGTCGTACCCCGCCTCGCGCTGGACGCCGATCATCGCCCGGAGCTGGGCGGGGACCGCGAGGATGCCCGTAGCTTCGTGCGACTCGATGGCTTCGAGCGCCCCCTCCGGGTCGAAGGCGGGCTGGGGGACGAGTTTCGCTCCAACCTGGACGTGGGGCAACATCCACGCCACCATCGTCACGTCGTGATACCAGGGCGTCATCACCAGCCCCACGTCGGTCGGTTCGAGGCCGTGTTCCATCACGACCTGCGTGCTCGCCAGCCAGGTCTGCTCCTGGGTCTGTGGGACCGCTTTCGGCATCCCCGTCGTCCCGCTAGTGAACAGGATCCCCGACTCGGCGGGGTCGTCGGTGTCGACCCGGTAGTCGGGCCCGGGCGTGGTGAGCGACTCGTAGGCCTCGACGGCGTCGAGCGGGCAGGGGTCGTCCCCGACGTGGACCACGGCGTCGGGATCCAGGTCCGACAGCGCCGTCGCCGCCGCCTCGGCGTTTTCGTCGTCCACGATCAGCCCGGTCGCGTCGGCAGTCTCGATCGAGTGGACGAGCTGTTTCGGCGTCGCCCGGAAGCTGAGCTGGACGTTGGCCCGCCCCCGCTTCTGGGCCGTGAGGATCGTCTCGAGTGCCGGCAGGCCGTTCCGGAGTAGCGCGGCACAGCGCCCGTCGCCGAGTCGGTCATCGAGGGCCGCGGCCAACGCGTCCGTCCGACGGTCGACCTCGCGGTACGTGTGCGTCTCTCCCGACAGCGTCTCGACGAGTACCCGGTCCGGGAACTTCTGCACGACTCGCTGGAAAGCGGTTGCGTAGTTCATCGTGGAGCGTATCCGCGGGTCGCCGCGTCGGCACATAAACGTTCGTGCAGGACGGTGGCATGGGAGGGACCGGGTGACAAGATGGTCCGGGCTCGGGTGAACGACGCCGACAGCGAGATCGGAAACGCGCCGTTACTATCACTCACTTTCAGGAAGACTTAATAGCTGTCGTTGGTCAGCACGTACCATGCGGAGACGAGCATATCTGAAAGCTGTCGGTGCGGGTAGCATCGCGGGGCTAGCCGGCTGTAGTGGCAACGGCGGGGAGGGTGGCAGTGACGGGGGCGGTGGAAACGGCGGTAGCGACGGCGGGGGCGGTAGCGACGGCGGGGGCGGCGGCGACGGTGGCAGCGACGGCGGCGCCGAGACCGGCACGACGACCGGATCGACCGGCGGCGACTCGCCGTACGTCCTCGGCGCGCTCGAACCACAGGGGTTCGCCCCGTTCAAACCGTGGGCCGACGCCCACATCCGTGGCCTGCGGATCGGCGTCGACGAACTCAACCAGGGTGACATGTTAGACCGCGAGGTCGAGCTCAAGATCGTCGACTCGCAGGCCGACCCGGCGAAGGCCGACAGCGGCTTCCGCCGCCTCGTCGAGAACGAGGACGCCGTGGCGATCACCGGCCCGGTGTCGAGCGACGTCGGCATCCGGACCGCACAGACGGCGGCAGAACTCGAGGTCCCGAACCTGCTCCACATGGCAGGATCCTCGCAGATTCTATCGAAGGACACCCGCCACACGTTCCGTGTGGGCTGGCTCCCCTCCCGAACGCACGCCCGCGCCGACGCCGACTACATCGCCCAGAACGACGTCGGCTCGATGGGCGCCGTCGTGGCCGACTACGCCTGGGGGCGCTCGATCGAATCGGCGCTAGAGGAGTTCGTCCCTGACGACGTCGACCTCCACATCGAGGTTGCGCCGCTCGGCGCCGACGACTTCACGCCGTTCCTCCGCCGGATCCCGGACGACGTCGAGCTGATGAACTTCGTCGGGCACCCCTCCGGGTCGATCACCGCGGTCCAGAACATGTTCGGCCTGGGTATGGACCAGCCCGTCCTCGGGGTCGACCCACCGCAGGCCGCGCTCATCAACATCCTGGGCGAGGCTGTGACCAACGACGTGATCACCCGCCACCTGGCGGTCCCCGGTACCGAGGGGTACAACGCCCTCGGTCAGAAGGTGGCCGACCGGTTCGACATGCCGATGTACGCCTACGAGCCCATCTCGTACATGACGACGCAGATGTTCGGGCAGGCCGTCGCCGAGGTCGGCGCCGATCCGACGGGTATCGCCGACTTCATCCGCAACGGATCGTTCGACATGCTGTACGAGTCACCCCTCGAGTACACCGAATGGGGCGAGTTCGAGAGCCCCGTCCTGCTGTACAGTCGCATCGTCGAGGGGTCGCCCTCGTACTACCCGGACGCGGACTACGACCTGGAGGTCGTCGCCAAGACTGACGAGCTACCGGTCCCCGAACCCGACGCGTAGGCCGGGTAGGCCGTCTCCTCGGCCCTGTCGCTCCTCGGCCCTGTCGCTCCTCGGCCCTGTTGCTCCCGGCCCTGTCGCTCCTCGGCCCTGTTGCTCCCGGCCCTGTCGCTCCCGGCCCTGTCGCTCCTCTTCCCATTCTCGCGGTCCTGCGCGACGCTGAACTGTCTGGGGACGGTCGTGTCCGCGATCGACGCGAACGGGCAGGTCGGCTCAGTCCGCGAACCGATCCTGTTCGACCATCGGCTGGTCGACGACCTCGGCGGGGATCTCTCGGATCGGGCCGCCGGCGAGGTCGCCCCAGTGAACCGTGACCTCCGTTCCCGGCGTCGCCACGTCGCGACGGAGCCGGCCGTTCGAGAGCATCCGGCGGAAGTTCGGGCTGTACGCCGTGCCCGAGGCCCAGCCGACGCGTTCGCCGTCGCGGGTGACCTCGTAGAACTGGACGCGGAGCGGCCCCGAGGGGAGGTCGAGGGGCGGGGCGTCGGTGTCGTCGCGGAACAGGTCGGCGAACAGATCGGCCACCTCGTCGCCGTCCCAGACCAGCCCCACGAACCGGCGGTCGGGGCCGCCGGCGTCGGCCTCGGCGACCAGCGCCTCGCGCCCGTGGAACTCGCTGTCGAGGTCGATCAGGCCCCCCCAGCCGAGCTCAGCGGGGGAGCAGAGGTGTTCGGTTAGCTCCCACGGGATCGCGTCGAGTTCCTCGGCGGCCATCCAGTGGCGGTAGAACCGCCCGAGCTGATCCGGCGGCACCCGCGCGGGGAGGTAGTCCCGGATCGCGGTGGCGTAGCCGGCCTCGGTGTGACCGATCATCTGCGCGCGGAGGCCGAGTTCGCGCAGGCCGTATTCGGCCCCGGCCTCCCGGATCGTCCGCCAGAGGTCCGCGGCCCGGCCGGTGTCGGTGCGCATCAGGAACTCGTAGCCGACCTCGCCGGTGACGCCCTGCCGGTCGACGAGCACCTCGGTGTCGAGCAGTTCGGTCCGTCGGAAGCGCGAGAAGTCGAGATCGTCGAAGCTCTCGCCGGTCACCGCCTCGAGGATCCCCCGCGACTCCGGTCCCTGGAGGGCGTACACCGTGTAGTCGGCGGTGACGTTCTCGACGTCGACATCCATTCCGGTCTCGGCGCGGAGGCGTTCGAGCCAGGCGGTCGCCCCCGACTGGCTGAACATGAACTCGTCCTCGCCGAGGCGGAAGGTGAGGCCCTCGATGGCGAGATCGCCGTCAGCGTTCACCATCGGCGTGAACATGATCTGCCCGACGTCCTGGCCGGTGAGGTCCCGCACCGTCGCGTGGTCCATGAACGCCTCGGCGTCGGCCCCGGTGACCCTGGCCTTGCCGAGCCAGCTCCAGTCGCCGAGGATCGCGTCGTTTCGGAGCGCGAGGGACTCCTTCCACCACCTGGTGTACTCGTAGCCGACGAGGTAGCCGCCGTTCATGTGCCCCCACGTGTCGCTCGCGTTGGTTTCGTCCTGGGCGGGCGCTGCCGGCCCACCGAAGTACGGCCGCTCGCTCCACGCCTCTTTCCCGAAGTCGGTCGCCCTGGCGTGCAGGTCGCTGAGGTCGCGCTCGTCTCTCGGCATAGGGAGTCACTCACGAGGAACGCGATTAACCGTTTCGATCAGGGGGCTGACAGTCGCCGGTCGAGTCGCGACCGACGAGGGCGCCGCCGAGGCAGGACCGGTACCGGTGACTCGTAACCGAATGTGGGGACGGACTCGTGACCGAATGCGGGGGCGGTCGACAGCGAGCACCGGCGACCGTGACGACACCGTGGGGAACGAGTAACCGAAACACCTACTTACCGATCCGTTTCACTACGAGTAACATGGTGACAGCCAGCACTCTCGTTGCCGTCGGGATCAACGGTCTCGCCTACGGCGTCGTCCTGGCCCTCCTGGGGGTAAGCATCACGCTGGTGTTCGGCCTCGGCGAAGTGTTGAACCTGGCGACCGGCGTGTTCTCTATCATCGCCGTCCTCGCCGCCACCACGCTCACGGGGATGGGGATCCACGTCGCGCTCGCGGGGGTCGTCGCGCTCGTCGTCGTCGCGCTCGTCGGCATCGCCATCGACCAGTCGCTGTTCCGCGTGGTGTACAGATCGGAGGGCGAAGAACGCATCCTCCTCGGAATCTTCGTGACCCTCGGCCTGGCGGTGTTCCTCCAGGGCGTCCTCACGAACCTCTTCCCCTCGCAGTACTTCCTGCCGGTCGACGTGGGGCAGGTGCCCGTGGGAACGACGACAGTTAGCGGCGGCTCCCTCCTCATCATCCTCGCCGGCGGCCTGCTGGTCGCGGGCGTGTTCGCCTTCCTCCAGTACACCTTCCTCGGGAAGGCGGCCAGGACCATCTTCCAGGACGAGAAGGGCGCGCAGCTCGTGGGCGTGAAACCCCGCAAGATCCGCACGCTCATCTTCGTGCTCTCGGCCGCCATCGCCGGCTTCGCGGGCCTTGTGTACACGGTCGGGTCGACCATCACCGTCGCTAGCGGGTTCCAGCTCACGACGTTCGCGCTGATCGTCTCGATCGTCGGCGGCGTTCGCAGCGTCCAGGGCGCGGTCGTCGCGGGCGTCCTCCTGGGGACCGTCAACCAGTTCGCCAACTTCTTCGTCGGTTCGTATCTCGCCGTGGTGATCCTGTTCACGACCGCCATCGTCGCCATCCTCGTCAAACCGGAGGTGCTGGCGTGACCTCCCTCCCGCGGTCGGAGCTGCGAAACGTCGGGATCGCCGTTGCGATCCTCGCGCTCGCCCCCATTCCGGTGCTCGGGGCGACCTACTACCAGGGGCTTCTCGTGCACATTCTCGCGATTGCGCTGTTTGCGGCCGGGCTGAACGTCGTGTTCGGCCACACCGACCAGCTGTTCCTGTTCACCGGCGGCATCGCGGGGGTGGGCGCCTACGGCACCGCCCTGTTCGCCGACTGGCTCGGCGTCACCGCGTGGGCGACGCTCCTGCTCGCCGCGCTCGTCGCGGGCCTGATCGGCCTCGCCGTCAGCTGGGTCTCGGCCAAACGCAACCTCACGGTCGTCCTCATCGCCATCCTCACCCTCAACCTCCAGATCGTCTTCCACGAGATCTTCGTCGGCGCGCGCGACCTCACCGGCGGCTCGACTGGGTTCGCCTACGAGTACCTCTCGATCGGCGCGATGGCCGAGGTCGTCGGCGTCGGCAAGAAGGTGGTCGTCTACTACCTGCTGCTCGTCCTCCTGCTCGCCGTCCTGCTCGGCTACCTCTACCTGATCCGCTCGAAGGCGGGCGTCGCCTTCGAGGCGATCCGCGAGGACGAACTGGCCGCCGAGTCCATCGGCGTCGACGTGGTGCGCTACAAGTCGATGGCGGGTTTCCTCGCGGCGTTCCTCATCGGCTTCACCGGTCCCTTCGTCGCCGCCGGTTCGGGGTACCTCCTGCCGAGCGAGTTCAGCTTCCTGGCCGTCGACGTCCTGGTGCTGATCGTGCTCGTCATCGGCGGCCTCCGGACGACGCTCGGCCCGGTCGTCGGCGCGGTCGTCATCGTCGTCGTCGAGGAGTTCCTGGCGACGGTGGCCTCGAACTGGCAGTCGGCCATCTTCGGCGCCCTCCTGATCTTCCTCTTTCTCTACTTCCAGGACGGGATCGTCCGGGCGCTTCGGAGCCGACTCGACGACCTGGGGAGGGGCTCGACCACGGAGCCGGCCGACTGAGGCTGCCCTCTCGGCTACGCGCCCGGTTTTCCGCGACAGAGGGACGCTTCGCTGACCCGTCGACGGGAGTGACTGATCGAAGAAGACGGTCGCCGTTACAGGTACGCTTGCTGGACGCGGTCGCTCTCCAGGAGCGCCTGGCCCGTGTCCTCGGCGACGAACTCGCCGTTCTCCAGCAGGTACGCACGGTCGGCGAGTTCGAGCGCCTGGTGGACGTGTTGCTCGACGAGCAGCACCGTCACCTCCTCGCTGATCTCCTCGATCTTCTCGAAGACGCGCTCGGTCAACTGCGGGGCGAGCCCCTCGCTCGGCTCGTCGAGGGCGAGGATCTTCGGGCGGGCCATCAGTCCCCGCCCGAGGGCGAGCATCTGCTGTTGTCCACCGCTCATCGACCCCGCCCGCTGGTCGGCGCGTTCCTCCAGGACCGGAAAGAGGTCGAACACCTCCTCCAGGGTTTCCGCTAGGGTGTCGCGTCTCGTGTACGCGCCCATCTCCAGGTTCTCACGAACCGTCATCTCGCCGAAGAGGTTGCGCTCCTCGGAGACGTGGACGAACCCGCGTTTGACGATCTCGGCCGAATCGAGCGTCGCCACGTCGTCCCCCCAGGCGGTGACCGTGCCCGCGTCGACGGGGTGGAGGCCGGAGAGGACGTCGAGCAGCGTCGACTTGCCGGCGCCGTTGGGGCCGACGAGCGCCACGACGCCGTCGTCCTCCGAGACGTGCATGGAGAGGTCCCACAGCACCTGCACCTTGCCGTAGGAGGCGTCGACGCTCGTGGCCTCGATCATGCCGACGTCCCCAGGTAGGCCTCGATCACGGTGTCGTCCTCGCGGATCTCCGCCGGGCTGGCGTCCGCGATCTTCCGGCCGCTGTTCAGCACGATGATGCGGTCGGCCACCCCCATGATCGCGTCCATGATGTGCTCGATCCAGAAGATGGACACCCCACGCTCGTCCCGGATCCGCCGGATCGTGTCCGTCAGGTCGGACACCTCGCGGGGGGTCAGTCCGCTGGCGATCTCGTCGAGGAGGAGGAGCTTCGGGTCGGAGGCGAGCGCCCGCGCCAGTTCGAGCTGTTTCTGCGCCGCGACGGGGAGGTTTCCGGCCTCGAGGTCGGCCCGGTCGGCGAGGCCCACGAACTCCAGGATCTCGCGGGCGCGGTCCTCGGCGTCCTCGCGAGACGGCCCGTCTTCGCTCCCGAACAGGGCGCCCGCGACGGTGTTCTCGAGAACGGTCATCTCGTCGAACACGCGAACGATCTGGAACGTCCGGACCACCCCGGCCCGAGCGATGTCGTGGGTCTGCAGCCCGGTGAGATCGCGCCCGTCGAAGGTGATCGATCCGCCCGGTTCCGGCCGATAGACGCCGGTGATGGTGTTGAACAGCGTCGTCTTGCCGGCGCCGTTCGGACCGATGAGCCCGACGATCTCGCCGTCGCCGACCTCGAAGTCGACGGACTCGACGGCGACCAGGCCCCCGAACTGCTTTGTGACTCCGGATACCTCTAACATCCCTACTCCGTTGAGGCCCGGTTGCGATATTAAGGTTTGTCACTGATCGGGCGACCGCTCGCTCGCCGGGGGGATCGACTGGGTCATCCGGAACAGGTTCGCGGGGTCCCACTCGCCTTTCACTCGTCGGAGTCGCTCGTAGTTGTCTCCGTAAGCGGCCCGGCGGCGTGCCTCCCCCTCGTCCGCGGTGAGGAAGTTCATCGCCGGCGGACCGGCGCGGTCGCTCACCGCCTCGTGGAACGTCCGCACCCACTCGATGTGGTCCCCGTCGCGCTCCGAATCGTCCCACCGCGCCTCGACGAGAAGGTGGTGAGCGGCAGTTCGGTGTGGATACGCGGTCGCGTCGGTCGGCGGGGCGGTCTCGGCACCGCCCCGCGGGGAGACGAACGCCGTCGCCCCGGCCGATGGGGGGTCGCTCGCGTGCGCGACGATCACGTCGATCAGGTCGTCGGAGAGGTCGGGAAGGAACTGACTCCGGAGATCAGTACGCATCTCGCCGTCGGTTGCGCCGACACGCTGGAACGACGCGTAGGTACGGGGTCGGAGGCTGTCCGCGATCGGTTCCGTCGCCGTACGGAGCGGCGTGAACACCTGCTCACCCTCGGCTGGCGGCCCGGCGTAGCACGCGACCAGCATGGCGACGCGGCACCCGTGAATCCGTTCCGGGTAGACCGACGCGGGCGGGAGGTTCATGATCCCGAACAGCAGCCGTACCTCGGGCGGTGCGTCGGCCATGAACGCCCGGTATCGGCGGGCGACATCCGGGGCGTCGTCGAGGGGATAGACGAGCGACCCGGCGTAGATTTCGGGCCCAACGTCGTGGGTCCGGTACTCGAAGGACGTGACCACCCCAAAGTTGCCGCCGCCGCCGCGGAGCGCCCAAAACAGATCCGGGTGGGCATCGGCGCTCGCTCGGACGAATTCCCCGTCGGCGGTGACGACGTCGGCGGCGAGGAGGTTGTCGACGGTCAGTCCGTACTTCCGACTGAGCCACCCGACGCCGCCGCCGAGTGTCACGCCCGCGACGCCGACGTTCGGCGACTGCGCGCCGGGGACGGCCAGCCCGAACGCCTGCGTCTCGCGGTCGACCGCTCCCCACGTGGCGCCCGCCCCCACCCGGACCCGTTCCCCGTGGGGCGTGACGCGTACCTCGTCCATCGCGGCGAGGTCGAGGACGAGCCCATCGTCGCAGATGGCGCTTCCCGAGACGTGGTGGCCGCCGCCCTTGACCGAGAGCGGGAGACCTTGCTCGCGGGCGGCGTTCACCCCGGCGACGACGTCCGCCGGGCCGGTACATTTGGCGATCGCGGCCGGTCGGCGGTCGATCCTGGCGTTCCAGACGGTACGGGCGTCGTCGTAGCCAGCGTCGCCGGGGCGAATCAACGCGCCGCGGAGACGATCCGCGAGCGCGTCGAGCGTCGCGTCCGCCGGGGGATTCGGTGGTGACATGGTCGGGTGGGATGGAACTCGACCGATTTCACGGACGGAGATCGGAAAAACGTTCGCCCAAACGCCGTGCGGTGAGGCCCGACGCAGTGGGTCTCGGATCCGGCGCCTTCAGTTCTCGTCCGACTCCCGGAGCCGGTAGCGCATGATCTTCCCGCTGGGGTTGCGGGGAACCTCCTCGACGAACTCGTACGCCCGGGGGCGCTTGAAGTCGTCCAGGTCGTCGTGATCCCGGCAGAAGGCGTCGAGTTCCTCGGCGGTCACCTCGCCGTCGGCAACGACGAACGCCGTCACGCGCTCGCCCCACTCGTCGTCGGGAAGGCCGACGACCCCGACGTCAGCCACCGCCGGATGTGAGATGAGGACGTCCTCGACCGCCGAGGGATGGATGTTCTCGCCGCCCGAGATGATCGTGTCGTCGGCGCGGCCGCTGATCGCGGTGTGGCCCTCGGGCGTCTCGAAGGCCGCGTCGCCGGTGAAGAACCAGCCGTCGTGGATCGACGCCTCGGTCTCCCCGGGCGCGTCCCAGTAGCCGTCGAAGACGATCGGCGAGTTCGTGTCGACGATCAGTTCGCCGGTCTCCCCGGGGTCGACCTCGGCGGTCGGGTCGCCCGAGCCGAGTTCGACGATGCGACGGCGGTAGAACGCGCCGTTGCGGCCGGAGTGTCGGGGTTCCGTCAGTGCGAGCGGGTGGTACGTCTCGGTCGTGCCGTAGATGTTGATCATCCGGTCGGGATCGAAGTGCTCGCGCGCCAGGTCGACGACGTGCTCGCTGATCGGTTCGCCGCCGTAGCCCAGCACCCGGACGCTAGAGAGGTCGACCTCGTCGACGCGGTCGTGGGTGACCAGGCGGTTCAGGATCGTCGGGGCGGTAAAGAGGACCGTCACCGACTCGCGTTCCACGGTGTCGAGATACGCGCCGGGGTCGAAGTCAGGCATGGGGACGAACGTCCCGCTGAGGCAGAGCCGCGAGAGACAGTTGGAGTGGAGGCCGATCGTGTGGTACAGCGGCATGGTCGACAGCGTCGTGTCGGCGTCGACGTAGCTCCCCTGGGCCAGCGACGTGTCGATTGCCCGCATCACGGCGGCTCGGTGGTCGAGCGGCACGCCCTTGGGCTGGCCGGTCGTCCCGGAGGTGTAGAGGATCACGCTGAGATCGTCGGGGGACATCTCGACGTCCGGCGGCTCCGCGGGTGCCTCGCGGAGGGCAGCGAAGGGGGTGGCGTACGACGGCCCGTCGTCGCCGGCGTAAACGAACGCGTCGCAGTCGAGGTTCTCCCGGACGGTGTCGACGGCGTCGGCGAGTGCGTGGTCGAACGCGAGCACCGTCGCACCCGAATTCGAGACGTGGTGTTCGACGCTTCCGGCAGCGACTCTGAAATTGAACGGGACGGCGACCGCTCCGAGGTGTTGGAGCGCCAGGTTCAACACGACGTGCTCGACGGAGTTCGTCATACCGATCGCGACGCGGACCCCTTTCTCGACCCCCAGGTCGGCAAGCGAGTTGGCGACCCGGTACACCTCCTCGCGGAGGGCCCTGTAGGTGTATCGGCGGTCCCCCTCGACGCTGACCAGCGCGTCTCGGTCGGGGGTACGCTCGACCGACCGCGTGAACATATCCGGGACAATCATGGTACTGTGTGCCGGATCGCTAGGACTGGATATAAATTCCCGTGCCACCCGTGGGCGGTGGTGTCTGGTTCGCAACCCCTCCGGTCAACCCCATCGGTGCGATTCCCGTCGTTCGTTTCTGTTTGAGGCGAGCGGATCCGCGAGCGAATCGGTGTAGCATGGAGTGCACGAACCAGGGGACGGGACCTCGTCGAACAGGGTCGACTGCGCCGTGTCGAGGCCTGGGAGACACCGCTCGACGACCAGACGACACCGCGTGCCCTTGGTCGAAACGACTCCTGTGTACTCGGACCCGTCGACGGTCGGCCGTTCTCGAAGGGGCTGATCGGTTCCGAGGTAGACAATAGTATTTGGACCATTCACAACCGAACTGATCGCCGAGTATGAAATTAACAAAGAGTGGAAGCAAGTCCAGCGTCGTTGGAACCGGGACTCGTGATGGGAATTTTTCTTTTTCGTGCTCGGCGGTGACGTACGCCTCAGATCGGAGAAGAAGCGATTGATCGAACCCGACAGACACCGCCCAGTCGCGTTGGCAAAGAGTTCGACAGAGGGTCGTGTGCCGCGGAAACCACGCGGCTCAACGTGTACGGATTTCCTGGTTCGATCGATACAACGCATCTCTTCGACAGAGATCGCGTCGAGAGATCCACTAGCTACTGCGACAGCTTTCGGATGAAAGTTCTAATAACTACTGTATTCGGGGGATCGAAACGCCGGGACACGTACCCGGTCTTGGGACGTGATGGGAAGGCTCTGGTCGGCCACTCTCGGTTGGAGAGGTGCAGGGCGTCACTCGTAGGTGTCCATCTCGTCGGTCAGGACACGAGAGACTGTAGACGATCGGCGGCGACGAGCGACTGGTCACGTGGCGTCGGATCCAGCAGCTGACGCAGGCAGTCGGAGCGTGAGGAGAACGACGACGGCGAGGACCGCCGCTAGCAGGACGTACCCCTCGTCGAAGTAGCCCCGGTCGGCGAGGGCGCCGAACAGGACTGGGCCGGCTGCGCCGAGCGTCGACGACGTGGTCCGCACGATCCCGAGGCCGGTGCCCTGGATGTCGTCGGGGATCGCGTCCGAGAGGAACGACTGCGTGATCGCGCCGGTGCCGAGCATCGTACTCACCAGCACCGTCACGAGCGCGAGCGGCCAGAACCCCTCGATGATGGGCAGGAGGACGAACCCGCCGATCGGGCCGAGCAGGACGAGCACGAGTGTCAGTTTCATCCCGAGCCGGTCGTACGCGGCTCCGGCCACCGGTTTCACGACGACGCCGAACCCGAAGAACACGCTGAACAGGAGCCCGGCGGCCGAGGAGGAGATCCCCTTCTCTTCGACCAGATACGTCGGATACAGCCCGGTGAACGACTGCCAGATCAGAATGTACAGGAAGAGGATGAACGCCACGAACAGCAAGTTCTCGCGGCGCAACCGCGCGACGACGGCGGCGAGCCCCCCGATGGACGTGGTGTCGACGGCGTTCTCGGTCGCGGTCTGTGCCGGTAGCACGACCCACAACAGGACGCCGACGAGCAGGAGCAGGGGAATCAGGAACCCGAGCCCGGCCTGCCAGGCCATCGCCGCGGCGAGCGCGCCCGCGATGGGCGGCAGGACGGTCTGGCCGAGATCGCCCGTCGCCATCGTCACGCCGAGTGCGCTCCCGATCCGGTCGGGGTAGATGTCCGACAGGATGGTGATCCGCGCGATCGGATACAGGGACTGGCCGACGCCGACCAGGCCGGTCGCCACGAACAACAGCAGCGGGGTCGGCGCCGTCATCACGGCCACCAGGGCTCCGGCGACGGTGATCGTCCCCGCGGTCATGACGAGGCGCTCGCTGTACCGGTCGGCGAGGATGCCGCCCGGGAGCTGGCCGAGGGCCGAGCCCAGCCAGAGGATCGAGACGAGGAGGCCCGCGACGGTGAGGTCGAGCCCGTACGACGAGCGCAGGTACGGCAGGAGGACGGGATAGATCATCCGCGCCCCGAGCAAGATCCCCCAGCCGCCCGCGATAACGACCAGGAACCGTCCCTTTCCCCCGCCCCACAGGGCCGTCACCTCTCGTTTGACACCCGTGATGACTTCCATTGAGAGACGTCCGTGACGTAGCTCTTCCATCGTGAATAACGATTTGTATCGCCCCCGTTGTCGCCGCTTCGTGACGAGTCAAGTCGGACAGCGGAAGCACTCGACACGAAACCCCCTCTATCAAATGTCCAGCACTATGTTTGATAGAAAAAGTTGTATAAACCGATCTCGGCAGTCCCCGGGAAGTTTCTGGAGACGGGTGACAGGGGATCCGTTACGCGGCCGGCAGTGACAGTCACCCGCGCCCACCTCGGAGCAGGGCAACGGTCACCTCGCCCCGAGAGGCGAGACGGTGAAGGGAAACGAGGAAGACGCTCCCAGCGACACAGCAGGATCGGCAAACTGGAAGTCCCCTCGCCAAACGACGGCTCTAGCGTGGAGGGGACGACTGTGCTTCGACGACGGAGAGCTTGACCTGACGGACGCCTTTCAGCGGCCGAATTCTCGCCAGCAATTGCTCGATACGCTCGCCGCTCCCGTCCACCGCGATCGATTCCAAACACAAGTGATCGCTCAGGTGGACGTGTTGGACCGCGATGATGGTCTCCGTGAAATCGTGTTGGAGTTCGGTCATCGCGTCGGTGACTCCGCCGTGGTCGTGGTCGTAGAGGACGACCACCGTCCCACAGAGCGAACCGGACAGGCCGGTCTGCCGGGTGACTTCGGTGACGAACGCGCGGAGGGCGTCCCTCGTCGCCTCGGAGCGGCTGTCGTAGTCACCCGCCTCCACGAGGTCGTCTAACCGCGCGAGGAGGCTCGGCGGAAGGGTGACGCTCATTCGGTCGACCTCTTCGGTCATGGTGCGATCGAAGTCGGGCGAACGGGTAGTGTACGGTGGATGGCGGCACGCGTCATTGTCCTCCCGTGCAATATTACGAATGCGAACAAAAGTATTATTATCGCGCTGCGTATCGATAGTGCCACGTATGCACATACCGGACGGATACCTCGACCCGTGGGTGGCGGTCGCGTTCTGGCTCGGTTCGGGCGTCGCGATCGGCGTCGCGGTCAGGCGCGCCCGGAGCGAACTCGGGGACGAGCGAACGCCGCTGCTCGGCGTGGTGGCGGCGGGGATCTTCGCCGCACAGATGCTGAACTGGCCGATCCCCGGCGGGACCAGCGCGCACTTCGTCGGCGGTGCGTTCGCCGGCATCCTCCTGGGCCCGTCCCTCGGCGTGCTCGCAATGACCGCGGTGGTCACGATCCAGGCGCTCGTCTTCGGCGACGGAGGGATCGTCGCGCTCGGCGGGAACCTGTTCGTGATGGCCGTCGTCGACGTGCTCGTCGGCTACGTCCTGTTCCGAGCACTAAGAGGGATTCACAAGCCGGGGGCGGCCTTCGTCGCCGGCTGGGGGGCAATCACGCTCTCGGCGCTCGCGGTCGGCGTCGGCGTCGGACTCTCTTCGGCGTTCGCGTACGAACTGAGCGTGACGGTCCCGATCCTGGTCGTGGGGCACGCACTGCTCGGGCTCGTGGAGGGGGCGATCACCGCGGCCGTCTACGGATCCGTGGCGAACGCCCGGCCGGACCTGGTGCTCGGGCGGCTCGAAGACGACGCGCTCGCCGCGGAGGTGGACCTGTGAAACCCGTCTCGACCGCTCCCTGGGTTCGAGGGGCGGTGGGCTGTCTGCTCGTTCTCGTGGTCCTCGCACCGGTGTTCGGGTGGGCGTCGGGCGTCGTCGACTACGCCGAACCGCTCGAGAACGCGGCCGAGGCCACGGGTGCCACCGACGAAGCCAGTTCACTCGCCCCCGGCGTCTTCCCCGACTACTCCGTGCCCGGCCTCGGGACGCCGCTCGGAGCGCTGGTGTCCGCCGGGCTCGGGACGGCGCTCACGCTGGTGCTTGCCGTCGGAGCGGGTCGCCTCCTCGAACAGTGACCGGCATCGTGGCCCGGTCGATCGAATCCATCACGGGCGCGCTTCGCACCGTGTTCACGGCCGAACAGATCGCCGCCAGCGACGGCTTCCTCCAGGGGCGAGACCCCCGCGTGACCCTCCTGTCGGTCGGGGGTCTCGCTCTGGCCGTGATGATCTCCCGATCGCTCTCGGTTACGGCGGCGCTCGGCGTCGTGACGGCGGTGCTCGCGTGGCGCTCGGCCGTCCCGCTTCGTCGACTCCTGGCGCGCGCTACGGTCGTCCCGCTCGCGTCCGGCCTGATCGTCCTGCCCCAGCTCGTGTTACTGCCCGGTGACCCCCTGGTTCGGGCGTTCGGGCTGGCGGTCACGGACGCCGGCGTCGCGTACGTCGTCCTGTTCACGCTACGTGTCGGCGTCGGCGTCGCGCTCCTCTCACTGATCGTGCTGACGACGCCGTTCTCGGCGATCGTGGGTGCGATGCGGGGCCTCCGTATCCCGGTCGCACTCGTGTGGGTCGTCGCGATCACCTACCGGTACCTGTTCCTGTTCTTCGACGAGCTCTGGCGGCTGGTGCTGGCCAGAAACAGCCGAACGACCGGCGGAGCGGGCCTCCGCGACGGGTGGCGCGACGCGAGGCAGCTCGTTGGAACGTTCCTCCTGCGGACGCTCGCCCGCGGCGAACGCGTCGGTCGGGGCATGCGGGCCCGCGGTGGTGGCCGCCCGCCCTCCCCGTACGAGCGCACCCGCACCCTCGACGCGTACGACTACGCGCTGACCGGGCTCGCCGTTCTCGCGGTCGTCGGGTCGGGGGTGCTCCGATGGGGCCCGTGATCGAAGCCCGGGGGCTGTCCTACGAGTACCCCGACGGAACGACCGCGGTCCGGGAGGTCGATCTGACCGTCACGGCCGGCGAGCGGGTCGCGGTCGTCGGCGCGAACGGCTCGGGGAAGAGCACGCTCCAGCTCGCCCTCGGCGGACTCGTCGACCCGTCGGCGGGATCCGTACAGTACTTCGGGGAGACGACCCACGCGGAGGTGGTTCGCGACCGCCTCGGCGTGCTGCTCCAGGACCCCGACGACTACCTGTTCAACGCGACGGTCCGCGAGGACATCGAGTACGGCCCGGCACAGCTCGGCGTGTCGCGCGACGTGGCCGAGCGCCGAGTCGAACGGCTCGCGGGCCAACTCGGCCTGCGCGACCTGCTGGACCGGCCGCCGTTCCGTCTCTCCGGCGGCGAGAAACAGCGGGCCGCCGTGGCGAGCGTGTTCGCGTTCGATCCGGACGTGCTGTTGCTCGACGAACCGTTCGGGGCGGTCGACGCCCGGTACCGGGAACGCATCCTCGACCTCGTGACCGACACCGAGCGAACCGTGCTCCTGTTCACCCCGACGCTCGACGTCGTTCCCGAGGTGGCTGAGCGGGTGGTCCTGATCGGACGTGACGGGTCGATCGTCGCCGACGGGTCCCTCCAGGACGTCCTGACCGACGGTTCGCTGCTGACGGAGAACGGCCTTCGCCCCCCCGCCACCGTTCGGCTGTTCGAGGGGATCCTCGACGGCGACGAGATGCCGCTGACCGTCGATGCCGCGCGACGGGTGCTCCTGGACGAGGGGCGACCGCCCTTCGTCGATTGACTGCGCGCAGTCGCGGCCGGGGGGCACTGGCGGATGACGTGCCACCGAATCACGCCCGGCACTCGACGCCCTCAGGTCGACCGAAGCTCCTCGACGAACAGTTCCTCCGGCTGCACGCGACGGTCCGACAGGCCCTGCTCGTAGGAGTAGCGCGTGAGTGCGTCGAGTTCTTCCCGGTTCGCCCGGAACCCGTACGGCCAGTAGTCGGGACCGAAGACGCGTCTCGCCTCTTCGACGTGATCGAGGGTCCACGGGAGCGTGATCCGGTGAATCCCGCCGTCGTAGAGGCGTTCCATCGTCAGGTCCTTCGCTTCTTCGAGCGCGTCGTACATCGAGCGAGCGACGGCCGGCGATTCGCGCAGGACGTCCTCGTGGATCACGACGGTGTGCATTATCGGGAAGACGTTCGTTCGCTCGTAGTACTCGCGCTCCACCCGTTTGAACTCCGGAAACAGCCGTCGGACGGTCCCCCCGAGGGCGTCCGGAATCTGCGTCGACACGAGCGCGTCCAGGTCGCCCGCTTCGAGCATCTCGTGGAGGTCCTCGCCCTCGTCGATCACCCGTTTCTCGACGCCCGACGGGAGGTCGATCGGAATCTTCTCGTCCCTGGCGGTGAACCACTCGACGTCCGCCGGCCGCACGCCGTACTCGTCCTGGAGCATCCCCCGAACCGTCGTGGCCATCGTCATCTGATACTCGGTGTAGATTCCGACGCGTGTGCCGCGGAGGTCCTCGGGGTCGTCGATCTCCGCCTCCCCGTTGACGTAGATCATACCGTGGCGAAAGTAGCGGGAGGGAAACGCCGGGATAGCGACGTACGGACAGTTCCCCCGGGACCGCCACACGGTCAGCGTGGACAGACTCATCTCGGTCATCTCGAACTCCCTGTCCGTCCCCACCCCGGCCACCTGCTGGAAGATGTCCCCCGGCCTGTCGTGCGCGATCGTCAGGTCGATCCCCTCGGGCGTCACCTCGCCGGTTTCGAGCGGTCGAACCCTGTCGTAGTCGCCGATCGTCAGCGTCAGCTCGCGTGGCATTTCTCAACCGAGCAGCCGAACGGCGATAAATCTATCCGAGAAGCGGGGGGCGGATCGGACGCCGCTCGCGAACGTCGGTGAACGGACGGCCTCGAAACAGGGGGGCGTGACCACCCGTCGCGGGGCAGTCCCGCGTCGGTCGACGGTACAGCCTCGACCGGCGGTCACTCCTCGAGCGCGAAGTTGATCGTCTTGAGTTCGGTGTAGTGCTCGAGCGCCTGCATCCCTTTCTCCCGACCGAGGCCGCTCTTCTTGTACCCGCCGAACGGCGTCGGCGGGTTCGAGCCGCTGTACTGGTTGATCATCACGCTCCCCGCTTCGATCGCATTCGCGACCCGATGGGCCCGGTCGAACGTGTTCGTCCAGACGGTCGCGTACAGGCCGTACTCGGTGTCGTTCGCCCGTCGGATCGCCTCGTTCTCGTCCGCGAATTCGTAGAGGTTGATCACCGGTCCGAACACCTCCGCACAGGAGATGGGTGCGTCGTCGGGAGCACCCTCGATTACCGTCGGCCGGTAGAAGTGTCCGTCGCGGTCCGCCCGCTCTCCGCCGGTGAGCGCGGCCGCGCCGCCGGCGACTGCGTCGTCCACGTGCTGCGTGACGGTGTCGAGAGCGTCGCCCGTGATCAGCGGGCCGACGTCGGGATCGTCCGCGCCCGCCCCCATGGACAGCGACTCGACCGCGTCGACGAGCGACGCCCGGAACTCGTCGTAGATTCCCTCCTGCACGAACACCCGGGTCGTCGCGTAACACACCTGCCCGCTGAGCATCGTGAGCGCCTTGATCGCGCCGCCGACCGCGTCGTCCAGATCGGCGTCGTCGAACACGACGGCCGGGCTCTTCCCGCCGAGTTCGAGCGCGGTCGGGACCATCCGTTCCATCGCCGCCTTGCCGACGACCGTCCCGGTCGCGACCGATCCGGTGAACGTGATCTGGTCGACGCGGGGGTCCTCTGTGAGCGCGGCGCCCGTCGTGGGGCCGCCGCCGGGCACGACGTTGAAGACGCCGTCGGGCAGTCCGGCCTCGGCGGCGATCTCGGCCATCCGAAGGATGCCACGGGGCGCCTCCGGCGCGGGCTTGACGACCGCCACGTTCCCGGCCGCCAGGGCGGGTGCAACGCCGCGCTGACAGAGGGTCACCGGGGCGTTCCACGGAACGATCTGCGCGCTCACCCCGAGCGGTTCCCGGCGCGTGAACGCCTGTCGATCGCCGGGGACGGGAATGGTTTCGCCCTGGATCTTGTCGGTGGCCCCGGAGAAGTAGTCGAGGTAGGCGACGGCGCCCTCCGCGATGCTCCGGGACTGGCTGATCGGGGAGCCGATCTCCTCGGTCGACAGGCGAGCGAGTTCGTCGACGTGGTCCTCGAGGGCCCGCGCGACGTCGCGCAGTATCCGGCCCCGGTCGTCCGCGTCCAGCGCCGCCCACTCGGGCTGTGCGCGCCGCGCTGATTCGAGCGCCGCGTCGACCTCGGCCGTTCCGGACTCGGACACGACGTCGACCGTCTCGCCCGTCGAGGGATTCTCGACCTCGAACGTTCCTGCGCCGTCGCGGTACGCGCCGTCGATGAACGGGCCGTACGGGTCTGCGGCTGAATTCGACATGGACGGAGGAGACGCCGCCGGGTAATGAAGGTTGTTCTCGGCGGCACCTTCGTGGCGAGACGGCGTGGCGTGACCGCGAGGCCCACCCGTACGAAAACGTCATTAGCGACGCTACGGTTGAGTACCCATGACCCACGTGCCCTGGCACCCCGAGGACGTCACCTACGAGTCCGACGAGGAGATCGAAGCGGTCCACGGGATCGACTCCGTCGAACTGCGCTCAGTGGGAATCGACATCGGGACCACGACGACCCACCTGCTGTTCTCTCGCCTTCTCGCGCGCCGGGACGGCTCCGGGTATTCGAGCGGGTTCGAGGTCGTCGAGCGGGAGGAGACGTACAGGAGTCCGGTGACCTTGACGCCGTACACGGACGAGACCACAATCGACACCGACGCGATCGACGCCATCGTCTCCGACTACTACGAAGACGCGGGCGTCACCCCCGGGGACGTCGACACGGGTGCGGTGATCGTCACCGGCGAGGCGTCCCGCAAGGAGAACGCAGCGGCCATCGCGAACCTCTTCTCGGAGCGGTACGGGACGTTCGTCTGCGCGACCGCCGGGCCCGACCTCGAGGCGCTCATGTCGGCTCACGGCTCCGGCGCCGTGGACCGCTCCGTGTCCGAGGGCGTCGACCTCCTGCACGTGGACGTCGGTGGCGGTACGACGAAGTTCTCGTACGTCGTCGACGGGTTCGTCGAGGAGACGGCGTCGATCAACGTCGGCGCGCACCTCGTGGCGTTCGACGAGGAGGGCCGCGTCTCGACGGTCGAACCGGCCGCCCGACGCGTCGCCGCCGACGTGGGCGTGACGCTGGTACCCGGAGAGCCGCTCGACGAGGGCGACAGGGAGGCGATCGCGAAACGGTTCGCAGACCTGATCTTCGAGGTGGTCGAGGACGACCTGTCGTCCCTGGGCGAGTCGCTCCTCGTGACCGACCGACCCGAGCCGTCGGCGTTCGACAAACTGACGTTTGCCGGTGGCGTGGCGGACTACATCTTCGGCGATGACCCGTCGTACGACGGCGACCTCGGTGTCGAACTGGGGCGGGCGCTGGAACGGCGGTCTCGACAGTACGACGTCGCCGATCTCGGAACGGGGATCCGGGCGACGGTGATCGGCTCGACCCAGCACAAGGTACAGGTGAGCGGGAACACCATCACGATCACCGACGAGAGCGTCCTGCCGATCCGGAACCTCCAGATGGTCCCGTTCGTCGCCGAGCCGGCTGCCAGTGACGACGACGGCCACCCCGATCAGGATGATCATCCACCCGACGACCACACCCACGAGGGGCACAGCGAGCGACACGCCCACGACGGTTACACGGGAGTCGACGGCGACGACCTGACTCGGAGCGTCGTCGAGAAACTGGACCGCTACGAGGCCGGGTCGCTGGACGAGGGCTTCGCGTTCGGATTCCATCTGCACGGCATTCCGACGTACGAGCGGCTCTCCTCGATCGCCGACGCCGTGATCCGAGGGTGGGAGCGCTTCGACGGCGAGAACGAGATCGTGGTCGCGTTCGACTCGGACCTCGCGATGAGTGCCGGGCGTCTCATCGCGGACCGCGTCGACGTGTCCGTCGTCGTCCTCGACGGCGTCACGCTGGAACAGTTCGGGTACATCGATGTCGGAGAGCCGCTGGAGGACACCGCCGCCGTCCCCGTGACGGTGAAATCCCTCCTCTTCGAGGGGTGACAGACGCGAACACGGATTTATATGGGTCCGGAGAGAGGTCGACGCATGGGTGGCACGCCGACCGACCAGGGAGACCCAGACGGGGATCCCGCAGACGCGACAGGGCAGGAGTGGGGATCGGATTTCGTCGTCGAGCTGATCGACGAACTCGGGTTCGAGTTCGTCTCGTTCAACCCGGGGGCGTCGTTTCGCGGGCTCGAGGAGTCCATCGTCAACTACAACGACAACGCGCCGCGGGTGATCACGACGCCGAACGAGGGCCTCTCGGTCGCCATCGCGCACGGCTACGCGAAAGCGACGGGCGAACCCGGACTCTGCATTCTCCACAACGTGGTGGGAACGCTCAACGCCCACATGGCGATCTTCAACGCCTACATCGACCGGGTTCCGATACTGATGCTCTCGGGGACGGGACCCATGCGAAAGAGCCAGCGACGGCCGTGGATCGACTGGATCCACACCGCACATCTCCAGGGAAATCTGGTTCGCGACACGGTCAAGTGGGACTCCCAGCCGGTCCACATCGACGGGGTCGCCGACTCCCTGTTGCGGGCGAACGAGATCGCCCAGACCGCGCCGAAGGGGCCGACGTACGTCACGATCGACCACGAGATCCAGGAACAACCGCTGGAGGAGCCGGTCCCGGTACCCGACCCCGGGGACTACCCTCAACCGACGAGAATGGCGCCGGAAGCCGAGGCGATCGACGCCGCGGCCGACGCTCTCGTCGGGGCGGAGATGCCGGTCTTCCTCGTCGATCTGGCCGGGGACTCCCGAGAGGCCGTCGAGGCACTCGTGGACCTCACCGAACGGCTGGGCGCGCCGGTCCTGGACATCCGGTGGCGGCGGTTCAACTTCCCGAACACCCATCCGATGTCCCTCTCGGAGAGCGACGTCTACGAGCACGCGGACGTCCTGGTCGCACTCGACGTCTGGGACAGGGAGTGGATCACCGGCGATTGGTCGACGAGCGTCCGGGAGGCGATCGGTGACGACTTCACCTACGTCGAGATCGGGACCCACGAACTCGGGGCGTCGGGGCTGTTCCCGAACACGTACGCCGTCCATCCGACGGACGTTCCGATCCTCGCCGATACGGCGCTGGCGGTGCCTGCGCTCCGAGACGCCGTCACCGAGCGGCTCGACCGCGACGAGGGAGCGCGAAGCCGTGCCGAGGAACGGTACGGCGCCCTCGCGGATCGGCACCGCGACCAGCGTGAGCAGTGGCGGGCCGAGGCCGAAGCCCACTGGGAGGACGATCCGATCTCGCCCGCCCGGCTGGCGGGCGAGCTCTGGAACGTGATCGATGGGTCGGAGTGGGTCCTCGTCAACGACATGAGCGCCCCCTGGACCCGGCGCCTGTGGGAGGTCGAGGAGTTCGACCAGTACATCGGCGGCTACAGCGGCGGTGCGGGGCTGGGGTACGGGATCGGCGCGGCCATCGGCGCCGCCCTCGCGGTCGAGGGGTCCGGGCGCATCCCGATCAACATCCAGACCGACGGCGCGCTCATGCAGTACCTGAGCGGCCTCTGGATCCTCGGCCGGTACGAGATCCCGCTGTTCACCGTGATGCACAACAACCGGGCACTGTACAACTCCACGAACCACCGGCAGGAACTCGCGCGCCGTCGGGGGCGGGACGACGGATTCGACCGCGCGCTCGTCGGGACCGGACTGGACGAGCCGGCACCCGACTACGCGGCGATCGCAGACGCGCTCGGCGTCCGCGGGTACGGGCCGGTCGAAGATCCCGACGAGCTACCAGCGGTCCTGGAGGAGGCGTGGGAGGCGGTCCAAGGCGGATCGCCCGTCCTCGTGGACGTCGTCTCCGGCCATCGGTAATCAGCTATCGAGCGGATCGGAGGGGCCTAGAACTCGAAGTCCGGGTCCTCGTAGCACTCGTCGGGCATTCTGAATTCGAGGCCGCGTTCGTCCAGTGCCTCCTGATAGAGTTCGCGAATGAGCGGGTCCTCGTCGACGTACTCGATCCTGTTGGCCGGGCGCCAGGTGTCGAAGACGCTCTTGTAGGTCGTTGTTCCGAACCGGACGGGGTGGGTGACCACCTGCCGAACGGCGTCGTCGGAGAGGTTGAAGTGGTGGTGGAACCAGTGGGCCGGCGGCACGAACACCGAGTTCTCCCCCCAGTCGGTCTTCAGGATCTCGTTCCCCTCGGAGCTCTCGTCCCACATCAGGCTGTACCCCTCGCCGGAACGGATGAACAGGTGCGCACCAGGGTTGTGACGGTGGGCGACCTTGTACTGGCCGGGGGCGAACTGGCTGATGTGGGCGAACGCCGTCGTGTGCTTGTCGAAGGAGATGAAACACGCCGACATCGCGCCGAGCTTGCTCCACGACTCGATCCGATCGAACGCGCTGACCTCGGGGATGAAGTTGGTCTCCCAGACCATCGGCGGCTCGTACCCCCGCTCGACGGACTTCTTCTTGAACATGTCGCCGCCTTCCAGGTTCTCCCTGCCCTCGTCCCTGAAGAAGTCCTCGTCGTACTCGGTGCTCGGGTCGAGGGGTGGGTTCAGGTAGAAGTCGACGTCCTTGTGCAACTGGAGGTACTGCGGCAGGGACGTCTGCGCGACGAGCCGCGCCGGCTCGTCCGAGAGGTTCACGTACTTGTACGGGACGTTCTGGGGGAGGTAGAACAGCGACTGGTCGCCCCACTCGAACTGCACCTGGTTGTCTCCCTCACCGACGACGGCCAGCCCGTTACCGGCGGTCGCGTACACGATCTCGTCGTAGAACGTGTGGACGAACTCCGTCTCCCCCCCGGGTTCGATGCTGTGGACCTGGAGGTCGTTCACGCCCTCGGTGCCGTACAGATTGATCAGCGCGCCGGCCTGTCCGGTCCGCTCCCAGTACCCGGTCTCGAGTTCGTTCACGTTCTTGACGAAGACGCCTTTGTGCACCGGAATCCCCTCCCTGTCTCTGAACTCCTTGTACAGGTCCGGCATGGGGTCCTTGTCGAGGTGAAAGTCTTCAGCGTTAACTACCTTCATACGCACGAATCCACCCACAGTGTGATAGCTATTGTGCTCGTCGGGCGGTCGTGCCCTCCAGGCCTTGCCGCGTCAGTGCCTCCGAGACGTCGCGAAGAAAACAACGGAGGACGACACGGCTAGAGCTGTCCTACGGTGGCACACCGTCTCGCCGTTCGCTCCGTTCCTGTTGTGACCCCGTCGATCGGAGTAGCTTCTCCCGTAGATGGTCCCACAGCCTGTCGGCGGCGCTGGCGGCGATTGTGGACGCTGTCGATTCGATCGGGTCCACGAACCCGTCGCGCTCGGCGAACGCGGCCGCCCGCCACTGGTACTCGGCGTTCTCGACCAGGCGAACGGTCGCGTACACGGCCCCCTCGATCGTGGATGCAACGACGTTCGCCCCGTGACCATCGAGCAGTTGTGCGGTGTGCTCGCCTAGTTGTTCCGCCATCCGGTCGCTCTCCTCGCGACCGACGACGAGTCGCCCCCGTCGTGTGAGATCGTAGTCGTCGAACCGGGGGACCCCGTCCGCGAAGATCGCCCCCACCTTTCCCATCGGCTTGATGTCGCGATCGGAGCAGGCGAACGGCATGACCTCGGGCGCGTGGTGGTGGACGACGCAGTTGACGTCCGGGCGGTGGCGGTAGATGGCGAGGTGGAGGGGCAGTTCGCTGTACATCTCCCCCTGGAGGTCGTCCGGCAGGTCACCCTCGAGCGGGACGGTCACGATGTGGTCGTCCTCGACGAGGAGTGGGCTCTGAGCGACGGAGACGAACGCCCGCGATTCCCCCGGGATCCGAGCCGTCACGTGACCGAACCCCTCGAGTATCCCCTCGTTCGCGAGCATTCGGTTTGCGAGACGGACAGTCGAACGGAGTTCGTCGTCGGTCTGACGGTCGGCAGGCATGCCGTCCGATCCACCACCGGCGGCAATGAACCTGACGCCCAGGCGCCGACATCTTGATGGTTCCTAACGATCATTATGGACCCATGAGCGCAAATCGCCCGGTCAAATCGGACGAAACGATGTTCGCTATCATCGAGATGATCAGGGACCTTGATGGCGCCGGCGTGACCGAACTGGCCGATCAGGTCGGGATGTCAAAGGCCTCGATCCACCACCACCTGACCACGATGCAGGACCACGGGTTCGTCACGAACGTGAACGGGACCTACAACCTGGGGCTGAAGTTCTTCGCACTCGGCATCGAGGCCCGCAACCGGTACACGCTCTACCACGCCGCGAAGCCCGAACTTCCCAACCTGGCCGACCGGGTACAGGAGGCCGTCTGGACCTACGTCGAGACGAACGGCATCGGTATGTTCATCGACGGCTGCGCGGAGAACTCGACGCTCAAACTGGAGTCGGTCGTCGGCACGACCCAACACCTCCACTGCTGTGCGATCGGGAAAGCCATCCTCGCTCACCTCCCCGAGTCGCGCGTCGAGGAGATCATCGACCAGCACGGCCTCCCGGAGAGGACGGAGAACACCATCACGGAGGAAGCGGCCCTGTGGGAGGAACTGGAGACCGTCCGGGAGCGGGGCTACGCGCTGAACCTCGGCGAAGACATCGAGGGCATCCACGCGGCCGGCGTCCCGGTGATGGACGGTTCCGAGGTTATCGGCGCCCTCGGGACCGGCGGCCCGGCCAATCGACTGGACCGCGAGTACTGCGAAACGAAGCTCGTCGAGGAACTGCTGACGTCGGTCAACGAGATCGAGCTAAATCTGGCCTACAACTGAGCGGCGACGAGGGCCGCTCTCGCCCCTCCCCCAGGAGGCCGCTGTTCAGGCGGTACGGACACCCCGACCCGGGCGGAGAGTTCCGGACTCGTCGAGCGGTCGAGGGTAGCGACACGTCCACTCGGCGACCCCCCTGGGGACCGTCGAACGGGCCCTGGTGGGCTCGCGATCGATGCGGGCCGCCCCCGTTCTCTCCCTGGCTCCCGGGCGCGCGACGGGATCCGACCCTCCTCCCTTTCGCTGGTGACGTTCTGGGAGTGCTCTCGCTCCGGGGGCGCCCCCTACCGTGTTTGGTGTTGCCAAACATCGTGGGACCGAGTGACACGCTCTGAACAGATCACTCACGACGGGATCGCCCTCGCGAACTCGCGTCTCGGGGACCGACTGGGCGATCGACGGTGCAACGACCGCTGGGTCCCCTCAGCTTTACGATAATAGTGTTGTAACACATAGCCACCGAGGCGAGGGTCCGGGTTCTGACAGCCCCCCATCATGCGTGAGGGCGCGGTATCGACGAAGGTGAAACCCGGCGGTCCTTTACACGGATAGGACTGTAACACAAGGACAGGACGGCGCCCCGCACACCCGGCCGCTCGGCGATCCGAACCTTCGCCTGCCGCCGTGCGACCGCGTGTGTGAACGTTGGTTACTGTTTGGTGTGGCCAAACGGGTGTGCCCACTGGTGACAAGGGGGTAGCTAGGGTCGTGAGGCGACCGCCATCGGAGGGCACCTGCCTGTAGTGAACCGACGCCCGGGGTGACGGGGGCGCCTCGCCTCGAAACGGCGTCTGTCGGAGCCTGGCGCCCGGGGAGCGATAACTATCCTGGCCCTCCGACGGAGGCTCCCCGACCCGAGAATTTATTAACTATAGTGCCAATCCAGAACACGTTCCGACGAACACCAGACTATGTCAGCCCAAAATCTAGAGCAGAAGGTAAACCGTCACGACGACTTGGTTCAGATGTTACGGGAGAACACGTCGTCTTTCACTCTCGACAATCACTTCCCCGCGATTCCGAACGAGGTGACGAACTGGATCGAAGAGCAGCGGGCCATCATCGAGACCTGTGCCCTCGGCGATCTGTCTCACCACATGGAGACGATGCACGCCACGGGGCCGGACACGGTACGGTTCTTCGAGGAGTTCGCAGTCAACAGTTTCGAGTCGTTCGAGGTCGGCCGGGCGAAGCACGCCGTCTTCTGTAACGCCGACGGCGACCTGATCGGTGACGGCCCGCTCCTCCGTCTCGGCGAGGAGGAGTTCTGGGGCGTCCCCTGGGGCGCCGAGCGCTGGCTGGAGTTCCAGCTCGAGACGGGAGACTACGACGTGACGGCGTCGTTCGACCCCCCGACGGCCAAGAAGGAGGGCGACCCCGAGACGTTCATCTATCAGGTCCAGGGCCCCGACGCCTTCGACACGCTGGACAAACTGACCGACACGGACGTCCGCGACATCCCGTTTTACCGATTCGAAGACATCGACCTTGCTGGATACGACGTTCGGGCGTTCGGGCACGGAATGTCCACGCAGCCCGGATTCGAGTTCCACGGGGACTGGGCGGACGCGGCGGCGGTCAAAGATGCCATTCTCGAGGCCGGCGAGGAGTTCGGCATCCGTCACCTCGGGTCCAAGGCCTACAACTCTCAGTCGGTTCGGCTGGGGTGGATCGGAGCGGGCCCACCGCCGATCTACGACCGCGACGACATGCAGGGGTTCCGGGAGTGGCTCGACGTGGACACACGGGAGGCCAACTTCTCGATCGAGGGGAGTTACGACTCCGACGACATCACGGACTACTACATGGACCCCGTCGAGTACGGGTTCGGGAAACTCATCTCGTTCGACCACGACTTCGTCGGCCGGGAGGCCCTCGAGGACAGGGTGGAGAACCAGTCCCGCGAGTTCGTCTCCCTCCTCTGGGACGACGACGACGTCGTCGACGTCTACGGCTCCCTGTTCGACGACGGGGAGACGAAGATGTTCTTCGAACTCCCCCGTCACCGGGTGACGAACTCGGCGTTCGATACGATCCTGGTCGACGGCGAGGTCGTGGGGTACTCGCGGCGTCGCTCCTACCAGCCGGACATCCGCGGTATCGCTTCCCTGGCCGTCATCGACGCGGCGTACAGCGACCCCGGCACGGAGGTCACCGTCGTGTGGGGGGAAGGTGACTCGCCGAACCCGCACATCGAACGGCACACCCCCACGGAGATCTCTGCCACGGTCTCGACGGTTCCGTACACCGAAGACCTGCGGAAGGCACCGGCCTCCGCCGACTGATCTCGTCCGGAGCAACGGGACATCCTATGCTACGACGGCAAGCCTTAACCAGCACATGACACAAGCAGGACTATGAGTGGAAGTGGCGCTCGGCAGCACCCCCAGGGAACCACGCAATCTGCGAGCACCCGTGAATCAGAGGGCGAACGCGAAACGGGGAAACGTCGGGTTCGGCGGGAGGACGGCCGGTTGCTCGCGGGAGAGGGGAGGTACACGACCGATATCACCGACGAAGAGACCCTCTATCTGTCCTTCCACCGGAGCCAGTACGGACACGCGCGGATCGAGGATGTCGATACGAGCGCGGCGGCCGAGCAGGAGGGCGTCGTCGGTGTGTTCACCGCCGCCGACCTGGCCGCCAGCGACGCCGGGTCCGCGTTTCACGTGGAGGTTAGCCGTCCGAACGGGACCGCGACCGAGCAGCCACTGCTCGCGCAGACCAGAGTCCGCTACGCCGGCGAACCGATCGCGGTCGTCGTCGCCGAGGATCGCTACACCGCTGCCAGCGCCGCCGACGCGATTTCCGTCGAATACCGGCGGTTAGACGCCGTGACCGACGTGGCGAGCGCTCTCGAGAGCGACGCGCCCACGATACACGACCAGCACGCGACCAACCGCGCGTTCGACTGGCAGTTCGGCGACGCCGAAGCCACCGACGAGGCGTTCGAAACCGCCGACGTCACGGTGGACGTGGAACTCGAAAATCAGCGCCTCGTCCCGAACGCGCTCGAGCCGCGAGGCGCGGTCGCCGAGTTCGACCCGGAGGAGTCACGACTGACCGTCCACGTGTCCTCGCAGGCGCCGTACGGCCACCGGGCCAACTTCGCCGAGATCCTTCCCCTGGCGGAGGAACAGATCCGCGTCGTCGCCCCCGACGTCGGTGGGGGCTTCGGGAGCAAGGGCGGCGCTCCGTATCCACAGGAAGCGGTCACCGCGTGGGTGGCCCTCGAACTGGAGCGACCAGTACAGTGGACCGCGACCCGAACCGAGAGCTTCCAGACGGACCATCACGGTCGAGACGTGAGTACGAGCGCCGAACTCGCGGTCGACCAAGACGGAACGATACGTGGACTCAGGGTCGACGCGCGGTTCAACCTCGGAGCGTACGTCGTCTGGGGCAAGACGCCCGCCTCGAACTTCAAGGCGCTGTTATCGGGGCAGTACGACGTTCCGGCGATCGCCGGACGCGCCGTCGGGGCGCTCACCAACACGACCCCCGTTGCGCCGTATCGGGGGGCCGGCCGACCGGAGGGGATCTACGTCGTCGAACGACTCGTCGACCGGGCCGCCTCGAAACTGGGGATGGATCCGGTCGAACTCCGGCTCCGAAACCAGATCCCGTCCGACGCGTTCCCCTTCGAGACGGCCGTCGGCGAAGTGTACGACAGCGGGAACTACGGGCGGGCGCTTCGACTGGCCGTCGAGGAGATCGACTACGAGGCCGTCCGCGAACGCCAGGCCGAACTCCGGCCCGAGGGTCGGTACCTCGGCATCGGGATCGGTTGCTTCGTGGAGAATACGGGGAACGGGCCCGGACGTCCCGAGTGGGGTAAACTCGAACTCACGGCCGACGGGAGGCTGCACGCCTACTGCGGGACCTCCGATCACGGGCAGGGACACGAGACGACGTTCGCCCAGGCGCTGGCCGACGAACTCGACCTCCCATACGACCAGATCGACGTCCTCGAGGGCGACACGGACGACCTGCCGAACGGGGTCGGGACGTTCAGCAGTCGAAGCGCGACGGTCGGAGTGAGTACGCTAGTCACGGTTGCACGCCAGTTTCGGGAGCAAGCCCGGGAACACGCGGCGGAGCAGCTCGGCGTTGCTCCCGAGGACCTCGCCTTCCGGAACGGACAGTTCGCCGTTGAAGCCGCCCCCGACGCCTCGATCAGCCTGTCCGAACTCGCGGCCGCCCTCGACGACGGGTCGTCGGACGGTCCTGTCCTCGACGTGAGCGGCACGTACGACCCCGAAAGTCGCTCCTACTCGTTCGGGGGTCACGTCGCCGTGGTCGAGGTCGATCCAGCCTGCGGCGAAATCGAGATCCTGGAGTACGTCGCCGTCGACGACTGCGGCGTCCAGTTCAACCCCCGGATCGTCGAGGGCCAGGTTCATGGCGGCGTGGCGCAGGGGCTCGGGCAGGCGCTGTACGAGCGAGCGGTGTACGACGAGAACGGAACGCTCGTGTCGGGATTGCTACAGGACTACGCTCTGCCGCGGGCGGGCGACGTCCCCGAGATGGAGGTTCACGAGACGGTCACCCCCTGTCCGCACAACCTCACGGGTGCAAAGGGGGTCGGTGAGAGCGGGGTGATCGGCGCTCCACCGACGATCGTCAACGCGGTCGTCGACGCGCTCCGTCCGTTCGACGTCGACCACCTCGACATGCCCCTGACGGCCGAACGGGTCTGGCGAGCGATCGACGAGCAGTCGGGATGATTCCCTCGGCTCGTTACACCTCCCCCGGAGACAGCCGGCACCGTGGCCAAGACGATGCTGTGGGCCGAAGCGGCGAGACGCTTACCTGGTCGCTCTGGCCATTGGCTTGCGTCGACATCGCTGTGCCGTGGAGATTTCGGTGACGCATGCATTCGACCGTCGGTGACGTGGAGACGTGGCCGAACCACATTTAACCACCCCGGGTGTTTGAGCAGTCATCGTGTCTCTGTCAATCGGCGTCGTGGCCTTCGCCCTCACGTCGGCCATCCTGTGGGGGTTGAGTCCTACCTTCGCCAAGAAAGGATTCGAACGAGGGGGAACGTCGGTTCAGGCTGCCATGGTCGCGATCCTTGCGACCTGGACGTTCTCGGTGGTCGTACTCGCCGTGACTCGGGGCACCACCGTGTTCCAGGGGTTCAGCCCCGTCGACGTGGGGATCTTCCTCGTTGGCGGGGTCGTTGGAACGACCCTCGGCCGGCTCTCGAAGTTCGCCGGCATCCGTCGGGTCGGTGCGAGCGTCTCGACGGCCGTGGCCAACACCCGGCCGCTCTTTGCCACCGTACTCGCAGTGGCCGTCCTCGACGAATCGGTCACGCTGGTCACGGCCGCCGGCGTGGTCCTCCTCGTCGCCGGCGTCGTGGTCGTCTCGCTGGCGAAGGGCGGCGATCGACGGGGGTGGCGGACTGCGGAACTCGCCTTCCCGGTCGCGGCCGCACTGGCCTACGGGACGGGCAACGTCATCCGCCGCTTCGGGTTCCTCGAAACCCCGGCCGTCGCGATCGAGGCCCTCGCCCTGAACGAGACGGCCGCCCTGTTCACGCTGGGGACGTACCTGTTCGTGTACCGGCGGGAACGAATCAGAGCGGCGAACCCGAGGGCGATCCTGTACTTCGCACTCGGCGGGACGATCAGCGCCGTGGCACTGTTTTCGCTGTTCCAGGCGCTTTCGCTCGGCAGGGTGTCTATCGCCGACCCGATCTCGGGCATGGCCCCGCTGTTCTCGACGCTGTTCGCGTACCTCCTCCTGCGCGACGTCGAACTGGTGACGCGGGGGGTGGTTGCGGGTGCCGCGCTCATCGTCATCGGTGGTAGCCTCGTCACGCTCTGAGGGACGGGGCTGGACGTGCAGCCCACGGTGTGAGCCTCCAGGTGCCTCGGGAGGGTGGCGGCGCAGATCGGGGTGCGCGGTGTTGACGGCCGGGACCCCCGCGACGAAAACCCGTCGACGGGCGCCGTTTGATGTCGCATCTTCGACAGTTTGAACAAAACCGTTTACTTACCCAGTGTGGTATCACCGCACAGTGATCAACCCAGTCCGCTACGTGTTCCTCTGGATCGTTCGTCGGCTGTCCACAGCCGGGTTCGTCGATGCGTATCGAGGAGAACGCATTGCGGATCTGACCTGGCCACGGTTTCTGACGATGTTCGGGCGACACTCGCAGCGCGTCGCCGACGTCGCGATGGTCGGACTCGCCGTCGGCCCGGCGGGAATCGCCGGACTGGCGTTCGCGACCGTTTTTTACGGGCTGGGGAACGGGTTCTCGCTGGGGCTGGCCGGCGGGACGATCGGTCAGGTCTCACAGCGGTTCGGCGCGGACCAGCCCGAACGCCTCGACCTCGCGGTCAAGCAAAGCGTCTGGGTCGGCACCGTGATCGCACTGCCGTTCACGCTCGTCTTTTGGCAGTACGCCGAACCGCTCCTCGCGTTGCTGGCCGACACGCCCGAGACGGTCGAGTTGGGCGCGACGTACCTCCGCATCCTCTCGGTCGCTATGGTGTTCAACTTCTTCAACACGGTGTCGAGTCGGACCCTGGCCGGCGCGGACGATACGGTTATCGCGATGGCGGTGCGCGCGACCGGGGCGTTCACGAACATCTTCTTCAACGCGATCCTCATCTTCGGCCTCGGTCTGGGCATCGAAGGGGCGGCAATCGGAACCGTCGTCGCCGAACTCCTGGTATCCGGGTGTTTCATCTACGGGTTCGTGCTCGGCGGGCTTCCCATTGTCGGGGAGTTTCCGATCCACCTGTCGCTCAGCGGACCGTACTTCGACCGTGGGTTGTCCAAGCAACTCATGCGGCTGTCCCTGCCGCTCATGGGGCGGTCGCTCGCGCGCATGGCGGCGAACTTTCCGCTGTTCGCCCTGCTCGCCGTCTTCGGGCCGACGGTCGTCGCCGCGTTCGAGGTCGGGCGCCGCATCCGGAGTCTGATGCGGTCGACCGGCGCCGGGTTCTCGATGGCCGCGAGTAGCCTGGTCGGACAGGCGCTGGGGAGGGACGACGAACTGGCGGCCGACGACTACAGTCGGGACAGCATCCGGATCTCGGCTGCGACTTACCTGGTGAGCGTCGTGCTCGTGCTCGTCTTCGCCGGGCCACTCACCCACCTGTTCGTCGACGATCCCGCGGTCGTCTCCCAGACGACGCCGTTCATCCGGATCGCGGCGATAAGCTTCCTCGGGTACGGAATGGACAGCACCTTCACCGGGATTCTCAAGGCGGCGGGAGACAACCAGTGGGCACTGTACGGACGATTGTTCGGGAAGTACATCGCGATGCTTCCGATCATCTACCTGGGGACCGTGACGCCGCTGGGGATCCTGGCCGTCTACGTGGCGATCATCGCCGAGACGTGGTCCGCCGGAACGATCACCGGCTATCGAGTCCGGTCGGGCGTGTGGAAGCAGGTCAGCCGGCGCCACCGTCCAGCAGCAGTCGACGATTAGCTGCGCCTCTCGCAATCAACACGAACGCGGTTGGCCTGCCGCTCCGATGTCGAAAATACGTCGTCGGTCGTTACTGGCCGCGTCGCTCCCCCCACGAGCGCTCCTCGCGGTACGTCTCGCACAGCTCCTCCCAGTTGTCCGGGAGGTGGATCTTCTTGGTCGTCATCGGACCCATGGTTCTGGTCACGCCACTGAACCTCCCGGCGCCCCCGACGACCGCGATTTTGACGTGCTCGGGGCTCTCGAACTGCGGATACTGTAACCGCGAAACCTTCTCGGGCATCACCGGCTCGCCGACCGCTTCGTCCGGGATCACGAGGCCGGATCGGAACTCGGGGTACGGGACGTTCGAGTTGTTGCACAGGTACTCCTTCACCTCCCGTTTGGAGATGTCCGCGTCGCCCAGTTCCTGTGCGTTGTAGGGCGACAGGAGGTAGATGACCGTCTTCGTGTGGGTCTCGCTCGCCGCCCCGATCATGTCCGGCGTCGTGTTGTAGCGCATCCCCTTGAGCACCCCCTTGGGATCCATGCTGTACGGCACGAACTGGACGAGGCTCTTCGCTCCCCCGAGGGTGATCGTGCTCTCGTCCTCGTCGTATCCGTGGGTCACGTGGTACGGCTCCCAGGGCGAGTCCTCCTCGTTCTCTCCGCCGAGGAAGCTGTACTTGCACGGGCTCCCCATGACGGCCATGTCCTTCTCTCCCGGATGGATCAGCGCCGTGTTCTTGTAGGCCAGTCCGAGCGCGCGCGCGATGGCTCGATTCGCCCGGTAGTTCGGCCCGAACGCGCCGGTGTTCGACGCTACGTCGATGTCCTCACGGACGGGTCCGTTCACGAGCCAGAAGTAGCCGTACGACCCGACGGAGACCGAAAACTGGATCGACTGCGACGAGGGGTCGGCCAGCGCCTCGGCTCCGGCAATCAGGACGGGCATGTGGATGGGGGTACACCCGCTCATGACGGCGTTGGTGGCCAGCTTCTCGACGGTCAGGCTCCCCTCACGGTTCCCCAGCGTTCCGATCTCGTGGTCTCGGGGGAGGTCCGTGCCGCGGAGCATCTCCTCGACCCGCTCCTCGGTCGGCGGAACCACCGGTAGTCCGTCCGTGGCTCCCTGTCGATAGAGGGAGTCGTTCACTTCCTGCAGTCCGGGCTCGGTCTGTGGTGTGTCGTCCATGGTGTCTGTGATGTAGATGAGGTGACCGGGGCGTTCGATCAGCTGTCTTCGGTCGTCTCGGTGGCCTCTAGCGGCCGGATCAACTCGTCGACGATCGCGTCCACGGCGTCGTCCGTCAGATCCGAGCGGATCCTGTCGAGGTCGGTCACCTCACAGCGAACGGGGATCTTGTTGTACCGGAGGGGGCGTCCTTTCTCGATGGCGTTCGACTTCCAGTCCATCTCGAACCCCTCGTCGATGAGTCCGACCGCCGGCACGCCCGCCTTTTCCACGTACTCCGTCCCCCAGGCGAGGAACTTGGTGCAGGATCCGCAGTCGCCCATCGCGCTGATGACGACGTCGAGGTCCGTCTCGGACGCCCACGCCCGGATGTCTTCCAGGGTTTCGGTGTCCTTGAGCATGTTGAACTCAGGGACGGAGAACTGCTCGAACTCCGCGTCGGGGTGGCGCTCCGACAGCCGTTCCTCGACGACGCTCAGGATCGGACCGGCGGCCGGTTTCCCGTTCGACAGCAAGCCGATCCGTTTTCCGTCCAACGTGTCGACCCGTGGAGTAAGCGCCTTTCGCTCGGACTCTTCAGCGTCAGAAATGGGATTGAGGAGACCCATGTTAGCGGATCGAAGCATATTTAAATAAGCCTTTCGCCGCACGTCGCGCGAACGTCGTGTCCCAACGGGCCTGGCTGTCGCAGCCGGGTCCGGCAGCTGCAGACGGGCTCGGCAGCGTACCGCGTGTCCGTTGGGCCGACGTCGTTTCGTAGCAGGCCGAGTCCATTTTCCCCGGAATGTTTATTAGCATTAATCCCAACCGTTTCCGTATATGGCCATACTCGAAGCTACGGACATCACCAAAACATTCGGGGACGAGGTCGCAGTTGACGGCTTGTCGATCGAAGTCGAGCAGGGGGAGTTCGTGTCGCTGCTCGGCCCGTCTGGCTGCGGGAAAACCACGACGCTGCGGTCCATCGCGGGCCTGGAGAAACCCGACAGCGGCCAGATCACGCTAGACGGGGAGGTCGTGTACGACTCCGAGACGGGCGTGATGAAAGAGCCAGAGGAGCGGGACATCGGGATGGTGTTCCAGTCGTACGCGGTCTGGCCGCACATGACGGTGTACGAAAATGTGGCCTTCCCGTTGGAGATGGTGAAAGTGCCGAAGGAGGAACGGAAGTCCCGTGTTCACGACATTCTGGAAACCGTCGATCTCGCCGTGCACGCCGACGATCTGGCGACGAACCTCAGCGGCGGACAGCAACAGCGGGTCGCTATCGCCCGTGCCATCGTCAGTGAACCGAAGATCCTGCTGTTCGACGAACCGCTCGCCAGTCTGGACGCCAAACTTCGGCGGGAACTCCGGATGGAGATCAAACAGATCTGTAACGAGGTCAACATCTCCGTCCTCTACGTCACTCACTCTCAGGACGAGGCGATGTTCCTCTCGGACAAGATCGCCGTGATGAACGAGGGGCGGATCGTGGAGGTCGACAAACCCACCCGTCTCCACGAGGACCCACAGGAACTGTTTACGATGGAGTTCATGGGCCACACGAACATCCTGTCGGCGACGCTAGCGAGTACGAACGGCTCGACACACCAGATCGACACAACGATCGGGTCGGTCAAGGCCAACCACAAACAAGACGGGCTTCAGACCGGCGAAGACTGCATCCTTACTATCAGGCCGAAGTTCATCAGGCTCAACGAATCGAACGGTGAGTCGGACGAGAACGTGTACGAGGGCCGGATCGATTTCATCGCCCCGACGCGGGACTTCGTCGAGTACCAGGTCGTCCTCGACGGTGCGGAGTTCTCCGTCCGAACGTCGACTGCCGCCGACGTCGAGATCGGGGATACCGTGAGTCTGTACTTCGACTCGGAGGACGTCAAAGTCTGGCGCCTCCCCCAGGAACAGCAGACCGCCCAGGAGTACGACTACGATCTCAGCGTTCCGGCTGCGAACCAGTAACCCCTTTCCCCCTCCCGGGGATCGGTGTCCGACGTTCGCTCTGGTGGTGAACGTGAGACGTTTCGTCCAGTCACGTGCTTCGAACCGGTAGCCGGAGTTCCACTCCCGGGAACGAGCGACGCACTGCTCCTCAGGACCGCATTTCCTCCCGTCGACGACGGTTCGAGGCGTGGTGTTCGTTCACGCGTATGGGGTCGAGTTCATTCGGGTGATGGGTGGCGAGAGCATACGGAGCCCTATCGTGCCACAAGTCAACAAACACTGTGTGGCATTCCCCTCCGTGGAAAAGGTTGCCATGTGTTGGGTCTTTCTCTTTACAGCAGTATGGATGTAATCCAAATTCCGAGAAAGGATTTATAATCGGGAATTTAAGTGACGATTTGTGACCCCGAACCGGGGCGTGAAGAAAGTCCGTCCCGAGAACAAAGTCCGGATGCTGGTAGCGCTCGACCTCAGACCGGGGCGTTGGTCGGACCACTGAGAGTCGGTCGTCGGTCGGGAGTGAGACGCTGCCCGTGCCGGCGGTACTCCGTCCCCCGCCGGGAACTCAGATACGGACGAGGATGTCCTCGCCGTCCACCGCCACGTCGAAGGTGGCGATGCGCTGGCCCGACGCCTCGTTGACTCCGGTCTCGAGGTCCCAGGTCCAGAGGTGCCAGGGGCAGGAGACGGTGCACTCCTCGGTGTTGACGCCGCCACGGGTCTTCGTCCAGGTGTGCTCGGCGTTGATCTTCTCTTCACCCGCTTTGCACAGCGGCGCCTGCTGGTGTGAGCAGCGGTTGCTGATCGCGTAGTACTCGCCGTCGCCGACGTTGAACACGGCGATCTCGATCCCGCCGACGTCGACGCCGATCCCGCGCCCCTCGGGGATCTCGCCGACCTCGGCGACCTTCGTGTACTCGTCGGCGTCGTCGGTGGTGTCGTTGGCAGTCATGGTCACACTCTGAGGATGTCGTGGGCGTTCTGGTGGAGGATGGCGTCGCGGGTCTCCTGGTCGTCGCGGAAAGCCCGGCTGGTGAAAAACCACGTCGGTGGGTCGAGGGTCTGGTGGGGCCAGTCCGAGGAGTAACAGAACGTGTCCCCGGCCATGCTCAGGTCGAGCATGTTGGTCGCCTCCCGGGCGTTGCGCGGGAGGGCGAACGGCTGGGTGCAGACGTAGACGTTCTCCCGGAGGTACTCGCTGGGGGCCCGGTCGAGGTAGCGCTCGCCGTCTTCGAACTTCCGGGGGGTGATCTTGACGTCCTCGGGGTGCATCTCGTAGAACTCGTCCATGCGGTAGCGGGCGAACGGCAGCCACCAGTGGCCGCCCTCCTGGAACACCACGTTCAGGTCGGGGAAGCGGTCGAACACGCCCGACATGATCATGTTGATCGCGTTGACCATCGTGTGGATCGGCCAGTCGAACCCGAGCACCTCCGTCCAGGTGAGCATGTTGTCGCCCACGTAGGAGTGCTGGGGCCAGAACGCCAGCGACCCGTGCAACAGGAGTGGCAGGCCCAGCGATTCGAGTTTCTCGAAGATCGGGTCGAATTTCGTCGCCCCCCAGGGCTCGCGGGGGTCGTACCAGCTGTAGGCGCCGACGACGCCGTCCTCGGTGCCCCACCGATCCAGTTCCGACAGGGCGTGCTCGACGTCCCACTTCGAGATCGAGAGGGCGGTGAGAACACCCTCGTCGACGAAGTGATCGAGCATGTACGAGTTCCCCGCCTCCAGGACGGCGTTCTTGAGCACGGGGTGGTGCTGCTGGGGGAGACCGTTGATGCCCGCGTTGACGATCGGCTCGTCGATGGCGAAGCGATCGCAGGCCTCCCGGACGTCCTCGGCGACCTCCGCGCGCCCCTGGGTGAACAGCCCCTCGTTGCCCTCCTCGATGGCGTAGGCGGCGTCCCACTTGTCCGGGATCGGCCACATCCCGAACTCCGTCGTGAGGCGGTCCAGGGCGCGGTCGTCCTCGACGTACGCGCGGAGGTCCTCCTCGCGCGGGTTCACGTGGAAGTCCATGTCCACGATCTCCACGTCGAAGGCCTCCTCCGGCACCTCCTCGTCGGCGTCTAACCGCTTGATAGACGTTGCCATAGTCGAGGATACGTTCAGAGCATTAAAGGATTTTCTCCGTACGGGGGCGATGGCAGCGTGCGATAGGATATGTTAACTCACGTGTTTCGACTGCCTGATCGAACACTGGGGCGACATCGAATGGCGGATGCCGACCGACGCCCGGCCAACATAATCATCTTTCGTGGGCAAAATTTAAATAGTTAGGCCTGGTCCGGTGAACCGTAATGAAGCGTAGACAGTACCTAGCGGCGACGGGACTGAGCATCGCTGGCCTCTCGGCAGGCTGTGCGGGCGGAGACGGCGGCAGTGACGGGGGCAGTGGAAGTGACGGTGGCAGTGGAAGCGATGGAGGCAGTGGCAGCGACGGCGGGGGCGGCAGCGACGGCGGGGGCGGCAGCGACGGTGGGGACGGCAGCGACGGCGGCGACGGGACCACGACGGGTGGTAACGGCGAGCCCCAGAGCGTCGAGGACCTCCCCGACCCGTCCTCGAACTACGAGGAGTACCGGCAGGCGTGGCTGGACCTGGCCGGACGGAAAGTCGAAGAGGAGGGCAACACGTTCTCCATCTTCGGCTTCTCCAGCACCGACGACCGCCAGTACATCAAGGAGACGTTCGCCAACGCGCCGGAGCCGTTCAACAAACTCGAGCCGCAGGTACCGCTGGGGAACAACGACACGCAGCTCCAGAAGTACGCCCAGGCGACCCAGGCCGAGCGGTCCGTCGTCGACGTGCTGGTGCTGGGTAACCTCGGGACGCTGCGGAAGTCCCAAGGGGTCCCGATGGGGCAGTTAGACGACATCCCCAAGTTCATGAACTACCCGGACAACGTGAAGGTGAAAGGGGACGAACTGGGTGACCTCGTCGGGCAGGAGGTCCTCAACCGCGGGATCAATTACAACACCGACATCCTGTCCAAGGACCTGGTCTCCGAGGAGCTGAAGGGCTGGGGCGACCTCATGAAAGAGGAGTTCGCTGACGCGACGGCAGTGATGGACTTTACGTTCAGTCCCGCCGTGGCCGAGGCGTTCCTGAACACCCAGTTCACGGACCCCGACGGGAACGACATCACCAAACAGGAGCTCGTAGAGGGAGTCAAAAGCAACCTCGACTTCGAGTTCGTCGCGAGCGCGACCGAGGGGGCCGCGATGGTCGCCCGGGGGGACGCGGCGATGCAACTGATGGGTGCCGGTAACTTCATCGTGCCGCACGTCGCGGACGGGCTTCCGGTCGACCACGTTCGATCACCGGACAGCCACTGGGCCTACGCGAACCCGTTCGCCAAAGCCAGGTATCCGAAAAACGACTGGGCCGCGCGCCTCGCAACCGAAGCCTACCTCACGTTGGAACCGCTCCTGGCGGATCGGTGGGGCCAGATCCCGCCGGACCGATCCTTCGACGTCGTCCACGACAAACTCGGGTCGTCGCTCGAACTGTACGAGGGCGTCGAGCTCAACACCGTGTTCGACCTGGAGGACCCGGCGGCAGTCTCGAAGGAATATCAACAGCTCTGGGGCGCCCCTGTCTAGGGTGCGCACCTTCTCCGGATCGGCTCTTGACTCGCTGCATAACCTGGAACATCGACAACATACACCACCATAATGGCCACGTCACCGAAAGAATTCATACAGAACTTCACCAACCGAACGGGTAGTGTTCAGCTCTCACGAACGAGGATCATAGACCTCGGTGTCCAGTTCGTCTCGGTACTGGTCCCGATCATCCTGGTCGGGATCCCGATCATCTGGTTCGTGTGGGCATCTGTCTGGTCGGGGACCCCGGGGATCAGCGGGGAGTTCTCCCTCAATGCGTACGAGCGCATCTTCACGAACCCGCTGATCCCGTCTATGCTCGGGAACACCCTGATCGCCATGTTCGTGGGGACTTCGATCGCGCTCGTCATCGGCCTGACGGTGGTGGTGGCCACGAACAAGTTCGAGATCCCCGGAACGAGTTTCATCGCCGTCCTCTTGATCGTCCAGTACATCCTGCCATCGCTGGTGCTCTCTATCGGCTGGGCGTTGCTCGGTGGGGAGCGTGGCCTGGTGAACGAACTCCTGATCCTGTCGGGGATGGTCGAGAAGCCGGTCATCTCTATCACCAACGAGTGGGGGATCGGGCTGGCGCTCGGGGTGCACTACGCCGGGCTGGTGTATCTCCTGGTCAACGGGGCCGTCGCGAACGTGCCCCGATCGATGGAGGAGACGGCACGCGTCTCGGGCGCGGCCCCGCTGACGGTGATCAAACGAATCACCCTGTCACTCTCGTTCCCGTCGATCATGATCGCGACGATCCTCGTGCTGGCGTCAACCGCGCAGAACTTCTCGGCACCGCTCATCCTGGGCCTCCCGTCGAACACCTACACCATCTCGACGTTCATCTACCTGAAGGTCGCCCAGTTCCCGAACGACTTCGCGATCGCGTCCTCGATCGGGGTGCTGCTGATGATCTTCGTCGTCCTCGCGCTGATCGCCCAGTGGTATATCGAGGGGCAGAGCGAGGGGTACCAGACGATCGTCGGCCGGGGCGGCAGCTCGGAACAGGCCCAGTTCCAGGTCAGCGACCGAGCGGAAGTGGCCGTCAAGGGGGTCCTGACCGCAGTCGGGATCGTCGTCGTCGCGCCCATTATCTACATCTTCGCCACCAGCTTCCTGCAGCGGGCGACCGGGTTCTTCTCGAACTACACGGTCGTCACGCTCGAGAACTATCACGACCTGTTCTTCGGCGTACTGGCGGACACGTTCTGGAGCGCGCTGGGGAACACCCTCTTCCTGGCCATTGTCGGGTCGATATTCACGATGCTGCTGGCCAGCATCATCTCCTACACCATCGTTAAGGGGAAGACCGCGCTGTCGGAGTTCCTGGACGTCCTGGTGCTCGCGCCGATCGCCATCCCGCTCATCATCATCGGCGTCGCGTACCTCTGGTTCTTCCTCTCGTACGACATCCTGGGCCTGTACGGGACGATCTGGCTCATCATCATCGCGATCGCCTCCAGGGAGATCGTGTACGGGACCCGCGCGGTGAACTCCTCGCTGCAGTCGATCGGGAACAGCCTCGAGGAGGCGGCCCGGCTGAGCAACGCGAACCTGCTGACGATCATGTACCGGATCTACTTCCCGCTCGTCAAACCGGGCTTCTTCGCGGGGTTCATGATCGCGTTTATCCACTACTTCAAGGCGTTCACCCGCCCCGTCTTCCTCCGCGGCCCGGATTTCCACGTCCTGTCGACCCTGCTGGAAGCCACCTATTCGCACGGTGACACGACGCTCGCCGTCGCGATCGCGTCGATCATGGCGTTCTTCGTCGCGAGCATCGCGATCGTCGTGGAGGTCTTCACGGACCTGAGTCTCACGGAACTCAGCTAATCCGTCCCTTTCGGGCGATCGTTTTTCGCCGTTCCGACGAAGGTTCGACGCGACCCGAGCGCGTCGGCCGTCGACGTCACCCGAGAATGGAGTCGATACCCGAGTTTGGGACCAGGGCGAGGCGAGCGTACTCGTGAGTGCGCGAGTCAGCGTCCGGACGCGGCGGGGATACAGAGACGCGGAGTCGACTGGGTCGATACGGCTTCCCCGGCAGTTTTCGGACCGGCGACCGCCCACCGCCGAGATCGGTCACCACTCCTCCGGAAGATACCCCTCCTCGGTCGCTTTCCAGGCGTAGTATCGCCAGAACTTGTGGACGACGCGCTCCTGCCAGTTGTGATCGTACACCCGCTGGACCTCCTCCGACGTCATCGGGTTGGGATTCCCGAGGACAGACGCCCCGTGCTGGAAGTACGCGTTCAGTTCCAGATACATGGCGCGGGCGAAGGCACGCTGGATCGTCTCGTCGTAGACGACCGCCCCGTGCCCCCGCAACAGCACCTGCTTGCTGTCGCCCATGGCGTCGAGCATCCCGTCGCTGAGCTCCTCCGTCGTAACGTGGTACGGGCAGTCGAAGACCGGAATCGGTCCCTCGCTCAACACCGATCCCCGGATGTGAACCGGCTGGAGGTCGGTGCCGCTGATGCTGAACATCGTCGTGTACGGCGGGTGGACGTGGAGGACGGCCCCGGCTTCGTCGATCTCGCGGTAGATCGACGTGTGGATCTCCGACTCGCTGGGGGGACGGGGCATGTCCGGATCGACGGGTTCGTTGTCGAAGGTGATCTCGACGACGTCCTCGGGCCTGATCTCCCCTCTGGTCTCGAGGTAGGAGTTGATGTACGCTCTGTCGCCGTCGGGGTGACGATGGCTGACGTGCCCCGAATAGTCCGCAAGTCCGGTCATGTACAGCATCCGGTTCGTCTGGGCCACCAGTTCGCGGTGTTCCTGCTCGGACATCGAATGAAGGTGGTATCGTACCCTGTTAAAGCTATTTACGCCGTCGCCGGATCCAACTGATTGAGGTTTCGACATCGTCTCCGGAGACGGAGAACGCATCGATGCGGGTTTCGGCCCTTGAATCTAGGGCCCACCGCGGAATATCCCATTGGAGCCGTCAGTAAGAGCCCTTCTATCCGTCTTGGTCGAAGTGTTTGGGGAGTTGTCCGGAATACGCTCGGGGTAACCAGTTTTCCTTTCGCTTTCCTTCCGCGATGTCCTCGACGCTCGGTAACCGGGCACGGTCGAGGCGCTCTTCGTGGATTTTGTGCTCGACCGGAATCTTCTCTCGTGGCTTCGCGAGTTGCTCATCGGTCGGGTATCCTAGCGGTGTAGCCAGGACGGCCCGACAGAAGTCCGGGAGGTTGAGAATCTCCTTGAGACGGAACTGGGTCGGACGACGCGTCGTGTTCCATACCGTTCCGAGTCCCGCGGCCGCTGCGGCGAGCTGTAGGCTCATCATGGCTGTCGCGATCGAATGTTGGAACATCTTTTCCCGGGAGCCGTCTAGCAAGGAGGGCCACCAGTGCTGGTATCTCGTATCACCGACGATGATGATGGCGACTGGCGCGTTGACGAAGCCGCTGTATCCGAGTGCGGGGAACTCCGGATCAGCCGCCTTCCCTTTGTACTCCGCCTCCTTTCGAAATGCATCGCTGAGACGCTTTCGCTGATCATGCTCGCGGACGACGACGAACTCCCACGGCTGGGAGTTGGCGGCTGAAGGTGCCCGGTTCGCTGCATAGAGAACGTCTCGGACGACGTCATCGGGAACCGGCTTGTCGCGATAACCCCGGACACTCTTTCGCGACTCAGCGAGTGCGATAAACGACTCTAACGAACAGGCTTTCGACGCTGGCCACGGGTCTCCATCTGAACCGACCTCTTCCTTGTCAGTTTGTCCCAAGGGTAACGATACCTCGACCCATGGGAGCCAATACTTTGCGCTTTTATGGCGTGGCTGTCGGTGAGGTAGGATACCGTTTCGAGAACGGTTCGAGCGCTCCTTCCCCTGTTTTTGGAAGTTTTACGACGGGCTGAAACGCTCGCAGATACGGTATGAGTTTATCTCAAGAGACCCCGCGAGTTGGTTCGAGAGCCACTGTCGCACCAGCCACGCGTGCCTGTCGCAGGGATTCACGTCGACGTGCCCGGCGACGTTCTCAGCCTCGCCGAAGACGACGTATTCGCGGTCGACGTCCTCCGCGCCCTGCGGTTCGTACACTGAAAGCCGTCAATCTAGTCGGTCAGCGACTCCTGTTGGCGGGACAGCAGGTGTCGACACGTGAATTTGTCCACGACTCTCGCCGGGAACACATATCAATCGCCGTTGCCACGATCGGCGAGCGCTTCCATATGACATCCCGTATGGCTATCGCGAAAGGGATACCGCTGAAAACGGGGGACAAGCGTTCGCTTTGGTGCGGAACCAGCGTATTAAAAATCCGTCTCGCTCGGTGCCTCGTGCGAGTCACAGACGAAACTGATCGACGCTATCCCGGACGGAGCAACCCGCTCCCATTGCTTTATGATATCCGGGTTCGGTTACCAACCATGGCCCCGGAGAGCCTGCAAGACGTCGTTGAATCGACGGACGACCTCGTCGAGAAGTTTAGAGAAACCGACATTTCACAGGGGGACGTTCACTGGACGGTCTACGAGGACGAACGGACGCACTGGATCGAGGAGCAACGTGCTTCCCACGAAACGTGCATCCTCATGGATCAGTCCTATCACATCGCGACCCACTACTTCGAGGGACCCGACGCGGTCGCGCTGAACGCGGACCTCGGCGTCAGTAACTTCGACGAGTTCCCCAAACGGGAGGCCCCACAGGCGAAACAACACCCCATCTGCAACCCGAAGGGATACATCATCGGTGACCCCATCCTGTTTCTCCTTGGGGACGAGAAAGTTTCCGTGACGGGCAACCGCGGGCTCGCTCAAAAGTGGCTCCAGTACAACGCAGAGACCGGCGACTACGACGCGTCCGTCACGGACGTGTACACGCCGTACGGCGAACGGCCACCTGTAGAGTTCAGGTTCGAAATCCAGGGACCCAACGCCCGGGCAGTCATGGGGGACGTCCTCGATGGATCGGTCCCGGAGATCTCGTTCTTCGAGATGGACGTGGTCTCGATACACGGGCACGACGTCTACATGCTGGGCCACGGGATGGCGAGCTCCCGGGGATACGAGATCTTCGGCCCGTTCGAACTCCACGACGAGATCAAAGAACGGATCCTGGAGGTCGGCGCGGACTACGGCATCCGGGAGCTGGGGGCGAAAGCGTACAAGACCGGCACTCTCACGACCGGCTGGCTTCCGCTCGGCCTCCCGGCGATCTACGAGCACGACGAGATGGAGGGGTACAGACGGTGGCTGGACGCCGACAGCGTGGAGGCCAACTGGTCGCTCGGCGGGAGCTTCGACTCGGCCAACATCGAGGACTACTATCTCAACGCCGTCGAGCTGGGGTACGAGAAGTTCATCAACTTCGACCGCGAGTTCGTTGGCCGTGACGCGTTACGGGCGCGGGCAGCCGATCCCGACCGGACGAAGGTGACGTTCGTCTGGGACGAAGCGGACGTCGTCGACATCTTCGCCTCCCTCTTCCGGGACGGCGAGACCTACAAGATCTTCGAGTTCCCCGACATCGCCCAGAAGTGGGACATGGGACACTTCGACGAGGTACGACTCGGGGGCGAACTCGTCGGCGTGTCGCTGTTCGCCGGCTACGATTACAATCAGCGGGAGATGCTCTCGCTGGGCGTCGTCGACGTCGAACACAGCGACCCGGGCACGGAGGCGACCCTCGTCTGGGGCGAGGAACACTCGGAGAAGGCGCGCGTCGAGCGCCACGTCGAGAAGGACATCGGGGTGACGATCGCACCCGCACCTTACGCGAGCGAACGGGAGGATATGTAAAGTCGGCTCTCTCGTTTACTCACGGCGATGGGTGCTCGAGCGGCGCCGGCCACGTGGACCCTCGTTTGGGAGCCCTGCCCCCTCGAGCTCTGCGGGGAACCAGTCGTCGGAAACGCCGGATCTACTGACGCGTAACGCGATCTTGACAGCCATCTGGGGGTTTCCGGTATCTTAAGGGGAACGGTGAGCGATGAAAACGGCAACGGAACTCGAACCATGACATCACCGACCTCACCCACAGCCGCGGAGGCGCTCCTCCGATCGTTGAAACGCCAGGGCGTAGACTACCTCTTCTCGAATCTCGGTTCGGACCACCCCCCGTTTCTGGAAGCCCTCGCACGGGCGAGAGAGCGGGGGGACCTGGAGGCGTTCCCCGAGGTCGTCCTGTGCCCGCACGAGTTCGCCGCCGTGAGCGCGGCCCACGGGTACACCGTGGCCACCGGCAAGCCACAGGGCGTGCTGGTCCACGTCGACGTCGGGACCCTGAACGCTGGGGCGGCGATGCACAACGCTCACCGGGCGAACGTCCCGATGGTCGTCCTCGCGGGGCTGGCCCCGCTCACCGAGCGCGGGTACCCGGGATCGCGGGACTCGTCCGTCCACTACCTGCAGGACGTCCCCGACCAGATCGAGATCGTCGAACAGTACTGCCGGTGGACGACCGAGTATCGAATCCCGGCCGATCCGGACGCCACCGTGAGACGAGGGCTCGAACGCGCGACGGGCACCCCGGAAGGGCCGGTGTACATCGCGGCCGCCCGGGAGGCGCTGGAGGCCACCGACTACGCGACCGCCGGGCGGGACCGAGCGGGCGAAAGTGAAACCACGCCGCCCGCAGCGGGCGATCGGACGCTCGAACGACTGTCGACGGAACTCGAACGAGCGGACCGGCCGGTCCTCATCACCACCCACCTCGGCAAGCGCCCCGAGAGCGTCCCGGCGGTCGTCAAGTTCGCCGAGGCCACCGGGACGGGCGTGATCGAACAACGGCCGACGTCGCTGTGTTTCCCGCGGGACCACGACCTCCACCTCGGATACGACCCGACCGCCGTGTTCGACGAGGCGGATCTGCTCGTCGTGGCGCGGAGCGACTTCCCCTGGATCCCGTCGAAGGGGACGCCGTCCGACGACACGCGCGTCGTCCACATCGACCCCGATCCGACGAAACCCGACTTTCCGCTTCGGGACTTCCGCGCCGACCTGACCGTGACCGCGAGCCCGGAGGAGGTGCTCCCGACTCTCGCCGAGCGGGTGGCGCCGGACGTCGGGAGCGACGCACACGCGCACTGGACGGACGTGTCAGCGCGCCGCCGCCGCGAGAACGAGCGGCGACTGGCCGAGGACAGGGACGAGGGACGCCTTACGCCCGCCGTGCTCTCCGACGCGTTGAACGCTGTCGTAGACGAATCGACCATCGTCGTCGACGACGCGGTGACCAGCAAGAGCTCCGTCCTCAACTACCTTGATCTCACGGAACCCGGGAGCTACCACATGAAGGGCGGCTCCGCCCTGGGATGGGCACCCGGCGCGGCGGTCGGCGTGAAGATGGCCCACCCGGAAAAGCGCGTGATCGACGTGACCGGCGACGGGGCGTACGTGTTCTCGAACCCGACAGCGTCGGCCTGGCTGGCCGCGAATCGAGGCACGCCGACGCTGACGGTCGTGTACAACAACGCCGGCTGGAACGCGGTCAAGAACGCGACGCTCAGTCAGCACCCCGAGGGCCACGCGGCCGGTGATCGCGTCCCCGAAAGTCAGTTCGACCCCGAGATGGACCTCTCGATCCCGGCCAGGTCCGTCGACGCACACACCGAACGGGTGACCGATCCGAACGAGTTGGAACGCGCCCTGTCGGACGCCCTCGACGCGCTCTCTGAGGGGACCCCCGCCCTCCTGGACGTCAGAATCGAGTCCGTCTGAGCGCCCCACGCCGGCAACCGTTCGGCTCCCCGGCCTGTCCACTCCTGTGCGTGCGAGTCCACCGGCAGTCGGTTCGGTGCTGCGTCGAATGCCGGATCGCGCCGAGACGTATGGCCTCCGAAATGCGTAGTTATATCTCCCGGCGAATAGCTATCAAGTCGCATGGGCGAAAAGCCGAACGTGCTGCTGCTGGCGACAGGCGGGACGATCGCGAATCCGGTCGACGCCGAGGGCTACCTCTCCGGACGGGAACTGCTCGACGACGTCCCGGAGGTCGAGGAGATCGCGGACGTCGACGTGATCGACGTGGCGCGAACGGGATCGAGCGGGATCACGTTCGAGAACTGGTGGGACCTGCACGGCGCGATACAGGATGCAGTGGCCGACGATCCTCCGGACGGCGTGGTCGTTACCCACGGATCGAACACCGTCGAGGAGACGGCCTACTTCCTCCACCTCACCCTGGACACGACGACGCCGGTCGTCCTCACCGCGTCACAGCGCAAACACGGCCTCGTCGGCAACGACGGGGACCGCAACCTCGTCGACGCCGTCAGAGTGGCGGGGAGTCCGGCGGCCCGTGGTCGCGGCGCCATGGTCGTGCTCAACGAGGAGATACACTCTGCACGCGAGGTGACGAAGATGGTGAGCGGTCGGCCGGACGCCTGGAGCTCGGGCAACCTCGGGGTCCTCGGGGCGCTCGACAACGACGGCGAGATGGCGTTCTTCCGGACCGCCGAGTCGCGACACGCCCCCGACACGGAGTTCGACATCGACGACCTGGAGCCGGATGCGCTCCCCCGCGTGGAGATCGTGTACAGCGCCGTCCAGGCGGACGGAGCGATGATCGACGCCGCCGTAGAGAACGGTGCCGAGGGGATCGTCCTCTGTGCGCTCCCGACCGGAACCGCCGTGCAGACGGGGCAGGCGGCGGCCGCCAGGCGGGCGCACGAAGGGGGGACGCCGGTCGTGGTGACCCATCGAGGGTTCGACGGCTGGCCGTACAGGAGCGAGGAGTTCATCTGGGGCAACACGCTCACCCCCCAGAAGGCCCGGATCCTCCTCGCGCTCGCGCTCACGGAGACGCACGATTACGACCGCATCGCCCGGATGTTCGAGGCGTACTAGCCGCCGTCCGCGGTCGCGTCGGCGCCTGAGGCCCCTGACGACTGCGTTCGACCCGTACGAAGCGGCAGGCGCCGTGGCGGGGAACCGTACCATAGCGGAATCGGGACGAACCACAGACGGTCGCAATACCCATGTCGCACACAGGCTACGTTCAGTTGTTCAGGGGGTACCCCGGCCGGATGCTCGTCCTCCTGACGCTGGCGTCGGTCGCGGTGCGGATCGGGCAGAGCGTCTTGCCGCCGCTCCTCCCCACGATCATCGAGGACCTCTCGATCACCCCCGCCGAGGCTGGAGTCGCGCTGTCGCTCATGTCTGTCACGTACGGACTCGTCCAGTTTCCGAGCGGCCGACTGTCGGATCAGCTCTCGCGGAAGACGGTACTCGTCGCGAGCTTGTGTCTCGCGTTCGTCGGCGCGATCGTCCTGTCTACTTCCGTCACGTACGCCACGTTCGTCGTCGGCGTCGTCGTGGTGGGCGCCGGTCGGGGACTGTTTCCCACGCCAGCACGGGCCCGCCTCTCGGAACTGTTCACCGAGCGGCGCGGGCAGGCGTTCGGCGTCCACCTGGTCTCGAGCGACCTCGGTGGCGTGGGGGCCGCCGGGCTGGCGATCGTCGTCCTGGGGATCGCCACGTGGCGTGCAGCCTTCGTGCCGATCGCGGTTTCGATCCTTCCGTTCGCAGTCCTGCTGTATCTCTGGGATCGGGGTCCATTCACCCTCGGGTGGGTGAGCTTCGACTTCCGACGGACCGGAAGTCGGATCCTCTTCGAACCGCATCTCCGTCGACTCCTGCTCGCGTACTCGCTGTTCATGTTCACGGTCAGGGGAGTCGTCGGATTCCTCCCGGCCCTGTTGCAGGCCGATCAGGGAGTGTCGCCCGCGGTCGCGAGCGGCGTCTACGCGCTGTTGTACGTGTGCGGCATGGTCATCAAGCCGATCGCGGGGTATGCGAGCGATCGGTTTCCGCGCCGGGTCATCGGGGGCTGGACGCTTCTCGTGAGCGCGGTCGGCATGAGCGTCGTCCTCTTCGGGGGGTCGCTCCTGGCCCTGGGGATCGGCGTCGTCGCCTACGCCGTCGGCCACAAATCGTACGCCCCGGTGATTCAGGCCCACCTGATGGACCAGTTCGCAGACGAGAGCATGGGGAGCGACCTGGGCGGGTTCAGAACGGTGTACATGGTCGCCGGGAGCCTCGGTCCGGTCTACGTCGGCGTCGTCGCGAACAGCGCCAGTTACACCGTCGCGTTCGCCGGGTTCGTCGCGTGCTTGCTGCTCACCGGCGTGATCACACTCGGGTCGACGATGGTGGACGCGTAGTGGGACGACCGACGACGCACGGCGCGTGGTCGACGGTGCTCAGGGGGAGAGCCGATCGACGAAGAAGTCCCACGCGCGGTCGACCGTCCGCGGTTTGAGGAGCGTGTCCTCGACCGTCGACCGAATCGCGTCCTCGGGTTCGGTGAAGTAGTTCGGCTCCCCGAGGGCGAGCGCCGCCTGCTGGTGGCGCGCGGTGCTGATGAGGAACGTCGAAAGGAGGACGGCCTCTCTGACGGACGCCCCGACGACGTTCGCCCCGTGTTGCTTGAGCAACTGCGCCCGACGCCCGCCGAGGACCTCGGCCATCCGATTGCCCTCGTCTTCCGTCACGATCATGCGTCCCCGGTGGTCGTCGTACTCCTCGAACGTCGGGACGCCCTCGTGAAACGGCGTCCCCTGGTGGGTGACGGGCTTGATCTCGACGTCGGTCACGGTGAAGGGGATCACCGCGTCCGGGTGGCCGTGGACGACCGCCTCGACGTCCGGTCGGTGTCGATAGATCGCGCGGTGGATGACGTTCTCGCTGTAGATCTCCTCGACGCCGTCGGTCACGATCTCTCCGTCGAGCGTCATCCGTATCAGGTCGTCTTCGGTGACCAGGGCCGGGCTCTGGTACCCGGAGATGATCATCCGCTCGGGATCGTTGGGGTCCCGCACGGAGACGTGGCCGTAGGCGGCGACGAACCCTTCGTTCACCAAGATCTGATTCGCCGTGACGAGGTCCTCTTCGACGCGCTTGGAACTCACAATACGAGATAGATTCGAAACATACTAATAAATCTACCGTCCAATTTTCCCCGACCCCCGAGGTGTGTCACCGCTGGCTGGTACGTAGCGGCGTGGCCCGACCAACGGTCGAACAGTGGACCACTCGTGTCCGGGCGTCCTTCAGCGAGCCCTCCGGCGTGGGACTCTCGTCTGCCGTCGGTCGTATCCGACCCCCTCGTCGTCGCAAACATTATCAGGTACTACCGTGATGTTCAGCCCTGGTAGTAACATGACCGACGAGGATTTCGAGCTTGCGTTTCGAGAGGGAACGGATCCAGCCGAGGGAGAGTACCCGGGGCACAGACCGGGAACGCGAGTGGACGAGCGAAACGACATCGTCTGCGAGTACGACGTGGGGGTCACCATGCGGGACGGGACGACGATCTACGTCGACTGTTTCCGGCCGGCGGAGGCGGGCGAACATCCGCCGCTCGTCGTCTGGGGTCCGTACGGCAAGCACTATCCGAGCTTCAAGAAGTACGAGAACCGACCGGGCTCGGGGATCCCGGACGCCGACCTGTCGGAGTACACGATCTACGAGGGGCCCGACCCCCTCTACTGGTGTCAGAACGGGTACGCGATCATCCACGCGGATCCGCGCGGCGCCTGGGGGTCGGAGGGCGACCTGACGTTCATGACCGAGCAGGAGGCCCAGGACATCTACGACCTGATCGAGTGGGCGGGCGAGCGAGACTGGAGTAACGGGAAGGTGGGAATGAGTGGGGTCTCCTACCTGGCCTGGAGCCAGTGGCAGGTCGCGGCGCTCGACCCCCCGCACCTGGAGGCGATCAACCCGTGGGAGGGGGTGACCGACTTCTACCGGGAACTGGCCTTCCACGGCGGCATCCCGTTCGACATGTGGCCGAACATCCTCGAGGAGTCCTGGTGTTACGCCCCGAACCGCGTCGAGGACATCACGCGCATGCGAGAGGAACATCCGCTCTTCGACGAGTACTGGGCGGAGAAGAACCCCGACCTCTCCGAGATCACCGTCCCGGCGTTCGTCTCGGCGAGCTGGTCCGACCACAGTTGCCACACGCGGGGGACGCTTGAGGGGTTCAAGCAGATTTCCTCGGAGCACAAGTGGCTCCGGGTGCACGGACGGAAGAAGTGGCAGGACTTCTACCAGGAGGAGGAGCGCCAGCGCCAGTTCTTCGACAGGTTCCTGAAGGGGATCGACAGCGAGATCCGGTTCTGGCCCACGGTCGAGATCGAGGTCAGGGACCGCTACTACAAGGGGGAGTTCAGGGGCGAATCGGAGTGGCCCCTGGAGCGGACGGAGTACACGAAACTGTTCCTCGACGGCGCGGACGAATCGATGGGCGAGACGCCGCCCGAGTCGGAGGCGCAGGTGCGGTACTCCGTCGACGAAACGGACGGCCACGTCGAGAACGCGCAGTTCGAACACACGTTCGACGAGCGAACCGAGCTGACCGGTCACATGAAGCTGAAGCTGTGGGTCGAGGCCGAGGGGAGCGACGACATGGACCTCTTCGTCGCGGTGGACAAGTTCGACCGAACCGGGGACCGGGTCTCGCTTCCGTTCCACTCGATCCTCGACGACGGCCCCGTCGCGCTCGGCTGGCTCCGCGTCTCCCAGCGAGAACTCGACGAGGACCGTTCGACGCCGCAACAGCCCGTGCTGAAACACACGCGAAGCCAGAAACTCGACGGCGACGAGATCGTCCCCGCTCACGTCGAGATCTGGCCGTCGAGCACCCTGTTCAAGGCAGGGGAGACGATACGCGTCACCGTCCAGGGGAGCGACATCTACAGGCGGAAAAACCGGAACCACAGCGACACCGTCAACGAGGGGGCCCACCTGATCCACACGGGCGGCGAGTACGACTCCCACCTCCTCGCCCCCGTGGTTCCGCCGCAGGAGTGAGCGCCCCACCGACAGTCGAAGCGGAGTCGTCGCGCCCCTTTGGCTACGTCCCGCCCGGCCCGCACCGTGTCGGTCGTCTCCAGCAGGCGTCGCTGTCGGCGACTACGACAGTTCGTAGTGGTCTTTCTCCTCGCCCCAGTCGCGGGTGACCGCGTACTCCTCGAGCAACGTCTCCCAGTTGTCGGGCGTTTCGATCTTCTTCGTGACCGGCCCGCCGATACTCGGCCCCATGATCGCATTCGTTCGAGCGCTCCCGCCCGCCGTCAGCACGTTGATCCTGTCGGGGTCCTGGAACTGTGGGACGAGGATGTCGTACTCGTCGCGCTCGACGTCGGCCGAGATGATCCCCTCGTGGTACTTGTAGTCCGGCAGTACGGCGTTCTCGTAGATGTACTCTCTCACGTCCTCCTTGCTCAGTCCCGCGTCGTGGAGCTCCTCGGCGTTGTAGGGTGGGAGGAAGTAGAACACCTCCTTTCGCACCGACTGCCCCTCGTACCCGACCATCGACGGCGGGGTGTTCTTCACCAGCCCGCGGATGATCCCCTTCACGTCCATCTCAAACGGGTTGGCGTACGCGTAGGAGTTGGGGGCGCCGAACGTGATCGTACTCTCCGCTTCGTCGAACCCGGCCGACACGTGGTACGGTTCCCAGGGGCTCTGCTCCTCGTTCTCGCCCGCCACGAGGCTGAACTTGAACGGGCTGCCCAGCACGCCCATGTCCTTCTCCCCCGGAAGCAACTGCGCGGCGTTCTTGTAGGCCAGCCCGAGCGCCCGGCCGATCGTCCCGTTGCCCCGGTACCCGGGGCCGAACGCGTTCGTCGCGCTCTGGACGTCCAGCGCCTCTCGGATCGGCCCGTTGACGATCCAGAGATACGCCCACGAGCCCGTGCTCACGGACGACTGGATGGTGTTGGCCTCGGAGTCGGCGAGCGCCTCGGCGCCGGCGACCAGGACGGGCATGTGGATGGGGCGGCAGCCGGCCATCACCGCGTTGGTGGCGAGCTTCTCGACGGTCAGGCTCCCCTCGCGATTCCCCAGCGTTCCGATCTCGTGATCCCGGGGCAGGTCCGTCCCGCGGAGCATCTCCTCGACCCGCTCCTCGGTCGGCGGCACGATCGGCAACCCGTCCGTGGCTCCCTGGCTGTACAACGTGTCGTTGATCTCGTCGAAATCCTCGGCTCCCTCTGAGGCCATGTCTCGGCCGTACAGATCCCGCCGGAGCTAATAAACGTGTGCGTCGTGCACCCGTCCAGCGCGCCGGTCGATGCAGCTAGCCGTCGGAAGACGCGACGAGCCGGGCTACCGCGTTCGCAGACGGTGGAGTACCCTCGGGAGCCGCGGCCGGCACTAGCGGGACGGGTTTGCGCTCGCCAAACGGATTCTCTCCGGAGGTTACGGTTCGGGTGCCCCCGCCGTCCCTCTCTCGCCCGCCGTCGGCAACCCCGCGTCCTTCCACGTCGCCAGGCCACCTTCGTAGTCCTTGACGTTCTCGAACCCCATCGACTCGAGCCGGGCGGCCACCCGGGGACTCGCGAAACACGTCTCCATCCCGCAGTACAGGATGATCTCGTCGTCGGTGTCGAATCTGTTCGGGAACTCCTCTCCCACTGCGTGCTGGGGAACGTTGATCGAGCCGGGGATGCGTTCCTGGTCGTACTTCGACTCCGAGTAGACGAGGACCACCGCGGCGGTGTCGTTCTCCAGCGCGTCCTGGACGTATTCGGTGGATACTACTTCGACCATGCTAGTGTGTGTCTCTCGATGGGGGAAAAGATTCCGGCGGCGGGGGATCCCCACCCGAGTCCGACACGCCGGTCGTCCGAGCCGCTCAGTCCCCCGTTGCGACCCCCCGGCCCCGTCGATACCGCTCGGCGTGCCGTGACCCCCAGACGCCCCCGTCAGAACTGAGTCCCCGGTCGTGCATCGATTCGAGCGATGTCTCACTGGGATGTCGAACTGAGCTTTTTGGAGTTTCCTCGGGAGGTGTCACGGCTCGGCCTCCGACGCCAGCGCGAACACGGTCCCCGCCCCGTTGCCGACGTAGACCGTTCCATCGACGACTGCCGGTTCGGAGTAGACGTAGTTCTCGACGTCCAGCGTCCACCGTTCCTCGCCGGTCTCGGCGCCGAGCGCGTAGATCGTCTCGGCGTAATCGCCGACGTAGACGACGCCGTCGGCGAGGAGACGACGATGCTCCCCGTGTCGTACTTCCACCGCACGTCGCCGCCGTCGGCGTCTACCGCGTAGACCGTCCCGTCCCAGCTCCCGGCGAACACGACGCCGTCGGCCACCGCGGGAGACGACTGAACCCGATCGCCGGTTTCGACCGCCCACCGCCGCGTACCGGTCTCGGCGTCGACGGCGTACAGTCGATTGTCGAAGGAGCCGACGTAGACGCACCCATCCGCGACGGCCGGCGAGGACCGCACGACGTCGTCCGTGGCGTAGGACCACACCTCGGATCCCGACGCGGCGTCGAGCGCGTGGAGCGCGCCGTCGTAGCCGCCGAAGTAGACGGATCCGTCGACGACCGCCGGCGACGAGAAGACGGGCTCGCCGACGTCGAACGACCACTCCAGATCGCCCGTTGTCGCGTCGAGCGCGTAGAAAGTGTGGTCGAAACAGCCCGCGTAGACCGTCCCGTCGACGACCGTCGGACACGAAACGACCTGATCGCCCGTGTCGAACGACCAGACCTCCTTGCCCGAGTCAGCGTCGATCGCGTACAGCGTGTCGTCGTGGCACCCGATATAGACGACCCCGTCGGCGACGGCCGGCGTCGAATGGACGACGTCGTCGGTATCGAACGACCAGATCTCCTCGCCCGTCCCGGCGTCGAGGGCGTGCACGGCGAAGTCGTATCCGCCGATGTAGAGAACGCCGTCTACGACGGCGGGCGACGAGGCCACACCCTGAGGGATATCCCGCCTCCACGCGATCGCTGCTGCGCCCGTCGGACCCGCGGAGTGTCTGTTGTGCCCGGTGTTTGCCGCGTCCAGGCGGAACGCTGACCAGTTGTGCTCGCTGTTCGCCATCGACTCGTTCCGAGTGGATGAATCTGAGCTCATTTTTCCTGCTCCCGTCACGGTTGGTAGTACGTCGACCACGGTAAAGAGGCCGTCCATCAGTTCGACCCGGCGTCGAGACTCCGTGTGAACGACCGACGAGGCGGCCACGGTTCCCCGGACTGGTGGTCAGAAGAGGCGCGCCGACACCCCGGTGGAACACCGGTCACCACGTCCGCGCGGTACCCCCCCTCGGAGCTGCGTCTCGGAACGGGTTTCGTCTGTGTTTGGTGATAACAAACTCCTTTGTGACTCCGTACCACGGTAGCCCTTCTCCCACATCGGTTCGAGCAGACCCACAGCAACCGCAACCCATCCCGCGACTCGGGCGTTCGATGGCGGATTGCCGAGCGACAGTTCGGACTTTACAGCGGTAGTGTTGTAACCCGTCCAATCAGGAAACCGATATCATACGTGGAAGGTGGCTCGCGTTGTTACGAGGCCGCTGTTCGACGGTCCCTGATGGATCGGGCTGAGCTTTACAACGATAGTACTGTAATAGAACCCGGGTCAGCGGTCGACGTGACCTCGCGTCACCGGTTCCACGGTGAGTCTGGGATGGTGACGGGGAGAACGTATTCGAAAAATTATTATCGTTTGGCGTGGGCAAACAGCAGGAGGACACGAGGCAAGCGACGCATCGACGGCGCACCGAACGTTTATGACCACCGGTGTGCCTCGTGTCGGTCATGGTGGATGACACAGGGAAGGGTGCAGATGAAGTCGTCCGCGTACTCGAGACCGAGGGGATCGAGTACGTGTTCGGGCTGCCGGGGTCGCAGATCCTGGACGTGGTCGACGGTGTCGAGCGATCCGACGAACTGGAGTTCGTCGGCACGCGTCACGAGCAGGCCGCCGCCTTCATGGCCGAGGGGTACGCGCGAGCCACCCGCGGTCCCGGGGCGTGTCTCTCGACGGTCGGGCCGGGAGCGACGAACCTGGTCACGGGTGTCGCGAGCGCCTACAAGGGATACGTCCCGGTACTCGCGCTGACCGGGAAGCACGCCCGGTGGCAACAGGAGCGGAACACGTTCCAGGAGATCGACCAGAAGGAGCTGTTCGAGCCCATCACCCGCTACAGCCGAATGGCCGCAGAGGCCGACGATCTGCCCAAGCTCACGCGGAAGGCGTTCCGGCTGATGATGGCCGCCCCGCGGGGGCCTGCTCACCTCAACCTGCCGAAGGACACCCAGCAGGCCTCCATCGAGCGGTCGGATCTCCCGCGGCGCGCATACCACCCGGAGGGACCTGTAGTGCCGTCGGACGCCGTCGTGACCCGTGTCGTCGACGAGCTTCGCGCGGCCGATCGACCGGTGCTCTTCGCCGGATACGACGTGGTCTGGGAGGGTGCAGAGGCCGAGCTCCGGGCCCTCGCGGAAGCGATCGGCGCCCCGGTCGTCACGAGCGGGTTCCACCTCGACGCTTTCCCGACCACCCACGACCTGGGCATGGGCGCAATCGGTCCCGGCTTCTGGGGGTCTGCCAACGACGTCGTCGCCGAAGCGGATCTGGTGATCGCCGTCGGGGCGCACTTCGACTTCATCTCGACCCACTTCAACGACGACGTCATCGGGGAGTCGGCGACGAAGGTCCAGATCCACTCGGACCCCGACGCGCTCGGCGCGGTGTACCCGCTGGCGGTCGGCGCGATCTGTGACGTCCAGCCGTTTCTCGAACGGACGAGGGACGTCGCCACCGGCGTCGAGACGGACTGGTCCCGGGAGGACCTCCGGGCGCGAACGGAGTCCTGGGACGCCGAGCGCGCGACCGACGTCGACCCGGACGCGACGCCGCTGCACCCGGCCACGGTGGTTCGCGCCGCGCGCGAGGTCGCCCCCCCGGAGACGCGTTTCGTCGTCGACGGCGGCAACTTCCAGAAACACGCCATCCGCCAACTGGACACGTACGAACCGAACACGTACCTCAGTAACGCCAACTTCGGGACCGTTGGATCGGCGTTCCCGCTGGCCCTCGGGGCCGCGTGTGGGGTGGACGACCCGGTCGTCTGTCTGACCGGCGACGGCGGGATGGGGCTGAACGTCCAGGAACTCGAGACCGCGGCCCGCGAAAACCTCCCCGTCACGGTGGTCGTGTTCAACGACTACGGCATGGGGAACGTCAGGTCCTACCAGAAGTACGTGTTCGACGAACGGTACGCGGGGGTGGACTTCCCCGAGCAGGACTTCGTCACAATCGCGGACGGGTTCGGCGTGGCGGCCCGGAGTGTCACCGATGGCGACGAACTCGCCGATGCGATCGGCGAGGGGATCGAACACGGCGGGCCGTTCGTCGTCGACGTGGAGATCGACGCTGGCGCGCTGGAGAAACCGGTGTTCATGCAAGACTAACACGGACGGCGCGCCCGCCGGCGGACACCGTACGCACATCGCTCTCGGCTTCACTCGTCGACGCACCGCGTTCAGCGTTCGAGGTACACGGTCCCCCCGTCGACATTCACGTCGAACGTCCGTAGCGAGGCGTCGCCGACGCCGTAGTGTTCCCCAGTCACCAGGTCGTAGGTCCAGCCGTGCCACGGACAGTCGATCACCGGTCGCTTTCCACGACGGTCGAATGCTCCCTCGTCGGGACTCTCCGACTCGTCGACCGGCTCGTACCGCACCCGTCCCCGGCCCACGGGCCCGCCCTGATGTGCGCACTCGCTCTCGACGGCGTAGTAGTCCCCGTCGGCGTTGAGCACCACGACGGTCACGTCGTCGACCGCTACGAGCAGTCGATCGCCGGGGCGCAGCTCGTCGGTCGCACAGACCGCCACGCGTCCGTCGCCGCCCGACCCGTCCGTCATCGACCGGGCGCCCCCGTCGCCGTTCCGCCCGAAACGCGGTTCATGCCTGCAACACGGTCGGGCGGCACACCAAGGTGTCGGCCCACGTCTCGATCCAGCGCAGCCAGCGGAGCGCAACGCTGCCGGCGAGAGCAAGAGTTATTCGTCCATGGCCGAGTGTAGGCGTGACATGGAATCCCGTGCCGCAGTACTGGACGCGCCGGTCGACAGTGTCGAGACGGCTCCCGCCCGGCTCGAGACGATCGAGGTGGCGGAGCCGACAGGCGAGGAGGTCCTCGTCGAGATACGATCCGCCAGCCTCTGTCACACCGACGTCGGGAGCGCGCTCGGCCACATCCCGGAGCAGTTCCCCTACGTGATGGGACACGAGGGGGCGGGCGTCGTCAGGGCCGTCGGGGCGGACGTCACGTCGGTTGACGTCGGGGACCACGTGGTGTTAGGGCGCATCGCGTGCGGATCCTGCCGCTACTGCCGGGAGGGGCACTCGAATCTCTGTCGCGTCCGCTACGAAAGTGGCGGTGGAACGCTCAGAACCGGGGCGATCCGGTTCGAGCGAGACGGCGAACCGATCCACCACTACCACGGCGTCTCCTCGTTCACCCAGTACACCAGCGTCACCGAGGAGGTGGCGATTCCGATCACCGACGAGATCCCACTCGAAACCGCCTCGCTGCTCGGGTGTGGCGTCTTCACCGGCGCAGGCGCCGTGATGAACACGGCAGACGTCGAACCGGGATCGTCAGTCGTGGTGTTCGGACTGGGCGGAGTGGGGCTGAGCGGCGTCCAGGCGGCCGATCTGCGGGGCGCGACGACGATCGTCGGGGTCGATCTCGACCCCGCGAAGTTCGACCTCGCCCGCGAGCTGGGGGCGACGGCGGTCGTCGATCCGACCGAGGTCGACCCGGCCGACGCGGTACGGGACCTCACCGACGGCGGGGCCGACTATGTCTTCGACATGGTCGGCGATCCGGGGATTATCGAACACGCCGTCGAGATGCTGCGCCCGAGAGGGACCCACGTCGTCGTCGGATCGATCCCGGGCGCCGGGAGCGTCGAGCAGGAGTGGGGGAAGGTGATGCGATCAGAGCTACGGATCCTCGGCTCGTTCAACGGCTCGTACAACCTCGGCGTCGCGATTCCGATGCTGGCGGAGCTCGTTGCGAGCGAGAAGTTCACCCTCACCGAGATGATCTCCGCGACGCGGCCCCTGGACGAGGTGAACGACGCCCTCCGCGAGCAACAGACCGGGTCGCCCGTCCGGCAGGTGCTACTTCCGGGCGACGCGTAACGGTCGGCGGCGCAGTCCGCTCTACGGTCGCGCGTGCGTCGGTGATCTGGAACGGGGATCCTCGCCCGCCCTCACCAGACGGACGCCGACTACCTGCGAGCCTGTTCTTCCATCTCGCGTTCGATCCAGTCGGCGGGATCCCGGGCGTACTCCTCCTGGTAGTCGCCGTCCTCGTTGATTCCGGGAACCGCGGGGATCCAGTCCTCGGTGAGCAGTTCGTCCGGGTCGCCGTACTTCGACGCGACTTCCCGGACGTCCGGGTGATCCAGCGTCGTGAGGTGCCCGTCGTCGATGAGGGTCGCCGTCTCGCCGTCCGCCGTCGTCGCCTCGTAGGTCGCGAAGTTGAGGTGGACGTGGACGTGGCCCCAGGGGATGTCCCCCAGTTTCGCGGCGTAGGGTTCGATCGGGTACTGGATGCCGAACCCGCAGTGGATGATCCCCGACCGGCGGCGTTCGATCTCCGGGTACTGGACCCGCGAGATGTTCTCGGTGGGCGGTCGCGCCACTTTGGGATGCGTGCCGATGGCGAGTTCCCAGAGCCAGAACAGCCCGGGCCCCGGGAGCCCGGGATACTGAATCCCCTCGGACTCGTCCAGCGTCTCGCGCCAGATCTGTCCGTAGGCGCCGCCGCCGCGGACGTCGACGACCTTGGCGTCCTTCATCGACCTCGATACGGGGGAACGCGCCCGCGTGGTTGACGGTCCCGGCGATGACGCCGGTGGTGTCAGCGTCCGGGGTGAGATACGTCGGGTGGCCGAAAATGTGCCCCGGCGCGTCGCGGTTGAAGTACACCTCCCCGTCGTCGTAGTTGGTGAACGTGACGTCCGTCCCCTCGGGGTCGGTCAGGCGGACCTCCTGGGCGTCGTACACGACCTCCGCAGTTTTCTCGTTGATCGCCTCCCAGATCTCCGTGGGATAGGTGGTGGCGGGGCTCGCGAGGTCCTCCTCCAGTCGCCACGGGATGCGCTGGTACTCGGTGTCGGTTTCGAGCTTTCGATTGGGGCCACCGACGCCGTAGACGAGCATCCCGTACCGGGGGTCTTCCTCGGCGAGATCCTCCCACCACCGAATCTCTTTCATGTTCAACAGCGGGTGGCCCCACTCCTTCCCGTACCGCACTCCCGGCAGCTCGTGGTCCCACGGGTCGATCTCGTCCGCGACCGTCTCCATGGTCACGACGTCCACCGCGGCGCCCTTCTCCCGCATCGCGTCCGCGATAGCCTCCGGAACCCGGCGGTCGTAGGTGTCTTCGACGACCATCAGGATCCGGTCGAACTCACCCCCTTCCATGCCGTATCCGGCGCCGGGGCGAGCGCCCAGTTCCATGTCCGTGTGTTCGCCGGCGTCGTAGGACATCTTCTCCTTCTCGACGAGTTCCCGGGCGTACGCCAGGAGGTCGTCGTACCCGCCGATCTCGACGTCGGGATACCGGGGGTCCGGTCCCGTCCGTTCCGGGGTGAACGCGCCGCCGTCGCTCACGTGGCGCCCCTCGTCGTACACGACGTTCCCGGATTCGTCGTGGGTGTGCGGGGCCATCCCGTGACTGTGGTGGTGCGAGTGATCCTGATGCCCCGCGTGCTCGTGATCGACGAGTTCGGTCTCGTGCACGTGGCTGATCCCGGTCGGGGTGAACTCGTAGCTGTAGTTCCGTTTCTCCTCCAGGCCGAACGTCTCGAAGGCGGGCAACCCCTCGATGTTGTGGAAGACGTCTCCGCACTCGTAGCACATGTAATTGGTGATTGTTCACAAGGAACATAAGGATATCCCAGCCCCTCGGTGGCGTGCTCCGGTTCTTACCTCGGTGGCGAGCCCTCGGTGCTCACGCTGTCCGCTGCCCGGCCCCTCGCTCGGGACGGCGGCCCACGGCGATCGCACACCCATCGCCCACCGATCCCCGACGTCTGGTCCGTCCCGCAGGTTTATGCACTGCTCAATTGTGATACGTTACCATGGAGTACACGACCCTGGGTGGGACCGGCCTCACCGTCAGTCGGATCTGCGTCGGGTGCATGAGCTTCGGCCGTTCGCGGGAGTGGTTCCTGGACGAGGAGGCGAGCGCAGAGATCGTCCACCGGGCGATCGATCTCGGGATCAACTTCTTCGACACGGCGAACAGCTACTCCGCCGGCGAGAGCGAACGGTTCCTGGGTTCGGCACTCGACGGGCACGACGCGGATCGCCTTGTGATCGCCACGAAGGTGGGACACGGCGTCGGCGACCCGCCGCCGAACGGGACGGGACTGTCGCGAAAGGCCATCGACCATCAGCTCGAAGGGAGCCTCCGACGATTGAACGTCGATTCGGTCGACGTCTATCAGGCGCAGTCCTGGGACTTCGAGACACCGATCGAGGAGACCCTCCGCGCCCTGACGGACGCCGTTCGGCGCGGTGACGTTCGCTATCTGGGGGCGAGTAAGGTCTGGGCCCACCAGCTCGCAGCGGCCCTCCATGCGAGCGACGATCTGGGCAGCGAACGGATCGCCTCGGTCCAGAACCTCTACAATCTGGTCTACCGCGAGGACGAGAAGGAGGTTCTGCCACTCGCCCAGCGGGAGGGGATCGGCGTGACGCCGTTCAGTCCGTTGATGCGTGGCTACCTGGCTCGATCCGACGACGAGATGGAGGCGACCGCTCGCGGCACGGCCGACAGCAGTCGACGCGGACGCTGGTCCCCCGACGCGGCCTCGACCGCGGCGGTCAAAGCCCGAGCCGAGGAACTCGCCGCCGACCACGGCGTGAGCGTCGCCCAGCTCGCTCTCGCCTGGTTGTTTCACCAGCCTGCCGTCGACGCCCCGATCCTCGGCGTGACCAGCGTCGAGCACCTCGAACAGGCCGTCGAGGCGCTCGACGTCTCCCTGTCGGAGAGCGAGCTGGCGTACCTCGAGGCCCCGTACGAACCGGTCGAGATCCCGTACTACCGCGCGATGCGAACCCCGTGACTGTCCTCGACGGGTGTCCCGGGCCGGAGCGTCACTCGAACTCTCCCGGGGGGCGTCATTCGAAGTACTCGAAGTCCTTCTCCTCGAACCAGTCCGGCCGGTCCTCGTAGTCGGTGCGCTGGTCGTCGATGCTCTCGGACTTGCCGACGACGTGCAGGATCTCGAGTTCGCTGTCGCCGATGCTCTCGAACCAGTACGGACACCCGTGCGGGACGAGGATCCCCTCGTGCGTGTCCAGCTCCCAGGAATCTTCGTCGTCGAGGCCCGCGTAGAACCTGGCCTGCCCGCCGAGCACGAACCAGAATCCGTCCGAGCCGGCGTGGCTGTGGCGATTGGTGGCTCCCTCCTCGGTGACGATCTGAATCTGTCCCCGGATGAAGCGACTGTTGCACAGTTGCGACAGCATCTTCGCGCCCGTGATCTCGCTCGGCCGTTCGTAGGCGAACGGCTCCGGGTCGTCGTGGGTGCGTTCTGACTCGGACATGGAATCAGTCGAATGTTTGGTAACAAATAGCATAAGCGTATCGGGGGAATCCATCGACGGAAACCAGCACGAGTGACCCGGAGCGAGCGAGAACGGTCGTGTCACACCCACGTCGTCCTCGATACTGTTCTGGGGGAGGTGTCAGCGATCGTCTGCGGGCGCCCCGAGGCGAGAGCCGGGGCGACGGGTCAGTGATCGTAGAAGTTGCTCGCGTCGACCCAGTTACGCTCGGTTCGATACCGTTCGGTGAGCTGCGCCCAGTTGTCGGGGAGTTCGATCCGCTCGGTCACGGGCCCGCCGATGGACGGGCCGACGATTGCGTTCACCGTTCCCGCGCCGCCGAGGGAGAGGATCTTGAGGTTCTCCGGGTCCGGCGCGAGTGAGAGCTGCCGACTCGGGACGTCCCCGCCGTCGATCCGGTCGAGATACCGGTCCTGGTACTTCCCGCGTGCGTACTTCTCCCGGGGCACGTACGAGTTTTCGCTCACGTAGCGCTGGACGTCCGCTTTCGAGAGCCCGGCGTTCCCCAGCTGTTCTGCGCTGTACGGGCAGATCAGGTGCCAGACCGTGTGTTTCCCGGCGGCCGTCATGTACGGATCCATGTGGTCAACCATCCCCTCGAGGATGTATCGCGCCTCGTTTCGATACGGCGTCCAGGTGATGAAACAGCTAGGTCCGGCGAGCGTGATCGTACTCTCGTCGGCGTCGTACCCTTCCGACACGTGGTAGGGCTCCCAGGGGCTCTGCTCCTCGTTCTCGCCCGCGACCAGGCTGAACTTGAACGGGTTCCCGAACGTGGCCATGTCCTTCTCGCCGGGGTGGATCTTGGCGGTGTTCTTGTAGGCCAGCCCGAGCGCGCGGCCGATGACGCGATTCGGTCGAAATCCCGGGCCGTAGGCGCCGGATCCGCACTGCACGTCGATGTCGTTCCGGATCGGCCCGTTGAGCGTCCACATGTACGCCCACCCCGTCGTGCTGACGGAGAACGTCATGCTGTTCGAGGCGGGGTCGGCGAGGGCTTTCGCTCCCGCGACGAGCACGGGCATGTGCGTCGGAAGACAGCCCGCCATGATGGCGTTCGTCGCGAGCTTTTCGACCGATAGCGGGCGGCTCTCGTCGCCGAGGTGCCCGAGAACGTGATCCCGAGGGAGATCCGTCCCCGTCAGCATCTCGTCCAGTCGCTCCTCGGTCGGCGGAACGATCGGCAACCCGTCCGTGGCTCCCCTGCTGTAGTAGGTGTCGTTGATCTCCTCCAGCGATTGGCCGCCGTGGACGTCGTCACTCATGGGTCGGCGTCCGATTGTCAGTCCGGGTACCGTTCGTCTCCGTCTCCGACAGCGGCCTCGTCAGTTCGTCCTCGATCGCAGCCAGCGCGTCGGGAGTCATTCGCTCGGCGATGAGTTCGTGGTCGCGGACCTCCGAGCGGACGGCGGTCTTCTCGTACCGGAGGGGCCACCCCCGCTCGATGGCGTTGGACTGCCAGTCCAGTTCGAACCCCTCGTCGATCAGGCCCACCGTCGGGACACCGACCTCCTCGACGGCGGCCATCCCCCAGGTCAGCAGTTTCGTACAGGAGCCGCAGTCGCCGATGGCGCCGATACAGGCGTCCAGTTCTTCCTCGTTCGCCCACTCGCTGACCGCCGCCAGCTTCTCCGGGTCTTCCACGTCGTGTTTCGTCTCTTTCGCGTGCCTGCTGATCGTGATATTCTCGTAACGGTCACGCAGTTTCCCTTCGAGCACCTCCAGAACCGGCTCCGCCGCCATCTTGCCGTTGTCGTACAGCCCGATGCGCTTCCCGTGCAGGCCGTCGACACGGGGCGCTAGGCCGTTGAGCTGGACGTCTGAGCCAGAGGTCGGATCCAGGAGTCCCATGGGCAGGAGATGACTGCGCCGCTCTAAAGGATTGTGGTGAGGTATCGCACACCGATCGGATGGGCGCGGCGTCGAGTGACGCGTCGTCTGGTGTGCGTCGTCGGTGGGCCTACCCAGTCGATCGTTCGGCACCTGGCGGTCGACTAGACCTTGAACTCGTTGAGCGTGTTCGGCGCGAAGAGTTCGTCGACGGCGAGTTCTTGCTCGATCAGTCCCTGTTCGTAGGAGTACCGCGTCATCGTTTCGAGCGTCTCCCGGTTGGCCTCGACGCCGTACGGCCAGTAGTCCCAGCCCATCAGCTCCCGAGTCTCCTCGAGTTCGGCCTGAAGCCACGGCAGTCCGACCCGCAGTTCGTTCATCATCCCGATGCGTTCGAGGAAGTTCTGTTTCGACCGCTCGAAGGCCTTGTACAGCTCCTTGGCGATCCAGGGATTCTCGTCGTACACCTCCCGGCGCAGCACGACCGTGTGCATGATCGGGAAGATCCCCGTCTTCTCGTAGTACTCCCGTTCGACGCGCTGGAAGTCCGGAAAGAGCCGTTCGACGGGGCCGTCGTAGAACGACGACGGCGCTCGCGCCGACACGAGCGCGTCGAGTTCCCCGGCCTCAAGCATACCGCTCAGGGTCTGCGCTGCCGGAATCTTGTGAATCTCCACGCGCTCGGGGAGGTTCAGCTCCAGTTTCTCTTCGCGTCCCTCCTCCTCCTCGCCGCCGTGATACCAGATCATGTCCTCCGGGCGGACGCCGTACTCGTCCTGAAGCATCCCCCGTATCATCATCGAGGCGGTGATCTGGTACTCGGGAACGCCGACGTTCTTCCCCTTCAGATCGGCCGGTTCGTCGATTCCAGAGTCCGGATTGACGAAGATACAGGAGTGACGGAAGAACCGGGACGGGAACGCCGGGATCGCGATCAGCTCGGGCCACCCCTGATCTCTGGCCATCATGTAGGACGACATCGACATCTCGGCGGCGTCGAACTCCTGGTGTTTGAGCATACGCCAGAAGATCTCCTCGACGTCGAGGGGGAGAAAGTTCAGGTCGATCCCCGCGGGGGAGACCGCGCCCGTGGCTAAATCCTGTGTGCGATCGCTGAGGACGCACGCTAGCGCAACGTCTTGAGCTGCCATCTTTCGGCTAATCTGGCCAGCCAGATTTATACTTTTCCGTGGTTCCGGTCGGTACGGTTGAGAGAAGCGCAGCCCTGGCGGGACGGACATCGAGACGGTTTCGAAAGCCCCTTTCAGTCCAACCCCGCGGCGGTTTCTCCGTCAGCCGTCGCGAGTCTGAACGCTGCCTCCGGTCGGGGGGCGACGGACGACCTCCGTCGCCGACGGTCCATCCTCGTCGGGCGAGCGTCGATGGCTGTCGGCGTCAGTTCGGACCGCGGTGGTGTCCGTTCGGTTCGGGACGGCCCGGATCGATCGCGGACCCACGGTGTCGATCGGTCGCCCGACGAAGCCCGGCGGGCGCCGGACGTGCAGGTGCGCGTCAACTGCCCCGTTCGACTGCGCTGCTCGGTCGCTTCGCTCCCCACGTTGCTCCTCGAGGAGAGGGATTGGCCTTGCAAAGTTAAATATCAGTCCGTCCTACGGGGAACATGGCGATTTTAGCAGCGGTCGGTGGTAAGTACGAACGGGACGAGGTCGTCGAAATCGGGTACGATCTCGCGTCGGCCTACGACGACGACCTCGTCGTGCTCCACGTCATGTCCGACAAGCAGTTCAAAGAGATTCGCGGAAAAACCGACATCCAGTCGCCGATTCGGGTGACCGCCGGGGGCGAGACGCCGGGGCTGGCCTACCGGGAATCGCAACAGAAGGAGGAGCCATACAATCTGGAGATGGCAGTCGAGGACGCCGCGGGCGTCGCAGAGACGTGCGTCAGGCGGTCGCTCTCCGGGGAAGACCAGTCGCGTATCACCACCACGGGGCGGGTGGGCGACCCGGCCGAAGAGATCATCGACGAGGCGGAGCGACTCGACGCACGCTTCATCGTCGTCGGGGGACGAAAGCGAAGTCCGGTCGGGAAGGCCGTCTTCGGGAGTACGTCGCAGTCCGTGCTCCTGGAATCCAGGACCCCCGTCGTCGCGCTGACCAGGGAGGAGTGACCGCGCTCGGCCACCACTAGCGGACCGAGGCGGGCCAGCGGCCGGGTGCTGCAATGGGTGGCTGACCACTACGGCCGGCCGACGAACGCGACGTCAGGGACACGGCACGGAGCGCCCGCGCCTGGCCACGGCGGGAGTCACGTCCCGTCCGGCAGGCGACGAGTCAGGTAGTCCCACAGCCGATCCACCGCGATGTCCGACAGTTCGACCTCCGCCGTCGCCGCCGCCATGGCCTCGTCGGATGGATCGAACGTTATCTCACCGACGTCTCTGCTCGCAATCTGGTGTCGCGCGTTGAGGAGGAAGCTGTAGGTGGTGTAGACGAGTTCCTTCAGGCTCGTCCCGACGTTGTTCGCGCCGTGGCCCTCGAGCAACTGCGCCCGGTGGTCCCCCAGGTTCGTCGCCATCCGTTCGCCCTCGTCTTCGGTGACGATGAGCCACCCGCGCTCCTCGTCGTACGCGTCGAACTTCGGGACGCCGTCGTGAAAGAGCATCCCCTTGTGGAAGACGGGTCGGAACGCGACGTCGGTCACGGCAAAGGGCATGATCTCGGGCGCGTGGTGGTGGAGCACCGCGTTAACGTCCGGTCGAGCCCGGTAGATGGCTCGGTGGATGACGTTCTCTAGGTAGGTGGTTCGGTCGTCGTCGAGCACCTCCCCGTCGAGCGTGACCTCGAGAACGTCGTCCGTCGTGACGAACGCTGGGCTCAACGAACGCGAGATGAACATCGTGTCCGCCTCGGGATTCCGCACGCTCACGTGACCGAACCCGCTGACGATGCCCTCGTTCGCGACGATGTGATTCGCCGTGACGAGACGCTCTCTCACCGATTGCGTCATGAACGGTACCTCTCCCGCCACCGGTAATAAATACAGGTGCCGGACGACGCCGCGGTGTACCACCGACTCAGTGCTGCGCGCGGCGTGACCGGGTTCTCGACGGTCCCGCCGAGTCACCCGAGACGAGGTCGGGCGAGGAGAATCCCGTAACGTTCCAGACACAAACGTTAATTAGTGATAGACCGGTGACGGAGTATGGTAGAGATCATCGACGCCAACGATTTTGATCCGGACATGCTCGACGGCGTCTCACGCCAGCAGATGGAGCTGGTCTCCATGCCGAAGCCGTACCGGACCTGGCGCGAGAAGGAGGACATCCCCGTGCACACGGGCTTTTACGTCGAGGATCTGGACGAGGTCGCCACCGGCGACTGGGACAGGACCGGGCAGCGGGGCGCCCTGGTCAACCTCTGGGGGATGGAGGGCCTCGACGACCTGCAGATCCACGAGATCGAACCGGGCGGTGAGACGAGCGAGCAACACCACTTCTACTTCGAGATGGTGTACGTGATGCGGGGCAGCGGCCTCACCCAGATCGGCCACGGCGAGAACCAGCGCCGGTTCGAGTGGGACAAGCACTCCTGTTTCGCGATCCCCCGCAACACGCCGTACAAGCACGTCAACCTGTCCGGCGACGAATCCGTGAAACTCGTCTCCCACACCGACCTCCCGCTCGTGCTGGACATGGCGCTCGACGAGGAGTTCGTCTTCGACTCCGAGTTCGACTTCTGGAACAAGTACAGCCAGGGGGACGCCTACTCGGCCGACGGCGAACTCGGGACGCGACGGGTCAAGAGCCTCGACACGGAGGAGCAACGCGAGTTCCTGCTCTGGCATTCGAACTACATCCCCGACGTGACCCGGTTCGAGGAGATCGTCCAGGAGGACTGGGACAACTTCGGCGCGATGAAAGCCATCTTCATCACGTGGCCGATCCTCAACCACATGGAGACCGAGGGTGAGAAGATCATGCACATCAGCCACATCCCGCAGGGGCGATACAAGACCGCCCACCGACACGAACCCGGGGCCAACGTCCTGCTCTCGGAAGGGGAGGGCTACACGCTCCTGTGGAACGAGCAGATGGCAGACCACGGCGTGAAGCTGCGAGCCGACTGGAAACCCCGCTCGGTCGTCACGCCCCCCGGGCGGTGGTGGCACCACCACTTCAACCTGTCAGCAGAACCGGCCAAGCAGTTCGCCTTCCACTTCCCACCCATCGGAACCACGAACGCCTTCCGAACCGGGAGGGACGGCTTCCGGCTGTCGTACTACGACGAGGACCATCACACGCGGGAACTGTATCAGCGGGAACTCGAAGCACGCGGCCTCGAATTCGAGATGCCCGACGAGGTGTACGAGGACCCGGACCACGAACTCAACAGACTGGCGTCGTAGGGGTCGGCGCCGCTCACCCTCACGTCGCGGGATCGACGCCGGCGCCGATCAGCCCTTGAACACAAGCGACTTGACCGTGAGGGGGACGGCCCCGGTGTCCTCGAGTTCTTCGCCGACGTCGATGTACCCGAACTGACTCAGTTCGACCCCGTCGACCGCGATCACGGGGACGTCGACTCGTTCGCTGACGATCCGGCCGGCGTTCATCGCGACGTCGGTGTCGAACGCCATCACGATCGGGTGTTCGCCGTCGAACGTCTCCCACCCTTCGATAACCGCGTCGGCGATCTCCGAGAGGAAGTCGTAGGTGGGCAGTCCGTGCAGGTGGAAGCCGAACGCGAATCCGCCGCTCAGCTCGTCCACGTCGTACAGGTCGAGTTTCTCCAGCACGTCTCGCGTGAGCTCGTCGTGCACCTTCTCGGGGTGCTCGTGGTGGTGGTCCGTGGTCGAAGGGTGTTCGTGGCGGTGGTCGTCACCGTGGGTGTGAGCCGTCCCCCGCTCGGCGACGAACGGAATCATGGGGACGTTCTGGAGCGGGAGGACGGCGTCGTCCGTGATCGTCACCGTGTTGCCGCTGACCTGCATGCTGTGGTTGGTGGACCCGAGCGCGGTCGCCCTGATGCCCTCGCCGAGCTCCCCGACGTCGAGCCCCCGCGCGTTGGCTTCGCTTCGGATCGCTTCCCCGAGTTCGGCGCCGAGGTCGTCGTCGTATCCCGCGTCCCGGCCGTAGATGTACTCGGCGACGCCGCCGGCGAACGTCACGACGTCGAACGGCTCGAATTCGGGGACCTCCGTCACCATCAGTTCTGCGCCCAGCGTCGAGAGTTCACCGTCGATCAGTTCGAACAGGAGTTCGGTGAAGCGCTCGACGATCCGTCGCCGTTCCCGGGCGGTCAACTGCGCCCCCGGTTCGAGGTCGATGCCCAGGTCGCTCGCGACCCGTTCGGCCGCCGGCGCGGTTCGGACGATCCGTCCCTCGTCGTCGAACTCGACCAGATGGGCGCCGACGTTGATCGAGGCGGTGTCTCGGACGAAGCCGTCCTCGATGGATGCCAGTTTCGTCGTGCCGCCGCCGACGTCCACGTGGAGTACGCGGACGTCTTCCTCCAGGGCGTGATCGACCGCCCCCGACCCGTGCGCGGACATGAGCGCCTCCAGATTCGGGCCCGCGATCGCGCAGACGAACTTCCCGGCGCGTTCCGAAAACAGACTGGAGATGGCTTCGGCGTTCTCCTTGCGCGAAGCCTCTCCCGTGACGATCACCGCGCCGGTGTCGACGTCGTCGGTCGAGTACCCCGCCTGGTCGTACCACCGGGTCAGAAACTCCTCGATCGCGTCCGCGTCGATCGTCGTTCCGTCGACGTACGGCGTCAATCTGATCGGACTCTGGTACGTCACCTCCCTGTCGACGATTTTGAACTCGCTGGAGTACGATGACCCCTGCCGTTGGGCGCGAAGCCGGGAGAACAGGAGATGGGTCGTCGTGGTCCCGATGTCGATCCCGACGGAGAGCAGTTCGACCGAATCGAAGCCCGGCGGAGCCTCGGAATCAACCACTTCCGACTCCTCGGGGTGCCACGGCACGTGCGTCATCCCGGTAAGGTGTGACTCAAACGCATATATAGGTGTTGTCGGAGGCGGGTTCGATGCCGGGCGCGATCCGCCGAGAGCTCCCCGTCCTGTCTCGCAGACGAACGGGTCGCTCCGGGCGTCCGATCCGTATCCGGTTCGAATCGGTGGGCACTCGCGCACTCCCGGCGCTCGGCCAGGCTCCGCTCGCACTGCCCTCCCGTCGCGTTCACGGAACGAGCTGCACGCGCCCGATGGATCCTCTCGTGTCCCCAACCTGTAACGAACGGTGCAAAATATTATTATACTTCGACTCTCCCTCACAAAGGCATGCCTGAGATAATCGATGCCACGTCACACATCATCACGGAGGACGTGCTCGACAGTATCGGCGAGTTGCACGACACAGAGCAGGCAGAGACCCTGCGAAGTGCCCCCAGGCTCTCGGCAGTAGACGGGCGAGTCGACTACCTCGACCGGCACGGGATCGACAGACAGGTGATCAACCTCGCCAGGCCGACGATCTGGCTCGGTCTGGACCCCGAGGACGCACTCGAGGCGACCCGGCTCGCGAACGACCAGATCCAGGAAATAGCCGACGAGTACCCGGATCGATTCGTACCGATGGGGACGCTCCCCTTCCTCACGGGGGAGTACCTCGACGAACTCGACCGCTGTGTCAACGAGCTCGACCAGCCGGCGATTCAGATCTTCTCGAACGTCAACGGCGAGATGCTCGACGCCGAACGCTTCGAGCCGTTCTGGGAGAAGGTCGACGAACTGGACGTCCCCGTCTGGATCCACCCCCAGATCTACGACTGGCACGACTTCGACGAGGGCCGGACGTGGATCTACAAGGCACTCGGGTGGCCCTTCGAGACCAGCATCGCGATCGCGCGCCTCGTGTTCAGCGGCGTCCTGGAGCGAAACCGGAACGTCGAGATCGTCAGCCACCACCTCGGCGGTACCCTCCCGTATCTCGTCGGCCGGTTCAAGTCCTGGTACCAGACCCGACAGGAGGAACCCGAACTCTACGCCGAGCAGAACGTGGCGGACCTCTCCGAACCGCTCGACTTCTACCTCGAACGGGTCTACGGAGACACCGCGACGAGCAGCCAGGGCGAGATCTACCCGCTCCAGTGCGGCTACGAGTTCTTCGGCGCGGACAACATGGTCTACAGCTCGGACTACCCGATGGGGCCCGACAAGGGCGAGTACTGGCCGGAACAGATCATCGACGGCATCGGCGAGATGAACATTCCGGACAGCCACAAACGACAGATATACTCGGAGAACGTAAAGCGCCTCCTCGACCTCTGAACCGAGGCGCCTGGCGACGCTTGGAGGTCCCGCCTCGTCGGTCAGCGTCGACGACGACCGCGCCCCCGGTTCGTCGTCCGGGGCCGAGGACCCACCACGGCCGCGCTCGATCCCGCCCCTCGGGGCGGATTCCGGAGTGGCGGCGTCCTGGCCCGGTCACTCGGCGTCCTGGATCGCTCGCCAGACGGTCTCCGGCGTCAGCGGCATGTCCAGGTCGTCGACGCCGAAGGGTCGGAGGGCGTCCACGACCGCATTGACGACCGCGGGCGTCGACGCGATCGTCCCGCTCTCGCCCGTCCCTTTCACCCCGAGGGGGTTGTGCGGGCTCGGCGTGACCGTCTTCTCGGTCTCCATCTCCGGAAGGGAGTGTGACTTGGGCAGCGCGTAGTCCTGGAGCGAGCCGGTGAGCAGCTGGCCGTTCTCGTCGTAGACCGCCTCCTCGTACAGCGCCTGGGCGATCCCCTGGGCGACGCCGCCGTGGATCTGGCCCTCCACGATGAGCGGGTTGATGATCTCGCCGCAGTCGTCGACGGCGACGTAGCGCTCGAAGTCGATCTCCCCGGTCTTCGGATCGACCTCCACGACGGCAACGTGCGTCCCGAAGGAGAACCCGTAGTTCGGTGGGTCGTAGTAGGACGTGGCCTCGAGTTCCTCCTCGCTGCCGACGGCGAGCTCGCGCAGGTGAACCGATCGATCGGGTGCGCCCGTGATGTGGAACTCGCCGTCTTCGTACTCGAGGTCCTCCCCCGACGCTTCCAGATGCTCCGCGGCGAGCTCCCGGGCGCGGTCTTTGACCTCGTTTGCGGCCTGGACAGCCGCGCTCCCACCGAGGGCGGCGCTCCGGCTCCCGAACGTCCCGACGCCCTCCGCCAAGTCGTCGGTGTCCCCTTCCACGATCTCGACGTCCTCGTAAGGGATCTCGAACTCGTCGGCGAGGAGCTGCGCGAAGGTCGTCCCGTGGCCCTGTCCGTGGTCGTGGGTCCCCAGGTACGCGGTGACCGTCCCGTCGTCGTTCAGGTGGACGCGTCCGGTCTCGCCCATTCCGGGGCTGGACCCGGAGTTCTCGACGAAACACGAGACGCCGATGCCGAGGTACCGCCCCTCCTCGCGGAGGCGCTCCTGGCGCTCGCGGAGAGTATCGTACTCCACGTTCTCCAGCGCGAGGTCGAGTGCTCGCTCGTAGTCGCCGCTGTCGTAGACGGCGCTCACCGCCGTCTCGTAGGGGAAGGCGTCCGACGGAATCTGGTTTCGCCGACGGAACTCGACCGGGTCCATCCCCAGCTCCGCGGCGGCGCTGTCCATCAGCCGCTCCAGGAAGAAGATGGTTTCCGGCCGGCCGGCCCCCCGGTAGGGCGCGATCGGCGTGGTGTTCGTGAAACTCCCGACCGTGCGGCCGTGAATCGCGGGGATAGTGTACTGTCCGGAGATCAGCGTCTCGACATTGCCGGCGAGCGTCGGCGCGAAGACGTAGTACGCCCCGACCGTGTGGGTGGCCCTGAGGCGCAGGCCGTGGATCGTCCCGTCGTCGTCGAAGGCGAGTTCGCCGTCGAGGTACCAGTCCCGGGACTGGTAGTCCGACTCGTGGGCCTCCGATCGCGTCGAGACCCACTTGACCGGCCGTCCGAGTTCCATCGCGCACCAGCCGGCGACGACCTCCTCGGGGAAGGAGCCGCCCTTGATGCCGAACCCCCCGCCGACGTCCGGAGCGACGACCCGGACCCGCTCGCTGTCGAGGCCAAGGCACTCCGCCACGTGGTCTCTCGACTGGTGGGGCGCCTGCGTCGACATCGTCAGCGTCAGCGAGTCGTCGTCGGGGTCGGCGACGACGGCTCGCGGCTCCATCGGGTCGCCGATGAGCCGCTGGTTTCGGAGTTCGACCTCGGCGGTGTGAGCGCTGTCGGCGAACGCCTCGTCGACTGCCGATTCGTCGCCGAACGCCCAGTCGAAGGCGACGTTGTCCGGGGCGTGGTCGTGGACGGGTGGCGCGTCGTCGCCGAGCGCCTCGCGAGCGTCTACCACCGCGTCGAGTCGCTCGTACTCGACGTCGATGGCAGCGAGCGCGTCGTGGGCGGTGTACGGGTCTTCGGCGACCGCGACGGCGATCGCGTCTCCCACGTACCGGACTCGATCCGTGGCGAGGACCGGAAAGTCCGTCTCGACCCCGTTGGGCGCCGCGGCGGGCGGACGAATGACGCCGGGAGCGTCGGAGCCGGCGATGTCGTCGCCGGTGTAGACGGCCACCACACCGTCCATGGCCTCGGCCGCCGTCACGTCGACGTCGATTAGCTTCGCGTGACCGTACTGGCTCCGGAGAATCGCGCAGTGGGCCTCTCCCGGGAGGGTGAAATCGGCGGTGTACTGCGCGTCTCCCCGGAGCAGGGGGGCGTCTTCTCGGCGTCGGAGTCCCGCGCCAACGTACTGCTGATCCATACTGCTACCCACCCGATAACGAAGTTTAACCTTTGTGACGCAGTCGGACGTTCGTCGGCGGAGGTCGGGTCGTGGAGACGCACAGCCCTCGGACGAGCGTCCCTGACTCGCGTCGGGTTTCTGTACCGGGCCTCTAACGGGTGACATCCTCTCCTCAACGGTTTTTCTCACTGGAGGTTCACTCGAGAGCTACCCCGTAATCTTAAGTCCATCATTAGTCAAGTGTTACCATGGAACAAGAGACGAAAGCCGACCAGTTGGTAGTGGATACAGACGTGCACACGGCATACCGGACGGAGGAAATCCGCGAGGACGTCGCGAGCCGGTTGGAAGAGCCTTACAGATCGTATCTCACCAAAGAAACGCTGAACTACGGGCCGTATCCCCGCGATTCGTTCCCCAAACAGGGGGACAACGCCACCGGCGGTACCACGGAGGACGTCGTCGTCGAATCTCCGGAGACCATCCAGCGTGATCTGTGTGAGGGGTTCGGCGTCGACGTCGCAGTGTTGAACTCTCTCCAGAAGTTCGACCTCATTCCCCAGCAAGAGCGAGCAATTCGCGAGATGCGGGCGGTCAACGACGTCTTCGTCGAACGGTTCCTGGACGGCAACGACCAGTTCTACGGGCTCGCCATGCTCACCACGCAAGTCCCGGACAAGGCCGCCGAGGAGATCGATCGGATGGCCGACGAGGACAGCATCGTCGGCGTGATGATCCACAATGGCGACTCTGCGAAACCGTTAGGGAACCCGATGTACGATTGCATCTGGGCGGCCGCCGAGGACAACGACCTCCCGGTCTGCTTCCACACCTCCTCCGTCGGCTACGCCAACTCCCGAAAGTTTCCGTTCATCTACAGCGATCTCCAGCATTACACGGCGGTGCACATGCTGTCCCACACCTTTTCGCACATCACTACTGCGACGTCTCTCATCGTCAACCAGGTCGTCGAAAAGTTCCCCGGCCTCAAGTTCGCGTTCTTCGAGCAGGATCTCTCCATCGTTCCCCTCTTGATGTATCGAATGAACCGCGAGACCGTCCAGAACCCGACCGAGGTTCCGCTGCTCGAAAAGGCGCCGGAAGAATACTTCCGGGACCGATTCTACTGGGGGACCCAGCCCCTTCCGGAACCGGTCAACAACCAGGACCTGCTGGGCTTGATCGACCTCATCGGCCCCGAGAACATCCTCTTCTCGACCGATCACCCACACAACGACTTCGACGATCCGTTCTCGGTCATCAACAGATACCTCAGCGGCCTGTCGGACGACGACGTGGACAAAATCATGTACAAGAACGCCAACGACCTGTTCGACTTGGGACTGTGAGATCTCCGCCCGCAGTCCACTTTCGACTGATGCAGTAGCGCGGAGTCCCCTTCGTCGAGGAACGAGCGAAACGAGTGAGTTGGGAGGTGGGGAGCGCGCTCGTATGGGGGACATCGCTGACGTCTGGTAGGCCTGATTTGCGAATTCGCCGAGCGCGATCTGCGACCGTAATTGCCGTCTCGGCTGCCGACCGTGAGATCGTCTACAGATGAGCATGGGGAGGCCTCGGGGTCAAGCCCCGAGGCGGCTCACGAGAGCATTCGGAAACTCCGAGATCGATTCGACGTCGAGATAACGATCAAAACCACTGCCGTCCCGCAGGAGAACATCGGGGAAGTCGTTGTCGATGGAACGCCTGCAGTGGTGACGACTCAGAACTAAGAGCCGTCCGGACCACTTGTACGGCGTCACGAGGGAGGAGTCAGTCGAAGCCGTATCGGAGGTCGCCTCGGAAACAGCGTCATAGCGGGGCGTGGTTCCCATTATTTTATGTAGGGTGCGCGGATCCGGGTAACCACGTCGCACAGCCAGCGCATCACCAGCGGTTCGGGAGAAATCGAGACCCTTTGCACGCCCAACATCCTCAATGACCGATCCTGGATCGCCTACCGAGTCTCCGTCAGTAGAGGCCACTCCCGCCTCGACACGAAATCTGCTCACGGATCCCACGTTGATCTCCATCCTGCTACTCTCGGGGGTCGGGGTCCTCTCGACGCAGGCCATCTATCCGATCCTCTCCGTCATCCAGTCCGGCCTGAACGTCTCCGACGCGCGGATCGGCCTGGTGCTCACGGCGACGTTCCTGCCGTCGGTCCTGCTGATTCCCGTCGCCGGGGCGATCTGCGACATCTACGGCCGCCGCACGGTGACGCTACTCACCCTCGGCGGATTCGGCGTCGCCGGCGTCGGGATCTTCTTCGCGCCCTCCTTCGAGGTGCTCCTGGCGCTTCGGATCGTCCAAGGGATCTGTTTCGTGACGCTCACGCCGCTCTCGGTGGCGTTCATCGGGGACTTCTTCAAGGAAACCGAGGGGACGACGGCCCAGGGGATCCGCTCGTCCACGAACGGCCTCGTGATCATCGTGGCCCCGGCGGTCGCCGGGTCCCTCGCGGAGATCGCCTGGAACTACCCGTTCCTGCTGTACGCCACCGCGTTCCCCGCGATGGTGGTCGTCTACCGCTACTTCCCCGAACCGGACGCGTTCGAGGAGGAGCCGAACGGGAGCGTCACAGAGGAGTTCCGGGTGTGGATCCGCGGCGTCGCGGGGACCCTGAACGACAGGACGCTCCTGTTGCTCCTCCTCGGCGGGTTCGTCCTATTCGGTGCGCGCTACGTGATGATCACCGTCGCGCCGCTACTCGCCACGCAGACGATCGGCCTCCGACCGTCGATCGTCGGCCTCGCGCTCTCCACCGACGGGGTGGTACGTCTCCTGGTGTCCCCGCAGGCGGGCCGACTGTCGAGGTGGCTCCCCCGGAAGACCGTGTTCGTGCTCACGATGGGGCTGGTGGTGGGCGGCATCGGCCTCTTCGGCGTCGTCACGTCGCTCCCCCTCTTCGTCGGCGCCGTGGCCGTGTTCTCGACCGGGATGTCGCTGTTCAACCCGACGCTGAGCGACACCGTGACCGCGCTCTCGCCACCCGAAAGCCGCGCGGGGGTCGTGAGCTCGCTTCAGACGCTGAAGAACCTCGCCAAGACGGCCGCCCCCGCGGCCGCCGGACTGCTGCTGGTGGCGACCGACTTCCGCACGGTGTTTCTCATCACCGCACTCCTGTCGCTGGGCTACGTGGTCACGATTGCGGTCTCTATCCGGTCGGTATCGGTGTGATTTCTCGAACCGATAGTGGTGCGATAGGAAGTACATCTAATTCCGTTCAATGGGTGTCGCGAGCGTCCCCTCGTCACACCACCGTCGAACGCGTGCTGGTCCGGCACAGATCCAAACGCATCCCTGCAACGCATTCAGTGAGTGGCCTCCGGATCTCACCTTCGACCGGGACGGTGCTACCACGACAGTATTGTCGTGGAGAGATCAGCGACCTTCTCCCCGTTGACCACGGTCAAGTCACGGCGGATCCGATAGCGGGGAAGCCCTGGCGTTCCGATCGCCGACGGCGCTCGGGCGTCGGCATCACCGCTGTTCGGTTCCAGACGCCCACGTCGGCTGGCGAGTGGCGGTGAGGTAACCTCACCACGATTAATTAATTGTAGTTGGACAAGCTCGGTTCTCGATCGCCGTTTGTTGCGATCGACACTCGGGACGGGTTCCCTGGACGCCCACACACCGCAGGCCACGATGACGACCAGAGACCGTGGTTCGCGACGGGACTCAGGATTCGAAGTGGGTCCGGAGCGCGTCGATGACGCGCTCCGGCTCTTCGTGCGGGACCCAGTGGGTCGCCTCCGGAAAGCGCTTCAGCCGGCCGTTCTCACAGTACCGGACGCTCTTGGTCGCCATCCCCGGGACCAGGGCCTGGTCGTTCAGGCCCCAGAGGATGAGCGTCGGCGCGGACACCTCCTCGCGCGGGGGGTCCTCCCGGTGGCGGAACAGCGCCCGGTACCAGTTGAGCATCGCCGTCAGCGCACCGGGTTCCGCCCAGGCGCGGCGATAGCTGTCGAAGTGCGACTCGCCAAACGTGCCGCTCCGGGCCCCCTCCTGCATCGCCCGCACGATGAACTCGAACTCGTTGCGACGGAACACCCACTCGGGGAGCCGGGGGAGCTGGATGAAGAACATGTACCAGCTCTTGCGCAACTGTGTCAGGTTGGACCGAAGCTCTCGCTCGAACACCGTCGGGTGGGGGACGTTGATGATCCCGAGTCGGTCGACGGCGGTGGGATGACGAAGTGCGAGGTCCCAGGCGACCGCAGCCCCCCAGTCGTGGCCGACGACGTGGGCGCTGTCGTGGTCCTCGCTGGCGATCAACTCGACGACGTCCCGCGACAGTTCGCTGATTCGATAGGCCCGGGCCCCGTCGGGTTTCTCGCTGCGGTTGTACCCGCGCTGATCCGGAACGACGACGCGATAGCCGGCGTCGACGAACGGCTCGACGTACCGGTGCCACTCGTACCAGAACTCGGGAAACCCGTGCAGGAACACGACCAGCGGTGCCGTCGACTCGCCCGCGGCGACCACGTGGAGTGCCGTGTCGTTCACTACACGGGTGGTGCGCTCGATCCCCGGTGCGTCCGGCAGCGGCGCGTTCGGTCCTCGGTTCGAGACCATGGCCGACGTACTAGCGTCCGCAAACGAACACGTAGTGTTTGTGTTCGCATTTCTACATTCGATCGGCGACGGCGCTTCGGGGGAGCGTCGGTCGAGACGGAATCACCCGGGGCTAGGGGTGAGACTCCCAGCCGGACGGCGAGTCGTAGGGGGCGCGAAACCCGACGGCCTCGATCGCCCGGATCTTGCCGCCGCTGATCCGGAAGACGTGCATGGCCACCGTGTCGAAGGGCTCGAAGTCCCGCTCGACCGTCTCCACGCCCGGCACCCCCGCGATGTCGAGGGTCGTCTCCTCCATCGGATGGCGCAGGATCGCCAGCCCGCAGACGAGGCCGGTCTCCACGTCGGCGACGCCGACGCGTCGGGCCTCGACTCGCGTGATGTTGCTGAACGCCCCCGAGTCGAGTTGTTCCCCGGCGTCCAGCGTCCGCAGGAGTTCGGCGGCGTCCGGGTTCGGCGGCGGCGTCTTGCACGTCGTCTGGAACCCGTTTTCGATGCGGACGCAGTTCGTGGCGAAGGGCGTGCGGCTGCCGTCGTCCTCGGCCAGGGCGTCGTAGTAGTCGGCGGCGATCCCGAGCAACTCCTCGTGCGTGTTGCGCGCCGCCGGCGGGACCGGGTGGCGAAAGACGGACCGCGGGGAGTCCAGGTTGTCGAGGTTCGTGTGACCGTCCCGCCCCGGGGTGAGATCCCGCCCGATCACGTGCTCCATCTCGGTGATCAGCCCGTCCTCGACCCGCAGGCGCAACCCGAGCAGCGCCGGGTCGTCCCCCTCTCTCAGGAGGCCCAGGTATCCGACCTGGCCGGCCACCGGATCCGGGACGTACAGCTCGAAGCCGGACGGCCCCGCCGTGGCCGTCTCCCACAGCCCCTCGCCCGGCGTCTTCCGCTCTACGTTCTCGACGAACGTCGCGTCCGGCGCGATCGGCACCTCGCCGGGGTCGTTCGCCACCAGCGCGGCGACGTACTCGTCCACCAGTCCCGTCAGGGCGTCGCGGGGCGCGCCGGGATCCGGCGACGTACTACTGCCAGCCTCGCGTGTCATTCCGTTGCAGGGACTCGGAGGGCCGCGATAAAGGTTGTGCCGCCGACCGGATCGACGAGCGCGTGGCGCGCTGGAGGCAGACCCGGACCCGTCCCCGGACCCGGAATCGGACCACGACCCCAACCCAGACCTGGACTCGGACCGGGACGCAGACGCAGCCGCGGGCGCGCAGAGGGAAACACCCACGTCGGTTCGGGGTGAACGGACACGCAGATGAGCTACGCCGATCGGACGATCCGGGAGTTTCTCGACGACGTCGCCTCGCACGAGGTCACCCCCGCCGGCGGCACGACCGCGGCGCTCGGCGGGGCGATGGGGACCGCGCTCTGCGAGATGGTGTGTCTGCACACGACCGGGCGAGACGGGAGCGGGGACGGGGCCCCGGAGCTAGCGGAGATCCGGGACGACCTCGCGGGGCAGCGTGAGCGCCTGCTCGACCTCGCCGACAGGGACGCCGAGGTCGTCGAGGAGTTGCTCGCGACGTTCCGCGACGGCGGCGACCGGGCCGCCGCCCAGAAGCGAGCCACCGGCGTGCCGCTCGCCATCGCCGATGCGTGCGCGCCCGTCCTCGAACACGCGGTCGTCGTGACCGAGCGGGGCACGCCGAACGCCGTTCCCGACGCCGGGATCGGAGCCTATCTCGTCCGCGCGGCGCTCGACGCGACCGTGTTTACCGTTCGGACCAACCTCGATCACCTCTCGGACCCGGCGTTCACCGACGAGATGGAAACCCGGGCGGCCGACCTCGAACGCTCGGCAGAGCGCTCGTTCGAGCGGATCGTGGCGAACCTGGAGTGACGGTTCCGGTTCGCCCCCGCCCCGACCGCGAGGCCCGGGTCGCTATGCAGCGCCGTTGATCGGCTCCGAGAACACCGCGTCGAACACCTTGCGCTCGGCTTTCCGGAGGTGCTGGTGGAACGTCGGCGAGGCCACGCCCAACAGGTCCGCGACTTCGTTGCCGGACGTGTCCCGCGGCCACTCGAAGAAGCCCGCGTGGTAGGCCGTCTCCAGGGCGGTGTGTTGCCGGTCGGTGAGGTCGGAGAGGATCCGTCGGTGGAACTCCTGGACGTCGTCCCGCTGGCGGCTGATCTGCCGGCGTCGGTGCATCTCTGCGGTGGGATAGGTCGACTTCATGGTTTCGATCACTTTCCGGACCTCGACGCTGGGGGCGAGGTGGATCCGCATCCGGTAGTCGCCGTCCTCGATGACGGCCTGGTCGACGTAGCCGCCGAGAGACGCGACCACGGACAGCACCGGCGGGTCGGTCACCCGGAGTTCGAACTCCGCCGGATCGCCCTTCGAGTGGACGGTGACCGACTCCCAGTGGGGGACGGCCTCGGTGAGGCCGACGACCGTCTCCAGGGCGTCCTGCGTCGCCGTTCCGAACACGAGGAACTCGCCGTCCCGGATCGGGACCGCGTGGTCGAGCGTGATCCGTCCCTCGGTGTCGGTCGCCACGTCGAGCGTGGCGAACACGTCACGTATCTGGAACTCAAGTTCCACGAGTTCCTCGCTCATCAACGCCTGCTTGCGCTCGGCGGCGGCGATGGCGTGCCCGACGACCTCGCCCAGCTGGGCGATGACCTCGCGCTCCTGGCCGGAGAAGGCGTTCGGGCGCGCGGCGTAGACGTTCAACACCCCGTACGTGGTGCCTTCGTGGACGATCGGGATCGCGGCCGAAGAGCGCCAGCTGTGCTGTTTGATGTGATCGAGCCACGGGTCGTAGCGGGAGTCGTTGCGGATGTCGTTGGTGACCTGTATCTCCCCCGTTCGGAGGGCCCTCCCCGTCGCCCCCTCACTGTGCTCGTCGTCCGGGTCGACCGAGATCGTCACGTCGTCGAGGTACCCCTCGACCCCGGCTTCGGCCCTGAGCGACACCGTCTGCGTCGCGGTGTCCACCTCGCCGGTCCAGGCGAACAGGTACGAGTCGGCCTCGGCGAGGCGCCGACACACCGTCTCCTCGATCTCCTCGCGGGTCGACTGGTCGATGACGGATCTGGTGATGTCGCGAGCGACCTCGTTGAGGCTGTTCAGCGCCGCGAGTTGCTCGCGCTGGCGTTCGAGTTCCAGTTCGGCCACCTTCCGGTCGGTGATGTCGGTCAGCGCCCCCGGGAAGGTGACGGGCTCGCCGTCCTCGCACTCGACGTGGCCGCGGGCGACGACCCAGCGGTACTCGCCCTCGGCGTTCTCGACGCGGTACTCCGCCTCGTACTCGCCGCAGGAGGCCAGTGCGTCCTGAATCTCCCGCTGGACCTGGTCGCGGTCGTCCGCGTGGACGGCGTCGAGGTACCGACCGATCGGCACGCCCTCCCGGGCCTCGTCGGGATCGACCCCGAACGTCCGGGCGAACGACTCCCCCGCGACGAACTCGTCTTCGGGGACGTTCCACTCCCAGGTGCCGACGGCGCCCGCCTCCGTCGCCGCCTCCAGCTGCAGTTTGGCGTCGCGGAGTTCCCATTCGCGCTCTCGCTGGTCGGTGACGTCCTGGCTCATCCCCATCGCGGCGAACACCTCGCCGTCGTCGTCGCGGACGGGCACGACGTGGAACCTGTTGGCAACGTCGTCGGTCGTTCGCTCGAACGACGACGCCTCGCCGTCGAGCGCGTCCGCGTAGCGCGGGACGAGGAGGTCCGCGAGGTCGTCGGGCAGGATCTCGTCGACCGGACTCCCGACCAGGTCGTCGATGGTGACGCCCGCGTCCTCGAGCGGCGTTCCGCCGACGGTCACGTACCGGAGGTCCTCGTCGACGAGCGCGACGACACCGTTCGGAAAGTTATCGACGAGCGTCTGGTAGCGACGCCTCGATTCCTCGAGCTCCCGCTCGCGCCGCTTGCGGTCGGTAATATCGCGGATGACACCGACGCGTCCCTGTTCGCCTCCCCTGTCGAACCGGCTGAACCGGTTCTCGACGGTGATGGTGTCGTCGCCGGCGGTGTAGATGTCCTCTTCGAACGTGGCGACCGTCACCTCACCGGCCGCGAACTGCTCGCCGGCCTGCGCGTCGATGTCGTCGAACTTCTCGCCGAACACGGTACTGGCGTGGCTGCCCACTAGCTCGGGACGCTCGAACTGTGTCATCGAGACGAACGCGTCGTTCACCAGCTGGAAGTTCCTCGCCTCGTCGAGGACGTAGATCCCGTCGCCGACCGTCTCGACGATCCGTTCGAACTCTTCGAGTTCGCGCTCGCGCTCTTTCTCCTCGGTGATGTCCGTGAAGTAGACCGAGAGCCCGGACGTCGACGGATACACGCGAACGGTCTCCCAGATGCCGAGCGGCTCGGAGTAGCGCTCGAACGTCGTGGGCTCCTGAGTGGCCATCGCTCGCCGGAACTGCTCGCGGATCGGATCGTCCGCCGGGATGGAGAGGGCGTCCCAGACGGTTCGGCCGAGCAGGTCGGCCGCCGAGTGACCGAACAGCGCTTCGGCGCGATCGTTGACGTACGCCAACCGCATCTCGTCGTCGACCGCGTAGAACGCGTCGTCGACGCGCTCGAAGATCTCCCCGAGTTCCGCCTCGAGTTCGTCGCGCTGCCGTTCGAGCCGGCGCCGCCTGGCCCGCTCGTCGCTGATGTCTCGCCCGATCCCCGTGACGCCGACCACCGCCCCGTCCTCGGTGAGGGGGCCGCCGGTGAACCGGTAGGGGATCTCCTCGCCGGCCTTCGTCACCAGCGGGAGTTCGATCGTCCCGCTCTCTCCGCCCTCGATCATCCGTTCGATGGCGGCTTCGAGGTCGTCGGCCGCGTCGTCGGCGACGAAATCCGCGGGCCGCCTCTCCTCGATCTCGGCGTCGGTGTACCCCGTGACCTCGCGGAAGCGGTCGTTCCACCGGAGGAACTCCCCCTCGGTGTCGAACGCGTAGACGACGTCGGCCTGGTTGTCGAGGATGCTCTCGGTGAACGCCTTCTCCTCGCGGAGCCGCTGCTCGCTCTCGCGCCGGTCGGTCATGTCCCGGGTGACTTTCGCGTAGCCCTCCGGTTCGCCATCGTCGTCGCGGATGGCGCTGATGGTGACGTTCGCCCAGAAGCGCGAGCCGTCGTCGCGCACGCGCCAGCCCTCGTCCTCGACCGATCCCTCCGCCGCGGCGGCGGCGAGGTTCCGCTCGGGCGCGCCGGCGGCCACCGCTTCGTCCGTGTAGAACGTCGAGAAGTGTTCGCCGACGATCTCGTCGGTCGCGTACCCCTTGATCCGCTCGGCGCCCGGATTCCACGTTCGGACGTACCCGTCGGCGTCGAGGGTGAAGATGGCGTACTCTTCGACCGCTCCGACGAGCGACGCGAACTCCTGACGTTCCTTTCGCCGGGCCCGCTCGGACTCCTTGCGTTCGGTGACGTCGTAGTAGAGTTCGACCCGCCCGCCCGCGTACGCGCCGGTTTCGATGGGTTTGCTGCGGTGTTCCAGCCAGCGCCCCTCGCCGTTCTCGCCCGGCGTGACGTGACACTCGAAGCGCTCGGCGCCGGTGTTGTCGTCGTAGGTTCCGAGCACGGTCTCCGCGAACGTCTCCGAGTCCTCGACGAGCGGGGCGATGCGCTCGTCGACGAGCCGGCGTTTGTCCCGGCCGAGAACGTCTTCGCCGTCGATCCCGAAGTACCGCTCCGTCGCCGCGTTGATCCAGGCGACGTCGAAGTTCTCGTCGAGGACGAAGATCCCGACTTCGACGCCGTCGAGCACGTCGTCGATGAGCGATTCGGCCGCGGCGGGCCAGTCGGGGGACGCCGCGTCCGCCCCCGGTCGCCACCACACGCGGCCGCTCGCCCCGACTTTCTTCGACTCGAGGCGTTCCGATTCGGCGAGCCGTTCGAGTCGCCCGTACGCGGCCCGCCGACCCAGGTCGAGCCGATCCGCGACCTCGGTCGTCGTCAGCGGCTCCCCCGCCTCGGTGAACAGCGCCAGCGTCCCCCGTAACGTCTCGGTCAACGAACCCTGTGCCATTACCCCATCACGGGGAGTCTCGTTCATTAGCCTTCCGCCGGCGGAACACGGGTGGGCGTCGTCGCGGACCGGTGCGGTGAGTAGGCAGTCACTATCCGGGCCGGGTCCGGGGCGGGGTTGACGGCGACGCGTCGGTAACCGTCATCGAGAAAGACCTAATCCGTTCTAGGGATGGCTTACGGGGATGCGGACTGTTCTCAGTGATACGCCACACCGACGCGCTGGTGATATCAGATGTCTCAGAGTACGACCGGACACACGGACGAACGCGGTGGGATGGACGGGCTAACCGACAGTGAACGGCATCGGTTGCTCGCGAACGACCGTCGGCGACTGACGCTCGAGGTCCTGTCGGGCCGGACGACCGCCCTCGAGCTGGAGGAACTGGCAGCGGCGGTCGCGGCGCGGGCGGAGTCGCTCGACGGGGGCGAGGATGCGATCGCGCGGGCGAAGGTCGCCCTGCACCACCAGCACCTCCCGCTGATGGCCGACCTCGGCGTCCTCAACTACGATCCGACGCTGCGGCAGATTCGCCCGTAGCGGCGGTTTCGGTGGGTTCACCGGGATTCAGAGCGACGCGCCCGGCCGCGACAGCCACCATTGGGGCTCTCGCGGCGGCGACTGCGTCGAGGCGGCCCCTCGCCTGCGCCATCTGGGACCCCCGCCGGCGCCCCCTGCGGCCCCCGCCGGCGCCACCTGAAGGGATTATCCCTCTCGACCGCCGAGGGTCGATATGCAGCGGAACGACCGGCGACCGAGACCATCGGGGACCGAGGGGGCGGAGGCCCGCAACCGGAGCCCGCGGGGCAGCTATAGTAGCGTTTGCAAGTCATTTCGCCCCCGACCGCACGCTGTCGTGCGGTCGGGTGCGTACACAGTTGCAAACGTTACTACACCGTGACCGACGACCCCCTCCCGGCCGAGCACCTCTCGCCGCTCGCCGGGCTCGTCGACGAGGTGCTCGCGGGCGTCGGCTACGAGGTGGGGACCGCCATCGACGCCGTCGACGACGCCGTCCCCGGCTACGGCGGGCTGTTCGATCCCGCGACCACCCCGGCCGAGTTGCGTCCCGCGCTCGAACGCCTGCTGGCGTCGGGACTCGCCCGGCCTCCCGTCCCCGAGCCGACGGGCGACGCCTTCGTCCTCTACGTCGACGGCGGTTCGCGCGGCAACCCCGGCCCCGCGGGCGCGGGCGCCGTCATCGTGGACGCGGCGGACGACCAGCTGGCCCGTCTCGGCCGACCCGTCGGCTCCCGGACGGGGAACAACACCGCCGAGTACGTCGCCCTCCAGCTCGGGCTCGCCGAACTGCTGACCCGCTACGAGCCGCGCAGGCTGGAAGTGCGCATCGACTCGATGACGGTCATCCGAGACGTCTGGGGCGGCGACGACCCGACGGAACCGGGCGTCGAGCCGTACAGCGAGGCCGTCGCGGCGGCGCTGTCGAGCGTCCCGGAGCACCGGTACACGCACCTGGCCGACGACGACCCCAACCCCGCCGACGCCCTGGCGACGGTGGGCGCCGATATCGCGGCCCTCGGCCCCGGGTAGTCGCGGCCCGCCGGTGGAGGTTCGCGACCTCGCGCCGGTACGGTGACGCGACGGAACACCGGGCGCGGACCCCGTCACGCCGCCAGCGCGTCGTTCAATCGGGCCTCCAGGTCCTGGATGTCCTCGCGGAACGCCTCCCGGTACTCCTCGTCGAGTTCGTCGAGCCGCTCTCTGAGCCCCTGCAGTCGGGAGTACTTCTCGTCCTCTTCGACCTCGGTCTTCTGGACGTAGACCGTCTCCCTGACGTCGTACACCTCGTCTTCCTCGAGGTCAGTGACCGAGAGGACGACGTCGAGCTTGTCGGGATCCACGCCGAGCACCCACTCGTGGGGGATGCCGTGCTCGTCCAGGGCGTCGAGGATGGTCTCGTCGTCCCTCGGCAGCCGGCGCTGGCGGGTCGTCCGGTGGACCGTCCCGAACCGACCGTGCAGGTCCTGATCCGGGCCGAGGCGGCGCAACAGCGACTCCCGGGCCGTCTGGCGGAGGCGATCCGCCTCGTGCTGGACGTCCGAGAGGAGGACGTACAGATCGGTTAGCGTGTCGGTCTCGAGGGCGTCGGGAGCGACGGGATCCAGCCTGTCGAGCAAGTCCGCCAGGAGGATCGCGTCGTCGTGGAGGCGCTCGGGGCGGGTCCGGGCCTCCGCCGGCGAGACGAGATACGGACTCCCCCCGCCCGTCGCCGGCTCGGAAAATCGGGTGAGTTCGTCGCCCTCGACGCCGAAGGTCGCCAGGAGCGTCACGATCGTCGCGTAGGGTTCGACGCCCGGCGGAAGGTCCGCGACGGCGAGTCGGTGGTTCTCCAGACGATCGACGAGTATCTCGAACTGCTCGCACCACAGCGAGCGCTGTTCCCCGCTGTCGTCGAAGCGGATCTCCAGGTGGTCGGGCGAGATCTCCGTGACTCGAAACGGTCGATCCGAGAGGGGCGTCACGAGTTCGGTTCCCGGCTCCAGGACCGCACACCGCTCCTGGATGGCGCTCCAGAGTTCGTCGTGCCCGTCGTTCATGCCTGGAATCTACGGCTTCTGGCGTGAAAAGCGTCCACCCCAGTTCGTCGCGGTCGACCAGCAGACGGCCGCTCGAGGGTTCGCCTCGGCTGTTCGAGAGCGTGCCGTCTAGAGAGCGAACGCGGAGTGGATTGTCACGTCGATCCCCCCTCGTGTCGTTCGTGGGCGGAGGCCAGGCGGAACAGCGTGGCCTCGTCGAAGCGCTCCCCCACGAACATCACGCCGACCGGCGCGTCGTCGACCTCCCCGCAGGGGACCGTGACACAGGGGTGGCCGGTGGCGTTGAACGGCAGCGTGTTGTGGGCGATGGCCGAACTGCCCCCCTGTTCGAGGAGGGTTTCGATCCCCCTCTCCGACCCGTACTCCGGGGGTTTGACCGGGACCGTCGGCATCACCAGCGCGTCCACGTCTGTCAGCGCCTCGTCGTAGGCGTCGCGCATCACGGGGGTGAGGTTCTGTGCCTTGGCGTAGACCGACCCGCCGTAGTTCCGCCGGACGAACTCCGAGACGAGGAGCGTGGCCTTCAGGGACGCCGGGAGATCGCTGGCGCTGGCCGCGAGGGCGTGACCGAGATACCTGGCGACGCCCGCGTCGTGCCAGCCGTCGAACCCGATCCCGACGCCGGTCTGTTCGACGAGCTGCCCGTAGCCGTATCGGACGATCGCCGACGTCAACGTGGAGGCGGTGACGTGCTCGGGGACCGAAACCTCCGTGACCGCCGCACCCAGCGACTCGAGTTCGCCGACCGCCCGTCTGACGACCTCCAGGACGTCCGGATCGCTGTCCTCGTGTTCGAACCCTTCCTGCAGCACGCCGACCGTCACGTCCGAGACGCCTTCGTCGAGGGCGTCGGCGTACGGCTGGACCTCGACGTCGTGGGGTTGGCGCGGATCGAGGCCGTCACGCCCGGCCAGCACCTCCAGTGCGAGCGCGGCGTCGTCGACGGTTCGGGTCATCGGCCCCGTGTGGTCGATCGAGGCGTCCGCCCCGGAGATACCCGTGTATGGAACGAGTCCGTGGGTGGGTTTCACCCCGACGAGGCCGCCGAACGAGCTGGGGATCCGGATCGACCCGCCCTGGTCGCCCCCGATTCCGACGTCGACCTCCCCGGCGGCGACCGCCGCCGCCGTCCCCGAGGACGATCCCCCGATACTGTACTCCGGCGCGTTCGGGTTTTTCACCGGGCCGTAGTCGGACGCCCCGATCGAGAAGCCCCACATGTTGTTTTTCCCCGCGATCGTCGCCCCGGCGTCGAGCAGCCGCCTGACGACCGTCGCGTCGATCGAGGGGGTGTACCCCTCCATGACTCTCGATCCGTTCGTGAGCGGAACGCCGGCGACGCTGATGGTGTCCTTGAGCCCGACCGACAGCCCGGTGAGCGGCCCCTCGCTCGCACCCTCGATCCGACACCTGGTGATCCAGGCGTTGAAGGGGTCGTCCTCCTCGGCGGGCTGGAAGCAAGGCCCGCGATCGGTGTACGCGTAGGTTCGAGGGGGCGACCGCGGCTCGGGCATCTCCTCGACGCGGTCGAGGGGTTCCAGCCGGTTGGCGACGACCCGGCGGTAGTCCGCGAGTTCGTCGTCGCCGATGACGATGCCCAGATCCGCCGCCAACGCCTCGATCTCGTCGGTCGACGGTGCCCTCATGCGTCCACCCTCCCACCGCTCCGGCCCGGTCCCCGCGTCGTCGATAACCGACCTCGCTGCGGCCGTGGCGGGGTCGTTTCGATACGTCGCGCCGTTGCGGGTGGCGTTCGTCCAACCATGGCAGATGTGGACGCTTCGACCGACGTGACAAAAAGTTCGGCCTCGTTGCAACCTCGGTCGGAGATGTGTTCCGCCAGTCGTGCTGAGTGCAGGGTGCGTATTCAACACGGTACTGTTCCCTCAGTACACGGGACTTACCCCGCGGGATAGTGGCACTAGAGTGCACGGGATCTTCAAGACTGGTGTCGTCTTTCGGGCGAAAACGAGGGGGATCACCATGGCCGGAGATACGTACCATCCGACATGGCCCCGGACGATTCCGTCATCTCAAACACCCTACGTCTCGACCTCTTCTCGAGATGGGGCCTGGAACGCCTCGAACGCCTGTTCGTCCGTGCGGTGGCGCGAGAGCAGCGTCACGACGTCGTCTGGCTGGATCACCGAAGAACCGGATACTGCCTTCGGAGGGTAAGGTCAGCACAGCAGCGTCTACAGCGCGCTACCATAGCCGCCGAAGTTAGAGCGCTGCGAGAGTCGAATCAGGCTGGAGTGGATTCGAAGACAGGTTGAGGGTCGGTGGGTCGGGTGCCATCACAGATCCGGATGCGGCCGTCGGCACGGACGAACACGTTCCAGGTCTCGACTCGAAAACTGAGGAGGGCATCCGCATCTTTTGCTCCGTCGTGTTCCTCGAACAGGTTGTCGAGGGCATCGCCGTCAACGAATTCGTACAGCGGCGGGAGGTCGAGGGGGTCGATCCCGGCCGCTTCTGCGAGTGCGTCGACGATGACTTCCGCGGGCGACCGATCGCTCTCGGGGCCGTACTGAGCATCGGCGACTGGCGTGCAACCACGATAGACTGTTAGTTCTCCCTGCTTCATACCACTCATCGGTACTGGGGAACCATTAGGTTTTTGTGGGAAATGTTCACTATACTATCCACTGCCCTGGCACCGTCTAACGGTTCCAGTGGCCACACGTTTGGGGGCCCTTCCGCGAGATTCACGCCCGCTATTCAACACGACCGCCGAGACATCCCGACCGCCGAGACATCCCGACCGCCGAGACATCCCGACCGCCGAGACATCCCGACCGCCGAGACATCCCCAATTACTGCCAGAAGTAGCGTGCAACAGACAGGTGAGCGACTCATCGCGGGTGCTGAGCCTCTGCATGATTGCTGTCAGAAACCGGCTGCTGAACGTAGAGCGTGAAGACAGTAGACCGACGACGCCGACTCCGAGAACCGTCACGTGGCCGATGGTGCTGTAATACCATTCGACATCTGGAGACACCGCTATACACTGTCGGCGACTAGAGGATGGCATGGTTGAGTACGAGGCCAGGTTCGAGATCGATTCGAAGACTGATGCGTACGCCGTCGAGAAGGTATTGACTCGGCTGTACAATGCCCTTCGTGAGGAGACACGAACGGTCCGCGAAGGGACGACCGATTCGACGGAGATGCTGGAGCAGTTCAAGATCGTCCGCGATGCCGCGCAGGATGCGAAGCCCGGTACGTTGACCGTGAGATACGAACAGGAAGACGGTCCGTTCGAGGAGTGACCAGGGAGGTGAGAACTGACTCACCGCGAGCGACAGAGGGAGCGAGCGGGCCAAGAGCCGACCAACGAGAGGCTCGCAGGCTTTTGGTCGAGCTTCTGCCAGAGAGGTTCCTTCGGAACCTCATGCAGCCGGGCGGCGACGCCGCCCGGCGACAGGGAGCGAGCGAAGCGAGCGACCGCAGCAAAAGGTCGGTGCGCAACAGGTCGCAACCTACTTCCGCCGCGTCGGCCAACCGGGGGGCATGAGCATCGGACCCCTCGACGACGAGACGGTCGAGAAGTATCGCGAGGCCGGGGACGTCCTCCGGACGGTCCTCGACGAGACGGCAGAGCGAGTCGAACCGGGGGTCACCCACCTGGAGGTCGCCGAGTACGCCGAGTCGCGCATCCGCGAACTGGCCGACGGCTGCGCGTTCCCGGCGAACATCTCGGTCGACGAGGAGGCCTCCCACGCCACGCCCGGCCGCGACGACGACACCGAGTTCGGCGAGGACGTCGTCTGCCTCGACCTCGGGGTCCACGTCGACGGCTACATCGCCGACGCCGCGACCACCGTCGATCTCCGGGGCGTGCCGGAACTGGTCGAGGCCAGCGAGGAGGCCCTGGACGCCGCCCTCGACGTGATGGGGCCCGGGGTCGACACCGGCGAGGTCGGGCAGGCCATCGAGGACGTCATCCGGGGGTACGGCTACACGCCCGTCCTCAACCTCTCCGGGCACGGCGTCTCGCAGTACGACGCCCACACCGGCCCGAACATCCCGAACCGCGGCGTCGACCGCGGCGTCGAACTCGAGGTCGGCGACGTGGTGGCGGTCGAGCCGTTCGCCACCGACGGCCGCGGGAAGGTCGGCGAGGGGTCGAACGCGGAGATCTACAGCCTCGAACGCGAGCGGTCGGTCCGGAACCGACAGGCCCGGCAGGTGCTGGAGACCGTCGTCGAGGAGTACCGGACGCTCCCCTTCGCAGCGCGGTGGCTGGAGGGCTCCCGCTCCGAGATGGCCATCCGCCGGCTCGAGCAGGCGGGCGTCCTCCACGGGTACCCCGTTCTCAAGGAGGACGACGGTCAGCTCGTCAGCCAGGCCGAGCACACCGTCATCGTGACCGAGGACGGCGTCGAGATCACGACGGAGTAAGTCGGTCACGATGGACCAGCTCTTCGCCCCCTGGCGCATCCAGTGGGTCACCCGCGACGACGAGGAGGAGATCGACGGCTGTCCGTTCTGCGTCCTTCCCGAGCGCGAGGACGCCCGCGACGCCCTCGTCGTCGCGGAGAACGAGCGCGCGTTCGTCCTCCTGAACAACTACCCCTACAGCCCGGGGCACGCCATGGTGATCCCGCGGCGGCACACCGGCGACTTCGGCGACCTCACCGACGAGGAACTGCTCGCCCAGGCCCGGCTGAAGGCCCGGACGCTCGCGGCCCTGGAGGCAGCGTTCGGCCCCGACGGCTGCAACACGGGGATGAACCTCGGCCAGTCGGCCGGCGGGTCGATCCGCGACCACCTCCACACCCACGTCGTCCCGCGCTGGAGCGGGGACACCAACTTCATGCCGATCGTCTCCGACACCAAGGTGATCGTCGAGGCCCTGGAGGACAGCTACGATCGCCTCCGCGAGGCGTTCGCGGACCTTCCCGGGGCGGTCGACGAGGGTCCGGGGACCCCGGTGTGGCTGGGCGAGGAGTGAGCGTCGGCGTGCGGCCGTCGCTCTCCGGGCGTCGTCGGGCGGACGGCGCCGGGGGAACGAAGGCAAAGACACTACTGGGGGCGCCCCGTCGGTAGCGTCGATGGAGCGGCGAACGACGGTCAGGCGCCTGGGGCTGATCGTCCTCGGGGTGAACGCGGCGCTGGCGCTCGCCAAGGGGGGCGTCTGGTACTACACTGGGAGCCTCGCGGTCGGCTCCGAGGCCGTCAACAGCCTCGCAGACACCGTCTACAGCCTGTTCGTCCTCGGCGGCCTCTACCTCACCACCCAGCCCCCGGACTTCGAACACCCCCACGGCCACGAGCGCATCGAGCCGTTCGTCGCCCTCGTCGTCGCGCTCGGGGTGTTCGCGGCGGGCGTCGGCGTGCTCTGGCAGGCCGCGAGCGCGGTTCGGGCGGGGACGGTCGGCGCGAGCGCCGGGCCGGCGGCCGTGGCCGTCCTCCTCGGGAGCGCCGTCGCGAAGTTCCTGCTCTACCGCTACGCCCTCCGGATCGGGGAGGAGTACAACTCGCCGGCGGTCGTCGCTACCGCCCTCGACAACCGCAACGACATCCTCACCGCGAGTGCGGCGCTCGTCGGCGTGCTCGGGGCGGCCGCTGGCTACCCGGTGCTGGATCCGATCGCGGCCGCGCTCGTCTCGGTGGGGATCCTCTACACCGGCTACGAGATCGTCCAGGACAACCTCAACTACCTCGTCGGTCGGGCGCCGCCGGAGGAACTCCGCGCCGAGATCCTCCGCCGGGCGCTCGCCCAGCCCCGCGTCGAGGGCGCCCACGACGTGATCGCTCACTACGTCGGGCCGGAGGTCGACGTGAGCCTCCACGTCGAGGTCGAGGGCGACATGACGCTGCTGGAGGCCCACGAGATCGAGACCGACGTCATCGAGGCCATCCGCGACATGCCCCAGATCGACGACGTGTTCGTCCACGTCGACCCCAAGGAGCTCGGAGAGTGGAAGGAGGACGCCGACGCCGACCGCCTGGTCGACCTCGCGGGGGATCCCGTCGGGCCGGGGATCCGGCCGAATCCGGACGTCGACGGACCCGACGAGGACGACGGCGACTGACCGCGGCGGTTCGAGCCCGCCCCGACTCACCCCCCGGTGACCGGGGGAAACAGCGCCAGTTCGTCGCCCGCGTCGAGTTCCGTGTCGAGCCCCGAGGCGTGCTTGACGTTCTGGCCGTTGCGCACCACGTTGATGTGGTCGCGGACCTCGCCCGTCTCGTCGACGACGCGGTCCCGGAGAGCGGGCCGCGCCTCGAAGAGCGCGTCGAGGGCGTCACCGACCGTCTCGCCGGGCCCTGCGTCGACCTCGACGGTTCGGCCCTCGGCGACTTCGGCCAGGTCCGCGAAGAGCTTCCACTGCATGGGGGAATCTCGCGCCGCTGCCCTCATGAGGGTTGCGTCGGCGGCGCGCGACGCCGGCTTCCCCGTCTCCCGTGCGGTCTCCGGGTGCGGTCGCCGCTCCGCGCGGTCACCGGCCGGTCGTCCCGTCTATCGGTCGTCGCTCGGCGGGTCGTCACGTCCCGCTGAGTCGTCGGCCCGCTCAGTCGTCGGCCCGCTCCGTCGTAGATCCGCTCAGTCGTCGGCCCGCTCCGTCGCCGCGCCGGCCCGATCCTCCAGTCGGCGGAGGGCGTCCGGCCGGGCGACGACGTAGAGCGTGTCCCCCGCCGCCAGCGCCCGCGACCGCGCCGGGATGGCCTCCACGGTCTCGCCCGCCGGGGAGACGGCCGCGACGGTCACGTCGAGGCTCCCGATCGTGGCCCCCACGGCCGCGCTGCCCGGGGCGACCTCGACGACGCCCATCGTCTCGTCGGCGGCGCGCAGCAGCGAGGCGAACTCGCGGTCGGCCTGCGGCTCCGCGGGCAGCGTCACGAGCCGG
>Ga0207718_100067_pt1 | contig 127112 bp, 129 predicted proteins | sample A23M2SouthBayCA_FD_187749 | JGI IMG/M metagenome (GOLD analysis project Ga0207718, IMG submission 187749) | Aerobic enrichment media microbial communities from Eden Landing Ponds, California, USA - A23 M2 (SPAdes) | ecosystem: Environmental > Aquatic > Marine > Unclassified | place: Emeryville...
AGTTCCGCCGGGCCCTGCGGCGTCGCGACCAGCCGCGCTTCGACCGGCTGTTCGAGTACGCCCGCGAGCACGCCGACGCGAGCGGGCTGTTGAACCACCAGAACCCGCTGCTGCCGGCACTGCTCAGCATCGATCTCGAACAGGAGAGCCGCCTCGACGATCACGAGGAACGCCTCGAGGGGCTCGAACGGACACTCGAACAACGGGAAGCGAGCCACGAGCGAGAGCACCACCAGGATGGAGCCACGGAATGACGAAACTCGACACCGTTGCGTTCGATATCGAAACAACCGGCTTTGATGTCGACGACCAGCTGACTGTCGTCGGGTTCGATACGGACGTTGGCTCCCGGATCTTCCTCAATACGGACGGACGAGCACCACCGTCAAATCTCGAAGCACGGGTCAACGAAGAATTGGCGAGCTCAGTCTCGCTATCGGTCCAACAGACTGAACGAACCTTGCTAAGTGAGATGGATGGGTTCGTCGAATCGACACTCACTCACCAAGACGTGAAGCTGGTCGCGTACAATGGCGAACGATGGAACGGAGGATTCGACCTCCCGTTCCTCCGCACGCGGCTCTGTTACCACGATATCGACTGGCCGTTCACAGAACTGCCGTACATCGACGCGATGGACGTCTTCGAATCACGGTTCAACACGTCGGGAGACACCTTGACCGCCGTCTACGAGGAACTCATCGGGAGTGGATTAACCGAACTCGATCCGTTCGTAGACAGCGAGGAAGCAGTTGACGCATGGGAAGGAGGGGACTTTGAGTCGCTCGTACGCCACAACGTCGCGGATATCCGGCGGACACGGTCTTTGATGCGGCTAGCAGAGCGATACTGCTCGAAATCTCATTTCACGATGCGGTCACTCGATCCAGTCGCATGAACAGGATATTTCTCCGGTTCCAGAGTTCTGTGACGATAGGGCAGCTAGTCTCCGGTCCGGTGGTCAGCAGCGTATCGAAGAACCTCCGCTGGTCTTATGGTGTTGGGCTCCCTCCCAACACGTAAGGGATGGCCCAAGAACCGGTCTTCCAGTACACGCACGTCGAAGCTGGTCTCGTCGAGAACGTCGTACTCCGGCCGACTGAGGCGACCGAGACCTACCCGTCGGGCTGGAAGTACACGCTCCATCTGGGTACCCTCGAAGACCTCACTCTCGTCCGGTTCGATAACGCCCACGAAGATACGAAGGGGCACGAACACCACACCGCCGCTGGCGACATCGACGACGTCACGTTCCCCGGGATGGAGGAACTACTCGTCGAATTCTGGGCGAGCGCAGACGAGTACTGGGAGGCCATCGGCGGCGATCCGCCGCGGCCGTACTGACCATACACCACCCGCCACCAATACACTCCAAAAATGACCACGCTCCACATCACCGTTGGCGACCGAGAACAGCTCCGTGAGGACGCGCTCCAGTTCGTCCAGGCCGCCGAGACGGACACGCTCGACGACCAGGACGGAACGGCGACACTCCAGTTCGGAACCTACGACGACCTCGTCGACAGCCTCACGCCGCTCCGTCTCGAACTCATTCAGGCGATCGCCGAACACGCACCCGAAAGTATGCGCGAGGCCGCACGCCTCGTCGACCGTGATGTGTCCGATGTCCATTCGGATCTGAAGCACTTGGAAACGCTGGGTATTCTTGAACTGAAAGAAGGCGGCCCCGGCGGGGCAATGCAACCCATCGTCCCGTTCGACCGGATCGAGATGCACATCGACTACCCGCTCATCAACGATATCGATGGGGATGAAGCATCGGTGAGCGCGTAGCCCTATCACGCAGAATGGAACGCCTCGAGTTCGTCTAAGGACAGGGCCTCCTAGTACGTGGCCCAGTTGTGGCGGGTGAGTCGTCAAGAGTGAAGCGAAGGGGTTCGTCAATGAAGGACGGTTTTCACAACATATCAGCGGCAGGCGTTAACAGCCACTGCTACGTCTTAACCAACACCCGGTGCGTATCTCCGAGTGTGTTGGTTAACATCGACTATCAGTTTCCGGAAATCGTTCCGAAAGCGGACGAGGACCCACAATAAGCCAGAATATGGCGTCGAAAACGCTTTTCGAACCCGTTTGCTGAAGTCCGGAAGCGACACGCCGTCGCTTATCGGATTCGGATGTCCAGTAGTTGAACAACAAATGCCGTTCAGTATCGACTTCCTGGACGACGGTCGCCTCCTGGAGTGGGAGGCAACCGCCGACGGCGCCGTCACGACCGAGCACGATGACTATATCCCACGCTTCTACGTCGCCCCTCGCGACCCAGAGACCGACCTCGACCTCACGACGCTCCAGTCGGTGTACGACCAGCACCCCGACGTCGTCGCGACCGAGACGGTTGCACGACGGCCCGGTTTTCGACGAGACGAAGAACCCGTTCTCGCGGTCGACGTCAACCACGTTGATCGCGTCACCCCACTCGCCCGGCAAGCTTGCCAGCTGTCGGACTATCCAGTCGGGGACCTTGCCTGCTTCAACGTCGACTTCTCGCGAGAGTTCCGGTACTGTCTAGAGACTGATGTCGAGCCAACGCCGGCGAGCGAGTTGTCGACGCTCCGGCTCAGCGTCCCGATGACCGAAACGAGCAACGATGTCTACGGGGAACTGTCCGTCGCCGGTGACACCGTCGGTGGCTCACCGGCGGATATCCTGACCGCCGTGCAGAGGGCGCTCGACGCACACGATCCGGACGTCCTGATCTGCTCGACGAGCGAGATCGTCCCCACCCTCCACGAGATGGCAACGGACGCCGGCGTCGACGACTTCTCGCTGAGTCGCTGGCCGAAGATCGATTACCAGCAACTCGCGAGTCGCTCGACGTACTCAAGCTACGGCCGCGTCGGTCACTCGCCGGCGCGGTACAACGTTCCCGGCCGCGCAATCATCGACGAATCGAACACGTTCTTCTACGGGGAGACGAACCTCGACGGCGTCCTCGACCTCGTGTCGCGCTCGAAAAAGCCCGTCCAAGAGCTTGCCTGGGCGTCGATCGGGAACGTGCTCACCGCAATCCAGATCTGTGAAGCCCACGACCGCGGCGTCCTTGTCCCGTGGAACTCCTGGCGCCATGAGTTCTACAAGCCGATGGGGACGCTCCACGACGCCGACCGTGGCGGATTCATCTTCGCGCCCGAGGTCGGCCTCCACGAGAACGTTCATGAGCTCGACTTTTCGAGCCTATACCCGAACATCATCTGTACGCGAAACGTCTCACCGGACGTTATCCGGTGTGACTGTCACAGCGACCGCAACGACGTCCCCGGCCTCGGATACTCGATCTGCGACGACCGAGGCTACCTCGTCGACGTGCTACAGCCGATCATCGATGCACGTGACGAGATCAAGGCGGCCATCCGTCGCGAGAAGGATCGGGATGACCCCGACGAGGACCGACTGGCGGAACTCCAAGGGCGGTCGGGAGCGCTGAAGTGGATCCTCGTTGCCTGCTTCGGATACCAGGGATTCAGCAACGCGAAGTTCGGGCGCATAGAGTGCCACGAGGCGATCAACGCATTCGCCCGCGAGATTCTCCTGACGGCGAAGCAGCGACTGGAAGCTGGCGGCTGGCGCGTCGTCCACGGCATCGTCGACTCCATCTGGGTGACCCCGGACCCCGACGTCAACGACGATGACCGCGAGGACCTCAAAACACTCGCGACGGAGATCACCGACTGCGTCGAAATTCGGCTCGAACACGAAGCCCACTACGACTGGGTAGCGTTTGTGCCGCAGCGCGAGAGCGACGCCGGTGCGTTGACGAAGTACTTCGGGAAAGTCGCTGACGACGACGACTTTAAGATCAGAGGTATCGAAGCTCGGCAGCGCTCGACTCCACCGTTCATCGAGGACGTCCAGCGGGACTGTCTCGAACGACTCGACGCGACTCGATCTCCAGACGCTGTACTCGACCGTCTTCAGGACGCCATCAATCGCCTCCACACTGGAACGGTGTCGGTTGACCAACTCGTCGAACGGAGTCGTGTCTCCAAACCGTTGGAGGGATACACCCAGAACACACAGAACGTGGCGGCGCTAAAACGGGCTCGGGAACAGAACCTGGTTGTCCACCCAGGACAGGACATTGAGTACGTGGTCGTCGACGACGAGAAGAGTTCGCGAGAACGGGTCGCCCTGGCTCACGAGGAGATCGAGTCGTACGATGCGTCATACTACGAGACGCAACTCGTCAGAGCTGTCGAGAGTGTGCTGTCACCACTAGGCTGGGATCGGTCGAAGATTCGTCGAGAACTCGCAGAGACGCGTATGCCGGAGTTGACGGCGTTCGCGAACACGGAGAGTGGTTAACCAACACAAGCGTCGTTCGAAGTGGATTTGTTGGTTTACCAGGGCTGCACCTACGTAGAATTGCGGAAAGACTCGATAACGAGACATTCAATAATTGACTCGGCGGATTTACCGGCTAGAGTGTATGAGATTTCTAGCGTTCGAGTTCGGGAGCAAACCAGGAACCCCACCATGTCCGCTGTTCTTCTCGGTTTGTTAGAGGAGGGGTATGTTTCCGACCGGCCTAGGTATATTCCGATAGGGTTGTCTCCTGATCGACCATCTCAGCTACGGATTCATGGATTCCGACCTGGGCAACAGTATCTTCGAGGGCATTCAGAATCATCTCGACATCCATGTCGATAGAGTACTCCCGGTACGTCCCCCCGCGGCGACCCTCGTTACGCTCAACTGCGGAGATGATCCCCAGCATCGAGAGTTCTCCGAGATGATCCCGCATCCGGCGAGGAACCAGCGGATCAGCGCCGACTTGTTCGGCAAAGCTCGTGTATCGAGGTCGGATATCTCGGGAGCGCACTGGTGTTTTCCCCTGCTGTTCGATCGTCAGGAGTGCGTACAGGACGAGATGCCCATGCTGGGTCAATCCAGAAATACCCTCGCGAATCCGCCCGCGTTCGAGTTCTTCACGAGCGTCACGAACGAGATTGTCGGTGATTGTGTCCGTATCGTGGTCACGAGCTAGGTCGCCAGCCTTCATCAGCAGGTCGAGAGATTGACGTGCGTCTCCGGCGTCTTTCGCACCGTAGGCTGCACACAACTCAATAACGCCGTCGTTTATGACATCTTCGTGGAAGGCCACTCGTGCTCGCTGCGAAAGGATCTCGATGAGTTCGTTGGCATCGTAGGCCGGGAACTGTAATTCCTCCTCACACAGCGAACTCTTCACCTTCGGGGAGAGGTTATCTCGAAACGAGAAGTCGTTTGAGATACCGATAATGCCGATTTTCGCCTCGGATAGGTTGCCGTTCGCCCGCGCTCGCGGAAGTTGGTACAGGATGCTGTCGTCCTCGATGTGATCGACCTCGTCCAGGACTATGATGACGGTCCCCCCGCAGTCGTCAAGTTCTGACCAAAGCATATCATAAACGGTCGCCCGCGGGTACCCAGTCGTCGAAATCTGGTTCGAGTCAGTACGGAACTTATTGACAAGACGGGTTGCAATTTGATAGCTGCTAGAGAGCCCGTCACAGTTGAGCATCTTCACAGTGAGTTCGATGTCTTCGTACTGTGCCGCGTCTTCAACGAGATGGTCTAGGAGAAATCGGGTTCCGGCCGTTTTTCCGACTCCGGTCTTGCCGTAGAGGAAAATATTGTTCGGCTGTTCGCCGTTGATGACCGGTTGAAGAGCGGTTTTGTATCGTTCAAGTTCCTCGTCACGACCGACGAGCTCATCCGGTTGATAATCCTCACGAAGGGCATCACGGTTTCGGTAGATTTCGGTGTCCCGTTCAAACATGCCCATTTGTGGGAGCCATAGAAGAGGAAGATAATAAAACCACCCTGTCCGCAGTGTCCGCCGTTTCCGCCGTTCTTAAGATATAAGAGAGTTCGCCCACCCCTCCCACCCCACTATGTCCGCAGTAACTGTGAATAGTTCCGGTGCCTTCTTCGCATCTAACACAGAATGCTCATAATAACTAGAATAGATTTATGATATAGACGGAGTTAGTCTCCGAACGATTCCTCTAAAGTAAGAGGAACAGTCGGTAATCCGTTCCTCAGTAGGGATGTTCCTGTCCCCTCCCATCATCGACAACGCAGAACAGCGGACATAGTGGGGTGGGTGTATCCTCTCCTCTCCCTCACTTGTCGACCTCTCTTTGTCTCCTCTTTGTAACATCCGGTAGGGCATTCAATTGCCTCCTCTCTACAGTCCTCAACCCAGCCCATCCCCTCTTGACCTCCTTCTCGGTGCTTGCTCTCAGTTATTTCCTGAAGGTCTACTGTCTCACAACACCCCACCGTGTCCGCCGTTCTCCACAGTACTCAAGATTGTAGTGGGCAAGAACAGCGGACATGGTGGGGTGTTTTATAAGGGAAATCCCGAAAAATCTCATATTTTCTCTCAAGACCTCTGAGACAGGTTCTATCTGCTATTTTGCTCATTATACCCAATAGAACGGGATCGACACCCCACGATGTCCGCAGTTCTCAAGTGATCGTCCCACACTACCCATCGGGAACTGCGGACACGGTGGGGTGCTTATATCCAACCTGTAGCCGATAGCTGATGGGTTCGTCTCACAAACACAAATTCACTAATCGAGGTTGATACAGGAGCCGAATCTCCCCGAACACCTCGTTGGTGATGTTAATCGTCTGGATCGACCGGTCCCTTATATTTGGATGTCACTTTCTCACCCTCTCGCCACTGCCAGTAGTAGTAACGGTTGTCGTTGATTTCCTTGATCGTGATCGTCGCCTTCGACGGGACATCGTTCGGAAGATCTTCTGGCCGTTCGTCGATTTCGTCTTCATCCGATTCCTCCTCTAGGCGGGCTTCGCGACCCTTGTGCTCTGCCAACTCCTCGGCGTAGCGTGCGACGTGCTGGAGCTGGTCTGGCGAGTAGCCGTTGAGTGTGTTGACGATATCTGTCGGGAGTTCTGCTGGCGGCGTCGGTGGCTCGTAGGACATCAGCGGTCGTCCTCGTATTAACCAACAATATGCGTATTGATATAGGTCTGTTGGTTAATCAAATAACGGCTCGTCGGGATGGGGTTCCAAAGCCGTGAAATCATGGTTTTCGAGGCGCTCAAGCCTTCTCTGGATCTCGTTATTCATCCCAATCACGTTCTGGTACAACTCGAGAAAGGAGTGTCCATTACGTCATCCCAGGCGTTTCTCACTCGCCTTTATATACGAAGATGAGGCTAAACGGCTTGCTCATGTCCGACCCATCAACTGACGCACCGTTCGATTCCGGTTCCAACTCCGCCTCCACCACGCCGCTGTACTCGCCTATCACTGCGACGAACATCTACCACGCTGTCACCGACCTCGGCTATCCCACCGAGTACGTCACGCTCGTGTCCCGCACACTCGACGAGTTCCAACTGGCAATCTCCGCTGCCAACAACGGTCACTTTCTTCTCGACCAGCTCGCTCCCCAGGCCGAACGCTTCGAGGTCCTCGACGTCGACCGGGTCACTGGGGACGATCGCCTCGAGGACCTCCTATTCTTTAGCGGCCCCTACGCGAAGGACCTCCTGACCGACGCTATCGGTATCGCGATGCCCGAGTTTGAGGGCCCCGCTACCGGCCACCCGAATCCGATGTCCCCGACTTCCTTCGGCGTCGACGATGATCACCTGCGTCGAGACCACGACTACGAGACAATAAACGAGGACGATAATCGAGAGAGCGGCGAGTACAGGTACACCGACGTTGACGTCGAGATCGACTTCACGCTGTCGTCGTTAGATAGGGACCGACTGCTGCCTGGAGTTGCCTCTCAGATAATGCGTGCCGAGATCCAGCAAATAGCTGAACTCGCCTTCGTCTTCTACCGGACGGAGCCTGGACTGATGGATGAGCTTGACCCAGTCGCTGATTGCACGTTCGCCGTTCGATCGGCGCCCCACGACGACATCGTAATGGCCGAACCTGGCCCTCGAACTGTGCCGCTCCCTGGCGAAACAGGAGTCTCCTAAACTCTACAAGAAAAAACCCAGCACGGTCAGTTTCAATTCGTCGCGAGAATCCTGGTCGCGACTATCCTCGTATCCAGCGAAGGGCCCGGAAGAACGCACGGCCAGCAGATCGTATCACGCGTAGGCCATTGAACCCGCCAAGTCCGTATTCGCTACCCGTTGAGTGACCGTGAATCCCGTCGTGGCAGTACTGGCAGACCGTCACCAGATTCCCGAGGTGATGCCACCCGCCATCGCGAAGGGCCTGGGAATGGTGAGCGTGTAAGACGACACCGCCATCTCCGGCATGAGGGCCGCTCTGACGCCCACATCGCTGACAAGTGTAATCATCCCGCTCGTAGACTGCTCTCCGGCGAGCGTCCCAATCCGGCGGGTACTTCCCGTCGTGAGTTCGGGGATCGTCAAACCGGCTGTTGATTTTAGACCGACGTCCGAACATGACTACTCGACGCTGTGGTCATGAGCATGTCCCTGCTCTAGATTCCCCGCAGATGGGTCACCGAGTTGCCTTCCTAACTCTGCTTGAGACGGTGTTTCGCTCTCAATGTCTTGAGATTCGTCGACGTCGTCGGTAGTCCCGTCTGTCGGAGTATCGATGTCGGAATCGGTACCGGAGAGACGCTCCTCGTGTGCATCATCAACTGGGTTGTGGGTGCCAGCTTCGAGGAGGTCCTGGAGTGCGTAGGCAGCGACATGCGCGAACGACGACCCGTCGTGGCCGTACTGCTCGCGAGCGAGTGTCGCGACCTTCGGCGACGTCTCTCGAGCAGTGTGTACTCGTTCGAGTGTTCGCGCTGCTGTCTCATACACCCACGCGTTCCGTGTCTCGATGCTAACAGCGCCGACATCCTCGGGAACGATCGAGACGTTAACTGATCCGTCGTCAGTCTTGTACGTTCGCGGTTTCCCGACGATCGTGACGAACTCCGGAGGTTGTACTTTTCTGAGTTGCTTGAGAGCATCTGCCTGGTATTCGCCGGCGTACACCCAGAACGTCCCGGTCGGATCGACAACACGAGCGCGAAGGTATTCTGCGTTCTCGCCGACGTCTTCTATCTCAGTGACCGTCCCGGCGATGCAGATTCGGTTGGCCCGCTCGCCAGTGGGTAGCGCGACGTACACCGGAGCACGCTCATCTTGCGACGTTTTGAATGTGTAAGTGGCACGATTCATTTCTGCGGCGAAAACGCGCTTGGCGACTTCGCGACTCGGTACATCTGTCTCCTGGGCTGTATTACCTGCTTCTGCCATTGATTCTCAGTTCCTCCCTGCTGTTACGGGCACGTCGTACGTCTGAGGAAGGTCCTCGAAATTCTCGACCGTCAGGCCCGGCCCGTTGTAGTCGTACTTAGAGAGCAGGCCCTCAACCGCGGTCTGATAGCCCTGAGAGAACACCCGACCAGGGGCCTCAGAAACATCGTCGACGAGGAGATACCGACCGAGGAGCGGGCCCTCCACTGTGAACCGGCGGCCGATGAGCTGCTCAGTTAGTCGGCGTTCGACCACGCTGATTTCAAGCGCGTCCGAGGCCATCTGCATCGCCTCTTCGAGATTGATCCCCGCCACGGCCTCCGTCATCCCGGCGGTGAACAGGCACTCTTGAACTGATTCACCGTTATCGAGAACACCCTTGATGCGGAGATCGTACTCTCCCTCGTTCGGGCCGTGTTCGCTGCACTCCCTCTGCTGGATCACGCGAGTACACTCCGGATCTGTGCATCGCCTGATTAGGCCAGACTGACTCTGCATCGCGACGAAGACTCCTTCGTACACTGTCGTCTTCGTCCCGACCGTGCTGACAGCCTCTGGACTGTCTCCGGCGTGTTCGACAATCTCACTTCGGGAATTAATTTTCAGCGAGTAGTTCTCGTCGTACTCGTCGACGACGACGTTCTTGAACGTGTAAGTAGTACCCTCCTCGAGGACTGGGGGGTTCGACTTCGACCACGCGACGAACTTCATCCGGCCGGATTCGTCACCGATGAGACCGACCTGGTGGATCGAGTCTGTATGAGGCTCCCAGAGCTCGACGATCTTTGCTCGTACCGTCACCCACGCGCCGTCAATGATACATTCGGCCAGAGGGAGTGGGTCGTCTGCGGTTCCCTGATCGTCATCGCGAACGGAGGCCCAGAACGAGTCCGTATCTACCCCGGCTTCTCTAAGAACGTGATTCCGCACGCTATCGAAAGCCGCCCCTCGCGGCACTCGATACGTATTCACGTAGGAGTCAAAGAGAGTCTCGATGGCGTCGACGTCGTAATCATCTGCACAGTCCTCCGGCAGATGGGGACCCACCTGCTCGTGTAGGAGTCTGGCATCTTCTCGGATGCTGTTCATATCCACCCAGATATACGTTTCAGGTCGGTATAAAGTAGAACCGCAAATTCGACACGATTCGTGGGATTTAGTCATCAAGCCCCGCAATTACGCCTGTTTCCAGCATCGGTCTTTTCCCTCCTCAAAGGCCCCGACGGATTGCACAACACCCCTTCATCGAAGTGTATTCTCGCGACCTCGGAGGTGAACTCTAAACGTCTCATCGCGATGGGCTGGCAAGCTGTTGACCGACCGTTGCACACGGAGGGAGTGGGGGTGTATCAGGAGTCTCGACGCCGGCGAGCAGCGAAATGTGGGGAGTGGCGAATTCGAGCTTCCTACGCAACAGAGTAGAGTCTGAAGCGGTTCAATTGTTGCGTAGGATTAGACTTCCCGACACGACCTCGGGCAGTTCCTTTCAGGAGACACGCCGCCAATCAATCCGAACCCACAACCTCTGCGGGGGGTTCTCCTACTGATAGCCGCGGGTCGGGCCGTTGTCCTTCGAATCGCTCTCTCCATCGTCCGCTCGGACACCGGCTTTCGCTTCCGGCAGCTCCGCCGTCTCAGTATCCGAGCTATCCTCGGATTCTGGGAGTTCGCCCGTCTCGTTTTCCGACGCCAGCTCTGCCGACAACTCATCGAGTACCTCCTCCGGTGGGAAGTCATCGCGAGTGACCGCTTCCGCGTTCCGGTGTGCCGCACTCCGTCGAGCCTGTTCGACGAGGTTCGCCAGATCCGCGCCGGTCAGGCCTTCCGTGCGGTCGGCGAGTGTCGCTAACTCCTGATCGGAGACTGTCGAAGGGATACCGTTGAGATGCGCTTCAAGGATCGCGTGGCGAGCTTCATCGTCGGGGAGACCGACCTCGAAGTGTGCCGTCAGGCGACCGGGTCGGAGAATCGCCCGGTCGATATCGCCCGGCCGGTTCGTCGCCGACACCACGATCGCTTCTCGGTCGTCCCGGGTGAGCTGGGCGAGGAACTCACTCGTGACCTTCCGGTCTTCAGCATGCGCGCTTTTCCCGGTGTGATCCCGGGCGCCGAAGAGGTGTTCGGCCTCGTCGAGGAACACGATACACTGGCCAATCTTGTCGGCCTCGTCGAACAGTGTCTTGATCTGATCGCTACTCTCGTTGACCCACATGCTCGTCACGTCCGCCGGTGATAACTCAACGAACGGAATGTCCAGTTCCCCGGCGAGTGCCCTCGCGAACATCGTCTTGCCCGTCCCTGGTGGACCATACAGGAGGATACCCCGCTCCGGTTCGATATCGAATCGGGAGTAGCGGTCATCCCCTGTCTGTGCCGCTCGTAGCGGCTTGAGTACGTCTTCGTCGAGGGCGGTCTTCAGCTCGTAGTAGCCTCCGATATCGTCGAACGACGTCTCCGAGTACCGCCAGTCGTAGCTCAAGTCTGAAAAGGTAGGCCGTGCCCTGTGACTCTCTTGCTCCGAACTGTGCATTCCGACTTCCTTGTGATGATACTTCTTCTGTCTTGAGGGGGGAGTCGTCGAGTCATGGCTATCCGAACTGGGCCCCGGCACTGATTTCGCAGGCAATGGTTCGTTTGACAGCGGACTCAAGCGATCAGAGTAAGGCCCGAATTCATCTTCTTCACGGCCGCTGTCGATGAAGCCGAGCATTTTGTACGCTACAAAAGCCATCACCAGTCCATACAGACTCATTTCGAGGAAACTAAGGATGGGAATGTATGATCCCGGCACGAATTCCTCGACGATCTCTTCAAGGAAAAACAGCCCCAGAATCGTAGGTATCGTAAGGACCCACCCTGCCAAAATCGGAGGGTACAGCATTCTGTCGGTCACCGTTGAGAAGACGAAGGCGAGTGCTATCGCGACGACCCCGTACACGGCCATTAATATCAAGGCCGCTACTGACTCAGGTGTACTCTCAGCAAAGTTCAGGAACCACCAAGTGACGGGAGTGGTGATGAGGACCGCTTCGAGTGCTCTGCCTTTCCAACCGTAAGCTGGGAACCACTTTGCGGACCGGAACACAGCGTACGCGAGGTCGACAAGTAATATCACACCGAAAACTATGAAGATGTCAGCGCCAGTGGGATTAAGGATGTTTATTGACATGGGTTGATTTCTTTGATGCCGTTTGTTGATTTAGGAGACGAGTAGACCGAACGTCTGTGAGCCCACGGGCAGTGAAGACGTTGTCGCGAGCGACTTGGGGGGTATTTCACCTCCCTTAGTCCTTGTTCGTACTTAAAGTTCGCTCCACAGACAGTTGGCGAGAGCAACCGTAGAAGAGCCGGCTGAAAGTACAGAGGCTTGGGAGTACCTCAAACTGGGTGGTTGTACACCCACAAGACGAAGCTATAGTCCTCCTCCATTCGAGCCTTCTATACCGATATCACCGCTTTTACCACCTGATGCTTGACCGGCTCTCGCCTTGCCGTAATCAGACAGTTGGTGATTTGGGTTCGGGTTCGGGTTCTCTTGTGGGCCAATCATCGGGCTCCCTGCCCGGCGGCCCATCGAGTACGCGAGGTACGAGTTGCCACCAACTCCACCGACAATTGCTGCAGCGCCGGTCCTCGCGGTGAACGTACCCGCGTTCTTGCCCGCTCTCGCACCTTTCTTTCCCCTCTCGACACGCCGATTCCGTGCAGTGTTCTTCTTGATGTCGTTTTCTGCAGTCTCGATGCGCTCGCTGGCCTCCTGTTGGTCGGCCTTGGCCTCCTTGAATTTCCGGCTGAGGTTGACCGCCCGGGGTACACCATCCGTCCCGACATACGACATCTTCCGGTCGAGAGTATCGGGGTCGGTCTTGAATTTCGGCTGCTGAGATTCTATCGGCTCGGCGTCGAGGAAGCCCTGCTTTTTGGCCTCGGCCATGTCCATCTCTCCGTTTGCCATCGAGTTCTGGATGAACTTCGCTTGCGACGAGGCCGTGTTGTGGTCGGCCTGGGCTTCGGAAAGTGAAGATTTAGCCGCGTCCAACTTCTCAGACGTCCCGACGTGGTTGATCTGCTTTAGATGCGTCGAGGTCTTTTCGGACACATTGCCGGCAGCAGTTTTCGCAGGCGAAGTCCACCGATTCTCGGGGACCTTGCTGACAGCGCCTTTTGCACGCGAAGTCAAACGACTCGCGAGACCAGACCCTCCAGACCCGACTTTCGCACTCCCCGCGGTCGCGCCTGCTCCTGCGGCTGACGCACCTCCACCCGATGCACCGCCCGCAGCTGCGCCACCGGACCCACCGGCAGCACTCCCAGACCCGCCAGCGGCCGCAGTGCCGGCCGTCCCAGCGCCGGCGACGGCACTACCGACACCAGCGGTGACAGCGGCCGTGACAGCCATCGTCGCCGCGGTGGCCGCCTCACCAACACCGATCGGCTTCCCCGCCCACATTGTGAGCTTCCAGATCGCTACGGTGAGCACGACCGGGAAGAGCAACATTAGGGCAAGTTCGGCGAATATGAGCCCAATTTCGCCAACGGTGTTCTGAATTATGGATACCGCGTCACCGCCACTCCCGCCGGTCGCTTGGAGGATGCCACCGTGTTCGATGACCTGGAAAGCCAACACAATGATCGCGACAATGGGACCGCCTAACAGTGCGAAGACGCCCATTCGCAGGTACGTCGCGCCGACGCTCCCCACCGATTTGAAGGGGCCGGTACCCACGAACCAGGTGACCGCGAAGAACGGCGTCCCGATGTAGGCCATCCAGACCATGAACCAGCGCACCAGTAGGAAGAACATCACCAATAGTAGTGATAGCACTGCGAGAATCGCAGAGAGTATCGAGACGATGAATTTCAATACCCAGGTGCTGAAGGTCGTGGGTGCGCCCACGAGCCCGCTTCCGTAGCCGTAGTTCGCCACCCCCGGATCGGGGTCAAGGTCCAGAATCGCCACTGTAACGGCGTTCGTTGCGTCAATCGCAAAGCCCCAAGCAGGCTGGGAGATCCCGATAAACAACAGGACCATCACCGTTCGTACGACGAGTTCCATTAAGCCGGACTCGCGGTCTTCACTAAACGGCCACGCGATGAGTGCCAGCGCAATCATGATCGGGAGCAAGACTAGCGAAATCTCGAATATCCCGGTCCACGCACCATCTGCTGCCGTAGACCCGTACGGGTTCGGGACCTTCAGCATCCCCTTGATAAGCTCGTCCGTAAGCGCTGTCGACGCCTCTGTCGCGACCGCGATGAGCGTATCGACGAGCCAACCCCAGAATGCTTCCACGGCCGACTCAGCCCAACCAACCTGCAGCGGTGTCTGGGCGAACTGCGGCGTAAGCAGAACCAACGGCGTGAGGTCCATTAGCGGTCTCCAGATGCCGGGACGTCCGACACAGATCCGCCGGAGGAATCCGGCCCCGGCGACGGCTCTGATGCGGCCCGGTCTTTAGCGAATTCACTGGAAAGTTGCATGTCCAGCTCGCGGTTCGTGATGTCAGGCATATCTGTCAGGTCCAATTCGGACTCGGCAGTCGCGACATCATCCGGCCGACGCATCCCCTCTCGTTCCTCGATGTAGGTCCACGGGTCGAGGTTGTTGTCGATCATGTAATGCTCGAACTCTCCGGAGTGAACCTCGAGACGACGTCGTCCGTGCTTCGTCGTGGACAACAGGCACCCGGAGTATCCGGATTCCTGTCCACGCGGCGCCGACTGCAAGTACTTCACTTCAGCCGGTGAGAGGTCGAAGTACTCTTTCGTCGCGTCAGAGACAGACTGTGCATAGAACAGCATCTTGATGTCACAGTTTTCGTAAATCTCCCGTCGCTCCTCTGTCCGCAGGAACTCGTGGGCCGTCTGACTCATTAGCGTCAGCCCGGCATCGTAGTGCCTCGCGTGACGGATGAAGAGGTTGATGAGATCACGAGTGGACTCCCGTCCCAGGAGGTAGTGAGCCTCGTCGAACGTCACATCGAAGCGGTTCGGTGACCGTTTGGCCTCGAGGTACGCCCACTGCAACATCGCGTGAAGTATGAGCGGCATCTCGCCGGTGTCCGCGAAGGAACTCATGTCCATCACGACGAGTCGCGAGTTCAGTTCGAGGTTCGTCTTTCCGTTCAGATTGTGGTTGATACCACCCGGCTTGAACGACTCGAACTTCGGTTCGAGTGACTTCGCAACCTCTTGGTGCTTCTCCGTGGGGGTGAACACTGCCGTCGGGACGGAGATCCCAGCGTCCGTGATGGGTTCGCCGTCCGCAGAGAGCACGCCCATCTCACAGAAGTGCTCAAACTCCGCTTCGTCGACGAGGCCCGCTTCGAGAGCCGCTTGGTAGCCACCCTGGGTGATGATCTGGACGCCCCGAATGAGGTCGTCGATGATCGGTGATTCATTCGCGTACGTATCGTACTCGCCGAGGACAATCCCCTTCGAGAGATACGCGTAGTGAACCGCCTGAATTGCCATCCCTTCTTCAGCAGCGGGGAGACCACCACGGTCTTCGTAGAGCGTGTTCAGCATCTCGACGACCGAGCGAACCGTGAGGGGGTAGGTATCCTCGGCCGATCCAAGGTCTCCTAACGGGGGTTCGATGTCCATCGGATTCACCTTCTGAGCGCCGCCGAAGCGGATGACTTCGCCGCCCAGTTTCTCTGCGAAGAACGGGTAGTCGTCGCCTGCTGGATCGAACAGTACACACTGGACCGTCGGATCGGCCAGCAGGCGGCGGTAAATCTCGAGTTTTCGAGCGTAGGACTTCCCCGACCCGGTCTTGCCCGAGATGACCATCCCGAACCCAGAGTGTGCGTAGCGGTCGATAATGACCGGGCGACTCGTGTCGTCGAAGCCCATCATGATACCGTCTTCATCGTAGATCGGCGGCTCGACGAGGTTGAACAACGTTGCCAGTGCCTCCAACTGAATCGGGTGGACGTTCTTGATGGTGTCCGTCGCGAGCGGGACAATCGTCCCGTTGCCCTCGATTTGCTGGTGGCGAAGGACCGTCGTGTCGACGTCCTGCTCGGCGAGGATCGTGTCGACGCGTTCGCGCATCTCCTCGAGTTCTTCGTGGGAGTCTGCGACTAACTCCAGATAGATCGCAATGTCGTAGACCTTGGTCGTCCCTCGGACCACGTCTTCAAGGATTCGCAGGAGGTCCTCGCGCTCAAGTTCGTCCTGGTGGGTGTCCGTTCGGCCCTTTCGGTTCTTGAGCGCCAACGACGTCGTCGCCTGGGTGTAGCGCCGCTGGAGTTGCCTGCGGGTCTTCGAGGGGTCTCGCGGCGTGATATGGAACGACAGGCGAAGGTTGACATCCGCAATCGTCAGCGGCACGAGCCACCCGAGATTGACCTTCCGGGGGAACCCCGTGACGGTCAGAATCTGGCTCACTTTCTCATCACGAACCTGGAACTCAGGGTGGCGCTCCATTGCGCGTGGTGCGACGAGCTTTTTGTCGAGTGTCTCACGTTCATCGAGCGACTCGATAGCTGAAACCAGCGGGAGCTCGTCAGCCTGCAGCTGGTAGGCTGCCCACTCGATGTTCTTCCGGGTTGCGTCCCGGTCGAGCAGGTCGAGGTACTCGAGCGCGAGCTGCGTCTCCTCACCGGAGAGGTCGTCAATCGGGATGCGTTCAGTTTCGTCTTCCTCGGAGGAATCCCGCCCGAGAAGTCTGTGTATAGGGTTCATCGGTCTGCCTCAGTTTGCTCATCCGCTGTCGTCGCGTTCGCTTCCGCGTCTGCCGACGTGAGCGAGTCGTCAACAACCGCGTCACCGTTCGTATCTTCTTCGCGCTCGGGGCCCTCTCTCTCGGTCGTATCGATGTCTCTCTCCGACTCGGAGTCAACATCTGACTCGGAATCTGATTCGGGGTCGACTGCAGTAGCGTCGTCTGTGGCTACCTCTGCACGTTCCTCGTGGGAGAGGGGATCAACATCGACTCCGGCACTATCTTCTAACGCACCGCCATCTGCGACGGGCGTTGTGACGATGTTCGAGAGGTCTACCCTCTGTCGGGAACGTACCGCAAGAACGACGCAGAGGAGTACCGCGGCTAGTCCTGCTGCGTAGACTTCAACTGTAAACGTAGTCACAGCCGCGTTCGAGTCCCATTCGACGGGATACGCTTCGAGGAACAAGCTGACCGCGTAGCCAACTACGCCAAGGCCGACTAGTGAAAGGCCCTTTGTCTTCCTCCCCGATGGGAACAGAACGACGAGACTCAACAGGAAGGCGGGAAGGCTCACTGCGCCGGTCGCGAACGACGCTGTTCGAGCCAGCCAGTAGATGTCCGAGCCACGGTTGGGGACCTCCATCGACCACACGAAGCCGCCGAGCGCACCCGCCCCGAGCAGGAAACTCAGCAGACCGACGAAGACTCCTGCGTAGATCGCTCGCGGAACGACCGGACGGGAACCGTGTCCCACCGGCCCGATGTTCCGTGCATACCACCGGAGAACGCGCGAGCTCGACACTCGGTCGACCAGGTCCGGGTGTGCATATCCGCCATCGCCGACAGGCGAGAGTGGCTCGGCGTCGGATTCAATCTCGATCTCGGGATGCTCGTCGGAGATTCGGTCGTATTCGTAGTCACCATCCTCGTTCAACTCAGCCTGTGCCGCCTTCGCGACGTCGTAGTCCGCGTCAGCGACATCCTGAGCGTGTTCATCGGGGCGCGTGTAGTTGCCCTGCGTGAACGAAATCGGTGGCTTCTCGCTGTGGTACACTTCGTAGAGGACTTCGAGGACGGCCGGTCGCGTATCGAGAATCTCGGTCTTCACCTGCGTTTGTGGGAGCTTCGAGGCCACTCGCTGTGCGCGTGCTTTCACTTCCTCGATGCAGGCCGCTTCCGTTTCACCGTCCGTCTCGATGTCGTTCCCACCGGGCAGGAATTCACGGAGTTGGGCCATGACCCCATCATCGGTTTCTTCGTCCTTGGCGACCGAGACCGCAACGAAGAACTCACGATCACGAATCTCCGCTACATCGACGACGTTTCGGAGCCACTCGGCGTGATATTGGCGCCCGTAGTCCATCAACGGCGACTCGTCTAGTTTGCTGTCTGAGCTGGTATCGTCCTCCACCGCCCCGATGAGCGGACGGTCGGGGTTTTCGAATCGCTCCAGGTATGTCTCGGGGTCGTACGCAGTCGTCATCGAGAGGATCTGTGTCGGGAATTGAAGCCCCCGCAGGAACGTCAAGAACGACAGGTAGATACTCTCTCGCTGTTCTTCCGAGAGAATGAGCCACTCGCGGGGCTCCACCTTCATGACCATCGCATAGGTCGTGGGCGTTTCCACGACGCCGCCATCACGGACATTCTTGAAGTCCATGAGATCCAGCGTCGAGCCGGCGTGATCGTACTCAGTCATGTATCTCTCCCGGAGTTATCGTCGAAACCGGCCAGTCCGAGACGGAGCCAGCAGCCACGTGTGCATCCGTTTCTGTTTCCGTTTCAGTATCCGCAGTCGATTCTCCGTCCACAGTATCCACTTCGCCACTCTCTTCCGCCTCGGGGCGGCCAGTAATCCAGCCCTCGAACGGCTCACGATACGCAATATCGAATTCATCAGCCTCGGTGGGCTTCCAGAGGTATTCCGTTCGTCCACGTAGGTGCCGGGCCATCGCTGCTGCATATCGAAGCGGGCGCTGACCTTCCGGCGTCCGCTTGTAAATCGCGATCCCGACGACAGCCCCGATAACGACGAACGGTGCCGTGACTAGAAGTGGAAGTCCAATCGCATAGAGGATGATCGGGACGATCAGCGGCGGACCAACTGATTCAGCTAGCTTTCGAGCTGAAACCCCGAAGACCTTCGAGGAGAGCAGATGCGACGCCATCGGGATGTCTCTGCTCATCCAACCACCTCGTCAGTCTCCGATGGGGGACGGCCATCCGTTCCAGTAGTATCGTCAGGATTGACGCTGTTGCCAGCACGCAGAGGCTCCGGAGTCTGGAATTCTTTCGGCCAGTGTCCTTCGGAAGCGAGCAACCGCTGCTCGGCTTTTAGCATCATCCCTCGCCAGGTGAGTCCGTACTCCTGACGAACCGAATTGAGCCATTCGTACTCCTCTTCGGAAGTGATCCTGATGCGAGTGCTCTCGGTCATCAGTAGTCGCCTCCATAATTGTAGAAGTAGTCGTCGTGACCGTCCCACTCGTCGAGTGCGTCATCGTCCGGGTGGTGGTCTCCATCGAGTCCTTCGTCTCGGAGGATCTCCCGAACGTCGTCGTGTGGCGAATGTTGGTGGACCAACTCGCCCTCTTCGATAGCTCGCGCTTCCTCCACGTCCCATTGTTCATAGGCACGCGTCCGGTCGACGTCGAACTGTGGCGGCCGTTCAGCATCACGGGCAGACGAGGGCAGGCAGGCGCTCTCGCTCTCAGGCTGTCGCTGTGCGTCAGCGTTACCATCCTCGTCGAACGCAGAGGGAGGGACCTCGGTCGTCCCTCGGATGCGTTGTTGCTCGCGGACCTGTTCTTGCACTTCCTCAGCGATGTCTGACCGGTTTAGATCCCTGTGTTCTGATTGACTCCGGTCAGGAAGCGTCGTGACGAGTGCAGGGTGGAGCTCTGTGAGCGCCTTGAGCAAGTCTATACTTTCTGCATGCTTGGCCCCTTCGAGCAGGACGCCTCGCCACACCATCCCGTGCCGGTCACGGAGATCGCGAAGGCGGTCGGCCTCCTCTTGAGAGTGCCAATCTACTTGAATTTCGGGCATAGGAGGGTGCTCTCTTTGATTGGATTGTGGACAGAGTCCCGGATAGCGCTCTTCAGAGAGTTGCGGGCCTCGCTGAACGTGTCGATACGCCCAGAAGACTCCTGTCCGTACTGAGAGAGCAAGCTGCCGCTCCAGTCGAGAGCGACCGACTGGTAATAACCGGGAATTTCCATCAAGACTCCATAAGACGGTCGTCCTTAAGCAGTTATCACGGCTACATTTTCTGTAGAAATGTGGCCGGTGTGGTGCTACATTCGATGTGGCCGAGCAGAGTATTTAGCCGCTGATAGCTTTTCGTACTGCACCACACATCACCGTCGATTCATCAGACGGTGGTTGAAGAGAGCACCCTCCCATGTTAGTACTCCAACCAGAAGCCTTCGGGGTTGCCAGCCAGTGGTTTATCCTCGCAGGGCATCTCTCAACGACCAGTACCGCCGTCGACGTGGCCTCATCAGTCGCACCGTCGCTTCGAGTAGCTGCGGGACCGCTTCATCCGTTTGGAGACACCGGCGTCGGAAACGGCCTTGTGCGGGCGCTCGCGAGTGCGCAGGCACTCTATTCAGACGGCTATTTCCTCTCGGGCTTAGAGGCATCGCGGGATTCGTTCATCCCTCTCCAGTCGACTGATCTCAATACGCTCATCGACGACCTGAAAGACGCGGTCGATCTCCCTGGATGGGTCGGAACCTTCATCAAATGGAGCGGGCTCATCACGATGATTATTGGGATTATCGCGTACTTCGTCAGTCCCTCGCTGAACAACCGGCGACGCGGATTCATGATGGCAACGACCGGAGTTGTCCTCGCGATCATCGGCTTCGCCTTCCCGGTCTTCATCCGCCTGATTGACTATGTCCTCTCAGGCTGATCCCCGAGGGGGAGAAAGCAACTGCCCCTCAACCGGGACACACCAAGCAGACACGACGCCGGGAGGGCGAATCACGTCTGCTGGTCGGGCTCTCAGAACTGGGCTCTCGCAGCGATATCTCCGTCTCCCCCAACTTCGATCTCTACTCGGAGTCGGGTTCGTCGCCGGCCACGACGCGGGACCGGTCTCACAGCGCGTTCGCATGTTCATCAAGTTGACTCTCGCAGTCGTCCTCATACTCGCACCAGTTAGCGGTGTCGCCGGCGCTGGGCTGGGACCACTCACTGTCATCCCTTCTCCTTCCCCTGGCGTCAATCAAGGGTACGCTGACACTTACCGTGTCCTTGCGAACAACGACGAGGATGTCTCTCCCGACGAGATCTCCTACGGGGGGTACTTCCAGAGTGACTATCCCCTTGGTCCAACCGAACTCAAGAGCGATACGCAATCGCCCTCACAGACGCTTCGATATGCCGCGACGCAGGACGTCTACGTCAAAGAAGTCAGCGATTTCGAGGCTATACCGTTTCAAGACAGATGGACTCGCTATGCTGATATTTACTCCTACCAGGAGACAGAGTTTCTCCTTGCACACGGGCTAACCACATACGACGGCCCGACGAGTACCGATGGGAAATGGTACGTACGTGTCACTAGTCCATATGGCGGTGAGTGGCGGCCCGTTTACAACGCCGAGGTCAGGTGGGACCCGGGGAGAGAGGAACACTACGTTGCCAACCCCGAGGACGCATTGGTCCACAACGCGCGCTACTCTAATACGTACGCCAGAAACCTCCATGCAGCGAGCCAGTACTCGCGCTACGCTCAAGATCCTGACCGAGTCGCTATTCCGACGATGGGGGGTAGAGAACTCTATCCGACAAGCAATGGGGCCAGTATGTCTCGAAAATGGCAGTCAGACTTTGATGTGGTTCGAGATTCGTGGGTCGGTATCAACCACGTCTTCGGCGGCGTTTGGTATCGCGATAGCTACGTCCTGGCCGGGAGTCCGATCCGGGGAGCCTATGTCCCCTTCGATCACCGAGTAGTCGTTCCTCCGGATTACAGCTTCGAGGACCAGTGCCGGATCGAGCATATCCACACGTGGCCGCACGAACACGACGACAATACGACGCACATACACAACTACACTCACTATCACTACCACGACCGCACGAAGTGGGTTGAGTACGAACTCAACTACACATACGCCAATGTGACTTCTCTCCGACTCGATTCCCCCGCGATCAGCGGCGAAACAGAATGGGCGAAATTTGGAGACACCACCTGGATCGCCATCGATAAAAACACCAGCAGACCCCTCGAATACGACCGAGGCGAATACAATCTCACTGCCACCCTTGAAATTAACACTTCGATTGAGACTCGCTGGGGGGTAAGGAGCTCGCGGTGCAATGAATATACCCGTTCCAGAAATCGAACATACACGCACACGACGCAGTACAGTGTGCCCGTGACGATTACCGACTGGAATTCCCCCGACCTCAGGATTCACGTTACGCATATTGACGGTGAAGGGGACGACAGGCTCCTGGTCTCGTGGGGGGGCAACCAAGACCTCACTCAGGACCCGTGGAAAGAAATCCAGGTTGAGATTGACGGGAAAGTCGTCGAGATCGACTCTCCGTGGAGATTCTATGGAGTCTCACGGAACGACGGGGTGGTGGTCAAAGATGGGGATGATACAATAGCGTATCCTGCAACCCACACTCATAACGACCGCTGGCCGGCTATCTATCACTATCAGACCAGCGTCGCCAACGTCTCGATGGAGTTCCCGCGCAGACAGGACGATATCAGAACTCAACGGTGGGGCTACCTCGAACCAGTCGCTTCGCAGATCGTTGCTCAACCTGGCGGCGCACCGCTACCTCCAGGTGTCAACGACCTCGATAACGACGCCCCGTCCGAGCTCTATGGGCAGTACGTCGTCGCCGTGAACTCGGATGACCTCGCTACTGGTGAGACAGCTACCGCGACCGCTGACACTCCCTTCGGCGGGAATATCAACCGACTCACTGTTTCCACCAAACCGTACACTCCCACAGTCCTTCGGGTAATCGATGTCACCGCTTCATCCACGGGAACTGGACACGAAGGGACTCTCATCCTGACCGACGAGAGCGGTAACGCCGTCTCTGGGAAGACCATCACCGTCAGGCAAATCGACGGGACCGCCTGGACTGTCACCACCAATTCTCGGGGGCGTGCTGCGATCACATGGGACGGCGTCTCTCTTCGCGCCCGGTATGAAGGAGACGTGTGGGATACTGGTCCGAGGGACCCCTACTACAAGGGTGACAACATCCTGTATCTCGTTCCGCCGGGTGATATCACCTTCACAGCCGTCGGCACGATTGGCGAGTACATCTCAGGGGCAATCAACAACACCCTGATCTTCGTTGAGTGGATCGCACTGGGCATTTTCGCGTTCTGGTACGTGCGGATGCGCCGCCGCACGACCAAACGCGGAGGGGGAAAGAAAGCATGAGCAGTGTTAGCGGCTTCGTCGAGCCCTTCCTCCACATCTACCAACTCGCAGAAATAATTGGTCGCTACGGGCTGCTCATCGCACTCGTAATCGGCATCATCGGGTGGTTCTACAGCTCAAGGGATCCCCGGTCGATGGCCCGCTACAGGGGAATGGCTGTCGGTGGCGCAAGTGGCTTCGTGGCTATTGTCGCCCTTGATGTCATCTACGACGTCCTCGTGTTCATCTTGGGGACACAATTCCTCCCCGCTGGCTGGCCTTACGGCGTTATCTCAGGATCGGAAGCGACCTCGTTCACAGACCTCGCGGCCGCTCTCAGCATCGCCCTCGAAGCATTCGGCCTCACCATCTTCATCATCGGGGTGACGTGGTGGGCATTCGGAAACCGGGACTCACTCGCCGACGCACGAGGTCGGCGAGGTATCGTTATCGGACTCACCCTCATCGGAGCAAGCATCGGCGGGAACGTGTTCAGCACGCTCGCCTGGATTCTCCTCTAATACAACATACCAATGACCTCAGAACCTCAGAAGGAAACGAAATCTACAGAAAACAGGATAAATACTGACACCGGCCGCCGCGACCAGCACCGACCGGGGCACAAGGTGGGAGATGAGGCCGAAATCGATCCGACCGACCTGCCGGTATTTCCCGAGGACACAGTCGCCCGTCGAATCGTCGATCGGGTTACGAATCGGCGAGTCATCGCTGTCCTGATCCTCGTCTTCGCGCCGATGGTCGGTTGGGTGGGCTTCACGATGTACTCGGACCTCACGTCGCCGAACTACGCGACCGCGACCATCTACGATGAAAACGGTGACTACCTCGAATCCGTCGAAGGCCCTGTCTCCGCAACGTGGCGCGAACTCTATGTCGGCCTCTCAGATACCGAGTCGCTTGAACCCGGCCACGGGATGTTCTTCCTCCACGATGAGGAGAAAGAACGTGCCTACGTAATGCGAGAAATGGACTTCCCCATAGATATCATCTTCATCGATGCTGATGGGACGATCACGGCTATTCATCACGCTGAAGTTGAACTCGACGGCGAACCCTACACAGAATACCAGGGGTACGGGAAGTACGTCCTTGAGGTCCCTTATCAGTGGACTATCGAGCAGAACATCGATGTCGGCGACACCGTGAAGATTGAGTGGGATCCACCCCGAGTCCGCAACGATCCCGGGTCAACCTTCGTAGATATCGCCGACGAAGAATATGGCCCTGATGCGGTTGTTGGCGAGGCACGGCGCAGGCCGAATATTCCCTGAGCGAATCTACATACCCAGACTACCACCACTATTCCTCTCCCTGTATCCGTCCACCACCACAGCAGTTCTGGAACTGAGAGAGCGTTCGGTTCCGGGTACGAAAAGCCATTCCTACGCAATAGTGGGGGTCGGATGACGATCCACTTGTTGCGTAGGAGAGTGTCATACAACGATTCAAACACCCGTTCCCGTACTTTCGAATCGCTCGGTACAGGAGACTCAAGTATCGATCTACTTGTGGATTTACTCGGTTTCTATCAAGATTGGCGTGCGAGATACAGACCGCATCATCGACATAGACGCTGATGACCGATTCTACAACGGGCTCTACATCTCGTTTGAAGTAATCGGGGCTGACAAGGGAGACGAGCCGACAAGCCCGTTCGGGCTCTCCGATAGTGTCTGTTACCCCATCACGCCACCTTTCAGAGGCCGAGAAAATAACTATTCGTCCGGGAGCGGGCCCTCGACCAGTGATTCATACTTGGGAAGGTACGGGAGGTCGCCCGACTCGATGAACCTCATGAACTCCATTCCAGTCAGGAAGCGAATCCCTCGCTTCACCGGATACGAGGGAACCAAATTCGAGACGACCAACCGACGGACCTGCAGGTCAGTCCACGCCTCGTCGAACCTTGTAGCCGTCCGGTCGCCGTCGTCGCCCACCTGCCACGTGAAATTGTCCCCGGGCTTGTTGGTGAGCCACCAATTTGCTTTCTCATCAAAGGCTTCGCCGTCTTCGAACACCGACCGGTACATCTTATCGTTGAAGTCCTCGACTCCCTCGGCCGTGTCCATACGCATATACGGGACTTTGTATTTGCATTCAATGAGCCAGAGTTCCTCACGCTCGTGTGCTACTACAAGAAGATCTAACTGATGGTCATTGTCCCCGTAGTGGTTCAAATCATGGTACGCCTCATACCCCTGTTCGTCAAGATATCCGTAGATATTCCGCTCATAGGGAATGCCCCGATCCCTCGTGATTTTGTTGATGATTTCTTTCCCCGGAGTTCCCTCTCCGTCAGACAGCATCGGGAACATCTGGAAGCGGATAAATCGAGCGTACTCGCTAGCATAGAATACCATCGGAATGTCTAGTGTCACCGTGCTACCCAGTGGGGCAGTCTCAGGTTCCTGACTCACTGACAATCCAAATAGGAAGGGGTGAGCATTCGTGTTCTCACCGGTTACAACGATATTCTCTCGGACAGCTGGCCAGTCCTCAGCAAACGCCTCTTCGCCGGCACGGTTGACCTCACCCCACTGGGCCATCGCCAGCTCGCCTTCATCCCTCATTTTGCCGAGAGCCCCATCAAGGTAGCCCAAATCCAGCTCCTCCAAGAAATCTCCGATGTCGAGGACCGTGACCGACTCTGGGAACTCATTGTGGTATGTCTCTCCAAGAGAGTCATTTGAGGACATGAAAAACGAGATGCCAATGATGAACTCGTAGAAAGTCCGCCCAAACTCTCTGACAGTTTCGATGTCGTCACCCTCTGGAGTAGCGAAGTCTCTGAATTCCAGATCAACCGAATCGAACCGGTCCCGGTGTTGCTCGTATCCTCCTAGAAGGCTTCGCATACAGCGGTCGAAACAATACTGATACTCCGAGGCATAGATAGCATGAGAGGAAAACATGGAAGGGCTGTCCTCAACTGGGACCTTCGGGTAGGCGTAGACGAATTGGTCTTCCAGATGTGAGAGCGTTCGAAGTACCTCAAAGTGAAAATCCAGACTAGTCTCCAGAACGTCTGGCGGCCAATCGTCGACGTCGAGAGTTTTCTCACCGAATCCCGATTCGGGTAGTAAAAGTTTGATGAGCCGGGGTGGAAGCGCAAAATCCCTGAGTGGAATTCCACGGGTACTCCAGATTTTACTACCCGCTTTATTCCCCATGCGCAGGAGTGACAGAATCAATTGCTCTTTCTTGTACTCTTTAAGAAACCCGATCAATTCTTCTTCGCCAAGATAATCGCGCTGCGTCTCTACCTGACTCTCCACAAGGTCGGGAGGTGCTACGGATAGATTCGAGCAATTTGGACACCTGAGGTCCTCGTATTTCTTCGAGACCAAGAGGGGAGAGCCGCATTCTGCACAGGGCATAGATGTATATCTAACTCTTTAATGATAAGTCCAGAGGTTGTATTCAGCACGAAGCATTGAACCTCCACACAATCCGACAGAATCGCTGTCGAGATATTCGCAGGTCCACGCACCGGTATGTTCAACCAGTTCTATGGTGATAACAACCTCCTTGTGATTAGTTCTATGACTCCCTCGTGTAGGGCAACTAATCTGAATATCTTCTCCTTGAGGCCAATCCTATCAAATCTACGTCGTAGTAGCGAACGCAACTCGAAACACGTGAAAAATGCGGTGAATTCCCCCGCTCAGGCAGTTAGTTCACTCATCAGTAGGGATCGAGAGCTCTCCATCCCCCGTGTATGAGAGCGCTGGGAAGGTCGGGTTCTCGAAGGCATCGGCTTCGGGGAAGCTGATGGCGTCGAGCGCCTCGTTGACCGCCTCATCGAACGTCTTGCTCGCAAGCGGGTTGAAGTTCTTGTACGCGGTCAGCCGCGCATGCGTCTCCCTGTGTAGACAGACGTTGATCGTCGTCTGGGGTTCGTCGCAGTCGGAATCAGGACCCGTCGTTGAGATGTTGTTGCTAGACACTTCTGTCACCTGGTGGACGAGGTGCATGAGGAGGGTGTTTCCTTGTCCGACTGCCAATACGTCGCATGTATAGATAAATTAAGTGGTTACCTCCCACAATCACGCGTATCTGCGAAGCTCCCCGCAATCCCGCGTACCATTGTGACTCTTCCGAAAACAAGCGCCCCCTACCGATTAGGCCGTGAATATCGGAGCTTCCACCGACCACATTTCTATACCCACCACATTACCACATTCAATGTGAGTTGGACCTCTTTATCTCAGAATCTCGCGTACCTGTGTTCGAGGTAACAAATGAAATCCCTCCCTGCACGGAAACACCTGAACAAGCACCGACTGACTATCTTCATGGCGCTCATTGCGCTTGCTGTCTTCGTCCAGCCGGTTGCGGCACAGCCCGCTGACTTCGAGGCGGTCATGACCAACCTCTACGACACTGTGTTGCTCGTCCTGAAGTATGCCGGTCTCGTCGGCCTTGCGCTGGGGGCGATCGTCTGGTTCACCGCTCGAAAGAACTCCGACCGAGCAGAGAACGGGATGTGGCTCATGATCGGCGGAGCCAGCATGACGGTGTTCTACTTCGGCGTCACGATCTTCGTGGCCGTCCTGGAGTACATCGCCACCCCGTAATCCGTCGCGAACGGATACGAACTACGCCCTATCACCTCCTACCCTTGCCTGACTCACCCATCAGGCTCTTTCAGGGAGGGTTTATTTCACCGCACGTCAGCGGCAGCTTCCGGGCGAACTGAAATTCCGGCGTCCTCAAAAGGGACGCTCACACGCGGCTCACGATAATGACCAACGACACCTACAGCAATCAAATTGGCCTCGCCGATGAGATGCTCCCGACTACGCAGCTACGCGGGGCGTGGTTGCGCCCACCCGCGACGGTGGCGCGATGACTCCACCGCCCTGTGACCGGGAGACGGGGCCCCAGGAGAATGGAACCAATACTGAAACGGAGACCGAATGCCGGGAGGACCTCCAGCCTGAGAGCATCTTCGAGCAGAGAGGTATCGACCTCTCGGAAGTCTTTGGAAATACTTCCGAATCGAGTTCAGTGGCACACGATCAGAATCAGAACTGGCTAGCCGACGCCGCCGACTCGACAACTGCTGACGAGACGGAGTCTGGTACAGACATGACCGAGAATCAGTCTGCCAGTGGCTACGAAGACGTCTCCTCAGAAACTCGTACGGAACCGACAGACCTCGACCGGGTCGAGACGCCCGGGACCACCGACAGCAATGCTACCGATGGTGAACGCGAGGACCGTCTCGCCGCCTACAAGGACGTCGAAGCTGGGTCAGGACCGGGTAAGAAACTCGGTGATGCCATCGAAGCCCGCCCGTACATCCACATTTCGCCCGCCCGTGAGCAGGTCACTCCTGGCAATATCATCGCCGGACTGTTTGGCCTCTACCGCGCCGGAGTGACCGACAACAAACGGTTCAACCTCGCCGGTCGGCTCGGACTCAAAGACACGAAGAAGACCTTCGAGTTCGTCGTGCACAAGCCGCGAAACACCAAACGCTTCGATTTCTACCTCTCGGTGACGCCCTACGACGCGACGGCGTTCAAAACGCTCGCTGCAAACGTCGCCGCAATGTACCCCGAGTCCTTCGAGTTCGAGATCGTCCCGTTCAACCCGGTCGCCGCCTTCGCCAGTAGCAACGGCAACGCACAGGTTGGCGGTCGACGTATCGCCACCCTCGAAGATATTGGCGACCTCGAGCGCCTCAGTGGGTTTGAGGATCCCTCTGTGTTTGAGGACCACAATATCAGCGGCGGTGACGGTCTCTCCCCAGAAGAAGCCGAACAGCAACTCCTCAAGAAGGGGGTCCCACTCCGTCCCGAGGAGGTCCCTGAGGAAAGGCGTCCCTCGCTGGTTCGCTGGAAAGGTATTTCCTCGAAGAAGAACGACTGGATGACGCTCCTACGGCCATTCAGCGACATCGCGACGGACAACGACGACCAGTATCGGTCACCTCTCAGTGTTCTCCTCGAACAAGCTGTACACTCCGACGACCCGTTCATGTTCCAGGCTGTATTCAAACCCCGTCCAGACTGGACGAGCGAAGCCGAAGTCCACAAGCGCAATCTCAAGATGGGCAACCACGGGACATTCAGTGCCTTCAAAAACGAGTTCGCTCGGCAGATGTTCGGCACTTCAGAACAGGAACGCCGCAACATCCACCGGGGTGACATCTCCGAACAGGTCGGTGGGACAGTCAGCTCAGGGGACAGCAACAAGATCACCGGATCGCGGATGGCTCAGATCGACCACAAACAACCGACGACGACGTTCGATCTCACACTCCGCGCCGCGTGCAACGAACAGACCATACAGAGCATCTCGAACGCTTTCACCTCGCTGTCGGGACCCTACTACGGTATTGAGGGTGACCTCATCGGTATCAGCGACAAAGAATTGGCTGCCCTCTGCCACGCGCGCCTCGCGACCACGAGTGGGCTCTCTGGCCGCTTCAGCAAGGGCGATCCAATCCTCTGCGTGTCTCCCGACGAACTCGCGAACTTCGTCGTCGTGCCCCACACAGACGCGCTCCCCCGTGCGAGTCGAGGGTCATCCGGTGGGTCGCCCGACGCTCGATCACCGTTGACCGCGACAGACGAAGATCTCCTCTCTCAGTACAATCACGGGATGCACATCGGTTACGCCGAGACTGCCGTCGAGAATCGACCGGACATCCCGATTGAACTCTCCGCCGAGCAGCTCACCCACCACGTGCTACGAGCCGCCACGACGGGTGGCGGCAAGACCACCGCGATGATCAATGACGCTCTCAGTGCCTACGAGTCGTTCGACGGCCCCATCTTCGTCTTCGACAAGAAGGGTGGCTCGATGGCCGAGCAATACAAGCGCGCTCACTTCAAGAAGTTCGGGAACCTCGACGACGTCCTCCACATCCCGGTCCCGGGACCGAACGACGAAGTCCTCGCCTTCCCTTACTTCGATATCCGTCCGCAACTCGCCGCAGGCGTCAGTCGAACGGTCGCAGTACAGGAAAAAATCGACCGCTACAACGAATTGCTCGTGTACGTCCTCGGCCGGGAGATGACTGACCAGGCGTTCGTCGCACAAGAAATCCTCAACAGTCTCATCAAGGCGATGTTCGACCCTGTCCACGGTCGGGACGCGTGGCCCATCAGCGACCTCCTCACGGTTGCGATGGATATGCAAAAACTGGGGAGTATGGACGAGATGACTCGAGAAGCAGGCAAGCTCCCACCCGTGAGCGATGAGACGCTTCGGCGAACCCTTCAGCGTCACGTCGACGCCGACCGTCAGCGGTTCATGACTTCAATCGATGCGGTGATGAACCGAATCACCAAACTCGCCGAGCGCTCTTTCATCTGGCAGATCCTCAACTTCGTTCCCGAATGGGACGACGAAAACGGACACTACGCTCACCAGTCGCCGATGTTCGACATTCAGGATATCCTCGTGAGCAAGCGTGTCGTCCTCATCGACACCGGCGACCTCCGGCCTGCCTCGAGCAACCTCTTCACCTTCCTGATGCTCGATTACATCTGGTCCGGGGCTCGTCTCCGACATCGCATTGGGAAGACGCCGCCCGTCAGTGATGGCTACGTCATCAACCTGATTATCGACGAGGCCGCGCCGCTGCTCCAATCCGAACTCGTTCGCGACGATATGATCCCCGACGGCCGTGAGTTCGGCCTTGCACTTGAGGTGATCGTGCACTTCGCTGAGCAGGTGAAAACCGACGCGCTGGATGTCTCATCCTACAAAGAGACCCTACGGAACATCAACACGAAGCTCATCGGCAAACTCGCCGTCGACGACGAACTCGTGATGACACTGTTCCACGAAGGGATCGAGGACGAGGAACTAGTCAACCGGATCACGTCGCTCCCGCGTGGGGAATGGGTCGCCCAGCTGCCCGACACGGGCTTCATGACGGACATCCCTGAGCTTGTCACGCTCCTTCCCGTTGGTATCCCCGCTGGGCACAGTGATTCAGACGAACCGGTGAGCGAGGATTCGGTATCTCCGTATGGCGATACCTTCGGCGAGATCGACGCGAAGAAGACACGACAAACGCGAGACGACTACTGCCTCCTACCCGGGAGTAACACCGACGCATCCGCAGAACAACTCTCGGCATCCGTTGAGAAGGGCCGGAGGAACGATGCCGCTGATCAGACCGGAGAGCTTGACGGTTCGGCTGGTGTTGAAGACGATGACGGAAACGAAGATGATACGTGGGAGATCAGCCGCGAACCAATGACCGAACTCGGCTCAACAAAGCCGACATCCGCATCCTCGAACGGAGGCTCTGGACCCAGTACTTCGGGAGGGGTCGCCCGCCCTGAAGATGACCTCGTAGACGACCTCGGCTCGCGTGGCTCTAGGTCCGTGGATAGCGCCTCCACGCCGGCCGATTCTGACGCTGAAGGGACGGATCAAGGTTCGGTAAGCGGTCTGAAAGATCGAGTCGATACTTTCCTCTACGATGGGACTGATCCAGCTGACTCGAATCCCGCTGGTACCGGCGGGTCACCTGATGGAGGAGAGGACAAATCGACTCGCACAGATGGAGCAAGAGGCACCTCCACCACGTCCCCGGAGACAGAGAGTGCAGACTCTAACGATGACCTGGATGAAGACACTAATTCGGGGATAGACGAGAACCTGACAGTTCAGGAGCGGCAGTTCCTTGCAGCTATCGTCGCGACGGTCAACGGTACTCACTCAAAGTTCGACATCCTTGAGACGATGGAACGGATAAAGAGTCAGTTCCCTGATGTGGACATCGACTCCCTCATTGACCTCGGCTATCTTGAGAAGACAACCGAGAATCTCCGTGTCTACTACACTGTCAGTGAGGACGGCCAGCGTGCGTGTGGCGCACGTGTCGCGTACGGCGAGGATCAGGGCGATGTAAATGAGAAGACCTACCACAAGGTGATGGTTGAGGCGCTCGCCCGCTCGCTCAGGAATGACGAGAACAATCAGTATTTCGTCAAGCGATATACACCGATACTCGGGACCGATGTGAAGCCCGATGTTGTTGCGTTCAAAGACGAGAAACCAGCCGTGATCGGAGAGGCCATCTGGAATGTCCGACACGAGCACATCGTCAAGCACTACGAGGACTTCAACCGTTTCGACGTCGAGAGGAAAATCTGGATTGTACCGAACCTCTCAGAAGCAAAGAATATCACCCGTGCACTCTCCAATGCGGGAGTAATCGACGAAGTGCCCGCTGAACGAAATTGTCGCTCCTACGACGACATTACCCGTGCGACCTGGGGCGATGATAGCGAGTGGGAGTTCGTCGGTGCCGGGAATCTCATCGATGATCTTCAGTAGCCAGCTTTGGGGGTGCGCGCAAAGTGCGCGCACGCCGTGCGCGGACAGTACGTGGCCTCTACCACCGAAACTGGTGTCTGAGAGGTCACCCCTGTCGTTACAACTTGGCGCAAACGTGGAGAATGGTTTAGAACCTCTAAAAAGCTATCTCACGCCTTTGCTTGGAATCCCCTGTTCACAGGGTGTCACGGGGGCGCGCAAATCCGCGCAAAATCTGCGCACGCCGCGCACGGCAGGTATGGGGGTTCTACCTCTAGAATCCGGGTCTGGAGAGACACCCCTACCGTTACAACTTTGCGCACGTGTGCAAATGTCTTTAGAGACGCTATCGAAGAATCTGGGACCTCTATTCGGCCCGTCCGATGCTACATATCATAGTATTGGATGGGAGGAGGTCACCACTAGTGCGCGAATCGCACGCAGTGTGTTGGTTTCGTCCGATCCCCGGTCGAGAGAATCCACCCAGGTTTGTTCCGCCCGCAGTCAAGCGGCGACGACGTCCTTGAACATCACGGTGAATCCATGACCATCATAGACGTAACCGACGACGCCATCCCGGAGAATATCCGCACCATCGAGAACTGGATTCTCTGGCGCGAAGGAGAGCGCGACGGGAAATCTACCAAAATCCCGACAAAACCGTATCGGACCAGTGGAGACATCAACTGCGATGTCACCAACCCCAAACACCGTCGCGACTTCGACACGGCCTGGGACGCATTCAACGACTCCCGGGTGACCGGCGATGGTCTCGGATTCGTCTTCACGGACGAGGTCTCGATCACTGGCGTCGACCTCGATAAGTGTCGTGACCCTGATACAGGTTCTCTCGAAGACTGGGCGGAAGATATCATCGACCGACTCGACTCATACACCGAGGTGTCACCCTCTGGTACGGGGGTGCATGTCCTGGTGGGGGGAGAGCTCACTGCCTCCGGTAACCGCCGGGGTCGCGTCGAGATGTACGACTCCGATCGCTACTTCACCGTGACCGGTGTGCATCTTGCCGGAACGCCCACCGAGATTCAAAAGTGTCAGGAAGAGATAGATGACGTCCACCGCGAGTACATTCGCAACGAGACCACCTCGGAGGGGCAGCAAAGTCTCGCGGAGGCCGCTGCAACCGATACCTCAGAGAGTGGAGAGAATCGTGGAGGGAGGCGGGCCACTGAAGCCCCCGGTCGGCAAAGTGAAAGCGCACTCGTCGAGCGCTATGGTGACGCCTTCAGGAGCATCAGCGACCCGGCCATTCGCGAAGCGCTCGAACGGGTCAAGACGAAGTACCTCCCCTCGGTGTGCCCCAGTACGTTCGACGACCTCGCAGGGCCCGGGATCGACATTTCAGATAGCGAGATACTCGACCGGATGTTCGACTCCCGAGGTGGTGAGCGCAAGCGCCGAATCTACGAAGGAGATTCGTCGATGTGGGGGTCTCACGACGCGGACTATCCCAGCCAGTCCGAGGCAGATATGGCGCTGGCTCATACCCTGGCGTTCTGGACCGGGAGAGATCCCGATCGGATGGATACGCTCTTTCGCAACTCCGGGTTGATGCGCTCCAAGTGGGATGACCAACATTACTCGAGCGGTGCGACCTACGGCGCCGTCACGTTGGCCCGAGCGCTTCTCCGAGTAGACGATTACTACGAACTCCCAAGCGAAGAGGGAGTGCAGTTCTCGAAGGCCGATGGGCCGACGTCCACGTTACGCTCGACGGACACGAGTTCGGCCACCGTTCAGAGTGAGGAGGACACTCCCTCGAACAGCACGTCATCTTCAGCACCCCCTCAGAGGCCGCAGGGCTCCGCTGGAGCGTCCGGCTCATCATCTGGGGGAGATGAAGCGACGCCACCGACTGAAACCGCTGGGAGTGCCCCAGGCCCGCTGCACGGGGATGATGTTGTAAACACTGCTGAGGGGTCTCCCGATGTCCTGTTGGATCTTGATGGGGTAGATGGCGAGGAACGGCACGCGAACGAGGGGGACAACAGAACTGGTCGTGGAGAAGATGCCGACGACGAGCCGGCGGCTGATGCCGACGCAGTTGCGCCGGCCTCTGGATCTGTCGGTCCCGGCCAGTCGTCGTCGACCACGCCCGACGCTTCTCCCGCGAACCGCCGAGCCGCACCCGACGGGACGGACACCGATCCGGAGCTCGACGAGAGTACCAGGCGTATGATGGCGGAGTCTGCCGCGAGAGCGGGTGAGGAGTGGTCTCGGACTAATCCCCACGTTGACGATGCCGAGAAGCACCCGACCGATTGGACTGTCGGCCCGATCGAAGGCCGAACGCCAGAGGCGCAGGCGATGCGTGTCGCTCGCGAGGACAATCGCGTTCTCGCTCGACATCAGAACCGGCTTGAGGAACGGCTCCGCGAACTCCAGGAAGTCGAGGATGAACGCGACCGCTTCAAGTTCACTGCCGAGACCTACCTCAAGGCGATGGATGAGCTGATGGGGGAACGAGAGCGCTACCGCGCACAGCTCAAGCAGGCTGGCCTCCTCTCAAAGGCGGACGCCGATCTGCCTGACGACCCCGTGAAGCGACTCAAGCAGATTCTCCGACCGATGGTTCGACGCGAGGATGTCGCGACGGCCAAAGAGACACTCACCGGCCTTGACGCCGTCCTCCGTGAGTACGAAGAAGCGAACGAACAGATCCGGGCCGATGAACGCGAGCGACGCAAACAGCGGGGCAGGTTCTCTCGGTTCTTCAGCTGATTCTCCACCAGAACACCCCTGGCGGTGTGCCACCCCTCGTCGCCGGCGAGTATTGGTCCCCAAATGGGGGTGAGGGAATTGAGATGACTACCATCGACCCCGACCAGCAGAGCATCGAATCCGAACACGCACAAGAGCGCGAGCCGATCAGTGTGAGGTTCAAATCGAGAGATGAAGTCGAGTTCCGGAAGCCTGACCACGACCCTCACGGCGAGCTGTTCGCTGCGGTCTGCCACTCGCACGCTTCGTGCGACGGTGGCTGTGGGACGAGTGGCCTGGTTCCAACTGACCTCCTCGAAGACGCTGACGGCCTTACCGGGTGGCCGCCCTTTGATATCCTCTGCGAATCCTGCGCCGAGGCGATCGTCCAAGACGACTACTCGTTCTAAGCGGGCGCGGTTTTTCCAACTACTCGCAGTTTCCACTTTCCCTTCTCCCGAGGTGGGTATTGGCCCCCAAAGGGGGGTGAGGGAAGTGAGAGAAGGCGTGACAACGAGGTCGTTCTCGTCTGTCTTCTCAGATCCGAATTCACGAGAGAATCGGTGCGGACAACGACGATTCGTTGGCAGCGCGCCGACGGCGGTTGTCCTGCTCGCGTCTCCCGATAGTATTGGCCCCCAAAGGGGGTGAGGGAGAGCAGGCGGGGCGAGGTGCGACTGACGGTTCGGTTCGGCACTGTGCAGTTCAGTTCCAGGTCCGTGAGTCGCATCCTCGTCCTGTACCGACTCGTGAGAACCCCTCAGAGAGACTACCATGAGTGCAGACTCCAACATCAGCGTGGAGCAGCGTGCGGCAGACATCAGCGGCAAGTTCGGCGAGATGGGCGTAGACGTTCCCGCCTCGGCCGTTCAGGAGCGGATCGCGGCCATGCAGGAATTCAACGTCCCACTCGAGGAGGCGGCCACGACGACGGTTCGCAACCTCGCGGAGGAATACGACGTTGAGGACGGTGACCTGTCCGAGGACCTCTCGGCACTCGCTGGCTTCAGCGGTGGCGCGAGCGGCTCCCAGGCCTTCGAACGGGTCATGCTCGGGGATATTCCGGACCTCGGGACGGAGGAATGGGTGGATGTCCGTGCGCAGGTCGTCAACCTCTGGGAACCGAAGCACGACTCCATGCGGCAGGTCGGTCTCATCGGCGATGAGAGCGCCCAGATGAAGTTCGTCGTCTGGCAGAAGAACACCGACAGCCTGCCGCCCCTCGAAGAGGGCGTCACCTACGACATCGCTTCGGCCATCACCAACGAGTACGAGGGCAAGTACTCTCTCTCGCTCAACAAGGCCAGCGAGGTCAGCGAGTCCGGCGCAGAAGACGCCGTCGAACCCACCGACGGGAAGGTACGCGCGACGGGGGCGCTCGTCGCTCTCGAAGACGGCAGTGGCCTCATCAAGCGCTGCCCCCACGAGGATTGCACGCGTGTCGTCCAGAACGGCCGCTGCTCCGAGCACGGCAAGGTCGACGGCGTGTTCGACCTTCGCCTGAAGGCTATCCTCGACGACGGTGAGCGCGCCGTGCGAGCGCTGTTCAACGCCGAGATGACCGAAGCCGTCAGCGGCATCTCGCTCGCAAAGGCCAAGGAGATGGCATCCGAGGCGCTTGACCCCAGTGTCGTCGAAGGGGCAATCCGCGATACGCTGGTCGGCAGGACCCTCGATGTCCGTGGTCCGGTCGTCGGCGAGTACTTCCTCGTGGACGAGGTCGCCGAGACGGGCTACTCGGCGGAGAACCCCGGCCTCAGTGACGCGGCCATCGCCCCGGCCGTCACGCAGCGCCAGCCAGCCAAGCGCCTGTTCGCCGAAGAACTCAACCAGGCGAACCACTCGTTCACCCGACCCGAGGACGAAGGCGACGACCGAGCGCCGAAGTTCACGCTCCTGCCGAGTGGCGAAGCCGCCAACCGCGTGTTCGTCGTCGGGACGCTCATCGAGACGGCCGATGTCGGCGACGATTCCGAGTTCTGGAAGGGGCGTGTGATGGCAGCAGGCGAGCCCGTCAACATCTACGCCGGGCAGTACCAGGCTGAAGCGATGGACATGCTCCGGGTGGCCGACACCCCGTCGTACGTGGCGGTGGTCGGTAAGCTCCACCACTACGAGACGGACTACGGCGTGAAGGTGTCCATCCAACCCGAGTCGATAACGGTGGTGAACTCTGAAGTTCGCGACTCGTGGGTGGCCGAGACCATAGACGCGACCCAGCAGCGCCTCGGCGCGCTCGCCAACGGCGACTCCGACGCTACCGACGCCGTTCAGTCGGTCTACGAGTCGGATGTCTCCGACATCGAGGCTGCCGTCGAAGCGGCTATCGACGACATCGCGCCTGAACCGGTCCCCGTCCATTGACATCCTCCGTGCCCTGAAGGCGAGAGTTCCCGATCGTTTCGTTGAGCCACTCACAGTGGTCGACGTGGCGGGCGACAGTCCCGGTAAGGGAACGCAAAGAGCGTTGGTGTAAGCCGTAGACACTAACCAACAAGTAGGGGAATCAACCACCTCTGTTGGTTAGTGTGGTACAAGGGCGAGATCTCCTCAATATATCTGCCACCGATTGTGGATCGCGAACTCACTCAAAGAGATGCTTAGCGCTCTCCGCATTCAGGATCAAGAGCCCCATTACGACGACGTTGAGAAACAACGCCGCGATAGCTAATAGCACCAACCCAACCACTCTGAAAGTTCCAAGAGCGCTAAGTATCGGCTGTATGACTTTCAGCGGTCTCAAAATCAGAAAAAGAACAATGGTCCCGGAAAGTATGTAATAGCCGGATATCAGACCCATCAAGGCCCCGATCCTAAATTCTCCTTCGGAGAGAACATCATCCTCTTCATCAGAATCATCTGGCATATACTCAAAGAGTTTTTCTATAGCATCGAAAGTTCCGATTTCTCAGCAACTAATCATCCAGTCCGTGATCTGGCACTCTCTGTGTTTTTCAGAGTCCGTCGTCAGTCAACCCAATTATCCACATTCCAAGAGCGAGTAATTCTACACTCCCGGGGACTAATGCAAGTGAAATCAACCGAACCGCGGGTGACAGAGACGGATCCCAGAACGCAGGGATACCGAGAATTCGAAACGCGACAGCAGCAGTGAGGAAGCGCCCGAGAACCCAGGCAGTCACTGCTCTCGGCCCAGGTAGAGACGATGTCATTTCCTATCGCCAGCGTTCCTTTGCCTGGTTAAACTGCTTCCATGCCTCAAGTTGCCGCTCTGCTTCCTCGATGGTCTTGGCAGTGTTCCACACACAGGCCATCGATTGATTAAACATCGCTAACATTTCATCCACCTTTTTCATCCCGTCCCAGTCAAAGAAAAAGAGCCACTGTTCTCCCCCCACTTCACGTCGGAATTTCGCCTCCTCTTCATGGTAGAACGGACAATCCTCTATTGTATTTAATGAATTCGGTGTGGGGCCCTTGAAATCTAATGTCATCTGTATCTGTGCATCGAATTGTGTCCGCCTTAGTGCCCGGTCCAACCAATATCTCGCACTGCTATTTTCATTAACTGACACTCCAGTAATCTCATAGACAATATCCCCTTTTTTGAGGTCAGTATCATTTGGTTCTGGGTCACAATAGAACTCAACGAGGAGGTCTTCATAATCGGGGCGCTGGATCAGCTGTTGTTCCGCATCGGTATCTAACACCGGAATATGAAATTCGACACCCTCCAGCGCTACGAGTCTATTCTCAAGAATTCGCCGGTAGCGTAGACGCTGGAGGGGAGTATTCGCAGTTTCACCCATTTCGATCATAGAGGTTAGTAATATTCCCTGACAGTAAATCACTTTCCCTGATCCAGGGGATGGAGAAGTGATTCCCTGTTTGTGAACTATGGTTTGTTGCTTGGATTTTGATATCGAACGATTCTATATCCTATCGAAGTGTTCGTACCGCTTTTCGGTCATTTTGATCGTCGCTTGCCGAAGGCGAATCCGCACGTCATACAGAGTGGATCCGTCCTCCTCATGGAGTATCCGGTAGGCGACATTCTACCGGAACGTGTGAGGCGTCACGTCGCCCGGGTCATCGCGGTCGCCTTCGATTGTCTGAGGGCAGACATCAGCGTGTTGGGCCAGGGAGCGAACGACACGGCGGACGCTCTCGGTGGTCATGCGGTCGCCCTGCCGGCTCGGGAAGAGCGCAGTGGCGTCCTTCTAGCGGTTGTTCAGATACGACTGAGAAGCCGTGAGACGCTGTCGTAGGTACTCCCGTCGACGGCGAGATTCATCTCCTCGTATTGTGGCGAGCGGCCGGTGGGGTAGTCCTTCTGAATCTCCGACGGGATCGCGAGGTACGCCGGACCGTCCTCCAGGTGGAGGTACTCAACGTCGAGTTGCACGAGTTCCCCGACTCGGAGGCCGGTGTCGTAGAGCATCGCGACGATCGCCAGGTTGCGGTCTCGGAGGTACGGGAGGAACTCGTCAGACTGTGCGGCGGTCCGCAGGTCGCGCACCTGTCGGGGCTTGGGCCAGGCCGGCGCGCGAGTGTGGGAATCCGTATTTTCGACGGGCCATGCCTTGCCCGTTTTATAAGTGCCCTCCTCTTAGAAGGTTGGGACCGTTGGAATTTATGAGTCCCATAGTCGGAACCGCTGGCGATGTCCCTGTTCTGGTTAATTGTTATAACCTTGGGGGAAACATTCTCGCCCAACGATGTCGAGAAGGACCGTCACGTTCCTTCTAATCGCTCTCACGATATTACCTGCACAGGCCGGCGTCGTCGCAGCTGATGACGGTTCTGAAATGCAGTATCCGGAAGAGATTCAACCAATTGATTGCCCAGCCGTATTAGATGCATTTGGAACCGAGTCGTTGGCTGTTAGTGATGCAGTGGATTGCGATGTAGAAAACGGCGTACGCTCGGCTCAGCGTGTCCTATGGACAGAAATTGAGAGACATCAGAATAGGGGCTACTGGTTTATTGAAACTGGTAGAGATTACCAGAACAGTACTTTACCAGGTCTTCCCAGTGCCGGGCAGTTGCTCGAAAATATAGGGTACACGTATCTCAATAGAACCGAAGCCGCGAAACAACGAGTTTTGGCTTACTAAGCAGAGCCTGTCATAGAAACGTTCTCAGGGTATTGATTTCACCTCAAAACAGAATGAAATAGCTACTCACTGCGTGTGCGAACCGAACACCCATCTAATATGAAGCGATCGAAGTTACCAAACAAGTACAGTTAGGTCGATTAAATTTACCTGTGTTTGTCCGCCCGTTTCCGGGCGACACGGACAAAACGATGAGGCCTTGAGGCTCGCCTTGAGCTACTTCACGAACCCAGACTGACCGCTCGATCACACGCTTCACTCGATGCCAGAATATCCTCGAATCGGGTCATCGACACCTTCCTAGTCGTGCTTGACCTGTTGCTTCTCCGAGTGCCCCATGCGCACCGCGTGTTCATCTTCGCTCTCCCACGTCGTCTCGGTAGTCTCCTCGAATTCGCTCTCAGGGACATCCACAGGTACAGAATGCTGATTGCCCGATTCCGGTTGCGTACCTGAATCGTCTTCAGTAGTTCTCTCTGCCTTTCCTGATTGGGGCCCAGATATGTCGTCTCGTGCCGGCGTTGCCCGCCGTGCCCGCAGTACAGTCAATGGAATATCTTTCATTCGTACGCCCAGCTCACGCTTTGCCACCCGCGAACTCTCTTCAGCAGATGACGCAGGGAACTGCGCCATGACAGTCAAGACCACCAGGGCGAAATCCACTGTCGAGAGCGCGGCCTCGTACTCGTATCCGCAGGAGGGACACGCGACGTCTTGGACTACGATTTCGGAGTACCGTGCCGACGTCTGATTTACTCGCTTCCCCACCTCCGAGACTGCGATGTTGATCGCGTTCTGAACGCCTGTCGTTCCAGCGACCACCCACGGCACTGATATCTGCACCTCGAACCACGTCTCATCGTCGCCACTCGTCCATGCTGTCATTGGATGAGTACCACGTCTCGTCGTTTTCTCGCCGGCGCTCCCGAGGGATGTGTCGAGGTCATTTTATCTGATACCTGGTTTGAACGGGATACTTCCCGGCCTGGAAATGGCTTCAGCCAGTCGCCTGCCGACAAGTCCCGTGAGGAGGGTGTACTAATTCAGATGCACCGGAAGGATATGAGAATTCTCTGACCACATCTGATGTAGTGCTACATCGACCACATCTCGCTCAGTACGAGAACGACCTGAGCACGAGCGGTGAGTGGGGAGGGACTGGATCGTGGAACTTGAGGCACCGCCTCTGGGATCTGGTTTCAGCATCGAAAGGGAGTTTGAGTTTGAATTCTGAGTTCGTTCGCTGTGAACTCGATCTGCTAGATTTCGTTGTAGTTCAAGATACGACCACAAAACGGGGGTACCGATATCGAGGTTTGCTGAATCTGAGATAGACTCAGGTTCGGAGTCTGGGCACAGGTATGGATTCCGTTCATACTCATGCTCTCTCGTCCAAGCGGCAGAACTCCTCGTGAATGTACGTAGCGAGTAGGGTTGGTTGCGGCCAATTTATCGATACGTCACCAGAGAAATTCGCAGCAGGGGTTCGGGGAACAGCCTCACCAGCATCAGATGGTCCCGACGACTGTCCGACACGCTGGGGCGTGGCAGGCGTCGAATGGGTTGATGCGGTAGCTGATGCCTTTTCGAGAATCTGTATCTCAGATTCCCAGCGCGAGTCAAGTTTCGGTTGACCTTGGTACGTTCGCTTGTGCTTCTCGTACGGTAACTTGAAGTCAACGAGACGGACCATATCACCTTCATTTGGCTCGGTGAGGATCTTCTTCGAGATGATGACTTCACCATCGGCGTCATCCGGATCAGCCGTTGATGCAGTGATCTCTTGCTCGCTTGATTCCCAGACAGAGACGCGAACTTCATCCTCTCGGCGATCTCCATCTTTGACGATCATCCCGAATTTCAATCCAGGGACGTCAGGATGGTAGATTTTCTTCACCACGCCTTGCGTCGTGAGGTAGCCTTTCGAGGACCAGAGATTCGCTCGCAGAATCGCCTTGATTCGCATAACGTTTCTCGGGTTCGCCTCTTCGTTCTGGAGTAGCGTGAGGAATGCCGACGTCACATCTTGTCCCTCCAGCACACGCTGTGCAAGATCGGACGCGATGGCGACGGGATTGCGCCGAATCTCGTGGATGGCCTCTGCACTCAGTATCCTGCGTGCTTCCGTCAAGACCTCATCACGAAGTTCGGGATCCTCAGCTTCGAGCTCCCGAAGGGGCTTGGCGAGGTCGTAGATGATCTGCTGGGTGTCGGTCGATTCACGACGCTCAGGAGCCACACGAGCGCACGCGCTCCGGTAGCGAGTGAGCCATTCCGTGTGTGCATCTAGCATCGCAGCCAGACCGGTCAAGCGTCCAGTAGAGTCAATTCCTACAGAGACTTTCTTCAGCTCTGCATCCAACGCCAGTCTGCGCTCGATTCCAGGAATTGATGACCGAGAGTACTCCGCTGGATTCGGAACGAGATACTGGAGTGCGATTAGCTTTCCAGAAGGAAGCGTCACTTCCAGCTCGGACGTTTCCAAACCCTCCGCCTCACGTGGCGTCTGTTCATCCTCGGGGATGATCTTCAGCGTACGTAGCCGGCGAGTCTTTTCATCCAATCGGTCTTCAGGGACGAGTTTCCGTCCGAAGCGCACGGTAACATCCGTCGAACTGACCGGGTCGTACTCATCAAAGCCAGACGCCGTGCCCGTCAACTGATCGCCAGTTGGGTCGGTCAGGCGGTCGTGGCCCATGTAGATGTACTCACCACGGGCGATAACGGTGGACTCAGAGAGCGCATCTGCAGGCCGTCCGCAAGCGTTCATCTCAGCCCTCCGCTCGTCACTCCGAGACGCCACCATCGGTTGGTCATCGTACCAGCCGTAGACGCCCTCAGATTCGAGTTCGGAACCGGTTTCGCGTGCACTATTACTCTCGCTCTCACGCTCGAAGTCGACGTCAACATCGACGGAGATGTCGCGGTCGAAGTCAGATTCTCTAGTGAACGAGTGTTGTGACCCCACAGTTCCATGTAGCTCAGCTTCAAACGAGTTCGCGATCTGCGAGTGTGAACTCGGGATAGCGTCTTCGTCGAGGTTGAGCCACCGACGAATTGTCGGGGATTCCACTCTGTCGTCGAGACGGCGGAGTTCCTCATCCGAGAGGCGAGCCGTCGCCGAGAATCCGTGTTCAGCCGCCTGTGAAGGCGGGGAGACAGTGTGGGTGGGGTGCTCATCTTCAGCTTCGTATTCGATTTCGGTACTGCCGTTCTGCCGTCCGTCCACAGTAAGGGCGGACCTGTCGGTGTATCCACTCATGACAATCTAAGAAAGCGCCGTGCTTTCCACACTCAGAGACGCGAACTGCGCTCATAACTGTATCGTGGCGATGCCTGCGCTGTACTGCGGTTTTCCGTTGGAATCCCCCGCAATCCCGCGTATATTCAACCGCGTTATGAGCATGGGGAGCCATCTTCTCTGAACGGCCATCTCAGAAAGAAGCAATCAAGAGGACCCACTCGCTCGCAGAATAGCGCCGTCGCTCATCGAAAGTGGAATGGAAAGGCGAGTTGGCCTTTCCTAGATTGTCATGTTGAGCCGTTCAAGGCTCACGAGAATATACGCGTGAGGTCTATTTAACTGTAGCGTGACGGACGACCTTTCGCGAACGTGCACTTCGAAGGGGAGTGTTCAATGGAGCAGAGAGAGTAACGATGCTACTGCGTAGGCGCCGTCATAAAAAATAATTTTTTCGGGAAATTATTTGTCCATCGAGTGCGTAGCACTCAGTATGACTGAGACGTGGGATGACGTCAACGAGCAAGTCAAAGCCGACTGGAAAGCGGATACCACACCATTCGAGCGGGTGTACGAAATCGTCGAACAAACTCACGAGGGACAGTCAGCAGCCGATATCGCGGACCGAGCCCTCGTGAGCGAGCCGACCGCGCGTCGACACTGCAAGACGCTCGTGAACACAGGCTTCGCCGAGACGGAGCAGGACGGCCAAACAACACTGTACAAGCGAAACAGCGACCGAGTTTTGATGTCCCGGATCCGTGAGCTTCGTGAGGAAGTCGATCGGCCGGAGTTGCTTGACAGCATCAAAGAGATGAAGGCTGAGATCAGGCGCTATGAGGCCCGCTACGACGTAGTGTCACCAGAGGAACTCGCCCAGCAACTTGATGCCGACGAGACTGAGGGCTGGGATGACCTCACCGCGTGGCGAACGACGCGACAGAATCTCGCGGTCGCGCAAGCGGCACTCGCCTATGACGAGGCCAGTCACCAGCTCGCGGTATGAGTGAAGACGATCGTGCCGGCGAATTTGGGCCGATCTATCTCCCGGCACTCCAACGGATTCGTGACCTCTGGCTTGAGATAGAGCCGTTGGTCGAAGCAACATCGTACGATGACATCGTTGCACCCACGGAACTGCAGATTAGTCTCACCGACGGCATTGGAGATGCCGATGCTGCGCGACTCGATATCCAGTGGAGCGAGCTGGGGATGTATTCGTTTCATTACGTCGATACCGCTGATGTCAACTGGCGATTTGATCGCCACCCAAATACACACTCTCCCGAGATCCACTTCCATCCGCCACCCGACGCAACCACGACGGCAGCAGAACCGTCCTGCATTGAGGTGACCGAGGTATCACTCGTAACCCGTGCTGTCCATGCAATGTGGAGAGCAGCGTACGACGCCGATGATACCGACCATCTGAATAGCGCATCAAACCCCCCGTAATCAAGAAATTGGTCAGAGCATGGTCTCCCTCAGGGGAACCAGAGCGATCTGTTGTTCCAATAGTCCAACGCCGGTGCATATATTTGAATAATCCGAAGATATATTGAGGACACACTCCTACGGATAGGTATGACCGAGTTCGATCCAGCCCCTGCATCCGACGATACGCAGCGACGATGGCAGCCGGGGACAGACACGTTTGGTCGTGTCTACGACGTCGTTCTCGGAGTTACCTCTCCGACTGCCTACACCGAGATTGCCGAGCTTGCGGACTGCTCTCCGAACGCTGCCAAAAAGCACCTCGATCGCCTGACGGAGATGGGGATCGCTCGAGCCAATAGCGACAGCAGCCCACCGACATACGAACGCAACGAGGGATATCTCGAATGGCAGGACGCCAGTCGAATCGCAAGCGAGCTCTCCGTCGAAACGATCATCGACCGTGTGGAGGCGCTTGAAGACCAGCGGGGGGATTACGAAGCCCGGTTCGAGACGACCGACCCAACCGATGTCAACGTCTTCGAGCACGAGAGTCACGAAACCATCCACGAGCGGATGACCGCAGTCAGTGAGTGGCAGGGCGTGATTCGAGATATCCGGCTGTACGAACTTGCTCGTCAGCTCTCCCAAAACGACGGGCACCTGATCCCGGCTTAAATGAGCCAGCCACCGGAAGATTCGGCCCCGCACTCGACGGGTCCACCCGATCGACAGACGTTGCGCCTGCTGGAGCGACATCTTTCGTCAGATTCACTCGTCGCCGAGACTGCGTTCGACCCGGATTCCTACGAACCCCGACTCCTTCGTGGACTACTCGATGCTGGACGATACCCGGACGCAGTGGTATCAGCCCGTCTCGACATCCGCTGGTTCACAACTGGCGATTTCTCAGTCCATTACGTTGAAGAGTACGAGGACGGGGATCACTGGGAATGTCGCTGGGATCGGCACCCGAACACGCACAACACCCGGTTGCACTTCCACGAGCCACCGTCTGGTACTGACGTTACTGACCTTGAACTGCCGTCGCTCCATCCGCTCGAAGTATACTCCACCGTCCTCACGGCGATAGAGAACCGCATCGAGACACTGTGGTCATAGCACGTGCCGAGACCAACTGAGAGATGTCTAGTGGAGGAGATACCAGAGGGTCTCAATTGGTGTCGATGTAAACCACAATATCGGTCCTGTTGAAACCCTCAATCCGTGATAAGTGTTAGTAGTCCTGCTGAATTCACGGCGCGAATCTTGTACGGACACCTCGCGAGAGCACGGGAGTCAGGATCGATCGGTACAGTGGAATGAGAGGACCTCAACGAAGACCTACCGATTACTGAGTAGGAGTAGTGTGAGAGATTCAGAGGATGAGTTCAGCAAGGAATTACAGCGTTCGTAGATGTTATTCGGCCGAACAACCTGAAAAACGTTCGAATATGTTACCAAATCTGGGTAAAATACTTTTATTAGGCGCAACAGGATTTCTGTAATGCTTGCTAACACCGAGGTTGGCCCAACGTGTCCAGTTTGTTCTTCAGAGATGTGGGAATTTACCGATATTCACGATTTCACCGAAGACAACAACAGGGAACCCCAACATGAGGTGACTGCTCAGGCAGAATGTTTTGATTGTGAGTCCGTATTTGAACTTGATCTGAAATTGGATGAGAACAGCAGATTCCGGGAACTCAAAATCAAAACGGTCAGCCCACCGCAAGGTTTCGGTTGGGGGTCTCCGAGTTTACCAGCAGTTGATAATAAACATATCCTGCATATTTGGGGGGATATGAATGATAGCAATGGTACCCAATATCAGGATAAATACCATTTACAAGAGGTTAGAGCCGTAGAGGATAATAAGGACTGAGACGTTTAGATACTAATACCGATAAGTTATAATACAAGATTGACTCGGAAATTTCTCTGTCCATATTGTTACAGTAATTCTGCATCCAAATATTCTTCAGTCGGCACTTGACTAATTACTTCTAAAATTTCATCCCAGTATTCGATATCGGGGTCCTCTAATTTCATATCATTGATAACTGAAATTGAGTGGGAGAAATTTTCGAGTGCCTTGACTTTTTTCCTACGGGAAACAATAAGATCCGATCCTACTCTTTGATACCACTCTCTTTGCTCTTGGGAATCCGGCCCTGAAGCCGCAATTATGTAGGCTCGAAGCATTTTCTCGAAGTCCGGTGTATTCCCTCGTACGTAATCGTCATCTGGGAAGGCCGAGCAAAGACACTCCACTGCCCGCTCCAAACGGCCACCGTTCCCAACAGGAGCGAATACCTCCCGATATGCATTGAGGGGTTGAAGTAAATTGAACTTCCAGATCTCATCACGATCCGTCACTTCAACTCTCATAAACATCTCGTCGGGAAGTTGCTCAATACCCTCTTCTGGATCAACATCCCATAGCAATCCATCTACGTCGTAAAGACTCGGATCCAATAACAGCAAGAGGTGGTTCGGACCGATCGGACAGAAAATTTGTCTCCCGATCATCTCTTTTGTCGCAGAATCAACGTTCTCAAACTGCTTTCCCTGAAACTCTACTACCGGCTCATCAGATGTGAAGAAGGGGAGGTCGGTCTTATTCTCTATCAACACCCAACCCTTGTATTGTAGGAGCGTGTGTCCCTCGGACGTATTGTAGGAAATTGCTGAGGGCCAATCCTGCACACCTTCATTGAACTCTTCAAATGGCAGCCTCTCCTTAGCACTGTAATAGAGCCGTGAATTGATACTGCGGGTTGTTTGGAACGCTATAAACGAAGATACGCCAGGGACATCCTTTGCTGATAGGACTTCACCGTCCAGAATATTTCGGATAGTGCTGATCATCTCTCTTTCCGCGATGTTCGTTTCACCGCCTTCTAAGAGGCCGCTTGCGAAGTCTTCATACGACGCTGCTTTGCTAATTGGATATCGATTCCGTGGCGGATGATAGGTTCCCCCGTCATGTTTGTCAATAAGTGAATATCTAGAAATTAGTCCCTCTCCATCCGGAGCAAAATTTTGGAGGTACGCCTGAGGAACAATATGTTCATTCGCCATTCGATTAAGAAGAAAGATGCACAACGAAATAAGATTTACTGGCGTTAATGATGTTATTGACAAATGATATATCCGGTATGCGTTGGCCGGTAAGCAGACGTAGTGAACGGTTGATTCACTGCGGACTGCCTGAAAGAAAATCATTCTCTATGCTAGATTCAGGCTCTGTATCGATCACGCCATTTGCATCAACTTCCAAGGGTTTCCTTAGAGATCCAATATCCCAACCGCGGTCGAGAATCCCACGACTGAAGTAATCTAAAGATATCAACAAATCTCTCGGTGATAGGAGTTGAACATCGGCCGCGAATGATTTGCAGAGGGGCGTTCGTTGATCGAGAAAGCACCGAGGAACTGAGTTGCGCCGGATATCTGGGAGCGAAAATTCTCCGATGAAAAACGTGACCGGCTAGCTCACGCTCAGTATTGGCCCCCCAAGGGGGTCGAGGGGGTTCGAGAGGAGGTCGGCAGACAGCCGCTTGCTTTCCGAATCCACCACCTGGAGCGTGACCTACCGATGACATATTACAACGACGGCCAGCACCGCCTCTCAAACAGCGACGTCGAACAAGACGACCGTTTCGACGAACTCAGACTCCGCGGCCTCTACGAGAGCCCGCACTTGGAGAGTGACTGTCTCGGTATCCGTCTGGAGAACGCCGGCGAGCTCATGATGGCCGCTCGATCCCAGCCCGAATATGACGAGTTCGGCCTCGAAATCGAAGGAACCGGGCGTCAGGAGCTCGACGCCTACTGGATCAGCGCGAGCCTGAGAACCACCCAGGCGCGCGACATCGACCCGATGGACCTCACCGACGAGGACCTCACTGGCCTTCCGCTCGAAGCGCAAGAACGACTCCACGGGCTCCGGGAAGAGCGGAAACGCCAGCGAGAAAAAGCCATTGCTGCTCACGTGGTTGGAATCGACCGTGAGTCCCGGTGCCGGGAAGACCTTCTCATCGAGTACCGAGACCGTCGTGCAGACCACATCGAGCATGTTGTAGGCGATAATTTCCACTCCTACGACCCCTTCGAGCGGCTCGACGAGGAAACCAGCCAGCGAGTTCGCGAAGCTGCCGACCGAATCCGTGACCGGCTCACCACGCCTCCGAATCACGAGTTCCTCAAATACCGCCTCGGGAGCAAGGTCGCCAGCGGTCAGGACCTCTTTACTGCCCAATCGAATGTTCTCGATGAGTTCTACCAGGAACCCGGCATCATCCAACCGATTTCGTCAGTGCCGGTCATCCCCTCGAAATACAACGTCGAGGCCGACATCCAAGGCACGGTCGCGAGAGTCTGGGAACCCAAATCACACACCCAACAGCAGGTCGGACTCATCGAGGACGACACCGGGACGATCAAATTCACTGTGTGGAAGCGGTCGAACCAGGGAACCATCTTCCAGGAGGGCGACGTCGTGCGTATCGTCGCCGGAAAGGTCGGCAAATACCGGGACCAGGCGACGCTCGCTGCCGACTCCGAAACCCAGATCACCATCGTCGAGCGCGGGGAAAGGGAGAAACCGGCCGAGAAAAGCCGCGATCAGGATACCTCAGAGCCATTCCAGCGACACGGCGGGTGCTCTATACCCACGTTCGACACGCCTGGAGCGCAGGCAGTCTCTCGACCTATCCACACGCCGGCTGATCGTCTGGACGATGAACAGAGCGGACAGATGGACGCTCATGAGTGGCTCAAAGCGACTGAGATTTTCGACGAGGACGGTGACATCCCACTACCAATCTGGTGGCGGGAGCAAGCCAACGTCGTCTCCGTTGTCGTCGACGAGGAGACCGGCCGGGACGATATCTACGCCGCTATCCAAGACGTCGTCTCGAACTCTCAACCTGAATCCACGCCTGCTCCTGAAAATCCCGTTCCACAGGGCAAGCGCCGTCTCTGGGCTCTCGTCCGCGATCTCGGTCGCTTCGGGACTGCTCTCGATTCCGATGACGATTCGAAACCGGACTCTACGGAAACACCCACCGAGGACGCCAGTACCGACGCGCTCACCGGCGTCGCTAGTCCCGACACGTCTGAGACGACAGCGACGACAGAGTTGAGCCTCGGACTTCCAACCACGACGTGCCGGTGCGGTGAGTGCGCTCACGACCGCGCCCACTACCGACTCGTCCAGCTCCGGTCCACCGACGAACCGCCGACCAGACTCCTGTCGTGTGCCAGTTGCGGCCATCGCTGGCGCGAAGACAGCTGAACGACGCGATACCCTCCTCGACTCGATTCAACTCGAACATCCACAACCATGTGCTCTCACAACAACTCCAACTCCGACAGCAACGACTCTGAACCAACCCCCACCGACGAGGAGCTATTCGCCCTCGACATCGTCGACGGCGAAGATCCTTCCGAAAGCAACGACCTAGACGGTCGGTACCGCTCCAACCCACCGGGTCCCGGCCCGACCGTCGGAACGCGCTTCGTCAAGCTCCAGGACGGTTCGTTCGCGATCATCGACAAAGCCGCGCTCGGTGGGTGGATTAGCGCTGCGAAGACGATCAATCTCGAAGACGCCCGCTGACTATCCGAGCGTCCACTCACAGGCCGTCGCGACCAGCAAACAGCTCAGTGTTTTTGTTCCCCAAGGGGGTGAGGGGAATCGGAGGAGAGAAGAGAGACATCGCGTCTCTCCGCTCGCATACCTCGTCCCGACTCTTCTCGGTCTGTCCATCTGCGAAGAGCCATCCAAAACACACCTCAAATCCAGCCAATGTCAACGAACGCAACATCCGCAGATACGTCAGTCAACGCCTCAAACGACGACCTCGTTTCGGCCGCGACTGACCTCATCGAACAGTTTCCCGACGACGCCGACACCGACGGCGATCTTCCCAACACTGACGAGATCGTCTCCCGGCTTGACCAGATGGTCAACTCCTACAACGTGCCACTCGAGGAGGCGACTCGCGCCGCACGGAATCACTACCTTGACGTATTTGGTATCGAATACGACGACCTCACGCTCTCGGAGACCGGCGGCGACGCGGCTCTCGACGAGGTCGATTCCAGCGGCAGGTGGGTCAGTGTCATGGTCAAAGTCGTAGACCTGTGGGAGCCAACCAGCGATAGCATCGCTCAGGTCGGTCTCATCGGAGACGAGACTGGCCGCCTCAAATTCACGAAGTGGGCAAAGGCCGACCTTCCTGAACTGGAAGAAGGTGCCGTCTACCGGTTCGACAACGTTGTCACCAGCGAATACGAGGGGCGGTACTCTATCAACCTCAACTCCCGGTCGTCTATCGAACCCGTTGACGACGACATCGAGGTTGGCGACGGCGCGGAAGAGCTGTCTATCGAGGCACCGATGGTCGCGATCCAGAGCGACTCCGGCCTGATCAAGCGCTGTCCCCACGAGGACTGCACGCGTGTACTACAGGATGGCCGCTGTGCCGAGCATGGAGAGGTCGAAGGAGAATTCGACCTTCGCATCAAAGCCGTCTTCGACGACGGAACGACGGTCCAGCACGCCATCTTCGACAAGGACGCGACCGAAGCCATCGCCGACATCACTATCGAGGATGGCAAACAGCAGGCGATGGACGCCCTCGATACCAGCGTCGTCGCGAACGACTTCATCGACAGGCTCGTCGGCCGCTACTATCGCGTTTCCGGCCGTGTGGTCGGGAAGTACCTCCTCGTTGACGAAGCCGACCCACTCGCGTAGGGAAGCAGCCTTTCGTTCAGTCTATCGACCAAACTACCAAGAATCCAATACGATGAGTAATTCATTATCCACAGCCGACAGCAGTACCGACACCACCCAGCGACAGGGTCGACAGGTCGCAAAGCGTGCTTTCGCCGCTGAACTCAACGACGCTACCCACATTTTCAAGGAGAGCGACGAAGAGCGAGCACCGAACCTCGCGCTGCTCCCCAGTGGCGAAGCCGCGAACCGCTACTTCCTCGTCGGGACAGTCACCGAGGTCAACGACGTAGGTAGGGACAGTGAGTACTGGCAGGCACGGATCGTAGATCCCACGGGCACCATGTTCGCCTACGCCGGCCAGTACCAGCCCGACGCGACTGCATTCCTCTCCGATGTCGAACCTCCCGCGTACATCGCGCTCACCGCGAAGCCCAGCACCTACGAAACCGATGACGGCAATGTGAACGTCTCGCTTCGGCCGGAGACTATCACCTGCGTCGATGAGGCTACCCGGAACCAGTGGGTGCGTGAAACCATCGACCAGACGGCCGCCCGTCTCGACGCCCTCGAGGAGGATGATGGGTCGACCCCGTACGTCGCGATGAGCCGGAAACAGTACGACGAGGCCCTCTCGCACGACACCTACCGTGGGGCACTCAACGATGCTCGCGAAGATGTGGGGCTAGAATCTGTCCCCATCCCAGATTCCGACTCCGATTCTGCTTCCGTTCCCGGCGCCGACGATGCAGGAATGGATTCCGAAGCAGGTGACGATATCGGTGATTCGGGCCAGAGCGAACCCGAGGAGGACGTCGATGAAGCAGCTATCGCCTCGGCAGTCGCCAACGCCGGGCTTGAGGAGTGATTAGACACAGGAAATCTCCGCCACTCCCGCCTTCGGTAGGTCTCTCTGGGGGGATACATCATCCCACCCATCCAGTTCCAGTTCCAGTTCATCCGCGTTCATCAGTCGGATTTTGAACGTGGGTTGTGCCCGCGAGGAGTATCCCGATTTCCGTACAGCGCTCCACCATATTTCGGAGTCGCTTAACTGACACGGTCACCCTCACGACGGTAAACGGCCGTAATTAGAGTTGCCGAGAACCCCTTCTCGCCGTCTGACCCTACTCGTCATTACTCGTTTGTGCCCCCCGACCCCGGAGGAGGGCAACGTTCCGAACTTCTCATGGCTACGCTCCAAGTCAGTACTGCCTCGAACGCACCGACCGTCGATCCCGATCGGGTCGTCGAACTCCATAGCTTCCTTGATGAATGGCTTCTCGGGACCGGGCCGTTCGACGAACTCACCGTTGATGTTCACGAACCCGACCAAAGCCTCCACCCGGAAGATGAGTCGCAACCGTCTCTCATCCTGTACGGATACGCTTTGTTCGGGCCGGCGCACCGTCCCACCGTGCGTGAAGCCGCTCGTGAACAACTCGACGCTGACGGCGACCTCAACGGTCTCAACGATGGCGAACGCGAGGACCTCATCGACGACGAAGCCCAGAACCTCGTGTATGACTATCAGCACGAGCATTCTGAAGACTTCCTGCGCGAACTCGCCACGTTCCTCACCGAACCTTTCGTTGTCCAGACCGCTGGATACGAGAAATGTCGATTCCCTCTCGTCGGATATCAGTACTCGGTTGACCCCGAGGGAGAGATCGGCCATGTTTCGTTCGGCTGATTACTTGTCGGCTCCTCCGGCACTCCGTCCCCACTCTGAACTCGGATTCGAGACGAACTCGAATCCTCACGCGGCACTCTGATCCGTTCCACCAGCATCTCATGAGTTTTTTCGCCCGTCTCGCCGGCTACCTGACGTACCGAACGCACGAACATCTCGACGCGACCATCGACCGCCTAACCCGTGGCGCCTGGCTCAACGACGAAGAACAGTGGCTCATCAAAGGCCATCCGCGACAGATCCGTGCTGAGTCCACTATCGACCACGAACGAAACCTCCTCGTCATCCCGCCCGGCGTTTACCAGAACCTTGGGCGGATTACCACTGAGCTGTTTGCTGGTGCGACCGACGGTCTCGTCGTTATTTCCTCGAGGGACAACTGCTTCGACGCCTGGATAGAAACGCCGCTCCCCGAGGGCAGTGACGTTCCAGCCGGCGACGGTGGGGACGTCTCTTCAATTCAGTGTATCGACCTCGAAGGCTTCGCCCTCTCGCATGGTCTCGGGATCAAGCGTCCCGGAGACCCCGGCCACGATCAGTGGCAACGCGATGTATTCGACGTCTTCCACGAGCACCACGATCCGAACGTCCACGACATCCTCGAATCGCCGTCTGGAACGCCCGAGTAACCCCAACACCTGTGCACCTCCACATCCATCCATCCATGACATCCGACTCGACCGACGCCCCATCCACGTTCGCCGAGCTCCGTGAGCGATTTAACGAGGAATGTGTCCTCCACACCCTCTCGAAAGCTCGCGACATCGACCAAGAAAATCCCCCGGAAGTCCTCTTCCTCGACGAGGAAACCGGACGCGTCTATCGTGTCCTAGACGCCACGCGGGGCTCACCCGATTCGGGGTGGTTCGTCCTCGCCCTCGGAGGTTCTCATCCCAGCGATGGCTACGAGCGACAGCTCCGAGTCCACGACTCGGATACTCACCGCGTTCTCATCGAATCGGATTCCGAGGGCTACGGCCCTCACGAACCGACGCCCGCCGATGATATCCTGATGACCGGCGACGGTCCCGTAATCATGCGTGTAGGTGAACCACCGCACCCGATCGGAACGAAAGACAGAGAAAACGATGAGTGACACCAACTGTCCCGAGTCCGACGTCGACACCGAAACGGACACCGACGCCGGCGCCGGCGATAGTTCCTCAGCGGAAACAGAGTCTTCAGTTTTCGACCCACGAACGGCGACCTATCACTGTAAGGTGTGCGGAGCGAAGCTTTCCTTCCACGAATACGTTGCCGTCGGACCTGGCACGCCCGCTGCGAAACACCTTGGTCTCGAAGACAAGGCCACAGACTCGAACCGAGTCGGAAACCAGACCAGCGATGATGACGAAGGTCGCGACCACTTCATCGTTTGCGAGGAGTGCTTCGAGCGAGCGACTGCCGACATCGCTGAGAACGGAATGAATGACCTCCCGTAACGGGTTCAGAACACTAGGATCGCGTTGACTTCTCTGACGCTCAGTTTGTCACCCTCTCCTCGTTAGAAGGGCCAAATTCCCTGTCACCTATTCCACTTTCCATGTCCCAACGAACTCTCAGCGGCGCGACCAGCGACACCCAAAATGGCTTGCACCACAGTGTCCATCGCGCTCATCAGCAGACACCCTGTTCCCACCTCGAATCGGAGTCTAGCTCACAATCCGAGCGAGAAGATGAACACCAGGAGCAGGTCAACGAACACACCTGCCCCGAGTGTACAACTGACGAACATCTCGTCGTCGACGAGACTGAAACCTATTGTCAAGCGTGCGGGCTGGTCGTTGCGCGGGACATCCTCGACCGCCAACTCCAGTGGGAAACTACTGATGACGGAGAGAGACAACGTGCCCGCGGCGGAGCCCCTACGACCATCCGCCGTCATGACAAGGGACTCCCCACCGAGATCGGCTACTACAAGGATGGATACGGGAATGAACTCCCCTCAAAGATACAGCGTCGGTTCAACCGCCTCCGGAAATGGGACGACCGCGCGAAGGCCGACTCCACACGCGCTCGATCGCTTCGTACCGGCCTCGGCGAAGTCAGTCGGCTCGTGAGTGCGGCCGAACTCCCAGCGTCAATCCATGACCGTGCTGCGAAGCTCTTTCGAGACGCCTGGAAAGCAAATCTCCTACACGGACGCGATATCGAATCCGTCGCGACTGCCAGTATCTTCGCTGCCTGCCGGCTGGAGCGTCTTCCACGTTTCCTCGGGGACCTCGCCGCTGTTGCCCGTGTCGAAGAATCCGATATCAAATCCGCGTACAAGAGTCTCAATCACGAGCTAGAACTCGCAACACCACCGCCGCTTCCGCAGGACTTCCTCCCCCAGCTCGCAGACGCCGTCGACGCTCATCCACGGGTCAGCCGGCGGGCCAATCAGATCGCCACCGCTCCAGCAGTCGGCATTCTCGCAAACGGCCGACAACCTTCCGGAGTCGCCGCTGCCTGCTTGTACTACGCTCACGAAGAGAGTGAACTCACAAATATTCGGTTGACACAGCAGCAACTCGCTGGCGCAGGTCACACGACCGCGACGACTATCCGGAAGAACTACCGCGAGCTTGTGTCACTCCAAGATTCTGGGGACCTACCTGAGCCGGACGGCAATCTCGAAGAATACGTCTCATGAACGCGGTGGTGAAGTACCGCGGAGACAAGCCCCGCGGCTTCGCCGTCTTGACCGCACGTCCCAAAACGGGCCGTGTTGTCGCAGGCGAATTTAATTCCCCTCGACCTTCCCGAGGTAGGTCGGCTGGAATTGACACCCGAACGCCCGGTGCGTCCGTGAGGGTCGGCGGCTCCACCCCGCCCGACAACTCCCGTCTCACCACGCCAGAGGCGCGGATGTTGAGAGGAGTCGCATTCCTCCGTAACTGCCGGCAGTTGCTTCGGATTGAGGTCTTCAATCCACGTCGCAACTGTACTCGTCGCTACGGTGGCGTAGCTACTAAACTATCGGTAAGCGCGCTGAAAGTAAAGAAGCCGACGGTCTTCACACTCGGCCTGCTCCGCCTGTAGAAGACAGGACTGCGCTGATTTCCTACGCAACGGCTGGACCGCAGCGATGGAGTGTGTTGCGTAGGAATACCCACTGCTCCATTTATTGATCCCGAAGCGGTGGAGGACGGTCAAAATCGACCTGAAACTTGACCTGGACCCGGTCATCGGCCCCCTTCCGTGCAAACTACGATATCAACGCTCAGTTTTAGCCCCCGAAGGGAGGTAGGGGGGCGGAGACGAGGACAGACATCATCAACGTCGCGACCTCGTTAGTCGCCCCTGAGTACCTCGAAGAATTCAACGAGTAACCGTCCACCGAGCCACGACTGACTACTCCGATAAATACCGACGCAGATCACCAATCCTTCTCGAAATCGATGAGTGCAAACACTGAATCCGACACCGCCGACGCACAGCCCGCGACCACACCCGACGTCGAACCCGACAACGATACCGAGCCTGAAATCGAGGACGAACCAGAACCCGAGAGTGAAGACGAAATCGAACGCGAAAGCGAAGCCGAAGAAGAAGCCGGAGTAGAGGAACAAGAAGAGGAAGATGCAGAAACCGTCAACAAGAGCCCGCCTCAGCAGTTCCAGGCCGCTATCAAAGGCGGTGAGATCAAGCAGTTCGTCGGAACGCTTCGAGCCGTCGTTGACGAAGCGAAAATCCAGGTCGGACCGGATGGTATCCACACCCGCGCAGTCGATCCCGCCAACGTCGCGATGTACGACGTCTCCCTGGCGGCGGGTGCCTTCGAGTCCTACGACGCTACTGATGGCGTTCTCGGCCTCAATCTCGAACGCTTCGCTGAGGTCCTGAAACTCGCCAAGAAAGATGACCTCGTCCAACTCTCGTTCAACACCACTTCGTTCAAACTCGCTATCCACATCGACGGGGTCGAGTTCACGATGGCTCTCATCGACCCCGACAGCATCCGTCCGGAGCCTGACCTCCCCGAGATGGATCTCCCCATCTCTCTCACGCTCAAAGAAGCGCAGTTCGCGCGCGGTGTGAAGGCCGCCGATATGGTCTCTGATCATATTAGCTTCCGCTGCGATGAGAGTGAAGCAACCGTCTACGTCGAGGCAGAGGGCGACACTGATGACATCAATCTCAAACTCACTGAAGACGACCTCTCCGAACTTACCGCGGTAGATGGACAGGCGCTCTACAGTCTCGACTACATCGAAGACATCTCCACACAGTTTCCCAAAGGCGCCGAGATCACGCTCCTCTTCGGGAGTGACTTCCCGATGATGTTCGACTACGAGTTCAGCGAGGGTGAATGTGAGGCCCTCGCGATGGTCGCCCCGCGTATCCAGACCGACTAATCGTCACATCAAGACGTACCTGGGTGACCGTCTCACGGTTCCCCCATCACTGCCTAAATATCAATGCCAGCAAAAACCGACTACTCTCGCAAAACGAAGTGGAAGAACGAGCCCTACCGAGGTGAGCGTTCCATCGGCGGCAACTTTGTGTATTCCGATGAGAACATGCTTGATAAGCATCTTTTCGTCCATCGAGTCGCGCCCGGCGGCTTCGATTGGGGACCCGATGCTTCCGATGAAAAGGCCAGCCAGCTCGCAATTGCCCTTCTCGCGCCATTCAAGGGGGTCGATTGCGCTGTCAAAGAGCACCATCTGTTCGCAGAAAACTTCGTCCGGTGCGAACTGACTGAAGACTCCTGGGAAATCAACCGTTCCGATTTCCGCAACCCGGAGTACCGCAGTGCCGTCGACAGTCGAGACTACCCCGAGAACACCGCTCCCGGTCCGGAAGATGTACCTGACCTCGAGGACGTCGACCTCGATGGGATTACTTACGCCGAAGAGATAGCACTCGCAGAGAAATACGAGGATGTTCTCCGGCAGAGCGGCAATCGTCGCGATAATCTCCGACGTCTTCTTGCCATCTGGGACGGTAGCGAAGACCCGTGTTCTGATCGCGTCTCGACGGGAACTATCTATCGAATCAAGGGCCTATCTATTCCATCGAACGCGAACCGCACACTCGCCTGCGAGTTCGATACGATGGGAGAACTCGCCAGCTGGGTTTGCTTCGGTTCTCGCCACGATCGGATGGACGGCATCAGCGAGACGACAGCCGAGAAGCTCCGTGACGCCCGGCCCGGATTCATCCAGTACTTCGGAGGTGAAGAGTACATCCCCGGACTCGAAGATCAGGAGATGTCGCTCCCGAATACTCCAGGCGGTAAAAACGGTCAACAGACATTGGAGAACACCCTCGGTCGGGACGACGACTGACCATTTCCGATTTCACTGCTTGTAGAACCCGTGTAACTCATGTTCTACGTGTTCTTTGAGCAGAATTCACTGGCCGCCGAACCTCTCGCTCTATTCCTACGCAACGATTCAATTTACCGTGTGGTCGAATCGTTGCGTAGGACTCGTTTGTTTCCCCCCGATGCGGTGGAGGGCGAGCGTCCACACGGAACGCTCCTACCACGTTCGATCGTCATCAACGGCTGAACGCGGGTTCCGGGTGGGCGGCCGCAATTCGCCCTCCAACACGGATATCGTTCGTTCTCGCTTCCCTGTCAGAGGCACCATTCTCGACTCTCCCCTCCTCTATTTCGGTCCTTATTCCCACCGACGGCGGTTTTCCTGCTTGACTCTGTTGCACCGTATTCGACGAAAACTTACACCTGTCGTTGTCGTTCTTCGGTCTCCAGTCTTCGCTGAGTCTTCTCCCAGCGGGGGCTGCTCTTTCCGTGCGAAGAAACGCTCTGTTCGATCCCACTGCACACCCATGTCCACTGAATCCACCACCAGGTCCGACACTGAATCGCTCGCCCCACCAGAGGCCGAGGACGAGAACAACACCACGAGCGAGGCCGACAGCGACACTGATACCAAGTCTTCGATGGCCGACCTCCCAGCTGTCGCGCTCGCCGATCTTCTTACCCAGGAGACGGACATCCACTTCGCTGGCCTCACCGAAGACGACAGCGGTGAGTACCCCGAAGAAATCCCACCGGAAACCCGGTGTCTCACCGATACTCCCCGCTCGTTCAAAGAGGCCATTCGCGTGCTTCCGAAGGCCAGCGGAGGTGAACTCTGGGCGACGAATGATTTCGTCGAGACGAACGGACAGGTCGATACCAGCGCCATCCGTGATGTGCATGGCCTCAATATCGACGCACTCGAAGCGACTACTGGACGCTCGCTTGAGGACCTCGCCGACGCGAGCGATGCCACCGCCGTCGTCCGGGTCCACGATCATAAGGACATCGTTGACGACCGGCGAAAAGCGCTCAACGCCCTCGGCTACGACGTCAAATTCCGATGGCAGATCGCCAGCGACTCCTACAGCATCATTAACCCTCAAGACGCGTATCTCCCCATCATCGGTGCGCTTCAGCAACGGGGCGAAACCGATGCCTTTGGGTGGGTGTCCTACCGCGACTGGGGCGGTCTCCTCAAGATGGTCGTCATCTGTCCTACCCTCCGACACGTCGTAACCGACGGAGAAGCAGACCCCGAGAATGCCATCGACGAAGAGGGAATCGCAAACGTCGTCAGCACTGGTCAGAGTGACCCCAACGAGAGTGATGATACCGACGCGGAATCCGACGCCTCAGAAACAGTAGTCTACGGGGGCTTCCAGACTGGATACGACTTCCGAGGCACGCAAACACTCTGGGCCCGACCGATCCTGTTCTTCCCGGATTCGGGAACGGTCCTTCCCGATATGGGAGAGAGATACACCCGACGACACTACGGCCAGGCAACCAACGCCGCACACGAGCGAAAGCAAGGTCGCGTCCCGATCAGCGAATGGTGGCGGAACATCTACGACGACATCGACACGCGGATGATCGAGGTTGATACCGCCATCCAACGGACCCGAGCTATCGCCTACGACTTCGAGGAACTTCCATTCTCACTCGAAGACTGCTACTCCTACTGGGGGGTCGCCAACATTTACGCTGCGGTTGCCGCGGACCGGGCAACGTCTATCGCTTCACCGTCGTCACGCCCTACCGTGTATAACCTCCAGCTCTCCTTGCTGATTGCTCTCCTCGAAGAGTACGAGGGTTCGATGGCGTCGAACTCCTACCAAGAATATCTCGAGGTGGCAGGTGAGCTCTACGGGAAGCCAGCGATGATGATCCAGCTTGCGATGCAGGAACACGACCGGCGGACAGACGATGATGAAGAACGTGTACTCCCCGAGAATCAACAGACTCTCTCTGACGCACTCGATGATGTGATGGAAATCCCCGGCATCAGCGTGGATACCGAAGCCGACCTCTCTGACCAGCAGGCCCAGCGCGTCCAAGACAGACTCCAGCAGAGGCTCGGAGACGCTTAGACAATATATTTCGCCCTGGGTAAGAAATATATGCGCTAATCACGTGGGTGGAGATATGACCGACGACACCGACCGAAACGGTCCACCCCCATTTGATAGACCGTTCGAGGATGAGGATACGAAACAGCGCGTGTATGGTGCGTTACTCCATGCGCGAGACCCGATGACAGCTGCCGAGATCGCTGAACGGGCAGATTGTTCTACGGAGTCAGCCCGGACGCATCTCTCTTTCTACGCCGATCTGGGCATCGTCATCAGACACGAGGGGCGCCCAGTGAGATACGAGCGCAACGACGACTACTTCGAGTGGCGACGCGTGAACGAGCTAGCGCGAGAGAACAGCGTCGAGGAGTTGCAAACGCGGGTGTCAGAGCTGACTGACCGTATCGAGGAATACCAGAATACATACGACGCCGACTCTCCGGCTGACGTCGATGTTCTCGAATTCGACGCGGAGCGGATCGACGATGTCTACGTCGAACTCGGTCAGTGGGCCACTGCTGTTGAGGAACGTGCCCTTCATGAGCGCGCTCGGCGGAAAGTCGCCGGCTCTACCGCTCCGTCACACAGCTGACGATGGTGCCAGCAGGGGACGGCGCAAATCCTGCGCCGATAGATCGGTCAGTATTGGAGGGGCTGCGTTCCCGATTCGTCGGAAGTCGGACGTTCGAGTCGGTAGAAATCATCGAAGAAGGAAACCTGCATCTCCGCGTCGAACTATCAGGAGAGTGTTATCCCGGTGAGATATCTGCTCGATTCGAGATCCGGTGGTATCGGAATGACGATTTCAATGTTCACTATCAGGAGGACCACCTAGATCGGACGTGGAAATGCCGATGGGACCGACATCCGAATACTCACAACTCCAGAGATCACTTCCACCCACCGCCGGCCGCCAGCCGTACCGATGCGGAGGATGCTCAATGGCCTCCCGACCATCGTGAAGTGACTCGCCTCGCTATCGATAGAATCGAGGAACGCATCCACACACTTTGGCAGCGGGCTTGAAGCGGCGAATCGGCGCAATTAGTTCCCATCAGGTGAATCGTACAAGCGGCGGATATCGCCGTCGGACATCGTTGAAACAATCTGAGTGGCTTGGAGACGCTGTCTGCGTTACTCGTCGCTTGTTTCAGCGTCGACATCCGGAAGTGACGCGTCCCAGTCCGGATTTTCATCGTAGTGGTCGCCCTCAAACTGCTCAGCAACTGCCTGGAGGCCAATCTCACTCGCCGATTGAGCGTCATAGGCCTCGATATTGATCGCCCAATATTCGCCCTTGTGGCGAACGAGTCCTCGCTCTTCGAGACGGCTTAATGTTGTTCCAACACTCCCCCGAGGGATGTCAAGTTCGTTCGCAAGTTCACTCGGGGTGAACCCGAGATCGGGATGCTGTGCGAGATACTCCAGTATCCGCCGTCCGTTCGTGCCTTCATTTGGAAGATCACTCGGGTGGTACTGCTCGAAATCAACGGGCATTGTAATCTACTGTAATCATATGATGACGGATGTAATTAGTCTTCTGCTCAGAGAACCACTTCTTCGGTGAATATCGACCGCAGTACGCGGTTGTCGAGGGGGTAACTCGCGCCCGTTTGTCACCCCCCCAGACGGTGAAGGGGTCGAATCGACCGCCTCACCAGTCACCGAACCATGTCATCAGCAACTACCAGCGACAGCACGGAGCGTCCCGACGACCAGGTGGTCCTTTCGCACCTCGTCAACCGCCTCCTCCAGCGTGAGGGCGGTAACATTCCCGTCGAACGCGTCACGCTACGTGTCTCCGACTATGCCGATCTCTCCGATCAAGACGCTGCCGACCTCATCGACGACGGCGCAGACGCGGGCATCTACACGCTCAACCGCTCACAGAGCGGAAGTGCCTCCATTATTGGCGCCTCACCGCGGGGACCCGAACCACAGGTCATCACAGACGCCTTCGGCGAACTCCAACACGATGACTCTGCGGACTTCCGTGTCATCAGCGTCGTGACTGACTCGATCAACGACGCGCTCCACGACGCCGGCTACGAAGATTTCGCCGCACTCGCCGGCGCCAGTACCGAGGAGATCGCGGGGCTTACCGGCCCTCTCACCGAGAGTCGTGCCGAGAATCTTCTCAAAGAGGCCCAGCGACACGTCCCTGTCGGTCACCGTCTCGCGGAGCGAGCCGCTTCGTACTACACTCAGCGGAGCAATCCTGATACTGGCCTCGGAGAAGCCCGTGTCACTGACCTCTCGCTCGTCACTGAATCTGTCGGCGAACCTCGCTTCATCGCCGAAGGGTGGGACCACGACGACGAGCGTGGGATGTACGTCTCGAATATCGGTCGCAACGCCGGCGACTCTGTCCCGACTGGCCTCCACATTCTCGACGATCCAGACCATCCCAGTGTTCCGAAGGCCGAGACCCACCCCGACGCGAGCTACGATGCTCTTCCCGTCGACGAGGACGGCGAAGTCATCCCTCCAGCTGTGCCTATCGACCCCCGACTCCAGCTCCCCTTGGATGAACTCATCGCGAAGAAACTTGCCCGAGGACTCGTTCCGATCCGCATCGTCGGTCCACGTGGATCGGGGAAGAACTATCTGCTGAAGTACCTCTGTCACAAGACGAACCGTGGGTACCAGTCGATAGACGTTGACCGCGCCACTGAGCCTGAGGACCTCTTCGGCCCGCTTGTCCCCGACGGCGACGTCATCGTGCCTCGCAATGGCGCCGTAAAACAAGGACTGCTGAACGGCGATACCAGCGTCATCAACGAGTTCCCAGTCATGCAGGCGGGTGCAGCGATCGCCCTCCACCGCCTCCTGAACGAGGGGACACTACTCGTCAAATCTCACGGCGAACTCGTCGAGCCACATCCGTCGGCCCGCTTGGTCATCACGATGAACCCGCCGACCCGCGAATACCGGGATTCAGAACCGATGAACTCCGCAACTCGAGGGCGGTTTAGGGCCTTCGAGCAGCCTTACATTCAGGATGCCGAGGAAGAAGTCGAAACGCTAGACCGGCAGGTGAACAGTACCAACCTACTTGTCGAACGTCCCACGCTCAGGAAGATCGTTCAGTTCGCCCACCAGACTCGACAGAACGAATCCTGGCCGACGCTCTCAACGCGGAACCTCACCATCCTCTGTGAACACATCGAGGACGGCGCATCACCGAAAGCAGCGACGAAGAACGAACTCTGGGCGGTCGCTGAACCGAACCAGTACCCAGAGGACGCCCACGAAACGCTCAACGATTATCTCTGAGAGCATCGAACACTACAGTATGCGAGAGACAATTTCTTCCTTCGAGTATGGTGAAGCGTCGGTGAGTATCGTCTTCGACACCGGTGGCCCCGTCGGGAGCGACCATCTGGTTATCGTCGACGGTGATGACTACCTAATCAATCGGTGGTTCTACTTCGAGGAATTCAACGATCGCTACGCGGAGAATTTCGCAAAGAAGGTTGTCGACGACGAATCGTACCGACAGTCGTGTCTCGACGGGACTGCCGACTGGAAACAGGTCGCCGGTATCTATGAGGAGGCAGCCAGACGAATCTTCGACGTGTTTCAGGACGCCGGGCTGACTGGATACACCCACGGCGATGATGAGGCGGAGCAGGCGTACCGCGAGGCGATGAACACCTGTAAGCAACTCTGCGAGGAAGTTTTCACGGAAGTTCGGCAACGAATCCGAAACGATGAGTCGCTCGATGGCCTCGACAACTACATCGACAAGCGCGTCGAGCAGGCTCGAAATAAAGCGGCGGCCCTCACGTGAACGTAGTCGAAATTTCGTAGTCCCATTTGGAGTCTTCAACGAGAGTGGAATTCCTCGTCTCACCGGCCTTGTGGGGAGATTTCGTTCGCGCTCTGTTTGTGCGCCCCGCGTCGACGAGGGGCCTTCGCCCCGTACTCTTCCATGTCACTCAGCCATCGCCGAGACCAGAACCACCGACAGATCGTCGACGACCTCACACCACAGGCCGCGACACGTGCCCGAATCTCCACGGAGCGAGCCGACCGTCTCCGCGAGTTCATTCTCGGTCATCTCCCAGATGATGTGACCGTCGATGTCGTGATCACCGCCCATGTACAGACCGCTGCCGTCCTACCCGCCGACGTCGATGCCATTCTCTCTTCAAACGCAACCGACATCGAACGCGCTCAGGCCGAGCAATTCCTCGACGGTATCGATGCCGACTATCTCGTTCTCGTTACCGGGAAGGGAGCGGACCTCACACGAATCCCGCTCAACGACCAACTCACAGCCGACCACGCCCACCAGTTCGGCCTCGCCTTCCACGAACTACTGCACATTCTCAAAACGGGGATCACCGCTATTGGAGAGTTGCTCGATGCCGAGATCGACCCGCAGTATCATACGCAGGTTCACGACCTCATCAACATCATCGAAGATGGCGCAATCGAGAGCGAAGCGATCCACGGAGAGAATTTCAGCGATAACGCCGGCATCCGCCTCGAACTAACTCGCCGCCTCCACTCAGAAACGCCGGATGAGATACCCGAAGATGGAGTGGTTCACTACTCCTTTTGGGACGCTGTCACCTCGTGCCTTTACAACGAAGCTATCTATCCGACGGGCATTTCAGATGTTCTCCTCGACGAAGACGACGACCGAATACAGTTCAGAAGTGAAAGTGACCGCGATGCGTTCCAGGCCATCCACACTGAACTGTGCACCCTTTCGCGTGAAGCACTCGCGATACGGAGTGCCGACAGAGATGACACCACCCAAACCCACGACAAGACCGCGTCGGTTCGTCGAGCCCGCCGCGTCATCCAGGCCTGGACCGACCACATCCAATCCGTCCTTGAAGCCGACAAGCAAGACCAACAGAGGGGCCAAGACCACGATCAGGAACGAGGGACGGGACAAGAAGGGACAGAGAGTCAAGGACAAAGTCGAACCCAGGAATCCGATGGAGGCGCCACAGACAGCTCCGAGCCGGTGTCCGAGGGCAAGAATGGTGGTGAGACCTCTACCCGAAACGAACAGCCTCAGAACGGCACAGGGGGCGCTGCAAGCACCAGCGGAAATGCCGGGACAACGCTGCCCGAAGAATTCGATCCGAGCGAGGTTACACTCTCACGGGAGGCGACGGAGGACCCGCATCAGAGCATCTTCGAGCAACCACAGATCACGCCAGACCCCAACCCGAACGATATCGAGGACAGTCCTTCAGACATAAATTCTGACGATGGAGAGAGCGGTTCGGGGGGTGAGGGTGATACCGGGATCGACGATATGGGAGGGTCCTCACCCGAGAAGAGCAGCGGGAACGATAGTGGCAGGAATAGGAGCGACATCGAAAACGGAGAAAGCAGTAGCGACAACAGAGCATCTCATTCCGATAGCGACCAGACCCCACCCTCTCGTGCAGAGGCTCTCGCCCAGGCCGCTGAACAAGCCCGAGAGCGAGATACGGATGAAACAAGACCGGTCAACGAGACAGAGACCGGAACCGAAACGATACCCACCACCGGAGACGAATCAGAATCGAAGTCGAGTTCCGCCACCTCACAATCCACTACGGACACGGCTGAAAGCCAGCAACCCCGGGGGAAGAACAGTCAGATCACTCTCGGGAGCTTTGGTAACGGGGAGGGGAACTCCGATTCGGTGGGCACAGACGAAGAATCCGCGTCGTCGAGCCAGAATGAAAACGAAGGTGGCGCTCACCGAGAGCCCCAAGGGTCACAGGAGACGGGAACAGCAGAGAGCGACGTCGACGAAAATACCCGTGACTCAGAGAACACAGGTTCTACGGGTTCTACGGATTCTGCGAATAGTACGAGCGATGGGGGAGAAGGAGTTCCGGATGGGCCAGCACATGCACAGAGCTCGTCTCGGTCAGAGGATGAAGACCAAACGGCATACGAGAAAGCACTCACCGGCGACGAGCGTGCAGCTCATACAGAGGCCGACCGGGAGCAGATCGACCAGCAGGCCCTCGAAGACGAGCTTGATGAACTTGCAGGTCATCTCGACCGCCAACGTCGTCAAGGGACGACAGATCCCGGGAGCGATGAGGACAGCGAACAGGCGGGTGGGTCAGGGTACTCCCCGGATAGCCTGACCGACCTCGACATCCTTCCCGTTTCCGATGAGCTGGTTCCTCCCCGTGAGTGGGATGAGATGGAAGACGGCGCTGACAGAGTTGCCGAAACACTCGAAATGTATCTCCGTCTCGACCGCCGAAAGAGTACCCGACGCGGGCTCTCAGCCGGGGCCTACGACACTCGTGCCGGCCATCGGCTCGCTATTGGCGATTCCCGTGTGTGCAAGACCCGGACCATGGGGAACGAAAAACAGTACGCCCTCGTCCTGATCTTGGACCGCTCGGGGTCGATGCGACAAGGGTCGCCGGCGAAGATCGACGTCGCGACGCAGGCCTTAACTCGATTCGCACTCGCCGCCGAAGACCTCGGTATCCGCGTTGCCATCATCGATTTCATCCACGGGGACGCCCGCCTGGTCAAACCGTTTAGTATCGAGACACGGTACGTCCAGGCGACACTTCTCGATACAGCTTGTGGTGGAGGGACTCCACTGGCCGACGCCATCGGGCTCGCGAACGACCTCGTCGAATCCCAGGGCGACGACCCTCTCATCATCAGCGTCGGCGACGATCAGACCTCAGCCGCTACGGTGAAAGACGTGATTCGGCGGGCCTACGCTCCCGTATGTTCGCTCACCATCGCTACTGACACCGAACCGGGCACACTCTCTGGATCAGCTTCAGAACTCTCTAGCTACTACGAGCGCCAGGAAACAGTCTACACGCCCGAGAGATTGGATGACCGTCTCGATCAGTTCGCCAGTCTCCTTGCCGGACTCTGAGTACAAGCCGACCTGGTTCACCACCCCCCCCTCATAACCCAGCAACGTGTCGAAGAGAGCGTCTCATTTGTCGCCCCCGAGACGGTAGCGGGGCGTCCAGTTGACGTCCACGCCAGTCAACTTACCATGTCTTGTCGAACACTCCACGCAACTGACGATAACGTACCCGCACTCTCACTCCCGCCGGGGGCCCTCTCTCACACCGACCGTGAGTACGAGTACGATGTCGATAGTGATCCGGCGAACATCGAACCTATCGAACATCAGATCCGCATCGACTTCATGCGCGGTGGGCCGATCCGCCGCGATCAACTCCTCGGAGACTATAACCCCTGGAGCTACGACCCCACCGACCCCGCGACCCAACCCTGGCAGGGAGTAAAAAAGAAACCAGCTGGTCTCACCTACGCCCAAACTTCCTGTACCGCTCGAATCCAAGAGGAGCAGCGGTTCTACGACCACGTTGACGACGATAGTGTTCTGGCCGATGCTCCGGCGTTCCTTGCTGCACGACTCCGAACTGCTCGCGAAGAGCACGACTCAGAATACGCACTCGAGGAAGAACGACAGCGTCGCGAAAAGTGGTACCGAGAATTAATTCCCGGGCCCAATCTCAGTCAGATTCTCAAGGACTCCTCATACGGCACACTGCTCGAGAAAAGCTTCGGCCCTGGGCCAGAGGCTGACAGCCTTCTCGAACACAATGACTTCGTCGGAATGGTCCTCGTCGAAGACGACACCGATCCGACTGCCTTTGCTCGCGAGAGGAATCTCGACTCTATATACGTCGTTCAGGAATCGGGACTCTCGCATACTCAGACAGAGGAACCGGTTCGACTCGCTGACTACGGTATCGAACGTCCCGCACCGCTCTTGGTCGGTGAATATGTGAACGGGAGTCAGTACCCGCTCTTCCCCTGGGGAGACGCACTGACCTGTTCGTGTCCGTACAAGCAGTCCGCACCGTGGCGGGTAATGTGCAAACACGAACTCCTCATGAGCGTAATCTGTGGCGGTCGCGACTCGATCTTTCTCCCTGTCTCACGAGGTATCGACGTCCCACATCGGGCTCGACGATTCGTCAGTCCCGAAATCGCGATCGCCCATCAGTCACGAGCGGAGGTGGACCACAGATGACAACGCTTCTCGAAGACGAGCATAGAGCGCTCATCACCGAACCCCTCGACGAAATCAGCCAACGGACGGGCGATTCGTCATTTCAAGTCTTCTCGGATTGGGTTGACCTCACTCTTGCCAGCTTTGCCGGGGACGAAGACGCCTATCAAAAACCACTCACCCGGTACGACAACAACGGCGGCGAAGAGGATACCGTTCGAGAACTCGCGACACTCCATGCGAACGCCCTCGGAGGGCTCGTCCTCGCAATGGAACAAACTGAAGAAGACGTCCTGGGCGGAGTCTACGAGTACTACGGCCTCACGAGCAGTCAGTTTGCTCAGTACTTCACTCCAGGCGCCGTGAGCCGTGCGATGGCCGCGATGAACCTTCCCGACAGCGATGAGCTCCGGGACGCCACGTCCGAAGACCCACTGGTCATCGGGGACATCTCTGGTTGTGGTAGTGGGAGACTCATCGTAGACATCGCGAAGCGAGTACGCGAACTCGATCCCGAAGCACCTGCGGTCTACGTCGGCTACGAGAAAGATCCCATCTGTGCAAAAATGGCTGTCCTGAACTTCGTCCTCAACGATATCACAGGATATGTCCTCCTTGGAGATGCACTGAAAGTCGACGCTCACCGGGCCTGGTTCGTCAGCGTCGCCCAGCTCATCCGAGGAGATCGTCCGGTTAGACCCCTCGATACAGACGAGCGTGACCGTGTGTTAGACCGATTCTTCAGTGTGCCACTCGACGATAGCGCGACCGCTACGCAAGAGGAGGAAGGCTCCCCCACCGAAAATCCTGGAGACGCAGTAGAAGCCAACGAACCGTCCGGGGTACATTCTGCAGCAATTGAGGCCGAGCTTGATGTCACCCTCGACAGCGAGAACACCGACCAGCTCGGATTCGACGAGTTCTCGTGACCGCGCGATGACTGTTTCCTGTAATCGCCAGGCTTGCGACCGGACATGGCCTCGCGATCCCGTCCTCGAAATCGAGTGCCCTTCATGTGGCGCTGACGTTGGGACGAAGTGCAAACGTCCCTCTGGACACGGCGGGAACTTCGTCCACCCACACGCTGCTCGTGATCGCCGCGCTGTCGCCGAAGGACACTACGGGAATTGCCCGCTGGGAATCTGCGCCGAGTCCCTCGCCGATATCTTGGGAGGGACAGGAATCGAGTCCTTGAACGGAGCGACGGGCAACGTCAAAACGGGAGCCGAGAACGATACTTCCGAATCGTCCGAGTCGACCAGCCAACTCACGTTCGGGGACCTGTGACCATGGTGGGGATTCGCTTGTCCTACGCAACGATTGAACGACAGTAAACACTGCCCTGTTGCGTAGGATATAGGGTGTCAAATAAGAATCACATGCTGGTTCTTCGTTCCTTCGATTGTCACTCTGGACTCACGACTGTCCCGCAGGCGGGACACTCCGCCCAGAGACGCGTCTCACCGTCGCTGGTCTCGTACTGGATCAACAGCCACGCCTCCGGAACCCGCTCACCACACTCCGGACACCGCCCAAGCTCCGACGCGTCACTGTTCATACCAAAGGGGGAAGGGGAGCGTGTGACAACCCTTCCACCTGAAAATCCGCCACCTTCACAGGTAAATCTTCGGTGGATGAAAGCTGTCTGAACACGAATTTCACTACCTGGGATCAGTCCCTCATTATTTTACATCCGCCAGCGGTAGCTCGAGACATGGGTATCCGTGGGGCCTTCGCTCGCCTACTGCCCGGTGACAGGACAGTGGTGGTAGTCGAGTGCCGACAGTGTGGGGCCACGGTCGATCCCGCGGCGGATCAGTGTCCCGAGTGTGGGGCTATCGAGATTTGTCGGTATGAGATTGAAGAGTAACCGAACGGTGTGTCTGTCATAGGAACGTTCACAAGGTCTTGATTCCGATGAGACGGAAGATTATCGCTGCTTAATGAGCACGCGCACTGAGTAGGCGACTCATCAGTTTCGGCCTCGAAATAAACCCACCTTGTGACTCGTTCTATGACGCGTTCTAGGATACGCTTTTCCACGCCCATTTGTCGCCCCCGGGTCGGTGAGGGACTCGAAACGTGACCTACGAAATCGAATCTGACGCGCCCGAACGGGTCCGCCACGAAGCCGCACAGCTTCACGAACTTGCCGTCAACCAATTCGGATACGACACAGAACACGTCTTGTTCACCGCTCATGCCGACGGGACGATCTCTGGCCGTATCGCGCTCTACGTCGCCAGTGACTACCAAGACTCCGAGAACGATTCCGACGACGACCCTGACCGCAATGGCTCTGTTGAGGACGAGGCGACGGAAGGCTCCCCTCTGAACGCTTGGAACGATGTCTCCAGCGACCAGGACCGCGACCCAGACCCTCCGGGAATCGGGATCACTGTTTCTCGGCCATCGACCAACCCGAAAACCGACACGGCAGAGGCAGGAGCCTGACGATGGGGGTCCTCGAAGACCACCCGGATGTCACCCACGCTCGTGTTACCTTTCACCCGCAGATTTGGCATCGAGGGCGAGCAATCACCAGCGACGACACCGAAACGTATCTCGTCCCTATCAAGAAAGCACTCAGCTCTTCGAGAGAACTTGTTGAGGATGATACAGATGCCTCAGACCAACTCGCCGACGTCGACGAAGCACCCGATGTCGCACGAACTTGGACAGGGCCGTTCTACGTGAGTATGGATGAACTCGTCGTCGAGGATGAACAGCCGAGGTAACTGTGCCTCATCACGATGTCCCTCGCTGGGAAGATATCGACGTCAACGCCATCGACTACGAAGCTCGCGATGGGCAACCGACAGGCCACGAACGGACGCTTCACTCACTGCGGTCGCAGATCGACTTTACTGAAGCCATTCTCAACGGAATCTCCGTGAACTCGGCGTTGCCACCAGCGGGGACCTTACCCGAGTCACAATCCCGACACACGTGCAGTATCGTGACCCGGTCGCGTTCGACCGCACTCGCAGAGCCCGAAGTGCCCAATCGAGGCTCCAGAGTCGTCGACGACGGTTCTGCCAGGTATACGCCCACCATCGCAACCGCAAGCGTGATCATGAAAAGACCAACTGATTGGTCCGGCCTGGCCGAGATACGCCACGGTTTCACCGAATCTCATGTCCGAGCCTTCGTCCGAAGGTAGCCCGACAGATTTTTCCATTGCACCGACTGGTGGAGAGCGACCTGAATATCTCGTCCAACTCTACGATTGTCTCGGGAGACTGAATAATCGAATCGACGGCCCCTACTACCTCAGTGAGTGTGATGGGACGATGGAATTTCCCAACCGTGGGCTGTACTTTTTCTTCTCGCCGTGGTCGGTACTTGAAACAGACCCAGCTCATCAGTGGTTCCTCACCCGGATCGGGACCGTCGGCGTGGCTCGCGGCTCGACAAACACCCTATGGAACCGGCTCCGGCAGCACCGAGGCAACCAGTCGGGGATCTACGCCGGCGGTGGAAATCATCGCGGCTCTATCTTTCGCCAGCACGTCGGTCGGGCGTTCATCGCTCGCGACGGTCTAGAGGGAACCCATCCCTACTGGGGTGAGCAATTCAACGGTAACGATATGCCCGATACAACAAGCATCCGAGAGCACGAACACTGTCTCGAAACCCGTGTTTCCCAGTATATCGCGTCCTTACCGTTCCTCTATCTGAATGTGCCAGGAGACTCGAAGCCGGGGAACGACCGCGCCAGGACCGAGATGAATACCATCGCGATGGTGAGTCACGCCCGCCGGACGACCCCTGGCCTTCACGATGCCGACTGGCTCGGTCGCCACTCCCCACGCCCTGAAATCTCAAGTACGGGGCTCTGGAACGTTGACCACGTTCACGCTCTCTTCGGTATCGACGTCCTCGATGTGCTTGAGCAGTACATCGACGAAACAGTTGCCTGCATGCCCTGAGCAGGGCATAAGGACACGGACAAAGGTAGTTATCCTGGATTACCCAGCAGTCTGGGCGATAGTCCATCGATTCCTCTGTTTTTCTCCCCCCAGTGAGAGTGAGGGAAGAAAATATGAGCGACACGATACTCAAGTGCCCGAATTGTGAAGATGGAATGTCGTTTGATGTCCCCGTTTCAGGGACTCAGAACTCGGTTTCATTTGGGGAGGTGAATGGTGAGCGAAACATCCAGTACGCCGGGTCAGTGGTCGTCGACGAGTACGATCAAAATAGTTTCCGATGTCGAGAATGTGGTGAAGATACTACAATAGATCAGCTGATTCCGGCTGTAAGTCCGGAAGAGAGGGAATCGTGATGAGCCAGCCTCGCACCGCAACAGAGGGGATCGCATCGACGGACACGAATCGAGATTGGTCCCTCGCCCATCTCTCAAAGGACGATGTACTCCGGCTTCAGTTAGACGTTGAAAACGAATCTACACTCCGTCTCCCTGAGTCCGATATTGTCGTGCCGGAAAGCGCCACACTCTCTAAGGAGATGATCAGCGTCCTGTGCTACAGCGGGACAACAGAGAACTGGTACCAACTCCGGCAGTGTGCTGAAGACCGTCACGCCTCCGAAGTCAGGTGTGAAGTAGATACAGGGAGTGGGTGGGAAAGGGTGGAGCTGTCTGAACTCCCCACGGCACCGGCAACGGCTCGTCAAACACGGGGGAATGTTCTCACTCTCACTCGAGACGGCCCTCTCGCAAATCAGGACCTCGATTTGAGTCCGTTCAGGGTGCGCTATCCATGAGATTCATTCATCTTTGAACCGAGTCGCGACTGCCGCGTCGGTCTTGAAAAATTTCTCGACGAGACGGTACTCTGCGAACTCTTCGTGGTTCTCGGAACCGTGACTACTGCCGCACCGTTTGTCGCTCGCGCACCTGTGAGCGAGCTCCGTCCATGTCCACAGAGTCTCAAACTGATCCCCTAAAGAGGCATCAGCCCGGCGAATCGCTATCGATCGATGCACGGGGTGAGTCAACTCTTCGGTTTCACTATACCGTCGGGTCTGGGTCGTCCCGAAAAGCCATCGGGACCGCTGCTCTCGCCGCAAGCAACCCGACTGCGCTTGACGACGCGGACCTCGATGCCCTCCTCACCGCCGGCGTCGACGTCGACTCCATTCCTCACCCGGAATACGCGATGTTATCGTATGCTCGCCGCGACAACCGTCCGTTCGAGGGGCCGAAGTGGTTCATCGATTCCGGTGGGTACAGCGTCCAGAAAAAATTCCATGAGTACCCTACCAGTATCGACGCCTACGTCCAGTACCTACTCGAACATGAGAAGGAGATCGAGCTGTACGCCCTTCGTGACTGGGCCTGTGAGCCCAGTCTTCTCAGAGACGCCGGTCGCTCTGTTCGGACCCATCAAGAATGGACTATCCGCGACCATGTGTACTGTCTCGAAGCAGCCGAAGATGCCGGCCTCAACGCCGATCCCGTCGCCGTCATCCAGGGGCACGACCTCGAGGAGTACATCTGGGCATTCGAGTATCTCCGGGAACATGGTCTTGCTTCCTCCACGCTCGGCGTCGGTTCCATCCTCCGTCCACACAAGACCAGTGAGGTCCGCACCATCATTCAGGGACTTCGTGAAGCGATCCCCGGCAAATATGACCTCCACGGGTTCGGTATCTCGAAGACCGTTCTCGAAGACCTCGCAACATATCGGGCGCTCGATTCCGCGGATACGACGTCCTGGCACGCGAAGGCAGTCCACGCCCGCGTCACCGACCCCGAATGGGCTGACCGCGTCCCTGCGTGGGTCAGGACCCTCCAAGCCTATATCGGATATCACAACCAGCTCGCCGACCTTGCCGCCGAACACGATGTAAAATCGACTGGAAAACAAGAACCTCCTCGGGTGGTCACCCTCGGTTCGTTCACGACCGAAACCACTCGACACCACGGCGTCGAGGACCCACTGATCGAGTGCATCTGTGGAAACCTCCTCGATCCGAATCGCGACCTCGACGACAACTCCATGGGGTGCCGGTTTTGTGAGCAACGACTGCTCGAGCTTTGGGACCGGAAATTCCAAGAAGACTGAGATATCGTCGCTCCATCCACTACATTTCCACGCTGAATGTGGTCTGCGCGGAGTTAAGACCAAACTCCACCTATCTCGTGTGTGAACATCCCCTCCCAATATCCAACGCTACACCTGGAGTCCAAGGTTCCACTTGACTCATTTGATATAATCACTATCATGGATGGACCTGGAGTGAAAGGGCTCGAACGGTACTTCCTCGGGTACTTCAATATGGAGGTCCGCAAGGATGGCGCGCTCCTCGCTCGCCCAGTCGGTCACCACGAACTCCCCCATCCAATGACGCTCCCTGAAATAGAAGAATGGGCGCTACAATACCTGAGCGTTCCCGAGGAAGCACTCACAGAACATGAAGAGCGTCAGCTCCGAGACACCCAAGCTTGGCGAAACGGGCGCGTGTGCACCGATACTGACGAACACTCCGAAACAGTGTAACCGACGTTCGGTTCCAGCACGACACGCCGCCATGCACAACCATCCAGAGAAAATCCCTGATGATCGACTCATCCACTACCACCTCACAAGCACCGAAGAAGAGCATCGAATCCCGCCCCCCGGCGAGCGGGGAGGCAGCAACGACGAACACGTCTAAAGTGACAGAATCTGAGCGGGAGGTCACCAAACCGTCAGAAGGGATTAGTCGTCGAGCTACGCTCGCTAGTGTGGGCCTCCTCGCTACAGGCGGGCTTTCTGGCTGTCTCGGGGCTTTGGGCGCAGAACCCGTTACCCCGGAGAAAACGACGACCACCTCTAACAGGACCACGACGCCGGACAATGAGGTAGGCGTGGGTGAGAATGATGTCGAGCATGATCACGACCCCGAGCGCGACTATGACGAGGAGGATCGTCAAGATGGAATGCCGACCCCGGATGTCGGTGAGATTCGAACACCAAGATCTAGTGGACCTGCCTCCCTCGTCGGTCCTGGGGTACTCCCTGCAGACGTGCAACCAGAACCTGGACGGGGTAGAGGCGACCAGTGGGAACACTCCGGGTACCGCGCGTATCTCGGCCCGTTGACCTCGGCAAATCACGGTATCAGGGACGTTACGATCACGAACACTCCCCACGCAGACCGGGAGAATAGTCCACTGTATGCGTATTTGAACGCAGATTATCTCGATGAACCCATCATCGAATCTGATGGGTCGTTCATCATCAATGGCGCTGTGCACTATACCCACGAGTGCGGGTATTACGGTATCAACTACCTCAACGCGACCGACGACGAAGCCATCCTTGCGCTTGCGTACACTATCGATGAAACGACGTGTGCGCCCGACAATGCCGGTCGTCTAGGCGCACGATACGGCCCCATCAGCATCACCGGGCAGTTCGAGCCCAGTCTGGACATTCGCCACATCACTGTGACCTTCCTCAGTGGCGTTCACACCTATAATATCGAAGAATCTGGTGGAGTCCCAAGTGGCCCCCGGGACTCGGTCGCCAGCTGGCACTTCCACCCATAACCAGTTCGCCCAGTACTCGAAAGGAAACGCGCTCAATTTTTGGCCCCCGTCGAAGGCGCGGGGTCAGTCGTCGAGAGGTATCCATCCGCTCTTGTTCTGGGTCTCTTCGGCCCTTCAAGCCGCCCACGACCTATCTCTTGGCGACCTGATCAACGGACGATTGTCCCAAATATCAACATGACTGCCGATACAGACAGCCACAGCACGCCGAACAGCTCGTTCACCGTTCACCATCAGTCGGTCTTCGTGTTCGACTCAAATTCCGGCTCTGAATCCGGTTCCAGTTCCAGCTCAGAGGCATCATCGGATACCGTCGACGAACACGGCCTTCTCGCACTCGACGACGAACCCTTCGAGACGAAACTCTTCGATCACGGCGTCGACGTCGATACCCGACAGCGAACCTCACGGCTCGAAACTGGCGGCAGTGACGAGTTCATCGACGACCGGCCGGCTTCAGCAATCCGTTCGGGACATGAACAGGCCGACTCCTTTGAGGCTGGTTCCGGCATTCAGGAGACGTTGTTCGCCGACACTGCACTCGACCAGCGGACGCTCAACGGCGACCAGGCCAGTGCTCGCTTCATGTTCGAGGCCGAACAGCGTCGGAAGCACGCACACGAGGACATCGACAGCACCGACTGAAAAACTCTAAACTCACCCTCGAACCCGATCCTCACATAAATAGGATGGTAGCGTATATTCTGATTGAACGCTTTCGCGGTTTTCACCTAATTTGTGGCCCCCGAGACGGTGGAGGAACCAAACTGCAATGCCTACTCCTGACACGTATAACGATTCAACCACCCGAACAGACAACGTGAGGTTTAACTGATGAACCGATCCGTCCACGTCTTCGACGATGATGTCCAGATTTTCGAACAAATCTGCCCCGGGATGGTCTTCGTCACTGAAGACGGTGGGAACATCGTCCGCGTCGCCTACGTTGACAAAACCGCCGACGAAATCGGACTCATCGACCAGTCGTCCGGCGATCAGGAGACGCGCTCCAGCGACGAGATGTGGGATTTCTGGGTACACGAAGCATTCGCCGTCCCGCCGGCAGTCCTCGAAAATCCCGAACAGGTCGTCTCCGAGTACGCCTGGTTCCATCTGGGTCGCGATCTCGAAACGATTGGCCGTAGCCATGAACACCACATCAGCGGATGCGAACGAGTCTCCGATATCGAGTATGCGCTCTGGGCCGTCGAGGAAGCCCGACGCAACAATTGGCCGCCAGCCGACGCCGCTGGTGTTTATCTAGGTGAGACTCCCGAAGAGAAGGAGGTCCGCTGATGGGAGCACACACATTCCACACTAGAGCAAGCGGCGAAAACGCGAAAAGCGCCTTCCAGAACGCCGTCGAAGACGCACAATACTACCACGGACAGGGCGGCTACACTGGCACGATAGCGGAAAAAACATCGTTCACCGAGATACCAGCCGACGAAGTCGGAGAGGCCGACCCGGACGAATACGCCAGCCAGCTCATCCGCGACCAGGATCCACGGATCGAGAGTAAGTGGGGACCCGCCGGCTGTATTGCCCTCGGCGACAACACCTACCTGTTCTTCGGCTGGGCAAGCGCCTGATAGACTCGAACCATCCAGCACCCGCACCTGTGCATCCCCACCCCGAGTCCAGAGTGATACGCCCACTTCGAGCCGGCGACATCGTAGGGTTGCCCTATCTCAACGCCGTCGGTCGTTACGTCGGAGACGGCGCCGCATCGAAATTCGAGTGGTACGTCTCGCCGAGCGGTCCACTCTGTATCGGGTACCCGCCGGATGTCGCCTCGAACGCAGATACCGATGAGCTCGACATAATGGTGGACACCGGCGAAATCGTCATCCTCGATAGTAATTTTGGCTCGCTTGACGCCTACGACGTGTATCAGAGCTACCGCGATTGTGACCCACGTCTCGTCTCACCCGGCGGAGCACCTACGACTAGCATGCTCGAAGTCCGCGCTGAACGCGGACGCGGTGCCAGAGAGCGAGTCAACGGGTTCTTGAAACATCCGGCTGTTCAGTACCAGCACGATCCAGTCACCAGGCCATTCCGAATTGCCCTGACCGCGGTCTTCGACGACAAGGAGGTAGCGATGGCTGTCCTCGGTCGTCCAACTGGACGACACAACGCAGATGGGCGGACTCTCGAACTATACCGTTTCGCGGCTCATCCCGGTCGGCCTCCAAACACCGGGTCCTGGCTCCTCTCTCGATGTTGTCGGTGGGCCACGCTCGAAGGCTACGACCGACTCATCACGTACGCTGGCGTTCAGAACGACAACGAGGGAACGATGTACCGAGCCGCTGGGTTCAAGCACACCAATACCGCTACTGGAGACTTGAGCGCGTGGTGCTCTCGCAGTGGACGAGTCGGCGGTGGAACCTATCGGAAACGTCGCTACGTTCGTCACCTTTCAGATCATTCACTCCAAGCCCGGCGGCCCGCCGGTCGCATCGACGACGAGCAGTCGCAACTCATCGACCGTAGTACACTACCCAAAGGAGGAGGCTCATCATCTCGGCGTATCTCACAAGAGGACCTCGTCCAGACTCGCGAGGAGAGTCCAGATCGTCGAGGAGCCAGTCTCTCACTCGATGCACAGGAACTCTTTGACCAAGACGGAACTGGCGAAAACAGAGGCCGGAATATTACCCTCGCACCGCTCGTCGCCTGCTTTGGATTCCGGACCCACGAGGACGCCCTGGTTGCCGCGCTCGCTGTTCGCGACGACACGGGAGGGCCGAACCCCCGAAACAATACGACGGCCGTCACGCTGGCATCTGTGGCCGTACAAACGGATCTGCTGGCGTACCCTGTGAACGCGGTCCGTACACTCATCGCCGGCGCCGTCGAATGGGCATCCCTTCACGGATATGAAACGGTCGAGACACGCCTCGAAGATCACGTCGCGAGCAGCGCGTTGAACGGGCTCTCATCACCCATCGAGATCGAGACCAACCCCAGTGGAACAGCCGAAACGGATCGATCACAGACACCATCTTCGGCGTGACCACCTCGTTTGTGAGCGGCGGCGCCGTGCGCCGCTTTCTGACCGCCACACCACACTCCACCGGAACTCCCTCTCGAAAATATGGGACACGCCCAGTCACAGCACCCGCCATCCGAATCGAGCATCAGCGCTTCCGACATCGAAACCGCTCGGCGCGCGGAATACGTCGCCTTCCTCTCCAGACATCCCTTCGCGACAGATGCTCATGCACTCGGGTTCGTGACCGGTATTCGCGAAGATTGTCGTCTCCAGACCGACCACCTCCGTAACGTCAGCATTCCTCTCGGAATGCTCGACAACGACTTCCACAGACCCAACCTCGAGCGGTATCTCGAATCTTTCCGAACGTACGAACCTGAGATCGGCGTGATCGGTGATGCCCCGACGCCCGAAGCCGCCCACCGCTTCGTCGATGCGGCACGCGAACTCAAAGCCGACTTTCCAGACGCTACCCTTATCATCGTCCCGAAATGCCGGGAAGCGATCAATATCATCGGAGACGCCGACATCCAGGGAACACCGCTTGTCCTGGGGTACTCGATGGGCTACTCAGATATCCTCGCAGATGATTTCTCTGAGATTTCGGCCTGGCGCGGTCAGCGTGTACATCTCCTCGGCGCGAGTCCTCCGAAGCAGTGGAACGTTATCCAGCAGCTCACTCAGCCGACCCTCGCCGGCGATCCACCCGCCGACATCATCGGTCTTGACTGGAACGGCCCGCACAAGGTCGCATACAACGGGGAATCGTGGTCAAGAGATGGGTGGCAGCGTGCTGATCACCTCTCGATTCGCAGCACGGTCCGTCGCAGTCTTCGTGAGATGCGGGCCTACTGGGAAGAACGCGGTGTTTGGCCGACATCGCCCACACTACGTGACCGACACGGGCCCGCTGTCAGAGAGCCCGACGACCCTGTGTGGGCGGCCACTGGCGGAGGGATCGACGAACCAGACCCTCTCCCTGGCCCGGACGAATGGGAAGAACGCGTTGACCGCGATGATGACGAAACCTACCCCCTGGAACACGCTATCGTCGTCACCTATGAAGACGGTCGAACACTCGCGTATCGCTCACAGGCCGAACGCGACCACGTCGAATACTACGAGGGTCTTTGGGACAGCATCGTCGACGACGGTGTGGCTGACGCGCTCCCATGAAATCCGTAAAACCCGTAGAACCCGCCTAACACGAGTTACCCGCCACTGCGATATCCAAAGCGCGCTGTCAAGATGGGGAGTACAGTCAGTTATACCCGGGAAATCAAGCGGCCAATAGCAGTCGAGAGTTGAAGAGCTCTAGAAATCCAGTCACTGATCGTTTTCACGCGGCGGCCGTCGCGAAAGTCGGTCGAATCGGTCCTGTGCCTCTTGTTTCCGTTCGCTCGTTTCCTCGTGGTCATACCCCACGCTCACCAGGTCCTCATCGACGACCCTCACGTGACAGACAGCATCAACGTGGCGCGCATCTTCGGGTAGTTCTTCCTCGCCGACGACCAGACTGTATCGCTCGTCGCCATCGCTCAACTCCAGGGTCGCAAGCGTCTCGTCGAATCGGTCAACCACTGCCGTGTACTCGCCATCGGGGATCATCAGTAGCTCTCCTCCAGCACAACGGCCCCCTCGCTATTCGTTACAATGACCGTATCGCCGGCGTTGTTCCATATCGCACTGCCCGACCCCCAGTAGAGGTTCGTCTCGCCGTCCGTCCCCGTACCCGTATGGAGCGTCACAGTCGCACCCGGGTCAAGGGAGAATCCATCGGCGAAGGTGTAGGTCTTCCCGGCTTCGTCTTCGACTGTCCAACCTGAGAGGTCGAGTGCCTCGGACCCGTCGTTTCTGAAGACCACGTACTCGTCGTTCAGGTTCGAACTCTCGTCCCCGGCCGCGTCGGCGTGGATCTCCTCTATGACAAGTTTGCCCTTCCCTGCACCCGCGGTGTCCGTCCCTCCGTCAGTCAGGACCGGCGTCGCAACTGCCTCGCCGGTGAGGAGGGCGCGGGTCTGAACTGTCCCGCTCGTTCCCGGTTCGATGGCACTCCCATCTCGGAGCGAGCGCGGGTCAGTCGGTGCCTCGCGCTGAGTTTGTACCTCGACTGTGTTCCCGTTGCTCACGAAGACGACGGTTCCATGAGTCGCCGTCCAGTACGTCCGCAGCGAGCGCTCAGCCAGTCGCTGGAGCGTCTCCTCGTTCGGGTGGTCGTATCGCGAGTCGTACGCACTTGAGATGACGACCGCCTGCGGGTCGACCGCATCGAGGAACGCACCGGTAGAACTACTCTTGCTCCCGTGATGGCCGGCCTTGAGGACCGTCGACTCCAGTCCCGACCCGTAGTTCTCGACGAGGTACTCCTCCTGGTCGTCTTCTGCATCACCGGGGAACAGGAAGGTCGTCTGGCCGAACTGCAGTTTGAGAACGATACTGTTCTCGTTGCGCGCCTCATCTTCAATATAGGGGGCGGGCGGACCCAGGACGCTGACGTCGACGCCTTCGAAGGGTATGGAGTCGCCCTCACGCGTCTCATACAGTGTGACGTCGTGGGTCTCGACAGCATCCAGATACTCAGTGTACGTCTCAGTCCCAGCGGAGATCCCGGGGTCGTAGATCGCGCCGATTCCGTCGGACTCAGTCTCGTAGTATTCGATGACGGCCGCGTTCCCGCCGATGTGGTCGGCGTCGTTGTGTGAGGTAATCATGTAGTCGATGCGTTCGATATTATGCTCCTGCAGATACTCAAGGACGTACTCACCGTCGTCGGTGAAGTCCCCCGTGTCGATAAGCATCGTTTCACCTGTCGGTCCGACGATGAGCGTGCTTACCGACTGCCCGACGTTGATGAAGTGAACGTCCAGCGTGCCGTTTCCTGCGACAGCAGTCGCGGTCTGTACCGGTTCTTCTGTCGGTGAGTCGGGCTCACCGATATTGTTACTATCCGGTGTGCTGATACCAGTGCAACCGGCGATGACGACAAGAAAGAGGGTCAAGAGGACAACGAACCCACGACGTTCCATTCTCTGCATGTTTGGTGTGGTGTTTGATATGCGTGGTGCTGAGAACGACTGTGGCTATGTGCGCATCGATTCACGAAATGCCGGGTGAAAATAGGGGGAAGCCGCGGTTGGCGCAGAATAATGAAGTCGCCTACTCTCCTGAACTGTCCACTACCTCTCGTGCCCGATAATTCAAAGCCTCTGAATCCTCTCTCTCTCACTCATCGCCCACCTTTCCTGCGTACTTCGAGGTCACCGTTCCCTTGCTATTTCGGAAGACGCAGTAGCGATATGGACCGTGAGGACACTGCTTGCAGCCGGGCCCGCAATCGAGCTTTCGTATCTCGACCGTCCCGTACTTTCGTAGTTCCTCATTTGAGAGAGACATCCGCTCGGACTTCGACATCGTCTCGATCTCTTTCTGGCGACGCTGACGCTCCTGGGTTGACTGCTCCTTCTGTGGGAGGGTCTCGACTGTCTCACCTTGCCCGTTTTCGTCGTCATCTCCTGTCTCTGCCGCCGAGACAGGTCGTGACTTGTACGCGATCAATTCTTCAGCATATTCGATCACGCGTTCGAGTTTCGGAATACTCTGGGACTGAACCGGGTCAACGACCCAGTTCGCCAGCTCATCCGGGGGTTCGGGAAGGTCGTCGTTGTCTGGCGTGTCCGGAGACATATTCCTACGCAACAATCAACGTGGCATACGAGTATAGTCGTTGCGTAGGAATCGCACTCGCGCTCATTTGTTACCCCCCGAGTCGATGAGGGATTTCGCGATGGACACAGAACCTGCGACGGCAGCTACGGATGCGAGTATGAACCGGCCGACGAGAGACGCCCAACCGACCAAATCTAGCTCGGTCTTAACCGAGGACTCCGTCGATGCGGGTATCGCACACGTACGCCGCGTGCAACATCTCAGCTCCATCGTGATGGCATTTCTCGACAACGCACCCGACTCAAGGGAGGGCGAAAGGACCATCGCGAAGGCTGTCATCGAGGCACTCTATCAGATCCACCCACACATCCAGCTGGAAGATGCGCTAGAACTCGCACACACAGTCGAAGACCCACCCGAAGAAGTCCCGAGAAGGCAGGCAGTCGAACACGTCGTCGACGATGTCTGCACTCATCTCGATGCGATACGACCTGAAGCACCGACAGAAGTGATGACACCGGTTCACAACGAGCAAGTCCAGGCGTGAAGCAATGAGTCACGACGCTGCTGTCCTCGATCAGCTCCCACCAGAGAAGCTCCTCGATACGTCGACCTACCAAGTCATCACACCGGCGATCAGGATGATGGACGAGGTCGAAACCGTCGATCAGTACCTCGAACACGAACGAGCGAACCGGGGGCGTGCGGGAATCCTCCGCGAGCTAACAGAGCGTCGGGACGCGATCCGAGAGGAGCGTGGCGAAGAGCCACCACAGCAACACTCTGGGGAGAGCACTTCGATTCTATCGGGCGTCGGAGAGTCATGGGAAAAGCAGAACGACTCCCTCGGAGATACGGACGTTCCGTCGCAGATTTCAGGTGAGATCCCTTCACAGCCATCCGAAGACCTACTCGCGCTCGTCCATGAACACGGGCTGGGAAACACCCCTGAGTCGGTCACGGCGCCGAGCTGGTCGGAGCTCTGACGCTCAATACGAATTCTCTGCAAAGCCGAACAAATATATCCGTCCTCAGTCGTAGGAACGATTCCCCGGCGGTTCAGATGCGTACCCCGCTGGTTGCGGCGCTTCTGTATTCACTTGCTTGTCCGTGTCAGTATCCCCGAACACCCGGCGAATTGGGATTCTAAGCGCAGCCAAACGACCGAGGTCTCCACTCCGGTAGTTCACTGCCCATGTTCGCGTGTTCCCTCTCGTATCTCGACGAGCAACTACGAATTTGACTGGCCCGGATGGGACTTTTACCAGCGACAACCACGATTCGCACAAGGTTGTCCCCCGGAAACTCAACGAGGCACCGCCGATCCAGTGTTCAGCCTGCCGATTGACGTCCCCCGATTTGAACCAGGCCTGTGCCTCCTCCATGAACGTCTCGAACCGCCGGGGAAACTCGCTGCCGATGTGCGCGAGGAGATATTCCGGGTTTCCGTGCTTCGTATCTCGTTTCCAGAACTCGAGGAAGATGTGATTCGATGGTGACCGAAGGACGTTGACCCACGCTCGTTCGCGGCCCTTTCCATGTAGAGAGACCGAATCGATCCGCTCCCAACCTTCCGGCGACCGCCCCTCATCGTAATATCCTCGCAACGGCGGGATGACCTCAAGAGCGTGGGCCCGCAGATACTCCGGGGGAAACGGGATCTCTATTCGTACTTCCTCAGCTGGTTCGGGCTCCAGCAACCGTTGCACACAGTCTGGGTACCCCTCAACTCCCTCGACGAGAGGGACGGCGTGGGGCCAGGGGCGCTTGACGCGGTGTTCAGCGAACGTCATATCGTGCCCCTCGAAATCGGATTGGTACGCCCAGAACACCGAATATCCCGCTTTCAGATACTCCCCAGAGACTGGGCCGATCTCTTTGTCGTCGTGTTTGTGCTGGGTCTCTACGATGAGGCCCCGCCCGAACGGATACAGTTCGTCAGAAAACGTCGCGACGACATCGGCAATTCTGTTCGTCCCCGGAATCTGCTTCTCGTGATCTACTGATGCCGTCTCGAAGACCTCGCGAAGTTTCATTGCCGCGATTGTCTTGAGCTTCGCGTGTAGATTCGATTCCCCCGGGCACTCCGCCCCCCGTGGATGGACGAAATGCTTCGAAATAAACCGCCCCTGATTGTAATGCGACCGCCGAACACCGAGTGAATCCTCACAGAGTGGGCAGAGGATGGCTTCGTCCTCCCCGACGTCCAGGGGTAGCACCCGGTCGCCGTTTGGACGCATCGCGAGATATGGCATGGTGGTTTACCGAGGGTTGTGTCGATTTATCGTTGCTCGCGAGGTACTACGCGTCGTGCGCTCAAAAACAATTCGCGCCCTCACGTTCTCTACCCCCGTAATACCGCGTATTCACGACCGCAGGACAGTCGAACCACCCTGTTCTGATCCGTTACAACTCACCATCGGCTCATCGATACCTCTACGCCAGGTTTGTCGCTCCCGGAACACTGCGGGGACGACACCGTCTACAATCCATGCCCTCGAGACCACCCACTCATACAGACCGAGAAGAATCTTCGCCAGAGATTGCGCTCGACGCTGGAACCCGCCGGGAACAGCGTGCCCAGAGCCAGGAAATGGATGTTGCACTCCTCCGGCAAGGAGGCATCTACGAAGTTACCTCTTCTTCGGGGAATGTATACATCGTTGACCTACTCAGCAAATCGTGTTCGTGTCCAGATGACCCACCGTCAGGGGGTTGTAAGCACTATCGTCGAGTACGGACAGACCTCCAGGCCGATCTCGTCCCACGCCCCGATGGGAAGCTCCCCACCACGAATCCCAGGTTCTCCGATGCTGATATTCACGCAATTCGGTCAGCAGAAGCTGTCCTCGTCAAACAGCAGCTCCTTACCGAACTTCTCGCTCGTGAAGTTGAACGCGCGCATCTCGATCGGGAAGTTCATGACCTCGAGTTCCTCGTAGAGGTCCTCGAAGACCTCACAACCGAGAACGACTACGACGAGGATTTGCTCGAAGAGTCCCTCGGAGCCTGAATCCATCTGCGTCCCCCGGGTCAGAACACACCAGCGTAGAACCGACACCCGGCCTCCCTCGATTAGAGCAGCGAAACGAGTCTCAACACCGCCCACGATGCGTCCAGTTCCACTCTTCAAAGGAAGTAAACTCATCAACTTCCTCGAACCGCACCCGTTAACCAACCACTCCGGAATGCACGCTGGCTACCTGAGCCGAAAAGTCGTCGGGGACATCCTGGTTGTCGGTCAAGATCCTGACGACAGTGCCGCACTCGTCGATTTCTTCGAGAGTCTCCCCCGTGTTCAACACGTCACGTATGTTCCGAATCAAACCTCAGTAAATGCCGAAGTCAAAGCGCATGACCTCGGCGTCGGCGACAAGCTCTTCGACTCTATCGTGTACTCGAAATCAAAGACTGCTTGGCTTGGCCGCGCCCCTGACTTCCATCGACTCTCTACTCGGATCAAAGATGGAGGAACGCTCATCGCGAAAACGAAGTGGGTTCCCGATTCACGTCTGCTCTCACTCGAAGAGATCGCTGTTCATGGAGCCTACAAGTATTCTCTCCCGGTCGTCTACTTCCGCTTCGTCAAATCCCAACGTACCCTTCCGACACTCTCAACTCCGGCAGATGGTAGTGACGGCGAATCAGGACACGATGAAGAGCGTGCCCCCTTCCAATCCCGCCCGGCGGTCGGCAGCTCGCTTTCAAAACAGGTAGCTAAAATTCGGACTCCCTTCGACGAGGGTGCCCGAACGACTACATACTCCCCTGGGTGGTCCTGGCACTCTGCACTCCGTTCCTTCGTCGACGACTGGCTCGACACTATCGAGGGCGATGTCGTCAACGTCTGTTGCGGGACGAACGACCAAGGAGAGATTCGCGTTGACCCCCTCGAAGAGTATCTCTGTCCCAAAGAGAAAGTGAAGAAACCGACAGCAGCGACGGTACAGGCAGACGCTCGCCAGCTCCCTATCGAAACGAACAGTGTGTCAGGGCTCATCTCCGATCCGCCGTGGAAGATTCCGGTAGAAGACCGCATTCGATTCTTCTCAGAAGCTCACCGTATCGTCGAGCCCGGTGGAAGCATCCTCTACAACGCATGGTGGATTCCCTACCACCCCTACGCCGTTTTTCAGAAGGTTCGACCGGTCACAGCGAACGTACTAGACCAGTCGATTAGTGGCCCAGGTGGGCTTTCGTTCCTCACAGAGTATCGAGTTACGGAGACACCCGACTTCGGTGCTGTATCGTACACGCTGGCCGAACACATGGAAGTCGCCGGCGTTGACGCAATCTCCGTGGATCGAACTGGTAACTGGAACCAGAACCTTCCACGACCTCGGAATGAGCCATTCGCCGACCCACGATTTCTCGCGCCTGTTTCATCCTACGTTTGTGCAAAATGTGGTAACAACCAGTTCGATATAGTCAATCCGAATGGTTCCAAGACGTGTGTCTGCTACGAATGTCAGGTGTGTGAATATCGAAATTCACCCACCGAACTCGTCGATATTGCCCGGAATGGTATCTCGAACCCTGATCCTCAACAGTCGTTATGCGAGATCTAATATGACCCCGACTGCGGCACTTTCTAGGGCGCGTCTGTAGTGGGGGGACTCTCAGACCGCGTGAGAGTGTCCACGGGAACACCCTCCTAAAAGTGTCAACCTGACGGTAACGAAGTTAACCCCGTGTATTGGAGCAAACTTGCTGCGTCAGCTGTCGTACAGACGCTCCTGACTGGGTGTCGCAGTCTTGGGGTAGAAAATTACGGGCTCGGCGCATATATTGGTTAGGCCGGTAGAAGAACGAAATGGGCACGCTTGATCATCTCCGTTTGTCCAGTCTACAGGTTGTGAGGGTAGTGAACGCCCTGAGACACTCGCCATGTTCCGTCTGTAGGTCGCGATAGTAATAAAGTATATAAAGAACATCGAACTATAATGCTGTATGCAGCATCAGAGTTCGGGGCCCCACTCGGAAGAAGACGTCACAGGAGCGGCAGGTGCGTCGATCGGTTTCGCCCTCCCCGTCCGAGACTCGGAGTTGTTCAAACACGGCGCCACGCCACCTATTCTCAACTTCCTCAGCGACAATCCGGACATCGACGTCTCCATCCGACAACTCTCCCAAGTCGTCCCGATGAGCGAACGGGCCACCCGGGAAGCGGTCAACGCTCTTGCGGCGAACGACCTCATCCAGACGTACAATCAGGGCAACGCACGGCGCGTTCACATCAACAGGGCCCGGCTCGACAAGCCATCGGATCCGATCCGCAACATCCCACAGACGGAGTTCCAGACGCCCGTCCGCGTTGCCTGTCGCTACATCGACGACGAACTCGACGATGTCAGAGGAATCATTCTGTTCGGGAGTGTCGCCCGCGGGACTGCCGATAGACAGAGCGACATCGACCTGTGGGTACTCGTCGCCGAAGACCACCTGCAACAGCGCCACGAGGCAAACACACTCACGACCCATCTCGAAGGACTCCAGATCCCGCCAACGATCGCTCTCACCGACGCGAGAGAAGCCGACTTCGAGTCGAACTGGGACTCGATCAAAGCGCAACTCGAAGCCGACGACCAAAACTGGGCGTCGGCCGAACGACACTCATTCGAAATCATCGTCGAGACACCGGAGTCGATTCTCTCACAGTCTGACCAGGTTGAGGCCGACCAGCTCTTCGGCCAGGGCATTACACTATTGTCGTCGGAACTACTCGAACGGGTCAAAATGGAGATCCTCAGCGATGAGTGACCCGACGGACCTTCTTGATGAGATCGCAGCAGCCGAGGACGCGTTCAGCCACGCGAACGGTCGCCCGCGGTTCGAACCCGACCTCAACTCCGGAGCGGACGCCGACGAAGGAGAGGTCCAGATCCAGAAGGCGTGTCGGCCCCTCTCGTTGGCCCACCAGATCGACGAATTCGGCGAGTACTACGGAGCGATCCTTGAGCACTCGTTCATCGTCATTGAGCACACGCTGCAGGGGTATCTACTGGCAGTAACGGGGACCGATCCGAGCGAACTCCGAGACCACGACTCGCCCTACGATTTCGCGAAAGGGCAAGTCCCGCTTGAGGACGATACGATTGAGTCACTGAAACGGCTGTATGACGCTCGCCGGACGACCCATTACTACGGGACAACGGTCACGACAGCAGACCAGGCCGAGAGAATGCGGACAGTTGCGACACTCGTCCACGAGCACATCGTCTCGTTCGACCCTGAACTCGAGCAGTTCTGTCTTTGCTCGTCCACGAACCAGTAATTCAGAGCCGTGTGAGTAAACATCTCCAGCCTACCTCGCTCGGGCAAATGAACTGCCACTTGATTGTGGAGGCGGGGGTTTGTCGGTGGATACCCAGATAGTCTCAGAAAACTCGCCAAGTTAAGACGGTCATCCTCCAGATGCCGGAATTCGACGTTTTCGCCCCGTTGTAGTCTGAATCAACTATGTAGGTGCATTCAACACATGCGGCTTTTATCATTCACAATCGCATTCGCTCACCGGTTTGTGAGCGTGGGAGTCACTGACCCGGAATCCGTGACTGACTTCTGGGGGAAGTGTCAGCCACGGTAGTGTGTCGGGCAGGCCGGGCCATGGATTCGATATGCACCCATCAGGGTGGCCGGGACGCCGTCGTGTCACGAGACCGCTCGATGAGGGGGTTCGGGAGCGGTATCGCTGACGGATCGGGGGGAGTCGTATCGACGGTATGGTCCACCCACGATGGACGCGCGTTCCTATCGGCTACTCATACACTTAATGATTATGACCAGCTTGACCGCTTCAAAACGCGCTCTCGATTGAGTCCATCTCTCCACCAAGAGATTCCGGCAGTCACACTAGGGGAATGTCTGGTGTAGTCCATCGAGTGGACGGCAAAGTCAAGTGGTTTGCGCTGTGTCAATCGGGCACGAGACTGCAAATGGAAATATCTGACCGCCTTCGCTGTCTGTATTCCGCCCAGGTTGAAGAACGGGATGGCAGATACGTTGTTGACGTTCCAGCACAAGAGATCCAGCTCGGCGATATCGAAGCGGGCGAGACCTATCGAATTGCGCTTTTGCCGGTACCGTCCGTATCCGAGACTGGGACTGAAGAATCACCGGCCCCGCCTACACGTGACCGGAGTCCACCAGAACCACCCGTCGACGAGGGCGAACAGCGCGATGTCGAGATCGAAGATATCGGTGAACAGGGTGACGGGATCACTCGCGTCGAGCGGGCTTCGTCGTTATCGTTCCGGACACGCCCCAGGGCGAGCGCGTCACTGTCGAGATTACAGATGTGCGAGAGAACGTCGCTTTCGCCGAAGTTGTAAGCCGGGAGGCCTACTTCGAATAGAGCCAGCCCCAGTCCGGACACGACGAATCGGTCGTACACTTCCTCACTCTGTCTATCGCGACAGTATTATCCCGATTGGGATACTACCATAATGTAGACTGATGTACGACCTGACAGGCTTCCAGCGCGATCTCCTGTACACAATCGCCGGCAAGGACGAACCACACGGCCTCGCTATCAAGGAAGAACTCGAAGAGTACTACGAGAAGGAAATCCATCACGGTCGACTCTATCCGAACTTGGACACGCTCGTCGACAAGGGACTCGTCGAGAAGGGTGAACTCGACCGTCGGACGAATTACTATACTCTCACCCGACGGGGACGACGTGAGATCGAAGCCCGCCGGGAGTGGGAGTCACAGTACGTCGACCTCGAAGGACAGACTGCCTGAGTAGTCAGACACCAATAGATCGGTCTTCCGGAACTCCAGAGACTTGCTCCCTGTCGTCAGTAATCCTTTCCTGCCCCGCTATTAATTGCTGTCAGGGTGTCACAGAACAGTTCACAGGGTGATTGAGTTCAGGACTATTGGGGACGAATCAGTTGTCAGGAGGTGTTGCGAAGTCAACTGTCTTTTTATCCCTAAATTATATTTCTATGGATGGGTTATCACTGGCGATGTCAGATATTTCGGGACTGGTCACATTTGTGAAACGTGAAGCCGGGGGCCATTTACGGGCCATCGGTGAGTTCAAAGGAGTGCAAATCGACCTACATTATATTCGAGACGATCTCAATGAAACAGAGATTGCAAGGCGTTTTGAACTTATTCAGGATAACATCACTTGGTCTTGGTCACCGCCAGAAGACGATATTGATGAAGAACTCGGGCCAAAGTACGCTAGTTTGCAACTTCGTCAGGAAGCCGTTATTATTTACTTGCCGACTGAAACTGATAAGGGAATACTGATCGGTCTTGAGCCGGAAGCCGCGACAGACCTTACAACGTTCCTCAGGAGATGTGTGGAATACGTTTCAGACTCAACAAACGACGGATTTCCGGCTGCTTAGACCCGGTTCGGAATATTTGTAGAAAAATATGTGACTGGGGCTACTCGATAGATCTACACTCTCTGTCGAGTGATGGGGAGAGCGAAGAATGAGTATGAGAACCGTTGTATGACACCCTCGTGTACCGTTTACAACATCAAGCGGGCGGTGAACCAGTGAAATCAAGCTACGTCTGGCGATTCACCACGGCCGTCGAGACCATTTCTGACCCGGGGGATTTGATTGGTCTTGGAATCGCAATCAGCAAGTACCTCTCCAACTGGGAAGGCTCGCCAAACCAGACAGTCGTTTGCTTCCATTCGCTCACCCCGCTGTTGCAATACGGCAACCTCCAGCGTGTTTTTCGCTTCCTGCACGTTCTCACAGGACCGCTGAAATCTATCGACGCCGTGGCGCATTTTCATCTGGATCCGCATGCTCACGATGAACAGACCATTAACACGCTCTCTCAACTCTTCGACGTTATCGTCGAACACGACAATGGCGACTACACCGTTCGAACAGGGTGAACCGCCTCGGGGTTAACCCCCGAGATATTCCTTTGCTTAGTTGTTGACCTCCATCAAGATGGCACCTACAAGCTGCATACGGCACTGACATTCGGCACGATACCAGCAATAAGCACTGTATCGAGGCATCTCGTGTGCATATTTCACAACGAATCCCTCACATCCAGCCCCCACTTTTGTTACAGTACCCTGGCAATCCGTAAGGGATGACGACGCTCTTTCGTACCGAATCCTGGTGGCGGTGGTCAGTAACCGCTCTAGGGGCGCTGCTCTGTGGTAGTATCGTCGGAATAGCTGTTCGAAGCCAACTCGAGTGGACAACTCCACATTACCTCCAGATGGGGATTCCGATCATCCTCGCGCTCGGTCTTGCCGCATACGGTGGATGGCTAGTCCAGTCCGACCTTTCGCCCAACCGTATCCGCCGAATTGCCCTCTGGAGTCTCGCCGGAATCGTCATACTCGGGTTGTTTGCAACCTGGGAAATGTACACCCACATCCTCGAAGGGGAACCGTTCCTCGAGACGTTCCATGAACTCTTGCTAGGCATGACTGAGGGTGCCGTAATCGGTGGCGTGATCGGCTACTACGACGCACGCCGGAAAGACCAGTACCTTGAGGCCGAACGAGCGCACCAGGCGCTTTCCGCGTCGATGGATGGCATCGCGATCCTCAACGAAGATGGTGAGTACGAAACCGTCAATCAGGCCCACACAGAGGTCTACGGATACGACGATCCCGAAGCGTTCATCGGGAAGACGTGGCATTTGTGCTATACCGAAGAGGAAGCCGCACATGTCGAGGAGGACCTCATGCCTCAACTCTACAAGGAAGGGAGTTGGCGTGGCGAACTCACCGGTCAGCGTCGTGATGGGAGTACGTTCCCACAGGAAATCACGCTCTCAGTACGCCCGGACGGAGGAATCGTCTGTGTCGTCCGCGACATCACTGAGCGCAAGGAACAAGAACACCGACTTGAAGCACTCCACAGTGTCACCCGCGAGTTCCTGACGGCGGACACACCCGATGAAATCATCTCGGAGATAGTGTCGACTGCAGATGACATGCTTGGTTATCCCCTGACAGCCGTCTGGACGTACGACGCCGACGCCAATCGACTTCGGCCGCAGACAGCAACCCAGCCCGCTCAACAGTTTGCCGCGCAAGCAGGACTAGACTCCCTCCCCGTGCTCGAGGCCAACTCCACGGAAATGGAAATCTTCCAAGATGACGAGGTAGTTCTCGTGGACGACTATCAATCACTCGAGGATCGACAAGTAACGGAAGTACCGCTCGGTGCAGTGCTCTTTCTCCCACTCGGTGAGTACGGACTACTCAATATCGGGTCTCCCGAATCGGGTGCGATCGACGCGACTGACCAGTTCCTGGCGGAGATCCTCGTCGCCAACGCTCGTGCAGCCATCGATCGGCTCGAACGCGAGCAGGAACTCGCAACGCGCGAAAACCGCCTCCGTACTATCGTCGAAAACGTCCCGGTTATCCTATTTGCTATCAATCAGCACGAGGAAATCACGCTTCAGGTAGGACAAGGTCTCGACGAGGTCGATATCGAGCAGAACCAGATGGTCGGTGCAACTGTTGACGACATGTTCGGTGATTCATCCACGGTCACCGATGCGGTCGATCGAGCCCTCGATGGTGAGTCCGTTGAGGCTACGGCTGCCCTCTGGGGGAGAACGTATGAAATTTGGTACCAACCGATCGAGGCCGATGGTGAGATTACAAGCGTGATCGGCGTTGCGATGGATGTCACCGAGCGACACAGGCGCGAACACGGTATCCGAGCGCTCCACGACGCGACCCGTGAGATGATGCAGGAAACCGATCGAAAAACGATCTGTCGGATCGCCGCCGAAACCGCACAACAATCGTTGGATCTCCCGATGTCAGCCATCTGGCTGCGAGCGGACGATCGAATATGCTTAGAACCGGTCGCGTGGTCGGAACAAGCCGAGGAGCTGTTCGGAGAACTCCCGGTGTTTGAGCCGGGCGAGAGTATTTCTTGGCAAGCCTATGAAGAGGGTGAACTCCGTATCTTCGAAGACGTTAGTGAGGCCGATGAGCGCTACAATCCCGAGACGCAGATCCGGAGCGAACTGGTCGTCCCGCTCGGCGAGTACGGCGTATTGAACAGTGGGACGACCCAAGCCGGTCAGTTCGACGAGACTGACGTCGTCCTGTCGCAATTGTTGGCGGCCAACACCCGGGCTGCGCTCGAACGAGCTGACCGCGAGGAGGCACTTCAGCGCCAGACCGACCAGATGGAGTTCTTCAACTCGATTCTCCGGCACGACGTCCTCAACGGAATGACGGTGATTCGGGGACGAGCCGAGTTTCTCGCCGACGAACTCGAGGGCGAGCAGCTTCGGGATGCCGAGACGATCGTCGACTGGTCCAACGACATTACCACGATCATCCAGCGCGTTCGGACGGTGCTAGACACGTTAACCGGATCGGGCGACCCACAGCTCGAGCCCGTCGACCTTTCGCCCGCGCTCTGTTCGGAAATCGACCGCGTCCGAGCGACCTACCCCGAGGTCGAATTCGAGACAGATATCCCGGATATGCTACCCGTCCAGGCGAACGAGTTACTTGGTGAGGTCCTCGGGAACGTCATTACGAATGCAGTCGATCACAATGACACCGAGGGGTTGCGCATCTCCGTGACTGTCGAGCACGACGAGACTGACGGCCCTGTAACAGTCCGAATCGCTGACAACGGCCGTGGCGTCCCCGATGACATCAAGGAGGCGATTTTCCGGCGAGAAGAGACCGGCCATGCGAAATCCACCGGGTCTGGATTTGGTCTCTTCTTCGTCGATTCGATGGTAACCGAGTACGGCGGTGACGTCTGGGTCGAAGACAACGATCCACAGGGCGCCGAGTTCATTATCGAACTCCCGAGACCATGATGGTGTTCTCTAATATGGGTCGTCTCATCCGCAGGACCTTCTGGAACAAGTATCAAGAGGACGGTATCCGAAACAGGAACCAAGACTTGTCATGAGCGACTCAGATGCTCCGGTCGTCCTCATCGTCGAGGATGAGCCGGATGTCGCAGAAACGTACGAACGCTGGTTACAGGACTACGACGTTCGCCGCGTTGAAACCGGCGATGCGGCACTCGCCCAGATCGATGAGACGATCGATGTCGTGCTCCTCGACCGAATGCTCCCCGGGATGTCTGGCGCAGACGTCCTCGAAGAGATTCGCACCCGAGAAATCGACTGCCGGGTGGCGATAGTGACGGCGGTCGACCCAGGCTTCGATATCATCGAGATGGGGTTCGACGAGTACGTCACGAAGCCACCGGAGCGCGAGCAACTCCGTGAAACCGTCGAGCGGCTCTTACATCGTGCGACGCTTGATGGTGAACTACAGGAATACTACTCGCTCGTGGCTCGGCGAGCCGCCCTCGAATCGGAGTTTACAGAGAGCCAGCTCGAATCAAACGACGAGTACGCCGAACTGGTCGAGCGCATCGAGAGTCACCGTGCGGAGGTCGATGACTCGATGGGGGATATGGCCTCAGACTCCGAATTCGTCGGCGCTGTCCGCGAAATCATGGATGATTCAGGGAGGACCGACGCGGCAGACGAGGGGGAGTTCACGGATCCAACGGAGTAAACACCGATGTACAATCTAGCTGACGTTCTTCCGGCAGGAACGGTCTCGGAACTGGAGCCAGGGACGAGCCTCTTGATCGCAGGCCCGGCGATGAGCGGAAAGCAAGACATCGCGCTGAATCTGCTTGCCGCAGGGCTTGACGGAACCAACGGGTTGCTGATCGTCACCACGAATGATTCTGCATCCGCGTGTATCGACGAGCTCGAAGCTCGGGCGACGTCATTCGATCGTGACCGGGTGGGTGTCGTCGACTGCTCAGGGAGCAGCCAGCAGCAAGCGATCCGGGATATCGCTACTCAACGCATATCGTCACCCGGCGATCTCACTGGTATCAGCATCGGGACCGCCAAGCTCATGCAGCAGTTCACCAGCCAGGACATCTCGAGTGTGCGGCACGGCCTCGTCTCGATCTCGACACTGCTCCAGTATCTCGAACTGGACACGGTCTTCAAATTCCTCCACATCTACACGACCCGTATCTCTGATACCCAGGGATTAGGCATCTTTACGGTCGATAACGCCTCTCACGACCCCCAGACGATCAACACCGTGACAAACGAGTTTGACGGCATGATCGAACTCCGCGAGACTGACGCCGGTGAGCGCGAGATGCGCGTCCGTGGGATACCCGACGCGTCGAGCGGTTGGCAGACGCTCTGATGGATTCTTTGGTTGTGGCTCTCAGTACGTCGTGGATCGGTGGGGACTCGATCAGGAGATTTGTCCCGGGCCTTCGTCGTATTCGACGGCGAGGTCGACATCATCTGCCCCAAAGCCATCACGTTCTTCGGTCAATCGGTCGAGTGCTTCTTTCACCGGGAAGAAATCCGGTTTCTCGAGTGCATCGTCGGTCGACCACGCGTATCGAATCGTCCGCGACGAATCGATGAGAAAAACGGCGCGTTTCGGAACGCTCTCGTGGTTCTCCCACTCGTCGTAACACACGTCGTATGCTGTGGCAACACTCCCGTGGCTGTCGCTGAGCAGGGGGAAATTCAATCCAAATTCCTCAGCAAACGCCCGGTGAGCGTACGCACTATCCCCGGACGCCGCCCAGACCTCAAGATTCGGGGTGAACTGGAACCATTCGGCGTCCCTGATCGCACACAGTTCATTTGTGCAAACAGGGCTGAAATCGAACGGATAGAATAAGAACAGCACGGCATGGTCCTGGTCGATGGCGTCGGTGAGGCTGAATTTTTCGAACGACCCGTCAGTCATTCCCGGGAGCTCGAACGCGGGGGCTCTGGCGCCTTCAGTAACCATGCTTTGTTCCTCACGAAGAAACTGTAGCTCTGGACTGAAATACCTCGTGGAGATCACGACCTCCTCAATCCTGAGGTAAATCCGAGTGGAACGGTAGAAGTGGGATGGGAGAGATCCTATGTGTGTTTGAGCGGGCAGTATCCAAAATCATCCTCAATATTTATACGATACTGCTCGGTTGACGGAAACGAGGTACTCAATCATGGTTCGTGAAGATGGAAAACGGAACTTCGCCCTGCGCGAATCGGGCGGGAGTGAATCAAGCGTGTTCTCTGGGAATATGCCTCGGCAAGCTGCGATGAAAGCCGCTCGACAGCTTGATCCGGCACCATCTGAAGACGGTGCTGACCGGCAGGAACTTCGCCTCCGAGAACGGGGCACGGACAAGCTTCACATCTATGAAGCATGGGCGTGGGAAGAGGATGCCCCCGACGATGGCCCCGACTGGCTGTCCGGTACGATCACCGAGGCGAACGTCTCCAAACAGGGTGTCGAACACCTCGACAGCTGACGTGAGGTGTCCTCTCCACCGACGTCTCGAATTTGGGGGCGCCCATCACTCTTAACACAACATCGGTCGAAGACGGAAGGTACACCGGAATGGTCAACGGTCGTGTGTAATGACTGACTCCTATCAAGCCACGGTGCTCATCGTCGAAGACGAGCCCGATCTCGCCGACACGTACGCGCTGTGGTTGCAAGAGTCGTATGCTGTCAGGACAGCTTACAACGGGAGTGCAGCACTTGACCAACTCGACGATACCGTTGATGTCACGCTGCTCGACCGGCGTATGCCGGATCTGTCTGGCGGTGAGGTCCTCTCGACGATCCGCGGTTGCGATTTTGACTGTCAGGTTGCGATGGTCACGGCTGTCGAACCAGACGTCGACATCGCCGAGATGGAGTTCGACGCATATCTTGTCAAACCAATCGACAAGGACGAATTAGATGATCTCGTCGAACGCTTGCTCGCCAGGAGTCAGTACGACCACCGAGTACAGAAACTCTACGCGCTGGCCACGAAAAAGGCAATCCTCGATGCCGAGCTGACCGAACAAGAGCGCGCAGCCAGTGACGAGTACGCCCAGCTCGAGACACAACTCGCCGACGCTCGCGAACAAACCGACGAAGCACTCGAGAGCGTCTTCACACGCGATGAGTTTCCAGACCTTGTGGGTTCTCTGACCAACGTAGACGTCGAGAGAGGCGACTCACGGAACGACTGAGCGGGGTCTATGCGGCCTGGGGGAGCTTCATCGTAACGACGCTCCCGCATGGATCGTTATCGGAGATATCGAATTCGCCACCCGATCGGGTCGTCGCCCAGTAGGCCAGCCAGAGCCCGATCCCGCTACTGTGGACTAACGGCGTTTCGTCTCCCTCGCGCAGGACAGCCCGTTCGTCCTCGGGAATCCCGGGACCATTATCAGCGACGTGCAGGACAACCCACTCGGTGGTCTCCTCGACCATAATCGTAAGTGCTGGCGTCTCAGACTCATTGTGAGAGACAGCGTTGTCCATCACTTCGAACACACCGAATTCGAGTAATCGATGGGCCTCAACGTGCGCAGAGGTGGGAGTCTCTCGCGTGATATCGACATCGGCCGCGTAGTCAGCTAATTGATCGATAGAGGTGTCAATAATCTCGACGAGATCACGCGATTCGACCGGCGACTCCCCGTCACCAAGGTCGGAGATGCGTTTGCTCTTCTCGACGTACGTCACGATCCGATTTGAAGAGGAGACGATGGTCTCGAGTTGCTGTGCAGTATCTGTATCGGATTCATCAGCAAGAAGCCACTGAGCCCGGCCGCGGACGACGTTAATGTCGTTCCGGATGTTGTGTCTGAAGAGTCGCTGGACGACCTCCAGTTCCTGGGTCCGGCGCTGGAGCTGGGTGTTCGTCCGACTCAGCGACCGCTGACTTGCGCGCGTGAGCACGAAAATCAAGCTGGCCGTCAGGAGAATCTCGAACCCGGCTTTGACTGTTTGCAACTGGCTGAGCAGCACGGGATCCCCTACCCATCTCACGAGGAGCACATCGGAAATGAGCAGCGCCACCATCGCGAACACGACGTAGACGAGTGTGATCTGAAGTGGCGACAGATCCAGCTCGAAACGCATAGCTAGCTACTCCACGACTTCGGTCGCTGAGGCCAGGAACCGGGTATTTGAGTCGGGAGCGCAACTGGGGAACCTGTGGCTTCAGTCATTCCGATCACCGACGGGAGTGACGCCACGAATCTCGAAGCGTGCGCCACCCTCGATGGATTCAGCGACTGCTATCGTCCAGTTGTGGGCCCGAACCACCTGCTGAACGATCGCGAGGCCAAACCCGGTGCCCTCGGCAGCAGTCGAATACCCGTGGTCGAAAATCTTCTCCCGTTCGTCCGAGGGAATACCAGGGCCGTCATCTGCCACGTAAAACCCGGTGCCATCAGCAAGGGTGGCGACTCGAACGGTCACACCATCGCCACCGTGCTCGATCGCATTCCGGAAGAGGTTCTCGAACAGTTGCTGGAGCCGGCTTTCGTCGGCCTCGATCTCCAGGTCGATATCAGCGTCAATCGTGGCTGTGCCGGTGTCGACCTGCCTCCATGCTTGCGTAACTGTCCGCTGTACCGGGATGACGGTCGTCTCTCCAACGGTTTGACCCTGGCGAGCCAGTGTCAGGACGTCTTCAATCAGTGCATCCATCCGCTCGTGGGCCCGACGAATCGCCTCGAGGTGTTCCTCGTGTTCTTCACCCTCGATGAACTCCAGCCGCCCGGTCGCGACGTTCAGCGGATTGCGGAGGTCGTGTGACAGGACACTCGCGAACTCTTCGAGTTGCTCGTTTTGCTGACGGAGCTCTCGTTCACGCTCTCTGAGTTCGCGTTCGTCGTCAGCCCGATCGAGCGCGGTCTCGACGTTGGCGGCCAAAATCTGCGCAAGTGAGACATCCGTCTCGTCGAAGGCGTCCACCGTCGTCGACGCAATATTGAGCGTGCCGTATTCACCGAGCGGCAGAATCAGCAGGCTACGAACCCCTGTCCCCGCGTTCACGGACGTGCCGTATTCGGTCACATCCTCAACGATCCGTGGTTCGCCGGTTTCGAGCGGATCCCACGCGAGGCTCTCCCCGTCGTGGAATACCTCTGGCTCACCGAGTGTCTCCCGCCCTTCGTCCGTGATTGTAACCGGGACGAGCGCGTTTTCATCCGTATCGAGATATCGGACAGAGACCAGAGAGAACCCGAGGACGGTACTTGCCGCTTCGAGCGTGAGGTCGGCGATTGCCTGTTCGTCGGAGACCGACATGAGTTCGCGGGTCGCCTCGTGGAGCCGCTCCAAGGTGCGTTCCTGAGCAGTTCGGTCCAGCGCGGTCGCCGTGGTCGTGGCCAGGAGTTCGGCCAAATGGATGTCATCCTCGTCGAACGCGTACGATTCCTTAGCAGCGATGATAAGTACTCCATGAGTTCCGAGCGGCAGCACAACGGCACTTTGGACCGGAGTATCAGGATCGGGTAATCGTTCATCAGGAATTTCTTGAAAGTCCTGTAACACGCGGATCTCACCGGTATCGAACGCCTCCCAGATGACGGTATTCGGGTCATCAAATGAGAGTTCGGATTCATCCAAGCGTTCGGCCACTTCTGGCTCCACCGCAATGGGCTGTAGCGCTTGCTCGGTCTCGTCAATGAGATGGATGCCAGATAACGGGAGGTTTAAGACATCCCTGGCGGCCCCCACGGCGAGATCACAGATCTGTGAGGGGGTCGACGCCTGGATCTGGCTGCGGGTCACTTCGTTGAGCGCTTCGAACGTGCGTTCGCGGCGCTTTCGCTCAGTGATGTCGGTGTAGATCCCGTATGCTTCACCGGTCTCCGAGCCAATCGGGACGTTCCGGAAGAGGAAATCCCGAACCTCGCCATCCGCTGTTTGCCGGCGAACCTCCTGGATAAGCTGCTCGTCGGCCAGGGCCCGCTCGTCAATGCGTTCCGCTTCCTGCTCAAATTCATCGGGGACAATAAGATCGTTCAAGGATGTCCCGACAGCCTCGGCTTCGGTGTAGCCAAAGACGTCCTGAAAGGCTTGGTTGACTGACTGCGTAACCGACTCGTCGGCGTCGAGATCGACAGTAACCGCAGGATCAGGGATGTGTTCGAAGAGCGTGGCAAAGCGGTCGCGTTCTTGTACGAGTTGGGCCTCGCGATCACGGAGGGACTGCTCGCGATCGGCCCGGTCGAGGGCGGTTTCGACGTTGGTGGCCAGGAGCTTCGCCAGCGTCACGTCGGTCTGGTCGAACGCCTCGGGCGTGGTTTCGCCCACGAGGAACACCCCATGCTCACCGAGTGGCAGGTGGAGCTCACTCTTGATGGGAGTCTCTGGATTGTACACCTCATCCGAAGCACTGACGTCGTCGAAGACTCTCGCTTCTCCCGTTTCGAACGTCTGCCACGCCACGCCATCGCCAGGTGTGAACGTCGGTGGTTTGCCGACGAGGGCCTCGGTCTCGGACGACCAGGCGACCGGGACGAGTCCCTCTTCGGCGTCGTCATAGAGGTGGATGCCGTTCAGCGGCAATTCGAGAATGTTGTTCGCTGCGTCGCTCGCGTGGGTGGCGATCGTCTCCCGGGAGGTGGCCGTCATCAACTTCCGCGTCGTCTCGTGGAGTGCGTTGAGCCGGCGTTCGTACTGTGTGCGTTCGGTAACGTCGTGGTAGACCCAGAGATGGCCTGTTTCCTCGCCGTCCAACTCGACGGGTATCGCGCTTCGTTCCAGCGTCCGACCGTCCACGAGGTCGTACTCCTCCCGTTCGATTCGTGTCTCGGTGATGACTGACTGGTTTGTCCGTTCGATGAATCGCTCTGATTCGACGAACAGGTCTTTGATCCGGTCGGCCGCGGCTTCACAGTCGCTCCCGACGAGTTCCTCAGGCGGAGCCTCGATGCCGAAGATATCACAGAACGCCTGGTTCGTGAACAGCATTCGACGGTCACTATCCTCGGCCAGAATGCCGGCCGGAATGTTTCCAACCAGCGTCGACAACAGGTTGGTCGTTGACGTCAGCTCCTGTTCCCGCTCGACGCGTTCGGAGATATCGCGAACGACACAGATAATCCCCCCGTCAGCCAGCGTCGTCAGCGACAGTTCCTGTGGAAAGGTAGTCCCGTCAGCACGGACGCCTTCCGCTTCACCGCGCCAGACTCCTGCTTCAGACAACGTTGGCATTATCTCGTCCTCGAATTCGTCGACGGTCTCTGGCTCGTAGCACATCCGCCAGGTTTCGCCGACCATCGCCTCGGGACCGTCGTACCCGTAGAGGTCGGCGTGGGCCTGGTTGACCATGACATACTCTTCGTCGGCATTGAGAAGGGCGACCCCATCCATTGCGTTCTCGACGGCTGTTTCCACGGTTTCGGCTCTCGCAGATTCTTGGCGTCGCCGTCGGTCGTACTCGCCGAGGATGATCCCGATCCCTGCACCAGTTGCGATTGCAGCCGTAACGATGTTGATTGCGAGTGTAACCAGACCTCCCGCTCGAAGTACGAGGAAGACACCCCAGAGGCTGAGAGCCGCGAACACGACGGTGACAACGCCGGTCCATCGCGTCAGCGACCAGATTTCCTCGGGGGAATAGTCCTTGTGGGCAACCGTGAGACCAGCACCAGTGACGCCGAGCGCGAGGACGAGTGGATAGGCGAGATCGATAGGATTCGCGAAAAGCGGCTCCGGTTTGGCCGTGTTAATCACGAGAAGGGACGCGACCAGAACCGGGCCGAACCCGGCGAGCGACCACCGACGCCAGTTTCGGTCGCTCGTGGGTACGTTACCGGCCATATCCAAACCCTGGGCTAGGTATCATAAATAAATCAGGCTCTGATACGATTCCAAAAGCTAGGATGGTTTAGCTGAGGATCACGACACGCCCACCCGCTCTGGAGACCCATCGACCTCCATTAAAAACGACGTGTTCACCATCCGTTTGCAACAGCTTCTGCTGTGTTGAATAGCGGTGTCGTTTCGGACGGCCACAATCTGATCACCATCGTACGGTGCTGGCAGTAACGATCTCAAAAACTGGTTGCCCGAATCTCTGCTCAGAGGGCGCTATTCAACACGGCAACCGCTTCGGTCATCGAAAGGCGGGCTTTAGGATCAGCGACATCTCGGTGGTGGTCGACCCGCTATCACTTTCCAAGGGAGTTCGAGTCCTCCCGCAACGTGAGCGAGGTTGCTCGTCGTTATTCGCTGATGGAGCAGCCTTACTAGGGGATTTGTTCGATTCAACGGGTTTTTCGCGATTGGATTCATCTCAACAGCAGATGACTAAGCGGAGCGGGTCTTCCACCGAAGAAGACCAGACTCTCGAGACCATCTTTGCTAACTCACCTCTCGATTTCGGTGACACAGATTTCTGTCACACACTCGTGGCGAACACGTCCGAAGGGCTTCTCACGATCGACGAAGACAGTACGATCGTCTTCGCTAACCCCGCACTCGAACGGATTCTGGGGTATCGCCCGGACGACTTGGTCGGTCGGTCCTTGTTGGTGCTCATCCCGGACCGACTCGTCCAGGAGCACGTTCGAACCTTCCAGCAATATCTCGAAACTGGCGACCCACAGATCGACTGGGGCGGCATCGACCTGCCAGCGCAGCACGAGGAGGGCCACGAGGTCCCCGTTTCGATCAGCTTCCGCGAACACACCTACGATGACCAGCGACTCTTCACGGGTGTACTCCGGGAGATCAGTGACCGGAAACAGCGAGAAGTTGAACTCGAGCGCTACAAAGATATCGTCACACACCTCCCAGACGGGATCTACCGGACCGAAGCCGATCCCGAGGGGACCTTCCTCGAAGCGAATCAGGCGTTGCGGGATATGCTCGATGTGGAATCGATCGACGCGCTCCTTCAGATGGGTCCTGTGGATTTCTACGCCGACCCAGATGAACGACAGTCGTTGCGCGAGCAAATCCGTGCCGACGGGATCCTCACGGACGAAGAACTGAAGTTACGAACCGCGACAGGTGAGTCGATCTGGACATCGGTTACCGCGATCGAGCGCGAAGAGCAGGAGGAGACCTATATCGACGGCGTCGTCAGGGACATCACTGAGCGGAAAGAACGCGAACGAGAACTCCGCGAGCAACGCAGAGGTATCGAAGCGATCCTTTCGCACATTCCGGGAATCCTCTTCACATTCGACGAGGATGGCGTCTTCACCCGCTCGGAGGGACAGACACTGCGGAACATCGGACTCGAACCCGGAGAAGCAGTTGGTCAGTCAGTCTTCGACCTGTACGCTGAGCATCCCAGGGTTTTGGAACTCTGTCAGCAAGCGCTCGACGGGGAGACAGTGAACGGTGTCGTAGAAGTTGCTGAGCGAGTGTTCGAGGTGACGTGGCAGCCGATGTTCGATGAAAAGGACAACGTCACGCAAGTTGTGGGGTTTGCCTACGACGTCACCGAGCGCAAGGAGCGCGAGCGCACGCTCGACAATCAGCGAGCCACGCTTGAACGCGTCCAGCAGATCACCGATAGTCTCCGGCCACTCAACCGGGCGCTCGCGCGGGCTTCAACCCGGGACGAGATCAAGCAGGTAGTCTGCGAACACCTTGCGGCATCTGATGCCTATCTCTTCGCCTGGTATGGCGATTACACACCCGGAAGTACACAAGTGAATCCCCAAGAGTGGGCCGGGGACGAAGACGACTATCTCAACGATTTTGAGGTAACGACAGACGAGAGCGACACGGGGCAGGGACCGGTTGGCCGAGCCGTCCGCTCTCACGATGTCCAGGCGACTCAGAACATCCCCACTGACCCGGCGTTCGAACCATGGCGTGACGAGGCATTAGACCGCGGATATCAATCCTCGGCCGCCATTCCCGTCGTATTCGGTGGGACTGTCTATGGTGTGATTGGAGTTTACTCCGGGCGACCGAACGCGTTCGACGAGTACGAACAAGGATTGCTCGGCGAACTCGGGGAACGAATCGGACACGCGATTCACGCCGCGGAGAACGAACGCCTCCTTCACACGGATACCGTCGTCGAACTGGAGTTCCGGACGACGGGCGCAAAATCGGTCTTCGTTCAACTGACAGAGAAATTCGACTGTCGGCTGGAACTCGAAACTGTTGCTCCCGCCTCGGAGAACACGTTCCTCTGCTATGCTGCTATCGAAGGGACAGCTCCCGAATCAGTCGTCGAATTTCTATCGAACTCGTCGGTAATCGATCACGCACGGGCCGTCGACGGTACGGGGTCCAGCGGAACGATCGAATATCGGATTCGCGAATCCCCAATGACGAACCTTCTGGATTACGGCGCGTCCGTGACGTCCCAAATCGTCGAGAACGGTGAAGAGACGATCGTCGGGGAAGTTGCTCCGGATGCAGATACCCACACGATCATCTCCAACATCCAGGCGACGTATTCGAACACAACCCTCGTCGCCAAACGAACGGTCGACCGCCCCGTCCGGTCGGTCACTATCCCACATGATGGGCTCGAGAACGTGTTAACTGCTCGGCAACGCGAGGTGCTGGAACTCGCCTATCACGCCGGGTTTTTCGAGTCTCCGCGCCACTCGACAGGCGACGAACTCGCCGACGCACTCGGTATCACCTCTCCAACGTTCTACCTCCATGTCCGAAAAGCGACCCAGAACCTTCTGGAACGAATCGACGAGATGAAGCTGTTCAAGTAACTGTACTGAGAATTCATCGTTCCTGACCATAGTCCTCACGAGAGCAGAACCTCTCGATGGCGATACACTGGCTCGCATGTGGGGATTTTTGAACCCTCCCGGCGCGTGATCCAGTAGTGCTAGAACAGTTGGCCTCTGCTCACTAGTAGACTAGTCTCTGGGTTCTTGATGAATCCTAACAACGGATATTGTAATGTCGAAGTTCCAGGCGGATCGATCCGATCCAGACGCCGGCCACGGCACCACGCGTGCAGATATCGCATTTCCCCTACTCAGTAGCAAACACCGGCGCTACATCCTGTACTATCTCACACGCTGCACTGGTACTGTTGAATTGCGAGAACTGGCGGACCAGCTCGTGAGGTGGGACGGGACGCCTACCGACGACCGCGACCGAATCAGTACGTCGCTCTATCACGTTCATCTCCCGAAACTCGAGGAGAGCGGCGTACTCACGTTCAACTCAACCCAGCGTCTGATCGAACTTGAAGAGAGGGCCGACGAGCTGAAGCCCTACCTTGAGCTCGCCGCCGAAGACGATTTTCGGACGCAGGTGTTCGATCCGGAACCAAAGCGAGGTACCGAGTGACATATCGGGTCCAGTGTACCACCTGTTCGTTCGAACGAACGGTCGACGAACTGGAGGCAGCGCTTGCTCTGGAGACAGCGCACACAGACGAGTTGAGTGACAGCCATCTCGTCGACATCAAACTCGTCGAGTAGATCCAGACACACCGTATTCGGACCACAACGAAACCACGTTCCACTCACCATCCCATGTCCACCGACTTTGATCCAACAACGAATCATCCCGAACTCCGTGCTCATCCCTACCGCCGTCGGCTGCTGATCTGTCTCGAACGACACATAACCCTCTCGTTAGCTGACGTGGCAGATGAGTTAGCAGTCTGGGAGGTGACTGATCCACTCACTGGAATCCCCGCCGAGGATGTGAGTGACATCTATTTGGAGCTTTATCACACACATCTTCCGAGACTGGAGCGTGCCGACGTCGTCGTATACGATCAGGAACGGGACATCGTGTCGCTGCCTGGATACGGTGCGGATGCAGTAGCCGATATCCAACTGGTTGAGGGCCGGGAGACTGACGGCTCTGACGAAACAGTCTAGGCGATGAACAGTACTGGCACACACGGACAAACATGGTATAGCACCTATCCGCCCCCCCGTAGCACTAGATGAGTACCAATGAGTCAGAGCAACACACCCTTGCAACCTTCTACCTCCCCCCCAACTGCAGCAGTTATCGAAGCCGTCGCTGACCATGAAGGCGTTGATGCAACCGAACTGCCGCCACTCGGCACGGTCATCGATCCAGATGCTCTTGATAGCTTGTTTGCGTACTCGACCGACGAATTCCCACATCCGAAAGGACGCGTTGTGTTTCAGTACTGTGGGTACACTATTGCCGTACACTCCGATGGCCAGATTGTCGTGGAGGCGTAGGATGCGAAGCGACACTAAGACGGCTCAGACTAAAGGATAGATTCGACAGGTGTCCGTGCCGCTGCTCATAGGTTCCGGATTCCACCACACCTTTCGAGAAATTTCTAATTCATTCGACGCTGTCGAGGTAATCAAACGTTGAATCACGTGTGGGTGTGGGTGGTGACTACCGCTACAGGCCCATCGGAGCTGATTGAGTACCGATTGCCGGCAGGGATTCCACCAATACTCAACAGCGAAACCGAGGTGTGGTCACTCATAAGGGTAGGTAAGCGAACGTTCAAGGAGCCACATTGTCATTGTTAGCAGACAGGCCTCATGACGGTACTCACCTCATCCGATCAGCCCTCGACGTGGCTGCAACCCGACCAGATCGAGGCGTTGCGCACCGCATGCTACGATGACCGCTTCCAATCAACACACTGGCAGCGCAACGAGGCAATCATCACGATCTTGTACGACACCGGCCTCCGCGTGAGCGAACTTGTCCAGCTTGACGTCAACCATATCGATCTGGACACCGGGACGATACAGGTCCCTGCTGTGGAATCGTCCGAAACACAGACGCCAACGTCACCCTCCTCGGTGACTCTCGAACTTAACCCGGAACACACACTCGGGACGAGGCGACTCCTCACCTCCTACCTCAACCACCGCAAGGACAACAGCGCAGTCCTGTTTCCATCTCGGAATGGTGGCCGGCTAACCCCCAAAGCAATCCGGGATCTGGTCACGAAAACGGCGGAATGTGCCGAGTTACGTCCGTATACACCAACTGGCCGGGGAGATACAGCAGCGATTTCCCCACAAACGCTCCGTCACAGCACTGCCTGGCGGCTTCTTACCGTCGAGAATCGGTCGCTCTCCGACGTTCGTGGCCGACTGCGTCACACCGCTCTCTCGACCACCAGAAGCCTCTATGCTCCGTTCACGGGTGACGCCGACCGTCACAACGAGATCCGTTCACTCTCCCGCACGTCTCGTGAGATGTTACCGGAACGAGAAATTCAGGGGGACATGCTAGACGCCGTCCCCGATATCCTGTTTGTGTTCGACACGGATGGACAGATGCTCTGGTGGAACACTCGAGTGCCAGCGATCACTGGCTACGAGGACGCGGAAATCGCAGACATGCACCCGCTGGACTTCGTGGCGCCATCGGACAAAAAGCAGATTGCAGAGGCGATTGCTCGGGTGACGAACCACGAGACAAGTGAACTCGAAGAAACCCACCTCGTCACGAAAGACGACGACTATCTTCCCTACGAGTTCACTGGAGCACCACTCACTGACGACGAAGGAACCGTCTGGGGCGTTGCAGGCGTGGGACGCGACATTTCGACCCGCAAACGATTCGAACGCATCTCGGACGGGTTTTACACACTCGACACCGACTGGCGGTTCACCTATCTCAATTCCCAGGCGGAAGAACTGGTAGGTCACTCTGAAGAAGCATTGCTCGGAACCGTCGTCTGGGAGGCGTTCCCCGATACAGTCACGCTGCAAGTCAATGAGGAGTTCCACACGGCGATGGAGACGCAAAACCCCGTCTCCTTCGACCAGTATTACCCTCAGCTGGACACCTGGTTTGACGTCCGTGCATACCCTTCCGAAACTGGCCTCTCGGTCTATCTCCGGGATATCACTGCTCGAAAAGAGCGCGAACGAAAGCTCGAACAGTATCGTACGCTCACGGAGGCAGCGAACGACACCATCGTCACGATTAACGACGAGAGCATCATCCAGACGGTGAATCCCGCCGTCACGGACATCTTCGGATATGAACCCGACGAGTTGATCGGAGAATCACTGACGACGCTCATGTCTGATGATCTCGCGACACAGCACCGAACTGCGCTACTGCAGTATCTCGAGACGGGTGAGCGAACCCTCGACTGGTCGAACGTCGAAGTCCCTGGGCTTGGTGCGGACGGGTCAGAGGTTCCGCTTTCGATCTCGTTTAGCGAAGCCGAACACGACGGCCAGCGATTTTTCACCGGCATCATTCGCGACATCACCGAGCGCAGAGAGCGCGAACGAGAACTCGCCTATCGGAAAGCACTGTTGGAGGCCCAAGCGGAGACGGCAATCGACGGGTTGTTGGTCGTCGATTCTGAGCGGAACGTTCTCTATCACAACGAGCGCTTTCTGGAGCTCTGGGATATTCCTGACGCGGTCGCAGCCACTCGGTCGGATGACGCCGTCGTCGAGTACGTCCACGACCATCTCGCTGATCCGGAAGAGTTCCGAGAGACAGTCGAGTATTTGTACGATCACCCCCACGAGGAGAGCCGGGATACTATCGAACTGACTGATGGTCGGTGGATCGATCGGTACTCCGCACCAGTCGTTCATGACGAGATCCACTACGGTCGGTTGTGGGTCTTCCGAGATATCACCGACCGAAAGGAACACGAACAGGAACTCGAGCAGCAACGAACCGCGCTGGCGCAACTAGACCAGTTCAACACGCTCGTCCACGACCTCGTCCACGCAGTGGTCGAGGAATCGACGCGTACTGAAATCGAGCAAACCGTCTGCGATCAGTTAGCTGCCTCTGACTTCTATCAGGCGGCCTGGATCGGAGAACAGACCCGGAGCGCTGCTGAAATCACACCTCGGGCCGGGGCCGGTATCGATCCCGACGCTATGTCGAATACGTTCACAGCGACCGACGGGAGTTCGGTACAGGGAATTGCACAACGAGCAGCCCAAAACCAGGATGTTTGTGTTGGGCAGACGCGAAGCGACGAGCCTGTCGGAACCGCCTATCTCGAATCGCGTGATGCGGCTGCCATCGAATCCACACTGGCCGTTCCGATCGAATATGACGATGCGTTGTATGGCGTCCTCGTGGTGTACGTCACCGACTCGGCGGCATTCGACGAGCGTCAGCAAGCGAGTTTCGCGAATCTCGGCGAAACCATCGGCTTCGCAATTGCGGCGGCCGAGCGAAAAGAGGCACTCGTCGCCGAGAACGCACTCGAACTCACACTCTCGATTCGAGACCCGAATCAGTTCTTCATCCAAGCCGCCACGCGATTCGATGCGACCGTAACGCTGGAAGGCATTACAGGTCGGACCGATGACACGTATCTCGAATATTTCACCGTGACAGGTACTTCACCGGCAGAGATTCGTGCTCTCGCGGAGCAAAGTGGGATGGTCGATCAGGTCCGCGTAGTGAGCAGTCACGGTACCGAGTGTCGCTGTGAAGTAGGTGTAGCTGACTCGTCGATCACCACAACTATCGCTGAATACGGCGGAACGGTTACCGCCATGTTTGCCGAGAACGAGTCCGGGACGGTTCGGATCGACCTCCCGCGGACAGCCGACGTGAGTCGTGTGATCGACGCCCTGCGGGCGACTGTGGCTGATGTCGATCTGCAGGCCAAGGAGACGGTCGACCGGCCGCTCCAGACCGAACACCGGTTCCAGACAGCCGTCACGGACCGGCTGACAGAGAAACAGCGTAACGCACTCGAGGTCGCCTACCTCGCCGGCTTCTTCGAGCAACCGCGCGACAGCACCGGCGAAGACATCGCCAAGTCCATAGGCATTTCACCGTCGACGTTTCATCAGCACCTCCGGGTTGGACTACGGAAACTGGTCGGCCCTATCACCGAAACGCCGACAGCGTCCTCCTGACGGGCGCATGCCGGATTGTTGTGGCGTAACCGCTACTGACGACGAGTACGAGTATTTGCCCATGCGAAAGCAAGAACTCATCCACATCCACGGCCTGCTCGTGGTGACACGCAACCATCTCGCCGACCAAGACGAGATAGAGATCCCGACAGATGCGTTCGACGCGTACGACGACTATGGGGTCGGACCCACGGCGATAGCCAAACGAAAAGATGCACACAAAGAGGCTGTTGAATATTTATTGGATGGGGTACATACCGTACTTACACAGAATCGAGGAGAAAGCCCACGACTGCAGTCGTGGGATGAATCCGACCACACACGACACAAACCATCCCCGATAGCCGGCCGAGGGTTGATGGAGTGATAATATATAATATAGAGTGTCTTCTATCTAATCGTATGCCACGGGGGTACAGTCGAGAACGAACGTCGGTTCACACATATTCGGGCAGGAAGCCCACGACTGTAGTCGCGGGAGGAATGCGACAGGCCCGACACGCACCACGGACGACGAACCGCTATTTTCGCCACCGTTCGAGTTAAGTTCTAACAGGCCGTTGTGTCGGGCACACTCCGGGCGGTCCAAAATGGACGGTTCGGAGGGGCCTCCGTAGGTAGGCCCTGAAATCGGGGACGGATGACGCCTCGTCGCTCTCGCCGTCTTCCACGACGATGAAACGAGGGGAGTCCACCGATAATTGAAGCGGTGTGAGACGGCTTCGGACGTAGACCACGGGTCGGTAAACCACGCAGGAATCCCCTCCGTGTGCCCGACCTGTCGTCGTGTAGCCCGCCCTCGACGGTGGACGAAACGTGGGCCGAAACCCCCTCGCGGGAGAAAGCCCACGACTGCAGTCGTGGGTAACTTACAACCTCCACTACCACTTCGTGTGGTGTCCGAAGTACCGCAAGCCGGTGCTGACCGACGAGGTTGCCGACCGCCTCGAACAACTCATCGAGGAGAAAGCCGACGAACTCGACCTCGACATTCTCCGACTGGCAATCCAACCCGACCACGTCCACCTGTTCATCACTGGCAACCCGAAACTTGCCCCGAACAAAATCATCCAACAGGTCAAGGGCTACACCTCGCGGAACCTCCGCGACGAGTTTGACTTCGGCCTCCCGTCGCTGTGGACGCGCTCGTACTTCGTCTCCTCAGCGGGCGAGGTGTCGAGTCAGACCATCGAGGAGTACATCGAAGCACAGACCGGACAATAACGATGCACCGCGACGTCACCACCACGGTACGGGTCAAACTCCACTCGCTCACCGAGCGGAAAGCCCGACTTGTCGAACGCGAATACGCAGCGTTCCAAGATGCCGTTCACGGTGACGACGAGGCGAACCTCTACTCCGCCACCAAACAACAGGCGGGCAAAGTCCGGTCGAACAAGAACCCACGATCAGACACCGAACAACCCGTCGTCCTTCGCAACGACTGCATCACGATCGAACACGACGAGGACACCGTTCTCTCGTCATGGTGGTTCAAACTCCCCGTCTACAACCCCGAGAAGGAACGCGGGGATAGCATCTGGGTGCCCGTCCACGTCCCCGAGAAGGACACGCACCTGCTCACCGACGAGTACATCCGCGACTCGGAACTCGTCCACCGAGACGGCGAGTGGTACGTCCACCTCGTCTGCGAACGGTCTGTGGCCGTCGCAGACGAGTACGACGACGTTCTCGCCGTCGATATGGGTGCAAAGTGGATAGCCGTCAGCACGTTCTTCTCTGACCGCGACACGCAGTTCCACGGCGCAGAAGTCCGTCGCGTCCGCGAACACTACAAGCAACTCCGCAAGTCCATCGGGAAGGCGAAGGTCCGCTCGGGAGCCCAGGTCATCGAGCGTCTCGGAGACAAAGAATCCAGAACGGTCGAACACGAACTGCACCAAGTGGCGAACGAACTCGTCGCTCGCGCCCGAGAGCGCAACGCCGTCATCGTGTTCGGTGATCTGACGGGGTTGCGCTTCGACAACGACAAGGGACGGTACGTGAATGACAAGACCCACAAGATGCCATACGCGAAGATGGCGAACATCCTCACGTACAAGGCCCACCTTGACGGGCGAGAGTGTATCCCAGTGGATGAGTACGACACGTCTGTGGCGTGTTGGCAGTGTGGGTCACAGGACACGAGTCGTGAGGTGCAGGGACGTGTCGAGTGCCACGACTGTGGACTGGACGACAACGGCGACAAGAATGGCGCGACGAACATCGGCAAACGAGCCGTCGGTAAGAACATTCAGAGTCCGCTATCGACGGTGGGGGCTGTTGTGGCTCAGCCCGAAACGCAGGTCGTACTCGAGGGACTCAACGGTGAGATGGAACCTGCGAACTCCCCAGACGACGTGGGCCTAACCCTCAGTGAGGGAAGCCCACGACTGTAGTCGTGGGAGAAGTCACACCTGATCCGGGACAGACAGCGGATGCCGAACACCGGACTGTTGGGCAATGGCGAATATTAACTATCCACGAATGAATATTATTAGATGAAATTACCTGCTCTCCAACGGTCAGATGGAGATATACTAGTGACGTACTCCGTCGGAAGCAAGGAGAGCATATCGATTGCACTCACGAAGGCGTTTCAGGCGATCGATTTCAGTCCCACCGACCGGGAAACAGTGATTGAAGACTGGATCGATGGAGACGCCATCGAACGACTTTGTCGCACGTCAGATCGCCACCTGCGTGTCTCAACTGTAATCTGGGGCCACCCGGTCATCATCACCCCCGAGGAAATCCAAATATTGGCCAAACAGACAAATCGAAGTTAGCCTAGGAGGGCGTTCTGAACCCGGCAATCGGTACATCAACGCAAGAGGCTGGAGGATACCTTCCGAATTCGTCTGCTTGGATAGGGAGCTATCTTGGCTGCTCAACCGAGATTATTAGCACTGCCTGTCCATATCTTCCTTATATCAGAACCTCGGGAAGCGTCGCCCTTGAGGGCGGCGAGGATGTCACGTACGACGACATACTCATTCCGACTGACGGACGTGGCGGGATGACGCGCGTAGCCGAACATGCGTTGTCGCTCGCTGAACTCTGTGAGGCCACGGTTCACGTGCTGTACGTGGTCGACGAAACGGCCTATGCGTCGATACCTAAAGATACTCGTGAACGAGTGCGAGAAGCCCTCGAGGGAGATGGCGAAAGCGCGACAAAGACGATCGCTGAACGTGCTATTGCCCGGGGCCTTACAGTCACCCGTGAAGTCAGATGGGGAGATCCAGCAGTCGCGATCATCGCCTATGCCGTCGAAAACGACGTCGACATGATCGTGATGGGAACACGCGGGAAAACCGGGTTCGAACGCTATCTGCTGGGCAGCGTCGCCGAAAAGGTGGTCCGCGTCTCACCAGTCCCCGTCGTCACCGTATATGCCGGTGATCGCGAGGCACTACTCTCAGAACTGAACGACTTGATTGGGATATGAACGACCACAGGTCGTGGCAACTTACTCGCTCCAAGCCGGAGCGGTACTAATCTCGGAGAGGCCGTGCTCGCGGATGTGGGGGAGACACAGGTTGACGAACGCTGTGAGATTAGACGCTGCGGACGGATCATGCCCGAAGATGATACCCCGTTCGTCGGGGTGGCTAAAGTGGACGAGCAGGAGTCCATCGAACAGGTGGAGTGAACAGTGAAACGATCCGACATCCAACAGCTGTTCCCGGTCGGCATTTCGCTGTGCTTCGTATCGAAAGTCATTGAAAATCTTGTCCGCGTGCATTTCCCAGTCCTCAATGCGCTCGCGAACCGCGTCTCGAACGAACAGAAACTCCCACGCACTGCGGTCGTACTCGATCACGACGTGAAGCGTGTCACCAGTTTCATCCAGGAGAAACTCAACCAGCGCGTCATCGCCGTGGGTCATTGCCCGCCCTCTCGAATACCACGGGTCAGTCCAGTACGTGCGACAACGTCGAATGACTGCATAGGCATTGTAGCATATCGACTGAAAAAATACACATGGCGGATTACTGAGGCTGATCGGGCCTCGGAAGCGATAGATGGCACATGAGATTCCCAGGTGTATAATCATCGGTCGGCTTTGACTAGGAGGATATACCGAGTCTCCAGCTTGCGGCTGGTCTAGCCGATAAACTTACCGGATAGCCAAGATTCGTGTCAACCTGAACGAATGCACGATTTGACCGGATTCCAGCGCGACATTCTGTACATGACTGCCTGCCTTGAGGAACCCTATAGCCTGGCGATCAAGGCCGAACTCGACGACTATTACGAGCACGAAATGAACCACGACCGACTGTATCCAAATCTCGACGATCTCGTCGACAGGGGACTCTTCGAGAGGGGTGAGCTGGACAAGCGTACCAACACCCACACCCTGACGCAACGTGGAGGTACGCGAATCGTGGAAATCGAAACAGATCCTGACGGTGATGACAGCCAGTATACCGCCTTCAGACGCAGCGCCGGCTAGACCGGTGCGAACTTCTACAGCTGGGTCGTCGACAGCGGCGGAAACCGTCGAACCAAGTTCGAGTCACACTCCATGCCTGGATTTCTGTGCATTAGGCAACGCGAGAAGTTAGGCCCGGATAGTTTTCAAATTCTGTAATCTGTACACCACTCTTATTTGTTTCCACACCGAAACCAAAAGTGAATTCTGAGTGGTACCGTCATTATGAGTGATTACAAATCCCGGACCCCTCTCAACAATACGGTTCCGGGGAATCGCTCGGGTAACACTCGTGTTCTCCTCTTGCTGGAAAACGAAACCAACCGCGAGCATTTAGCGGCCTGGTTGTCGGATGAATACGAGGTTGTGGTCCCAGACGACCGGGCTCTTGGGAGGATCAATTTCGATCTCTGTATTCTGGATGCGGCTATGCTCGAACACCATAATGAGTGTCTCCAGCGTCTCAAAGACACGGCTGAACCCACCTTCCTTCCGTATCTCCTCATCTCACCCGAACGCACAGACCACGGACGGGAAGCGAATGTCTGGGACATCGTCGACGAAGTGATTTCGATTCCAGCTGAAAAGCAGACACTCGAACATCGACTGCGCAATCTCCTCGAACGACGACGATTGTCCCAACAACAGGCCACGGCTTTGACCCAACAGCGAGAACTCTTTCGCCATCTCTTCGAATCCTCGAATGACGCCATCGTGCTCATTGATCCACAGCGGAACACGATTCGTGAATGTAATCCCCAAGCCTGCGACCTTCTGGGATATAACCGAGAGGACCTGCTCTCGATGTCCCCCGAAGACATTCATCCCGAGGAGATCTCCGATTTCAGGGCGTTCAGGGATACCGTTCTCGAAGATGGCCAGGGCTGGACCGCAGAGTTAACGTGTCGAACCGGAACAGGACAGCTGCTGGATGCGGAGATCTCGGCCTCGACCGTCGAGATCGATGGTCGACCGCACATGCTCGCCAGCATCCGTGATGTCACGACCAGAACGGAACAACGGGAGGTGCTGAACAGCCTCCACGACGTGACGGTCGAACTCATGGACGCCACGACCAAACGAGAGGTCGCCACTGTGGCAGTCGAGGCGGCTCATGGCGTGTTTGGATACGATATTGCAGGCGTTCGTCTGCACGACGCTGAGACCACGCCAGAGATTTTGCAACTCGTCGCTGCCACCCCGACTGTCGAATCCCAACTCGATGCCACGGAGTCAGAATACGAGGTCGGTGACGGAGTTGTCGGAGAGGCATTCGCTACAGGGGAGCCCGTCGTCGTCGATGATCTCCAGTCGAGAGCCACACCCTTTGACTATGGACCGATCCGAAGTGCGATGTGCGTTCCGCTCGGCTCACACGGTGTCCTGAGCATCGGCGCGACCGAGATCGGACTCTTCGATGAAACGAATCTGGAGTTGATACAGATTCTCGCGACGAATGCTACTGGAGCGATGACTCGCGCCCAGCGCGAGTATACGCTCCATGAGCAGAACGAGTCCCTCAGCGGCTTGTTCGAGAACGCAACTGACGGCATCGTGGATGTCGAGTTCGTCGACAAGGAGCCCCGGATTCGAGATGTAAATCCTCGGTTCGAACAGGTCTTTGGCTACGACCGCTCCGAAATACAGGGCGAGTCGCTGTCAGAGCTGGTCGTTCCATCAGATGAAGACGCCGAGTCGGAGCGACTGGTCAAACGTGCACTCGCGGGGGACCGAGTCGAAACCGAAGCCCGTCGCGAAACGGCGACCGGTCGTCGCGACTTCCTCATCCGGATCGTTCCGATTCAGCGAGACGACATCGAGTACGGCGCATTCGTCGTCTATACGGACATCACGGCACGAAAACGCCGTGATCAACAGTTACAAGTTCTCAACCGTGTGCTCCGCCATAATATCCGCAACAAGCTGAATATCGTGCGGGGCGTTCTCGGGCGCTCGCTCGAAGAAGGGAAAGACATCCCTGAATCGCTGGCTGAAGAAGGTCTCACCGCGACGGACGAGCTGCTTGGCCTGAGTCAAACGGCGCGTGAACTCGCGACTGAAGTCCGACCAGAAGCCACCCACGCACCGATCTCGGTCACAGACAGTATCGCAGAAACCGTCGATTCACTCGAGCAGGACTATCCGGACGCGAGACTCTCGACTGACGTGACCGCAGAGTGGATGGTCCCCGGCATAGTTCAGCTGGATCGTGCTCTTCGAGAGCTCTGCGAAAACGCTATCGAACACTGTGATCAAGCCATTCCCGAAGTAGAGATCTCGTGCGAGCAAGCCCCAGAAAGAGACGACTGGGTTGCGATAACCGTGGCAGATAACGGGCCTGGAATCCCCGAAGACCAACAAGTCATTCTCGAAAACGGGGAGGAAACTGATCTGGAACACGGCAACGGTCTCGGCCTGTGGACGGTCCAGTGGATCGTAACGATGGCAGGTGGAGACCTCGAGATCGACACCCGCGCCGACAGAGGCACGGTCGTGACGATTCATTTACCAACGATCCGCCCAAATTCGTAGTTAAGTACAAACAGTAGGTCAAGAAATGAATGATTCCACCACCACACCTGGCTCCGTCTCGGTGTTGATCGTCGACGACGAGCAAGGACTGACAGACCTGTATTCGCTCTACCTCGACGATGACTATGGCACACGGACGGCGTACGATGGCGAGACGGCGCTCGACGTGATGGATGATACTGTGGATGTCGTCCTGCTCGACCGCCGGATGCCAGGACTGTCTGGTGATGAGGTCCTCACTGAACTCCGTGAGCGGGGGTTTGACCAGCCTGTTGGGATGCTTACGGCCGTCGATCCCGGGGACGATATCCTCGAGATGGATGTTGACGACTATTTCGTCAAACCGATCGACGAAGATGAACTCCGGGCAGCGGTGGACACGCTCGCCAAGCGAGCACAGTACGACACGGAATTTCGCGAGTACTTCGCGCTCGTCTCGAAGAAAGCCGCAATGGAGGCGAATCTATCAGAACAGGATCTTGCCGAGAGTGAGGCCTACCAGCACTTGAAACAGGAAGTGCAGGCTGCAAAGACCGATGCGGATACCGCGTTTGAAGCGTTGCCGGAGGAAGACCCGACAGCCGGGTTTCGTGATTTATAACCGACATACACCTCAATTCCCCCCAGACGGAACGGTAGCGCAGACGTGAGATTCAGGGCGACCCACACACTAACGCACCACTCATGACAGACACCACTGATTCCGACACCGTAGCAGACGACACAGTATCGATTGATCGACTCTCGACCGGCATCGAGGGATTGGATTCAATTCTCCACGGCGGAGTCATTCCAGAACGCAGCTACACCGTTCGGGGCGAACCTGGAACCGGGAAAACGATCCTCGGATTGCATTATCTAACCACCGGGATCGAAGCGGACGAGACCTCGCTGTTCATCAATCTCGAAGAGACGACAGCAGACATTAAACAGAACGCGGCCACGCTGGGCTTCGATCTCGAGGACGTCCACTTCCTCGATCTCAGTCCGAAGTCGGATTTCTTCGCTGGTGATCAAGGGTACGATATCTTCGAATCCGGTGAAGTGGAGCGCGATCCGATGATAGAAGAGATTACTGAGCGCGTATCGGACCTCCAGCCAGATCGCGTCTTCGTCGATCCAATCAGCCAGCTCCGATACCTTTCGACCGACGAGTACCAGTTCCGCAAGCAAGCTCTGTCGTTCATGCGGATGTTGAGCGAAGCGGGAGCGACAGTGCTGTTCACGACACAGGCAACCGAAGACGCTCCCGACGACGACCTGCAGTTCATGAGCGACGGCACCATCGAACTCGGATACGCCACCACCGGCCGTTCGGTCAGCGTCCCGAAATTCCGCGGGTCGGAAACCCAGAGTGGCAACCACGCCATGGAAATCACGGATGAAGGGTTAGTGGTGTATCCGGAACTCACACCGGGCGAGTACGACCAGGAGTTCGTCTCAGAGTCGATCTCCTCGGGGGTCCCCGAAGTCGACGAACTCCTCAACGGCGGCCTTGAACGAGGGACAGTGACCGTCCTCAGCGGTCCGACAGGCGTCGGGAAAACGACGACTGGAACGCAGTTTATGAAGGAGGCAGCCGGTCGCGGCGAGCACTCGATAATGTACCTCTTCGAGGAATCGGAAGCGACGTTCATGCAACGATCGGAGGCGATCAACATCCCCGTCTCCAAAATGCGTGAACGAGGGACCTTGACCGTCGAAGCGGTCGAACCGCTCCAAGTGTCACCCCAAGAGTTCGCCCAGATGGTTCGCCAACAGGTCGAACAGGAGGATGCCGACATCGTAATGATCGACGGAATCGCAGGGTACAAACTCGGGCTTCAAGGCGGCGAGGACGAACTCGTGACCCACCTCCACGCACTGAATCGGTATCTGAAGAATATGGGCGTGACCGTCATCCTCATCGACGAAATATCCAGCATCACCGGCGAATTCGAAGCCACGAACGTCGGAATCAGCTATCTTGCGGACAACATCGTGTTCCTTCGACATCTCGAACTCCGGGGCGAGATGCGGAAGGTCATCGGTGTCCTGAAAATGCGCACTAGTGACTTCGAACGGACACTTAGAGAGTTCGAAATCACTGAACACGGTATCACCGTCGGGGACCCGTTAACCCAGCTCCGGGGGATCTTGAGCGGGACACCGGAATGGACTGACGAACAAGAATAGAACCGCGACGATGAGTCTACAGGCTATGGATTCCCAGAATATCGACATCCAGTCACCATCACTTCTCTTGCTGATCCAGAGCGACCGGAATCGAGAACTGTTGGCCGACCAACTCAGCGACGAGTTCGACATTCAGACGGGGGCTGATGACCCATTCGGTGAGCCAGGGTTCGACCTCTGTCTGCTCGACCCACCGTCTCTCACCGAGTATCAGGACAGACTCAGGGAGACAAAAACCGCCGCCGAACCGGCATTTCTACCGAATCTGTTACTCGCCGGGCAACGGTCACCGGATGAATTCTCTGAGGAGGTGTGGGACGTGGTTGACGAGGTACTCCAACGCCCAGTTGCGAAATCCGAACTGGACGTCCGGATCGAGAACCTCCTTCGACGCCGGCGGCTCTCCGTTGAATTGGCCAGTCAGAAGAAACAGAGCGACGAGCGCTTCGAAGCACTGTTTCAGTCGACACCCGATCCGGTCGTCGTCGTAACTCCGGATGGAACAATCACCGAGGCCAACGAAGCCTTCACCCAGATCTTCGGTATCGAGTCCGAAGAGCTACGAAACCGGCCCATCACCGAGCTCGATTTGTCGCCTCCCGAAGCAGTCGAACGCGTTCTGCTCCGGATCGACGATGACGACCCCTCGTCGACGACAGTCGAGTGGGACCTCGATGAAGGAGCCTCCCTCGTCACGGAAGTGAACACAGATATCGTCACCGGATTTGGAGACGCCGCGGAACGCATCGGAATATTCCGAGATATTACTGAGCGAGCTGAACGCGAGCGCGAACTCAAACACCAGAACAACCGATTGGAAGAATTCGCAAACACGGTCGCACATGATCTGCGGAACCCGCTCAGTATCGCACAAGGCCGGCTGAAGTTCGCCCAAGAGACGGGCGACGACGAACACTTCGAGGAAATCAGATCAGCGCACGATCGGATGGAACAGATGATCGAGGAACTGCTCTCCCTGGCAAAACAGGGACAGGCAGTCCTCGATCCCGATGAACTATTGCTCGAAGATGCGGTTGAGCAGGCCTGGAGTCACGTCGAGACGACAAATGCGACACTCGAGATAGATATTGAAGACTCCTGCATAATCACGGCTGATGAAGGCCGCCTTCAGGAACTCCTAGAGAACCTGTTTCGGAATGCGGTTGAACACGGTGGTGACACCCTGACAGTCCAAATTGGTTGTCTCCCAGATGGAACGGGCTTCTACGTCGAAGACGATGGCCCCGGGATTCCGCCTGAGAAGCGCAGTGACGTCGTTCAGGCAGGATTCACCGACGCAGAGGACGGGACTGGGTTCGGTCTCTCCATCGTGAAGCAGATCGTCGAAGGACACGATTGGCAACTCGACATCACGGAGAGCGGTGAGGGTGGAGCGCGATTCGAAATAGCGACTGTCCAGCGGTAGTGGTGCTGTCGCTGTCGTTCCTGAACGTTTCTACCATCGTGCAGAGGAGAGGTTGGTTTTTCGGAAAAGCACGTACGCGCCTCTCGGGAGATAGTACGCCTACAGGTCGCGGGGCTGAACCGTCTTCCGGTCGTTAGCCTCGGCACGCTCTGCGGCGTCGTCGAGCAGCTCGGCGACTTCCTCGTTGAGGGCATCGTAGAAATCGGCAGAGACATTCTGGTCCGACAGTGCATCCTTCACAGCTGCTTTGACGATTAGGTCAGACATTCCATCGCGGTTTTCTCTTGTCTGCCACATAAAGGTTCGAAGATTCTCCCGCTGGATATCGTCACATTACCGCTCAGAGAATTTTAGCGATATAGTAGAATTTATTCAACCTGGAAAGCTATCGGGTCCAGCTTTTTTGATCACTCAGCAGGACGGCTGATCAAGTAGGTTTTTGTCAGGTGTCCCGGGTTCTGTCCGTACGTGTTTCTTGGTTTCACCATCAACAGCTACTAGATCAGCCGTCTCACCGTCATACTCTACGTATGCTCGCCCACCATCATTCTCGATGAAGTCATACATTTGCTTGGGAGACGAAGAGCCTGTTTCGCCGGATGAAGGGTTCTTCCACCCAATGGAAGTGATACATTCACAGCCATCTAAGTGAGAGTCGTCTTTCGTAACGCAGGTGACTCTAACTGCCATAGATATAACTCAGTCACTATGTGGTATAAATCTGGCCTGTGAATTCACGGGCATCACCTGCCGCTCAGGCTGTTTGCTTCGGCACCTCCAGTGGAGTTTAATGGTAGTTCACCAAATCTTCGATGAGAGTCTCGCTCGTGAACTTGATTAATAAGCACAGGTGAGTAGTAATACGCACGCAGATGGGCCACGTCTACTACCACCACCCCGGCGACAAGCAGTTCTCTCTTGACTTCGTCCATCCAGATCCCGACGAAATCGTCTCGCAGATCGTCAGCTACGACGATGATGTCGCGATAAAGCTCCTAGAATACGAGCTCGACGAACCATTCTACGTCATCTACACATCCCGCATCAGCGGTGGACCCGTGAAGGAGATTGATTTTAACCTGAAAGAGTCGCTTTCAGAGATGAGTGCCGACAACAGCACCATTGTCGTTCGGCTCCTCGAGATTTATCGCGCACTTCTCGATCAGAACGAAGAAGAGGAGGGAGTGCCTGTCAAGGCGTACAAGAATATCGACGTCGATGCGTTGCCCGATGTTCTCAATCGGACGTCGTGGGAAGGATCAGCGACAGACATAGCTGGTCAACTCGCCTCGAATCTAATCCTCAAACACGCGCTTCCGAATGCCAACCATCGAACCGCTGTTGCGCTAATTCAGTTCTACCTCCGGCGCCTGAATCCGGACTTCGCCATGCCGGAGACTTCCGTAGAGACCGACTCAAATACCTACGACTGGCGAGAATGGGTGAACGAATACATCAACGAATCGAAGCGGCTGTTGACCGTTCGACGGAAGAACGTCCTCTTCAAGCACCTGTATAGCTTCGGCGCGAGAACGCTTGAGCGAAAACACGCGGTCGAAATCGACTTGACTGAATACGAGTTGGATATGTACCCGAGTGAGGCGAAAATCGTCTACGCGGAGAAGCACCAAGATCTCTGGGTAACGTTCGTTGAGGAGGCTGTCGAACGTGCCGGCTATCCGGAGCTGAAAGAGACGCCAGGACTCTCGAAAGAAGAATTCGCGGAAAAGATCCGGAATCTCGACTAAGTGGCTCTATTAGTCTTGAAGCGTGGCGACTGTTCGGCCCGTTTCCTCGGCCTCCTCGCTGCGCGACATATTGTACGTCGCGAGCGCCTCGTCAACCGCCTGGTCAAGACTCATTGGTCAACCAAATCTTGGTTCTTCTACTGTATAAACGCTTGCATCGCTCTGGTGAACAGAGATGGAGCCCCCTCTCCAAGCCCTAGTCAGCCAGTTCATAGTCATTGGTAAGCGTATTATGAGCTATTTGTCTGGGTCGTATTTCAATTATCTTGAGTAATGGATGGTGACCTGGCAAAGATATCATAAGGAGTAGGCGAGATGTGGTGACATATGGGTAATGGCCGGGTGGTACCGGTGCTCGCTGTAGAGGATCAGCATCTACTGGTCAATGAAAACGGTTCTATCATTCAAGTACAGAATAATGTTCAGCACCAGGTAACCCCCGGAGACTACGTCAACGTTGAAAACACTCTTGGACAGGACAAAGCGGTCGGCGTGGCGAGAGAAGATGATCCGCCGGGCCAACATGCACGAGTAGAGAAAGTCACCGATGACTACATTTTAGTCCAGACGAACAGCAAATCACGGATACTCGCAAATCCGGCTGAGGATGTCTCACCGGGGGATGGCGTATTGCTCACGGAACTAGGTGAATTCTACAAAGTATTCGAAGAGGATATCGTTGAACTCGACGATACCACCTTAGATTCCCTGCGAGAGGTAAACGAGACTGATTCGTCTGATCTCACACCAAAAAACGTCCCTGACAAAGAGTATGCGGATTTCGGTGGGATGGACGATGTCGTTGAGGAAGTGAAGTACAAAGTGGAAGTCCCTCTCAAGGAGCCAGAGCGATTCGAAGATGTGGGGATGAGTGCTCCGAAAGGCGTGCTGTTCTACGGCCCACCGGGGACTGGCAAAACGTATCTGGCGAAAATCGTCGCGAACCAGGTCGAAGATGCGTCGTTTTACAGCATCAGAGGCCCAGAGCTGTCCCATGAGTTAGTTGGCGGGACGGCACGGAAGCTCCGCGGCTTGTTCGAGAATGCTCAAAAAAACCCGCCAGCGATCATCTTCTTTGACGAAATTGATTCGATGGCACCGCGACGAGACAAGACGAGGGATGCCGGTCGTCGAACTGTCGGTCAATTGTTGTCGCTGATGGACGGCATCGAGGAACGCGGCCGAGTGGTAGTCATCGGAACGACCAATATTATCGAGGCAATCGACCCAGCACTCCGGCGGCCCGGTCGGTTCGGGCGGGAAATCGAGTTCCCTCGTCCGTCACGTGAAGGCCGTCGAGAAATACTTAAAATTCACAAACCGGACGTTGACTTCGCTGACACCGTGAATCTTGAGGGCCTTGTCGAGAAGACGAGTGGTTGGACTGGTGCTCATATTGAGTCATTATTCGAGGAGATTGGAGAGATTCTGCTGAAGGGGGAACGGGACAAAGAGGGAAGTCCGACAATTCGTCGGATGGACGTTGAACGTGCCTATGAGAGGGTACAGGCACAAATCAATAACAAGGAGGCACAACGACGGCGAGAGCAAGAAGCCGAGGAGGGCGCAGACTAATGGGATTAAAAGAACGGATGTCGAACCTGTTTGGAAGGACGAATAGCGATGACCAGTCCCCAAGTGATGAGTCACCAGAGGATGATTCTGTTGAGGACTCCGGTGATCGAGAGCCTAACGATGAAGAAGACGACTACGGGTACGAGAGGGAACTTCGGGAGTTCGTCTACCTGGATCGGGATAGCGTTGTAAGTCTTCTTGCGTCGATTGAAGGAGCCATCAAACAAGAACGGATCGAGCAGATTGGGAGTCGGTCAACGAAGCGTGTTGCTGGTGGTGTGAACGCGAGTATTTCTGGGGTGGGCGCAAAGGTAGAGGGCGAACAGGTTGAGATGGGGGAGGATTCATCCGAAGTGGTACACAACTACGCGATTCAGTCACTCTTCGACCAGTTAGATCAGCATCGACGGCACGACGAGGATGTTGGCCTCATCGATTCGGATGAGGAAACCGAGATAGATGTGTCCGAAGTAATCCGGGGGAAGATCCTTCGGGTTGATGTTGAGCTGGAGACGCACTATCTATACCGTTTTTATAAGGTGATGATGTATCTCCAAGAGAACATTCCTGAGGCAGTTGGTCCAGAGGACGAGGATGTCCTGGAGCTTATCGAATCAATGTTTGGGGCAGAGATCCCGGTGAGTGGACGCGTTCTCGATTACCAAGTGAAGAACGGGAGAATTCAGCCAGGTGACCCGGACGATTCTGACGGAGAGCCACTCCATATCGTGGGTCAGCTGAACGCCCTGAAACTCTGGCAAGACGTTCCTGATGCCCTGTTTGACGAGGAAGAATACACAGTGTTCTGTCGTGTCGAGGAGACGTATGACGAAGAGTCGTGGCACCCGCTAAGCCTCGCACAGAAAATCGAAACAGTCTCTCCGCCGCTGGCTCAGCTATTAACCCAGTTTATGGAACGTGCGGCGGCCCTGGCCAAAGAGGAGGCGAGCGAACAGTTTAGTGACGATACAGACTTAGATGATTGGATAGATACGCTCGTTGAATTTGATGAACGGGCAGGGATTGGCGAGGTTGGTGATGATATTCATCGGGAGTTCATTACTGAGTATGTAGTTGAAGAAGGAGTCCCAGCACTCTCCCCATCTGGAGGAACAGAACTGATTGACTTTTACACCGATTATGCGACGTATCTTCGAGACCACGATGTCTCCGTCTCGAAGGAAGACGAAGCAGAAGCGACTGACTACATGATATTCGAAGAACACAGGTCTCTGAGTAGTGAAGGAGAAGCTATCGATGTTGATGCCCTTCAAATCGAATCGCAAATAGTAGCCATCTATTGGTGACGCTATAGTAGGCGTTAGAAATAATTGCTCACTCTTGGAAGCGAAACTTGGTCGAGAGCAGTATCGATCGCGGTGGTCAGTTGCTCAAGCGAGTCGAAAAATCGATTACCGAGAACGTCTTGAAGTTGTCGCCAGCACTCTTCGACAGGATTGAGCTCCGGCGAATACGCAGGCAACGTGACGAAGGCGAGGTCGTCACGGGCCGCCAGGTCCGTGACGTCCGACGCCTGGAAGTACGGCGCACCATCCAACACGACGATCAAGTTGTCTTCGAATTCTTCGCATAATGCGAGAATGAAATGTTTCGCGTGATCGGCGGTAACGTACTCGGTGAACCGTGAGAAAAAGCAGTCACCATCTTCGGTGATCGCACCAAGTAGACACGTCCAATCGCGTTGGCCGGACAATTCGACGCTCGGCCGCGTGCCGCGCGGAAACCACGCGGCACGCGGCTCGACTTGCACCGACTTTTTGGTTTGGTCGATACAGACTATTTTGGCGTCCATCTCCGCTCGCTTTTTTTGATCTCATCGTGGAATTCATCTTGATCGGATTCCTCGGCTTCGGCGGCTGTACGACGAGGTTTTTGATAGCTTAGTCCAGCTTCTTTCAACAGCCGGCGGCAACTCGGATAGGAGTACTCGACGCCGTAGGATTCTTCGAGAAACTCCTGGACGAGCGCCGGCGTCCACGCCGGCGCGTCGATCCCGACCTCCTCGGGCGGCTCGTGAACAGCTTGTTCGAACTCTTTTTACTGTGATTCTGAGAGTTTTCGTTTTCTTCCGGTTCTATGAGCATCAGACACAGCTTGCTCAAGCGGTTCGTCCGTGTCAAGTCGCATCAGCCAGCTGTAGATCGTTCTTCGCCCGGTGTCATGCCACTCTGCAAGTTCGGTCTGCGTCACCCCGTTCTTGTACGCGATCGCCGCTAACAACCGTTGTGTCGGCTTGTTCCCCTCGACGTTGTCGAGGGCGTTTTGGAGTTCTTCGACTGAGATATCGTCGAGATGGTCCACTGATCACAGCAACAATCACCGAGCGGAAAGTTCTAACGGCTACTATAGTTCAGGCAAGTTCCAACCCACTCAGATAATTTCTGCAGCGTCCACAGAGCTCTCCATTGAGAATCAAAGATGTACTACGCTGACCGCCAACAGAACCTTCTTGCTATCATTTGGGGAGAGTCAATCGATTTGCTCTAATGCTTCGGTTGCGACATCGCCCAGTTCCCCGGCCTCAATGTGTGAGTACCGTTCACGAACCATTTCTTCGGAGT
>Ga0207718_100068_pt1 | contig 126724 bp, 140 predicted proteins | sample A23M2SouthBayCA_FD_187749 | JGI IMG/M metagenome (GOLD analysis project Ga0207718, IMG submission 187749) | Aerobic enrichment media microbial communities from Eden Landing Ponds, California, USA - A23 M2 (SPAdes) | ecosystem: Environmental > Aquatic > Marine > Unclassified | place: Emeryville...
GTTCGTCGACAGACTCGTGGCCGTCGTCGAGGTTCTCCTCGATGGTGTCGAAGGCATCCGACTGGTTGGCTTCGAGTTCGTCGAGCTGTTCGTCGAGGGTCTCACGAACGTCCGCCAGCACGTCCTGGTCGCCGGGGACGGCCGACTCGACGGCGTCGAAGTAGGCGTCGACACCCGTGCGGACGAGGTCGCTGCTGCGCTCGGAGAACTCTCGGGTCGTGTCGAAGCTCTCGACGAGACGCTCGTTGACGTTCTGCTGGAACTCGACGCCGGATTCGATGGCGTTCTGAGTCTGTTCGAGCGTGCTGCGCTGGAAACTGAACATCGTGCTGACCGCGGAGTCGTTTTGGCTCATTGTAATTGAACTAACGCGTCCCGACTATATAACTCTTACCACCAAACACCACTCAATACCAAGAAATGGCATTATTCACCTAGCCGTTGGCAGCGTGGAGTCACGGACAGGGGTCAGAGGCTTGTAGCGACGGCCCGATGGACGACACGGATGAGCAACGCAGCATCACTTCAGGAACTGCTGTCGGGAGCCTCGGAGCTCACTATCGTCTGTCACAACAACCCCGACCCGGACTGTCTCGCGAGCGCGTTGGCGTTGGGGCGAATCGCTGCCAGCGTGGGTATCGACGAGCGTCGCATCGTCTACAGCGGCCGAATCAGCCACCAGCAGAACCGTGCGTTCGTCAACCTTCTCGAAATCGACCTCAAACCGTTCGATGCCGCAGCCATCACCGAGCGCCCACCGGACTCGTTGCTCGCGTTCGTCGACCACGCGGTCCCGGGGTCGAACAACGAGGTACCCGACGGGACGCATGTCGACATCGTCATCGACCACCACCCGAACGACGACATCGACGCGACGTTCGTCGACCACCGCGAGGACATCGGCGCGACGGCGACCATCCTGACGGAGTACGTTGAGGAACTCGACGTGGAACTCGACACGCCCCTTGCGACCGCGCTACTGTTCGCGATACGACGGGAGACGCTGGGCTTTCTCCGAGGAACGACGAGCGCTGAGTACGAAGCCGCCGCCGAGCTTCACGACCACGCCGACCGCGGCCTCCTCCGAGAACTCTCCTCGCCGTCGGTCACCGGAGCGACCGTGGACGCCATCGCCGACGCCATCGACAATCGAACCGTCCGCGGGGCCGTCCTCATCACCCACGTCGGCCGGACGACCGAACGGGATGCCCTCCCGCAAGCCGCCGACTACCTCGCCACCTTAGAGGGCGTCGAAACCGCCGTCGTCTTCGGCATTATCGACGAATCGATTCACATCAGCGCCCGTTCGACGGACCCACGAATCAACATTGGTGACGTCCTCGCGACGACCTTCGAGGAGGTTGGAAGCGCCGGCGGCCACCGAGAGATGGCCGGCGGGGAGATTCCGCTCGGAATCTTCGCCAACTACGACAGCGACGACACCACACTCGTCGACATCGTCGCCGCCGTCGTCACCGACCGACTTCTCGATGGATTGGGGTTGGTCGACACCGGAGACGGAAAAGAGACGACCGAGGAGTGACCGACCGAAGCGCCGAAACGGCCACCGCTATCCCTGTGCAGTCAGCGAGTCGAAGGCCGCGGGGTTCTCCCAGAGTTCGTGTAACGTGCCGGCCGCAAGAAAGCGCGTCGGCGCAGTCACCCACTCGCTTGTCACCGCTGCATCCGGTTCGGGAGCGTCGGCGGTGAACCACCACGCGACGTATCGGCCGTCGTCGAGTCGCGCCGTCGGGTACGACTCCCGGTCGACGATGATGTCGATGCGCGTGTTCGACTCGACGGACGGCTGTTCGTCCGTGTCGGCACCGACGCTGACCTCGACGGGGACGTGACCGTCGGTTCCCGATGTCGGACGCTCGCCGTCATCCGTATCACGAGGCATACTGTGGAATACCGGCTTGGACGGCATCGTACAAAAAGACCAGTCGGCCACGCGTCTGACGGGACGTGAAAACGCCGCCACGAACGCCGGTATCCGACGGCTGCACCGACAGCGTGGACTCCAGACGGTCGTTTCGCCCGTCCAATTTAATGAGGACGGAGTCGTATGTGACCCATGACGATTGACGAACTCGCCGACCACGGCGTCGAACGTATGGACGAGGAGACGATTCGGGAGTTCCTCGAAACGCAGGGAATCGGCGTGCTCGGCCTCCCGACCGAGCGACTGCCGTACATGGTGCCGCTATCCTACGGGTTCGACGGCGAAACGAACCTCTATTTCACCTACGTCGTGGGGAGCGTGAGTCAGAAGGCGCTGCTGACCGAGGAAACCGCCGCGGCCAGTTTCCTGGTGTACACAGCCGACACTGAGCACATGTGGAGTAGCGTCAGCCTCGAAGGGACCATCAGTCGAGTGCCGGAACGGGAATGGGAATCGCTCGGAGAGGCCCTCGAACCGATCCAACGCCCCGAGGCGCTGAAGGATGCGAGCGAATCGGAGGATGTCAACGTGTATCGGTTCGAGATACAGAACCAGACGGGAATCAGACACGCCGGCGTTCCCTCAGAGATGGCCTCGAAAGACCCAGAGAACTGATTCCGACGCTCGTGATGCAGTCGAGAAACCGAGCAACATCGCCGGGAACACGCTCCCGACGGACATCTCGACGATTCGCCTGACCGGCGACCCGGAGTTCATCGAGACTGTCGCAGAACTGTTCGGCCGAATCGTCGACATAGCGGATTACAGCAGGCGAGTCGAAACCAATCTGAGAGAGCGGAAGACGGAAAACGAGCGAGGACACCGGAAACTGCGCCCTGTACCGCTCCGTCCCAAAGCGGGGGATAACTCGACGCCGTCCAATCCGACGGCCCGTTTCGCACTCTCGCTCCCCATAACTTCTTGCCGCACCCACGCGAGCCCCATCCATGTCCGCAACTGCCCTCTCGGAACCGGAGGTCCTCGCGTCCGCGAAGGCACGACTGTTTCCCGACCCAGACGAGGACCGCACCTACGCTGTCTGCGACACGCAGTTCGGACAGCAAACGTGGCTACACGGCCAGCAAATCCCGGAATCAATCCGCGACCAACTCGCCCCGTTCAATCATGTCCGCGTCGGGAGCGGCTACCCCGACCTCGTTGGCGTCCGGAAACTCGAGAACGACCTGCTTTCGGTCGACCGAGTGGACGAGACGAATCCACCCCTCGTTGTCATAGAGGCGAAGGGATACACTGCCAACGGCACCGTCGACGTCGAACGAGGCATCGTGCAGGCGCATAACCGGCTTGGCGAGGCGAACGCGGCGTACGTCGCCGTACCCGCAGCAGCAGTCGACCAACCGAACCGGACGCTCGCACGCGAACTCAACGTCGGCCTACTCGCCGTCCATGGCAAGCGCGTCGAGGTACTGGAGACGCCGCGAGTCGTCGGCAACAGCGCGAATGATGACACCCGGGCCATCCGTTTTCAGGCGAGCGCACAGGGCGTCACCGACCAGTCGTTCGGCCTCAATCACCCGAAAAACTACCTTGGCTATCCGCTGGCACTCTACGCCGACGGAGACACCGCGGACCTCTTGGACGAGTACGACGTGGTCAGCGCGACCAATGACGCCCGCCGTGGGTCCGCGTTTCTCGGACTGACGGAGGAGACAGCCGCCGGCCCGCGACTCACTCCACTCGGTGACGAAGTCATCCGGTTTGCGCTTGACCACTCCGGCAACGTCAAAAACGCACTTGCCGAGTTCGCCGGCTGGTACAGAAGCCAAAAACGGTTCACCGACCTCGCGCCGGCATGGGGGCAACTCGCTCGCCGCGTCGTCTGGGCGTATCCGGCGACGCCGTTGCTCGTCGAGGCCCTCCAGACGCTTCAGGAGGACGGGAACACCGAACCGTCGCTCGCCGAGTTTCTCACGCATCTCCACCGTTCACACCCGACGTTCGCAGTCGAACTGTTCCTTCGGGGAACCGAGAGCGTCCGAACGCGAGCTCTCGACGCCGACGGTGGGCTCCGTACATCGGTGCTCGCTGACGGCAACGTTTACCATTCACCGACCGTGTTCCAGCTGAAAGCGATGCTCTACCACGTTGGCCTGCTCACCGAACGGGGAAGCGAACCGAATAACCTCGACCCCACGACGGATATCTGGCGACTCCGACATCCCGTCGTTGATTTATACTCTCGCTGAGATATGTGACGAAGGGGCTTATTCATCTATTGAAGATGGGGTTGCATACACCAAGCCATCATCCGCACAATTCGGAACGTGATGAAACGGAACGAGCCCGACGGGATTTGAACCCGCGACATCTTGGTCCGGAACCAAGCACTCTGTCTACTGAGCTACGGCTCTCGATTGCAGATAATCGAAGCCGCAATGTAACCGTTGTGAACGGAAATAGACGGCCAAAGAAGGCCGAGCGTTACGGCGATTCGCCGGTTTCGATGGAGAAGTCCGAAACGGGGTAGGCGACGCAGGTGAGCGTGTAGCCGTCATCGAGTTCGGGTTCGCCGAGCATCTGGTTGGTGTGGTGTTCGACGTAGTCTTCGGCGTTGCCCCCGTCGGTGATGTGGCCGGCACAGGAGATACACTGTCCCTCCCGGCAGGCGTAGGGGAGGTCCCAGCCCTCGTCTTCGCCCGCCTCGAGGACGGTTTCGTTCTCCTTGACCTCGATGGTGGTGCCTTCCTTCACGTACTCGATTTCGTACACTTCCGCTTCGTCGTCGGGGATGGCGGCCGGACTGTCGTCGCCCGCCTCGCCGTCTTCGAGTTCGCCCTCGCTTTCACCCTCGCCGGCAGCGACCGCCGCGGCGGCCGCACCGCCACCGCCGATACTGCGATTGCCCGGTTCGGGGAACTCCGTCTCCGGGACCGCCGAGGCCCGCTGTTCGATGACCTCGTCGGAGATGTCCTCTCGGGGCGTCCACTCCGAGCCCTTCGAGAAGTGCAGGACGACCGCGGCGAGTGTCAGCACCGCCCCGCCAACGATACCCACTGTCGTGACCATATTCGATGTTAGTAAAGGCCCTTCAATAGCGTTGTGATTCGACCTTTTTTCGTCGGGGGTCTCGCGCTCGCCTGCGGCGAGCGCTCAACCCCCGTAAAACGTCGATGAAAAAGCGCTCGCTCGGGCCATCGGCCCTCACTCGCGTACAACGACGGAACGACTTGAATCCCTGCCCACCACCACGAAATTACGTGATATCGATTCTACCGTCACCGATTCCGGCAACCGCCGTCATCGCCCGGAAGCATATCCCCCGAGAAAACCAAGAAGGGATATGGTCAATCAGTTCATCGACGGCGAGTGGGTAACCGAGTACGACCCCACCGCCGAAGACGGGTCGTTCCAGCGCCAACCCACGACGTTCCGGGACCGCGTCGATGCCGAAGGCGTCGAAGCGGGCCGCTACCATCTCTACGTCTCCTATGCGTGTCCGTGGGCGCACCGAACGCTCGTCACACGAAAACTGCTCGGTCTGGAGGACGCTATCTCCGTCGACGTGGTCGACCCCTACCGCGACGACGGCGGTTGGCAGTTCACCCCCGAGAAGGACGGCTGTACGACCGACTCGATACACGGCTCCGATTACCTCCGGGAGGTGTACGTCGAGGCCGATGCCGACTACACCGGCCGCGTCACGGTGCCGGTACTCTGGGACAAACGGGAGGAAACCATCGTCAACAACGAGTCCCGGGAGATAATGCGGAACCTGACGACGGCGTTCGCCGAGTTGGGCAACGGCATCGACCTCGCGCCCGCAGACCGCAGAGCAGACATCGACTCGGTTCTCGACGACATCTACGAACCCATCAACAACGGCGTCTACCGGACCGGGTTCGCCGAGACGCAGTCGGCCTACGACGAGGCTGTCACCGAACTGTTCGAAGCCCTCGACCGCTGGGATTCGGTGCTGTCCGACCAGCGATACCTCGTCGGCGACCGCCTCACCGAGGCGGACATCGCGATGTACACCACCCTCGTCCGCTTCGACGAGGTGTATCACACCCACTTCATGTGCAACCACAAACTCGTCCGCGAGTACGACAACCTCTGGCCGTACCTCCGTGATTTGTATCAGACGCCGGGATTCGGCGAGACGACCCACATGGACCACATCAAGGAACACTACTACACCACCCATCCGGACGTGAGCCCAAAACGAATCGTACCGATGGGGCCGACCCCCGACTTCGGGAAACCGCACGACCGCGACAGCCTCGCCGGCGGACCCCCGGTCTGAGGCCGGCAACCCTGTTTTTTTGAGCGCAGACTCCGCCGGTGGCGTTACGCATATATGTGTGCGTGTCATACCCACACATAGCCATGCCGGATACGAAGCGAGGCCGCGAGCAGAAAGGACGAAAGAAGCGAGAGCAGCGCCGCGAATACGAAATCGAGCGCGAACTGCAGGCTCAAGAGCGCGACCTCGACTTCGAGGAACTGTACGAGGAACAGGAAATCGAGCTGTGAGCGATTGGTGACGGCTGATTCTAATTGATAATCGAACTGGGGAGCCACCGCTACGGTCCAACGACGAACGCGACGGAACCCATATTCGACTCGAATCCCTAGCGACGGGCGACGACTCGCTTCTGCCGTAAGAGAAACGGCAGAAGCCCACCCCAAACCATGGCTTACACACTGATACTCGGCGTTTTGCTGGCGTTCGGGACGGTGAGTGCCGCTGGCATCCTCGGCGTCGGCCTCGCCGCGTTCGTCCAGCGGCGCTCGTGGCCGTATCTGCTTGTCGCGCTCGCGCTCGCGGCACTTTTCGTCCGCGCAGTGACCGGCGTCGGATACATGACCGGCGGGCTATCGCTGGAAGTACATCACCTGCTGGAACACGGACTCGACATCGTGATGGCCGCACTCGTCATCGCCGCCGTGCTGTCGGCACACACCGTCCGAGACCCCATCGGAGGTGGGATACGGTGAGCGACACCCGCGACAGCATCGAACGACACATCCGGGAGGACCCGGGCGTCCACTTCAACGAGTTGGTCCGAGCGCTGGACCTCGCACCGGGACAGGTCCAGTATCACGTCCGAAAGCTCCGGCGTCGAAGCACCGTCGTCACCGACGAACTGTTCGGTCGGACCCATTACTACCCGCCGGAGTACGACGAGTGGGAGCGGGCGGCGCTGGCGCTGTTGCGCCGGGAGACGAGCGCCGAAATCGTCGCGGCGCTGCTCGACGAGGGACCGAGTCGACCCGTCGACATCGCCGAATCGGTCGGCATCGCCCGCAGCACGCTCTCGTGGCACACCGAGCGACTCGCCGAAGCCGGCTTAATCGAGAAGCGCCACGACGGCCACCAACTCGCCGTCGTCGACGCCGACCGGACCGCCGAACTGCTGGACACCGCCGACCCGCGACTCCCCGAGCGACTCGTCGACCGCTTTACGCGACTCGTCGACGCGCTGTTGGAATAACGGACGACGACACCCCGCACGATTCGACGGTCGGACCAGAACCCAAATACGGGTTCCGAACCGACGCACACGTAATGCAACGCCGCGACTACGTCCGTTTGTGTCTCGGTGCCGGAGCCGTCGGATTGGCCGGCTGTTCGGACCTCATCCGGACACGAGAAGTCACCTCCACACCACCGATTCTCGAAGACCGACCCGACCGCGTGTACTACCCGACGCACGTCGACGGAATGGCGATGGTCGACATGGCAGAAACCGACGACGGCGAGTATGCCTTCGCGCTGATGTACACCTACCCGCACCGTTTCTGGCGGGTCGACGCGACGACGACCGAAGCCGAGGAGGCCAACCTCCACGACGTCGACGGGAGCAACGACATCCACCTGATGGCGGTCGTCTGGGACCCCAAGACCGGCCGCGTCCTCCCGGATACGGGCATGAGCGTCGACATCGCCCGGGACGGCGAAGCGCTCGACGAACAGGTCATCTATCCGATGCTGTCGGCACGGATGGGCTTTCACTACGGCGCCAACTTCAAACTCGACGGCGAGGGAACCTACGACGTGACGATGTCGGTCGGCGGTACGAACGTCCGCCGGACCGGCGAGTACGTGGGCCGTTTCGGCGATCCGGCCAGCGTCACGGTCCCCTTCGAGTTCACCACCGAGAAGCGCGACGAACTCGGCATCGAGCGGGCTGGCGACCGGGCCGGCGAGGCCGCCGTCCCGTCGGTCATGGACATGAACCACCCCCTCGGCGTCGCGCCCGAACTGGAGGAACTGCCCGGGACCCACCACGGAACCGCCAAGAGTGGCGAGGCGAAACTGGCCGTCGTCTCGCTTTCGGAGCGACCCGACGGCGTCGACGGCGAGGGCGACTATCTCGCGGTATCGGCCCGAACGCCGTACAACGAACTCGTGTTGCCGGGAATGGCGCTTGATGCGAGAATCGAACGCGGCGGCGAGACCGTCTTCGAGGGGGCGCTCGAACGCACCTTCGACGACAGCCTCGATTACCACTACGGCGCGGCCGTCGACGACATCCAGGCGGGCGACGAACTCACGCTCGAAGTCGTCACGCATCCGCAGGTAGCCCGCCACGAGGGCTACGAGACGGCGTTCCTTCAGATGCCGAACGCCGAGTTGACGCTGTAGTTCGACGCCGTCGTTTTGAGGGGCCGGACCATAGGCCGACCGTGGCCTCCGAGTGTGCGGTCTGTGGCGACGATGCGACGGTCAGCGACGCCTGTCCGCACTGCGGCGGAGCGTACTGTCCCGACCACCGCCCGCCGGACGCCCACGACTGCCCGGGGACGGCCGCCGGAACGACGACCGGATGGCGACTCGACCTCGACGGGGCGGCTAGGGGGCGAGAAGACACCGACGACTCGCCGTCGCTGTCGTCGCTGTTCCGGCCGGGCGTCGGTCTCGCCGTGTTGACGCTCCTCGTCGTCGGCCTCGCGTTGGGCGCCGTCGCCACCGTCGGCCCCTTCGACGACGGTGGTCTCGACGCCGACGCGGTCGAAACCCACATCGAGAACGGAAGCGACGCCGCGCGGGCCGACGCGGGCGTGGGAGCGACCGAACACGACGAATCACTCGCCGCGGTCGCCCGCGCACACAGTCGCGACATGCGCGACCGAGGGTTCGTCAATCACACGAATCCAGACGGTGAGAGCCCCCAAGACAGAGTCGACGCCGCCGGGCTCGACTGTCGGGTCGGCGAGAACATCTATCAGACGCCCCGTGGCGCCATCGCCACCTCCGAGCGTGCCGTCGCCGACCACGTCGTCCGGTCGTGGCTCGATTCGCCGGGGCACCGACGGACGCTGTTGCGAGACCGCTACACGAGACAGGGCGTCGGCGTCGCACTGGGCGAGGACGCCGTCTACGTCACGCAACTGTTCTGCTGACTCAGTTGACGTACTTCCGTTGGAACTCCTCGTCGGGGGCGTGATGCGAGAGGAGATACCCCCGCGTTTCCGACAGGGCGGCGCGAATGCCCGCTCGGTCGACCATCGCCGCACACAACGGAGCCGTTTTACTTATCGCTGCCGACGGGGCGAGTATGCGTCGCATTCGGCCTCAAGGGCGGTTCCGACTCGCCGACTCGGCCCAGCAAGTCGTCGGTGGGTTCCTGCTTGCCGGCCCGTTCGTCGTCACTGAGGAGGTGTGGACGCTCGCACGCGACATGAATTCCTTTCAGTTGCTTCTGACGGTTACCATCGTCTTCGCCATCGGCTATGCGGCGCTGTACAAAGCCGCCGGCCGCGACCCGGACGACGACAGGGACCTCGCGGGCGTTCCTACCCGATTTCTCTCGTTGATGCTGGTCTCTTACGGTTCCGTCGCGATTCTCGCAGTGGCGTTCGGCGCCCCCGGGACCTTTCTCGATGACCTCGTCGGCGTCGAGATGGTTGTCGTCACGCTGCGCGCCATCGCCGTCGGCGCGGTGTTCAGCGTCGTCGGCGCCGCGACCGCCGACTCCGTGTTCTGAGACCTCGGGGGGGAGGAACGTTCGCCGGTGGGAGAGAACGTATCCGTCTCGCCCCCCGATGGCGGGTATGCATCGGCCGACGCGACGGGAGTTGCTCGCCTGTGGTGTTGCCGGCCTGACGGCGACCGCCGGCTGTTTCGCGGGCGAGGCTGACGAGTACCCGACCGGCGAGGGCGAAACGACGTGGCCGGCGACGCCGACGTGGGACCCGGCCGAGAGGTCGCCGCTGGACGCCGAGGTGACGGCGACGACCGCCATCGAGAACCTCTCGATTCCGTGGGATTTGACCTTCGCCGGCGGCGAGGCGCTACTCACCGAGCGAACCGGCGGCGTCCGACGGTTCGAGGCCGAGACACTAGCGACGGAGTCTGGCTTGCAGCCCGACGACGCGACGACCGTGCTCTCGGCGAGTGACCTCCCCGACCGAACCGGCCCCGGCGAGGGCGGGACGCTCGGTATCGCCACCCACCCACAGTACCCGGACCCGCGGACACTGTTCGTCTACTACACCGCCGCCGACGACCTCCGGAACCGGGTCATCCGCTATGACGTCGACGCCGACGAAGTCTCGGCTGTCGTCGACGGGATTCCGGCCAACGACTGGCACAACGGCGGCCGCATCGAAGTCGGTCCCGACGGCCACCTCTGGATACTCGCCGGGGACGCACAGGAAGGCGCAGACATCGCACAGGACCCCGATTCCCTCGGCGGCGCTGTGCTTCGGGTGACCCTTGACGGCGACCCCGCACCCGGAAACCCCGACTTCGGGGCGGGCGGTGACCCCCGAACGTACACGCTCGGCCACCGGAACCCACAGGGTATCGCGTTCACGCCGGACGGCGAACCACTGGTCGCCGAACACGGGCCGCTGAACCGCGACGAGGTGTCGGCGTTACGCCCCGGCGCCAATTACGGCTGGAACGTCGCCCGCGGTGGCCCCGGCGGCGTCCAGTACAACGCCTACGGCGAGAGCGAGGCGTTCACGCCGCCGCTTCTCAACACCGGCGCCGATACGACGTGGGCACCCTCCGGCAGCACGTTCTACACCGGTGACGCAATATCGGCGTGGCACAACCGGTTGTTCGTCGCTGGCCTGCGTTCCCAGACACTGTTCTGTGTGACTCTCGACGCCGACGGAGCAGACCCCGACGGGGGAAGACGCTTCGATGCGGACTGGCTCGACGACCGCTACACCGCGACCGCACACCGGCTGTACGACGGCGAGTTCGGCCGCCTGCGCCACGTCGAGGAAGGTCCCGACGGCGCGCTGTACCTGCTCACCTCGAACCGCGACGGTCGGACGCTCACCGACTTCCCAGTCGAGTCCGACGACCGAATCATCAGAATCGAGCCGACGTGAGCGGGGCTATTTGTCGGTTCGACACGAAGCGGTGGTGTGTTCCGAAACGCGAGAGAGACGGGGCCGGTCGTGTTGGTCCCGCTGGCGTGGGCGTTCGTCACCGCCGCCCACCTCGGCATCGTCGACTCGTATACCCTCTTCGTCGCCCACGTCGTGATGAGCGTCCTGCTCGCGGCCTTCGCCGTCGCGTCGTGGCAAGAGATGAGCGAAGGGGTGCTGTGGGCCTGGCGAACCGTCATCGCGGTGGGGTTCCTCATCACGGTGGCCGGAACGGTCGGGTTTCGCGTTGAGGGTCCCGCGAGAGCGCTGTTTTCGGTCGCGCTGTACGGCTGGATGCTCCTGCCCGCCATCGGGTTCGTCTACACCGGACGGCGCGTGCGAGCGGGTGCGTGGATTTATTTCGGCGGGGCGGCGCTGTGCGGTCTCGGTGCGGCCGGATACGCGATTGGAGTCGCCACCGGAACCCAACCCGCGCTCGCGGCGTCACTCGCAGTCGTCGGCGTCGGGCAAACCGCGGGCATCGCCGACGCCGTCTACCGGTACTGAGTCGCCTCAGTCGCCGACGCCTTCCAGTTCGGTGAGGGATTCGAGGTCCGGCACGTCCTCGGCGGCGTCTTTGATTTGCTCCATTCGCTGGAGGTGTTTTTCGGTGGCGAACTGCTGGAGTTCCTCGGGACTCGGCCCGATGTCCTCGCGGTACTCCTCGTCGGGGTTGGCGGCGATGCCGTCGACCAACGGCAGGAGTTCGTTGACTGTCTCGTCGAGCAACGAGGGGTCGACGTCGCCCTCGGAGACGAGTTCTTTGAGTTTCGCCATCCCGAAGCCGACGTGTCGGCCCTCGTCCTGTCGGATGAGCGTAAAGCCCTCGTACAATCCTGGCAGGTATGGGAGGTCGGGGTGGTTGTCCTTCGAGTACGCCTGCTGGAGGCCGTAGTAGCCGGTCTGGGCGAGGATGCCCTCGATGACGAGGTGGTAGTGACAGTACGCGCGTGCGAAGTTCTCCGGCGTCGGCTCATCGAGCAGTCGGTGCATCGCTTCCTCGTTGCGCTCGAAGAGGTCGTCGTATGCCTCGTTGAACCACTTCTCGTCGGTCGGCGAGGAGGTCTCGAAGCCGAGTTCCTCCTCGACGGGGTGGATGACCTCCCGCCAGTAGCGGTCGAAGTGGTCGGTGTGTTTGCCCTCCTCGTACAACTGCGTCGTGATGAACAGTTGGTCGTCGATGTCGTCGAGTGCCGTCGCAAGCGGCGCGAGGTCCTCGGTGACGGCCTGCTCGCCGGCACCGAAGCGGGCCACACCCATCCGGAAGTTGTCGAGTCGCTCTTCGGCATCGGGTACGGACTGCAGGGACTCGACTAGCGCCTCGCGGTCGGCCTCGAGGTCGATATCGAAGGGATCCCAGTGTCGTTCAACAGCGTTGCGGTAGTATCGGGTCCCACGACTCTCCCGGTCGAGTTGTAGGTGTCGTGTGCTATCTATATTCATGGTTCTCCATGACGTTTCACACGAATCAGTATAGAGGTTACACCCCGCACTGAAGGCCCATTCAAGAGGTGCCGCATCGAGAGGATGGCGCTCAGAACGTGTACGCCAGCATCACTTCGTCGACGTGGTCGCCGTCGATGGTGTAGTGGTCCTTGCGGACGCCCTCGGTCTCCCAGCCGTGGTCTTCGAGGAAGACGATGGCCTCGTCGTTGGTCGTCGGGACGCTGTTGTACACCTTCCGGTAGCCGTTGGCCTCCGCCCAATCGAGGGCGCGTTCGAGCAGTCGGCTCCCGATGCCGTTGCCCTGATACGCTCCGCGGACGCCGACGGTGAGTTGGGCGGTGCTCTGGAGTTTATCCACCTGCGGCAAATCGAGGTGTGCCCACCCGATGACGTCGCCGTCGACGGTGGCGACGAAGAACACCCGGGATTCGACGCTGTTGTGTCGCGTCACAGCGTCTTCGTACAGCAGTTGCTCGGCGATGGACTCGGCGACGACGTAGGTGTCTTTCGCCGTCACGTCCCGGATGGTGTCGATGAGTCCATCGAAATCAGACTGCTTGGCCGGTCGAATCGTGTACTCGATGTCGCCGGCGGTGTAGGACTCCACCGACCCCACGTCGAGAGCGACCTGTAGCGTCCCGCCATCGTCTTCGAGATACCCCCTCGATTCCAACTGTTCGAGCGCCTCGCTGAACTCCTCGGGCGGCAGCGACGTGACCTCTCGAACCCGATGTCGCGCTGCAGTGCCGTGCCGTTCGACGTACTGGTAAATCTCCTCTCCGGCCTCCGTTTCGAACGTTGGCCGCTCGGACGTCTCCATGTTCGGGCCGACGAGGGAGACGTACTTCAGTTCTTGGTTCATGGTACCGTAAAACATGATACTCCGACGGCCGCCCGTTCCAGCGGCCGTACGGAACGCCATCGCGACCTCAGTCGTCACCGCCGAAGGACAGCGACTCCGAGGACGCGCCGAAAGAGAGCCTCGCCGCCGCCATCGCTGCCGAGGCCATAGCGGGAAACTGACGCCCAATCCAGTCGTCCGTATCCGACGCATGACTTTATTTTCGGGTGGGTTTCGAGAAGTATGGGCGGACATTCGCTCCTCGATTCGGTCCGGTCGTGGCTGTATCGGCCGAGGCTGAAAGACGCCGTTCACCGGGTCGGCATCGACGCCCACCTGAGAACGCTGTACGTGACGCTGTACCGACTCCGATACGGAGAGACGATTACCGTCGAAATCGACCACACAACGGCTGACATTGGAATCGAAAGCGCCGCCGAGTTGGACAACGTCGTTAGCATCTCCGGGAAGAAGCGACCCGTCGCCAGAACCATCGTCGACGAACTGAACGAAGACGACGTGTTCTGGGACGTCGGCGCGAACGTGGGTACCTTCTCCTGCATCGCCGGCGACGTACTGGAGGACGGCCACGTCGTCGCCTTCGAACCGTACCCGCCGAACGTCGAGCGACTGCGACGCAATCTCCAGCGAAACGACGTTTTCCACGACGTGGAGTCGCGCGCGCTCTCGGACGGCGAGGGGGAACGGACGTTCTTCGTGATGAGAACCGACGAAGTCGGGTCGAGAGAAGGCTCCATCGAAGAAGAGTACGCAACGACCGACGACGCGGTTGGGACCATCACCGTCGAGACGACGACCGCCGACCGGACGGTCGAGTCCGGAGCGTATCCACCGCCGAACGTCGTCAAAATCGACGTCGAGGGAGCAGCCCCTGACCTACTGGCAGGGATGGAGGCGACACTCGACCGCCCAGCGTGCCGATTGCTCGTCGTCGAACCGCACGACAACGAAGCCGTCATCAAAAGGACGCTCGAAGACGCGGGCTTTCGAACCCGACGGCTTCGGGTCGGTGGGTCGAGTAGAATCGTCGCCGAACAATCAGAGTGACGCCACGGCTTTTCACTTCTCACGTCGTTCGCAGGGAGTGCCGCCTCCCGGATTTGAAAAACGCGAGACTGGCGTCTCGCTTCCCCGCTCGCTGCGCTCGCGGGGACCGGGGACAGCTCGAACGCGCGACGATACCGCGTCTCTGCCTGCGTTTCGGACTCAACCATGAACGAAACGCTCGAACCCATCTCGCCCGCTGAGGCGAAGGAGATGTACCTCAACGCGCGGAAGCACGAGGTCTCACAATCGACCCTCGACGGGTATCACTACCGTCTCAAACACTTCATCCGGTGGTGTGAGAACGTCGAAGGCCTCGACAACATGAACGACCTCACCGGACGGAAACTGCAACAATTCAAGACGTGGCGGCGTGACGACGGGGACCTGAAACCCATCACGCTGGAAGGCAACCTCGATGCCCTTCGCGTGTTCATCCGGTGGTGCGAATCCATCGATGCCGTCCCCGAAGGACTGCACGACAAGATTGTGATGCCCGTCCTGAAGAAACACGACGAACAGGCGAACGGTATCCTCGATGGTGACGATGCTGACGAACTCCTTTCGTATCTGCGTCGCTTTAAATACGCATCTCGCCCGCACGTCATCCTCGAAATCCTCTGGCAGACGGGGATGCGTCTCGGGGCACTACGGTCACTCGACGTCGATGACTACGACGGCGAAAACAAATCACTCCTCCTTGAACATCGTCCTGACATGGGTACGCCCCTGAAGAACGGTGAGGAGGGGGAACGTCTCGTCGCGTTGACCGCGGAGACGTGTCGTGTCATCGATGACTGGATTGATTACAACCGTCACGACGTGACCGATGACTACGGGCGTGAACCGATGCTAACGACGGAGAACGGCCGGATGCAGGCGTCGTCAATCCGGGACGTGGTGTATTTCGTTACTCGTCCGTGCTTCTACGGAGGTGATTGTCCTGTCGGTCGTGACCCGAACGAGTGCGAGGCGACCGACTACGGGCATTACAGTAAGTGCCCCTCGAACGTGAGTCCTCACGACATTCGTCGCGGGTCAATCACGTACCATTTGTCCGACGACGTCCCCGAGAAGGTCGTGAGTGACCGGATGAACGTAGGGATGGACGTACTGGACAAACACTACGACAAGCGTTCCGAGCAGGTGAAGATGGAACAGCGACGGGCATATCTTGAGGATACGTAACGGCCTCAGGATTCGTTCTTTTCGTTGATGAGACGTCGGAGAACCTTGCGTGCTTGGCGTTTTCCCGGTGGAGTCAATTTAACCGTAGCAGTTGGTCCTCGACCCCGACGGTCGAAATAGCGGTCTCCCTCACCTTGATACATGTTTGCCATCCCAGACGAAGAAACATTCGAGAGTTCAAGAGCATCTTTCAAAGCACTAGATTTCACACGGTCTGCATCATAGCACTCGTGCCACAGATAGAGGAGAATTAGTGAGACAACTCGTTGTCTGTCGGTCTGCTTTTCGCCAATCTCTCCAAGCTCATCAACATACATAACCGGGACATCGTCGCCGTCAGGGTCGACATATAGAAGGTCTTTCAAATCGGAAACCGAGAGCCGTAATTCCGAAGCAATGGAACCGAGTGGACTTGATTCACCTTCCTCTTCGGTCTCCTCTTGACCCTCTTCATCCTCAAACTGGTCCAAAGAAACCGTTTCAGTTTTGCCAGGATGTATTTCTGCAGCTCCGGACTCGACACCTATCTCCTCAAACCGCTCTTGATGATTTTCTAGAAAACGAAGGAGGTCTAATACCTCATCCTGGTAATTCTCGTCGTCTCGGGAGTGTATCTCGACGGTTAGTGGTCCGTATTCGAATGTGACAGTTGTTTCCATGGTCTGTTTCGTCCTGTGGAACCCTCCGAGCATAAAATCTTCGCAGAGATGTTCGATATCCCTGCTTCCCCGCCGGGAGTGGTGTGTCAATTGTAGTTTTGGGATTCGTCGATTGTAGATATGTGCTCTTGAATGCAGCCTATCAGTCGTATTACGCAGCTTCTACCATTTCGGGGAACGTCAATTTGGAATGCGGTTCTTGGCACTCACGCCCCTACCATGAGATGGAAAGTTTGGGCCGACCTAGAAAAATTCAATGTTTGCGGAGAGTGCGGGGAAATGCTTATGTACCGATGGTCCCATGTTGACAGCAAACGCTGGACTTCCCGGCCTATGATAGGTTGATACGAAGTAGGATTCGGCCCGCGGAACCTGCCAGGGAAACGCGCGGGCCGAGAGGAGGACAGCCCCATCAATGCCCCCGTTCGGCCGCAAGGATTCGGGGCCCCCGCGACAAGGGTGGCTCTCGGGGCTTACGCCATTGATTGGCCGCCCTGAGGAAATAGTTTTCTCTTGTCGCAGACGGCCGAGCACCCCGTCAAATGAGCTCGGTTACCGATTCACCTTCCGACGACGAACACGCACCGTGGGACGAACTCACCACGGCACGACAGCGAGTAGCACAGACAATCGCCCACGTTCACGGGCCCCAGACGTTCAACCGTCCCGACCTCCGCGAAGACGTAGAGGATTCCGATACTATCGGAGAGGTCATCGACGACAAGGAGCGGGTTCTCACTTCGCTGAAGTACACTCGTCTCCTGAACGACCTCGTTGAGGACGGATACCTCGTGAAAGAGTTTCAGGGTGGGACGAACCCCATCATTCTGGATGTCGAGTACGACGCGGAGCGCGACACGCGGAATGCCGCTCCGTGGGGTAATACCAGCGCGCTTCACACGCTGGTGGCCCAAGTGTGTAACCGCGAGGGAATTACACGCAACATACTCGACGAAGTCCAGAACCCCTACGACTTCAACGAGGTCAAAAACAAGGTAAACGAGGTTGTAGGACGGACGGTCCTCCAGCCGTACGCCGACCCGAGCAAGTACCGTTTCACCAAGGAAACGTACTCGCTCGTGGCTGAAAAGAACGAGACGTCGGACGACGAGGAGTAGGCCCACGCGGGCTTCGGTTTCGCTCTTTTTTGATTAGGAGACGTCGTTCGCGTACACGGGAAGTTCATCAAGAGCATCTGTATTACAATCGAAGGGACTTGGAAGCTCATTAACGAAGGCCCGCACGAATCCCGTCGTTCCTGGTTCGACCATCACCTCTGCGTCGGCGTGAACCGTCTCACCGTCTTCGTTCTTGTAGGTCGTGGGAACAAGTATGGGGACGCCTTCGTCAAGATACTCCTGCGAGACGTTTCTGAGCGCCTCGCTCTCCGTGTCGAGGTTCCCGTCTGTGTTTATCGTCCCGATGACCTCGCCTCGCTCGTGATTGATAATCTCGACCTCAATAACCTCCCGGTCGCTCTCGTTGCCCGCGTTCTCAATCCCTTCGGCAACGGCTCGCCCGAAATCCTCCTCCATCCACTCCGCTATCTCGGCGGCATCAGCATCGGGACCGGGGCGTTCGCGGTCGTCCATGACGTTATAGATTACTGTTGTCGATATTTAAACGGTGGCGGCAGTCAGTTGTTAATGTCGAGCGCCCACAGCGCCATATCGAGCGTTCGGAGGCTCACGTCGTACTCGTTGGCAAGCGCCCAGCAAACACCGAGATACAGTAGATATTCCTCCACCGTTGGGTCATCCGAAAGGTCCTGTGAGAGGTATCCCGTCTGCTGTAGCACATTCCACGCACGCTCGTCAATCACCGTGAACCGGTTCGGGTTGATAAATAAAAGAATTGCCGAGGCGACGGGTACACCGATACCAGTCAGAGATGTAAGCAACTCGACCTTCGACCGGATGCTTGACTCGTGAACCGCTTCATCAATTCGCGCTGTAATCTCTTCATCGTCGTTACTGCGAAGGTGCTTAAGCGTCGGTTTCGTGAAGACGCCGACCTTCCACTCGATTATCCACTCTAAGTCCTCATGCGACCATTCCCCCTCCTCAAAAGCGGTCGGTAACGATTCGAGCCGGGCGACCTCTTCTTCGTACAAGTCTTCCTCCTCGGCATATAGCCGTTCCTGCTGTTCGAGTACGTGCCGACTCAAATCCATTATCTACTCGATTCTCTCGACGGACTTAGTAGTATCCACAATATTTTGATGCTATAGAACTTGTTTTAGACACCGATAGACAGGTTTTGACACCCTCTGAAGCAGTCAAATCTCGTACTTCCGCTACTAAATGCGACCACGGGTTGACTGGATGACACAGGCAGACGAGCGTGTTCTTGAGTTCCTACACGAGAAGGATATTGTCGCCTCACCGACTGTGATTGCCGCTAATATCGATTACACCGCGGAATACATCTCACGTCGATGCCGGGAACTTGCTGATGCTGGGCTCCTTCAGCGTGTTGACCCCACGAACTACCGTATCACGGATTTCGGTAAGCGGTTTCTTGCAGGGGATGTTGATGTCGATGAACTCGATACGTGATACCCCGTCACGAGTGTCACGACGAATTAACATGTTCCATGTTCTCAGGTCGGCCGACGCGGTGAGTATGGAATCATAATATCTCTCGTTACACCTGTGACATCCAACGTCGTCACGCGTGTCACGGAGAATTATCGTTTCAATATCGCATCATTCCCGGTTGGTTGAGGGTATACTACTCTTCTCTGACGATTAAAAACGAATAACCGACGTGACGGTTGTGACGCTGAAAATTGAATCGGGTCTTGACTTCAACCGCTATTCGTCGTCACTCTCCATGTCCCCGATTAACTCAATGCCCCGAAATACTCGCGGATTGCTGTCGCTTCCTCGAACTTGACCCTCTGACACCCAATCCAATCGGTTCAGTCGACTCGTGACCTGTTGCTGATTCTCAACAGGCTCGCCTTGGGCTTTCGCGTAGGTCACGTACTCATCGTACACCTTCGACTTCTTGACCTCGCTATCGGGGTTTTTCAAAATCCAATCCACGATGAACTGGTCGATGGAGTCGCCGTATGTTCGCCACAATTCTCTGGTTTCTTCGGGCGACCGCGTCTTGGTGAATCCTCCCTGTTCGTGCAGGCGCTGATACCCCTTCACGGCCCAGTTGAGGATTCCCGAGAGTTCGTCGGGCGTCGTCAACTCGTCCTCCATATCCTCGTTTTGGTCGTCCTCGGGGATTTGTTGGTGGAATCTGACGGTCAGCCATCGGTTGTAGAAGGCTTTATCAGGCGAATTGCGTTGTGGAACCTGATTTGCCGAGAAGAAGTGTTTCGCCGTCGGACGGGCTTTGTACGGGTCACCGTGCTTCGCTTCGGCGTTCATCGGATTACCGCTTGCGAGTTCCTTCACCATCCCCGTCCGTTTGATAACGTTGGTGTCGAGGTCGTGCCGAACGTTAATCGGCTTCCCGATAATTTTGTCAACCCCCCAACGCTGATTCGCCAGATATTGAATCGACTGACTCGCAGTATGTTCCTCGCCAAATAGTCGCTCAATCACCTCCAGAAACACCGATTTGCCCGTATCGGTCGGGCCCAGCAAGAAGAGCATCTTCTGGAACTTCACACTACTGTCATCAAGCGCGGAGCCGACGTACTCTTGTAGCGTTTTTCGGGTGGGCTTATTCGGAACCCACTGCTTGAGGGCGGCCTTGAATTTGGGACAGTCAGCACTCGGGTCGTATCTTACCGGCATCTGCCATAACGCTCGGTGTTCAGGCTGAAGCTTAACGAGGTTCCCTGAATGAAGTTCCAGCAGTCCGTTCTTCACAGCGACCGTCTTTGAAGGTGTACCGAACGTATCAATTTCGGTACGCCCCTGCGCTTTCAGGTGCTCAATGACTGAGCGGAGAGAGTTGCTGTCGTAGTCCTGCCTCAGCGTATCGTATAGCCGTTCACGGAGTGTTTGCATTCCGTCATCGTTGTCGTACCGGCCTCGCCAGACGCCCGCGGCTCCGTCGTAGGCGTATATATCTCCGTCTTCACCCACCTCGATGTTACGATACTGCCGAAGCCACCGTGCAGTTTCGTATATACGCTCTTTTTTTGAGTCTGCGGCCCGGATGCGCCGTTTGATTTCTTCTTCGTCGGATGGGGCGTCGCCGTCGCCACCAACTCGTCCTCTCGTGTTCACCGACATATCGGCATTTTTGACAGCATCATCGCTAGCCCCACCGTTTAGGGTTGAGGAATCCGAAAATGGGGTTGAGGGTCCTTTTTCCATCGTGATTACTCCGCTAGAGATTCTTTTCGGTATTGCTCCATCAGGTCGCGGAGCACGTCGTCGTAGGTCTGTCCGCCTGTCTTCAACGCTCGAAGGTCGTCCCGTGTCTTCGATTCGAGCGCAATGGTCGTTCGTTCCATTGCATAGGATTATATGAATTAGACCCACCTGTAGCACCGGTTCCAAAATAGGGGTGCTCTCTGGATACAAAGCATAGCATGGCAGGGAATAGCGACCCCGAGTCAGCACAACCGTAGGTAAATATCTTATATCCCTCTCTCGTATCGTATATTTACGTCTCTCCGCACGAAGGCCCACAACGATGGAATACAGGGCCAATTGCAACAAATACAAGCACACCATCTTGCTCTTCGGTCTCCGCGAAGTAAACGAGGAGACAACGACTCGGACTAGTGCTGAGACAGGTCCCACAGCGAACAGGAGAGTATCTATTTCGGCGTTCGCTTGAATTTCGGAATAGAACGGGTCCCGCGGTCAGTCTCTCAATTCGATAACTGTTCGCAAAGCAGCCAACAGGATTTGTCGAGGTCGCTCGTTGACTTCGCTTACAGTATCTAATTCGTTCGAATTGAACCGTTTCATGTACTTCTCAGCTAACTCGTGAGCGTCCTGTTCGGTTTCCTGTACCAGATGAAGTCTCATCGTATCTGCACCGTCATCGCCTCGGTTCGTGTATAATCGAACATCAAACCCATCTTCTGGATTATCGGGATGAGGGGCAGGGATGACCCTTAATTGAATATCGACATCTTCACGCACGTATTCTCTGTCGTTCTCTTCCACCCAACCAGAGGGTAGTGAATTGGTCACACACAGTAGTCTGCCCCGGTTATTTTGAATGTTAGTGTGTGCGGTACGCGAATGTTGCTACTTCCACTCGACTCCGTGATTTTACCATACTGGCCCGTGTCGAATCTCGTGAAACGCAAGCAAGCGCGAGGTCGCGTGCTGTGACGGGTTCAAATCTCCCGGCGATTTCCCGTCGAAATCGGATGAACCGCAACGCTGTGCGGTGATTGTGGTTCGACCCGAAACAAGTATGCCGCCTCCCGGATTTGAACCGGGGACAGCTCGATCTTCAGTCGAGTGCTCTCCCAGTCTGAGCTAAGGCGGCTTGCAGACGCAACGACGCCGACGCTATCAAAAAGGGTTTCGAAAGCCGGCGCGGCGATGAGACTGAATCGAGGCTAGATGAGGAACACGTCCGCGGAGTCGAACGTTCGGCCACAGTCGCCGCATTCGTACTCCATCCCATCGATGGATTCCAGTCGTCCGCCACACTCCGGGCAGTCCGAACCGGCACGTCCTGACATACTACGTGGTGGGTCGTGGCGGCGCATAGGCCTTTCGCGGCGACGACCGTTCGAAAAGTGGGCACGGATGGAATCGAACCATCTTCTCGTCCTTGTAAGGGACGCGTCATAGCCACTAGACCACGCGCCCGCACTCGGCCGAAACCGGCCCGTAGAGTTAACCCTTGCCTTCCGCGCCGGCCGGTCGTCGCCGGTGACGGAACGTTTAGGCACGTTCCGTCCCGAGGGAGGGGAAATGACGCGACACCGGACGTGGGCACTCGCCGTTGTGGTCGCCGCCGCCGCCCTCGGCGGCTGTGTCGGCCCGTTCGACGCCGGCGGACAGTCGACGGCACCGACGGCAACGGACGACCCGACGCACACTGCGACGCCGGTTCACAGCAGTTACGCCCAGACGACCGTCACGGTACAGGACGGCGACGGCGACGCCGAACTGGGGGCCGTCGAGGCCGCCATCGCCGACAACGGGTCGCTCCGATACACCGGGTTGAGCAACACCGAATCGCTGCCGGAGAACCGCGGGATGTTGTTCGTCTTCGACTCCGAACGGGATTTGACGTTCGTGATGCGGGAGATGGACTTCGCCATCGACATCGTCTACATCGATTCCAACGGAACGATAACGTCGATTCACCACGCGCCCGCACCGGGACCGAACGAGGACGGCAACGACCAGGAATACTCCGGCCGCGGACAGTACGTCCTCGAAGTGAACCACCACTGGACGACCGACCGCGGCATCGAAGTCGGCGACCAGGTCGCCTTCGAGTTGCCGGAGTGAGGGTGCGCCGGCACGCTTTTCGCCGGCCGGCCCATCCGTCGGCGTGATGGACCGACGCCGTCTCGGCTACGCGCTCTCGGCGGTCGTAGTTCTCGCGTTGCTCGTCTACCTCGGCTTTGCGATGGGTGTGTTCGCCTCACTCTTGGCCGGCTACGACGCCTCGAATCCGGCGGCATCCGGCTACGAACACACCGAGGTGACCGTCGTCGACGCCGACAGTGGCGAGGCGTTGGGGCGGGTCGACGCCGCCGTCGCCGACACCTTCTCGAAGCGCTACGTGGGCCTGAGCGACACCGAATCGCTCGACGACGACCAGGGAATGCTGTTCGTCCACGACGGCGTCGCCGAGCGAACCTACGTGATGCGGGAGATGGAGTTCGGCCTCGATATCGTGTTCGTCGATTCCGACGGGACGATTACCGAAGTCCACGAGGCACCCGCCCCGGCCCCCGACGAGGACGGCAACGACCAGCAGTACACCGGCACGGGGCAGTACGTCCTCGAAGTCAATCGCGGGTGGACCGACGAGCGCAGTGTCGAGGTCGGTGACCGACTCGTCTTCGAGGTGTAGCGGCCCGTCCGGCCGATGTGCCAAGCGTTATGCTGACCGAAGAGTCAGTTTTAGTAATGGCGGAGAGTGCCGTCGGGGCCGACGAGGACGACCCCTTCGAGGAGCAACGGGAGAACGCGGAGAACCCGATGAGCAGGCTGTTCGCCGAGTACGGCCGACCGAACGCGTTGCAGGTGACCGTCGGGATTCTCGCGAGCATCTTCGCGCGACTGCTCGATTTGCTGCCACCCATCATGCTCGGGTTGGCCATCGATTCGGTCTTCGGCGAGCAGGCGTTTTCGCTGTGGCTCGTCCCCGAAGCGTGGGTACCAACCGACGAGTGGACGCAGTTTTGGGTCGTCATCGGCATCATCGCCGGCGCGTTCACTCTCGGGGCGGCGTTCCACTGGATTCGCAACTGGGGGTTCAACTCCTTCGCACAGAACATCCAACACAGCATTCGAACGGATACCTACGACACGATGCAGCGGTTGAACATGGATTTCTTCGCCGACAAGCAGACCGGCGAACTCATGTCCATTCTCTCGAACGACGTCAACCGCCTCGAACGGTTCCTCAACGACGGCCTGAACTCCGTGTTCCGGCTGTCGGTGATGGTACTGGGTATCGGTGGCGTCCTCCTGTACTACAACTGGCAGTTGGCGCTCATCGCGTTGCTTCCCGTGCCGCTCATCGCCGGCTTTACCTACCTGTTCATCCGCATCATCCAGCCGAAGTACGCCCGCGTCCGCTCTTCGGTCGGGAAGGTCAACTCCAGACTGGAGAACAACCTCGGCGGGATTCAGGTCATCAAATCCGCAAACACCGAACCCTACGAGTCCGATCGCGTCGACGACGTGTCGATAGAGTACTTCGACGCCAACTGGGACGCAATCGAGACCCGCATCAAGTTCTTCCCCAGCCTCCGACTGCTCGCGGGCATCGGCTTCGTCGTCACGTTCATCGTCGGCGGGCTGTGGGTGTTCACCGGCACCGCCCCCGGCCCGCTCTCCGGCGAACTCTCGGTCGGGACGTTCGTCGTCTTCATCCTCTTTACCCAGCGGTTCATCTGGCCGATGGCGCAGTTCGGACAGATTATCAACATGTACCAGCGGGCCTACGCCTCCTCCGAGCGCATCTTCGGACTGATGGACGAACCCGACCGCCTCGAAATCGATCCCGACGCCGAACCGCTGGCGGTCGACGACGGGCGCGTCGAGTACGACGACGTGACCTTCGGCTACGACGAGGAGGAGGCCATCATCGAGAACGTCGATTTCTCCGTCGAGGGCGGCGAGACGCTCGCTCTCGTCGGCCCCACGGGCGCCGGCAAGTCGACGGTACTGAAACTCCTCCTTCGACTGTACGACGTCGACGAGGGCGCAATCCGTATCGACGGACAGGACATCCGCGACGTGACCCTATCCTCGCTGCGACAGCACATCGGCTACGTCGGACAGGACACGTTCCTCTTCTACGGCACCGTCCGGGAGAACATCACCTACGGCACCTTCGACGCAGACGAGGAGGCCGTCGTCAAGGCCGCCAAGGCCGCCGAGGCCCACGAGTTCATCGAGAACCTCCCCGACGGCTACGACACGATGGTCGGCGAGCGCGGTGTCAAACTATCCGGTGGCCAACGACAGCGCATCTCCATCGCCCGGGCCGTCCTCAAGGACCCGGACGTGCTCGTCTTAGACGAAGCGACAAGCGACGTGGACACCGAAACCGAGATGCTCATCCAGCGGTCGCTGGACCGACTGACCGCCGACCGAACGACCTTCGCCATCGCCCACCGCCTGTCGACCATCAAGGACGCCGACACCATCGTCGTCCTCGAAGACGGCGAAATCGTCGAGCGCGGGACACACGGCGACCTGCTCGAAGAGGGCGGCCTGTACGCCCACCTCTGGGGCGTCCAAGCCGGCGAAATCGACGAACTTCCCGAGGAGTTCATCGAACGGGCGGCGGAACGGCAGGCCCGCACCGACGCCGACGACGACTGACGGCCGACCGCCGACGACCCGCCGGAAGCCACGTATTCAAGTCCGCCGACACCCATCTCGGGATATGCTCCGGCTCGCGGTCGCGACCGACGCCGAAACACTCGAACGGATTCGTGACCCGCTCGCCGAACGCGACATCGAGGCGACGTACGTCCCGACGAGCGAGCGCGCCCAACCGCTCGGTGAACCGCTCGCCGACGAGGCGTTCGACGCCGGGTTCGTCTTCCCCTCGCGGCTGATGGAGGGCGGCGTCGCCGACGCCATGCTGGACGTGCCGTGGGTCAACGACCGGGAGGCCATCCTGCGGAGTCGGAACAAGGCCGGTGCACTCGCCCGTCTCGACCGCGCCGGCGTTTCCACACCCGAGTCGGTGTACGTCTCGAACCCCGCCGACAACTCCGAACTCCGGGCGGCCTTCGAGCGGTTCGACCCACCGGTCGTCGTCAAGCCGAACTCGACGACCCGCGGCGTCGGCATCGCCAAAGCGGGCGACCTCGATTCGTTCTTCGGATTGTGCGATTACCTATCCTTGGTCCACGACTACCGCGCGACCGGCGACCGGTCGTTTCTCGTCCAGGAGTACCTCCCCGAGGCCCACGACTACCGGGCGATGGTCGTCGACGGCGAGTGCGTCGGCGCCGTCGAGCGCCGCCTCCCCGAGGCCGAACGAGCGGCGGGCCGCTGGAAACACAACGTCCACCGCGGCGCCGTCGCCGAGGGCGTCGAGTTGCCGAAAGAACACCGCAAGCTTGCCGAAGACGCCGCAGAAGCACTCGACATCGACTGGCTCGGCGTCGACATCCTCGTCTCGGGGGACCGCGCGGTCGTCAACGAGACGAACGCCCGCCCGACGGTCGATGCGGCGACGAAATACGAGGCGGAGTTCTACGAACGCCTCGCCGCCCTCATTCGTCGGACCGCACATCGGGACCGGTGATGTACTGGTCGCTTCGATGCTCGAAGCGAGAGAAACGAAACCCAAGCGTCGGGGCCTCAGTCGAGGTCGATGTTCGCGGAACTGCCGGTTCGGTCGAGCGTGATTTCGAGGATGCCGTTGTTGAACGTCGCCGACGCCGAGTGTTCGTCGACGCGGGCGGGGAGTTCGATGCGCTCCTCGTAGTCGCTGGTGTCCGTCGACGCGGAGATGGTGACGTGGCGGCCGTCACATTTGATGTCGATGTCCTCCTTTCGGACGCCGGGCATGTCCGCGACGACTCGGAGTTCGTCGTCGGTCTCGTAGATGGAGACGTGGGCGTCGCTACCGAAACCGGCGTTACCCGCCGCGCTCACGCCGCCCGTCATCTCCTCCATCATTCGCTCTATCTCGCTGAAGATGTCGTCGAAGGGGTCGTCGCGGTCGTCACGGCGCATACCCGTCGGTATGTGAGTCGCCATCAAAAGCCTTCTGTCGAGGGCAGAAATCGATATCCCGCGAGGACGGCGGTTAGAAACCGACACCCATCGTCTCGTTGGTGCGCTGGATGGACTCCTCGGCGTCGGCGGTCCCCAGCACCGCACGGATGGCGTCGACGTTCTCCGGCACCACGTCGGACTCCTGGTGAATCGCCTGGAACAGATACAGGTCGTCGCCCTCGACGCTTATCGACTCCGACCAGATGCAGTTCTCCCAGATGTCCGCACGGGGCCGACCGCGGTCCATCGCGTACTCCTTCAGTTTGCCGGCGCCGTCGATGTCGTAGGACTCGGGGACGAGGAAGGTTCGGGACTGAGCGTCGAGCAACGCCCGAACATCCTCGGCGTCGGGAGCGTCCTCCAGCGTGACGTTGACCGAGTGGGTGTGCATCAGCGTGGCGGGCACCTTCAACCCGAGCGTGTCGATAGCGAGGTCGGGGAAGATGGTGTTCACGTCGGGACCGTGGTGGGAGGGGAGACTCACCGGGTTCGGCAGGATGTCGTTGATGGGTCCACGACCAGTCTGGGCGGGGTCGCCGCCGCGTCGGACCAGGGTGACGCGGGCCTTCTCGACGCCGTACTCCTCCTGTAGCGGCGCGAGCAACCGCGAGAGACCGGTCGTGTTACAGGAGACGACGCGGACGTGGTCTGCGTCGGCGGCCTCCTCGAAATTGCTCCGGGCGTTGAACGAGACGTCGACGAGGTCGGCGTCCTCGCCGCCCTGATACAGCGCGGGCGTGTCGTGGGCCTCGTACAGCGACTTGTTCTCGGCGCCGATGCCGGAGGGGCAGGCGTCGACGACGATGTCGGCGGCTTCGACGAGTTCGTCGACGGTGCCGGCCAACTCGATGCCGGCTTCCTCGAACAGGTGAACGCGGTCCTCGATGGCAGCGTACAGCGGATAGTCGTTCTCGACGGCGAGTTCCGCCTCGTGGTTGGGGCGGGTCTTGGCGACGCCGACCAACTCCATGTCGGGTTGGAGCGCGACGGCGTCGGCAACGCGTTTGCCGATGGTTCCGTAGCCGTTGACCGCGACCTGAATGCTCATACCTCCGGGTCGTGTGCCGACGGGAATAACCGTTTCTCTCCACGCCGCAGGAGGTCGTCGGGCGAAGCGTTAACACGGCGGAGTCTGTGGGTTGAGTATGCATCCCACGATAGCAGATACACTGGAACTCAGCGCCGAGAAGTACCCCGAGAAAGAAGCGCTGGTGTATCCGCGACGCGACCGCCGCTACACGTTCGCGGAACTCGACGAGCGTGCCGACCGGCTGGCAAACGCCCTGGCGGACCTCGGCGTCGAGAAGGGCGACCGCGTCTCGACGATGCTGTACAACGGTTCGGAAATCATCTGTACGGTGTTCGCCTGTGCGAAACTCGGTGCGGTGTTCAACCCCCTGAACTACCGCCTACCGGCCGGCGAGGTCGAGTTCATCTGCAACGACGCCGAATCGCGCGTCCTCATCTACGAAGACGACACCCGCGAGGCGGTCGAAGGCGCCCGCGAGAACCTCGAAACCGTCGAGGAGTACGTCTTCATCGAAGAGGACTCCCCCGACGACACCCACGACTTCGATGCCATCATCGAGGCGGCCCCGGCGGAGACACCCGACACCATCGTCGAGGAAGACGACGTGTACGCGTTCATCTACACCTCGGGGACGACGGGTCGGCCGAAGGGCGTCGTCCACGAGCACCGCGATATGGTCGAACACAACCTCATCTGCGTCGCGGAGGGCGGCCTCCGGAAAAACGACGTGGGGCTGTCGGCGCTGCCGCTGTATCACTGCGCGGAGTTACACGCCGCCTTGTTCCCCCGGATTCAGGTGGGGGCGAAAAGCGTCGTCCACCACGAGTTCGACCCCGTCGCGGTGCTTCAGGACATCGAGAAACATGACGTGTCGGTGATGTTCGCCGCGCCGACGGCATGGAACGGACTGGCTCACGCCGCCGAGGAGGTCGACGCCGACACCTCCTCGCTCCGACTCGGGATGTACGGCGCCTCGCCGATGCCGAAGGAGGTACTCGACGCCTGCATGGAGCAGTTCTGTGACGACTACCTCCAGGCCTACGGCATGACCGAAATCGGCCCCTGTGGAACGTTCCAACACCCCGACGAACAGATACCGAAACAGGGGTCGGCCGGGAAACCCGCGCTGAACCACGATGTCCGGGTCGTCGAACCCGACGGCGCGCCGGATGCCGAGGTCGAGCAGGGCGACATCGGCGAGATACTGTTCGCCGGGCCGTGTACGATGCGGGAGTACTGGAACCGCCCGGAGGCGACCGCAGACTCCCTCCGGGAGGAAGGGGGCGTCGAATGGTACTACTCCGGTGACCTCGGGTATTTCGACGACGACGGCTACCTCTACGTCGTCGACCGCAAGGACGACATGATAATAACCGGCGGCGAGAACGTCTATCCGACCGAAGTCGAGGACGTTCTCTTTTCGCATCCAGACGTAGTCGAGGCGGCGGTCGTCGGCGAACCGCATCCCGAGTGGGGCGAAGCGGTCGTCGCCTACGTCGTCGGCGACACCGACGCCGACACCCTGGAGTCGTTCGTCCTCGACAGCGACGACCTCGCGGACTTCAAGCGGCCGCGTGAGTACCACTTCGTGGAGGAACTGCCGAAGAACCCAAGCGGGAAAGTCCAGAAGTTCAAACTCCGCGAGGAGTAGTCCGCGAAGCCAATCCTTTTCGTCGTCTCGGCCGCAGGTCGGGACATGAGCGATTCGGACGTACTCGACATCGAAGACCCGGAGGCCGTCGCCGCGGCGGCCGAGACCGCCGTCCAGCAGTGTCTCGCCGTCGACCCCGACGAGAGTTGCGTCGTCGTCACCGACGACAAACGCCAGCCCATCGGCGAGGCGCTGTACGACGCCGCCCTCGAAGCCACCGACGACGCCGTCATCGTCCGGTACCCGCCGGGACCACAGCACGGCGCGGAGCCGCCGGAACCGGTCGCAGGCGCGCTGCAATCGGCCGACACCTTCCTCGCGCCGACGACGAAGAGTCTCAGTCACACCCGCGCGCGCTCGGATGCGACCGACGGCGGCGCTCGTGGCGCGACGCTGCCGGGCATCACCGAGGAGGTGTTCACGACGGGGTTGGACGCCGACTACGACGCCATCGCCGCCGAGTGCGAGGCGATGCTCGAAACCGTCGAGGGCGCCGATGAAATCCGCGTCACCTCGCCGCAGGGCACCGATATCACCTTCGAGTTGGGTGACCGCGTCTGGAACGACGACACCGGCATCGTCCACGAGTCGGGCGACTTCTCGAACCTCCCGGCCGGTGAGGTGTTCATCAGCCCCGAATCCGCCGACGGTACCTACGTCGTCGACGGCACCATCCGACCACACGGCTTGCTCGACGAGGGACAGACGGTCACCTTCGAAGTCGAAGACGGCTACGTCACCTCGATTGGCGACGACGCCATCCGCGCCGATGTCGAAGAGGCCGCCGAGCAGGTGGGGCAGAACGCCTACAACATGGCCGAACTCGGCATCGGAACGAACATCGGTGTCACCGACCTCGTCGGCAGCGTCCTGCTGGACGAGAAGGCCGGCGGAACCGTTCACATCGCGCTGGGCGACGACGCCGGTATCGGCGGCGACAACGACGCCCCCATCCACCTCGACGGCATCCTGCGGGAGCCGACGGTGTACGTAGATGGGGAGGAAGTGGAACTTCCTCAGGTCGAGCGGTGAAACCGCGAGACGGGGAGGAAATCGAACTTCCGACCGTCGAGTGACGCTCAGAATCGAGCGTACCAGAATAGCCCCGCGAGAACGACCACCAGCAGGACGAGAAAGCCGACGAACAGCGCGACCGCGTCCGGGAGGACCGTCCCGAGGACGGCTCCGATGGAGACGAACCCGATGGTGGCGAAGGCGTAGAACAGGTACATCCGAACCGCCGATTCGGCGAGCGTCACGGCACCGAACGAGACGGCCGAGGAAATAATCCTACCGGCGGGTCACCGTCGAAGCCTCGTCACCGCCGGAGCCACGCGCTTATACGTCCGCGCCGTCAAGTGCGGCCAATGAGTCAACAGCGCGTCGCGGTTCGGTGCCCCTCCTGCTCGCCGGCCGACGAGACCGCCCACGAGGTGCTCAACCACGGTGGGCAGGCCACGGTCCGGTGCAGCGAGTGCAGTCACGTTCACAAGACGACCATCGAGGAGGAGTCACGCGTCGACCGCCGGGTCATCGTCTCCCAGGACGACGAATCGACTGAGGCACGCGTCGAAGTGCCGCCGGAGGAAGAGCTATCGACGGGCGACGAGTTCCTCGTCGAAACCGACGAGGCGATTCTCACCGCACGTATCACCTCCATCGAGACGACGGAGGGCGCCCGCGTCGACGAAGCCACCGCAGAAGACGTGAAGACGCTGTGGACGCGTGCGGTCGGCAACGTCGCGGTGAACCTGACGCTGCACCCGAAAGACGGCGGCCACGACGAGACTCGGGGCGTGAAGATACAGGTACCCGGCGACGAGGAGTTCATCGTCGGCCGAACCCACGAGTACGGCGGCGAGGAGTTCACCGTCGAGCGCCTGCTGGTCCGGGAGGACGCCACCGACTACTATCGAGAGGGATACGACCACGGCGGCGACGCGGCGCTCGCGAAGGACCTCAAGCGAGTGTACGCCCGAGACGAGAACTCCACCCAGCGGGCGTGGTCGGCCTGGTAGGACCGTGTTCCGACGCGACGATGACGCCGATGCGGATTTCGAGACGCGGCGAGAGCGAATGGTCGAGACACTCGCCGAGAGCGGCCGCATCGAACGCGAGTCGACTATCGAGGCGCTGAAGGCCGTCCCGCGACACGAGTTCGTCCCACCCGAGCGCCGGGGGAGCGCCTACGCCGACCGACCGCTTCCCATCGGTAACGACCAGACCATCTCCGCGCCGCACATGGTGGGCATCATGTGCGACAGACTCGCCTTGAGCGAAGGCGAGGCGGTGCTCGAAGTCGGTACCGGCTGTGGGTATCACGCCGCGGTCACGGCCGAAATCGTCGGCGACGGCAACGTCTACACCGTCGAGTACGTCGAATCGCTGGCCGAAGACGCGCGAAAGCGACTCGACGACCTCGGGTACGACGTTCAGGTCCGCGTCGGCGACGGCCACGACGGGTGGCCCGAGTACGCCCCCTACGACGCCGCGTATCTCACCTGTGCCGCCCGTGAGTTGCCCGAAGCGGTCCTCGAACAGCTCCGGGAGGGTGGTCGCTTGCTCGCGCCCGTCGGTGAGCGCCGACAGCGGCTCGTCCGCGCCGTCAAACGCGAGGACGGCATCGACCGCGAAGAGTTCGGCGGCGTCCGGTTCGTCCCGATGCAGGGCGGCGATTCTTGAGGCCGGAACGCGAAGTCGGCGTATGCCAACGCAGGACCGAAGCGAGCCGCCCTGGCGCGAGATAGCGTTGCTGTGGGCGGCCCGCCGCTGTGGCGCCCTCGAAGCGCTGTCGACGACCGCGGGAGCGCCCGAAGCGGTCGCCGACGCCACCGATATCGACCCCGAAGCGGCCGAGCGTCTCGTTGCCGCGCTGCAGTCGCAGGGCTTTCTCACCCGCGTCGACGGGGAGTGCGAACCCACCAACCGCTTGCTTGGCTTTCTAACGAAGACCGACCTCCGCTCTATCGGCCGCCTGCCCGCCGAGTTGGACGCCTTCGGGCGGTGGGTCGCGCTGCCGGAGACGCTGGCCGGTCGAGCGGTTCCGGAGCAGCCAGACGAGTTGCGGAACGAACTCGGCAAAGAGGCTGCCGCCGACGAAGTCTGTCTGCGCTCGGAGGTGACGACCGCGGTCCACGCCGCCCCGGACGGCGACAGCGTCGTGGTGGTCGGCGACGGAGCGGGCCGCCGTGCCGTCGAGTTCGCCCGCCGTGGCTGGTCAGTGACGTTGCTGGACAGCGAAGCCCGAATCGATGCCGCCGAACCGCTGCTTCGTCGGGAATCCATCGACCTCCGTCGCGGCGACGGAACCGAGATACCAACGTGTGACCTCGTGGTCGGCGTCGAGACCCTGAGTCGCCGGGACAGTGACAGTGCCACAGACCACGTCGCGGCCGCGGCCGCCGCGGCATCTACGGTCGTCTTCCTCGACACCTTCGATGGCGAAACGCCCGGAGCCGCGTTGGTCGATATCGACCGACTGGCGGCAGGGGAGGGTCGCGTACACGGCATCGGAGCGACCCGCTCGTGGCTCGAAGGGGCGTTCGACGACGTATCCGTCGAGGCGGTGCCGTCGAGTCGGCGCTCGGCGCTCATCGGGCGCTCGATTCAATAGGCTCCGGCCCCGATTTCGAGTATGGACCCGGCGGTGCTCCGCGACGACATGGTCGACAGCCTCGAACACGAGGCCAAGGCCGTCGTTCGCTCGGAGACGGTCAGCGTCGCGATGCGGGAAGTGCCTCGTGAGCCGTTCGTCGACGACGAGGCGGCCGCCTACGCCGACCGCTCCTCGGAGCGCTACGGAACGCGCGTGCTCTCCCCGAGTGCGGCGGGACGACTGTTGGAGGCACTCGCCGTCGACCCCGACGACGACGTGTTGGTCGTGGGCTGTGGCGTCGGATATACCGCCGCCGTCATCGCCGAGATTGTCGGCGAGGCGAACGTCCAGGCCATCGACATCACGCGCCGCCTCGTCTACGAGGCGCGGTCGAACCTCGAACGCGCCGGCTACCCTGGTGTACTCGTCGACCGTCGCGACGGCGCCCGCGGACTCCCCGACTACGCACCCTACGACCGAATTCTCCTCGAAGCCGCCGCTATCGAACCGCCGCGGGCGCTCCTGAATCAGTTGGCCCCCGAAGGACGACTGGTCATGCCCCGAGGCACCGGAACCCAGGAACTCGTCGCCGTCGAGGGCGAGGAGGCCGTCGCCGAGTTCGGCACCGTCGCCTTCCAGCCGATGTTGGTCGAAGGCGAGCAGGCCGACACCGTCGAGCGCAACCGAACCCACCGCGAGGACCGCGAGCACGCCCGCCGGGCCGCCGAGCGCCGGAAGGGCTGGGAGCAGTCGTGGATAGACTGGGACGACCGACTCTGAAGTGGCCTACTTTTCGACCACCAACAGCGCCGTGTTCTCACGTCTGTCGGCGTAGTCGCTACCCGCGGGCGGTTTGATGTCGAAGACGACGGTGCCGTCTCGCTGGTTTGGCCCCAACTCGGGGGCGATGTCGAACTCCGCGGTACCGTTCTCGTCGGTCTTCGCCGTCGCGACGCCGTCGAGTCGTGCCGACCCGCCGCGAGCGACGACGGTGGCATCGGCGACGCGCCCCCCGTCGGGGTCGACGACCGCCACCGAGACGGAACCGTTGTCGGGCGTCGTGACCTCCGGCGTCGGCCGAACGTCGAGTTCCGTCACCGCGAGTCCGGAAATGCCCGAAATCATGCTCATCATCACCGAGAGGCTGGCGACGCCGACGACGAGTGCGATGACGAGGCGAACCGGCAGTCCCTCGATACCGCGTTCGTCCTCGCGTAACCGTGTTGCTCTGAACATGGGGCGTCTGGCCTCGGTATCGTACATAAACCGCCGGGTCGCCGGAACCGCAATCTCGGCCATCGGAACCGCAAGACCCCTGTAGGTCCCGGGCGCAGCGTCGCCCATGCAACCGCGGGCGGCGGCGCTGGTCGCGGCGGGCGGGTTCGTCGGTGCGGTGAGTCGACACGCCGTCGCCGTCGCGTTGCCGACAGCGTTTCCGTGGGGGACGCTCGCGGTCAACGTCGTCGGCGCGTTTCTGTTGGGGATGGTCGTCTACGAGACGCCGCATCAGGGGCGACTCTCGGTGGCCGCTCGGACGTTCGTCGCGACCGGGTTCCTCTCGTCGTTCACCACCTACAGCACGTTCGCCAGCGAGACGGTCGGACTCACGCCGACGCTGGCGGCGGCCAACGTCCTCGCCAACTACGCACTCGGCGGCGTGGCAGTCCTGCTCGCACGAGAGGTGGTCCGGTGGCGCTCGTAGCGGCGCTTGCGGTCGGCGTCGGCGGGTCGGTGGGGGCGCTCGCACGGTACGCCATCGGGAACGCAATCGAGCAGCGGGGCCTCGACACGTTCGCCGTGAACGTCCTCGGCAGTTTCGCACTCGGCGTCGTTCTCGCAGTCGGCCTCGGAGACACCGCAAGGCTGGCCTTCGGCGTCGGCTTCTGTGGGGCGTTCACTACGTTCTCGTCGTTCGCCGTCGAGAGCGTCCGACTCGCAGAAGACGAAAACGTCGAGGTCGCAGCCGTCTATGCGGCCGGGACGCTCGTCGCCGCTCTCCTCGCGGTCGCTCTCGGAAGCGAAATCGGTGCCACCGTCGCGTAGCTGCCCCGTCGACCGGGCGAAAGTATAGGTCCGTTCGCACGCGCATAGGGGTATGTTCGAGGATGCCACACCGGTCAGCATCGGCACCGAAGACGCCAGCGCCGCCTGGGTCCGTCCCGTCGCCGTCTTCGAGGGGGGTGCGGCATGAAACTCGCTTCCTTCGAAGTCGAAACGCCGGTCGGAACACGACAGCGCGTCGGCGTCCGCGACGAACACGGTGCGCTCGTCGACGTGACCGCCGCCTACGCCGCCGACCTCAACTCGCGGGGGGAGGCCGACCCCCTCGCCGTCGCCGAAACCCACGCTCCACCCGAAATGTCGACGTTCCTCCAGCGCGGTGAACGGGCCTTCAACGCCGCCCGCGACGCCGTCGCGTTCGTCCGTGAGACCGACGCCTCGGAAGGCCCGACGGGCGGGCAACTCCGGTTCGACCCCGCCGACGAGGGCGTTCGACTCCTCGCACCGCTACCGCGGCCGAACTCGATTCGGGACTTCATGGCCTTCGAGGAACACGTGAAGAATAGCCTCGGCGAGGAGCCACCGCAGGTGTGGTACGACACCCCGGTCTACTACAAGGGCAACCCCGACAGCGTCGTCGGACCCGGCGAGGAGGTAGCGTGGCCGAGTCACTCCGAGCAACTCGATTACGAACTCGAAATCGCCGCCGTCATCGGCAAGGAGGGGACCGACATCGATGCCGCCGACGCCGAGGAGTACATCGCCGGCTACACCGTCTTCAACGACTTCAGCGCCCGGGACACACAGATGCAGGAGATGCAGGGCCGCCTCGGCCCCGCGAAGGGAAAGGACTTCGCCAACGCCTTCGGCCCGTTTCTCGTCACGACCGATTCCTTCGACCTCTCCGAAGCGCGCATGACCGCCGAAATCAACGGCGAGACGTGGTCCGACGGCGTCGCTGGCGAGATGTATCACTCCTTCGCGGACATCGTCGAACACGTCTCACGCGACGAGACGCTGTACCCCGGTGACGTACTCGGCAGCGGTACCGTCGGCGAAGGCTGTGGCCTCGAGTTGGGACGGTTTCTCGAAGAAGGCAACACCGTCACACTACACGTCGACGGACTGGGGACGTTGGAGAATACCGTTCGCTAAGCCGACCTATCGGCGTTCAATTTCCGCAGCTGTACCTCGAAATCCCGTGTCGAAAGCTCCTCGGCCGTGCTGTCGAGGTCCGCCCGCAACGCCTCGACGCGTTCGGTGAGATCGCTGTAGGCATCGCTGTTCTCCAGTTCGTGTTGGCTCTTCTGGGACTGCAGCGCCGCCCGCTTCGAGGCAAGCGAGAAGAACTCCTGCAGTTGGTTGTCGTAAGCCGACCGGGAGAGCAACGACTCGACGACCCCGACGAGGTCATCGCGCCGAATCGGCTTGACGATGTACTCGTCGAACCCCATCTCGATGATGTCGAAATCAGGTTCGACGGCCGTCACCATCGACACCCGGCAGTCGTACTCCGACTCGCGAATGTGTTCGAGCACCTCGTCGCCCGACACCTGTGGCATCAGGCGGTCGATGAGCGCCACGTCGACGTCCTCGTCGAGAGCGTCGAGCGCCTCCTGGCCGCCGTAGGCCGTTCGAACGTCGTACTCCTGGGAGAGCCACGCCGTGTATAAATCGGCAAGGTCCCGCTCGTCGTCGACGACGAGTACCGTCGCCGTTTCGGTCGTCTCCGTATCCGTCCCCATACTGACCCCAACGAGATACAACAAAATAGCCGTTGGGGCTGTTTTCTCGCTCTGAGAACGGCCGTTTCGCCTCCAAGACGCCTTTCTCAACTGCACCTACAGACGGAATAAATAAGCCACAATATAAATACTTCTCAACTAACAGGCAGTATCGCTAACACGGGTCGACTGCATTATGCGAGCGGGCGGCATTTCCATCCACCCACCCACAAACCGGCCGAGGGAATCTCGGCTGGTACACTGCCGCCCTACGTGTACGATGCGAACTCTAGTTGCTAGGACAAAATTATGCCCTTGTCGTGATTTCGACACCGTCGACGGGTTCTCACCTGATGAATGAAACAGTCAAAACGGGACTCGCCGGGGCTGAGCGAAGCCTTCGGCTTCGCGAAGGTCGGCGAGTGCAGTGACTGAGCGAACGTAGTGAGCGAAGGAAATGGACTCGCCGGGATTTGAACCCGGGGCCTCTTCCTTGCGAAGGAAGCGATCTGCCGCTGATCTACGAGCCCTCGACAGTCGATTATCGGTTCGGTCGTTTGTACCTTCTGTTTCGCACTCCGGAAAGCGACCGGGAGCGGTCGCGCGTGAGTGCTGCGGCGGGCGGTGTGGAAGACGCGTGGCGTCTTCCGACCCTCGCGAACGGGGGTTCGCGTTAGTCCTCGAGGACGATCTCGATGGAGACGTCGTTCGGGACCTGAATCCGCATCAGCTGGCGGAGTGCGCGTTCGTCGGCGTCGATGTCGATGAGTCGCTTGTGGACGCGCATCTCCCAGTGTTCCCACGTCGCGGTCCCCTCTCCGTCGGGGGACTTACGCGCCGGGATTTCCAGCTTCTTCGTCGGCAGCGGGACCGGTCCCGACAGCGTCACGCCGGTTTTGTCGGCGATTTCGCGAACGTCGTCGCAGATGTCGTCGAGGTCCTCGGGTGCCGTGCCCGCGAGGCGAACGCGTGCCTGTTGCATGCGTTATCGCTCGTTGACGCTGAGGACCTTGCCGGCCGCGACGGTCTGACCCATGTCGCGGATGGCGAAGCTGCCCAGCTCGGGAATCTCGTTCGAGGACTCGATGCTGAGCGGCTTCTGCGGTCGGACGGTGACGACGGCAGCGTCGCCGGACTGGATGAAGTCCGGGTTCTCCTCGGCGACCTCGCCGGAGGAGGGGTCGATCTTCTTGTCGATGGACTCGATGGTACACGCGACCTGCGCCGTGTGGGCGTGGAAGACCGGCGTGTAGCCAGCAGTGATGACCGAGGGGTGCTGCATGACGACGACCTGTGCCTGGAAGGTCTCGGCGACCGTCGGCGGGTCGTCGGCGGGGCCACAGACGTCACCGCGTCGGATGTCGTCCTTGCCGACGCCGCGGACGTTGAACCCGACGTTGTCGCCGGGGCCGGCCTCGGGGACTTCCTCGTGGTGCATCTCGATGGTCTTGACTTCTCCGCCAGCGTCGCTCGGCTGGAAGGAGACGTTGTCGCCCGTGTTCAGCATACCCGTCTCGACACGGCCGACCGGGACCGTACCGATACCCGAAATCGTGTAAACGTCCTGAATCGGCAGTCGCAGCGGCGCGTCCGTCGGCGGCTGCGGCTCCGGCAGGTCGTTGAGGGCCTCGAGCAGGGTCGGGCCGTCGTACCACGGCGTGTTCTCCGATTCCTCGGAGACGTTGTCGCCCTCGAACGCCGAGGTCGGGATGTACTTGGCGTCGTCGGTGTTGAAGCGAACCTGCTGAAGCAGCTGGTTGACTTCGTCGACGACGGCCTTGTACTTGCTCTCGTCGTAGTCGACGAGGTCCATCTTGTTGACCGCGATGATGAGCTCGTCGATGCCCAGCGTACGGGCCAGGAAGACGTGCTCTTGGGTCTGCGGCTGGACACCGTCGTCGGCTGCGACGACGAGCACCGCGTTGTCGGCCTGGCTCGCGCCAGTAATCATGTTCTTGACGAAGTCGCGGTGACCCGGACAGTCGACGATGGTGAAGTAGTACTCGTCGGTGTCGAACTCCTGGTGGGCGATGTCGATGGTTACACCGCGCTCTCGCTCCTCGGCGAGGTTGTCCATGACGTAGGCGAACTCGAAGCCGCCTTTACCCTTCTCTTCGGCTTCCTCTCGGTACTGTTCGATGACGTGCTCGGGGACGCTCCCGGTCTCGAAGAGGAGCCGCCCGACCATCGTACTCTTTCCGTGGTCGACGTGGCCGATGACGGCCAAGTTCTGGTGTGGTTTGTCGCTCATTGTGGTCTCACGCGCAGAGGCGCTATATCGGAGTCTTTTGTCGGTGCCCCGTAAAACGATTTCGAAAGGGATTCCGCCGAAACCGGGCGCGTCGGGCGGTTTGCGAGGTGATGACACGGGAACAGTAAGCGGGAGCGTTAGCGGGGAACGCCGCCGTCCAGAGCGGTCACTCCACGGGCGGAAGTCGCCCGATATCGGCCAGTACGGCGCTGGCAGTCTCCGGGCCGCCCGCACCGCGCCCCGAGATGTTCAGTCGGCCAGCGTGGTTCGTCTCCAACTGGACGATGTTGAGCGTCCCCGAGACGGCGAGCGTCCCGTTTTCGGGCACCAATCGCGGGCCGACCCGAACCTCGCCGTCGGCGACTTCCCCGATGAGTCGGATGGTCCGGCCGTCCTCGGCGGCGAGTTCGAGTGCGCTTCCGGGCAAGTCAGCGATACCCTCGACCTCGGCGTCTTCGAGGGTGTAGGTGTCGTCGTACAGCACGTTCGCGAGGATGACACACTTCAGGGCGGCGTCGGTCCCCTCCACGTCGAAGGTGGGGTCGGCCTCGGCGACGCCGAGGTCCTGTGCTTCGGCGAGGACGTGTTCGTAGCCCAGTCCCTCCGCGGCCATCCGAGTGAGGATGAAGTTCGCCGTCCCGTTGAGAACGCCGCGAGCGGCGGTCACCTGCCCGTTGAGGTCGTCGATAGTCGAGAGGATGGGAATCGCGCCGCCGACGGCAGCCTCGAACAGCACCGTCCCCTTCGAGTCGGCCTCCAAACTGCGAACCTCGTCGTAGCGCTCGGCGACCGGCCCCTTGTTCGCCAACACGACGTGACGGTCGCGTTCGAGCGCACGCGCGACGTGTGAAAAGCCCGGTTCGGCGTCACCGAGCGTCGTCGGCGTCGTCTCGACGAGCGCGTCGTAGTCGGCCTCCAGCGCGTCCGCAGGGTCGTGGTTCCCGACGACATCGCGGCTCCGCTTTCGGGCGAGGACATCCTCGGCGTCGAGACCCCCGTCGTCGACGGCCGCCGTCGAGGAGTCCGCGACCGCGACGACCTCGTGGCCGTACTCGCCGGCCAACTCCACGACGGAGGAACCGACGGCGCCCGCTCCCATCACGGCCAGTTTCATTGGGACCCCTCCGTCAGCGGCTCGATGACGCGCAGGTCCTTCTCTTCGGCGACCGACCGGATGGTCGCGAGTGCGTCGTCGCTCTGTCCTTCGCTGGCGACGACGCGCAGGCGGGCGCTGGATGGCCCCTCAGTACCCGCTGGCGCCGACAACGACAGGTCCGCGACCGAAACCCCACCGCAATCGTGGAACCGCCGGAGGGTATCCGAGAGGTCCGTCTCGACGAGGTGGCCGACCAACACGACGGTCAACTCCTCGCTGTAGCGTTCGGCGCCCGCCTGGATGACGTTGACACCCGCCCCCCGGAGCGAGTCGACGATGACGTCGAACTGCGCTTGGGTCGCCTCGAGGTCGACCTCGACAGGGATGTGGCCCCGCGGTGTGAGATTGCCGCGCTCATGGAATATTGACAGCAGGTTCCCACCGTTGTCCGCGATGGGTTCGAGCGCGCCCAACAGCTCACCGGGTTCGTCGACGAGTTCGAGCCGAACCGTGTACGACCGTCTGTCTGCCTCGCTCATCGACTCACCTCCGAACGTTCGCTCATTACCTGCCACTCAACACCGCCGGCTATAAGAGCGCCGTCATTCGCAAGCGTGGCCGGTAGTTCACACCGGCAACAGCCGATCGTACACCTCGTCGATGCGCTCGTTGTACGCCGCGCCGTCGGCCGAACCCCACGGGTTCCGCGAGAAGTAGTACATACAGGCCAACACGATACCCGTCGTGACCGCGAACTCCGGCAGGACGGCACTGAGGAGAAACGACGACAGCCCTGCCAACAGCGCCGCGATTACCACGTCGACCACCTGATACGCCATGGACATACCGAGAGATACGCCGGCCGCCCCCTTCGGCGTGTCGCTGTGTTCCTGTATCGAGTTTCGAGTCTCGAAACCGAACGTATGTTTATCTCCGGTTGAAGACGATGGCTACGGAGCGATGGAAGGGAAGGTTCCGAGTGTGGCAACCACAGCAGCAGTGACGGCGCTGCTCGTCGTCGTCACGACGGCCGCGGTGTTCGGTCCACAGACCGGAGCGGAACTGTACGGGGCGTTGCTCGTCTGGCCACTCCCCGCGGCGACGGCGTTAGCCGTCGGCGTCGACGCGCGCCGACTCTCTCGGTTCGCCGTCGTGTTCTGTGGGTCCCTCGTCGGACTGTCCCTGCTTTTCGGCACCGTCGTCGGCTATCGGATGTTGGGCGCCCTCATCGGCGTCCCTCCGGCCGATGTCGGACTCAGCGTCAACCCGGTGATGACCGTGCTGGCCGGCGGCGCAATCGTCCTGTCGTACTACGCCGTCTTCGAGTGGGACTGCCGGACCGAAACCCCCGTCTGAGGGACGAGTCGTCGGTTGCTGACGCTGTTCGGCGAAGAGACGAAGAAACGAGAGAGCAGTCGAGACGCCTTAGAAGTAGTCGATAGACTGTGGCAGTTCGAGCTTCATGCCCTTCCGCTCTCGAATCTCGTTGATGATGTCGGGCTGGAGGTTGTCGGCCAGCACGCGGAAGCCGGCGTTCTCCGTGTTCCAGGAGGCACGGCCCTCGGTGGCCGAGCGGATGTCGCTGGAGAAGCCGATCATCTCGTCGACGGGCGCGATGCCCTCGACGACCATGAGGTCACCCTCCTGGTACATGTCGTCGACGCGTCCGCGTCGACCCTGAATCTCGCCGGAGGCAGCGCCCATGTGCTCGTTGGGCACGTCGATGCGGACCTCCTGAATCGGCTCCAGAAGCTTGATTTCGGCGTCGATGAGCGCGTTGTGAACGGCCTGCCGAACCGCAGGGATGACCTGTGCCGGACCGCGGTGGATGGCGTCCTCGTGGAGGCGTGCGTCGTGGAGACGGATGAGCGACCCCTCGACGGGTTCGGCGGCGAGCGGGCCGTCGTTGAGCGCCTCTTCGAGCCCCTCGATGACGAGCTCCATCGTCTCGTTGAGGTGCTGGATACCCTTCGTGTCGTCGATGAACACGTTCGTGCCGTGGATGTGTTCGACGTTTTGGGCGGTGTCTTTGTCCATGCCCTGCTCCATGAGCTCCTCGCGGCGCTCCAGTTCGGGCATGTCCATCGAGATGTCGCCGAGTTTGATACTGTCGACGATGTCCTGTTCGAGCGGTTCGACGGTGATGTAGAACCGGTTGTGGTTGTTCGGCGAGCGGCCCTCGACCTCGCGGGACGCTTCCTGCGGTGCCTCCCGGTAGACGACGATGGGTTCACCGGTGTTGACCGGAATACCCTGGTTGCGCTCGATACGCTGGGTGATGACTTCGAGGTGGAGTTCGCCCTGCCCGGAGATGAGGTGTTCGCCGGTGTCCTCGTTGATTTCGATTTGGATGGTCGGGTCCTCCTTTGCGACCTGCTGGAGCGTCTCGATGAGCTTCGGCAGGTCGTCCATGCTCTGGGCCTCGACGGACTTCGTGATGACCGGCTCGGAGATGTGTTCGATGGACTCGAACGGCGTCATCTCCACCGAGGAGACGGTCGACCCGGCGATGGCGTCCTTCAGTCCGGTGACGGCAGCGATGTTGCCGGCGGGAACCTCTTCGACTTCCTCGCGTTCCCCGCCCATGTAGATGCCGACGCTCTGGACGCGGTTCGTCCCGGCCGTCCCGGAGACATAGAGGTCCTGGCCCTTCTCCAGCGTCCCGGAGAAGACACGACCCGCGGCGATTTCGCCGGCGTGGGGGTCGATACCGATGTCGGTGACCATCATGACGACCTCACCGTCCTCGTCGACGAGTCGCATCGTGTCGGCGATTTCCGATTCGGGGTCACCACGCCAGATACGCGGGATACGACGAGGCTGTGCGTCGATGGGGTTCGGGAAGTGCTCACACACCATGTCGAGAACCACGTCGGACAGCGGCGTCCGCTCGTGGAGCTCTTGGCGCTTGTCGGCCTGTTCGAGGTCGATAATCTCGCCGAAGTCCATCCCGGTACGCTGCATCGAGGGCATCGAGACGCCCCACTTGTACAGCGCCGACCCGAAGCCGACGGTGCCGTCCTCGACGGAGACCGTCCAGTCTTCGTCGATGTCGTCCATCTCCTCGGTCATCCCGCGGATGAGCTCGTTGACGTCGTGGATGACACCCGTGAGCCGCTGTTGCATCTCCTGGGGACCCTCCTGAAGCTCGGAGATGAGGCGGTCGACCTTGTTGATGAACAGCGTCGGCTTGACACCCTCCCGCAGCGCCTGCCGCAGGACGGTCTCCGTCTGGGGCATCGCGCCCTCGACGGCGTCGACGACGACGAGCGCGCCGTCGACGGCACGCATCGCACGGGTCACGTCGCCACCGAAGTCGACGTGGCCCGGCGTGTCGATGAGGTTGATAAGGTGATTGGTGTCCTCGTACTCGTGTGTCATCGAGACGTTGGCCGCGTCGATGGTGATACCGCGTTCCTGTTCGTCTTCCTCGGTGTCCATCGCGAGTTGCTGGCCGGCGGTGTCGTCGGAAATCATGCCGGCACCTGCCAGCAGGTTGTCGGTCAGCGTCGTCTTCCCGTGGTCAACGTGCGCGGCGATGGCGATGTTCCGGATGTTCTCCGGGTTGTCCATCAGCCGTTCGCACTCCTGTACGATTTTCTTGCGTCGGCCCATTATACAGTCAATTATCGACAGCAGGGTGAAAAGGATAGTGTTTCGCCACGGACGACAACCGCCCCAAGGTGGGTTGAGAACGCTCAGCAATGTTTCGGCGTACGGCAGTGCTCCGAGTGGTCGACTCCCCGACTACAAAGCAGGAAGTGGGCCACGGAACCCACCACCAAGGGCCCATCCCCAGTATGCCCCCTCCCCTGCCGCGGCGTTCGTCTACCCGTGTGGCTGGAAGTAAACGATTGTGAGCAACCGACTGCTCCAAATCATCTGACAGGTTTGGCGACCGGCCGACGACGCTCGGGAGCATCGATGGAGCCGACGACGTGGGTCGGCCGTCTCGTTCCAGCGGCCGGAACTGACTGACACCGGTATCAGCGCACGTTCTTGGTTCGCATCTCCTCGTCGACGGTAACTCGAATCTCGTCGCCGTCGAACGGGACACGTACCTCGACCTCGAGGGGAGCCTCCGAAACGACGGAGCGTTCGATTCCGTCGATGTACCCCGAATCGACCCAAAAAAGCCGCCGCAACTCGAGGAAGCTCTCGAAGGGCTGACGCTCGTAGACGAAGGCAATGACTGCCGGGTGAAACAGTATCGGCAACCAGACGACACACCACCGACTGTACGAACAGTTTGCACAAACGTGTTCGACCCAGATGTCGGGGACGGAACCACACGCAGTACACATCCCGTCGGTGTCCGTCTCGTGTTCCTCACAGACGTGCATCGAGCGGTCGACCGTTCCACCACACTCGGGACAGACACCTTGTAACATCGTGGCCAGGTCGGTCTCGTAGTGAACGCGAGCCGCTTCGAGGACCTCGATACCGTGGCGGCCCTGGAGGCCGGCGGGCGGAAACGTGTGGTGCATGAACGTACCTCTAGGGACATCACCTCCCATCACGCCCGCACACGAGGTACAGCGGACGGTGATGAACTCGTCGGCGTAGCTGAACTCGATTGCACCCCCACAGAGCGGACAGGGGACGCCGAGGTCGGTGGGTTCGATTCGCGGGTCGTGGGTGATAGTGCCTGCCAGCACCGCCCTGATGACCGCCTTTCCGGCCTCTCGGAGCTCGTAGCCCTCCCCCGTCTGTCGGACGAAGTGTTCGGCCAGTTTCGAGAGATGGTAGTTGAAGTTCCCCCGGTCGACGTCGACATCGGCGTGGAGTTCGGAGAAGGCGACCGGTTCGTCGCGACGCTCCCAGAGCGCCTGTAGTATCTCGATTCGGGTCTCGTTGGCCAGCATCGAGAACGCTTCGGGCGGCGACACGCCGCCGTGGTCGACTTCGGAACGGTCAATCCCCGTCTCATCCCCCGTTTTCCAGTCGGTCTTCCACTCGGGAACCCCCCGCCCGGACGACTCCGGCGGTGACTCCGATTCGTCACGCTCGGGCATTCTTTAGACGTATGCCACCCGTTCACTTAATTCGACCTCTGCTGTGAACGAGCGTGCCGGAACGACGACTACGACAACGGCGACGTTCGTCATCGAGGCTGCCGCCTGCGTAAGAGTCAAACGGTGGCAGCCCTTGTCAATTGATGACATGGACGTTCGCGTGACGGGACGTGGGCCAGCCGAACCGTTCTTGAGTTCGCGTGACCTGCTGGCGACCGAGTACGACCTCGACCTCCCGGTGGTCGTAAAGATACGCGAGAACCCCGACGAGCGGACCGTCGCGGGTCACTACGACGACCGACACGAACTGCTCGTCTCCAGACGAGCCGCCACCTCGGCGATGGCACGGGAACTCGCCCTCCACGAGTTCGCACACATGGCCCGCTACGAGGAAGAACACCCCTCACACCTCCAATCGACCGAAGAAGCGTTGTTTCTCGCGTTGGCCGGCAAGAGCGTCGAGCGGCGCAAACTCTCACATTGTTATCAAATCGCCAACCACATGAAGGACATCTACGCCGACGACATCACCCTCGACATCGGCCCGACCGAGAAGTTGGTCGCCTTCATGGAATCATCGCTCGCGCGGGCGGTCGCCGATTCCCCACCGTCGGCACCCGGCGAGTGGGAGCGGTGGAGTCCCGCCGCCGACCCCGATATTACGGCCGTCAACGCGGCGTTCGCACTCGCCTTGCTCGAACGCCACGATGCCATCGACGACGACCACCGACTGTACGACCTCGCCCACGCCGCCGCCGCGGACGCACCCGACGTGTCGCTGTCGACGTTCAAACGAACGTTCCGGTCGTTGGCAGACGACCCCGACGAGTCGGAGTACCGGAAGGCACTCGTCGACGTGACTCGGGAGTACGTCCTCGACGAGGGACCGACCCAGCGGGCCGCCGACTAGTTCTGGACGATACGGAGCAAGCGGTCGTCGTTCGGCTTGGGGAACTGCTCGGTCGCCCGGCCGTCGCGGTTCGACGTGACGACGTACAGCGCCCCGTCGGGACCCTGCTCTGCGTGGCGAATCCGACCGAGTTCGTCCTCGAACAGCGGGTGGGAAACCGCGTCGTACTCCGAGTACAGCCAATCGGCATCGAAGCGCCGGCCACCGATGTCCGGCGGGTCGCCGTCGTAAATCGAGACGACGTTCAGCCGCTGGGAGATGAGTCCGCCGCTGATGAACCGGTTTTGCAGGGCGGGGACGGCATCGCCAGTGTAGAAGACGCCGCCGGTCGGCGCCCAGCTCGTTCCCGGACCCGTGTTCACCAGCGGCGGAACCACGTCCGGGTGGTCCGGATACGACTCGTAGGCATCGTCGTCCGGACCGCTGCGGACGTTCCGCCAGCCGTAGTTGCCGCCCGCTTCGAGTATCTGTACCTCGTCGCGCGCCTGCGGGCCGTGTTCGGAGACGACCGGCGTTCCATCCGGCAGCCACGTCACGGCCTGTGGGTTCCGGTGGCCGTAGGTGTACACGCGGGGGTCTTCGAGGCCGGGATTGTCCTCGGGAGCGGTGCCGTCGGGGTTCAACCGAAGCACTTTCCCGCCGAGTCGTCCGGGGTCCTGCGGCAGTCCCTCGACATTGGCGTCGCCGGTGGTCACCCACAGGTAGTTCCGCGGGCCGAACGCCAGCCGTGCGCCGTTGTGGATGATGCGGTGGCCGGGGATGTCGTCGATGACGACCGTCTCCTCGTTGCCGTTTTCGAGGTCATAGAACACCAGTCGGTTGCGGTAGTCCTCCTCGCCCGCCTGATAGGTGTAGAAGGCGTACAGTACGGGCACCTCGGGGTAATTCGGATGGAGGGCGATACCGAGCAAGCCACCCTCGCTACCGCCGGCCCACCAGTCGTTGTTTTCGGGGTCCGCGATGGAGTCCGCGTGGTCGATAACGTCGTCGGGCGTGGCGACGGCTTCCAGTTCCCCCGAGGAGTAACGACTGATGCGGCCGACACGCTCGGAGATGTACACCTCGCCGCTGTCCGCAAACTCGATGTCCCAGCCGACTTCGAGGTTCTCGATGACCGTTTCCGTTCCGTAGGTCGCCTCCTGCGGCGAGTTGCGGGGCGGCTCCCACTCGGGGTCGTAGCGGTTCCACGACTCGATGTCGTGAGACACCGAGAGGTCGTACTGTGAGTCGACGGGTTCCAGGTCGTCGGTCCCGAGGCCGAAACAGCCGGCAACGGCGATCGACCCGGCCGCACCGACCGACGCGAGGAACCGACGGCGACTGTGGAGGGGCTCCATACCGCCTCATGCGGTCCCGCCCGCTAAAACGTGCTGTTTCGGGAAGGTGTTCGGGAGACTGACTCGACAGCGGCAGGGCTACTCGCCAAGAGAAACGAGAGGGAAAGCGAACGGTTAGCGGGCTGCGGCAGCGACGCGCTCCTGTTCTTCCTTCTGGCTGATGGGGTAGGCCTGGAGGTCGTAGTTGGCAGCGCCCGTAATCTGTTGGGCCAGCGCCTCCTCGGCCGGCGTCGTCGTCTTGAACGACCCGCTCTGTGTGCCCTGTGCGATGAACTTCAGCGACTGGTCGACGCGGCGCTGCGGGGCCACGTCGACGGCCTTCGGAACCGAGATGCCGCCGTACTTCAGGCGGACGGTCTCCTCTCGGGGGCCGCTGTTCTCGACGGCGCGGACGAGTACCTGGACGGGGTTCTCGTCGGTTCGCTCGGCGACGATTTCGAAGGCGTCGCGGACGATGCGCGTCGCCTGCTGTTTCTTGCCTGTGTTCTCCTCGGTCTGCATCAGGCGGTTGATGAGCCGCTCGACGATGCTGATTTCGGATTTCTTGAACTGTTTTTCGGAGTGGCGTCCCATCGTGTGAGCGATGGGCGTGACGGTGATGTAGCGGCGCATCGAGGGGTCGGTGTACTCGATTTCGCCGATTTCCCACTGTCCGAACAGTTTCGCCGAGACGCGTTCGTCGTCGGTCGATGCCGGGGCGTCCGGCTCGGGTGCGTCCGAACTCATCGTTATCGCACCGGCTTCTCCGCGTTCCCGCGGACGAGTTCAATCATCGAGACGCCGTTGACCTTCTCGACTTTGTAGTTGACACCCGAGAGGTCGCCCATCGCACGACCCTTTGCACCACCGATACCGGCGATGGTGACCTCGTCGTGCTCGTCGATGAACGAGATGGCACCGTCACCGGGACAGAAGGCGGTGACCTGCTTTCCGTTCTTGATGAGCTGCACTCGGACACACTTCCGGATGGCCGAGTTGGGCTGCTTTGCCTCGATACCGACCTTCTCGAGGACGATGCCCCGACCTTGGGGGGCGCCCTCGAGGGGGTCGGACTTCTTGCCGAGTCCGCGGGCACGGCGCGCGTAATCAGAGTCGGACCACCGGTGTTTCTGGCGGTCCTTCTTGAGTTTGCGCGCGGCGTATTTGCCGTTCGCCATAGTACCCCTTGCTTCCCTACGGAGATACTTAAGCATCCCTTTTCGACCGCGTCGTCGTGTGTCCTTCCCGCACGTGGGAGTCACACCCACTCGTCTGGACCCACCAACCGCGAACGCCGGCTGTACGCCGCCCTTGGCGGTGATGGCCCCGACTGCGGGAGCATCCTCGTTCGGGAGTGGCGACGCCTGCTACGTTAGCTCGATTTCGTCGATGTCGAAGTGACGCTTCGCCAACCGACGCGCAATAGCGATGTTTCGACCCTCCGTCCCGATGGCGACGCCGCGGTCGTCGTGGTCGACCTCCGCGTAGGCGACGGTCGTATCGCCGTTGCTTATCGTCACGTTGTACACCGCCGCGGGCGCGAGCGCGTTCGCGACGAAATCCTCGGGTGTGTCCGCTCCCTCCACTAACTCGATGTGCTTGCCCAACCGCTCTTCGAGGGTCTTGACGTGTTTTCCGCCCGGTCCGATGGCCTGTCCCATCGTCCCCGGCGGCACGACGAAAGTCAGGCGGTCCTCGTCGTCTACGAGACAATCAGTCGCCGCCACGCCGGTTTCCTCATCGAGGAGCGCAATGTACTGTCTGGCCTCGTCGGAGAGCGTGACGGTCATGAAGTATGAAACGCGAGCCCGAAATTAGTCGTCGGCGGATTTGCCGCCGGTTTGCTTTGCGCCCATCCGAAGGTCGACGTCGCCGGTGCCCAGTTTGATGGGTTTGCCGACGATGACGTTCTCCGTGACCCCATCGAGGGCGTCGACCTCGCCGTGAATCGCCGCATCGAGCAGGTGGTTGACGGTGACCTCGAAGGCCGCACGCGCCAACACCGAGTCCTTGTTGCCGGAGATGCCGTGTCGGCCGATGGACTCGATTTCGCCGTTGTTGGTCATGATGTCGGCGACCAACATCAGGTGCCGAATGTTCACGTCGTCGAGCCCCTGCTCTTCGAGCGTGTTCATCGTCTCCTCGATTATGGCCTCGCGGGCCGCCTCGATGCCGAGGTTGCGGTTGATTTCGTGGATGTTGTTACACGTCGTCCGGGATGCGTCGACGCCCTCGATGTCGAGAACGTCGCCGAACGACGACCCCTCGGTGTAGAGGACGAACTCCTCGCCGTCTTCGAGTTCTTCCTTCCGAATGACGACGCGGCTGATTTCGTCGATGCCCTTGAACACGACTTCCCGAAGTTCTTCGACCAACTGGAGCAACTCCCGGTAGGAGGGCTGGTCGGGGCCGAACTCGATGACGGTCGGTTCGGGCTGGACCGTCTCGACGCCGAGTTTCGAATCGATGGTGTCGGCGATTTCGCCGGCCACCTCCGGGAGGCTCTCGACGGTCGGCCACCGCTCTTCGAGGGTCTCCTCGTTGAGGTCGATGCGGACGAGCATGTCCGCGACGTTCGTCGAGATGTCACCCAACGCGAGGATGCGCGTCGCCTCGATTTGCCAGACGACCTCGTGGGCCTTCTCGCGGTCCTCGGCGTACTCGCCGTCGAGATGCACCGTCATCATCGGCGTGTCGGGCGTCTTTCGGGCGTCCACCAGCTCGATGAGCCGTGGCAGCCCCTGTGTCACGTCGATTTCCGCGACGCCCGCGTAGTGGAACGTGTTCATCGTCATCTGCGTTCCGGGTTCGCCGATGGACTGCGCCGAGACGGTCCCGACGGGGTCCAGCGGGTCGATGCGCGTATCGAGGTACTGGGACTCGACGGCCTGCGTGATGCTCTCGGCCTGTTCGGTCGTTACGCCCTCACGGGCCTCAATGGTCTCATAGACCTCGTCTTTCAGCCGTCGCGGGAGGTCGGTGTCCTCGACGATGGCCTCGATGTCGTCGGTAACCTCAGTCATCGGATTCCACCTCCGTTCCCGAGGCGGTTCGCCACGACTCCCCGTGTTCCGAGAGGTTCGTCGTCGGCTCTTGGAGGCCGAGGAACTCCTCGCGTGCCTGTTCGGTGTCGAACTCCTCTTCGACGATGCGGTCGGCGATGGATTCGACGTCGATGTCGAACTTCTCGTCGGAGGAGACCCGAACCGGCGAAGTGCCGTCCTCGCCGAACTCGAACTGGACGATGGTGTCGGAAGTGTCCCGGACCGTGCCGTCGTACTGCGCTTCCAACTCCGACAGCGCGTTGATGAGTCGGCGCTGGAGGTAGCCGGACTTCGACGTTCGGACCGCGGTGTCGACCAGTCCCTCGCGGCCGCCCATCGCGTGGAAGAAGAACTCCCGCGGCGTCAGGCCGTTGCGGTAGGAGTTCTCGACGAAGCCGTGGGCGTCAGCCGAGAGGTCGTTGCGCTGGAAGTGACTCAGGGTACGGTCCTCGTAACCGCGGTTGATTCGCTCGCCGCGGACTGCCTGCTGGCCGACACAGCCGGCCATCTGCGTGAGGTTCAGCATCGACCCACGTGCGCCGGACTGGGCCATGACGACCGCGGGGTTGTCGTCGCCGAAGTGGTCGTCGGCGATGTCACCGGCGGAGTCACGGGCTTTCCCGAGCGTCTGCATGATTTTCATCTCCAGCGTCTCGTCGACGGTCCGGCCCGGCAGCGACTCGAGTTCGCCCGACCGATAGGTGTCGATGAGTTTCTGGACGCGCTCGTAGGCGTTGTCGATGGCCTCGGCAATCTGGTCTTCGGCCTCCCGTTCGATGGACTCGTCGTCGATACCGATGGAGAACCCGAAGTGCATGATGGCACGCATCGCCAGCGTCGCGACTTCGTTGACGAACACGCGGGCGCGAGTGTTGCCGTACACCTTACAGATGGTGTCGACGACCTCGCCGCCGAAGGCACCGACGGCGTCCTCGTCGATAGTGCCGGAAACGAGTTGCCCCTCGTCGATGACAACGGTATCACCGGCCGAAGAGGTGAACTCGAGACTCAACCCTTCCGGCAGCAACTCCGAGAACACCGTTCGCCCGGTCCAGTACTCCTTGCCCTCCTCGTCGGTACCGTCGGCTTCGGGCAGTTCGTCGATGGACGTGGCACGGAGCAGGTCGAGTGCCTGCGTCTCGTTGAACTGCGGATTCTCGTGGGTCAGCAGGTACGTCCCGCTGATGTGGTCCTGAATCGCGCCGATGATGTTCTCTCCGAACCGGGGGCTGAGAATCTGCTCTTGGACGCGCATGAGGACACGCGCCTCCGCACGGGCCTCCTCGTTTTGGAGGGCGTGCATGTTCATCTCGTCGCCGTCGAAGTCAGCGTTGTACGGCGGACAGACGACGGTGTTCAGCCGGAACGTCTTGTACGGCATCACGACCACTTCGTGGGCCATGATGGACATCCGGTGCAGCGACGGCTGGCGGTTGAAGATGACGATGTCGCCGTCGATGAGGTGTCGAGCGACCTCCCAACCGACCTCGACTTTCTCTGCGAGTTCCTCGCAGTTCTTCTCGGTCACCTTCAGTCGGCGGCCGTCGGGCCGTTTGACGTAGTTGGCGCCCGGATGTGATTCGGGGCCGTTGGCGACGTAGCGCCGGGCGTCCTCGATGTTCCGGTCGTTGACGTTCATCGTCTGGGTCATCTCGCTTGCGACCCGGTCGGGAACGCCGACCTCGTTGAGGCTGAGCGTCGGGTCCGGCGAGATGACGGTTCGCGCGGAGAAGTTCACACGCTTGCCGGACAGCGAGCCACGGAAGCGGCCTTCCTTGCCCTTCAGTCGCTGAGAGAGTGTCTTCAGGGGCCGTCCCGAGCGGTGTCGGGCCGGCGGCGTCCCCGAAATCTCGTTGTCCATGAACGTCGTGACGTGGTACTGGAGCAGCTCCCAGAGGTCCTCGATGATGAGTTGCGGCGCACCGGCCTCGCGGTTCTCCATGAACCGCTGGTTGATGCGGATGATGTCGACCAGTTTGTGCGTGAGGTCGTCCTCGCTACGCTGGCCGTTGTCGAGCGTAATCGAGGGTCGTGCGGTCACCGGCGGCACCGGCAGCACGGTCAGAATCATCCACTCCGGCCGGGACTTCTCCGAGGAGATGCCGAGCGTCTCCATGTCCTCGTCGGGGATGTCCTCGAACCAGTCGCGGATGTCCGAGGGCATCAGTTTGTTCATGTCCTCCTCGGTGAGGTCGACGGACAGTGCCTTCTCTAAGGCCTTCCGGTCGTCCTTCTTCGGTCGGAACTCCCCGGAGAGAATCTGGTTGATGCGTTCGAGGTCGATACCCGTCTCCTCGGAGAGTTCGTTCGGACCGATAGGTTCGCGGTCGGCGTCTTCCTCGCCGTCCTCGGCGTCGGGGTCTCGTCCCTCCATCGCCGCGGCGATGCGTTCGGGGTACTCCGAGGACAGCACCTGCTGGACCTCGTAGTACGTCGTCGGCTTCTCGTGGTTGATGTCGAACTGCTTCTCCCCGCAGTGCGGACAGCGGTCCTTCTTCCGTGCGAGGCGGATAGCCGCCTTCGTCACGTCGTTTAAGTCCTCGCCGAGCTGTCGCGTCCGGTCGAGTCGGTCGCGGAACTCGGCCTGTTCGTCCTCGGTGAGACAGAGTCGCGAACACTCCCGACAGGTCCCACGCAGGAGCCGCCGGATGAGTTTCGCGAAGCCGACGTGAATGACCGGCGCCGCGAGTTCGATGTGGCCGAAGTGGCCGTTACACGAACCCGAGTGCTTCCCGCAGGTCTTACACTCCAGTCCGGGGTCGATGACCCCGAGTCGGGGGTCCATCAGCCCCATGTCGATTGGGAAGCCGTCGTCGTCGTACGTGTCGGCCGTAATCACTTTGGTCGCCGACATGTCCCGATACTCCTCGGGGTCCATCAGTCCGAAACTGAGCGACCCGATTTCTTTAGGTGCGTGTCCCTCCATTATACTGCATCCTCCAGTTCGATTCGCGGAGCGATACCGAGCGCCTTCATCTCGTCGAGTAGGAGCTTGAACGCGTAACTCATCTCGACCTCGTGGACGTCCGTCTCCTCGTCACAGTTCGGACAGTACACCCGGCGTTGCTCGACGTTCTCGACCGCGCTCATCCCACACTGCCCGCAGACGTGAATCCACTCGCGGTCGGATTCGTCGAGCAGTCGTTCCTTCAGCGTCATGGCCGCACCGTGGCCGATGAACACGTCCCGTTCCATCTCACCGATACGGAGGCCACCCTCACGGGCACGCCCCTCCGTCGGCTGGCGCGTCAACACCTGCACCGGCCCGCGGGAGCGGGCGTGCAGTTTGTTCGACACCATGTGGTAGAGCTTCTGATAGAAGATGACGCCGACGAAGATTTCGGCCTCGATGCGTTCGCCGGTGACGCCGGAGTACATCACTTCCTTCCCGTTGGACTTGAAGCCGCGGTCGACGAGCGCACCGCGGAGTTCGTCCTCGTTTTCGCCCTGGAACGGCGTCCCGTCGACGCGGCGTCCCTCGAGGGACCCGACCTTCCCACCGAGCATCTCCAAAATGTGTCCGACCGTCATCCGCGACGGCAGGGCGTGGGGGTTGACGATGAGGTCCGGCACGAGGCCGTCCTGCGTGAACGGCATGTCCTCCTGTGGTGCGAGGTGGCCGACGACGCCCTTCTGGCCGTGTCGGGACGCGAACTTGTCGCCGAGTTCCGGCACGCGTTCGTCACGTACCTTCACTTTCGACAGTTTCGAGCCGTCCTCGCCCTCCATCAGCGTCACCGTGTCGACGACGCCGGATTCACCGGAGCGCATCGTCACGCTGGTCTCACGGCGCTTCTGTGGGGAGAGTCCGCCCATGTCGTCCGGTTCTTCGAGGAACCGCGGCGGCGATGTCTTCCCGAGCAACACGTCGTTTTCGCCGACGTCCGTTTCGGGGTTGACGAGGCCGTCCTCGTCGAGGTGGGTGTAGGCCTCCTCGCCACGTGCGCCCCGAACCTCATCGTCGGGGATTTCGAAGCGGTCCTCCTGACCGCCGGGGTAGCGGCGTTCCTCGCCCTCGTAGGTCCGGAAGAAGTGCGACCGGGCGAGTGCGCGCTCGACGCTCGCCTTGTTCATGACGAGTGCGTCCTCGATGTTGAACCCCTCATACGACATGACGGCGACGACGAAGTTCTGTGCCGCCGGGCGGTCGTCGTAGCCGATTTGCTCGGTCGTCTGGGTCTTGACGATGGAGAGTTGGGGGTAGTGAAGCAGGTGCTGGCGCGTGTCGGGCCGGATGCGGTAGTTTGCCGACGGCAGCCCCAGCGACTGCTTGATCATCCCCGACCCCATCGTAATCCGCGGCGAGGCGTTGTGTTCGGGGTACGGAATCATCCCCGCACCGATGCCGAACATCAACTGTGGGTCGACTTCGAGGTGGGTGTGGTCCTCGGTGAGGTCGTCCTCGTCGACGGCGACGAAGATGTCCTCCTCCTCCTCGGCGTCGATGAACTCGATGTAGCCGCGGTTGACGAGCTCCTCGAACTGGAGTTCGTCCGCCTCGACGGCCTCGATTTCCTCGTCACCGAGCAGCGGTTCGCCGTCCTCGACGACGATGAGGGGCCGGCGTGCGCGGCCGGCGTCGGCGTTGACGATGACCTCGCCGGTGCGTTCCCGCACCGCGACGTTCACCATCTCGTCGATTTCGCCGCGCCGTCGGGATTCGCGGATGTCGTTTGCGAGTTTATGCGGGTCCGGATGGGTGCCGATGAGGCTCCCATTTACGTACACTTTTGCGTCTCGTCCCTGGCTCATGTTAGTCGTCCGCCGTGTGTGTTTCGACCGTCTCGATTCCCGGAATGCCCTCGACGCCCATCGACGCGAGTTCGCGCTTCAGTCCGCGCTCGTCGTCGACGCTCTGGGACAGTTCCATCGCCTGTGCGAAGTTCTTCACCAGCCCACAGTTCGGTCCCTCCGGCGTCTCGGAGGGACAGATGCGACCCCACTGGGTCGCGTGGAGGTCACGCGCCTCGAAGTGCGGCTGTGAACGGCTGAGCGGCGAGCGGAGCCGACGGAGGTGGGACAGCACACCCATGTAGTCGGTCCGGTCGACCAACTGGCTCACGCCGGAGCGGCCGCCCACCCAGTTGCCCGTCGCGATGGGGTGTTCGAGCCGTTCGGTCAGCACGTCCGAGCGAACGACCGTGTTCACCGACAACTGTCGGTTCCGCATGTTCGCCCGTTCGAGTTGGTACTTCACGTCCCGGGAGAGCTTGTTCAGCGCCGTCCGGAACAGGTCCTTCATCAGGTCGCCGGAGACCTTCAGCCGCTTGTTGGCGTAGTGGTCCTTGTCGTCGGATTCCCGACGCTCCAGTGCCAACTCGAAGCAGGCCTCGGCCATCCGACAGAGGTAGACGGCCTTGTTCATCCGCGTCTCCTCGTCCTCGACACCTTCCTCGTGGAGGTGCGGCAGGAGATACCGGTCGATGACGTAGTTCGCCCGCTTCAACTGGTAGTTCTTCCCCTGCCCCGAAGCGACCCGCTGGCCCAACTGCTCGATGGCCTCGGCGGTCGATTGGACCTCCGCGGCCTCCAGGTTCTCCAGCATGAACTTCACGATTTCGGGGTCGTCGCTGACGCGGTGGACGATTTCCTCGTCGGACTCCAGCCCGAGGGCCCGAACCAGCGTCACGAAGTTGATAGAGCCCGAAACGGAGGGGAACGACACTTCGAGGATGCCGCTTCGGTTCCGCTCACACAGCACGAGCGCGCGGTAGCCGCGCCGTTGGCTGAACGTCTTGGCAATCTGAATCTCGTCGCCGTACTTCGTGTCGTACTCGGCGAGAATCTTGTTCGGCGCGAGGTCCTCGCTCGTCATCAGAACGCGCTCGGAGCCGTTGACGATGAAGTACCCACCGGGGTCGGCGGGGTCCTCGCCGATTTCGATGAGTTCGTCGCGGGTGAATCCCGCGATATTGCACTTGTCGGAGCCGACCATAATCGGCATCCGGCCGACCTTCGTCTCCGCCTGGTCGACGATGTGTTCTTCCTCCTCCTCGCCGCCGCGGACGATGCTCATCTCCATGAACACCGGCGCCGAGTAGGTGATGTTCCGGAGGCGGGCCTCCTGGGGGTACAGCAGTTCCTCGGAGCCGTCAGCCTCCCGGACGCGCGGCGTCAGGATGCGGACGTTGCCGAGGTCGACACGGACCGGCTCTTGGCCCTCTTTGTCGCCGATGTCGGTGTCGATGTTCTCCTTTTCGTCGACGACGTCCTGCATGCCGCGGTCGAGGAAGTTGTTGAACGACCGGAAGTGGTGCTCGGCGAGTCGGTCCCGCGAGAAGTACTCCCGAGAGACGGCGCGTCGGTCCTCCCGGTTCATTCTACCACCAGTCGGTATACGACTGCTTGGTCCGTCGTCCGGGAGTCACGGACGATTTTGATGACGTCGCCGACCTCCGCCTCGTCGGGGAGTCCGGGGTCGCGACGCTGTATTTTCGGCAGGTCTGTGCGGTCGATGTCGTACTCCGTGAGCATCTCCTCGATTTCGTCCTCCTCGAGGACCGAATGCTCCGGAACCAGATTGTGTTGGCTTACGTCTACCATGTGTTGGGCTGACCGGGTGAAGAAGCTGTCACGAGATACTACAGCGTGCTACTGGCGGCAGGGATTTAACAGTTGCCAAATCGGACGGCGGTGGCTATTCGTGCCGCCCTTACTGCGGCACGCGACTGCTCGTTGCACCCCCTACGGAGGGCAGTATAAAAAGTTCTTCCCTGCGAACTTTTTCGACGGCGCGCTCCGCGCGCCGGAAAAACGTCGATGAAAAATGGCGACTCGCTCCCGTTGCGCGCCGAAGGCGCGCGGTGGTCAGCTTCGTCGCTACCGGCGGCTTCGCCGCCGGAGAACCGCTTCGCGCCTGCGGCGCTCGCGGATGCTCGTTCGTTGATTCGGGAGTGTTCGTGGCATTTAGGGGGTCGAGTATTTCGTGTTCGGTGAGTTGGGACCCCCGCCAGCCAGCCGTCGCCTCCGAAACCGCTACTCGGCCGGCCGATTCGTGGTGTGTCACACCCAACCGGGCCGCCTTCCATTGGAAAGCCTTAAGGTACAAACCCGGTTACGATGAGATGCGTCAGGCCCGGGTGGTGTAGTGGCCCATCATACGACCCTGTCACGGTCGTGACGCGGGTTCAAATCCCGCCTCGGGCGCTTTCTGACAACGCTACTTCACGAGCGAAGCGAGCGGGCCGTCTTCTTCCGACGAAGAGAAACCGGACAACGCGATCTCCGGCAGCAACTAATTACCACGTTCGCCCGTAGGTTGGGGTATGCCCGCTTGGAACGGTGCGTGGTCGGCGACGGAAGCCACCGCGTACCTCCGAGAATCGACCGTCCCGATTCGACTCGCCTGCCGGACGCCCTCGGGAGGGCTGTGGATGCTGTCGCTTTGGTACGCCTACCACGACGGCGAGTTCCTCTGTGCAACCGGCGCCGATGCCGACGTAGTTCGGTATCTCGAAGCCGACGCCGGCGTGGCCTTCGAGGTCTCGGACAATGAGCCGCCGTACCGCGGCGTCAGGGGGTCGGGAACCGTCAGCATCGAAGCCGACGAGGGGAAGACACTTCTACGAGAGCTGTTGGAGCGGTATCTCGGCGGCACCGACAACTCGCTGGCCGACCGACTACTCGACGACAGCCGCGAGGAGGTCGCACTTCGCATCACGCCGGAGAAACTGTACACGTGGGATTTCACCGACCGAATGGCCGACGCCGCTCAGGCCGACGACGGCCCCTGATAGAGATTTGTCACGGCTTCCGAGCCCACGTCCGTTGTGACCGCCAGTCGATACGCTTCGGACAGCCGGTCGTCGGGTGGGCGCGTGTGTAGTGTCAGTCCCGGAGCGCGTCGACGGGTTCGAGATTGGCGGCCTTCCAGGCCGGGTACAGCCCACTGGCGAGGCTGACGGCGACGCCGAAGACGAAGGCAACGAGCAGGTAGACGCCGTTCGAAGGGTCGAGAATGATGTCGAGAGCGATTGGCGAGACGTACCACAACAGCAGCGCCGCGCCGATGCTCAACAGCACCCCGACGAACCCACCGAGGATGCCGAGCAGGGTCGCCTCGACGACGAGCGTCCGGAGGATGTCCCGTTTCTGGACGCCGACCGCACGGAGCAGGCCGATTTCACCCTTCCGCTCGGTCGTGCTCATCAGCATGACGTTGAAGATGGCGACGCCGGCGACGACGAGCGAGACGGCACCGAGACCGATGAGGAACTGGTTCAGGAGGTCGAAGAACTCCTCGATTTGGTCGAGGATGCTCGACAACTCGAACACGGAGACACGCTGTTCGCGGGCGTTGAGTCGGTCACGAACTTCTTCGGCGATAGTCCGGGCGTCCTCGCCGGAGTTCGCCTGCACGACGACCTGATCGTAGTCGCCGGGGACGAACGCGCTCTCCGGGAGGACGATGGCGCTGTCGGGTTGGATGGGCGAGATGTCTTCGCCGGGGGCGAGGACGGCGATGACCCGATAGTCGTTGCCGGCGATTTCGACGAGACTGCCGACCTGAACGCCGAGTTCCTCGGCCAGCGAACTGCCGACGAGCGCGCCCTGTCTGTGGCGCTCGGGAACGGTGCCGGCTTCGGCGCTGAACAGCGCCGCTGGCCGGTCGGTGCCGTAGATGGTCGCGAAGCTACTCGTCCCCCCGGTTCCGGAGACGACGGCGCCGTCGCTCCGCAACGGGACGACCGTACCGCGGCCCTCCGAGACGCGCTGGATTTCGGTGATGTCGCGAGCGGTGAGCGACTCACCGCCGGCGTCCTGGTTCGGCGAGACGATGACTTGGTCGCCGAGGCCGCCCAGCGATTCGAGTGCCGCGAGTTGGAGGACGTTGCCGAAGATGCCGAGGGTGGCGATGGCGAGGACGCCGATGACGATGCCGAGCGCCGCCAGCACCGACCGGAGTTTGTTCCGCCGGAGGTTTCGCGTCGCCATCACGACCGCCGGGAAGTCTCCGAGCCGCATCTATGATTCCTCCAGTCGCCCGTCGATGAGTTCGACCGTCCGGTCGGCGTACTCGGTGACGAGTTCGTCGTGGGTGACGGCGACGACGGCGACACCCTGCTCGCAGATGCGCTCGAACTCGCCGAGGACCTGCCGTCCGGTGTCGGTGTCGAGGTTGCCGGTCGGTTCGTCGGCCAACAGCACTTCCGGGCGGTTGATGAGCGCCCGCGCGATGGCGACGCGCTGTTTCTGGCCACCCGAGAGTTCGGGTGGGCGGTGGTCGAGGCGGTCACCGAGGCCGACGCGGTCCAGTAAGTCCTCGGCGCGGGCCGTCGCGTCGCGGTCGCGGTCGTACACCGTCGGCAGGCTGACGTTCTCGGTCGCTGTTAGCGTCGGTATGAGGAAGAAGTCCTGAAAGACGAAGCCGATGTACTCCTTGCGGAGGTCGGTTCGGGCCTCGTCGTCCAGCGTCGTCACGTCGCGGCCGTCGAGCAACACCTCCCCGCTCGTGGGCGTATCGAGCAGGCCGAGCGTGTTCAGCATCGTCGACTTCCCCGAACCGGAGGGGCCCATGACCGCGACGAACTCGCCGGCCTCGACGGTCAAATCCACGTCTATCAGCGCCCGGACGGTCTCGCCGCCGCCGTCGTACTCCCGAGTCACCCCGATGAGTTGCAGCGGGGGCGCCTCGCTGTCGTGGGCGGTTCGCTCTTCGACCGCCGTTCGCTCCGCCGTGGGCGGCGACACGTCACCGCTCATCGTCGCCAGCGGTACAGTGGGACGAGGGCGGCGGCGCCGAGGGCGACCGAGATGCCGACGCCCGCGATGTCCAGCGAGAACGGCCACAGCGACCCGAGAACGCCGCCGTCATCGGAGTCCTCGAAGCGTTCGACCGGGAGCTCGTAGCGTTCTGTGAACGCCTCGCCGTCGACGCGGTAGGTCACTTCGACCGGGACGGACGTGGCGTTGTCGTCGACGCGTGCGGTGAGTTCGAAGGGCGCGAACTCGCTGCCGTCGACGGTGCCGACGAAGTAATCGCGCTGAGGGTAGGCGGGGGCGACGGTCTCGCTTTTGCCGACCGCGACGACGACGCCGGAAACCGACGCCTCGCCGGTGTTGCCCGCGTTGCCCGTAATCACGAGGCGGTCGCCGTCCTGCTCCATGTCGACGCCGGTGACGGTGATGGCAGCCGTCTCGGGACGGTACTCGTAGGTCGTCTGGGTCTGCCGCTGTTCGCGGTCGAGTCGGTAGTTGACGGCCACGTCGATGTCGCCGCCGGAGGCCTCCGAGAGGTCGACAGTCACCGTTTCCGTCTCACCGGGTGCGAGGTCACCGACGAACTGTCGGGCGAGCGGTTCCTCGCCTTCGGGTTCGACGACGGCCTCGGTAATCGGCGCGTTGCCGAAGTTGGTGACCGCGACTTCGACTTGGCCGGGCGTCTCGCCCTCGGCGTCGTCCTGCTGGAGGTTGCCGCCGGCGCTCCCGCCGCCGGCACCGCCGAGGAGGCTTCCGAGGTCGCCGCCGGCCTGTACGTCGGCCTGTTGCTCTCGAACCGGGCGAACGTCGATTCCGACGTCGTCTTCGAGCGGGTCGACGCGGAGAGTCTCCCTGCGGAACGTCGTTTGTCGGTCGCCGGTGGCGGTGGTGTAGGAGACCCGAACCGCGATTTCCTGGCGGTCGCCGTCGGGCGTCACGGAGAGGTTCAGCGTCTCCTCGCCGCCAGCGGCGAGCGTCGGAACGAACGCGCGGTCGGCGACGGCGGTGTTCTTCAACACCGACACTTCGACGTTGCGAACCGGGTCGACGCCGGGGTTGCCGATGTCGACGACGACCGGCGAGGTGACGCCCTCGACGGGGTCGGCCTCGACGATGATACCGGGCGGTGAGTCCTCGACGACGACGGTCACGGGTCGTCGAATCGTCACGTCGTCGCCGTCGCCGTCGGTCCCGCGGGCGACGACGGTGAGGTTCTGTCTGCCGGCGTCGTCGAACTCGCCGACGAGGTCGACAGTCAGGCTATCGCCGGGCGACAGCGACCCGGGGTTCGACGCGCGGTCGAGGCGGTCGCCGTCGTCGGTTCGAAGCGTCACGTCGTCGAGTTCGACGGCGCTCGTCGACCCCGCAGAGAGCGCGACGGTCGCGGAGACGGTCGTCGGTTCGTCTGTGGTCGGGCGGTCGGGAGCGACGGTTACGTCGGATACCGTCAACCGAGCGTCGGGGACGGCACCGACGCTCGGTGGCGCAAGCGAGAGTACCAGCGCGACCGCGACGAGGAGGGCGATGAAACGGCGCACGATACCGAAAGAAGGGGACGAGCAGGCAAGTATCTGCCGCGAACCCCGGTCGGTTGCCGCTACTGGACCGGCGTCGACAGCGCGTTTCAGACTGTGTAGTCGGCGTCTTCGGGGTCTTCGACGACCTCGATGCCGCGGTTGTTCACCGCGTGGGGGTCGAGGCCGACCTCCTCGAGGAACTTCTTGTACTGGCGTTCGCAGGTTTCGGCGTCCTTCTGTTTGTCGCTGGCGTGGTCACAGAGGTCGGCGATGCCCTCCGGCACCTCGTTGGTGTAGATAATCCAGTGGTTGACGAGGTCCGACAGGCGGCGGATTGGCGAGGTGAAGTGGCCGTAAATCTCGAAGTTCAGCGCGTGGTGGCCGCCGAAGGGGTCGGACATGTACTTGGCGCGGGGCATCACCTTCATCACGGCCCACTGAATCTTGTTGAGTTGCCGGCCCGGTGCCTCTTCGAGCGTGGCGTTGACGGCCTTGCGGGGGTCGTCCCAGGTGTTGCCGGGAATCGAGACGCCTTCGAGGTCCTGAATCTCCCGGAGCGCCTCGTCCCACTCGTCGGGCGTCGGCTGTGGGTGGACCCGGAACATGGCTTCGAGGCCGCGGTCCCACTGGAGGGTGTGAGTGACGGCCTTGTTGGCCTTCAGCATGCACTCCTCGATGATGGTGTGGGCGCGGTCCCGCTTGGGGTTGAGCACGAGCGAGCCGTCCTCCTTGCGCTGTTCGTGGAGTCTCTCGGCGAGTTCGTAGGCGAGGGTGTTCTTTTCGTGAAGGTCGTGGCCCTCGTCGTCCAGCGACTCCTCACACTCGTTGTAGGTCAGTCGGGCGTCGGAGTGGATGACGGATTTGTAGATGTCGATGGATTCGTGCGAAAGCGTCTCGCCGTTGATGTGCATCTCGACGGTGTGGGCGAGTCGGTCCTCGTTGGGGACCAGAGAACACACCGTCTCCGCCAGAATCGGCGGGAGCATGTGCATCGTGTACCCCGGCAGATAGACCGTGTTGCCGCGTTTCTGGGCCTCCTCCCACATCGCCGTCTCGGGGTTGACGTAGTGGGTCACGTCGGCGATGTGAACCCACAGGCGGTAGCCCTCCTCGGTGCGTTCGATGGAGATGGCGTCGTCGAAGTCCTGTGCGTCGGCGGGGTCGGTCGTCCACGTCGTCAACTCCCGGAGGTCTTTCCGCTCGTCGAGTTCCGTCTCGATGTCGCCCTCGGGGTCGTTGGCGCGTTCCTCGGCTTCCTCCAACACCTCGCTCGGGAACTCGTCGCGAATCTCGAACTCCTCGAACAGTTCCTCGCGCTTGTTGGCGAGGTGGCGGGCGAGTTCCTCGTCGATGACGACGGGGCCCTGCCCCTCCGCAGTGCCGGCGTACGCCTGCTCGTCGCGGTCAGTCATATCGAGGAGTTGTGTGGTCGAGTAGTTAGGCGTGTCGCACGGGGGACCGAACGACCCCGAAACGAACGGCGGACTTTTGGCCGCGGAGTCGAAGTGATGGGCATGGATGGCCGCCTCTCGCGCCGTGCCCTCCTCGCGGCCACCGGCGTCTCTGCGGCCGGTCTCGCCGGTTGTACGGCGGGGTATCGGACCGGAACCGTCGACGCGACGGCGGGCTTGGAGCCAACCAGCACGCCCGCCCGGACGCTCGAGGACGCACCGCTTTCGGCGACGTGGACCCAGGAGTTGCCGGGGCAGTTCACGCTGTCGACGCCGGGCGTCGACGACGACCGACTGTACGTCGGCAGCGAGACGAAACTGACCGCCGTCTCGCTTTCCGACGGGACCGTCGACTGGCAGGTCGAGATGGGCGGGTTGACCCACGGCTTCACCGCCGCGGTCGACGCCGGAACGGTCGTCGGGTCGGCCCGCGACATCGTCGGCCGACGGAACATCATCGACCGCGGCGGCACGGCGTCGCTGCGGGCGCTGGACGCCGCTACCGGCGAAAGGCGGTGGCGCGAACCGCTCGCCGTCTCGGCGAGTCCGGTCGTCGCCGACGGGACGGTGTTCGTCCCACTGGTCGACGGCGAGGAGACAGCGGTGACCGCACGCGACCTCGACACCGGCGCAGAACTGTGGACGCGAACGCTGTCGGCGCCGGACATCTTCGCCACGCCGGCGGTCGGCGAGTCAGTGTACGTCGCGACGACGGCGCGGGAAGACGACACCAGTAGCCTGCTCGCGTTGAGTCGGGACGGCGAGTTTCGGTGGTCGAAGCACCTCGACGGGGCGGTACACAAGGGGCCGCGGGTGGCCCCCGAATCGGACGGCGAAACGGTGTACGTCGGCACCGACGCCGGCCGACTCTACGCCGTCGGCGGAGACGGAGACGAGCGGTGGGAAGCGACCTTCGAGCGAGGGGTCAACACCACGCCGGCGGTCGACGACGAGCGGGTCTACACGACGACGCCACGGCGGGTCGTCGCCCTCGACCGGGCGAGTGGCGAGGGCCAGTGGTCCGGGATGGTCGACCACGTCGCCAAGACGGGCATCGGCATGGGTGGCGGGATGGTTCACGTCGGTGGCAACGAGGTGGCGTCGTTTTCGGCCGACGGCGGTGACGCCCAGTGGCGCATCGAGTTGCCGGGCGTCGCCGGTACCTTCGGGTCACCTATCTTCCGGGACGGCACGCTGTACACCGGTGGCTGTGTAAAGGTGAAGGGCAGTTCGCTGTACGACCACACGATGTACGCGCTGGATTAGTCTCGGGATTCGGCCTCGCGGTCGCTATCGACGCGTTCGACGTACTCGGAGAGGAACTCCGCACGCGTGCGACCGCCGGTGTCGATGTCTTCTAACAGCGTCTCCAGACCGCTTCGAGGGAGATGACACAACTCGCGATAGCAGGGCTTACAGAGGTGTTCGAAGGCCTTGTCCTCGCGGTCCCAGCGGTCGCCGTGTTTGTCGTACTCGCGGGCCTCCGAACGCGGGACCGACTCGCCGCAGGCGATGCAGGTCACCTCCTCGTTGTCCCGGCGGCGCCACATGGAGCCCACTACCACGGCGGGTAACTTATCCGTTGCTTCGCCGGCACAGTCGAAAGCGTATAGGTCCGGGCGACGACATGTTCGGTATGGACCCGCGCATTCGCGAACACGCAGAGATTATCGTCGACCACTCGACGGACGTGCAGGCGGGCGACAACGTCGTCATCAGCGCGCCGAGCGTCGCCGAGGACCTCGGGGTCGCCCTCCACGAAGTCGTCGGTGACCGGGGTGCAACGCCGGTGTATCTCGCCAACGACGCCCGCGCATCTCGGGCGTACCTGAAGGCCGTCGACGACGAGAAAATCGAGACGCCGACCCACACCCAGGCGCTGTACGAGGAAAGCGACGTGCTCATCCGCGTCCGTGCGGAGCGAAACGCCACCGAGACGAGCGATGTCGACCCCGAAACGCAGGCCGTCCGCTCGCGGGCGAACCAGCCGGTACAGGAGGCTGCCCTCTCGAGTCGCTGGTGTCTCACGCAGTTCCCCTCACAGGCCAGCGCCCAACTCGCGGGCATGTCCACCGAGGCCTACGAGGGCTTCGTCTGGGACGCCGTAAACAAAGACTGGGAAGCCCAACGGAAGCACCAACAGCGGATGGTCGAGATTCTCGACCCCGCAGACGAGGTCCACATCGTGAGTGGCGACACCACAGACGTGACGATGTCCGTCGACGGGATGGTGACCATCAACGACTACGCCGAGAAGAACCTCCCCGGTGGCGAGGTGTTCACCGCTCCCGTCGTCGACAGCGTCAACGGCGAGGTGCTGTTCGACAAGCCGCTGTACCATCAGGGCCGTGAGATTACGGGTGCCCACCTCGTCTTCGAGGACGGCGAAGTCGTCGAACACGCTGCCGACCAAAACGAGGACCTGCTGACCGAGGTACTGGAGACCGACGAAGGCGCGAGTCGACTCGGCGAACTCGGTATCGGGATGAACCGCGACATCGACCGGTTTACCTACAACATGCTGTTCGACGAGAAGATGGGCGACACCGTCCACATGGCGGTCGGACGCGCCTACCCCGACACCGTCGGCGAGGGCCGCGAGCAGAACGAATCGGCCGTCCACGTCGACATGATAGTCGACATGAGCGAGGACTCCTACATCGAAGTCGACGGCGAAGTCGTCCAAAGGGACGGAACATTCCGGTTCGAAGACGGGTTCGAGGAGTAGGGAGGCCACTCATCCCTTGGAGAGCGCTTTTATCGAACGAGTAGCGGTCGCTGAGTCTACTGGTATCAGGCAAAAACGAGTGCCGCAGCGTTGGACAGAGCGCCACGGCGTCCGCCCGAGCAAGGCGGAGTCGATGACAGGAGCCGTCGGCCCACGGAGCCGACGGACGACACCGCAAAGCGGCGTCGGCGGTAATGGCAGATGCCAGAGCGGTCGGTCGAGGTCACCGAGCGTTTTCACACACCCCACAGGTACTCGTTCCTTCGACGGGGTCCCACGTGAGGGCCCCTTCTCGGCACTCGGGACACGGTGCGTAGCTTGCTGACCCCACGTACGGTGGGACACTTGCGGACATTACATCCACATACATCCGCAGAGAAGTAATAAATCTTTCCTCTAGACAACCTATTACGCTATTTTGAATACATACGTGCAAGATTATGACGAATATCGTGAAACATGGGTTTGGAGGTTGGCGTTGGTCGAGGCGGTCGCGAGAGCGGTCGGCTGGTCGCCATCGAGACTCGACCGATTATCGCCCGATACCTCCATCGAGCGGGCAGTTACGAAGTGAAATTCCTACGCGCGTAGAAGTAGACAGCAGTAGCGACCACACCGGGAATCACAGCGAAGAACAGGAGCGCCCCAACCGCAAGTCCCCACAACGTCGGGTGCTGGCTCCCCCGTTTGACCGCATCACCGCGTATCCAAACTGAAACACCCAGCGCGAACATCAAATAGAACACGAACAGGAAAAATCCGAACAGGTCGCCGAATCCGGACGAAGATTGGCTTACGACTGCGTATGTTAATTCGTCAGTCCAGACCATTCGAGGCCGGACAGTTTTTCTCTCCAACCAGTATAAAAATTATGAAAATCTAACGGTTGAATGTCCGCACACGCCGAAACTTCGTGAACGAACTGCGAGGGTGACGACCGAACGGAGAGCGAGCACGGTGGGGTTTGGCTGTCTCGGTTGTCGGGCGGTAGAGATGGGCGCTCATAGGATTTACAGATCAGGAAGATGGTCGCTGCGCTGTTCGGCCTGTTCGCGGTCAGAACGTCGGTCATAGTGGCGGTCGAGAATATCTTTACTCGCGTTGAGTCGGTCTTTGACGACACGGCGGGGGACGTCCTCTCGACGGTAGTACGTGACCCGACCGCTGCGAACGTCGTGGGGAGAACGCGCGGAAGGACACTTACTCGCGTGATCGAGATGGGTGGCTTCGCACTCGTCAACATCCCGGTCATGTGGGCAAGGTTCCCCCCGCCAGCAGGGGCGAGTTATCCGATAGAGCGATGTCCGAAATGTGTTCGCGGCCGCGCGCCCGTACTCGGTAGCAATTAGTGGTTCTCGGCCGTGGTCATCAGTCACGTCTGGACGATGAAGCTCGATGTAGTCTTTGAGATATCGTGCCGTCGAATCGCTAATTCGATTCCAACGAGTTCCTTTCTCTTGGTTCTTGAGAGGGGTTCCCGATTTGGGACGGTGGACGAACTCGATTGCCGGTCCCGAGAATCGCGGATGGGTTCCTTCTAGGTCGAGATCGCGGAGATCAAGCCCTCGAATTGCGCCGGTTCGAGCACCTGTTTCCCACAGCAGGAGCAGGGAAATGTGATCACGTGAAGCGGGATGTGCCCGTTCGAGATAGTCCAGAATTTCGATAGCACGAGCCGGTTCCAGTGTGGACGCTGAAACGTCCTCACCGTTCTTCATCGTAGGTAGAGTAACTTGCTCGTAGAGTTCCGGAGGAACAGCATCGATATCTGCGGCAAATCGTAGGAATCGACGAACCGTGGCGAGTTGGCCTTTGAGAGTGACCAATTTGATGGGTTCACGGTCGTCGCCGTGCCCCTCACGCCGCCACATTCGGTATTGGTAGAGGTTCCTTCCGGAGAGTTCGTTCAGGTTCTCGATGCCTTTCTCGTCACAGAATTGAATGAACGCACGCAGTCGATGTTTCGAACTCTTTTGTGTTGATTCTGCGTGCTCATCACGCATCGCGTCGTGATACATCTCGACGGCTTCGACCGGAGAGATCGGGTCGAGATCACTCATCGAACCAACTCCATTCGATTCCTTCGGGTGCGCCATCGGGAGCCATATCGAGTCAGTAATCCCGTATGCCGATAAAGGTTTCCTAATTAGTAAACTTAGAAGGGTAAATCGTAGATAGAAGGTCGATAATGAGTTTCCCAAACAGGGTACCATTATTAACTTCGAGCAGGAACGGTGGTTATGAGCGATTCTGGAGATGGAGAAGATGAAATAGAAGTTGATGATCCCGAAGATCTTGATTACGATATTGATCTTTCTGGGGACGTTACTCCGGTGATTGGTGGAGATCCCCCAGACTGGTTTACTGGGGCAGACGCTCAGATTCTGTTTGTGATGAATACGGGACTCGTCCTTAGCCCGTCGATAATAGCAGAAAACACTAAGGTAACGCGTCAAACCGTATCAAAACGTCTTGACACGCTTCGAGCAGCTGGTTTTGTTGAAAAACTTGACCGGGGGAAGTATCAAATAACGAGAGATGGAGCTTTCGTTGTAACTGGTGATCCAGATATATACGACGAGAGTACAGATCCTGATTCAAATAATTCAGAAGAGTAGTCCGGAAGGTTCCTGTCAAACTGAATGTGGGAACTGCCGAATTAGTAATATTGTAACTAGTTATCGTGCAAGACAAAAGGCACGTATCGGCTACTGATTGCCGGAGAACAACTATCGAGTCGAACCGTTCGATACAGGGATTGTACGAAGCGGTTAGTGTGGGGAACTGTGTCAATCGTCGTCAGTGAGGGTAATCCGTGGTGTCCACACCGTGATTTCCCAATCAAGGTCTTGTTTCTCTAACCCCTCCCTATCGACTGGTTCGGTCTGAATCGCCCACTCGTCAGGCCGTGACTGTTCGGAACCCCCTGACGGATGAACTGTACCATAGAATCGTCTTTGCGGAACTTCAATCAGTAAGCGTTCGTCATATTCGCCATTCGGGTCTATCAGATAGGCTTTAAAACCTGCAATACCAGTAAACTTGATGTCGAATCGAAGGGGGTACTTGGATGGAAAACCGCCGGTCACAGTAGGTGTTTGACCCTCAAACTCGGCGATTATGCCAATTGACTCATCGGTAGCCGTTGGGGTCGGTCCCGGTGTTGAACTGGTCTGACTATCACTCGTCGGCTGTGAGTCAGAAACCCAACCGCTATTACATCCAGCAAGGGACGCTACCCCTGCAACCCCTGCCATTGATAGATATGTTCGCCGTTTCATAGCTATCAACTCGCACTATTGTAATAAACGCTTTCTGGCAACCAAAATCACTGTTCGACTCAACAAACTCGCACCACCCACTCAATTTGCAGTTCTATGTAGCACCAATGGCTTCTGGGTAGAGCATTGACTGATGTATCGGTCAGTACAGATATTACAGACAACGCTCAGTACGAGAAATAGAACCACCAAACAACATTTATAATGAAAATTCTTCTATGAAAGATATGGAAACTGCGGTACAAGATAGAGTATCTCCCACGACGCTGAAGGGGCTGGTCTATGGTCTGACCGCCACGACAACCGCTATCGGGATGTGGCTCGCCCTCCACACGTTTCTACCGGAACCGCCAGCAGCAGAGGCCATTATATGGATTGGTGGCGCTGTTATCGCGCCAGCGACGGCCATCCTGATTGGGTACACGAACGGGCCATTCAGCGCGGGGGCCCTCATCGGTGGCCTCCCAGTAATCGGCGTTATGTTTGGCGGATTCCTTCGAGGCTTCACAATCCGGGGTATCGAGAGCGGCATCGCAGCCGCGCTCTTCCCTGCCAGTATCAGCATTCCCGTCAGCGGAGGCCTCTACGTTCTCGGCGTCGCACTCCGACGCGACGGCACTTTCACCAGACGCAAACGAGGCCTCACGATACGTATGGCCGCCGCTATCATCATCGGACTCTGCCTTGGATTGATGGCATATCTGGGCACCGTTGAGGTATTTGCCGACCATTAATCGTGCCGGGGGCAGTATCGGTCAATACGCAGTCTTATGTAACGGCTATTTCACGGATAATGGTGTCTAACAAATAGAAACTCAACAGAGTCGGCAGAACTGCGGACTACTGGCGGGGACGCACCGCAGGCGCGGGCCGGGCGGGGAGATCGGGCGCGTTCCGCGCCCTCGAACATTCCAGTTCCGCCCGCCTCCGCGAGCTGCCTCCGGTTCTCACCTCGCTCCGCTCTCCGGTCGCGCCGCGATCTACTCCCTCCGCTTCGCTCCGGTCGAGAATCGGCGCTCCCTTCGGGCTTCGAACACTCTCGGCAGTTCGCGCCTCCGGGGGGCGTTCCTCATGCTTGAGGGCTTACGGGTCGCCCATCTCCCTGCCGGGCCTCTTGCGCGTGTGTTCCGGCGGCTTCGCTGCCGTCACGACCGCACCACTCAGTAGTCGCTCGGGCAACGAACTGGCGTAAGAGATTTATTTCCGGTCAAAATTGTCGAACGCATGGAAAAAGAAAAGGCACAGAATATCTTCATCATCGCCTTCGGAATTGCCGTCCTCTGGGTGGGATGGGGCAACGCGTTCGGCTTCCTCTGGCCAGGAGGACACCCATGCGGAGTCAGGAATCCAGAAGGGCTCCATCTTGATTCGACGCTACAACTGGTCTACGCGAACCCACAGTGTTCCGTCGTAGTTTACGATTACGCATGGCCTGCCTTCTTGTCGCTTTCAGCAGTCGGCGTCACGGCAGTCATCGTCGGGTGGCACCGACTGAAACAACTTCCCAACGACGCCGACTGACGCTACCTGTATCTGGAGAGGTCGCTATCGGCAGTCCGCTGTCTGGGGCGGTCGGGCGGCTGCGGGTTCGGCGGGTCGAGGTGTTCCGCACCATCGATTTGGACGTACGACACCCCGACGTTCTCCACGTCGTGGCAGCTCTCGCCGCGTTCGTCTACGAGACCAACGCCGTCGAGCGACCAGCCATCGGGGCCACCTTGCAGGTGCTTCGAGACGCTTCGGTCGGGGTCAGCCGCCGCCTTCTCGATGTCTTCGGCAGTCGTTCCCGGCGCGAAGTGTGACGGTTCGACTGGGCCGTCGTCGCCGGTTTCGTCGTCGGGTAACTCGGCGTCGATCAACTCTCTGGAGCCGGTCGAGAATGTCACGCGCTGGGTTCCGGTCGCCCAGCACACCGACCGGAAGGCGAGTTCCGCCAGCGACCGGTCGAACAACTCCTCACCGTAGGAACCGATGTACTCCGCGATGTAGGACCCGAGGTTACTCACCGCCTCCACGTCGTCGGCGTTCGGGTCCACATCCGGGTCGACTCGGTTCACCGAAATCGGCCGCCGGTCCTCATCCGGGTGGTGGTAGTCGTGGGCGTCCCGGTGGGCGATGTCGCAGTGTTTCAGATGGGCGTCTATCGCCGGTCGAAAGTCCGCTTCGGAGACTTCGCCGTCGACGAACACCGCGACGTGCATGTGACCGTAGCCGCTGTTGTGGTGTTCGATGACTTTGGCGTACTCCCAGCGGGCAACGTCGAGCGAGCGATGGAGCGCCGGCCGCACGTTGTTCTCGAAGGGGTCTACCACATCCCGTAGGTGGTCGGCCGGACAGCGGGGACCGCCAGCGCCGTTTTTCATCGAGCCGGTCAGCGTCAGCATCACGACGTGCGGGTTTTCGAACTTCTGAAGCACCTGCCGTTCGAGCGCCTTCAACTTCGCGTAGTAGATGTCGCCGTACGCGGGGGTATGCGAGTTCAGCATCGGGGCACGGACAAGGTTACCATCAGGATCTCGAAACCGCAGGTGCATCCATCGGTAATCGTTGTACCAGCCGAGGAACTCTCGTAAGACAGCCGACCAAGACTTAGAGCGGTGACCGTCATCAGCGCCGCGCGAGGCGTCTTCGCGGAGTGTCGTTGACTCTACGACCGACACCGGGCGATGAGAGCCGGGATGGTCTGCGATGAAATCATCTACAATAGCGTTTTTTCGTTTCCACCAGCGAGTACGTTGGTCTAGACCTTTGCTAGAATCGCGGTTATTAGACTGTCTCTGTAGGTCTGACGGGTTAGTCTTGGAAGGCCGAGAGTGGGACTCCCAATCTGGTGCGTGCGAACCGTGAATAGAAGATTGATCACTCACCGCAACCGCCCCCGTCCCGCAACTCGCTGGCTCTCTCCCTCCGGTCGAGAGCCTGCGCTCGGTCTTCCGGGTCGGCCCCCCATGGGAGGGGGGCCGCTTCCGGCCGGTCGTTCGGTCGGCCGCGGTTGGCGCCCGCGGCCGATCTCCTCGCAACGCTCCTAAAGGTCGCTCGCTCGTCGACGAGCCTCCCTCTCTCTACCTCGCTCGGAGCGGGTGGCCGGACGGCCGGAACACCGCCACGGACCGACGGGGACCACAAGGGCCCCGCTCTGGTCCTTACAGGGTGGGAGAGCGGGTGGGTGGGAGAATTTCGCCACGGAGAGTGAAGACGAACGCCCGTAGACCCGACAATGAAAACCGAGGGCAAGCGAAGGGGTCCGTTCAGAGGCTTGACGAACTCCGAAATCAGAGCGAATTTGGGAATTCGAGAATCCCGAGAATATCCGCTGTAACAGGCTTCAGACGGAACTCTAAGACGAAGTACGAAACCGAAGGTTTCGGAACGAGCACGGTGGGATTCGAACCCACGGCCGTCGGATGGCTTCCCACACCGCAAGCCCGGTGCGGATAGAAGTCCGACGCTCTATCCTAGCTGAGCTACGTGCCCTACCACCGAATAGCGGACCCCACCTCAAAAACGGTGCGAATCAGCCGTCGTACCGATACAGCGACAGCACGAACGGCAGCCGATGCAGCATCCAGATTGCGACCGGCAAGCCGATAATCGTCACGGCGAGGATGTTGGCGACGTTGGCCCAAAGGAAACTCAGCCACCAGCCGACGAAGACGAAGTACAGCGCCCGCACGAGGAGGTTGCGCTGACCGCGGGCGGAGTCGGGGTCAAGCGTCGAGTTGGGCGTCTTCAGCGTCAGCGCCGTCGGGACGAGGTTGATGAGTTTCACCGAGATGGGGAGCAGAATCACGGTGAGTCCCAGTAGCCACGCGGCGTTGACGAGGACGGGCGTGAGCCACCAGCCGATGAAGACGAACCACAGCGCGCGGGTGAGAAACGAGCGTTCGGACATGGTTGGGATAGGTGACGCCGGGGGATGAGCGTGACGGCCGCCGAGCAAAGCCTTCAAGCCCGACAGGGAGGTATCTCGGAGTGAATGCGAGTCATCGGAACCGTCGGGTTGGCCGGCAGCGGCAAAGGCGAGTTCGCCGCCGTCGCCGAGTCACTCGACATCCCGGTCGTGACGATGGGTGATGTCATCCGCGCGGAGTGTCGCAACCGCGGATTAGACCCGGCCGAACACCACGGCGAAATCGCCCAGGCGCTCCGCGAGGAGAACGGCCCGGCGGCCATCGCCGAGGAGTCGCTACCGCACATCGAGGAGGCACTGGCGGAGGCCGATACGGTCCTCGTCGACGGCATCCGCTCGGGCGTGGAGGTCGACGCCTTCGAGGAGCGCTTCGGCGAGGCGTTCGTCCTCGTGAGCGTCGAGGCGCCGTTCGAACTCCGCGAGAAACGCATCGGAGAACGCGGCCGGGACAAAGTCGACGGGGACGGCGAGAACCTCGCCGCCCGCGACGAACGCGAGTTGGGGTTCGGCCTCGACGAGGCGATGGCGCGTGCCGACATCACAATCGAGAACACGGGGACGCTGGAGGAGTTCCGAACGCAGGTTCGGGAGGTACTACAATGATATACAGCATCGACGTCCAGATTACAGCACCGGTCAACGACACCGAGGTGACTGACCGGGTGGCCGACGCCATCCACAACCTCTTCCCGGAGGCCGAAATCGAATCCCACCCCGGCGAACTGCTGGCGACGTGTCACTCGCTGGACCACCTCTCGGAGCGCCTCCACGAGCAGGCCATCCTCGACACCGCCCGCGGGCAGTTCTTCGCCGGACAGGACGGCGACACCTTCAGTTTCGAGTTGAAGAAGCAGGCCGCCTTCCGCGGGGCGGTCAACTTCGCCGTCGGCGAGGGGAGCGAACTCGGCGAGATTCACGTCCGCGTTCGCGTGAAAGAGCCAGACGTGGAGTCGTTCATCGACCACGTCGCGCCGCCGACGGAAGACGGCCGGCCGGTCGACGCTACCGAAAGCCGCTGACGAAAATCGCCAGCCGCTCGCTGTTGTCGCGGCGGCGCGTGACTCGAACTTCCTCGACCCACTTCACCCACTGAAAGCCGCGTCTGCCGGGAGCGACGAGGCGGAGGGGAAAGCCGTGACCGTGGCTGAGTTCTTCGCCGTCGACGTGGGTCGCCAACAGCGCATCGCGAGCCTCCTCGATGGGGAGACTCCAGCGATAGCCGGTCACCGAACGGAACGACACCCACTCGGCGTCGTCTTCGGGACCGGCGGCGTCGAGCAGGTCGCCGACGGCGACGCCCTGCCAGTCGTGTTCGGAGTACCAGCCGCTGGTACAGTCGAGGAGTGCCCGCCGTTCGTCGCGAGCGAGGTCGTCGTAGTCGAGTTCGAGGGGGTCGAAAACCACCCCATCGACGGAAAGCGACCACGTCTCGCGGTCGAGTGGGGCGGGGCTGTCGGCGACCCAACTCGTGACTGGAAAGCCGTTGCCGTCGTCGCTTCCCTCCTCGCGGGAACCGGTGAATCGCCGCTGGCTGCCGGCCGTTTCGAGTGCGGCGTTGACCGCACCCTGCAGCCGGTAGGTGGCCGCGCCGGCGACGACGAGGGCGGTGTAGCGCAGCGCGGTCCGGCGGCCCTCGAAGTCCGAGCGCTCGGGGAGGCGGAACCGGAACCGGAGATGTGCGACGAGCAGGGCCGCGACTGCCAATCCGAGGCCGATATGGAGGTTGAGCAGACCCCACGGACCGAGGTCCAAGGAGGCGCCGAACACCCACGCGACGCCGCTTGCGAGGGCAGCGACGGTGACGGTCACAAGCAGCACGGAGATGGCGGTGACCGCGGTCCAGGCGCCGCCGGTGACTCGCTTGCGAACCCGCCGAAGTTTCAGTACCACGAGAGCGGCGAGTACGAGACCACCGAGGCCGTGGGTGAGGAACACCCACGCTCGACTGGGGCGTCCCGAATAGAGACTCACGACGCCCGTAACGAGGACGAATCCCACCCCGACGAGCAGCGAGCCGTCTACGACCCGCGGGTGGGGCTCGGTCAGCCACGACGGCCGCGTCATGCCCCAAGGTGGGGTTCCGGGACGTAATACCTTCTCCCGTAGGCTCTTGGGCGGGGCCACCATCGACTGGATATGCTCGTTTCACTGACCGTCGAGGACGTGATGTCGGCACCCGTCGAAACCGTTTCACCCGAGGCGACGGGGGCGGCGGCCGCGAGGGCGTTACGGGACGCCGACATCGGATCGCTGGTCGTGTGTGAGGACGGACGGCCGGTGGGTATCATCACCGAATCAGACATGGTCGCGCTCCTCGCCGAGAACGCCGACGCGGAGTCGCTGACGGTACAGGAACTGATACCCGGCGAATTGGTCACCATCGAGAAGGACGCCGAAATCGAGGCGGCGGCGACGCTGCTAGCGGACCACGACATCCACCGGCTTCCCGTCTGTGAGACGGGGGAGCTCGTCGGTATCGTCACCACGACGGACCTCTCGTATTACCTGCCGCACCTTTCCCGGAGAACCTCGAACTGGACCGAGCGTATCAAGTGGCCCCACTCGACATCGCCGTCGACGGCCTACGACGACCCCGACTGGACCTTCGAGCGGGTCGGAGAGGGGGCGTTGTCGGTCGGTGACGCCGTCCGCTTCCGGAAGGGACTCTCCGAGGCGGACGTCCGGGGATTCGCCGAGGCGACGGGCGATACGAACCGGATACACCTCGACGACGACTTCGCCGAGCAGACACGATTCGGCGGGCGCATCGCCCACGGCATCCTCACGGCGGGGCTCATCAGCGCGGCACTGGCACGGCTGCCGGGGCTGACCATCTACCTCTCACAGGACCTCCGATTCCTCGGGCCCGTCGAAGTCGGCGAAACGATTACCGCCGTCTGTGAGGTGGTCGAAGACCTCGGGAAAGAGAAGTTCGAACTCACGACGACCGTCTACGACGGCGACGGAGAGGTCGTCGTTGACGGCAAGGCCATCGTGTTGGTCACGGAACTCCCACGGGAAGCGGAGACACAGACCGCTCAGCTACAGTAGGCGTTCTCGTCGTCCATGAGGTTGCGAAGTCGCTCCCGGACGGTCGGCTCGAACTGTCGTGGTGCGCGGGCGGCGGTAAGTGACGGCGTCGCGTCCTCGTCGGCCCACGGGTCGCTGCGGCCACGGGCGGTGATTGCTGTCGTTCGGGCGTCGGTCATCGGCTGGGCGTCGGATCGGGGTTCGGTGCTCATTTGTAGGGTTTGAAAGTGCGGTCGAAGGCGGTGCGGTCGGACCGGAGAATCAGCAATGTACGCCTACAAGGAGGAGCTGCGAACCACGGACACGGACAGGGTTTCGCATATACTCCGCTGTATAACACGATTGTTCATAAAGGTATCGAACCGGCGGTGAAATCCTCGACAGTCGTCCAATGAGACGGCCGCTCGGAGACCGCTCAGGGTTCGTAGACGGCGATAGTGGCCTCAAGTCGACCGTAGGGAACGTCGTATTGTTCGACTGGCTCCAGCGGCACCAGTTTGGGTTTCGTCGTCAGCGCGACACAGCGGTCGACAGAGCCCTCACGGAGGCGGTCGGCGAAGGCCGAATACAGCTCCCGAAGGTCCTCGCTGACCCGGATACCGAACGGGAGGTTCGTGACGACGCAGTCGGCGTCGATGGGGGTTTCCCGAGCGTCGGCTTCGACGATGTCGACGCAGTCGAGGCCCGCCGCGTCCCGGTTGACGCGCCCACAGCGTCGCCAGCGGTCCCGTATTTCCCGGGCCTCGATGTCGGGGGCGACGTCGGGGGTCGTCGGTTCGTGGGCGGCCCGGCGCTCTTCGAAGGCGTCGCCGTCGTAACGAGGCAGTGCGTCGAAGGCCGGTTCGAATCCGGGATAGGGGACCTGGTCGGTGGCCGCAAGCGCCGCCTCGATGGGAATCGTCGCCGACCCCGCCATCGGGTCGATTAGTCGGTCGTCGGCCTCGTAGCCAGCGATACGGAGCATCGAGTAGGCGAACGTCGAGCGAAGCGGCGCGTCGTGTTCACAGACCCGATAGGGACGTTTGTGCAGCGACTCACCGCTCAAATCGATTGCCAGCGTGAACCGGTCGTCGTAGAGATACGCCTCCAGTCGCACGGTCGGGTCGTCCAAATCCACGGGGAGACGGTCACCGGTCGACTCGCGGTAGTCGTCGATGACGGCCTGTCCGACCCGCTCGGCCACGTCGACGCTGGTAAAGTCGTGGCTGCCGTGTCGGGTGCCGACGACGCCGAAGTCGGCAAAGGGCAGGTGGGTGGCGATGTCGGACTCCCGCGTGCGGTCGTAGACATCTTCGAGTTCCGCGACCGGCGCGTCGACGAGTACCTCCATGATGCGGTGGCAGGTCCGCGAGCGGTAGTGGAGGTCGTAAACGTCGTCTTGGTTTCCACTGAACGCGACGACGCCACGGTGGTGTCTGTCGGCATCGGCGCCGACGAGGTCGTCGAGTTCGTCCGCAGCAATCGTCTCGAGCCCGCCGTTGGTCGTCGCGAGGAGTTCCACGACCGGCGGTACGGGCGGCGGCTTCAAAAGGGCAGCGAGAGGGAGACCAGTAAATAAACTTCCGAAAAATTTATTTCGAAGCGAGCACATACCATCGAGTGGAGGTGTTCCAAGATGGCATTCCCGACCACACCGTCAGGTTCGTGGACGAGTGACCTCGGTCTCCCGTCTCGCCTGTTCGGAACGGACGGGAGTGAGGATGGCTTCGAACTGTACGAACAGGAGGACGCCTTCGTCCTCAGCGTCGAGATGCCCGGGTTCGACCCCGAGGACATCGACCTCCGCTGGGACGACGGCCGACTCTACGTCGCCGCCGAACACACCGATGACGACCGCGGCCGGCGGAAGCGGTACTATCGGTCGTTCCGCCTGCCCAAGCGAGTCGTCGACGACGACATCGAAGCCGAGTACACCAACGGCGTCCTCGAAGTGACCATCCCCATCGCCGAGGGCACCGCCCCCGGCGAGGCCATCCCAATCGAGAGCTGACCACACGAACGGTCGGCTCCGAAGCGCTCGACACGTCGCTGTTTTTTGAGTCTCAAACCGCCAACAGCAGTGCCAACGCGACGGCAATCCACACCACCTTCAGCGTCGTGTTCACGACGACGACTTTCGTGCCAAACTCCGTCCCCCAGATGCCGAACTGGAACGGAACCGACCGCTTGAACGTCGAGACGGTAAAGGAGACGATACCGCCGAGCAGCATCGTGGCGACGGCGGTTCGGGCGGTGAAGACGCCGTCCTCGATGAGCGGGGCGATAGTGACGGCACCGCTGGTGGTGTCGAAGGCGTAGACGACGATGACGGGGACGGCCGCAGAGGGCAGGCCGGTCAGCGTCGCCAGCGGGTCGGCGGCGCCACCGGTCAGCGCTTCGAGGTCGTAGTACGTCGTCAGCAGGACGACGAGGGTGTAGACGACGACGAGTCGGGGGAGGATGTCCCACGTCTTCTCGACGCCGGAGCGGCCGGCCTCGCGGAGTTTTCCGCGGGTCGTCTCGGGCGGTCCGTTCTCGGAGCCGTCGCTCTCGCCGCCGTCTGCTCGCGCGTCGGGAGGGGCTTCCCCGTCGCCCTCGCCACCCGCCATCGCCTCGGGGTCGACATTCTTCGCCGAGAGCAACAGCGCGCCCAACGCGACACCGGTGAGCGTAATCGCGAGTGCGACGCCAGCGCGGGCGCCGACGTACAGCAGGCCGACGCGGAGTCCGAGAATCGGAATCAGGACGGGGGCATAGAAGGTGAAGATGTGCTGGACGAAGCCGAAGAACGTGTTGATGGTGACGGCGACGAGCGTCGCACGGTCGTCGAGCAAGCCGGAATCGCGGTACTCCGCGAGCATGCCGTAGCCCGCCGTCGTCGACGCGGCCGTGGTGATGATGGCGCCACCGACCTCGTCGGGGAGGTTCGCGGGACCGGTCAGCGGCCGCGACAGCGTCGCGATGTAATCGATGACGCCGAAGGCGACGAGCAGGTTCGCGAAGGTGACCCCGCCCGCGATGGCGACGGCGATGGTGAGCACTCGCGGCAACACGTCGCCGACGAGTATCGAACCGACGGAGGGGGCCATTCGAGTCGAAACAGGGGCGGGGCGGTGGAAACGGTTGCGTTTCGGGTGGAGCGAACCAGGCCCGGAGATACCTCAGCGTTCGGCCTCAAGACCGCTCGATGCGGCGCGAATCGCGTCCTCAGCGGCATCGACGAAGCCAAGGAAACTAACGAAGCCGTGAATCATGTCGTCGTACTGGGCGTGGAACACCTCGTTGCCGGCGTCCTCCAGCGCCTCGGCGTAGCGGTTGCCCTCGTCCCGAAGGGGGTCGAAGCCTGCAGTGACGACCGTCGCCGGCGGCAGTCCCGAGAGGTCCTCGGCGAGAAGCGGGGCGAGGTACTCGTTTCGGGAGTGGACCGGCGACTGGACGTACTGGTCTTGGAACCACTCCATCGTCTCGCGTTCGAGGAAGTACCCCTCGGCGTTCTCCTCGCGACTGTCGTACTCCTCGAACGGCGACCCACAGACGGGGTAGAACAGCACCTGATGGGTGATGTCCGGTCCCACAACGTCGGACGTCACTTCGAGTTCGGCGTCACGGGCCATGAGCGAGACGCCCGCCGAGAGGTTCGCACCGGCGCTGTCGCCGCCGACCGCGAGCGTGCCGTCGCCACCGAACGCCTCGGGGTTTTCGTCTACGTACTCGGTGGCGGCGTAGGCGTCCTCCAGCGCCGCGGGGAAGGGGTGTTCCGGCGCCAGTCGGTAGTCGACGGAGACGACCGTCCAGCCGCTCTCCTCGGCGATTTTCTGACAGACGTTGTCGTGGGTGTCGAGTCCGCCGACGACGAAGCCGCCGCCGTGGAAGTACACGAGCACCGGTCGCTCGCCCTCGCCGGGCTGGTAGACGCGGGCGTCTAGCTCTTCGGTCGCGCCGGCGACGGTGGTGTCGTATTCGTCGTACACCTCATACGAGGGCGTGAAATCCGCCACGGAGTCGAACTGCTGTCGGGCACCCTCCACGCCGACCTCTTCGAGGGGCGGCGTCTGGTTGACCATATCGAGGATGGGCTGTAGCTGTGGATTTGGCTCGTCTGCCATACCCTTCTGTCTCGGCAGGGACACTTGAGACTAGGTGCCGCCACAGATACGGCTGGAATCACGTTCAGAAATCGATGCGGAGATACGACGTGTCGTTGCGGTAGTTGTACGCCTCGACGGCGGTGCCGACCGCCGCGAGGACGGCGAACGCAAGAACGACGATGCTCTCGTCGGTCGAGACGTACCACAGCACGAACACGACAGTTAGCCACGCCGCGTTGGCGACGTTGAAAAGGGGGTGGTCACGGACCGAATCGAAGGCGCTGGCGAGGAGATATACCGCCACGAGCACCCCCATCACGAGGACAGTCGGCGCAAGGGGCTCATCGGTGAACGCGACCCCAGCGCCGAAAAGGCCCAAGAAGACGACGAGGATGGCCAGCCGATAGGGGCTGAGACGACCGAATCGAGTGGAGGGCGACATGTGTGAGTCGACTGGGCGTGACCACTAATCGTTTTTCGTGTCAAAAGGCAACCCATCAACTACGACGTTTTTAGTCGCCGAACGGCCCCATTCCGCCGAGACCGCCGCCGCCACCGCCGCCACCGCCGCCCTGCATCTGTTTCATCATCCGCTGCATGTCGCCGTCGCCCATCCCCTGGAACTGCTTCATCATCCGGGACATCATCTTGTGCTGTTCGAGCAGTTCACGGATGGTCTCCTCGTCCTTCCCGGAGCCGTGGGCGATGCGCTCGATTTGGCTCTGGCCGATGGAGCGGGGGTTCTCCAGTTCGTTTTCGGTCATCGAGTCCATGATGACCTCGAAGTCCCGGAGGCGGTCCTGGGTCATGTCCATCGCGTCGTCGGGGAGTTGGTCCTTGATGCCGCCGCCCAAGCCAGGAATCATGTCCATCACCTGGTCGAGCGGGCCCATCTTGTTCATCGCGTTCATCTGGTTCCGCATGTCCTTCAGGGTGAACTCCCCTTTCATCAGGTCCTCGGGGTCCCAATCTTCCTCCTCTTGGGTCTCCTGCATCGCGCGTTCGACCCGCTCGGAGAGCTGTTTGAGGTCGCCCATCCCCAGCAATCGGGAGATGAACCCGGAGGGTTCGAACCGCTCGATGTCGCCGACTTCCTCGCCGGTCCCGAGGAAGGCGATGGAGGAATCGGTCTGGTCGACGGCGGCGAGGGCACCGCCACCTTTTGCCGTCCCGTCGAGTTTCGTTATCATCACGCCGTCGATGCCGACCGAATCGTGGAACCGTTCGGCCTGGTCTTTTGCGCCCTGACCGATGGCGGCGTCGAGGACGAGGAGGTTCCGGTCGGGGTCGACGACCGACTCGATTTGCTCTAACTCCTCGATGAGGTCGTCTTCGAGGGCGTGGCGACCGGCCGTGTCGACGATGCGCACGTCGGCGTCTTTCGTCTCTTCGAGGCCCTTCCGAGCGATATCGACGGGGTCGTCGTTGTCCGGGTCGCCGTAGAAGTCGACCTCGGCGCGTTCGCACATCTGTTTGGCCTGGTCGTAGGCGCCGGGCCGGAACGTGTCGGTCTGGATGACCGCCGGGCGGAGGCCCTTCTTCGAGAACCACCACGCCATCTTCGCGGCGCTGGTGGTCTTCCCCGACCCCTGGAGGCCGGCGAGCATGATGGTCTGTTCCTCCAGCGGGAGCTCCGTCGACTCGCCGACGAGTTCGACCATCTCCTCGTAGACGATTTTGAGGACGTGGTCTTTCGCGGTGGTGCCGGCCGGCGGTTCCTCCTGCAGTGCGCGCTCCCGGATGGAATCCGAGAGGTCCATCACGAGCGAGACGTCGACGTCCGCGGAGAGCAGGGAGCGTTGAATCTCCTTGACGATCTCCTCGACGTCGTCCTCGCTCAGGGTCGTCTTCCCCTGTAACTTGTCGAGCGTTCCCCGGAGGGAACTGCCCAAGTCGTCGAGTACCATTTACACTCCGTACGCTACCCAGCCGGTAAAGGCTTTGTTCGTCGCGGCGGCCTCAACTGCCGGCGAGCCGAGCGCCGAGCGCCGGGACTGCCTCACGACGCACCCACAGCTCGATGGCGGCGGCGCCGAGCAACAGCGGCACCGCGGCGGGCCACAGGAGACTCGCCGCCGATCCGACCGTATCGCCGCCGGAGGGTTCCGACAGGAAGGACCCAACTTCGACGGCCGCGAAGAGAAGCGGCGAGAGCAGGCCGAATCGAGTGGCGAGTGCGACCGGCAATCCGACCACGAGGAGGGGACCGAACGCGACGAAGGCGAGTTCCGCCAGCGGCGCAAGGTACCCTTCGACGCCGACCGACCGAGCGACGACGCCGAAATCGTCGCCGCCCGGTGACAACACGTGGACCATCCCGGTCCACAGCGCCCCGACAGCGACGCCAGCCACGAGCGAGGCTTCCGTCGCCGCCGACAGTCGAACCTCGCTGTGGCCGAGCAGTCGCCGACCCCCGTATTCGACTCCGGCGACGGCGAGGACACAGGGGAGGACGACGGTGCCGAGTAGCGATAGGTCGACGGTCACGAGCGGGACGGCGAGGACGCCCGAAAGAAGCGGTGCGTACAACCGGAGGGCGACAAAGAGCGCCGCGCCGCCGAGGAGGGCGGTTCCGACGGCGACGGCCACCGCTGCTCGCTGTGGGAGGGTTCCAATCGTGACCATCTGGAGGCCGAACAGGGCCGCCGACACCGCAAGCGTGGCGGTCGGTGCTGGAAGCCAGCGGTCGGACGGGAGCAAATCGGGGAGGGCCATACGTGGCGCATCGTCCGGCGTCGAAATGAGCGTTCGGCCGCTGACTGCGAGTGCTCCGAGTGAAAGACCTACCACCGCGGCGGCCGACGGACGGCCATGGAGCCGATTCAGGCCGCCGACTATCGCGACATCGTTCAGGTGTCGGACCCCCAGCTGTCGCCCGACGGCGAGACGGTCGCTTTCGTCCACGAGGACCCGGCAGACGACGAGAGCTACGACCGGAACGTCTACACCGTCCCGGCGGACGGCAGCGCCGACGCCGAACCGTTCACGACCGGCGGCAGCGACACCGAACCGCGCTTTTCGCCGTCCGGCGACCGACTGGCGTTCGTCCGGAGCGATGACGAGACCGCCGACGTGTACGTCGTCCCGACCGACGGCGGCGAGGCCCGACAGGTGACTGACGTGGTCGGCGACGTGTCCTCGATAGCGTGGCGACCGGACGGCGAGGCGCTGACGTTCACCCAACGGGCCACCGAAGCCGAACGCCGGGCGAGTCAGGACCTCGCGGCCGACGACGGTTACGAGCGGGAGACGCCGGACCCACGCGTCATCGACCGGATGGTGTACCGCGCCGACCAGCAGTACTTCGACGGAACGCGGAGCCACGTCTACACCGTCGACCTCGATTCGGAGGCGGTCGAACGCCACACCGACGGCGACTTCGACTTCGTCGCGCCAACGTTCGGCGACGAGGCGACGCTGTACTACGGCGTCAAACGCGGCGAAGAACCCGACGACTCAATCGAGTACGACATCGATGCCCTCGACCTCGAGACGCTGGCCCGCGAGACGGTGACGACGACGACCGCCTGGGAGTTGGACATCGAGGCGACCGCCGACGGGACACTCGCCTACCCCTACACCGAACCCGACCGGCCGACCATCCGACAACGGGAAATCGAGGTGTTCGACCGCGAGGCAGGCGAGGCCGTCCGACCGACTGCCGGCATCGACCGTATGGCCGGCGCTTTCGCTTTCGACGGCGACGCGCTGCTGTTCTCGACGCCCGACGAGGGCCACCGAAAGGTACGGCGTGGGCCGCTCGTCGACACCGACAGCGAGGACATCGAGGTCGTCGTCGCCCAAGGCGACGTGACGGCCTTCGACGCCCGCGACGGCCGCGTCGTCGTGACGAAAAGCGAGTGGGACCACCGCGGCGACGTGTTCCTGACCGAGGAAGGAGAGGAACGCCGACTCACGAACGTCAATTCGGACTACTTCGAGACCCACCACGTCGCCGAACCAGAGGGAGTCCGCTTCGAGAGCGACGACGGCGTCGAGATACAGGGGTGGGTGCTCCACCCACCGGAGTTCGACGAGGACGAGACCTACCCCCTCACGGTCGAGATTCACGGCGGCCCCCACGCGATGTGGTCGACGGCCGGAACGATGTTCCACGAGTTCCAGACGCTGGCGGCCCGCGGCTACGTCGTCTTCTGGTCGAATCCGCGCGGGTCGACCGGCTACGGCGAGTCGTTCATGGCTGCCATCGAACGCGACTGGGGCGCGGTGACGAGCACTGACGTGCTCGCGGGCGTCGACGAAGTGTGCGAACGCGACTACGTCGACGACTCCCAGCAGTTCCTCACCGGCGGCTCCTTCGGCGGCTACATGACCGGCTGGCTAATCGGCCACACCGACCGCTTCGCCGGCGCCGTTTCCCAGCGCGGCGTCTACGAACTCAACTCCTTCTACGGGTCGACCGACGCCTTCCACCTCGTCGAGTGGGATTTCGACGCGACGCCGTGGGAGGACCCCGAGTTCCTCTGGGAACACTCGCCGGCGGCCCACGTCGAATCGGTCGAGACGCCGACGCTCGTCGTCCACGCCGACGACGACTACCGCGTCCCCGTCAACAACGGCGAACTGTTCTACCTGTTCCTCCGCAAGCAGGGCGTCGACACCCGACTCGTCCGCTACCCACGTGAGGGCCACGAACTGTCTCGGTCCGGCGAACCCGGCCACGTCGTCGACCGTCTGGAGCGCATCGCCCGCTGGTTCGACGGTTACTCCGAGTACCACGACGCCCCGCCGGCGCTCGAACGCGGCGACGACGGCCTCTCGGGGAGCGAAGACGGCGACGGAGCGTAACGTCGCCGCGGTCGACAGCGATTTCACCGAACGCGAAAACCGATAGACGTGTTCGAGGCCGCCACGCTCGCGGTGTATCTGACCGCCGCCGTCGCCCTGATTCTGACGCCGGGGCCGGACACGGCGTACGTCCTCGCACGCGGCGCCGGCGAGGGGCGACGCGCTGGCGTTCTCTCGGCACTTGGCGTCTCGACGGGGATTCTCGTCCACACTGTGGCGGCGGCGTTCGGCCTCGCCGCGCTGTTTTCCGCCGTCCCCGAAGCCCGGACGGTCGTCGTCACGCTCGGCGCCGTCTATCTCACCTATCTCGGCGTGCAGTCGCTTCGCGACGCCGACGGCGACACACGGGAAACGACGGCCGGAAAGCCCTTCCTGCAGGGCCTGACAGTCAACGTGTTGAACCCACAGGTCGCGCTGTTCTTCCTCGCCTTTCTGCCGGGGGTTGCACCCGAAGCGAACCCCGCCGCCGGAATGCTAGTGCTCGGCGCGCTGTACGCCGCCATCACCGCTTCCTACCTCGGTTGTGTCGGCGCACTCTCGGGACAATTCGGCGGCGACAGCCCGTGGCTCCAGCGCATCTCGGGTGTCGTCCTGCTCGGAATCGCCGGCTGGCTCGTTTTGTAGTGGGCTCGACCCGAGTTGGGCACACGGCTGAGGTTTATATACGGAGCCGCAGCCACCGACGGCCGTGACGTAGTCAGAGCCCGCGGCGAACACGGCGGGAGCCCGGTGGCCCGCCGCGGGAAGTACCGTCGTGTCCGACCACCGGCTGTCAGCCCAACCGAATCGGTTCGCTCGTCGGTTCGACCGACACCGAAACCGAATCGCCGACCGAGAAATCGTGGCCATCGTGGAAGACGAGTTTCGCGCCGAACGGCACCTGCGAGGCGAACAGCGACAGCCCTGTCGCCCGGACGCCGTTGGCGTAAACGGCCACGTCGTCCCACCGAAGGTCCCGACCCACTGTCTCGCCGACGGTCGTTCCGAGCAGCGACACCGACCCCTCGTGTTGGCGTAGCGTTCCCCCGCCGGCGTAGTGGGGAAGCCCCCCGTCCAGTGGAACTCCTTCGTCGCTGGACAGCGCCGCGAACCCCTCTCCCGAGTACGTCGGCGCGTCGAGTGAGACGTGCGTCGGTCCCGTCTCCAGCACCTCGCCAGTGCCGTCCCACGGCACGCCAGCGACCGCCACGTCTAACTCCAACGGTAGCGACCCCGATGCCCGCCGGAGGTTCTGGTCGTGGCTCCGGAAGCCGAGGTGAACGTGGTTGTCGACCCACTGGCCGAAAAAACCCGAGCGGACGAGCGTGCCGAGCGACTCGCCGACTGCGACCGACTCGCCCGCCGAAACCGCCGGGTCGACGTGGAGGATACGGGCGACCACGTCGCCACAGTCGACGAGTATCAGGTGGTCCTCGTCGACGGCGTACGGTTTCGACGGACAGCGAACCGTTCGCGTCTCAATGACCTCACCGGCGACTGGCGAGATTGCCTCGTCCGAACCGGGGTAGAAATCGACGGCACAGCCGCGGTCGTGGGCCGGATACGGCGAGTTGTACAGCGAGAACCGCTCGTACGCCTCGATGACCGACGACGGCAGCGTCACCATACCGACGGCTTCGGGCCGGGCCGTTTTAGCCCCGTCGTCACCAACGCGACCCATGCGCGTCGTTCGAGGCCGAAGGGAAGACGTGAACGCCGACCGGGAGGTCGAAGCCGCGCTCTCGGCCGGCGTCGAGGCGACCGGCGAACCGGCGCTCCGTGTGTGGACGCCCCATCGACAGGTCGCCTTCGGACGCCGCGACGCCGCCAGCGACGGCTACGATTGCGCTCGGCAGGCTGCCCGACAGCGAGACTACGCGGTCGTCGAACGCGAGGTCGGCGGCCGTGCAGTCGCCTACACCGGTTCGGTCGTCGCGTTCTCCTCCATCGCCCCGAATAGAGCGGGCGAAGGTATCAGTGACCGATACGACGCCGCGACCGGCCGGCTGAAACGCGCCCTTCGGTCGCTGGGGGCGACGGTCCGCGACGGCGAACCCGACGGCGCGTTCTGCCCCGGCGACCACTCCCTGCAGGGAGCGGGGAAAACCGCCGGCATCGCCCAGCGCATCCGCCGTGAAACCACGACCGTCGGCGGCTGTATCGTCGTCCGAGCGACCGACGAATCCGCCATCGCCGACGTACTCACTCCGGTGTACGACGCCCTCGACGTGCCGTTCGACCCCGAATCGGTTGGCAGCGTCGAAACAGCGGGCGGCCCCGGCGACCCCGGCGCGGTCGTCGACGCCATCGAGTCGGCGTTCGTCGACGAGCGACGCGTCGAGCGCGTCGCGGCGGAGGACGTACTCCGTGACGTTTAGGAGTCGGCCCCCCACAGTCGGAGTAATGCTCATTCGGAACGCGACGCTCGCCGACGGCCGGGTTCGTGACGTGCTCGTCGACGGCGAAACCATCGCCGCGGTCGGGGAGGGACTCGACGCCGACGGAGACGTAGTGGACGCCGACGGAAAGCGTCTCTTCCCGGGGATGATAGACGCCCACGTCCACTTCCGAGAGCCGGGATACTCCCACAAGGAGACGTGGACGACGGGGTCACAGAGCGCCGCTGCAGGCGGCGTGACAACGGTGTTCGACCAACCGAACACTGACCCGCCGACGATAGATGCCGCGAGTTTCGAGGAGAAAGCTCGATTGGCGCGGGAATCGGCCATCGACTACGGCATCAACGGCGGCGTTACGGAGGCGTGGAACCCCGAGGAACTGTTCGAGGAACCCATCGCGGCGCTGGGTGAGGTGTTCCTCGCCGATTCGACGGGCGAGATGGGCATCGATGCCGACCTCTTCGAGGACGCCCTCGAAAAAGCGGAGGCGGCGGGCGTGAAAGTGACCGTCCACGCCGAGGACGCGACGCTGTTCGAAGAGGCGGCCACAGAACGCGACGACGGTCGCGAGAGCGACGCTCTCGCGAGCACACAGGACGCACGTCCTGTGAACGCCGATGCCTGGAGCGCCTACCGCGCCGCCGAGGCCGAAATCGAGGCCATCGACCGCGCCTGTACGGTCGCGAACGGCCTCGACTCGGAGATTCACATCGCCCACACCTCAACGCCGGAGGGCGCCGACATCGCCGACGAGGCGGGGATGACTTGCGAGGCGACGCCGCATCACCTCTTCCTCTCGCGTGACGACCTCGAAGAACTCGGAACGTTCGGCCGGATGAACCCGCCGCTGCGGAGCGAGCGGCGGCGAGACGAACTGTTCGAGCGACTCGTCGACGGAACCGTCGACATCGTCGCGACCGACCACGCCCCCCACACCCGCGAGGAGAAAGACGCCAGCATCTGGGACGCGCCGAGCGGCGTCCCCGGCGTCGAAACCGCTCTCCCGCTGTTGCTGGAGGAAGCCCGGAAAGGAGTCATCGGCTACGAGCGCGTCCGGGACGTGACCGCCGCGAACGTCGCAGACATCTTCGCGTTGCCGGATAAGGGCCGCATCGAGGTAGGCAACGACGCCGACCTCGTGTTGTTCGACCCCGAGGCGAGCGTGCCGATTCGCGGCGAGGAACTCCACTCGAAATGCGGGTGGACGCCGTTCGAGGGTCACGATGCCGTCTTCCCCGAGTTGACGATGGTTCGGGGGAGCGTCGTCTACCACGACGGCGAATTCGGCGAAGGAAGCGGGAAAAACGTCCGCGAGTAACGCGCGTCAGTCGTCGGCGGCGTCGGCGGCGATGTCGGCGTCGGTGCCGTCTTCCGTGGCGTGCATCTCGTGGCCGCAGTTCGGACAGGCGAGTTCGTCGTGTCGCAGCGCCGCCGAGGACTCCCGGACCTCGCGCATGACACTGGAGATGCGCTCTTCGGCTTCCAGTTCCTCGTCGACGGTGAGTTCGACGCCCTCGACTTCGAGGAGGAACTTCGCCACCTCGGTAATCTCGTACATCAGGTCGTCGAGTTCCTCGGCGGTGTAGAAGTCACACATCGCGCCGTAGAGGAACGTCGCGCCGGCCTTTCGGACCTTCTCGTCGAACGACGAGCGGGCCTGATTGACCGCCTGCGGGCTGTAGGTGTCGGTCATGAACGGGACGAGTTCCGGGAGGTTCTCGCCGATTTTCGTCATCTCGACGCCGGTTTCCGTACGGAAGTCCGCACAGAGTCGCGCCATCGCCCACTCGCGGGCGGTGATGTACGTCCGGTCTCGGAGGAACTCGTTGGCGCGGTCGTAGGTCGCGCCGTCGATTTTCGAAAAGCGGGCGTACTCCCGGACGTCCTCGGGGACATCCGCATCGCCGTCAGCGTCGCTATCGGTGCGTTCGTCCTCCGGAAGTCGTCTGAACGCCGGCGTCGGTTCCTCCCCATCGTCCGTCGCCTGCGCGTCGTCGGCCATACTGGCCGTAGCGTTCTGCCGCCGAAAAAGCGTATCGGCGTTGTCTGACGGGTGGCGTACGCGTGGTCCGACTGTAAGGAGGACCATGATACGTCCGAACGGCGAACGAAGTGGGCCGTGAGTCGCGTCGGCCGACCGGAAGGGTGGTCGCCCACACACAACAATTCAGCGAGCCGACACGAGAGGCCGGGAGGCTTTTGCTTCGGGGCGTCAAGCACCGTGCATGAAGGTGCTGCTGGGTATCGGCGGAAGCGAGGACTCCCTCTATGCGCTGGAGCAAGCCGTCGCGCGAGCGATGGCGGCCGGCGACGACCTCACCATCGCTATCGTGGAGAACCCGGACTCAACCATGGACGAAGAGGAACTGCGGACCCGCGTCGACGCGGTGTTGGAAACCGAGGGCTTCGACGCCGAGGTGGTTTCGCTCTCCGGGCATCCGGGGAGTCAGTTGCTCGAATTCGCCGAGCGCGAGGAGTTCGACCGAATCGTATTGGGCGGCGGCGAGACGAGTCCGCTCGGAAAAGTACAACTCGGCTCTATTGCTGAGTTCGTCCTGCTGAACGCCCAAACGACGGTGACACTCATCCGATGACTCGCGAGTACCCAGACGAGGTGGCTGGGCCCTACGAAGGGCCACCACGTTCGTTCTCCGACCGCGACGGCCGCGACATCGAAATCCGCCGCTACGACGACGAGTTCGAGACGCTCGTCGAGATGTATCTGCAGTTCGACCCCGAGGACCGCGCACAAGGGATTCCGCCGACCGCCGAGAAGGGAGTTCGGAAGTGGCTCGACAACCTGCTCCTCGATGAGTGTGTGAACGTCGTCGCGTGGCACGGCGACGACGCGGTCGGCCACGCGACGCTCGTTCCCGACACCGAGGGCGCCTCGGAGTTGGCCATCTTCGTCCTTCGAGAGTTTCAGGAGGCGGGTATCGGAACCCAACTCATCGAGTGTCTGCTCGGGGCGGGCCGCGAGAGCGGCATCGAGCAGGTGTGGCTCACCGTCGAGCGCTGGAACAAGGCCGCGACGGCGCTGTACCGGAAGGTCGGCTTCGAGCCGTGCGACACCAGCGGCTTCGAGTTGGAGATGGCCGCAAAACTGGCCGACTGAGCACGGAACGCGGGCTTCAGCGGCAGTTCAGACGCCGAGGTCTTTTCAATACCCTTTTGCCGACGCATCGAGTTGAAACCCGTATGGCAGACTTTCAGGTCGTCGTCGGCGACCCAGAGGAGGGCACCACGCACTCCTTCGATGTTGACGGACAGGACGCGAACCGATTCATCGGCCGCTCGCTCGGCGAGACGGTCGACGGCGATGCCGTCGGCCTCCCCGGCTACGAACTCGAACTCACCGGCGGGTCGGACACCTCCGGCCGCCCGATGCGCGAGGACGTGGCTGGCACCAGCACGAAGGCCATCCTGCTTGAGGGCGGCGTCGGCTTCGAGCCGAGCGTCGACGGCGAGCGCAAGCGCGTGACCGTCCGCGGCGCCGAGGTCTCCGACGACACGCGGCAGATTAACGCAAAAATCGTCGGTCGCGGCGACCAGTCCGTCGAGGAACTGCTCGGCGGCGACGAGGACGACGAGTAATCACCCCTTCTGTTCGTATCGCATCCATGCCCAGTCTTTCCTCCGACGGCGTCGAGACTGTTCGCGTCGCCATCGAATCAGCCGGCGCGCTCGACCGACCGAAACTCGTCGTTCCCGAAGGGACGCTGCCGGAAGGCGTCGTCCGCATCGAGGCCGACGAGTCGACGTATCACGCCCCCGTCGATGTCGGCCTCGACGGCGAGTACGAACTGCGCGGCCTCTACGACAACGCCCGTCTCGCCCGGGAAGGCGGCGGCGAGAACCGCCTCACCGAGTGGGTCGAATCCGCCGGCCTCGAAGCAGGTCGCTCCGCGCTTCTTGACGTAGTTGTCGACGGCGAACAGTACGGCCTCCGTGCACCGGGCGAAGACGCCGTCTACGACGTTGCGGAGACGCCCGACGACAGCCTCGCCTCGATAGCGGAGGACCTCGACGGATGACCGACGACGACCGCCCCGCGAGCGCGCTGTATGACGCCTTCCTAGAGGGCGAGCGCGTCGACGACATCCTCGTGTACCTCCACGAAGAGGGCGTCGGGACGATGGGCGAGTTGCTGGAAATCGGAACCCGCGTCGACGACGGCGTCGTGTTGGTGTTGCCCGGCAAGGAGGGCCGGTCGGCGTTCCAGCAGGCGACTGGCCTCGACGCGATGGACTTCGCGGGGATGGCGATGCAGACCGACGGCGACATCGACGCCGACTGCACCGGCGGGACGTGTCCGGACACCGAGGACAAGCCCGACGAGGACCACTACGTCAAGTTCGTCTTCGCCTTCGCGGAGGAACAAAACGAGGGCGTCGGCGGCATTTACGCCGACGGCGACGTGATTCACGGCTACGCAGCCTGTGCCTGCGGGACGACCTACTCGGATAAGTGGGTCGTCGAGGAGTGAGTTAGCGGTCGGTTTCGACGCCTTCCTCGTCTTCTTCGGGTAGGTTCCGGAACGCATCGAGGATGACCTGTTTCGTGATAGCGCCCCGAGTCGTCCAGTGGTGGGCGTAATCCAGCATGTCGTCGTAGATATCGGGTTTACAGCCCGCCGCTTTCGGGTGGCCGCCGCCGTTGACCTGCCCGGCAACTTCGTGACAACGCTCGAAGGAGTCGGTGCCGCGGATGGACGCCGACCCCGCGGGCTTGACGATGACCGAGGCGTCGGCGCCCTCCTCGCGCATCGCTTCGGCGACCTCGTTCTGTGAACAGCGGCCGTAGGTGACGCCGACGGTCCACTCGCCGATGGCCTCGAACTCCGCCCGCTCGATAGCCTTCTCGATGAGCGCCTCCTTCTCGACGCGCTGTTCTTCGAGGAACGCCTCCACCTCCGCCGGGAGGTCTGCGGCGTGTTCGACGACGGTGTCGATGTACTCCTCGGGGTCGGACCAGTACGCGTAATCCGCGAGGTCGTCGCTTCGGGGGTCCTCCCGGAGCCAGAGGTCGTGGTCGCGGGTGACCGCCGCGAGGTCGGCGTAGCGGTCGTCGAAGGTGTAGTCGAGTTCCGCAAGCGCCACGTCGGTCGTACACACCTCCTCGGAGTCGCCGACGGTCAAGGCGGCGTACTCCTCGACGGACCTCGCGAGGTCGTCGTCCCACTGGTGGTGGTCGAACCACCGAACCGAGGTGGCGCGTTCGGCGACCGCCGGCAGCGCCTCGATGTCGCTCTCGGAGTCCGGACAGAGGTCACAGACGAACACTTCGAGGTCGGGTTCGCCGAATTCGGCGACGTACTCCAGCGCCTCGGCGATTTCGTGGGGGCCTGCGGGAAGGAGAGCAGCATCGCCGAAGGCCACCCGGAGGAGTGCGACACAGCCCAGTCCGTCGGCGTCGGGGTCGGCGACGACGACCCGGTCGGCGCCGGCGAGGGCCTCGCGGGCCTCCTTTTCGGCTTGGGCTTCGTCGAAGGAATCCGGCGTGAAGAAGCCCTCGCCGGGCAGGACCGAGCGGCGGCCCAGCGGGATGTTGTCGTCGTCGATGAGATAGTCGTCCATACCGACGGGAGGGGCGGCGCGGGGAATAATCCCACCGCTTGCCGCCGGCCGGTCACTCCAGTTGTCGGACGGTCAACACCGGCCGCGAACACGTTCGGACGACGCGTTCGGCGACGCTACCGAGCAGAAAGGAGTGTTCCCCGTGGCGTCCGCGCGTCCCCATCGCCACCGCGTCGGCGTCGACGTCGTCGGCGTAGCCGATTATCTCCTTGGACGGCGGGCCGGCCCTGACGGCGGTTTGTAACTCGACGCCGTCCCCGCGTGCCGTGTTCGCCTCGACGACGGCGTCGAGGGCCTCGTGGCTCTGTTCGTCGAGAGCCTCGCGAACCTCGTCGTGAAGCCGGTCGGGCAGCGATTCGACGTGGCTCTCGTCGATGACGTACAGCGCGTGGACGGTCGCGTCGAAGCGCGACGCGAGGTCGAGCGCACAGTGGACCGCCCGCGAGACGCTCTCGGAGCCGTCGGTCGCCACGACCACCGTCTCGAACATACTCGGTCTCGGCGGGGCGACGGCATAAAAGTAGGCGACCCCAGCGCGGATGGTTTTTTGACCACCCCTCACGAGGATTGGGTATGGAGGTCGAAACGGTCCTCGTTCCGGTCGACGGGTCGGAGAAGGCGATGGAGGCCGTCGAGTACGCGGTAGCCATCGCCGAGCGCTACGACGCCGTCGTCCACGCGCTGTACGTTCTCGGGGAGAACGCCGCCGCGGCGATGGAGGAAGGCAGCGTCGAGGCCGCCGCCATCGCCGAGCGCGGCGAGCAGGTGATGGCCGGCGTCCGTGCGGTCGCCGACGGCATCCCGGTCGACCACTCCTCGGCGTACGGCTACTCCCAGACGCGGCTCTCTCAACACCCCGGCAGCGTCATCCTCGACGTGACGGAGTCACTGGAGGCCGATTTCGTCGTTATCCCCCGAGAACCGGTCACGGGCGACCCCGAGGCCGTCATCGAGAAGGCCGCCGAGTACGTCCTCGCTCACGCCTCACAGCCGGTGCTGTCGGTGTAGGGCAGAGCGAGTACAAGCATCCGCGAGCGCCGAAGGCGCGAGCGGTTCCACCGACGCCGAGCGTAGCGAGGCGTCGGGTCGTTTTTGCCCAAGTTTTTGCGACCGAGTGGTGCCCGCAGCGCGCCGAAGGCGCGCGAGGACACCCGAGGGAGTAAAAAGTGGGTGTTAGTAAGCACTCATCCCCGTCAGCTCCTTGCCGACGATGAGTTTCTGAATCTCGGTGGTGCCGTCAGGGATGGTCATGACGCTGGCGTCCCGGTAGTAGCGTTCGAGTCGGTTCTCGGTTTTTAGCCCCTCGCCGCCGTGGATTTGCAGGGCGTTGTAGGTGGCGTCGACGGAGCGTTCGGCGGTGTAGCCTTTCGCCAGCGAGGAGATGAGGCGGGCGCGGTCGTCGCCTCGTTTGAGCAGTTCAAGCGCGTGCCTCGAGAGGTGCCGCGACGTTTCGAGGTCCCGCAGAATCTCGTACAGTTTCTCTTGGACGAGTTGGGTCGACCCGATGGGGTCGCCGAACGTCTCGCGTTCCTCTGCGTATTCGAGGGCCTCCTCGAAGGCCGCCTGCATGATGCCGACGGCCATGAACGACATCCCCGTCCGCATGAACGAGAACGTCGCGTTGAGGGCCTTCTGTTCGAAGAACAGTTGTGAGACCGATTCGGGGAACGGGACGATTTCCTGCATGTCGGCGCCGTCCATCAGGGCGTTGCCGACGATGTTTGACAGGCGGTTGTCCTCGGGAATCCGCACGTCGTCGAAGTACATCTTCCCGTTGTTGACGCCCTTCCAGCCGAGTTTGTCCATCGTCTCGGTCTCGAACGGTGAGTTCGCTTGGTCGACGAGGAACATGTCCTGGGTGTCGGCTTCGTCGTCGTGGGCGACGACCAGGGCCACGTCGGCGATTGGCGCGTTGCCGACCCACTGTTTCTTCCCTTCAAGGACGTACTCGTCGCCGTCCTTGTAGGCGACGGTGTTGGGTCGGGCGGTGTCGCTGCCGCCCTCGGGTTCGGTGACGGCGAGACAGCCGATACACTCGCCGTCGTGGAGTTTGTCCAACATCGCGTCCTGCGTTACGTCGGCGGCGTGTTGGACGAACACCGACGGGAACGACATCTGCAACGCGACGTTGAGGCTGGGCCACACCCGGGAGACTTCCTCGGAGACGATGGTGAACCGTTCGAGGTTACCGAAGTACTCCTCGGCGACGCCGGGTTCGAAGCCGATGTCGAGTTCCCGAAGGACGCCGGTGTATTCGAGGAACTCCTCGCGGGTCAGCGGCTCGCGGTCGGCCTCGTCGACGATGGGTTCGATGTGCTCTTCGAGGTGGGCCCGAAGGTTCTCGCGGAACTCCCCACCGTCGTCGTCGTAGTACATCTTACTCGAAACTCTCCGAGAGGCTCCCCATGATGGGGGCGAGTTGCGTGCCCGTCGCGACGGGGCCGTCCATCTCGTACTGCTGGCTCATGAACCCCTGAACGGGGTCGATGGCACCGGTGATGAGGCCGACGAGGTTGTCGGCGGGGCCGCTGATTTTCAGCGTCGGGTCCTCCAAGGTGCCGGCGCCGCCGGTGAGCGTCTTCTCGGTGCCGTCGACCTGCATGTGGCCGTCCATCGGGCAGTCGGTCGCCTCGAAGGTGACCGTGATGTCCTGGCCGATTTGCTCTTGGACCTCGGGACTGTTCTCGACGATGACCTCCATGCCGGTCCACAGGAAGTTCTGGAAGCCGTCGGCCGTCTCGGGGTTTTCCTCGACGAACGGCGCGACTTCCATCTCGTCCATGCGGCCGACGAGACGGCCGAAGAGGCCGGGGTTCTCCTGGACGAACTCGCGGGTCTGTCCGTCGAGGTCAGCCAGCAGGTCGGGGAGGTCGGCTTCCAGTTCGTCGGCGGACTTTTCGAGCGATGCTTCGATGCGGTCTGTGAGTTCACTCATGGTCGGAGTTCGGGGCGGACGCCCCGTGTACCGAATCGGTTCGGCCGTTCGTCCCTGTGGATTGTTCCTCCCATGGGTGGGTCTTTATGTCACGACGCCGTTCGCTTCATTCGTTACCGATGAGGGCCGTTGCCAAGCGTTTATATCCATGAGTTACCATTGAAAGGTACAATGCGCTACGTTCGGACGGTCATCATCCCTCGGGAGGGCGGGTTACACCCGGTCGACGAGACGCTGGCGGCGGAGCCAAATATCACACGCGAGTTGCTCCACAACATCAGCCTGCTGGACGACGACACCGCTATCACGCTGTTTCAACTCTCCGGTGATGTCGAGCGAATGCGCGAAATCGCCTCCGAGTCCCCCGAAATCCTCGAATACCAGATTTCCGAGGGCGAAGACCACGTCACGATTTACGCCCACTTCGTCCCGAACGACACCGTCGTCGACCTCCTCAGCCTGTTTCGGGAGTACGAACTCATCCTCGATATGCCGCTGGAGTACACCGCCGACGGCGGGTTGCGCGCCCACATCGTCGGCGAGGAGGACGTGATTCGGGAGGTCATCCCGAAAGTCCCCGACGGTCTCGGCCTCAATCTCGAACAGATAAGCGACTACGTTCCCGAGGAGGAACGACTGTTTTCGATGCTGACGCCGCGGCAACAGGAGACGCTGCAGGCGGCCTTGGAGGTGGGCTACTACCGCGTGCCGCGAGAGGCGACCCACCAAGACATCGCCGACCACCTCGACCGCTCTGACGGGACGGTGGGCGAACACCTCCGGAAGATAGAGGCGAAGGTGATGGCCGCCATCGCACCGTAGCGGTTCGTTTTTCAGGAAACCGCTTCGAACGCGCTGTCGACGAGCGAGGGGTCGTAGGTCCACGTGCCGTAGAACTCGCCCGGTCCGCGCTGTTCGGCGACGAGCGCACACTTCTGTCGGTCGTCACCGTCGTGTCCAGCAACTCGAAAATCGCACGACACGCGGGGGACAACTCCTCGCTGTCGTATGAGACCAGACCGCTGTCGGCGAGCAGCGGCAGGTGGTCGTGATACAGTTCGGTTTCGAGTCGGCGCCGCTCGTCCGGCCCGACGACTACCCCCTCGGAAGCGACCCACCCGACGAGGACGTCAACCAACTCCTCGAACGTGGCTTCCCCCCGTCCGAATAGATACCCCAACACCCGTCGACGCTTCGGATTGCCGAGCGCTCGAAAGAGAGCATCCGGAGACGATACGGCGCCGAGTGTGCACCCATTCCATCTCGTTTCACCGGCATCCCCCTCCGTAAGTTCCCTTTCGTCAGGCATTTCTGTAACTTCTAGATGTTATGCCACCTTATCACACAGTACAACATTTTTATAAAAATTCTAGTATTAAACTGTCGGAACAATGCTGTTCGTGGGTCGAACAGCACCGCTGTAGAGCGCGGCCGGACCCCACCGAACGGTCGGTCAAACGCCGTCGACGTTCCTCACGGGGGACTGGATAAACGGCCTCGCATACGAGCGCACAGCGTTTGGCCGGCGTGGGAGAAGTTCCGCATATGACCGAACGGCCGCCGTGGTTCAGCGAATACGAGGATTTCGGCATCGAGGAGTCGCTGGAACCGTACCCCGACCACCCGCTGCATCGGTTCCTCTACGACGCCGCCGAGGACTACCCCGAACAGGGCGTCGTCCAGTCCGGACGGACCGTCACCTACGCGGAGTTACGCGAGGACGCCGACGCCCTCGCGGCCGCGCTTCAGGACCGCGGCGTCGAGAAGGGCACCCGTGTGGCGACGGTGCTGCCCACCTCGGCGCAGTTCGTGCTTGCGACGCATGCCATCTCGCGGGCGGGCGGCGTCCACGTTCCCAACGACTTCCTCGACGCCGACGAGGACCTCGTCTACCGCCTCGAACAGAGCGACCCCGAGGTGCTCATCGGCCACGACGAACACCGCGAACTGCTGGAGCGACTCCGTGAGGCCGCCGCGGTCGAACACCTCATCCTCACCGACCTCGAGGACTACTCGGCGGACCCGCCGGACCACGACCCAGAGGCGGGAATCGAGTGGCTGCCGGCCGTCATCGAGGGAAGCGACGGCGACCCCGACCCCGTCGACATCGGCCCGGATGACACCCACACGATACTGTTCACGGGCGGGACGACGGGGCTCCCGAAGGGGTGTCTGCTCACCCACCGCAACCTCGTCGCCAACGCCCTCCAGACCATCGCCGCCCAATCGCGGCTCCCCGACCTGATGCGCGGCCGGGAGTCGGCAGTGCTTTCGTTGCCGATGTATCACTCCTACGGTTACTCCATCGGCAACATGCTCGTGGCGTTGGGATTGGACCTGTTGGTCGTTCCCGACGCCCGCGACACCGAGTTGATGCGGCGCCACGTCGCCGAACACGACCCCATCGTGATGTTCGGCGTGCCGACACAGTTCATGGAAATCGCCGAGGAGGAACTCGAACACGACGTCATCGGTATCGCGGGGTCGGCGCCGCTGGCCTCCGAGACGAAAGAGCGCTTCGGCGAGCGCTCGACGGGCCTCTCACAGGGCTATGGCCTCTCGGAGCTGTCGCCGATAACGCATTTCAACGTCGCCGGGATTCAGGAGGCGCTGATGGGCACCGACGACGACGGCGAGGGCTTCGAGCAACCGACCGTCGGCGTCCCCGTTCCCGACACCGAAGTGAAACTGCTGGACATCGATAGCGGCGAGGAAATCCCGATTGCGGAGGCCGTCGCCGACGAGCGGGAGGCGGAGATGTGTCTGTCCGGCCCCCAGCGCATGAAAGGGTATCTCAACGCGGAGGACCCCTTCGACGACGACGGCTTCGTCGCGACCGGCGACGTGGTGAAAATCGACGAACGCGGGCGGTTCTACGTCGTCGACCGCGTGAAAAACATGATAAACGTCTCGGGGCTGAAGGTGTACGCCGAGGAGGTCGACGAGGTGCTGTTCGGGATGGACGGCGTCCGCCGACCCGCCACCATCGGCGTTCCAGACCCCGAGCGACCGGGCAGCGAGCGCGTGAAGATATTCGTCGAGCGCGAAAACGGCGCCGACATCGATGCCGAGGACCTTCGGGCGTATCTGGACGGACGGGTCCCCCGCCAGGCGATGCCGAAAGAAGTGGAGTTCCTCGACAGCGTGCCGCTGACGGACATCGGAAAGACGGACCGCGAGGCGCTGAAGGAAGACGAGTGAACGCTCAGGCGGAGAACTCGTCGTCGGCGTACACCGCGTCGATGTCGGCGGCGGATTCGGTCAACTGCACCGCCGCCTGGGAGTACTGCATCACTTTCTGCATGTCACCCTCGATGTCGAAGTGGCCGGACATCATGCCGTCGACGACACCGAGTTCGCCCTTCATCAGTTGTTTCCACGTCTCGTTGTCGGCGATGAGTTTGAAGCCGGCGTCGACCTCGTCTTCGCTCTCGATGAAGCGCGCTTCGGTACACTTCCCGCCCTCCAGTCCGAGGAAGGCGTAGCCGACGTAGGTGCCGTTCTCGTCGCTGACGTAGGTGTCGATTTCCTCGTCGAGGAACTCCGGCATCGCCTCGGTGTCGAGGTCGTCGATGGGCATCTCACGCATCTCGAAGATGAAGTCGCCGTTGAAGTCGATGCCCCAATCGGCGCCCATCTCGGCGTACTGCTCGTTGTCGTTGATGCGCTGTCGGTACTCCTCGAACCATGCCTGACTCGGGAAGATGAGTTCTTCACTATCTGATTGCGACATTGTGATTCGTCTGCACGTCGTTCGCCCCACCGTTGGCCCTACCTCCGCGAATCCGAGGGAGTTTAAATACAGTCGTCGATGGAAGGCAACTGGCCACGCGATAGGGAGTATCGACACGTGATGTGTTTTGAGTCAGATTCAACCGTTCGGGGGTTGTTGTTTCGGGTGGCCGGTTCCGCGAACGCCGTGGTCGCGCCCCGCGACCGCACGCCCGTTCGGCCTCTGACATACCGTCGAACCGTGGTCCACGTCTCGCGGAATCGGCCGTGTTCTACGGAAGTCACTCGTCCCGTCGTTCGAGCGCGCGCGTGGCGACGCGGAGGCGCTCGATGTCGGTATCGACGGGCCCTCGGAGCGCACGCCGGAGGGTCCGCTCGGGCGAGTACCCGACGACGTGCTCTTCGAACGTCTCGATGTCGACGCCGAAGCGTCGCCTGACGGCGCGGTCGGCCCGCTCGCGTTCGCTCGCCTCCTCGTCGTCGACCGTTTCCGCCAATTCCGCCCGCCGTCGTTCCCACGCCGACGCCTCGATGTCGGCGTAGTTGCGGGCAGCTTCGGCGTTTTCGAAACCCGCCGGTGCCTGCTCGGCGACGAAGTATCCCCAGAGGTCGCCTTCGACGTGGTGTTCGACGAGGCGCTGGAGTTGTGCGATTCGTTCCTCGGGCGCGCCGCGGTCCGCCGGCGGGTCGGCACCCAACGCCTCGTAGTGGTCCTGTATCGCGTCGTGGAGGTCGCGCTCGATGCCAGCGAGGGCGGCGGCGACGGCGCGCACTTGGTCGCTGTCGGCGGGGTTCCCGAGGGCGGCCAGCAGGTCCATACCGCGAGGACGCACCGAAGGGTAACGTTACTTTCGTCGACCGCTCGGGAGACACCGCGCGATAGCAACGGCCTACTCCCCCGCAAGCGCCCGAAGGGTAGCGGTAACGAAGGCGACGGGAGCGTAGCACTCAGAAGATGCGACTCGAACGACTCTCGCTTGCGGAGTGGGACGACGCCCTTCCGGACCACGGAATCGAACCGTTGTATGCCCCCGAAGCGCTGGAAGTGCTGGACGACCACACCGCCAGCGACCTACAGCTGTTTGCGGGGTTCAACGGCGACCGGCCGGTGGCGCTGCTGCCGGTGTTCGGCCGGTCGACCCCACTCGGACGGGTACTCACGTCGCCGCCGCCCGGGGTGGGCGTCTCGCGGCTCGGTCCCGTACTCATGCCGGCCAGCCCCAAACGGAGCAAACGGGAGAAACTCAACCGCGGGTTCACCGACCTCGTCGTGGATGCGACCCGTGCCGACTCGAGGGCGACGCTGCTTCGGATGGTGTGTCCCACCGCGTACGGCGACCCCCGACCCTACGTCTGGGACGACCTCGACATAGAAACCCAGTGGACCTATCGGCTGAGCGTCGACGACCGGACGCCGGATGAACTGCTTGCGGAGGCATCGCTCTGCGTGACCGACTCGGCGACGATGGCGATGGAGGCAGCGGTGTTGGGAACACCGACCGTCCGGTCGAACTCCATCGATGCCGGCGGCGAGTTCGGCACGCTCTCTGCGGTCGCCAGTTACGGCCTCATCGAACAGGTACCGGCGACGGGCGTCGTCGCGGCCGCACGGTGAGTGGCGAGTGACCCCGACGCCGCCGCGCGGTGGGCCGAGCGTCGACGGGAACTGCTCGACGACACAATCGACGTGCCCGCCTACGAACTGGCGGTCGTCCGAGAGGTCGCCGATGGCTGAGGATGCCACCTTCCATCTGTGTCTCACACACGACGTCGAACAGGTGTACAAGCGGTTCGGCGCCATCTACGGCACGCTTCGGGACCGCAACCCACGGCACCTGAAAGCGTTGCTCCCGGGAACAGAGCCGTACTGGCGCTTCGAGGACGTGATGGCTATCGAGAACGACCTCGGCGTCCGCTCGGCGTTTTACTTCCTGAACGAACAGCGCCTCCGCAACCGGCCGGTTCGGGAGTGGCTCTCGGCACGGAGCTGGCAGCTGTACGGCGACCGTTACTCCGTCAGCGACCCTGACATCGCCGACGTCATCCGCCGGCTCGATTCGGGCGGCTGGGAGGTGGGACTGCATGGGTCCTACGAGTCCTACCGGGAGCCACAGCGCCTCCGTGCCGAGAAGGGCAAACTCGAAGCGATTCTCGGCGGCAAGGTGGTCGGCGGCCGGCAGCACTACCTGAACCTCGACGTGCCGGATACGTGGGAGATGCAGGCCGACGTCGGACTCCGGTACGACGCCAGTCTCGGCTCCTCGAAGACGTACGGCTTCGACCACGGCTACACCCCGGCTCGACCACACGGCGGGGGCGGAGATGGGACCGAACAAGTAGCGGCCGCCGCCACGCCTACACGAACACGACCGGCCGAGAGATAATCCACAGCGACAGCACCGTGTATCCGACCATCAGGACGACAAGCGGGAGGTGGCCGCGGCCAGCCGAATCGCCGTATCGCTCGACTGCGACGCGGTGGGCGGCGACGACAGCGACGACGTGACCGAACACGACGAGCGCAACTTGGGACCCCCAGAAGGCTGGCATCGAGAGCCACCCGAGCGGGTCGAGCGGCCCGACGGCGGGCCCACGGGAACTGGCGGCGATTTCGAGCAGCGTGGCGAGGCTCCGAAGGACGTAGGGGTAGTTGTGGGCGATTTCGTAGGCGGCCGCAATCGGAAGGATGGTAGGGGCGAAGCCGTACAGCGCGTCGACGACGGAACCGTCGGCGGGCCGTCCGAGACGTTCGACTGCCCACCCGGTAAAAGCGAACGTCGCGACGAATCCAACGAGGCCAGCGGTGTACAGGAAAATGGCTGTTTCGGGACCGGTACCGAGTGCGTCCCGGGTCGCGAACAGGACCGTCTGGAACGCCCGGAGGTTGGTGAAGCCGTCGAAGCTCACCGTGTACACCATCGCGACGACGAAGACGACGCTCGCGACGCCGTAGACGGGGTCGCGACACCCCTGCCACGGCGGGCGGGCGGCGACGGCGTATCCGCCGTCGTCGGTCCGAGACCACTCCAGCGGCGCCACCCGACCGAACAGACGATAGAACACTGCAAGCGGGTCCGCTCGCCGGAGCCACGACCGCCCGAAACAGCCCGCGCCCACGACCATCGTGAGGCCGTAGGCCGCGACGACGGCGGTCGTCAGCCGCGGCGACCGGGGAACGACCGTCAGCGTCTCGGTGACGCCGACGAGAGCGAGAAAGCCGACGAGCGCCGGCCACGTCCCGAACGCCGTCGGGTAGGACCCGAGCAGGGCGACCGGGCCCCCTTCGAGGCGAACGAGGCCGTCGTAGACCGCCTCCCACGGCGACAGCGTCGGCCATGGGGTTCCGAACAGGATGGCCAGGAGGGCGACCCCTCGGAACCACACCGGCCAGACGAACACCGTCGCGGCGTTCTCGGCTGGCACCTGTTGCCCGACGACGCCGGCGACGAGAGCCGCGAGCACGGCGAGAAAGAAGAGCCCGCGGGTCACGCCTCGGAGTGGCCCGGCGACCGACGACGGGACCGTCAACAGATGGCGGCGATGGGGAGACTCGGTCGGTTCCGGGGAGCGGGCCAGCCACAGCGCCGTCACCGCGACGGTGACGCCGGCACCGACGAGGAGCAGCCACAGCGGAATCGGCGCATCGAATCGAGAGCCGGTCACGTCGTGTGCGGCGGCCACGCCGGGACCGACGGCGAACGCGGCGACAGCGACGATGCCGACAGCGAGCGACGACGTGGGCCGGCGGTGAACCATTCGACCGAGGGTAGTCACCGACGACCCAAAAGCCGCTCTGGTTCGTGTCTCGAACGTCCGTTTCCGATGAATACGCTTTTGCGCGGCGATTCCCGAGGAACGACAGATGCGCGTCCGCACAGCGGTCGTCCTCGGCGGGTTGCTCGTCATCCTCGGCGCCGGCCTCGTCGTCGGGTTGGGTGGCATCGGCGCCTCGCCGTTCGGCGGCACTTTCGAGGAGTCGTGGGTGAGCGACACCCCGCGTGAAAACGAGTTCAACCACCACGCCATCGGTGCCGGGAGCGATGGTGACGTACTCGTCGCGCCGGTCACCGAACAACCCGGTGACGATGCCGAGTTGACCGACGCCTCCTGTTCGCTCGTCCGACTCGCCGCCGACGACGGCGAGACGCTGTGGCGGGACGGAATGCCGCCGGAGGCGTGTTTCACCCACGCGCTCACCGAACCGGCCATCGACGACATCGACGGCGACGGGAAACGGGAGGTCGCCGTCGCGACAACCGAGGAGGCACTCGTCGTCTACGACGGAACGGACGGCAGCGAGCAGTGGCGCGTCCCGCTGTCGACGTACGGCTACGCGCGGCCGACGATAGCGAACGTCACGGCCGCAGACGGGCCCGAAATCGTCGCCAGCGACATCGGTGGCGGCGTCGTCCTCGCACACAGCAACGGAACCGTCGCGTGGCGGGTCGCGCTGAACGAAACCGTCGGCGAGCGGCAGTCGGTGTATCAATCAGCCATCGTCGAGGACTTCGACGGCGACGGCCGACCCGAAATCCTCGTGGGGACCACCGAAGCGTTGGTGTTGCTTTCCGCCGATGGAACGGTCGAGTGGCAGCGCGACGACGCCGCACGGTACGTCGCAAGCGTGGAAACCGACGGCGGCGCACGGATAGTCGCCGCCGGAACATCGACCATCCGGGCCCACGACGGAGCCTCCGGCACAGAGACGTGGAACCGGTCGATTACGAACGGCCGCATCCACACCGTCGCGGACGGCGACGGCGACGACACTCCCGAAGTGTACCTCGGACGAATCGAAAGCGAGGTCGTCGTCTTGGATGCCGAATCGGGCGACACGGAGTGGTCCACGACGGTGTCGGGCGAGGACACCATCGTCGCGGCGCCCCGACTCGGTGACGTGACCGGCGACGGCCGGCCCGAAGTCCTTGCCGCGGCCCGAACCGGGACCGTCACCGCCCTCGATGCCGATTCCGGCGGGGAAGTGGCCGTCTACGAGCGCGCCGTCCCCGTCTGGACGTTCGTTACCCCCGCCGACATCGACGGCGACGGCCGCGATGAGGTGTTGGTCCGCTACGGCGACGGTCGCGTCGTCGCTCTCGAATACGCGTCTTAGTAGCCGCTTCGGCCACTTGAGCGAGGTTTTGTTCACGCCGAAACCTGCAATATAGTCCACATCCTTTACTATGGGGCCATCTGACAGTGCTGTATGATTCTCTGTGTCGACCCGAGCGAGGACGACCGCGAGGCGACGCGGGCGGCCCTCGATTCTACCTACGAGGTCCGGACTGCAGCGTCGCTGTCCGATGCGCAGGGCGTACTCTCCGAGCGGCCCGTCGAGTGTCTCGTCACGGAGTACGACCTCCCCGACGGCACCGGGTTGGAGTTGGTTCGAGCGGTGCGAAACGACGCGCCGGACGCCGCGTGTATCCTGTTTACCGACACGGCGCTGGACGAAATCGACACTGCCGCCTTCGGAGACGTGGTCGCGGAGTATCTCCCGAAAGACGACCCCGATGCCCACGGGGAACTCGCCGAACTCGTCGAACACGCGCTGCTGTTTCGAAACCAGACGGCGTATCCGCTTCCGGACGACGAGGACGCGCGAGTGGCGGCGCTCGAACGGTACGCGACCGACCCCGAATCCCTCGGCGACTCCCTCGACCGACTGACCGAACTCGCCACGGCACTGTTCGACCTCGACGCCGCCGCCATCGGCCTCATCGACGCCCACGAACAGCGATTCCTCTCCTGTTTCGGCATCTCTTTCGGCCCGGTCGAACGCGAGGAGACGGTCTGTACCTACGCACTGCTCGACGAGGGGGTGACCGTCATCGAGGACACCAGCGAGGACCCACGGTTCGAGGACAACGAGGGGCTACAAGCCGCCGACATCCGATTTTACGCGAGCGCGCCCATCACGACGCCTGAAGGACACACCATCGGGACGTTCTGTGTGTACGGCGACGACCCGCGAACGGTCTCCGAACGCGAGCGCGAACTGCTGTCGCTTCTGGCCGACGAGGCGATGGAGCAACTGGTGTTGCGTCGACGGCTCCGCGACTCCGGAGGTGAGCGCGATGAGTGACGACTACCGGTTCACCGACTTGCCGCTGGACGATATTCGACCGGGTACCAGCGTGCTCGTCTCCGGTCCGACCCACGACGGCTCCCGGAGTCTCGGTATGCAGATGCTCGCGGGTGAGTACGACGAGGGCGCTATCATCGTCACGACGAACCAGCGCGCCTCCCGGATGGCTGAGGACTGCCAGCGATTCGGCATCGACGTTCGAGACGACCGAACCGCGATTCTCGACTGCGTCGGCGACGACGACGACCCGGACGTGCCCGCTCGTGTGTTGCCCGTCTCCGGTCCCGCCGACCTGACGGGTATCGGAATGCGGTTCTCGGACGTGTATCGGGAGTTCAAAACCACGGACATCGACCGCGTTCGGACGGGACTCTGTTCGGTGTCGACGCTGTTGTCGTTCGGCGACCTCCGGACGGTGTCTCGATTCGTCCACACGCTCGTGGGCCGTATCGACAAAGTCGACGGACTCGGCGTGTTCGTCGTCGACCCCACCGGACACGACGAACGGGCCATCAACACGCTCGCGCAGTTCTGTTCGGGACAAATCGAGGTTCGCGACCGCGGCGGCAGTGCCGAACTCAGGACACGGGGACTGTCCGACCAACCCCGGGAGTGGACGCCGTTCGACGCGTTCCCGTGAACACCACAGTGGGTCAGACCAACTCGAAGGACTCGGGAACCGTCCGTCCATCCCGGTAGCGTTCGAGGTAGTAGACGACGCCGGGTTGATGTGCCGCGCCGACGATGAGGTGGACCTCCTCGGCGTCGTCGTTGTGGAAGACAGCGTAGTCGGCCATCCGCTCGTTTCGGGCGTGGGTGACTATCTCCAGTTCCGGGTCGTGTCCTCGGAGCCACTCGCGTTCCAGCGGTTGTGGGAGGAAGTTGCGCTCGTAGTATCGCTGGAGGGCGCCGAGTCGCTCGGGGTTGCGACTCGCCTCGCTGCTGAGCGCGAACGCCTCGTAACTCTTGCCGACCGCGAGGTCCGTGTGGGTGGTCAGGAAATCCGCCGCCACGTCGCCGAGGACGCGTTCGAAGGCTTCGCCGTACACCGGCGTTCCGGAGTCGATGAGCGAGAAGGTGGCCTCCCGGAACGTCTCCGTGACCCCGGGAAGGTTCTCCAACAGCGCGTCGACACCGGACTCCGGCAGCGACTCCAGATGCGACGGCAAATCGAGTTCCGCACACCGTTGCATCGCCCACCGGTAGTCGTCCATCTCACAGGTCGAAGGGAAGTCCTCGAAGTACATCGGCCGGATGCCCTGCTCGCAGTAGACGACGGCACCGCGGTCCTGAAACGCCGAGACGTGCTCGCGGAGGAACGACCGCTCCTCGTCGGTGTCGGCGTGGGTGACGCCGTGGACGTGGAAGGCGTGGCCGTCGACGACGACGCGAGTTCCCGGAAGCCCCTCGTCGTCGGAGTCGGATGCCTGCGTTCGCCGGATGGCCGCCTCCCACACCGCCTTCGCCCGGAAGTACGCCTCGTGGACCGAATCCGTCTCGAAGTGTTCGGCCAACTCCTCGAGGTCCTCGGCGGTTCGAATCGCGTCGATTCGGTCGGCGGGGTCCGCTCGGTCCATCAGTTGTTCTGTGTGTTCGGCGGCAATCAAAGCGTCTTCGCTGTGCGCGTGTCATACCCACACACGAAAGAGACGGTCGGCGGACCGAGGACCGTTCACCGCGAGGCGAGGACAAGCAGCGCCGTGGCGTCTGTGACCGCCTTCGGCGAGATATCTTGGTCACCGTCGAACCGAACGACTGACCCAGCATCGAGTTCGTGCGTCGAGTCGTCGAGAACGAGGTCGAGACGTCCATCAAGGAGATACAGCACGATGTGTCGGTCGGGGTGGCGGTGGGCCGGTATCTCCTCGCCGGCCGAAAGCGACAGTCGAACCGTCCGGGGTTCGGTTCCCGGAAACACGTTCGCCTGCGGCGTCGAGTCGAGGTCCGAGAGGTGACGTTTCGTGGGCACGTTCGGCGTTCGAGCGCCGACCACGTCCACCCGTCGCCGAACATGTTCGTGTCTCAGTCGCTGGGATTCCGCACAGCCGTTGTTATGTGGCGTGACGAGGATTACCCATGGAATACGACGACCCCGAAGCAGGCCGCGTCGTTGCCGAGCGGACCCGCGAGTTCATCGACGACGTTGTCGTTCCGAAAGAGCGTTCCATCGCCAGCGGCGGCGACGTGTCCGCACACACCGTCAAGGAACTGCGGGACGCCGCACGGGAGTACGAGGTGTACGCGCCCCAAATCGACGCCGAGTACGGCGGGCTCGGCTTGAGTTTTCGAGAGGCGTTGCCCGTCTTCGAGGCCGCCGGCCGCTCGCTGCTCGGGCCGCTCGCCCTCCGGGTCGACGCCCCCGACGAGGGGAACATGCACCTGTTGGAACTCGTCGGCGACGACCTCCAGAAGGAGCGGTATCTCCAGCCGCTCGTCGACGGGACGATGCGGTCGGCGTTTGCGATGACCGAACCGCAACCCGGTGCAGGGTCGGACCCGAAGATGATTCGGACACGCGCCGAGCGCGATGGGGACGAGTGGGTCATCGACGGCCACAAGTGGTGGACGACACAGGGCGTCGAGGCCGACGTGTTCGTCGTCCTCGCCCGAACCGACCCCGAGGTCCACCCCTACGAGGGGTGTTCGCTGTTCCTCGTCGACGCCGAGACGCCGGGTGTCGATGTGGTTCGGAACATCCCCCACATGGGCGGCGGGCCGACCGGGAAGAGCCACGCCGAGGTGAAATTCGAGAACGTTCGCGTCCCCGACGAACACCTCCTCGGCGAGGAGGGTGAGGGCTTTGCCGCCGCCCAGCGGCGTCTCGGCCCGGCACGGCTGACTCACTGTCTGCGGTTCTCCGGTGTCGCCGACCGCGCCCTCGACATCGCGGCGGCGTACCTCTCCGAGCGGGAGGCCTTCGGCACGCCGCTTTCGGACAAGCAGGCCCAGCGGTTCGCCATCGCCGATTCGGGGACGCGACTCCACGCCGCCCGGACGCTCGTGCGCCACGCCGCCGACCGAATCGAAGCGGGCGAGGAGGCACGCACCGAAGTCGCGATGGCGAAGACGTTCACCGCCGAAGTCGTCCAGGAGGCCGTCGACAACGCCGTCCAAGCCTGCGGCGGCAGCGGCATCGGCAAGGACCTCCCGCTGTCGGATTTCTACGAGTCGGTTCGTGCCTTCCGTATCGTCGACGGTGCCGACGAGGTTCACAAGCGCGTCGTCGCCCGGGAGTTGCTCGCCAACCCGCCGACGGAGGAACTCGACGTGCTTCCGACGTTCGAGAGCCGGACCGTCGAGTAGCCGTGTCGACTCTCAGGAACTGGGACGCCGACTACCGATTGAAACCCACGGGTGCCGTATTCATGAGTATGAAGGGTGGACAACGGCACACACGGAGGGGACTGACCAGATGACCGCCGACGGACTCCAGTTGGCCGTGGTCGTGGCCAACACGGTGACGCTCGTCGTCGGCGGGTTCGTGACGCTGCTCGCCGTCCGGGCATACCGACGAACCGGCTCGCGGTCGCTTCGGGCGCTGTCGGCCGGCCTCGGCTGTATCACCGGCGGGACGCTGCTCGGGGGGCTACTGCACCAATCGGAACTCGCCTCGCTGCTCGTCGGTGTCACCGTCCACAGCGCCTCCATCGCCCTCGGGTTCCTGCTGTTGGCGTGGTCGCTGTTCGGCCCCGATGCCGCCTTCGAGCCGCAACTCACCACGTCGAGGGACGAGCAGTGACTTACCTCCGGTTTCGGCGCGCCCAGAACACGGCGAGCAACACGACCGCGTGAGCGACGGCGCCGGCCAGCGCCAGCCACCGACCACCCTCAACGGCCGCCTCCGTGCCGACGAGCAGTCCACCGCCCTCCGCGACGACGCCGACGGCGAGCAGGGCGACGGCGACCCCTGCGGTTCGGTCGTCGACCCCCATCGCCGAGGCGACGGTCGGCGGATAGAACTGGTATTCGACGCCGACGACGGCGAGGCCGAGAAAGCCGAGCAACGCGAGGCGAGCGTGGGCCGAAGCGACCCCGGGACGGATTCCGCCGACCGCCATGTAGACGCCGAGCAGTGCGACCCCCGCCGCGGCGACGGCGGCAACGGCGACGGTGTACAGCCCGATTCGACGCCGATCGCTCCGGAAGAACATGTCGACGTAGGCGACGGCGAACCCGAGGAGAGCGAGCGCCTGAACGCCGGCACCGAGGTGGAACCACCCGCCGCCGCCGAAGGAAGTCGTCAAAAGGAGCGGCCCGGCCGCGCCGGCGGGGAGGACGACGGCCACGAGCGGCCACCGCGGTTCGACGACGAGGAATCGAGGCAGCAGTCGGAAGCCGAGCGTGAACACGAGGAGCGCGGCCGTCCCGGCCGCGAAGAGGTGAGTCACCGGCGGGCCACCGGTCGGGAGTGGACCGAATCCGACATCGAGCGACAGCACCGACCCGAGGAGGAGGTAGCCGAGCGCGACGGGGACGAAGGCGTTGGCGAAGCGGTCGACCCGCCGTCTGTCGGCCTTCGCGTCGCTGGTCCCGGTTTCGCCGCCGGAGAGGTTGTCGCGGACGCTCCAGACGAGGGTCCCGACGAAGACGAGACAGCCGAGCGCCCACAGCGCGGCGCCGACGGTTCCCCACAGGGTCGGAACGAGCCCGACCGCCTCGCCCGCGACGGCGGCGGTTCCCAGAACCGCGAGCGGGAAGTGAACCGCCGGCGCTCGCGGGAACGCGAGCGCTCGGTCGAAGTAGGAGGGAACGAGCACGTAGGCCTTCCCGAACACCGTATGCAGGACGAAGCCGTACAGGCCGACGACGACGGCGGGGCGGCCGACGCCGGCGACGACCGCCGCCTGCCAGCAGACGAACCACCCGAGACCGGCGAGTACGAACAGCCGCGTCCACCGCGCAGTCGTCGAGGAGGCGCTCATCGGCGGCGGTTCGTGGCCAAACGTGAAAGTCCTCGGGGGCGCCGCGCCCGCTCAGTCGGCATCTGCGGTCGTCGGCGGCGCTCCCCGGCGCTCCTCGGCGTCGAGATAGCACTGCGGGTCCGGACCGAAGAGGCCGTTGCCGGCCGACAGCGCCCGGAGTCGGGAGCCGCCGCGGCAAACCTCTTGATAGCGACACTCCGCACACCGGCCACGGAGGCGCTCCGAGCGGTTCCGAAGCGCCGCCAACAGCGGGTTCGACTCGTCCTCCCAGATGTCGCCGAAGGACCTGTCGCGGACGTTGCCGAGGCTGTAGGTGCGCCAGAACTGCGTCGGGTGGACGTTGCCGCGGGAGTCGACGGCGGCCACTCGCTCGCCTGCGGGGTCGCCGCCGTTGCGCTCCAGTCGGTCGTAAACGCGCCGTGCGGCCACCTCTCCGAACCGTTCGCGGGCGTACTCGACGAGGAACCCGGCATCGGCGTAGTTGCCGACCAAAAGCGTCTCTATATCGTCACCCGAGCGGTGGGCCTCGACAGTTCGGTCACACAGCGTTCGGACGACCCGGCGGCGCTGGTCGTCGGTCAAATCGACGCCTTCGAGGTCGGCACCGCGGCCGCTGTAGGCGAGATGATAGAAACAGAACCGGTCGACGCCGACCTCACGAAGCAACTCGATGACTCCTTCGAGGTCGTCGACGTTCCGACCGGTGACCGTGTACCGTAGGCCGGTCTTGAGGCCGACATCGAGACACGACTCGATGCCGTCGATGGCGGCGTCGAAGGCGCCATCGACGCCGCGGAACTCGTCGTTGCGCTCGGGGAGGCCGTCGACGGACACCCCCGCGTAGGCGAGGCCCGCTCGCTTCAGTTCACGGGCGCGCTCGACGGTCAACAGCGTCCCGTTCGTCGACAGCACCGGGCGAAGTCCCTCGTCTGCGGCGTGGGCGACGAGTTCCGCGAGGTCGTCTCTGACGAGCGGTTCGCCGCCGGAAAAGAGGACGACGGGGGCGCCGTAGTCGGCCAACTCCGAGAGGAGCCGTTTGCCCTCCTCAGTCGTCAGTTCGTCCCCGCCCGGCCGCTCCGGTCCACCTGAACCCGCATAGCAGTGCGCACAGCGCAGGTTACAGCCGTTCGTGGTGTTCCAGACGACGACGGGCCGTCGCTGTGGTGCCGTCGAGACGGGGTCGGTGTCGCCGGTGTCGACATCGTAACGGAGTCGGTTCCCGCCTGCGGCGTGGTCACACAGCAGCGTGCTGACCGAAATCACGTCAGAACCCCTCCGTGGTACGTGTCTCCTCCCGCGGCACGTCAGCGGAGGCGCCCTCGGCCCCGTGAGTGCTGAACCGCGACATCTCCTCGGCGGGACACACCCAGATGTCGGTGGCGTACCACGCGAACAGCCGACTGGCCAGTTCGTGGGCCGTCTCGGCGCCGCGGGCGCGGACGCTCCCGGCGTGGCGTATGGGGTCGTCGCCGGCGTCCCGGACGAACACCTCCCACTCCCGGCCGGTGGGTGCCCGTTCGCCGCCCTCGGTTCGGCTTCGTTCCGGTCGTTCGACCATGGCGGGCGTCGGTCCGCCGTCGGCAAATCGATTTCCCCGAAGATGTTCGCTACAATCGATAGCCGGGAGTCGGTTCTCCGTTCCAAGATACGACCGCATTCGAACCCCGAGTTCCCTCCTCACCACGGAACGCCCCCGTCCGAATCGGTCGCCGCGACGCCGTCCGGGAGCGGGCCGTCGTACCCCTCGGGAACGTACGGACACAGGGGATCGCTTTCGAGCGGGTCGCCGGTGGTCGCGAACGCCCGCGAACGACTCCCGCCACAGACACCTCGGTAGGGGCAGGCGCCACACTTCCCGCGCAGTCGGTCGCGGTCCCGAAGCCGCTCGAACAGCGGCGCACTCCGGTACGTCGAGACCAGCCCCCTCTCCCGGACGTTGCCGGCGGATTTCGGCAGGAACCCCGAGGGGAACACCTCGCCGGTGTGGGAGACGAAGGCGAAGCCGTCGCCGGCGACGATGCCCGACCGTCGGCCGAGGCCATCGGTGTCGGTCGGGGCGTCACCCACTGCCGGTTCGGAACCTTCCCGTTGGAGTCCGACGCGGCGGTAGTGTGGTGCTTCGGTCGTCTTCACGCCGAACGGCGCCTCGTCGGCGACGGCGTGGAGCCACTCCATGACCGACTCGGCGCGGTCGGGGCTGACGGACTCCAGTCGACGGCCCCGACCGACGGGGACGAGGAAGAACACCGACCAGAGGACGGCGCCCAACTCGGCGACGATGTCCCGAACCGCCGGCAGCGTCTCGACGGTCGCCGCACAGACGGTCGTGTTGATTTGCAAGGGGAGGCCGACCTCGCGGGCGGTTTCGGCGGCGGCTTTCGTCCGCTCGAAACTTCCCACCTCCCCCCGGAAGGTATCGTGAACGGCCGCGGGGCCGTCGATGCTGAGCGCGAGCCGCTTGAGGCCAGCGTCGGCCACCTCACCGACTCGGTCGGCCGTCAGCGACGCCGTTCCGCTCGGGGTGAGCGTCATCCGGAGGCCGACGTCGCTGCCGTAGGCGACGAGGTCCCGAACGTCCTCCCGAACCATGGGGTCACCACCCGAGAGGACGACCAGTTGCCCGTCGCCGAAGCGGCGGGCCGCATCGAGCAGTCGTTTGCCCTCCTCGGTCGTCAACTCCTCGGGGTGGCGCTGGGGGCGAGCGGACGCCCGGCAGTGGTCGCAGGCGAGGTCACACGCCTGAGTCAACTCCCAGACGAGAACGAACGGGCGGTCGTCGGTGTCGACCGGAGCGGCCGGCGGTCCCTCGGAAGTGGGCGCTTTCCTCGACATACGTCGTCGTTCGTCTCACGCCCCCGAGAGTGCCGTCCCGAACCTGTTCGGGAGAACACACTGGAGCGTCCCCCGCCACGGTTCGAGTATGTCCGGGACGATGACCGACCCACCGATAGCGGCGTGGCGGCGAGCGCTTGCCGCCCCGGAGGACCGACCGACGGAGTTCCTCGATGTGCGCGAACTCCCGCCGCCGGAACCGCTCCAGCGGACGCTCGAAACGGTGCCGGAACTCGGCGACGACCTGCTGTTGCAGTTGAACGACCGGGCGCCGAAGTTGCTGTACCCCAAACTCGACGACCGGGGGTTGCAGTACGACACGGTGACCGTCGAGGACGGCGTCGTGACCGCCATCTGGCGGTGAGTGCGACTCGGCGACTACTTTTTCGGCAGGCGAGCGACGAACTCTTGGGGACCGCGCTGTTCGACCTCGTAGCCCTCGGCGTCGAAGGCCTCTACCTCCGCGCTGAACTCGTAGAACAGCGGCTTCGGGTCGTGGTCGTTGCGTATCGTCAGCGTCTCGCCGGCGTCTAACTCCTCGAAGGCCTCGTGAATCGTCGGGTGGCGTTCGGTCGGCGCGAGTTCGCGAACGTCGAGTGTCGACTCGGACATACCCGCCACTCGACGGCGGAGTTGGGTGGACGTTCCCCCGATTATGTTCGGTTCGAGAGCATCGTCGGCGAGTCGGTCTGGGCCTCGATGTCGCCTCGCGGGACGAGGTTCTGTTCGGTGAACCGGCGGATGACCCGCCCCTCGGCGCGGTGGAGCGTCTCGCTACACGTCGATTTGGCGAGCCCCACCGCGTCGGCGAGTTCGGTGAGCGAACACTCCCGCGGCGTGTCGTAGTAGCCACACTCGACGGCCGTCAACAGTAACTCGGCCTGTCGCTTCGAGAGCAGTCGGTCGGGGTCCGTGTCCTCGTGGACGGCCTCGACGGTGTAGGAGAGTCCGAACCGGTCGAGTTCCTCGCCGAGGGTCGATAGTCGGTCGTGGGAGGCCCGAACCTCGATTTCGGCGGTGCCCTCCCGAATGACCACCGGCGGTTCGATGGGGATACCCGAGGCCTGCGCCGACAGCAACAACAAGGGGGCGGTCGTCTCGATTTGGACGACGACGCGGCCCGCGGACTGCTGGAGCGGCTCGGCATCATTTATTTGAGGGTTTTCGACCATCGAGCGAATCACCGGCTCCAGTTCGGGGGCAGTAATCTCGACGAGTGCGAACCCAACGTCGTCGGTGGGCATCGTCGCGAGCACGCGAAACGTCGCGTCGGCGTGCGTCGTCGTCACCTGGTGAATCCAGGTTCGCTCCGGGAGGTCAATGGTGAGTTCGGCACGTGGCATACCCAAGGGTACGGAACGCGACGGGAAAGCCCCGTTGTCGCCTCCCAGATGTTGGGATTCAATCCGGCGGCGAGTGCTGCAGGTGACTGCAACGACGGTTGCCGCAGGCTTCCTCGCCGGTGCGGTCGCCGTCGGCGCGGCGTTCCTCGCAATTGCCGTGCTCGTCTCGACGCTGGCCCGCGAGAAGACCCACGCCCTCGGCGGCGTGTTGCTCGTGTGGGTGTGGTTCGTCCTCGTCCACGACCTGCTGGCGCTGGGCGTCGTCGCGGCCTTCGAGTTGCCGGAGGCGGTGCTGAGTGTGTTCGTCCTCACCAACCCCGCGAGCATCTTCCGCGTGCTCGTGTTGGGCCAACTGGGAACGACCGCCGGGAGCGGGTTCGCGGCCGTCCTCTCGGCGACGGGGCTTTCGACGCCGGGACTCGTCGCCGCGCTCCTCGCGTGGTGTGTCCTCCCGGTGGTCGCGGCCGGCCTGTTGGTCTCCCGGCGGCGATTGTAGGGAGTCCGACTGTTCCACGACCTTCGAATCCGCTGCCCGAACCGTCGAAGCGCTGACGTACCACCAGCACCTCTATCGGGTGACTGTGTCGCAGCATCGACGGCACCACACTACACGATGACTCACAGCGACCCTGCGACGTACGTTGCCGAGAATCGGTCGGAACTGGTGCGGACGACGCTCGATGTACTCGCCGTCGACACGTCGAACCCGCCCGGCGACACGCGCGCGCTCGTTGAGAGCATCGAATCGGAATTCGACGGATTGGGCGTCGAAACCGAACGGTTCGCGGTCGACCCCGCGAAGCCGAACCTCCTCGTACGAGTTCCGGGTGACGGCGACCGGACGTTCTGTTTCAACGGCCACCTCGATACGGTGCCGTTCGACGCCGAAACCTGGGAGTACGACCCCCTCGGCGAACGAGTCGACGACCGCATCTACGGCCGCGGCGCGACCGACATGAAGGGGCCGCTGGCTGCGATGCTGCTCGCACTGCGGGCGTTCGTCGAAGCCGACGGGAAGCCGCCGGTCGACCTCCTGTTCACGTTCGTCAGCGACGAGGAGGTCGGCGGCGACGCGGGCCTTCCCGCGCTGTTGGCGGCCGACCGCCTCGACGCCGACGCCTGCGTCATCGGTGAACCGACCTGCTCGGACGGCCGATACTCCGTCGTCGTCGCCGACCGTGGGAGCATCTGGTTGACGCTGGAGGCGACCGGCGAGGCTGCCCACGGCTCGCGGCCGGTTCTCGGCGACAACGCCATCGACCGCCTGTACGGTGCCGTAACGACGCTTCGGGAGCGGTTCGGGCAACGGGAACTCGACATCGACGCCACGGTCGAACCGATACTGGAGGAGTCAATCGAGTACTACGCGCCGACGATGGGCGCCGAGGCGGCTCGTGAGCTCTTTGCCTACCCCTCAATCAACCTCGGAACCATCGAAGGCGGCGAGGCAATAAACAGCGTCCCACAATCCGCGACGGCGGAAATCGACATCCGGCTGACGGCGGGGGTACAGACGCCCGACGTTCTCTCGGAGATTCGAGAGTGCGTCGCGACGTGTGACGGCGTCACCATCTCGGAGGTCTCCTGGAGCGTCGGGACCGTAGAGCCACCCGACAGCCCGCTCGTCGAGGCCGTCGCCTCGACGGCCGAAACCGTGACCGGCCAGCAGGCGTACCGTCGGAGTGCGACCGGCGGGGGAGACGCCAAGAAGCTTCGCAATGCTGGTGTGCCGACCGTCGAGTTCGCGGCTGGAACCGACACGGTCCACGCTGTCGACGAGTACATCACGGTCGACGCTCTCGCGACCAACGCGGCCGTCTACGTGCGTTTACCCGCCGTTTGGGACGGTACGAGAGGAACGTGAACGCGCCGCTGGCAGGGGTATCTTTAACATCGTTGCGTGCGTACTATTGTGCATGGAGCGAAATATCGGCATACTCGACGGACGGGTTCGGCTCGCGGTTGGCGCACTGCTCGCAGCCGTCGGTATCGCGGCCGTCGCAAACGTTCTCGAACTCGGCTTGACGGCAGGCATCATCGCGCTCGTCGTCGGGGCCGTCCTCGTCGGGACGAGTCTGACCGGCCTCTGTCCGCTGTACCGCGCGCTGGGAATCAGCACTGCCGACGAATAGCGTCGGTTCGCGGTCGGTTTTTGTCGGTTGGGTAACCCGTCGGGCGTGAACACTAATGTTGAGTGACGCCGATTTAGACGTGTGTCAAATCGACCCACACAGCCACGTGAAAGCATCTGTCCGTACTGTGGTGTCGGCTGTGGCATCACGTACAACCCGGATTCGGGGAAGGCGACCGGCTGGAAGGGCTCCGTCAACACCCGCGGGGAAATCTGTCCGAAGGGGGCGGCGGCGTGGGAAATCGTCGACCACGAGGACCGCCTGACGACGCCACTCGTCCGCGACGGCGAGACGTTCGTCCCCGTCTCCTGGGAGACGGCCCTGGAGGAGGTCACGGAGGCTTTCTCGGAAATCATAGAGACCGACGGCCCCGACGCGCTGGGGTTTTTCGCCTCCTCGAACTGCACCAACGAGGAGAACTACGTCCTCCAGAAACTGGCGCGGGCGCTCGGCACGAACAACGTCGACAACTGCGCGCGGTTGTGTCACTCCTCGACGGTCGTGGCCATGGGCGAGCGCTTCGGCGCCGGCGCGATGACGAACACCCTCGATGACCTCCGAGAGGCCGACGCCTACCTCGTCGCCGGCGCGAACCCCGCCGAACAGCACCCGATTATCTTCCGGTCGTATCTCCTTCCAGCGGTTCGGGACGGAACCGAACTGATTCACGTCGACCCACGAGAGAACGACACCACGAAGGCGGCCACACACCACCTGCCGGTCAAACCGGGGTTCGACATCCCGCTTCTCAACGCCGTCGCGAAGGTGATAGTCGAGGAGGACCTCACGGACGAGGCATTCCTCGAAACGCGCGTCGAGGGGCTCGACGCGTTCACCGATTTCCTCGAGGGCGTTGCTGTCGACGACAACGCCCGTCTGGCGGGCGTCGACCCCGACGACCTCCGGGCGGCCGCCCGCGCGTACGCCGAGGCCGACCGGGCGGCGATTTTCACCGGGATGGGGATGAGCCAACACCACTGCGGCACCGACAACGTCCACGCGCTGTTGAACTTGGCCCTTTTGACCGGCAACGTCGGCGAGCGCGGGACGGGCGTGAATCCGCTTCGCGGCCAGAACAACGTCCAGGGCGCGGGCGACGTGGGTGCGCTGCCGAACGTCCTGCCCGGCTATCGGTCGGTCGGCGACGCCGAGGCCCGCGACGCCGTGACCGACGTGTGGGGATTCCGACCGCCGGCCGAACCGGGACTCACCGAAGTCGAGATGACCCACGCCTTCGGCGATTCGATACGCGGAGCGTTCGTGTTCGGCGAGAACCCGGCGGTGACCGAACCGAACGCCGACCGCGTCCGCGAACGGTTCGAGCAGTTGGACTGTCTGGTCGTGTTGGACCTCTTCGAGACCGAAACCGCCGAGTACGCCGACGTGATTCTTCCGGGGAGCGCGTGGGCCGAAAAGGCCGGAACCGTCACCAACACCGACCGGCAGGTCATGCGGATGCGACCTAACACCGACCCGCCCGGCGACGCCCGCCTCGACCTCGCGGTGCTGTGTGAACTCGGCGAGCGACTGACCGACGATGGCGTCCGCTTCGAGTACGACGGTCCCGAGGCCGTCTTCGAGGAACTCACCGAAGTGCTGCCACAGTACGCCGGCATGAGCTACGCCGGCATCGGGACGGGAAGCCAGCGGTGGCCGTTTCCAGCGGGTGCCGAGGAGGGCGTCGGCGTCCTCCACAGCGACCGGTTCGAATCCGGACGCCGAACCGCGGACCTCCAGGCGGTCGAGCACGTCGACCCCGTCGACGAAGTCGCCGACGACGAACTCGTGTTGACGACCGGCCGGGTCCTCCAGCATTTCAACAGCGGCGCGCTCACGCGGCGGTCGGAAACGCTCGTCCGCATGCGCGGCGAGGACGTCTTACAGATACACCCCGAGGACGCCGAGCGACGCGACATCGCCGACGGCGATTCGGTTCGCGTCGAAAGCGAGCGGGGGTCGGTGACCATCGAGGCCGACCTCACCCCGGCGATTCGTCGGGGGACCGTCTTCGCGACGTTTCACTACGCCGACCCGCTCATCAACCGACTCACCGGCGACACGTTGGACCCCGTCGCGAAGATTCCCGAGTACAAACACAGCGCGGTCACGGTCGAAATCCACCGTGAGTGACTGGCAGGGCGACGCCGCGCCCCGACCGGGGACCCGCTTAAGCGACTGGGGGTGGTACTAGCCACATGAAACACGTCGACTACGTGTACACCGTCGGGATGACCGACGCCGAACTCGAGGAGTATCTTCGAATCGGCGAACACGGGGTGTTGGGGTTGGCTGACGGCGACGACGCCTACGCGGTGCCGTTGAGCTACCACTACGACGGGGAGCGACTCCTGCTCAGAGTGAGTGGCCACGACGACGACAGCGAGAAACGGCAGTTCCTGGAGACGACGGGAACGACAACGTTCGTCGTCTACGAGGCCTCGACAGCCGATTCCTGGAGCATTCAGGTCCGCGGGCCCGTACGCGAGTTCGAAAGCGACGTCGAGGAGGCGACGCTCAGGGAGTGGTTCCCGCCGTTTCGGCTGTTCGACGAAGCCGTCGAGGCGGTCGATTTCAGCCTCTTCGAGTTGGAGATGGAGTCGGTCGTCGGGCGCCGAACGGTCGAGTGAGCGTTAGAAGGTGATGATTTCGTAGTCGTCGGCGACGAGCGAGCGGATGCTCGGGTGGCCGTCGTTCTCGTCGGCGACGACGACGCCGGCGTCGTGTACCGCCTCGTCGACGCCGAAGGCCCCTGAACAGAAATCACAGACCGAAGCGTCCTCCCGAACCGACAGATACAGTTCGTGGTGTCGGTGGTCTTCGTCCTCCAGTTCGGGCACCCACTGGGTGCCGGCGCCGTCGAAAATCAACTCGACGTCGTCGCCGTCGGTTTCGGCGAACTCCTTGGCCGCTTCGAGGCCGTTGACGAGTCGGCCGCGGTCGGCGTGCGATTCGGTGCCTGCGAGAATCAAGATTGCTGCGTTCGTCATTACGGGGATGGATACGTCGAGTCGGTACAAAAGGCCGAGTCGGTCGTGTGTCGTCGGAACCACGCGGCAAAAGTCACGGCCGGTCAGTGGTCGTGGCCGTGGGCGTCGTCCGGGCGGGTGAACTGCCCGGCGAACGCCCGCTGGACCACCTCGGACAGCGCCGGATGAATGTGAACCGACTCGCGGATGTCCCGAACCGTCCCGGACCCCGCTTTCATCGCGACGACGACCTCCTGAACCAGGTTCGACGCCTCGGGACCGACGATGTGACAGCCGAGTATCTCGCCGTCGAGGTCGATGAGCACCTTCACGAACCCCTCGGCACGCATGGCGCTCCCGCGGGCAGTTTTGTCGTAGGGGTACGTCCGGGTGGCGTACTCGACGCCGTCGGCTCGGAGGTCACTTTCCGTCGCCCCCACACCGGCGACCTCCGGCGAGGCGAAGACGGCGAACGGCATCGCCTCGTAGTCGACCGCCTGGAGTTCCTCGCCGAAGAGGTTCCGGGCGACCGCCTGCGCTTCGTGGTTGGCGCTGTGTTTCAGCAGGTACTCCCCGACGATGTCGCCCAGCGCCCACACGCCGTCGGCGGTCGTCCGCAGGTACTCGTCGGTCTCGACGAACCCCCGGTCGTCGGTTTCGACGCCCGTCGCCTCGACGTTCAGCGTGTCCGAGTTCGGCACGCGGCCAGCGGCGACGAGCAGTTCATCGCCGGTCGCGGTGACGGGGTCGGCGCCCTCGACGATGCCGCCGTCGTCGCCGTACTCGTAGGGCTTTGCCTCGACGGTCACCGAGTCGCCGCCGTCGCTGACGGCCGTCGCCGTGTGGCCGGTGTGGACGGTGAAGCGGTCGGCATAGCGGTCGGTGAACGCCGCCGCGACCCCCTCGTCGGCGTCGGGAAGCAGGTTCGGCCGCCGGCCGACGATGGTCACGTCGCTGCCGAACGTCCCGAAGAAGTGGCCGAGTTCAGCCGCGATGTAGCCGCCGCCGACGATGACGAGGTGTTCCGGCGGCGTCTCCAACTGGAGGGCTTCGGTACTCGTCAGGTAATCGACCGATTCGATGCCGTCGATAGGCGGGACGGCCGGTCGCGTTCCCGCCGCGATGAGCACCGTTTCACCCCGGAGTCGCGCCCCCTCGTCGTTGCCGCCGACGATTTCGAGGGTTCGGTCGTCGACGAACCGGCCCTCGCCATCGAACAGGTCGTGCTGTGACGACGAGCGCAGTCCACGCCGAATCGACTCGGCGTCCTCGGAGACCTCCTCGTTGACCGACCGGACGATTTCGGCGAACTCGACGTCGTTCACCTCGGCGTCGATGTGGAACTCCCCGGCCCGCTCGATGGTTTCGAGTACGTCCGCGTGATACAGCAGGTGTTTCGAGGGAATACAGCCGCGGTTGAGACACGTCCCGCCAAGGGGGCCCTTTTCCACGACGGCGACCGACTGCCCTTGGTTGGCAGCGGCGTTGGCCACGTCGAGTCCCGACCCCGAACCGACGACGACGAAATCGAACTGTTCCATGGCGGTAACTACGGTGTGAGTCCGTATCAAACCCCAGTTGCTCGTGTAACTCGGTCACCCGAGCGTGGCAATGCCCGACGAAAGGCGAACGCCTACACGCCGGAGTTCGGAGGCGCCCGGGACGGCAACGGCTCCGACTCCTCGGTCCTGCGGTACCACGACCGCACCCACATGAGGACGCCGAGGGCGAGCGGCGACAGTAGAGCCGCACCGTACACCCCCAGTAGCGACACCTGTTCGACGGTCAGTTCGCGAACGCCTTCGAAGACGTCACCGACGACGACGGCCCCGCGCATTCCGGCATCGCCGTGGACCGACGACGCGTACTTGCTGATGCCGGTGCCATCGAACGCCAGCCCCCACAGCCCGCTGGACTGCTCGGGGCTGGCGTAGCTCCCGTCGGACGCCTCGATTGCGTGAGCGGCGTCGCCGGACCACTCCCAAAGGACCCGCGTTCCGGGGTCGACGTGGACCGCCGGCGGGGAGAAGACGGGCGCACCGTCGCCGTCGGCATCGACGGCGATTCGGACCTCCTCTCGACCCCGCATGTCGACGGTCCCCTCGAAGTTGTCGACGCCGTCGAACCAGCCGTCGTACTCCGGCTCACGGGAGACGTAATCCGGGACGGCCGTGGATGCACCGACGTCGATGTCGCCGGTGACGACGGCGCCTTTCATCCCCATCGTCTTGTGCGGCGAACACGCGTACAGCGAAACGCCCTCGCCGTCGAAGGCGTGGGCGAACGTCTCGCCGGCGTCGGAAACCATCTCACTCTCGTAGCTTCCGTCCTCTGCGGCGACGTTGTGGACGCCACCCTCGCCGGTCCACTCCCAGGTCACCTCCGTTCCCGGGTCGACCCTGACCGCGGCGGGTTCGAAGGCGAACCCGCCCCCGTTGCCCGCCGCACCGACGGCGACCGACACCGTCTCCGCGCCGCGCATGTCGACGATGCCCTCATAGTTCGAGACGTTGCCGAACCACGCCTCGAAGTCAGCGTCGGCCTGGGCGGCCGCAGGGTGGGCGGCGACCAGCGCCGTCCCGCCCGCCGCGAGGGCAGTCGTCTGCAAAAACCGTCGGCGGCCGAGCGGTCGGCCCGTAGTCGTTTCGGTCATACACCATACAACGTACGTTTACGATATAACCATAGAACCGGATTCTCGGGAGTATAGAACCTGTATTCCGCTATATATCATAAGATATCGTATGATTTAGTAGAACAATGATGCCCACGACCACTCGACGACGTGTTTTGCAGACCGCCGGACTCGGCGGGGCGATGGCCCTCGCAGGCTGTACGGTCGGCTCGCTGACGACCGAAGAGGTCCAGACCTCCCCGTTGTCGCTCCAGACCGAAGAAGAACTTGACGAGGCCAAGCCGGTCGACGTCGACCGAATCGCCGCCGACCCTCGGGACATCCCCGCACCGATTACGCGGTCGAGTCCCGCCACCGTCGAAGTGGAGCTCGAAACCCGGGAAGTCGTCGCGGAAGTCGAACCCGGCGTCACGTTCACCTACATGACCTTCGACGGGCAGGTTCCGGGCCCGCTCGTCCGCACCCGCGTGGGCGACACCGTCGACCTCACCATCCGCAATCACGAGGACAGTTCGATGGTCCACAACGTCGACTTCCACGCTGCCCGCGGGCCGGGCGGTGGTGCGGAGGCGACGAACGTCGCCCCCGGCGAGGAGGCACATCTCCGATTCAAAGTGACCTACCCCGGCGCGTTCATCTACCACTGTGCGGTAGCGAACGTCGACTACCACATCTCCAGTGGGATGTTCGGCCTCATCCTCGTCGAACCCGAGGAGGGGCTGCCGCCGGTCGACCACGAGTTCTACCTCGGCCAACACGAACTGTACACGAACGGCACGACGGGACAGAAGGGCCACCACGAGTTCGACTTCGAGCGGATGGCGATGGAGGACCCCACCTACGTCCTCATGAACGGCGAGAAGTACGCCATCACGCCGGACAACTACGCCGAGATGAACGTTCGGACGGGCGAGACCGCCCGAATCTTCTACGGCGTCGGTGGGCCGAACCTTTTCAGCAGTTTCCACCCCATCGGGTCGGTGTGGGACGAGGTCTGGGAGCAGGGCGCCCTCGCCAGCGAACCGATGCGCTACGTCCAGACGACGCCCGTCCTCCCCGGAAGCGCCTGTGTCGCGACGATGTCGTTCCCCGTTCCCGGGGACTTCAAACTCGTCGACCACGCGCTCTCGCGAGTCGCCCGCAAGGGCGCCCTCGCCGTGGTCTCCGCGGAAGGGCCGGAGAACCCCGACATCTTCGACCCGATGGAGTGACAAAACGTATCACCGTCCCTCCGCAGGGTTGACCCATATGGGGGTCACCAACGACGACAAGGAGAGTATTGGATCGACGCTATTTCTCGAATCGACGCCGCTCGATGCCGATGAGGCGTTCTGTACCGACGTGTTCGACGCCGCCAGCGGAGAGTACCGAGTCGTCCAGTTCACCGCGGCGCAGTCCTTCGAGTCGCTCCGGGAGGCACTCGACGTCCAGTTGGAGCGGATACGCGACCCCTCCGAGGCTGCCGTCATCATCACCACCCCGCAGGCCGACGAGGAAGCGACGACCTCCGAAGTCGGCGAAGGGACACCGTTGTACGGGTTCCAAGTCGACCCACACGACCTGACGGGGATTTCGGTCGCTTTCTCACGGCTCATCGAGAAGTGGGACGAAACCGAGGGGACGGTGAGAATCTGTCTCCGAGACATCGAATCGCTCCTGCCGTATCACGACGACGACCTCGTCTACCGGTTTCTCAACACCGTCCTCGCGACGCTGCAAGGCGCGGGGGCGGATGTCCACGCCCACCTCCACCCGACGGCGACCGACGAGCAGACGCTTCACATGCTGAAATCCCTCTTCACGAAGGTCATCGAACCGGGCGAGTCCGACGAAACGACAGCTACAGCGGCGACCGAACCGAAACCGGAGGACACCGAAGACACCCCGGAGGCGGAGGCGACGACGACGGAGATGACCGACGCGGAAATCGATGCGTTCCTCGACGCGGCCGGCTACGGCGTCCTCGCGTTCGGTAGTGAAGGGCCGTATGCCGTCCCGATGTCCTACGGGTACGACGCCGAGCGGCGAGAACTGTACCTCCACATGTCGTCGTTCGAAGGAAGTCAAAAGCAGACTCGACTGGAAGAGTCGAAGGCGGTGTCGCTGGTCGTCACCCGATACGAACGCCCCGACCGCTGGCGAAGTGTCGTCGTCGACGGCCACCTGAAGCGCCTCTCGACGGAGGAGGTTCGGGACCGCGACGTACACGCCGTCTTCGCCGACAGCAAACTCGCCTCCGTCGACGTGTTCAGCCCCGACCCCTCCGAAATCTCCTTCGAGTGGTACGCCCTCACCCCGACCGACATGACCGGTCGGCAAGGCGCCGGCTCGCTGTGAGTGGCTTCGCCAAACAGGCCAATGGCGGACGAACTGAAATCACGTTCACCGACAGAAACACGGCAGATGTACCGCGACAACGGCGCCACGAACTCACGAATGCGACCATTCAGGCACATGGGTACCGACTGAAGCAGTTCGTTGCGTGGTGTGGTGCCGAGGGGATCGACAACGCAGTTGATTTCTCGGCTAACGGTAGAGGTCAAGGCGCTGGAAAACCGCCCCGAACAGCACCGCAACCGGGATAATCTCTAGACGGCCCACCCACATGTTGATAATCAACATCGCCTTTGCCGCATCGGGCATCTCCGGACCGGTAATTCCCGAATCCAACCCGACGTTACTCTGTGCGCTCATCACGTCGAAGATGACGTATTCCAGCGGGTGTGCGGGGGAGAGAACACGCAAGAGGACAGCCACGCCGATTACCAAGCACGTAATCCAGAGGATGAACACGACTGTCGCTTCGGTGTATTCGCGTTGAGTTTGTTCCTCGTCGAGTTTGCGCTCCCCAATCTGCAGATAGCGGACGGCACTGCTGGGTCGGAACACCTCCTGTATCTGCCAGACCGTTCCCTTGACGAGTGTAATCACTCGAATCAATTTGAGTCCACTCACCGTCGACCCAGCCGCTGCACCGGTGAGCATGCCCAGACACGCCATCAGTGTCGCGCCAGCACTCCAGACCTGTTCGGTCCCGCCACCGATTGTCGTGCTCCCGAAGCCGGTGTTCGATGTCGCAGAGACGAACTGGAACAGACTCACCCGAAACGTCTCTTCGAGCGTCGCGTACTGCCCGTTCGCATACAGAATCCCCGTCAGTGCGAGCGACCCGGCGGTAAACCAGATGAACACCCATCGCGTCTGCAAATCGGCATAGAAGTTCCGCACCTCGCCTTTGAATATCAGATAGTGGATGGGGAAGGCGATACTTCCTGCAACCATTATCGGGACCGTCGCATACTCGATTCGCGGGCTGTTGTAGTGTCCGATGGAATCCGCGTGGACGGAGAATCCACCCGTCGCAATGCCAGTCATCCCGTGGTTGATTGCATCCCACAGCGGCATCCCAACGAGGAGAAGCAGGACTATCGAGCCAACGGTGAGGCCCACGAAAATCTTCCAGATTTCCTGTACTGTCGTTACGATGCTCGGGTGAATCTTCTCCGAGCGCGCTTCGCTCTCATAGAGGGTATAGGACCCACTACTCCCGCCACCCCGCCAGAGGATTGCGACAGTGAGGACGATGACCCCGACGCCACCGACCCACTCGATGAACGAGCGCCACCAGTGTAACGATCGTGGGAGTTCCTCTTCGACGGCCGCCATCGTCAGTCCGGTCCCGGTGAAGCCGCTCATGCTCTCGAACACCGCATCAAGCGGGTGGAGAAACACCGCCGTCGTCGCGTCCATCGGTGGCGTATTCGCCCAAGCCGGGAACGGACCGACCTGAATCGTCCACGCAATGAGGATAAAGGGAAGTCCACCAAGGATGCCGACTACAGCCCACGCAGTCGCTGCAGTAATCATTGCTTCTCGTTTCTCCGGTGGGGCTGCGTCCTGGTATCGCCACACCAATCCGGTACCGATTCCCGCCATCACGATCGCCGAGACTACGAAGGCTGGAATAGCGTAGAATTCTCGGTTGACGGCTGCCACGATAATAGAGACGAACATCATCAAAGAAACCGCCTGAACGATGCGTCCAACGTCACGTCCGACCGTTTCTGTATTTATTCTCATCGTTGATTGACGTTCACCATCTCGGACAGAACGCCCTCAGTTTCCAGTTCCACTGTCTCTCTTTTCGCTTCGAAATCTCGTTTCCATCGGTAGTCGAGCGACGGCACAAGCCAGC